>Ga0209646_1000013_pt1 | contig 565830 bp, 577 predicted proteins | sample AraplaL_Col_mTSA_FD_184259 | JGI IMG/M metagenome (GOLD analysis project Ga0209646, IMG submission 184259) | Arabidopsis root microbial communities from the University of North Carolina, USA - plate scrape CL_Col_mTSA (SPAdes) (version 2) | ecosystem: Host-associated > Plants > Roots >...
CCCCCGCGTCGGCCGGAGTGTTCCCCGGGGCGGGCGAGGTGGCGCAGGCGGCGAGGCTGCCGGCCAGGACGAGCGGGACCGCGACGGCGGCGGTGCGGATGAGGCGGCGGTTCATGCGGGGGACTCCTCGGATTCGGAAGACGGGGTCTCGGGTGCGGAGGGGGTGCAGGTGGTGTTCACGGTAGGAAGCGGCAGGGCACGGGGGCGAGGCGGCGGACTCCGGGTGTCGCGAGACGACACCCGTGGTCACGCGCCGACACGCGACGTCACACGGAGGCGGTCGCGCAGCGTCTCACGCCGGTCGTCCTGGCCGGCCTCCTCCGCCGCGCGGAGCAGGCCACGGCGGCGGAGCTCGGGGGCCGCGAGGCGGGTGAAGGCCTCGAACTGCGCGGGTTGGAATGCCGAGAGGACGTTGAAGCCGTCGGCGGCGCCCACGTCGCGCCAGCTCTCGAAGTGGTCGGCGATCGTGCCGGCATCGCCGACCACGAAGGCCGCGGGGACGGCGTGCGCGGCGACGAGATGCCGCCAGGTCACTGCCGCCTCCGCCCCGACCGCGAGCCGGGCGATCCGCGCGAGTCGCTCGACGAGCGCGGCACCCCGCTCCCCCAGCCGGAGCGCCTCGGCGGCCGTCACCGGGGCGTCGAAGGCGGCGGCACGCAGCGGGTCGTCGGCGGCCACCTCCAGTGCGTCGGCGAGGGAATCCACCGTGCGGTTCGGCGGGAACGCGACGCGATCGGGCTGCACCCCCTCAGCGAGCGGCACGAGTTCCAGCAGCCGCCGGACGATCCGGTGCGCCCCGGCGTCCGAGTCCGCGACGACGGGCAGCACCGGGGCGATGACCTTCAGCTCCTCCGCCGGGCGCCCCGCGTCCGCGGCGATGTCCTTCAGCAGCCGCCGCGTGGTCACGGCATCGGCGAGGGTGGGCGCGGCCATGAGCGCGAGATCGGCGGCGGTCGCGGCGAGCCCCCGCGACCTCGGCGAGGTCCCCGCGTGCACGATCGGGATGCGCCCCTGCGGCGGACGCGCGACGTTGAGCGGACCGGCGACCCGCACATGTGCGCCCGTGACCTCGGCCGCGCGCAGCCCCTCGGGGTCGATGAGCACGCCGCGCTCGGCGTCCGCGATCCAGGCGTCCTCGTCCCACGAGTCCCAGAGCCGGCGCAGAGCGACGACGAACTCCTCGGCCCGGTCGTAGCGGGTCTCGGTGTCGGCGTGGGCGTCACGGCCGTGGTTGCCCGCGGCACGCGGCTCGGCGCCGGTGACGAGGTTGATCCCGGCCCGGCCGTGGGTGAGGACGTCGAGGGAGGCCAGCGCCCGCGCCGTGGCGTACGGATCGGCATAGGTGGTGTTGACCGTCGCGATGAGACCGATCCGCGAGGTCACCCCGGCGAGGAACAGCACCGCGCTCAGCGGGTCGATGCGGGCGAGCAGGTAGGGGTCGCGGAACTCCAGGTCGGGTCCGGTCGCCAGCCAGTCGCCGAAGAAGAGGTAGTCCAGACCCGCGTCCTCCCCCTCCCGCGCGATGCGGCGCAGGATGTCCGCGTCCTCCGCGGGGTCGCGGTGGGCTCCGGGATACCGCCAGCCGGAGGGGTAGGCGCCGAGGGTGCGCACCATGGCGCCGATCACGAGGGGTTCCGTCATGCCGACACGGTAGGACCGCCGCCTCCACCCCGGCCACCGGGAGGAAGCCGGAGGTCACCGGATGTCACAGACGGTCACACGCGCCACCCTCTACGCTGAGAGGATGACTGGACTTCGTTGGGGAATCCTCGCGACCGGCGGCATCGCCGGCGCCTTCGCATCCGATCTGCGCACGGCCGGCCTCGACCTCGTCGCCGTGGGCTCACGCTCGCAGGAGTCGGCCGATGCCTTCGCCGCGCGCTTCGACATCGCGCACGCGCATCCGTCATACGAGGCGCTGGTCTCCGATCCCGACGTCGACATCATCTACGTCTCCACCCCGCACCCGATGCACCACGAGAACGCCCGGCTCGCCCTGGAGCACGGGAAGCACGTCCTCGTCGAGAAGGCGTTCACGCTCGACCACGCCCAGGCCGCGGACCTCCAGCGGCTCGCCGCCGAGCGCGGGCTGCTCGTCATGGAGGCGATGTGGACCCGGTACCTGCCGCACATGGTCCGCATCCGCGAGCTCCTCGCCGACGGCGCCCTGGGTGAGATCCGCACCGTGAGCGCCGACCACACGCAGCAGCTGCCCACCGACCCCGCCCACCGTCTCAACGCCCTCGAACTGGGCGGCGGGGCGCTGCTCGACCTGGGGATCTACCCGATCTCCTTCGTCTGGGATGTCCTCGGGGCACCGACCACCGTCCGCGCGGTAGGGCGTCTGGTCGAGACCGGAGCCGATTCCGAGGTCGCCACCGTCATGGTCCACGAGAGCGGGGCGATCTCCACGACGCTCTCCTCCTCGCGCGGCGCCGGCCCCAACGCCGCGAGCATCGTCGGCACCGAGGCCCGCATCGACATCGACCGGGTCTGGTACGCCCCCACCTCGTTCCGTCTCGTGCTGCCGGACGGCACGGTGCAGGAGGAGTACGTCTCGTCCGTCGAGGGTCGCGGCATGCAGTACCAGGCGTTCGCGGCCGAGCGCCTCGTCCGCGACGGTCTCCTCGAGGGCGACATCCTCCCCATCGCGGAGAGCGTCGCCATCATGGGCGCCCTGGACGAGATCCGCGCGCAGATCGGCGTGCGCTACCCCGGCGAGGAGGACGAACGTGGCTGAGACGACCGACGCCCGCGTGGCGGTGTACCTGGACTTCGACAACATCGTCATCTCCTGGTACGACCGGGTCCACGGCCGGAACTCCTACGGCAAGGACCGCCAGCGCATCACGGAGCACCCGAACGACCCCGAGGTCGCCGAGCGGCTGAGCCGGGCGATGATCGAGGTCGGCGCCATCATCGACTACGCGGCGTCCTTCGGCACCCTCGTGCTGACCAGGGCGTACGCGGACTGGTCGTCGCCGGTCAACGCCGAGTACCGGTCGCAGCTCGTGGCCCGCGCGGTGGATCTCGTCCAGCTCTTCCCCGCCGCGGCGTACGCCAAGAACGGCGCGGACATCCGGTTGGCGGTCGATGCGGTCGAGGACATGTTCCGTCTTCCGGACCTGACCCATGTGGTCATCGTGGCCGGCGACAGCGACTACGTGCCGCTCGCCCAGCGCTGCAAGCGCCTCGGCCGGTACGTGATCGGGGTGGGCGTGGCCGGGTCGACGGCGAAGTCGCTCGCCGCGGCCTGCGACGAGTTCGAGTCGTACGACTCGCTTCCGGGCGTGGCGCGTCCGGCGAAGGCGGCGCAGCCCGCGGTCGCTCCGGTGGTCGAGGCCCCGGCGGAGCCGTCCGCCCCGGCCGCCGCGGACGCGGGTACCCCGAAGCCCAAGACCGCGTCGAAGTCCCGGGCGAAAGCCAAGGCCAAGGCCACTGCCGAGGAGCCCAAGGTCGAGGAGAAGATCGACGACCAGGGCGAGGCCACGCGGCTCCTGGAGCGCGCCCTGCGCCTCGGCCACGACAAGGCGGATGCCGACGAGTGGTTGCACAGTTCCGCGGTCAAGACGCACATGCGCCGCATGGACCCGTCCTTCAGCGAGAAGGCCCTCGGCTACCGGTCCTTCTCCGACTTCCTCAAGTCGCGCGACGACATCGCCGAGCTCGAGGAGACCGGGCACGAGCGCCTGGTCCGCCTGCGGGAGCCCTGAGCACGGCCGGTCGCCCGCCGTCCCGTCACTGGTGGCGGAACGCGGCGTCGAAGGCGGCCGCGGGCTGCGGCCACAGCAGGGAGCGCACGAAACCGAGCGCCTCGGGGGCGCCGTGCAGGCGGTCCATGCCGGCGTCCTCCCACTCGATCGAGATCGGGCCGTCGTAGCCGATCGCGTCCAGCGCGCGGAACGCGTCCTCCCAGGGCACGTCGCCGTGGCCCGTCGAGACGAAGTCCCAGCCGCGCCGGGGGTCGCCCCACGGCAGATGCGAGCCGAGCACCCCGGCACGGCCGTTCCTCGGTCGCAGGCGGGTGTCCTTGCAGTCGACGTGGTAGATCCGGTCGGCGAAGTCGACGATGAAGCCGACGGGATCGATGTTCTGCCACATCATGTGCGAGGGGTCCCAGTTGAAGCCGAAAGCGTCGCGGTGGTCGATCGCGTCGAGGGCGCGGACGCTCGACCAGTAGTCGTACGCGATCTCCCCGGGATGCACCTCGTGGGCGAAGCGCACGCCCTCGCCGTCGAACACGTCGAGGATCGGATTCCATCGGTCAGCGAAGTCCTGGAACCCCTGGGCGATCACCGTCTCCGGCACCGGCGGGAACATCGCGACATAGGGCCAGATCGACGACCCGGTGAAGCCGACGACGGTGTCGACGCCGAGCTTCCTGGCCACCCTGGCCGCACGCGTCATGTCCTCCGCCGCCCGCTGCCGCACACCCTCGGCCGCGCCGTCGCCCCAGACGTACGGGCGCAGGATGCCCTGGTGCCGGAAGTCGATCGGGTCGTCGCACACCGCCTGCCCGGCGAGGTGGTTGGAGATCGCGAACACCCGCAGTCCGTGCCGGTCGAGGATCTCGCGGCGGGAGGCGACGTAGGCATCGTCCTCATCGGCCCGGCGGAGGTCGAGGTGGTCGCCGGACGCGGCGATCTCCAGCCCGTCGTAGCCCCACTGCGCGGCGAGGCGGGCCACCTCCTCGAACGGAAGGTCGGCCCACTGGCCGGTGAACAGGGTGACCGGGTGACTGCTCATGGATACTCCTTCGTATCGCGGGTGCTCGTATCGCGGGGGTTCAGGCGCCGAGGGCGCGCAGGTGGGCGATGCTGCGGGCGGCGAGATCGTCCTGGCTGGCCGCGAGCGGTCGCCACACCGAGGCCGCGACCGCGATCGTCGCGTTCTCGCCCGTGAAGCTCTCCAGCCCCAGCACGCCGCGGTAGCCGGCGTCGTCGAGCGCGCGGAGCATCTCCGGCCAGTCGGTGTGGTCGTCGCCCACGGCACCGCGGTCGCTGCCGCACACCTGCACGTGCGCGATGGCGGCGCCCGCCGCCCGGACCGCGTCGGCGGGACGCTTCTCCTCGATGTTGAGGTGGTAGGTGTCGAGGGCCAGCCCCACCCCGGCACCGAGCAGCGGCGCCAGCGCATCGAGGCTCTGCGCCACGGTGTTCAGCACGCTGGTCTCGTAGCGGTTGAGCGGCTCGACGGCCAGCGTCACGCCGATCGCGGCGGCCTCGCGAGCGAGGGGGGCGAGGTTGTCCCTGAGCTCGCCGACGACCTCCGCCCGCTGCGTCTCGTCCATGCGCCAGGTGACGCCGGTCGGGGCGTAGAACGGCCCGGCGACGACCGCGGCCCCGAGGACGGCCGCGGCGTCCAGGCAGGCGCGGAGGTAGTCCTGCGTGGCGGCGACGTCTCCGGCGCGCGCGAGCAGCGAGCGCCCGGGTCCCATCGCCCCGACCACGACCGCGCCCATCCCGAGACCGTCCAGCACGGCCCGGGCCCGGAGCGGGTCCCAGTCACCGATGCTCTCCAGCGACAGCTCCAGGGCGTCGTAGCCCATCCGGGCGGCCGTGCGGGCGAGCGGCTCCAGGGTGTCGTCCGTCAGCGGAGACGTCCAGACCCAGGTGTTGACGGCGATCGTGCGGGGCATCGTTGTCCTTCTGATCGTGCGGGTGCTCCCACCCTCCCACTCGCCTCAGGCGGAGCGGAAGGGCGGGAGCACACGGGGTCACGGGATCTGACGCTCCTGCCAGACCGTCGGGTAGCCGGGAAGGTCCTCTCCGCCGAACTTGGCGTAGTGGCCGTCGGGCATGCCGTCGTTCGCCGTGAGGTAGTCGTCCAGCTCGGCCTCGGTGATCGGCTTCTGCGGGAGCACCCACTCCTTCGGCACCTCTTCGCCCGCGAAGATCATCTGCGCCGCGAGCAGAGGGGTGCGCCACTGGAAGTTCGAGTACACCGGGGCGAGGCCGGTGAGGCCCGTGTCCTTCCACTTGCGCAGGAAGCTCATCTCGTCCTCGCCGGTCATCACCGGGTAGTCGGCCCCGGCATCCTCGAAGGCCTCGATGGCGGCGACGGCGCCGTCACCGGCGTCCATCCAGATGCCCTGCACGTCGCCCTTGGCGAGCTCGTCGCTGATGATGCTCTTGATCTCGGCGGGGTCCGCTCCGGTGAAGTGGTCCACGGCCTCGATCCCGGCCTCCTCGAACAGCTTCTCGGCTCCGGCCCAGCGGTGCTCCAGCACGTCGACACCGGGGAGGATCCGGAGAGCCACGACCTTGTCGCCCTCTTCGAGGTTGTCGATGAGGAACTCCGCGGTGTCGATGCCCCAGGCGAAGCCGCCGATCGGGTGGATGAACGTGACAGGGCAGTCGGTGTTCACGCCGCGGTCGAACACGACCACCGGCTTGCCCGTCTCGCACGCCCGCTCGACCGCGGGGGTCATCGCCGCCGTGCTGTTCGGGGAGATGAGGAAGACGTCGCACTCGCCTTCGGAGATGAAGTAGTCGATGTCGGCGATCTGGGTGTCGTCGGAGTCCTGCGCGTCGCGGGTCTCCATCTCGCTGATCGCGCCCGACTCCTGCAGCACCTTCAGCTGCTCGTTCATCGTGATCCAGCCCGTCTGCCGCCACGGGTTCGAGATCGAGGCGTTCGCGAAGCAGGCCTTCTTGGCGCCGGTGCTGGCGAACTCCGACGTGTCGACCATCTCGGCGTTGATGTGCTGCAGGTAGGGCTGGTCGGCGGGGCCCTGGGGGTCGACGCCGCGCTCCTCGTCCTGCTTGTCGAAGAGCTCCTGGTCGAACCACTCGGTGGTCTCGGCCGACTCCTCGGGGTTCTCCGACTCCGCCGGCGCCACGGACGGGTCGGTCGTGCACCCGGCGAGCGCGATGAGGCCGAAGAGGGCCACCCCTGCGGTGGCGATCTTCATCGATCGTCGCATTGCTAATCTCCTCTGGTTGTAGGGCTTGATGCGGTGCTGCGGTTCTCGGCGTTCTCAGTCCCCGCGGTATGGACGTCCGTCGGCTGGGGACCGCGCCGGCGGCGGGCTCGGAAGGCGACACCCGCATAGGCGACGGCCGCGATGATGATGACGCCCTGCACGGCGTCACGGAGGGTGGAGGGGACGCCCGCGATGTTCAGGAGCAGGAACAGCGCCTCCAGCGCGAACGCTCCGGCCACGGCGCCGACGATCCAGCCTCGACCTCCGCCGAGCACGACGCCGCCGAGCACCACCGCGGTGATCGCGGTGAACTCGTAGCCCCGGCCGACGGACGGGTGCACTCCCGCGTACCCGACCAGCAGGACGGCGGAGAGGGTGGCCGAGAGGGAGGACAGCACGAACGCGCGGGTGGTGACCCAGGCCCGGCGGGCACCGGCGTAGTCCACGGCGCGGGCGTTGTCGCCGATCGCGATGAGGGTCTTGCCCAGCGGGCGCTTGGTGATGACGATGCCGAGGGCGAGCCAGGCGGCGAGCAGCAGCACGGCCCAGGGCAGGAACTCCAGCACGGGGAGGTCGCGGATCCCTCCGCGGCCGATCTCGCGGAAGCTGTCGGCCGGGTTGCCCGTGGCCGCGCCGCCCGTCCACCACATCACGCCGCCGAGCAGGGCGAGCATCATGCCCAGCGTCACGATGAACGACGGCACCTTGAGCAGCGTCGTGAGGACGCCGTTGACGAGCCCGACGACGATACCGAACACCACCATGAGCAGCAGCACCGGGAGGGTGCGCGCGTCGTCCTGGCCGACGAGGTTGCCGGCGATGATGACCTGCGCCGTGATGAGCGACCCCTGGGAGAGATCGAACTCCCCGGCGATGATCACGAAGTACTGCCCGATCGCGACGATCGCGATGGGCGCGACGCGCTGCAGGTATCGCATGAACTGGCCGGGCTCGGCGAAGCTCGGGTTGAGCACGGCGACCGCGACGAGCAGGATCACGAGCAGCAGGAAGACCGCCCCGCGGGGGCTGACGAGCGTGCGCAGCGCGTTCATGAGCGTCCTCCTTCCCGCACGGAGGCGGTATCCCCTGCGCTGTCGACGGCGGCGACCTCGATGGTCGGATCGGCGAGTTCGGCGGCCGCCACCGCCATGTCCCCTTCGGCCGCCTTCGCGGCGTCGTCTCCCCCGGTGCGCGTGCCGCCGGCCCCGAAGCGCGGCCGGCGGCGCACGACGGCCCGCCGACTGTAGACGGCGACGGCGGCGACGATGACGATGCCGCGCACCACATCCTTGAGGAAGGGGTTCACCTGCAGCACGCTCATCACGTTGTCGACGACGGCGAGGATGGCGACGCCGCCGATGGTGCCCCAGATCGAGCCGCGCCCGCCGAGGAGCAGCGTGCCGCCCAGCACGACCGCGGCGATGGAGAGCAGTGCGTAGCCGCCCTGCTGACCGACCGTCGGGCTGCCCACGCCGAGACGGCTGGCGAGCAGGAGTCCGGCGAGCCCCGCGAACACGGAGCACAGCACGTGCGCCCAGATCAGCGGCAGGCGGGTGCGCACGCCGCTGAGCCGCGCGATCTCGGGGTCCCCGCCGACGGCGTAGAGATGGGCGCCGGTGCGGGTGCGGTTCAGCAGCACCCAGACCAGCACGGCGAGCGCGATCATGATGAGCGTGGACACCGGGATCGGTCCGACGCCGGTCGCGCCGATGAGCTGGAACGCCCACGGGACCTCGCCCGCCGAGCCTTCGAAGTTCGTGTTGAGGATGCCCTGGAGGATCAGCCCGACGCCGAGCGTCGCGATGAAGCCGTTGACCTTGAGCACCGTCACGATGAGCCCGTTCACGAGCCCGATCCCCGCGCACACGAGGAGCGTCACGATCACCGCGAGCGGGATGTTGCCGGCGTTCCCGGCCATCATCGTCGCCGCGAGCAGGCTCGACAGGCTGATGACGTAGGTGACCGACAGGTCGAGCGAGGCGCCGAGCACCACGAGCGTCTGCCCGATGGCCACGAGGCCGAGCACGCTCATCCCGGTCAGGATGTCGCGGATGTTCCCCGGGCTGAGGAAGTTGCGACCGACCGTGGCGACGAGGATCGCGCCGACGACGAGGGCCAGCAGCAGGATGCCCAGCACGATGACGGTCGAATCGATGCGGAGACGGGCTCCGGTGCGGCGGCTCATCGCGCGCCCCCGTTCGTCGAAGGACCGCGGTCGGCGCCGGTGGCCGCCGCGAGGATCTCGTGCTCGGCCGCACCGGCCGGCAGCTCGGCGACGAGCTCGCCGTCGTGCATGACGAGGATGCGGTCGCTCATGCCGATGACCTCCGGCAGCTCGCTCGAGACCATGAGCACGGCCTTCCCCTGCGCCGCCAGCTCGCGCATGAGCTGGTAGACGGCGTACTTGGCCCCCACGTCGATGCCCCGTGTCGGCTCGTCGAAGAGCACGATCTGCGGCTGGGTGAGCAGCCACTTGGCCAGCACCACCTTCTGCTGGTTGCCGCCGGACAGGAAGCGCACCTCCTGGTCGAGACCGCGCGAGGACACCTCCAGCGTGCGGAGCACTCCCGGCACCTCCCGGCGCGACGCCGCGGTGCGTCCGGCGAACACGTTCCGCACCACGAGCAGGGCGTTGTCGAGGATCGACTGCCCCAGCGCGAGCCCCTGGGCCTTGCGGTCCTCCGAGACCAGGGCGAGTCCGGCGCGCACGGCCGCACGCGGCCCGGTGATCCGCACCGGCTCGCCGTCGATCCGCACGGCGCCGCGGGTGAAGGCCTGGATGCCGAACACCCCCTCCACGAGCTCCGTGCGTCCGGAGCCCTGGAGCCCGGCCACCCCGACGATCTCCCCGGCACGGAGCGTCAGCGACACCGAGTCCACATAGGCGTTCCCGCAGCCGTCCAGTTCGAGCCGGGGCGCGCCGACCACGGTGCCGGCGACCGGGTCGGGGAAGTAGGACTGGATCGACCGGCCCACCATCCGGCGCACGAGCTCGTCGGTGGTCAGGGCCGCGGTCTCGTCCGTGGAGACGAGGGCGCCGTCCTTGAGGATCGTGATCCTGTCGCAGAGGTCGAAGATCTCCTTCAACCGGTGGGAGACGTAGATGACGGCGACACCACGGGAGGTGAGCCGGCGGATGATCGCGTACAGCAGCTCCACCTCGCGGTCGCTGAGCGCCGCGGTCGGTTCGTCCATCGAGATCACCTGCGCATCGAACGACAGCGCCTTCACGATCTCGACGATCTGCTGCTCGGCCACCGTCAGCGAGCCCACCCGGGCCTGCGGGTCGATGAAGGAGACTCCGAGGTCGCTGAGCAGCTCCGCGGTGCGCTCGTTCATCGCCCGCACGTCGATGAGTCCCGCGCGCCGTGGCTCCCGGCCGAGGTAGACGTTCTGCGCGACCGTGCGCTCCGGGAGCAGGGTGAACTCCTGGAACACCGTGACGATGCCGGCGTCCATCGCCTGCCGGGGGTGCGCGTGGCGCACCTCCGCGCCGCGGTAGGCGATCGTCCCCTCGTCGGCCGGCTGCACGCCGGCAATGATCTTCATGAGGGTGGACTTGCCTGCACCGTTCTCGCCGACGAGGCCGTGCACCTCCCCCGGTCGCACGTCGAAGTCGATGCCCTTCAGCACCTCCACGCCGAAGAACGCCTTGCGGATCCCGGCCACCTGCAGCACCGGCTGCGTCGTCGTCGCGGTCATGCCGGCACCTCCGTCCAGCGGCCCTCGTGGGCGGCGGAATCGAGCACGGCCTCGGTCAGCACCGCCGCACGGTGGCCGTCGGCGAACGTCGGCAGACCGTCGGGCACGTCGCCCGCGATCGCGGCATAGACGTCCGCGACGAAGCCGTTGAAGGCGTCCTGGTATCCCATGGCGTGCCCGGCGGGGACGCGCTGCAGCCGGGCGGACTCCGGGTCGGCCGTGGCGGGGTCGCGCAGCAGCAGCCGCGACTCCTCCCGCATGCCGACCCAGAGCTCCTCCGGCCGTTCCTGCTCGAACCGCAGACTCTGCCGCGTCCCGTGCAGCTCCAGGGTGAGGGCGTTCTTGCGGCCCGCCGCCATCTGCGAGATGAGCAGCGTGCCGAGTGCCCCCGCCGAGGTCTCGACGAGCACGGCGACGATGTCCTCCGTGTCGACGGCTTGCCCCGCCCGCTCGGCGAACACCCGGCGGGTGCGGGCGCTGAGGGTCCGGATCCGATCGCCCGTGACGAACTCGAGGAGGTCGCACAGATGCGAGCCGATGTCGGCGAAGGCGCGGGAGGCGCCGCCGGACGAGGAGCGCACCCGCCAGTCGTCGTCGGTGGGCCGCAGCATCCAGTCCTGCAGGTACGAGCAGTCCAGCGTGAGCAGCTCGCCGGCCTCCCCGCGGGCGATGCGCGCCCTGGCCTCGCGCACCATGGGGTGGTAGCGGTACACGAAGGGGACGGCGGCGACGAGTCCGGTCTCGGCGGCGACCTCGGCGAGGGTGGCGGCGTCGGCGGCGCTCGTGGCGAGCGGCTTCTCGCACACGACGTGCTTGCCCGCTCGCAGCGCGCGCAGGGCGAGGTCGGCGTGCGTGGCGTTGGGGGTGCAGATGTGGACGACGTCGATGTCGTCGGCGTCGAGCAGGGCCTCCGCGTCCTGCTCGGCGCGGGCGGCGCCGAGCAGGTGCGCGGCATCCCTGGCGCCTTGGGCGGACCGGGTGGCGACGGCGCGCAGTGCCCCGCCTGCGTCTCGGGCGGCCGTGCGGTGCACGCGGGCCATGAAGCCTCCGCCGAGGATCCCGGTCCGGATCGTCCCGAGACCGGTGTCAGTGACATCCGTTGTCATGCCGGTGAGTCTGACACAGCGATGAGGACTTTTGCTAGTCCTTCGTCAAAAGTTGTGTGTAACGAATTCGAAGTCGCACCACGGAGCGGAGGAAGTGCTGTGCTTTACTGACGCCATGGTTGACGTGCTGAGACCGCTTGCGACGCCCTCCCCCGGGACCGGCGAGATCTTCCAGATCCTCCGCGACGGGCACGCCCGCACCAAGGCGGAGCTCGCCGCCCTCACCGGACTGGCCCGCTCCACCGTCGCCTCCCGGGTCGATGCTCTGCTGGCCGCCGACCTCCTGCGCCCCGCCGGTGAAGCGGTGTCGACCGGAGGTCGTCCTCCCGCCCGCGTGGCGTTCAACCCGCGCGCCGGGCTCGTCCTGGCCGTCGACCTCGGAGCCACCCACGCGACCGTCGCCGTGGCCGACCTCGCCGGCGTGATCCTGGACGCACGCACGCGCGCGATCGACATCGGCGATGGGCCGGAGGCCCTGCTGGACGCGATCCTCGCGGAGGGCAGCGCCCTGCTCGAGGCGACCGCCGGCGGCCTCCCCCTCGTGGGCGTGGGCATCGGCGTCCCCGGCCCCGTCGAGCACTCCACGGGGCGCCCGACGAACCCGCCGATCATGCCGGGCTGGGACCGGTTCGACGTCCCGGGCTACGTGCAGCGCACGTTCGACGTGCCGGTCCTCGTCGACAACGACGTGAACATCCTCGCCCTCGGCGAGCAGGCCACGAGCTGGCCCCGGGTGGACGACCTCGTGTTCGTGAAGGTGTCGACGGGAATCGGCGCAGGGATCATCGCCGGCGGGCAGCTCCAGCGCGGTGCCCAGGGGTCGGCGGGCGACATGGGCCACGTCCAGGTGCCGATGAGCGCGGGCTCGGCGCGGCAGCCGGGCGATGAACGGGATCTCGAAGCCCTCGCGAGCGGGTCGGCCCTCGCCGTCGCGCTGCGCGCCGAGGGGCATGACGTGCACACTGCCTCCGACGTCGTCGGCCTCGTCCGCGCCGGCAATGCGGCAGCCATCGAGGCCACCCGTCAGGCCGGCCGCGACGTCGGCGAGGTGCTCGCGACGGTCGTGAACCTGCTGAACCCGTCGATCATCGTGCTCGGCGGCAGCATCGCCCGCGCCGGCGAGCATCTGCTCGCCGGGGTCCGCGAGGTCGTCTACCGCCGCTCGATCCCGCTCGCCACCCAGCACCTCGCGATCGTGCAGTCGCAGGCAGGTGACCGCGCGGCGGTGCTGGGGGCGGCGATCATGGTCGCCCGCGAGGTGCTCTCCCCCGCGAACGTCGACCGCTACGTCGCCGCGAAGGGATCGAAGTCGGCGGGCAGCGCGCCCACCTGATCCAGCGTGCTCGCGACCTCCACGAAGGTGCGCCGCGCCGCAGCCTCCTCGATCGAGAGCAGGGTGTCGAGCACGTGGTACCCGAACTCGCCGGTGGCGACGTGCGGTCGGCCCTCGGCGATCGCGCGCGCCATGTCGAGCAGCCCGAGCCCGCGCCCCGCGAGCACGCCTTCCGGCACGACGTCGATGACCTCCTGCACCACCGGCTCCGGCGGCACGAAGTGTCGGGACAGCGGCCGGGTGATCGTGATCGGCCCGCCGAACGTGTTCGGGTCGGGGATGACCAGGGTGCCCTCGGTCCCCGTGATCTCCACGATCCCCTGCCGCACCAGCGGCGAGTCCGTGCTGTAGAGGCTCTGCGCCTGTCCGCCACCCTCGAAGTCCATCAGGACGCTGAGCGTGGACGGGATCTCGACCGGGAACTCCTCCCCGGCGCGATCGCCGACCTGTACCCGGCGGGTCGGCGATCCCTGCAGCCCGAGGGCGGCGACCGCGGCGACCGGCCCGAAGACGTGCACGAGGGTCGAGACGTAGTACGGCCCCATGTCGAGGAGCGGCCCCGCCCCCTTCGCGTAGAGGAACGCGGGGTTCGGGTGGAAGATCTCCGGCCCCTGCCACTGGAAGGTCGTCTGGCCGAACAGCGGGCGGCCGATGTCGCCGCGGGCGATGGCACGCTTCGCGGTCTGCACGCCGGGACCGAGGACGGTGTCCGGCGCGACGCCGACGCGGAGTCCGGCCGCCGCGGCCGCCTCCAGCAGGCCTCGCGCCTCCTCGCGGTCCACGCCGAGCGGCTTCTCCGTCCACACGTGCTTCCCCGCGGCGACGATCGCCTCCGAGACGGCGACGTGCGCGGCGGGGATCGTGAGGTTCACGACGATGTCGATGTCGGGATCATCGAGCACCACCTCGACGCCCCCGGCTCGCGGCACCCCGTACGCCGCGGCCTGCGCGCGTGCACGCTCCTCGACGAGGTCGCCGATCGCCCGCACCTCCACGTCCGGGAAGCGCGTGAGGTTCTGCAGATACTGGTCGCTGATGTTGCCCGCGCCGATGAGGCCGACGCCGACGACGTCGCCGCCGCGCACCATCAGCGCGCCGCCTCGGCGTCGAGGAAGACCCGGCTGCGCTCGATGGCGTCGAACAGATCGCCGTCGTAGTGGTCGAACTCGACGATGGCGAGTTCGAGCGCCGGCGCGGCGGCGATGGCCTCCCGGAGCGGCACCGCCCCGGCGCCCGCGGGCACCTGATCCGCGGGCGGGTAGGCGTCCAGCAGCGCGGGGTCGAGGGTGCCGTCCTTCGCGTGCACGGCGATCACGCGCTCGCCGAGACGCTCCACGAGGGTCACCGGGTCGACACCGCCGCGGGCCACCCAGTACAGGTCGACCTCCAGCACGACGCGCTCATCGAGGTGCTCCGCGAGGACCTCCAGCCCGGTCACCCCGTCGAACTCCGCCTCCAGCTCATGCGCGTGGTTGTGGTAGCCGACCCGGACGCCGGCCTCGGCGCCGATCTCCGCCGCCTCGTTGAGCAGCCGGGCGGTCTCGACGATCTGATCGACCTGTTCCCAGCGCGCAGGTTCGGTGTACGGATCGATCACCGTGTCCATGCCGAGCGTCTTCGCGGCCGCGAAGACCTCCGCGGGTGAAGGCACGGGGGCCGTCGTGCCGGAACCGTCCGGGCGCACGAAGGTCGGCGTGGCGAGGAAGGCATGCCCGGAGGGGGCCGTCAGTCCAGCGGCCGACACCGCGGCCGCCATCGCCTCCGCCCGGCGGACGAAGTCGTAGGGCTCGACCGCGCTGAATCCGCGCGCCGCGACGGCGGCGAGCGTGCCCTCGAGGTCGGCCTCCAACTGCTCGCGGATCGTGAACAGCTGGAGAGAGGTCTGGATCGTCATCGGTCGTGCTCCTCGGTCGTCGGTGACAGGCGGGCATCGCGCCCCGGAGGCACGCTAGCACCGAATACCTCCACATGGAAGTTTTCTGTCGCTAGACTCGGGCCATGCCCCCCGCACCCTCCGAGGACTCCGAACGCCCGCGCCCGCGCGGCGCCTACGCCAAGGGCGTCGCGCGGCGCCAGGAGATCCTGGACCGCGCGATCGAGGTGTTCGCGGCCCGGGGCGCCGACCGCACGAGCCTGCGGGCGATCGCGAAGGCGGTGGGGGTGACGCATGCCGCCCTCACCCACTACTTCGGGTCGCTGGAGGAGCTGCTCGTCGCGGTCTACGTCGAGAGCAACGCGCCGGAACGGAAGACCGACCCGGAACCCACGAACCCCGTCGAGGGCATGATCCGGTCGGCCAGGGCCAACCGCGAGGTGCCCGGTCTGGTGCAGCTCTACTCCACGCTCGTCGCCAGCGCTCTCGAGGAGGGCCACCCCGCCGCCCGCAGGTTCGCGACCGAGCGCTTCGCCCGCCTGCGGGCCGACATCGCCGAGACGGTCCGGGAGCAGCAGAAGGACGGAAGCATCCGTACGGACGTCGATCCGCTCGCGGTCGCCGCCCTCGTCGTCGCCGCCTCGGACGGCCTGCAGACGCAGTGGCTCCTGGACGACACCGCTCCGCAGCATGAGGCCCTCGCCCTCCTCGACCGCTTGCTCCGCCCGACCGACGACGCGGGCCGCGAGGGGTCCTCCGCGGGCTAGGCTCGAAGCGTGACGCCCGTGCCGCAGTCCCCGTACGCGAGGGCTCTCGGCGCGCGTCTCACCGAGCTGCACCCCCGGCTGCGGGCCTACTTCCAGGCGGTCCCCGACGGGATGGTCGGCGTCGGCGAAGGGACGTTCCAGCGCGTCGGCACGCCCCGCCGGGCCCTCTGGCCCCTGCTCCGCCGCCTCGAACGGCGCGGGGTGATCGCCGCCCGGTGGGAGCGCGACGTGCCGTTCCGCATCGAGAACCGCACCATCGCCTCCCGGGCGATCGCCGAGCGCACCTTCCGATTCGCGGGCGGGCCGTGGGTGATGCGCGATGCCGTGGCCCCGACCAGGCACGGCCGCATCGTCGACGAGCTCGGCGAGCCCGGCCTGGTCGTGGCCTGCTTCGACGTGGAGCCCCGTGCCGGCGCCCTGCACCTGACGAGTCGCGCGGTGGGCATCCGCGTCGGGCGCTTCCGGCTCCGCATCCCGCGGGTCGTGGCCCCTGTCGTCCGGCTCGTCGAGCGCTGGGACGAGGAGGCCGAGCGGCAGCGCGTGCGGCTGACCGTGGATGCGCCGCTCCTCGGGCGCCTCTACGAATACCGCGGCGACTTCAGCTACATCCTGGAACCGGATCGGAAGGACGACGACGCATGAGCACGGACCGGGTGGTCATCGGCGGAGCGACGGGCTTCATGGGACGGTATCTCGCTGCACGCCTGCGGGATGCCGGGCGCGAGGTCGTCACGATCTCCCGCTCCGGCAGCGACCTGTCCTGGGGCGACCAGGACGGCATCGATGCCGCCGTCGATGGGTCGTCCCTCGTGATCGGCCTCGCGGGCAAGAGCGTGAACTGCCGGTACACGCCGCGCAACCGGGCCGAGATCTTCCGCTCCCGACTGGACACGACCGCAGCCCTGAGCCGCGCGATCTCCCGCGCCGCCACTCCGCCGCCGCTGTGGGTCAACTCCTCCACGGCCACCATCTACCGACATGCCGAGGACCGGCCGATGACGGAGTCATCCGGCGAGATCGGCACCGGCTTCTCGGTCGAGGTCGCCAAGGCGTGGGAGCGCGCGCTCTTCGCTGACGCGCTGCCCGGCACCCGTCGCGTGGCTCTCCGCAGCGCCATCGTCCTCGGCGACGGCGGCGTGCTGGAACCCCTCCGCACGCTCGCCCGACTGGGCCTCGGCGGCCCGCAGTACGACGGGTTCTGGCCGGTCGGCCCCGCACGCCGGGCCGCCGGGACCGCACACCTCCCCGGCGCCCGTCGCGGTCGGCAGCGCTTCAGCTGGATCCACATCGAGGATGTGGCGCGCATCATCGAGTTCCTCGAGGAGACCCCGGCGCTGGAGGGCCCGGTCAACGCCGCTTCGCCGCACCCCGTCGACAACGCCGCCTTCATGGCCACCGTGCGCCGGGTGCTGGGGGCGAAGGTCGGCCCGCCGATGCCGCGCTGGATGCTCGAGCTCGGCGCGATCGGCATCCGCACCGAGACCGAGCTCGTGTTGAAGAGCCGCTGGGTCCTGCCCGAGAAGCTCACCGCCGCCGGCTTCACCTTCCGCTACCCCGACCTGGAAGAGGCCGTCCGCGCCTCGTTCGCCGTCGCCGACCTGAGCGCCGGACCGCGCGCGGCCTGATCCCGACGGGCGGAGCGGGGTCACCGCCAGGTCGCGGACTCCGGGTCGACGCCGTGACGCCGGGCCTCGGCCTCGATGCTGCGCCGGAACCACTCCGCCAGCCCCGGGCGGATGCCGTCGTAGTGCGCCGCGTAGCCGGGGTCCGTGGTGAACAGCCGGCCGAGGATGACCTGCATCTCCCTGGTCAGCGGGAAGTAGGCCGAGAAGACCGCGCGGTGCCGCTCGACGAGCGCGTCGGCGTCCGCCGTCCCCGGAGCCGCACCGGCATCCATCGCCGTCGCGAGGGCCGACTCCACCTCCCGCATCGCGTCCGCGACGGCCTGCCATTCCCCCGCATCACGCGCGGCGGATCGCTCCGCGTACTGCTGCCACTGCACCGTGTCGCCCCAGCGACGGCGCGCATCGAGAGGCCAGGCCGGGTTCCAGTCCGGCCCGAAGACTGCGCGTTGTTCGCCCTCGCTCAGCATCAGACCGCGCTCGTGGGCGGACACCATCCGCTCCAGATCGGCCTGCAGAGCGGTCAGACGTGCGATCCGGGCCGCGAGTTCCCCCTGCTGCGTGCGCAGCGCGGTGAGGATGTCCGTGGCCGGATCGTCCAGCAGCCGACGGATCGCGTCGAGACCGAGACCGAGCTCTCGATAGACGACGATCCGCCGCAGGCGCTCCTGATCGACGTCCGTGTACACCCTGTATCCCGCCGACGAACGCGCGGACGGGCGAGCCAGGCCGATGTCGTCCCAGTGATGCAGCGTCCGCACCGTCACTCCGGCGAGCGCCGCGGCCCGACCGACGGTCAGGTCCGCGGTGCCGCTGTCATCCGGCATCCGCTCCTCCTCCGCTGTCCGCCGGGTCCGCGGGCGGACGGATACCCATCTGCGCGAGGGTGGCCGCCTCGACGCTCCCCGGCTCGTAGGGCTTCGCCGCCGTGAAGACGACACGCACCTTCTCAGGGGTCACGATCTCCACATCCCGCGTGTTCCAGGGCGTGTCGATCGGCTCCCCGACGGCGCCGGGATCCCACGCCCGGCAGGCCTCGACGAGCGGGTCGATCTGGCCGAGCACGCACGCGAAACTGACCCGCAAGTCCGGCACGGCCTCCTGTTCAGTCTCCGCCGGCACGAGCAGCACGTCCTGGAAGGCCCACCGCCGGAGGTGGACGATCCGCCCCGGCACCCCGAAGAGCTCGAAGAACCCCAGGCCCCGCGTCCAGAACTCGACCGAGGCGGCGAGATCCGTCGTGGGGACGGTGATGAAAGCGGGCATCCCGTAGATGCCCCGGAACAGCTCCGGTGCGACCGTGTCGGGCCCGGGCGTCGGCACCGGGCTCATCTCGAAGGCGTTGTAGTGATCAGTCATGACTCCACGGTCGCGCCTCACGCCGCGTCAGGGTCAAGCCGATTCCTGGAGCGTCGGGAACGTCCAGCTGCCGTCGAGCACCTCGGGACGGGGGCGATAGAGCCGGACCAGGTAGTTCCAGCCCTCCGTGATCGGCAGGACGTTCGGCAGGCCTTCCGGGTGGTCGCCGAAGCGGACGGTGAGCGTGCCGTCGTCGTTGCGGACGCCGGTGATGTCGTTGATCGTGTAGGCGTCGCGATCGTTCGGCTCGAAGAAGCCGTCCGCGTTGTACACCGAGATCGACCAGAAGCCGTCGACGGGGACCTCGCCGACCGTGAGCTCGTACCGCCCCACCGGCAGACGCGGGTCGACGCCGATGTAGCTCGCCTCGGACGAGGGAAGCCCTCCCCAGCCCGCCGCCGTGCCGATGAGGTGCCGCACCGGGTCGACCTCGTCCGCGCTGCCGAACATGCGGTCGAAGCCCCGGAGGTTCCGGGCCAACGCGAGCAGCGCCCGGCGGGTCTCGTCGAGGCTGACGGTGTCGTAGTCCGGCATGGCGAACGGCGTGGCCGCCCCGCTGCGCAGGGCGATGCGGTCCTGGAGGGCGGTCACCGCCGCCACATCGGTCGGGTCGGTGGGGTCGACAAGGATGCGCACCGCGAGCACGACGTACGGCGTCCCGAACTGCGCCGTCGTGAGGGTGTGCTCGCCCGCCTCGTGGAAGATCGCATCCACGTAGTGATGCTCGTTGACGACCATCGCCGAGAGGTAGCGGTCGCCGTGCTCCGGGATCGTGAAGGCGGCTCCCTCGCTGATGTCCAGGACGGCGAAGCTGTAGAGCGTGTCCCGGTTCAGCCGGATCACGGTCTGCCGGTCGATCGCGGCCGGAGCCCTGTTGTGCAGGAACCGATCCACACCCCCGGCCTCCTTCTGGAGGTCGCGCATCATGCGGTGTGTCTCGGCGAGGGCGAAGTTGTCGACGTTCACGAGGATGCTCATGACGGCATCCTGACAGCCCGGAGCGGTCGATCGCTAGGACTGCGGGAGGGCGTCGTCTCCGCGTTCGCGACGGCGCTTCTCGATCTCCTCGCGCAGCCGCCACTCCTCGATCTCGCGGTCGAGGTCCGCGATCTGCTGCTCGGTCGAACGGGTGTCCACCGACGGCGCTGGCCGTGCGACGGTGGCCGTCGGGGCGGACGGACGCTCGGCTCGCCGCATCCGCGGGAGGGGGACGCCGGCCTCCCCGTACTCCCGGCCGATCGCGAACCACAGCGCGCTGCCGATCAACGGCAGGAGGATCACGATGATGATCCAGACCATCTTCGGCAGGTACTTCACCTGCGAGTCGTCGCGCGTGATGATGTCGATCAGTGCACCGATCATCAGCGCGATGACCAGGAGCGAGAACAGGAACGGCATGGGATCAGGGTAGACGACGCGCGGGCCGGAGCGGAGGGATCACGGCAGCAGGTGCCCCGCGGCGCGGAAGAGCTCGTACCACTCGGCCCGGGTGAGCACGACATCCGCCCCGGCCGCGGCCTCCTGGACGCGGTGCGGTGTCGTCGTCCCGAGGACCACCTGCATCCCGGCGGGGTGACGAGTGATCCAAGCGGTGGCGATCGCCGTCGGCGTCACTCCGTGGACCCCCGCCAGGCGCTCGATCACGGCGTTGAGCTCGGGGTAGTCCGGGTGCCCGAGGAAGACCCCGCCACCGAAGCCGCTCTGGTACGGCGACCACGCCTGCACGGTGATGCCGTGGATCCGGCAGTAGTCGACGATGCCGCCGCCGTCCCGTCCGATGCTCTGGTCGTGGCCCGCCATGTTCGCGGCCACGGGCTGCGCGATGATCGGCGCGTGTGTGAGGGACAGCTGCAGTTGGTTCGCGACCAGGGGCTGCCCCACCGCGGTCTTCAGCAGCTCGATCTGCGAGGGCGTGTGGTTGGACACCCCGAACGCCCGCACCTTGCCCGAGGACTCGAGATGATCGAAGGCGCGCGCCACCTCGTCCGGCTCGACCAGGGCGTCCGGCCGGTGCAGCAGGAGCACGTCGATGCGGTCCGTGCGGAGGGCCGCGAGCGAGCCTTCGACCTGCGCGATGATGTGGTCGTAGGAGAAGTCGAACATGCCCTGCGCCGGCACGATGCCGCACTTGGTCTGCAGCACGACCTCGTCCCGCTCCGTGGCGCTGAGCTGGAGGGCATCGGCGAATCGCGCTTCGCAGCGGTGCATCTGCCCGCCGTAGATGTCCGCGTGGTCGAAGAAGTCGATGCCCGCGTCGCGGGCGGTCGCGTACAGGTCGCGGATCTGCTCGTCGTCGAGGCTGTCGATGCGCATCATCCCGGCGATCAGGGCCGGAGCGGTCGTCGATCCGAAGGAAACGGTCTTCATGCGCCCACGCTACTTCATCGCATCGCCCGGTCCGAGGCGCGAGCGGACATCGTCTACGGCGCGCAGGGAAGCAGCCGCGTGACGGGGACGCCGAGGACCGTCGCGATCCCCGCCAGATCCTCCATCGTGAAGTCCGCGCGCTCTTCGAGAAGGTCGGTCAGCGCGGCCGGCGCGATTCCGGCCCGCTCCGAGAGCTCGATGAACGACACTCCGGCGTGCAGGCGCGCAGCCTCCACCGCCGATGCCACCAGATGACGCAGTTCTGTCCCCATGCGCCTACGGTACCGCCACGCACGGACACTCGTCCGGTCACGAGAGACCAATATGACGGCATCCTGCTCTCGGCCCGCTGCTAAGGTGAGCCGGATGAAGACACCAGCCGAGGAGTTCAACGAGGCGGTCGGCCGTCAGATGCGGGCGGAGATCGCGGCGGCACGAAGCAGCATCGCCGCCATGGCACGCGACGTGGGCATCGCCCGGAGCGCGCTGGACAACTACGTGACCGGCAAGCGCGCGATCCCGGTGCCCGTCGTCTACGCGGTGTGCGCCACGCTGGGAGTCGAGCCGCACATCCTCGTCGCCCGGGCCGAGGAGCGTCTGGCCGCCGACGGCACGTCGGCGATCGTCACTCCCCTCCGGCGCCGCACCGATGTCGCCACCCCACGCGATAATGCCCGCGAGGTCGCCTTCGAATCCGGATCCACCGGCGAGACGGACACCGACGACCTCTACGAGTAGACGACACCGATCGGACGGAGGCCCATGCAGCAGCTCCTCCGTCTGGCCGACGACCTCGGGCTTCGCGTGGTCGAGCGCCCCGGGCCCACACCCGGCGGCTTCCAACCCGCCACCCGGACGATCCGGCTCGCTCCGGGGATGAGCAGGCGCACCGCCCGCAGCGTGCTCGCCCACGAACTCGGTCACGCCCACCTCGGCCACCTGCCCACACGGCACCCCGCCTTTCGCGCTCGGCAGGAGCGGCAGGCCGATGAGTGGGCCGCGCGACGGCTGATCACGCCGTCGGCCTACGCGGCGGCGGAGCAGCTGCGCGGCACACATCTGGCCAGCCTCGCCTTCGAGCTGGACGTGACGATCGAGATCGTCCTCGCGTTCCAGCGCGTGCTGAGCCGGGAGCACCTGGCCGTCCCCGCCTGAGGGCCGGGCGCAGCGCCCGACGCTGGTTGAATGACCTCATGGCCTTCCACGTCGCCCCCGCCCCCGTCACTCTCACCGGTGAGCTCGTCGAGCTCCGCCCTCTCGACCGGTCGCACGTCGACGGGCTCGTCGAAGCGGTCACCGAGGGCGACCTGTGGAAGACGGCCTGGTACACCTCTGTTCCGGCACCCGATGGAGTCGCCGCCGAGGTCGACCGGCGCCTGGGCCTCGTCGCCACCGGCGAGATGGTGCCGTTCACGGCCTTCGACGCCGCCGGTCGCGTGCTGGGGCTCACCTCGTACTACGACATCGTCGCCGACGTCCCCCGGCTGCACATCGGATACACCTGGAACCGCCCGTCCGCCCACGGCACGGGTACCAACGCGGAATCGAAGCTGCTGCTCCTCCGCCACGCCTTCGAGACGCTCGGGGTCTTCCGGGTCGGGCTGACGACCCAGTGGGTGAACTTCCAGTCGCGCGCCGCGATCGAGCGACTGGGCGCGAAGCAGGACGGCGTGATGCGGGCCATGAGCCGCTACCGCAACGGCGCGCTCCGGGACAGCGTGGAGTACTCCATCATCGAGCCGGAGTGGCCGGCGGTGCGGGCGAACCTCGAAGCGAGGCTCGCCCGGCGACGGTGAGCGCGGGGCGCAGCCCCGCGGCGATCACTCGGTCGGGCTGCCGGTCCAGTTCTTGGAGCGACGCGTGGCGGAACCGCGCTGACGCATCGCGAACCCGAGGGCCAGCGAGACGAGCAGGATGCCGCCGACGAAGGTGAGCGCGGCGAGCGTGTCCGGCATCTCGTGCGCGATCCCCAGCAGCCAGAAGCCTCCGAGGAACATGATCATGAAGAAGAGGAAGCTGAGGATCACGGGATCTCCTGTCGTCGGTGCTCTACCAGGATAGCCCGGACCCGGAAAGGCCCTGTGCCGCCGCCGGGATCTCTGGTGGGGTCGGAGCATGAACACTCCACTCACCGCCGTCGCGATCTCCTGCACGCTCAAGCCCTCCCCCGCGTCGTCGAGCTCGGATCTGCTCGCGCGTCAGCTCCTCGATGCCCTCGCCGAGCACGGCGTGACGGGCGACCTCGTCCGAGCGGTCGATGTCGACATCCGACCCGGCGTCGAGAAGGACATGGGTGACGGCGACCAGTGGCCGACCCTGCGACAGCGCGTCCTCGACGCCGACATCCTCGTGTTCGTCACGCCCACGTGGATGGGACAGCACTCGAGCGTCGCCCAGCGCGTGCTGGAGCGCCTCGACGCCGAGCTCAGCGAGACGGACGAGCAGGGCCGCCCGATCCTGTTCGACAAGGTCGCCATCGCCGGCGTGCTCGGGAACGAGGACGGCGCTCACCACATCTCCGCGATCCTCTTCCAGGCGCTGAACGACATCGGGTACACGATCCCCGCGCAGACCTCGGTCTACTGGAACGGCGAGGCCATGCAGACCGTGGACTACAAGGACCTCGACGAGACTCCGGAGGCCGTGAGCTCCGCGATCACGACGGCAGCCCGGAACGCGGCGCACCTCGCGCAGCAGCTCGCCACACAGGCGTACCCCGCCGAGTAGCGGAGGCGCTCAGTCGGCCGGGCCGTCGATGACCTCGTCCACGAGGCTGATGCCCCCCGACGAGCTCGCCTCGACCATGAGGGCCTGGACCCACTTCACGTTCAGCTCCGGCGTCTCCGGCTCGCCGAAGGTGAAGCGCAGCGGGATCGACGGATGCAGCCAGATCGTCGAGCGCCCCGGCACATCCCCGTCGGGGTGCTTCCAGGACAGCGTGAAGCTCTCGTTCCGACGGAGTTTGGTCGCGATCGCGACCTTCAGATGGGCCAGGGCGCGGTCCTCGATCTGGATCTCGCTGCCGGAGCCGTACTGCATGGTTCCCATCCCACGACTTTACGGCCCCGAGCGGCGCTGACGCGAGGAGCGACACTCTCCCGCATCCGGTATCAGCGGTGGAGACCCGCGCTCACCGCAGCCGTCAACCGGCGGTCCGGCGCTGCAGAAGCCGGCGCACGTGCTCCTCGATCTCGGCGTCGTCGACGAATCCCATACGTGCGTACGGCGATTCCGTCGATGCCGCCGGGAGGGTGACCGGCGCCGGCGGCGCCATCTCCTCGGCACGGGCACGGAGCGCGGCCACTCGGGCGGCCTTGCGGCGCTCCTCCTGCGCATCGATCTCGGCGCGAGCCGCCTGTGCGCGGGATCCTGTGACCGACACCATCGGCTCCGGAAGCGGACGCGGAGTCCAGGTGGCGGGGCCCTGGTCGTGCAGGACCGGGGCCTCTCTCCTCTCGACGGTCTCGACCGCCGCGGCCTGCGGACGACGGGCGGCGCGCACCGCGACCGACGCCATCCGCTGCAGGACCATGGTCGCCACGAGCGCCGTGGCTCCACCGCTCCAGAGGAGCACGGCGCCCCCGGTGGCGAGGAGCTGCCAGATGCCGAGACCGACGGCGACGAGTCCGAGCACGAGAGCGCCGGTCGCCGCCAGACGCACGCGGCGGCGGGCGCGGGCCTGACGGATCACGGGATCGGCGCGGGTCGCAGCGAGCTCCTGGCGGAGCGCTTCGAGCTCTGCGGCCTCCCGCTCGGCCTGCAACCGCTTCGCGAGCTTCTGCTGCGCGACGACGGTGCGGGCGTTGAGTTCCATGTGCACCTCGCCGGGAGTCTCACTCGTCTCGGCGAGGATCCGCAGCGCCTGATTCAGCCGCACGGCGTTGCGCTCAGCGGCGTTGTACTGGAAGCGGCCACGCCAGGAGGGCAGGAGATACAGCATCCACAGGAGCACGGCGACGAGCACGATCACTCCCCCACTCAGCACCGGCCCGTCCATAGGTCAACGGTAACGGCGGCGGACCGGCCGCGCCGTGCAGTCGGGGCGCGTGTCGCGGCGAGTCCTCCCGCGACGGGGGCGTCAGAGGGTGAGACGGTCCGCCGGCGGGATCGTCGCCGCCTGCGGCGGCACCTGTCCGTGGATCCACCGGGCGAGGACACCCTGCGGAACCTCCTCCTGCGTGAGGGCGAAGGCGTAGTGATCACGCCAGTCCCCGTCGATGTGGATGTACCGGCGGCGCAGCCCCTCGTATCGGAAGCCGAGCTTCTGCACGACCCGCAGACTCGCGGCGTTCTCGGGGCGGATGCAGATCTCCATCCGATGCAGCCCGTACTCCGTGAAACAGGCGTCCGTGGCGAGCGCGACCGCGGTCGGGGTGATCCCCCGACCCGCGAACCGCTCACTCACCCAGTAGCCGATCGTCGCCGAGCACAGCGAGCCCCGGGCGACGCCCCAGACGTTCAGCTGTCCGGCGACCTCGCCGTCGTACTCCATCACGAACGGGTAGCCGCCGCCGTCCCGATACTGCTGGAGCAGGCGACGGATGCTGACCCGCATGTCGAAGGAGACCGCTCCGTGCGGAATGGTCGCCTCCCACGGCTGCAGCCACGCGCGATTGGCGAGCAGCTCCTGCTGCAGAGGCCGCGCGTCCTTCGTCCGGATGAGACGCAGCTCGACCGGTCCGTGCCGCATCCCCGTCGACAGCTCCACGCCGCACCTCCGACGACCGCGAGGCGCCTAGAGGCGCTCCGCGAAGTCCTTGAGCCAGGGGCGGAGCTCGGAGCCCAGGTCGTCACGGTCGGCCGCGAGCTGCACGATCGCCTTGATGTAGTCCACGCGGTCACCGGTGTCGTAGCGGCGGCCTCCGAAGACGACGCCGACCACGCCGGGTCCGCCGTCCGCCGTCGCCAGCTCCTGGAGCGCGTCGGTGAGCTGGATCTCGCCGCCCTTTCCGGGTTCGGTGCGCTCGAGGATCTCGAAGACCGACGCCGGGAGCACGTAGCGACCGATGATCGCGAGGTTGGAGGGGGCGTCCTCCTTGGCGGGCTTCTCGACGAGGCCCGTGACACGAACGGCGTCCGAGCCCTCGATCGCCTCGACGGCGGCCGCACCGTACATGTGGATGTTGTCCGGGTCGACCTCCATGAGGGCGATGACGGCGGCACCCGTGCGCTCGTGCTCCGCGATCATCTCCGTGAGCAGCGGGTCGCGCTCGTCGATGAGGTCGTCACCGAGCAGCACCGCGAACGAGCTGTCGCCGACGTGCGTCCGAGCGCGGAGCACGGCGTGGCCGAGACCCTTGGGCTCGCCCTGGCGGACGAAGTGGATGTCGGCGAGGTCACTCGACTTCATCACGCGCTCCAGGCGACCGGTGTCGCCCTTCTCCATGAGCTTCACCTCGAGCTCCGGCACGGAGTCGAAGTGGTTGGAGATGGCGTTCTTGTTGCGCCCGATGATCACGAGGATGTCCTCGATCCCGGCGTTCGCCGCCTCCTCGACGACGTACTGGATCGCCGGCTTGTCGACGACGGGGAGCATCTCCTTCGGCATCGCCTTCGTCGCGGGCAGGAATCGTGTCCCCAGCCCGGCAGCGGGAATGACAGCCTTGATCTTCTCGTGAGCCATTCCCACAGCCTACCGGTGGGGGCCGCCCTAGACTCGGACCATGGCTAACGACGTCGAGCACGCCAAGCGAGCCCTCCGCGCGGAGCTGCGCGAGCGGCGTCAGCTGCTGTCCGATCCGCAGCGCGAGGCCGCCGCCGAGGCGATCGGCGAACGCCTCGACGCCCTCGTCGACGAGCTCGGGGCCCGCTCCGTCTCCTGCTTCCTCTCCACCACCACGGAGCCGGGCACCAGGGAGTTCGTGACTCGCGCGGTCCGCCGCGGGATCCGGGTCCTCCTCCCGGTCACCCGCTCCGACGGACTGCTGGACTGGGCCGTCGCCGACGACACCGAGGAGATCGCGGAGGGCCTGTACGGGCTGCCGGAGCCCACCGGCGAGGTGCTCGGTCCGATCGCGGTGAACGACGTCGACCTGATGATCGTCCCCGCCGCCGCCGTCGACCGCTCGGGGATGCGGATGGGCTGGGGCCGCGGCTACTTCGATAAAACCATCGGCTCCATGGAGAAATGCCCTCCGGTGTACGCGGTGATCTATGATTCCGAGGTACTCGACGAACTGCCGCGCGAGGTGCACGACCAGCCGGTCGACGGCATCGTGACCCCGTCGCAGACGCTGCATCTGTCGCCCCGGCGACGCTGACCCGCAAGGACCGCCATGCCCACCTACGCCTATGCCTGCACCGCGTGCGGGCACCAGTTCGACGCCGTCCAGAGCTTCTCCGACGACGCGCTCACGGTCTGCCCCGAATGCGGCGGCGCCCTGCGCAAGCAGTACGGCTCGATAGGCGTGACCTTCAACGGCTCCGGCTTCTATCGCACGGACTCGCGCGCCAAATCCGGGGGTTCGAAGGATGCTTCGGCATCATCGAAGTCGGATTCGACGACGAGCGCCAAACCGGCTGCTGCGTCGACTCCCGCCTCGAACTGAGGCCCAGTCGACTTGGGGGTTTCCATGCTCAAAGGATTCAAGGACTTCCTGCTCCGCGGGAACGTCATCGACCTGGCCGTCGCGGTCGTCATCGGCACCGCCTTCACGGCCGTCGTGACGGCCGTGGTGAACAGCGTCATCAACCCGCTCATCGCGCTCTTCCTCAAGGCCGATGCCGCCGGCAAGTTCGGCATCCCTGTCACCAACATCTACGGCGAAGAGGTCGTCTTCCCGATCGGCGACCTCATCTCGGCGCTCATCAGCTTCCTCGCCGTCGCCGCGGTGGTCTACTTCGTCTTCGTCCTGCCGATGAACACGTTCAAGGCCCACGTCGAGGCGCGCAAGGGCACGCCGGCCGAGGAGCCGGAGGAGGAGCCGGCCGCCGCGACCGAGGCGGAGCTGCTCGTCGAGATCCGCGATCTGCTCAAGACCCAGCAGGGCCCGCGCGGCGTCTGACCGCACCGCCCTCACGACCCACGGCTCTCCTCGGAGGGCCGTGGGTCTCTCTCATTCCGGCCCGGACGCGTCAGTAGTGCGGGGGCACGTCGCGGAGGAGCTGGTCGTCGTTGGGACCCTTCCGGTCGCCGGGCGCCGACCGCTGCGGCGCGCCGCCCTCCGGGACCTCCGGTGCCGGATCGCTGCCATCGACCGGCGTCAGCCGCGCCCGTCGGGAGCCCGGCACCCGGACGACCCGCTGCCGCGGCTCGTCCCGGCCCTCAGTCATTCCGGTGATCGCCGAGATCGAGAGGCTGCGTGTCGTTCTCCGCGCGCGGGGCCGTCTCGGAGATGCCGAGGACGGTCGCGATCCGGGACGCCACGGTGCGCGGGTCGCTGTAGAGGTCGAACGCGTGCACGCGGACATAGTGCCAGCCGAGGCGACGGAGCACATGAGGGCGCAGCCGCAGCGTCTCGCGCAGGGATTCTCCCCGGGACTCCGGATCGGACTCGATCACGACCGCCTTGCCGTTGTGCTGCGCCACGAGCGGCAGGAGTCCCCGATAGTCGACGTCGACGGAAGCCCCGAGACGCCGGAGCTCCCTGGCCAGTGCGAGGGTGAGCGGGTCGGCCAGGTCCTCCAGTCGCGCGTCGCGGGCACGGGCCGCGAGACCGCCGAGGATCGACATGAGCGTGGCCGCGCCGTGCTCGAGGCGCCCGTCGTCGAAGGCCGAGGGGCGGATGGACGAGACGATGACCATCGAGCGCCGTGCGCGGGTCATCCCGACGGTCAGCAGTCGCTCGCCGTCGGGCGTCGACAGGTCGCCGAAGTCGCTGAGGACACGGCCGTGCTTCGTGAGCCCGAAGCCGAGGGAGAAGATGACGCGGTCGCGGCTCTCCGCGACGGACTCCTCGAGCGTCAGCACCGCGAACGGCTCCGCGGTGTCGCGGGCGACGAAGTCGGCGACGTCGGAGCGTCCCGCGAAGGCGGCGGTCACGGCGGCGCGCACGCGCTCGGCATGGCGGGTGCTGGCGGTGACGACCATGAGCGATTCGGTCGGGCGATGCACCGCATGCTCGACGACGAGGGTGACGACGCGGGCGACCTCGGCGTCCGGGCTCTCGACGGCGCCCGAGACGGGGTCGGGCGCGCCGGTACCGCCTTCGACGTAGTCGACGGTGAGGCTGCCGCGCCCCAGGTACGAACCGGCCCACGGGAGGGAGACGATCTCGCCGCCGTAGAACGCGTCGTTGATGAGCTCCGCGAGATCCTCGCCGCCGGCCCGGTAGCTGCGGGTCAGGGTCATCACCGGGAACAGCTCGGACAGGCGCTCGAAGACCGAGACGTCATCGAACGGAACCTCCTCCTCCCACTCCTCGGCGGGGTCGACCGCGATGCGGAAGGGAGAGGGACGCTGCGTGACCGGATCGCCGAACGCCACGACCTGACGGGCGCGGCGGATGGCCGGCGCCGCCTCGGCGAGGTTGATGGCCGCGGCGTCGACGAGGAGCACGGTGTCGAACTCCACCGCATCCGGGATCTCCGGCACCAGGTAGGGCGACGAGATCCAGACCGGAGCCAGCACGTCGACGAGGGTCGGCGCGGCGCTGACGACCTCCGCGGCCGTCGTCGCGGACTGGGTCAGGGCGCGGCGGAGGTTCTGCGACTGCTCGGGCTCGTCGACGATGGCGATGCGCCACTGGTTCGCGAGCTGCCACGCGAGCAGCGGCCCGGCCATGGCCGCATGGGCCTCGTCCACCAGCCGGAAATCGCGCTCGAGGCGGTCGACCACGGCGGTGTTCGCGCCCAGCAGCGCCCGGTTGTCCTGCAGTGCGCGCTCCAGGAGGGACTGCCACCAGGCGTACTCGAGCTCCTCCCCCACCCGCGCCTCGGAGACGTGCCGCACCGAGAGCTCGGTCAGCAGCGGCTCCAGGCCGAGGAGGGCGAGCTCGTCGCGCAGCTGGGCCCGCTCGACGAGGTTCTCGAAGACGTCCGACTTCGCGGCGAGGCCGGCGAGCATGCGCACGAGCCGTGCGACCGGCAGGGACGAGAGGGGCTCGCGGCGGCCGAGGGCGGCATCGAGCTCCGCCAACTCCGCTTCGACCCGCTGCCATGCGGCGGACACATCGGCCAGACCGAGCGGGATCTCCGGAGCGACGCCCGCCTCCACGTACCGCTGCCACTGGGTGCGCTGGGTCTGGATGCGCAGCAGCGCCTCGTGCATCTCCGTCACGTGCACGCCCGGGCGGACGTATTCCTTGGCCAGGCGACGAAGCCGACGACGATTGGCCCCCGACATCCCTGGCGCGTCCCGTCGCGAACCGTGGGCCTGGATGAGTTCCCCGAGCGGCCGCTCGAACACGGTGGGACTGAAGCGGTCGAGCGTGTCGCGGATGCCCTCCAGCAGCCCGAGGTACTCGCCGAGTTCGTCGATCGTCGAGAAGGGCCGCATGTGCGTCTGCGCGATGAGCTCGTACCCGCGCTCGAGCAGGGCGGGCACGCTGTCGGCGTGCAGGCGTCCGGCGAGCTCGTGCGCGGCGCGGGCCGCCTCGGTGCTGCCGAAGGTGACGCCGTACCAGGGCGAGTCGTTCGGCCCGACGCGGAACTCTCCGAGGCGCGCGGCCTGCGCCAGCGCCGCGGCCGCGTCCGTGCGGTCCCTTGCCAGCCTGCGCAGCGCATCCACGCTCAACCGCGCTGTCGTCGACGGGGGGACGGGAAGCGAGGCGAGCCGGGTGAGGTGTCGGGTTGCATCCAGCACGGAGGCGTCGAGACCGGGGACGGGGACGGTCAGCGCGTCGCGGTAGTCGCGCAGCACCGTGCGCAGCCGCACCAGCGCGTCGTCGACCTCGCTGACCTTCGGAGCCGTCGCCTTCTCGTTGCGTCCGATCGCGCGGACGAGATCGCGGCGCAGGCTCCCCGGCGACACCGCGAGGCTGTCCAGCCCGATACCGGCGAGGCGATGACGAACACCGTCGAGCGTGGACCGCCGGGCCGAGACGACGAGGACCTTCTTCCCGGCGCGGACCAGCTCCCCGAGCGCGTTGATGACGGTCTGCGTCCCTCCGGTGCCCGGAAGGGTCGCCACGGTGAGGGAGTGCCCGGCGGCGATGCGGGCCAGCACGGCCTCCTGCTCCGCATCCGCATCGAGCAGCAGGTTGTCCGAGGCGGGCGCACGGTCGTCGGGCCCGACGTGGTGCGGGACGGCGCGGGGTGCCGTGACCTGCTCACGATCGCCGACGTGGCCGCCGAGCGCGTTGAGGACGGGATGATCGAGGCTGCCGCCGTCCTGGGCCATGGCGCCGGCGACGTCGGCGAAGGTGGAGACGACGAGTCGCGGTTCGACGGAGAACGTCTCGATGGATCGGGTCAGCGCGCGCAGGCTGTCGATCACGGGCTGGGGCTTGAAGATGCCGCCGTCGTACGCGAGTGCGGCGAGCGCTGACGCATCGAGGGTCAGCCCGAAGTGCTCGCGGGCGACCCGCACGAGCTCCGGGTTCACCTCGAACGCCCCCTGCAGCTTGAGCTCGAAATCGGTGTGATGGCGGCGGATCGCGAGCGGCCGCAGCAGGACGGGGGCGGCGAAGGTCGCCCCGCCGATGCGCCACCGTGCGACGCCGACGGCGAGGTGGACCGCTTCGATGCCGCGGACGGTGCGCAGCTCGGTGTTCTTGGCCGTGATGCGCTCGGCGGCGAGCCGCGCGGTGCGCAGACCCACCTCATCGCGGAAGAGGTTGGACAGGAGCGTCGACTTGCCGGTGATGAACTGCGGGAGGCTGCCGGGGTGCGCCTTGGAGATGTCGATGCCCGACTCCGGGCCGTCGCGGAAGCTGCTCAACGGCGAAGGTCCACCCAGATCAGCCGCCTCCGCCCGCAGCCGCGTGCGCTCCGCCTCCGCGGCGTGCGCGATGCCGACGCCGGTGGACGAGTCGCGCAGGTCGCCGAGGGACACAGCGTTGTCCACCGCCGTGTTGTTCGCAGACCTGCTTTCCCGTCGCCACACACTGACACCCTAGGCGCGACACCGCCGGAGATCGGTATCCCCGGCGGGTTTCCGGTGAAAAACCGCCGGTGCGGCACTCGCTCGGACTACTCCTGCCCGCATGGTCGTGCGCTCTCGTTGTCCACGGAACGCGCGACGGACCCGGCGACCGGTTCTCCGCTGTCGACCCGGACGGTCAGGATGGGGACATGACCTTCCGCTACGACTTCGCTCCGACGCCCTTCGGCGACGCCCTCGCGGTCTTCTCCGACGACGGCATCGTGCGCTTCGATCTGTCCGAGTCCGCGGATCCGCAGGTGCCCTGGCTGCTGGAGGGCGTGTCTCGGCAGCTCGGCGCCGTCCCGGAGCCCGTGCCCGGAGCTGCCGACGAGCTCGTCCCGCTCCTGGAGGCGTACTTCGACGGAGAGCCCGTGCGCTTCGACGAGCATGTCGCTCTCGACTGGCGCCTCGTGGACGGCTTCCACCGGGCGGCGCTGCGCACCGTCTGCGAGATCCCGTGGGGACAGACACTGAGCTACGGGGAGGTCGCGGTCCTCGCCGGCCACCCCGGAGCGGCCAGGGCCGTCGGCACCGCCTGTCGGCTCACACCGTTCTCCCTCATCGTGCCCGTGCACCGGGTGGTGCGGTCCGACGGCTCCGCAGGGCACTACGGCGGTCACCCGGAACGGAAGAGGTTCCTGCTGGACCTCGAGTCCCGGTGAGCCCCCCGCTCCTCGGGTGCGGGCCCGGCGAGTAGGCCGCCGGGCCCGCACCCGAGGGGGTGACGCGTCAGTGATCGACGGCCTTCTCCGCCCCGAAGCCGGTGAGAGAGCGCACCTCCATCTCGGCCGCCAGCTCGGGCGACTCCCGCCGGGTGCTGGTGATCGTCCCGAGCCAGCCGAGCGCGAACCCGAGCGGGATCGAGACGATGCCCGGGTTGTTCAGCGGCCAGATGGCGATGTCGATGCCGGGGATCATCGAGGTGGGCGTGCCGGAGAACACGGGCGACAGGATGATGAGGATGATCGCCGAGCCGAGCCCGCCGTACATGCTCCACACCGCACCGCGCGTCGTGAACCGGCGCCAGAACAGCGAGTAGAGGATCGTCGGCAGGTTGGCGGACGCCGCCACGGCGAACGCGAGGGCCACGAGGAAGGCGATGTTCTGCCCCTGCGCCCCGATGCCACCGACGATCGCGAGGATGCCGATGACGATCACCGTCCGACGGGCGACCCGCACCTCGCCGTTGGGATCGGGCTCGACGGGCTTCCCCTCCGCGTCCTTGCGTCCCTTCTGGATGACGTTCGCGTAGATGTCGTGGGCGAACGACGCCGCCGCGGTGATCGTGAGTCCCGCGACGACGGCGAGGATCGTGGCGAACGCCACCGCGGAGATGAACCCGAGGAGCACCGGACCGCCGAGCTTGAGCGCCAGCAGCGGAGCCGCGGAGTTCACGCCCCCGGGTGCCGCCGCGATCACGTCGGCGCCGACGAGCGCGCCGGCGCCGTAGCCGAGCACGAGCGTCAGCAGGTAGAAGCCGCCGATCAGCCAGATCGCCCACACCACCGAACGCCGCGCCTCCTTGGCCGTCGGCACGGTGTAGAAGCGCATCAGCACGTGCGGCAGGCCCGCGGTGCCGAGCACCAGGGCCATCCCCAGCGAGAGGAAGTCCCACGGGTTCGCGCCGTACTGCAGGCCGGGCGCCAGCACCGCCTCTCCCTTGTCGGAGTTCGCCACGGCGGCCTCCAGCAGGGTGTTCAGGCTGAAGCCGTTGATCGCGAGGACCCAGATGGTCATCGCGAGGGCGCCGCCGATCAGCAGCACCGCCTTGACGATCTGCACCCAGGTGGTGCCCTTCATACCGCCGATCAGCACGTAGACGATCATGAGGATGCCGACGACGGCGATGACGACCGACTGCCCGACCCTCCCGTCGATCCCCAGGAGCAGCGACACGAGACCGCCTGCCCCGGCCATCTGCGCGAGGAGGTAGAAGAAGCACACCGCGAGCGTGGTGATCGCCGCCGCCATCCGCACCGGCCGCTGCTGCAACCGGAACGAGAGCACATCCGCCATCGTGAACTTGCCCGTGTTGCGCATGAGTTCGGCCACCAGCAGCAGAGCGACCAGCCAGGCGACGAGGAAGCCGATGGAGTACAGGAATCCGTCGTAGCCGTTGATCGCGATGGCACCGCAGATGCCCAGGAAGGATGCGGCGGACAGATAGTCGCCCGCGATCGCGAATCCGTTCTGAGGTCCGGTGAAGGACCTCCCCGCCGCGTAATAATCGGCGGCGGTCTTGTTGTTCCTGCTGGCGCGGATGACGATGAACAATGTCACCGCGACGAAGGCCAGGAAGATCGAGATGTTGAACACCGGGTTGATGTCGAGCGCGACATCCTCGGTGGCCGTGCGGATGATGCTCATGCGTCGGCCTGCGCCTTCTCGAGTTCTTCACGGATCTCCGACGCCAACGGATCGAGCTTCCTGTTGGCGAACGCGACATATGCCATCGTGATGGCGAACGTCGTCACGAACTGCCCGAGCCCGAAAAGCAGCCCGACGGTGATATCCCCCCATACGCGCTGCGCCATGAAATCGCGGGCGAATGCGGCCAGCAGCACGTAGACGAAATACCACACCAGGAAGAACGCGGCGAGGGGGAAGATGAATGACCGCTGCGTCCGTTTCAACCGCAGGAATCGAGGGGATTGCTCGACGGCGACGTAATCGATCGCACCGTTCTGAGGGGTCGGAACCTGTTCGCTCATGGGGCCTCCTTGCCACATGTCCGCTGCACGCGCGGCCGTCGCCGCCCGAGTGGTAGGGTCGACGCTACGAAACGGGGAACACCGCCGTCACCCCCGAAAGTAGGTATTCGTGAGCTCTCCGATCACCGTCGAACCCGAGGCGGAGCTCGTCGCCAACGCGGTGCGCGAGCTGGCGCGGCGCACGCGCTTCCCGGTGGCGTTCGGTGGGCTGATCGAAGAGGGCGTCGTGAGCGTCACGAGCATCGTCGGAGCCCGCACACGCGCTCTCGACGGTCTCCGCGTACGCCCCGAGCGCGGTCTCGGCGGGCGGGCCATGATGGAGCTGCGTCCGCGGATGACGAGCGACTACGGCTCCTCCCGCCAGATCACCCACGACTACGACGTCTTCGTCCTCGGCGAAGGCCTGCGGACCCTGCTCGCCCTGCCGATCGTCGTCCAGGGCCGCCCTCGCGGCGTGCTCTATGCCGGCGCGTGGGCGGAGGAGAGGATCGGCGGCGTGACCACGGCCCCGGCCATGCAGGTCGCCCAGTCCGTCGCTGACGAGCTGCGCATCCGCGACGAGGTGCAGCGGCGCCTCCGCGCCGCATCGCCGACACCCGCAGCGGTCGCGCCGGCACAGCGCGAGGAGCTGCGGGAGAGCTTCGCCGAGCTCCGCAGCATCGCCGCGACCGTCGACGACGCCGGCATCCGCGCGCGGCTGGCGCAGGTCGAGCGCCGACTGCTGACCCTCGCCGGAGACGACCTGCCGACGACCACGACCGGCCCGCTCCCCGTCGTCCACCTCTCCCCGCGCGAGACGGATGTCCTGGCCTGCGCCGCCCTGGGATCGACGAATGCGGAGATCGCCGCGCACCTCGGTCTGCGGGAAGGGACGGTCAAGGCCTATCTCGGCACCGCGATGTCGAAATTGGATGCGTCGACGCGGCATGCCGCCGTGACCAAAGCGCGTCGCGCCGGCCTTCTCCCCTGAATCGACATTCTCGGCGGCTGCGTCATTGTTCGCCATGACGAAACGGCCTTTGTTGTGCGCATTCCCGCACCCGCGATAAAGTCGGCCCCATGGCGAGACGAATTGTGCACCAGCTGGTCGACGACATCGACGGCACCGTCCTGGAGGTCGGGGAAGGCGAGACCGTGCATTTCTCGCTGAACGGCACCTCCTACGAGATCGATCTGAATTCCGCGCACGCCGAGGAATTGCGACAGGCACTCGAGCCCTACATCACGGCCGGGCGTCGGGCCGGATCGGGAGCGGCGTCAAGCGGAGGACGGTCCTCGTCCTCGTCCTCGTCGCGGAAGCGGCCCTCACGCAACCCGGAGGTCGCCGCGATCCGCGCCTGGGCGAAGGAGAACGGCTACACGCTCTCGGAGCGGGGTCGCGTACCGGCTCCCATCCTCGAGGCCTACCGCGCCGCGCATTGACCCGGTCCCGCCCCACCTCACGGTCGGGCGGGATCTTCTTTCGCACCATCGAGCGCCCACGCCTCATCGCGGAGGGTGATCTCCTCCGTCATGTCCAGGAGGAAGCGGATCACGACCTCTCGCTCCGCAGCCGACAGACGCGCCGCCGCGTAGAAGCGCTTGGCCTGCTGCCGCCCGACCGTCTCCATCGCGGCGTGCCTGGTCTCGGGGGTGATGGTGATCGCGAGGGCTCGTCGGTCGGTGGGATGCGGCGAGCGCCGGATGTGCCCACCCTTCTCCAGCCGGTCGAGCAACTTCGTCGTCGCGGCGGTGGAGACCCCGAGATGGTGGGCGATGCCGCTGGGCGTCGCCACGACCGTTCGGTTGTCGCACACGATCAGGTAGTGCAGCGCGCGCATGTCGGTCTCGTTCAGCTGCATGTAGCGCCGGGACGCCTGCGAGAGACGCTGCTCGGCCTCGCGCAGCCCGCCGAGCGCCTCCATGAGGCGTCCGATCTGACGCAGATCCTCCGGGGCGACGCCCGAGCGATCGACGAGCGTACTGCGCGGGTCGCTGGCGTCGACGTCATAGATGGACCCCTGAGCGAGTTCGTCCCGCTCCGCCGCCGCCGTCGCGTGGGCGACCGGGGTGGTGCAGGGCTCGGAGGGCATGCGATCATGTTACACACGAACAGCTTCATGCTAAGTTGATATTTCGCCAGGTTAGCTAAACGACGAGAGGACGCCATGGACAACGTCACACTCCTCGCCGAAGACGGGACTGCCGTCGGCATCCTGCCCAAGAGCGAAGTCCACACGACCGACACTCCTCTCCACCTCGCCTTCTCCTGCTATGTGCAGGATCGAGAGGGACGCCTCCTCGTCACGCGTCGCGCGCTCGGCAAGCGCACGTGGCCCGGGGTCTGGACCAACAGCTTCTGCGGGCACCCGCAGCCCGGCGAGGACATGGCCGACGCGGTGCGACGGCGCGGCTCCGACGAACTGGGTATCCAGGTGACCGAGATCCGCCTCGCTCTCCCCGACTACCGTTACCGCGCCGTGGACGCGAGTGGCATCGTGGAGAACGAGATCTGTCCGGTGCACGTCGCGGTGGTCGACGAGCAGCCCTCGGCGAACCCGGACGAGGTGGCGGAGTGGGAGTGGGTCGATGTCGATGACCTGCTCGCCGCGGTCATCCGCACCCCGTTCGCCTTCAGCCCCTGGCTCGCCGAGCAGCTCCCTCTCCTCCGTCGACACGGGGAGGTCTGAGCCATGGCGGTCATGGTGACAGAAGAAGACCTCGGCACCAGGATCGAGGCGGTGCTGCGACGACGGTTCGCCGAGCGCACTGCCGCCGCCGAGCACTACGGGGCGGAGTTCGCCGCCCTGTGGCACACGGCCGCCGAGCACGCCCTCGGCGGGAAGCTCCTGCGCCCGCGCATGCTCATGGACCTGCTGTCCGCACTCGCCACGACCCCCCTCACGGAGAAGGACACGGCGCGGGCGATCGACGTGGCCGCTCATGTCGAGCTGCTGCATTTCGCGTTCCTCCTGCACGACGACGTCATCGACGGCGACCTCACCCGCCGCCGCCGTCCCAATCTCATCGGCTCCCTGGTCTCCCGTCGCCCCGACGAGGCCGGCGATACGGCGCTGCACTGGGGCCGCTCGAGCGCCATCCTCCTCGGAGACCTCCTGCTCTCCACCGCCGTGCTCGGCTTCGCCCGTGCCGACGTCCCCGCGCCGCGACGGGAGCGGCTCCTCGCTCTCCTCGAGACGACCGTGTTCGAGACCGTCGCCGGGGAGCACTCCGACGTCGCCCTCAGCGACGGCATCATCGCGGCCGACCTCCGCACCATCCTCGCCACCAGCGCGTCGAAGACCGCCGCCTACTCGTTCGTCCTCCCGTTCCGCGCGGCGGCTATCCTGTCCGGCGCTCCGACCGCCGCCGAGGAGCAGCTGACCGAGATCGGCGGCCACCTCGGTCTCGCCTACCAGCTGCAGGACGATCTGCTGTCGGTGTTCGGGGACCCGGACGCTCACGGCAAGGACCCGTATTCCGATCTCCGCGAGGGCAAGGAGACCGCGATCATCGCGTACGCCCGGATGACCAGCCACTGGCCCGGCATCGAATTGCGGTTCGGCGAGAACGACCTCAGCATCGACGACGCGGCGGAGATGCGCGACCGCCTCCGCGAGTGCGGCGCGGAGGGATTCGTCCGAGGACTCGTGGAGGAGCAGCTCGCGGCCGTGTCGACGGTCCTGGCGGAAGCCGAGGAGGCGGGCACGCTCTCGGCCGACGCCGGACGCATCATCCTCGCTCTGGCCGACCGGATCGAGGGCCGCAGCCGATGACCGCGACCCCTTCCGAGCCCCGCGACGACGCGGCGCTGCGACGCTTCAGCCGGACTGCCGAGATCGCGACATCCGACGTCATCCGCACCTACTCGACGTCGTTCGGACTGGCGACGCGTCTTCTCGGGCGACGCCATCGCCAGCACGTGCGCAACATCTACGCCATGGTGCGCATCGCGGACGAGATCGTCGACGGCGTCGCCGCCGAGGCCGGACTCGATGCGGGTGCACAGGCCGCGGCCCTGGACTCCTACATCACGGAGACCCATCGCTCCATGCGGACCGGCTACAGCAGCGATCTCATCCTGCATGCGTTCGCGCGAACGGCGCGCGAGTGTGGGATCGGCGAAGACCTCACCCAGCCGTTCTTCGACTCGATGAGGGCCGACATCGCCGGCCCGTCCGGCTTCACGGCCTATGACGCCGACGCACACGCCGCGTACGTCTACGGCTCGGCGGAGGTCGTCGGCCTGATGTGCCTGCGGGTCTTCCTGCGCGACGCCACGCGGACGCCGGCGGAGCTCGACATCCTCGACCGCGGAGCGCGTCGGCTGGGCGCCGCGTTCCAGAACGTGAACTTCCTCCGTGACCTCGCCGACGACACCGACCGCCTGCAGCGCGGCTACCTCGGCGGCACGGAACCTCTCGCCGACGCCGACCGCGACGCCTGGGTCGACACCGTCCACCGTCAGCTCGCCGACGCGAGAGCCGCGATCCCGCTGCTCCCGAAGGACGCCCGTGCCGCTGTCCGGAGCGCCCTCGCCCTCTTCGCCGCTCTGACGCACCGCGTCGCACGCACGCCGGCTGCGGAGCTGTACCGCCGCCGGGTGCGCGTGCCGGACCCGATCAAGGCGCTGCTCGCTGCGCGCGCCGTCCTCGTCACGGCCCTGGAGCGGGACCGATGAGCCGCGTCGTCGTCATCGGCGCGGGCGTGGCCGGTCTGGCCACGGCCGGGCTGCTCGCGCGCGACGGACATGACGTCGTGGTGCTGGAGAAGAACGACCGCGTCGGCGGACGGGCGGGCACCATCGAGCGCGATGGTTTCCGATTCGACTCCGGCCCGTCGTGGTACCTCATGCCCGAGGTCTTCGACCACTACTTCGCGATGATGGGGACCACCACCGAGGAGCAGCTCGACCTGGCGCTGCTGGATCCGGGGTACCGCGTCTTCCGCTCGCCCGAGTCCGGCGACGACCCCGTGACGGTGCCCGCCGGGCGGGAAGCCGTGTCCGCGCTGTTCGAGTCGATGGAACCGGGCTCCGCCGCGGCACTCGAGACCTATCTCGCCTCCGCCCACGATGCCGGCTCCATGGCGAGGCGGTACTTCCTCTACAACCCGTTCACCCGCACCAGGACGCTCGCCGCTCCCGAGGTGGTGCGCGCGCTGCCGCGACTGTTCTCGCTGCTCGGCACCCGCCTCCAGGCTTTCGCCGCCCGGCGCTTCCGGCACCCGGTGCTGCGGCAGATCCTCGGCTACCCCGCCGTCTTCCTGGGCACCGACCCGCGGACGGCGCCGGCGATGTACCACCTGATGAGCGCGCTCGACCTCGACCAGGGCGTGCTGTATCCGCAGGGCGGCTTCTGGCGTGTCGTCGAGCGGTTGGCGACGCTGGCCCAGGATGCCGGCGCGCGGATCGTCACGGGTGCCGAGGTCACCGGGATCCGCACGCAGGACGCGGATAGTGCGACCCACGTGACCGGTGTCGGCTGGACGGATCGAGACGGCCATCAGCACGTCGAGGACGCGGACATCGTCGTCTCCGGCGCCGACCTCCACCACACCGAGACGGCGCTGCTGCCTCCCACGCTGCAGTCCTACCCCGAGTCCTGGTGGGCGCGGCGCACGAGCGGACCCGGCGGCGTGCTCGTGATGCTCGGCGTCCGCGGGACCCTGCCCGAGCTCCCCCATCACTCGCTGTTCTTCACCGACGACTGGGATGCGAACTTCGACGCGATCTTCGGTCGCACCCCCGGCGTCCCCACGCCGGCGTCCACCTACGTCTGTCGGCCCAGCGCGACGGACGCGGGGGTCGCGCCGGACGGGCACGAGAACCTCTTCGTCCTGATCCCGGTCCCGGCCGACGTCGAGCTCGGCCACGGCGGGAGCGACGGCGCCGGCTCGCCGAAGGTCGAGAAGGCCGCGGACGCCGCGATCGACATGATCGCAGCGTGGTCGGGGATCCCCGACCTGCGCGAGCGGATCGTGGTCAGGGAGACGGTGGGTCCGGCCGACTTCCGCGACGACTACCACTCGTGGCGGGGCGGGATGCTCGGCCCCGCGCACATCCTCTCGCAGAGCGCCATGTTCCGCGCGCAGAACGCCTCCCGGCGCGTGCGGGGGCTGTACTACGCCGGAGCGACCACCGCGCCCGGCGTCGGCGTGCCGATGTGCCTCATCAGCGCCGAGATCGTGCTCAAGCGCATCCGAGGCGACCACTCGCCCGGCCCGTTGCCGGAGCCGGCCACCCGAACCCCCACACCCGAGAAGGCATGATGGGCGCGATCTACCTGACCGCCCTGCTCGTCTCCCTCGGCTGCATGCTGCTGCTCGACTGGCGGTTCCGTCTCTTCTTCTGGCGGGATGCCGTGGCGGCGGCCATCGTCACGATCGTCGGACTCGCCTTCTTCCTCGTCTGGGACGTGGCCGGCATCGCGGCGGGGATCTTCTTCCGCGGCGAGGCGGCGATCGCCACGGGTATCGTCCTGGCTCCGGAGCTCCCCCTGGAGGAGCCGATCTTCCTGATCTTCCTCGTCGTCTGCACGATGGTGCTCTACGGCGGCGCCGTCCGGCTTCTGGATCGCCGTCGGGTCAGCGCCGGGGAGGGAGCGGCGCGATGACCTACCTGCAGCTGTCCGCCGTGTTCCTCGCCGTCGCCGCTCTGGCCGCGGTCGCCCTCTGCGTCGGAGCGCGGCGCACCCCGCACCTCGGCGCCCTCACGCTCACCGCGCTCGCTCTCCTCGTGCTGACCGCCGTGTTCGACACCGTCATGATCGCCACCGGGCTGTTCCACTACGCGCCGACGCAGCTCGCCGGCGTGCACATCGGTCTCGCGCCGCTCGAGGACTTCGCGTATCCGCTGGCCGGGGTGCTGCTGCTCCCCGCGCTGTGGACCGCCCTGCGCGCGCGCCGATCCCGGACGCGCACCGCCGCAGACCGGGAGGAGCACGCATGACGGAGAAGACCTCCCGCGGCGGCATCGGCCACGACATCGCCCAGATCCTCCTCTCGTCCCGGCCGATCAGCTGGATCAACACGGCCTTCCCCTTCGCCGCCGCCTACCTGCTGAGCACCAGGGAGATCGACGCGACCTTCGTGATCGGCACCCTGTACTTCCTGGTGCCGTACAACCTCGCGATGTACGGCATCAACGACGTCTTCGACTACGCCTCCGACCTGGCGAACCCCCGCAAGGGCGGGATCGAGGGCGCGCTGCTGTCCCCGCGCATCCACCGCGCGACGCTGTGGGCGGCGGCCGCCACGAACGTACCGTTCCTGGTCTACCTCTTCGCCGTCGGCACCCCGGCGTCGTGGCTGTGGCTCGCCGTGAGTGTCTTCGCCGTCCTCGCCTACTCGGCTCCGGTGCTGCGCTTCAAGGAGCGCCCGTTCCTGGACTCCGTGACCTCCAGCACGCACTTCGTCAGCCCCGCCCTCGTCGGCCTCTCCCTCGCCGGAGCGCCCGTCACCACGACCAGCGTCCTCGTGCTCGTCGCGTTCTTCCTCTGGGGCATGGCCGCTCACGCGTTCGGTGCCGTGCAGGACATCGGGCCCGATCGCGAGGGTGGCATCTCCTCCATCGCGACCGTGATCGGCGCGAGGGCGACCGTCCGGCTCTCCCTCGTGCTGTGGGCCGTCGCCGGCGGTGCGATGCTGCTGACCCCGTGGCCGGGACCGCTCGCCGCCGTGCTGGCGCTGCCCTACATCGTCAACGCCGCGCCGTGGTGGAACGTCACCGACGAGACGTCGGCCGGGACCAACCGCGCCTGGCGCCGGTTCATCGCACTCAACTACATCGCCGGCTTCCTCGCCACGATGATCCTCATCCTCGCCTGGGTCTCCTGACCCTTCGCGCCCCGCCCCCTCTCCCGAAAGGACCCCGATGTCCCGCCCCGCCCCCGCACCGACGCCGCCGACCCGCGAGCGCACCCGACGCCACTCCTGGCTGCGCGTGTTCCTCCCGGTCGCCCTCATCCTGGTGTGGCTGGCGGGTGCCTCCTTCGGCGGTCCGCTGTTCGGCAAGGTCGACGAGGTGTCGTCCAACGATCAGACGACGTACCTGCCGGAGTCCGCGGACGCCACGACGGTGCAGCAGCTCCTCGGTGAGTTCACCGACAGCGACGCGATCCCGGCGATCGCGGTCTTCACCTCCGAGGAGGAGCTGACGCCGTCCGAACTCGAGGCGATCTCCGCCGCCGTGGCGGACGCCCCGGACGTGGAGGGGGTCACTGACGACGTCTCCCCCGCGCTCCCCTCCGAGGACGGCCGGGCCGTGCAGGCCTTCATCCCGATCGACGGCGACGCCGAGCTCAGCGATGCCACCGCCGCTCTCGGCGACGAGCTGCGCGCGGCGGTACCGGACGACATCACGGTCTACATCACGGGGCCGGCAGGCTTCACAGCCGACCTCGCCGCCGGGTTCGCCGGCATCGACGGACTCCTGCTCGGTGTCGCCCTGCTCGCCGTGCTCGTGATCCTCGTCCTCGTCTACCGTTCGTTCCTGCTGCCGCTCGTCGTGCTCTCCACGAGCCTGTTCGCGCTGTGCGTCGCGCTCCTCGTCGTGTGGTGGCTGGCGAAATGGGAGATCCTGCTGCTCAGCGGGCAGACCCAGGGGATCCTCTTCATCCTCGTGATCGGCGCCGCCACCGACTACGCGCTCCTGTTCGTCGCGCGGTTCCGGGAGGAGCTGCGGGTCGCGCAGGACAAGGGCGTCGCCCTCCTCGCCGCGTGGAAGGGATCGGTCGAACCGATCGTCGCCTCCGGGGGCACCGTGATCGCGGGACTCCTGTGCCTGCTGCTCAGCGACCTGAAGTCGAACAGCACGCTCGGCCCGGTCGCGGCGATCGGCATCGTGTTCGCGATGCTCTCGGCCCTCACGCTCCTGCCCGCGCTGCTGCTGTTGTTCGGACGCGCGGTCTTCTGGCCCCGGCGTCCCCGGTTCGAGCCCGAGGTCGTGGCCGAGGAGCACGGCATGCGCACCACCGGCCTCTGGGCGCGACTGTCGGGCTTCATCAAGAAGCGCCCCCGCGTCATCTGGATCGCGACCACCCTCGTCCTCCTCGCCGGCGCGGCCGGCGTCACACAGCTCGACGCACAGGGCGTCCCGCAGTCCGACCTCGTGCTCGGAGCGTCGGAGGCGCGCGACGGTCAGGTCGCACTCGGTGAGCATTTCCCCGGCGGCTCAGGGAGCCCCGTCTCCGTGATCGTGGACGAGGACCGCCTGCAGGATGCCGCCGACGTGCTCCTCGCGAACGACGGGATCGACGGGGTGACCGTCACCGCGGCCGATTCCCCGAGCGGGTCCGCCCCGGTGACGACGGACGGGATCACGGCCGTCGGGCCTCCCGGGACCCCCGCTCCGGAGCCCACGACGGTCGACGGCCAGGTGCTCCTGCAGGGGACGCTGACGGATGCGGCCGATTCCGCCGCGGCCGCCTCCACCGTGCGCGAGCTGCGCGGAGAGCTCGACGACATCGGAGCCGTGGTGGGCGGGGTGACGGCCACCTCGATCGACACGAACGACGCGTCCATCCACGACCGCAACCTCATCATCCCGGTGATCCTCGTCGTCATCATGATCATCCTGATGCTGCTCCTGCGCTCGATCCTGGCGCCGGTGCTGCTGATCCTCACGACGGTGCTGTCCTTCGGTACGGCGATGGGCGTCTCGGCGCTGGTGTTCAACGGCATCTTCGACTTCCCCGGTGCCGACCCCGCGGTCCCGCTCTACGGCTTCGTGTTCCTCGTCGCCCTGGGCATCGACTACAACATCTTCCTCATGACAAGGGTGCGGGAGGAGTCGAAGCAGCACGGGACGAGGGAGGGCATCCTCCGCGGGCTCTCCATCACCGGCGGCGTCATCACCTCCGCCGGGCTGGTGCTGGCGGCGACGTTCGCGGCACTGTCGGTGATCCCGATCCTCTTCCTCGTGCAGCTCGCGTTCATCGTCGCGTTCGGCGTGCTGCTGGACACGTTCGTGGTGCGTTCGCTCCTCGTGCCCGCACTCGCCTACGACATCGGGAAGACCATCTGGTGGCCGTCGAAGCTGTGGCGGCGCGGGCAGCCCTGACGCATGCGGAAGCGGGAGTGCCCTCGACAGGATTCGAACCTGCGACCTGCCCTTTAGGAGAGGGCTGCTCTATCCTGCTGAGCTACGAGGGCGCACAGCCAGTCTACGGGACCACGGTTGCGCGCCCTCGCGCTGGCTCTCACGCGGCGAGGGCGAGGTAGGGCTCCCAGCGGGGATCGCTGCGCTCCACCCCGCGCACCGTCCACGCCGTCCCGTGCGGCGGGCGCGGCGTGAACCGCAACTGCCACCGCATCTCCTGCGGGGTGCGGTTGCTCTTGAGGTTGTTGCAGCGCAGGCATTTCCTGAACTAGACGCACCCCGCCCTCAATCCTTGCGGATCTCCGGCATCCCGAGACCGACAGGCTTGCGACGCACCCGCTCGAGTTTGTCTCGCACACCAGCGAGACTTGCCTCAAGGCCCTCCACTTCGCCGAGCCATCGATTCTGCCTAGCTTCTTCGATTCGGGCCTCGAGGTTCGTCTCAATCTCAGCGAAACGCGTTTCTGCGGTGGGATCGGGACGAAACACCGAGCAACGCAGACACGCATGCTCATGCGCGCAATCAGAGCCATATGCGCGCGCGCAGGTCCCCAGCTCGAGCTGACGCTTCTCAAAATGCCCTTGAAACTCGTCGAACTCTTCTTCTGTTGGCTCGCGGTACTCTTCACTTGGGCGAAGTAACCGTCTGCGCTCAATATAGTCGCGGTGATTTCGGTATACGTCTTCGTCGTAGATCGCCGCATACCCTTGCGTCGTATTCAACGAGTCATGCCCAAGGATCTTGGCGAGTATATGAATTGGCAGCCCACTCATCGCCGCCTCTGTCGCGAAGATTCGACGAAAATCGTGGTTGTGAAAACGTATTGGCTCGCCGGCTTCATCCAAGAGGCCAGATTCCTCCGCAACACTTTTCAACTCGCGAAGTGCCCACGCGCGCCCGACGGTGCGATTTTGCCCGTTGACCTTCCGCTGGAACAAGAACGGCGCCGAGGCGGATAGCTTCTTTGCCGAGTAATCCCATCTTTGCACTAGCGGAACTCGACCGCTCGTCGTCGCCCCACGAATCCGCTGCAACATGGCGGCGAGGACGTCGGCAAGCTCCTCGGAGATGACAATTACACGCTCCTTGTCCGTTTTTGATGGAGCAATCTGCAAAAGAGGAAGTACCTGCCCTGTCGATGGGACACGATACTGACTCAGTGACGTGTGGGTGAGCTCCTCAACTTCCTCGATACGGCAACCCGTCTCTTTGAGAGTCATGAACAGGGCCCACCGCCAAAAATCTCTGTCCTCCCGCTGCTCGGCGTCGAACCAACGACCACCCGATACGGGTTGCACGTTGACGCGAGCAGAGTTCGTAGCTCTTCGGTAGGACTCACCGTCAACGGTGAACAGCGCTCCAGGTGAGGCAGCGGCTGCGAGATCCAGGAGCCTTCGCGATACTCTCCGCCCCTCGTCAACGTGCCGAACAAGCGCCGGTAGCAATGGCTGCCGCTGGCGTGTGCGGGCGTGACTCCAGGCCCGTCTCCGATGTGCGGTCTTCGCGCCAAGCTTCGTGACCCCCGGTGCAACAGGGTTCGGCGCAGCGAATTTGCCGTAGCGTTCGGGGTCCGCGTTGGCCCAGTCGTTGATGTCGACGTACAGGCGTCGAATCGCGGTGAGCAGCGGGGAAATCTCCGCTCGTTTCTTGCCCGCACTTGTGCCGTACTGAATAGTCTGCGCCCGCTCCAACCATTGTTCGAAGAGTTGGGGCGAAACCTCCATGCTATTGATGCCGGGAGCCAGCCGCTCGATCTCAACCCAGTATGTCTTCACGAGCTGAGTTGTCAGACCTGCCATGGTGGCGTGCGTCATGTCGATGTGCGCACGCATGTAGTCGACGAAGAAGTTTCTCACGTCGCGGTTCTTGATACCGGTTCGGTCGACGACCTCCTCAATGCTCGGCTGCGTCTTTCGTCTTAAATTCACAAACCGCTCGGGCGCCCCTTCCGGAAGAAGACCCGCACGAGACATCGCATCATAGGCGGTTCCGTTAGTGAGGTGCAACCCCTGCCGTCGCTCGTGACTTCGCGCCTCAATAAAATCCTCCGGGACAATGTCTCGAATACGCGTCTTACCCGTGTGCGCCATCACTTGCGCGATTGCCTTCTGCGCAAGACGTTCCAAACGTTCCTGAGATCGATTGCCTGCATCGAGAGCAATTGCGTCGAAGATGACTTGACGAGTCTCAGGATCACGAACCTTGATGATGGTTTCCGGAAACATGCGGAGATGCTTCGACGAGCGCGTTAGCCACCCATAGCCCGGACGCACGCTGCCGACCGTGATGATCCAGGTCACACCAACGACGACCTTCTCGCCGCGGAGCTTCTCGCCAGACTTCTCGTTCCACCAAGCGGCAACGATGTTGGACCAGTCGTCCTCCATCTCGATCTTGGATGACACCCAGCGTTGCTGCCATGTGACTCCGGGGTGCAACTGCAGCCATGACAGAACGACAGTGATACCTTTCACGGTTCTGTTTCGCGCTGACCTGCCCATCTCGGGTAGCTGAGCAATGACTTCGTCGACCGACATCGATTCGCCTTCCCAGCTGATGCCAGCTTCAACAGGGGGAGCAGCGTCTTCGGCATGGACTTCGGGAATCGCAAGCCTGTCTCGCACGGTAGGGCGTCGTGATGCCGGTTCTTGAAGGGCCTTGACCACTTCCTCGCTCACTCGTCGAATCCAAACAGCGTCCGCATCGACTCCGACTTGTAGCGCCCATCGTCGGCGGCGATGGGGTGATAGCGGGGTGCCCGTTGGTGAGCGGCCATCTTCTCCAACACCTCCTTCGGATGCGCAGACGTGTAGATCTCTGTGCTCTCAATGTGGGCATGTCCCAACATCCACTGGATGTCGGCGAGTGTCATTTGAGGGTCTTGGAGCATCCGGTACGCAGCAGTGTGCCTCAGCTGATGCAACGTGTACTTGGTACCGAGAGCCTCCTGCGCCCGTGTGAAAGCCATACGAATAGCGGCATAGGTGAGAGGCCGGTGCGGGGCTCGCAGCCCGCGCCAGATCTTCTCGTCCGCGCGGATCCGAGTGGCGCCCAGGTATCGACGTAGCCAGAGCATGGCGTCCGCCGAGGCCGGTAGCACCTGAACTGCGCCACCCTTTCGGGTCACCGTTATCCGGTTGTTACCAAAGTCGAGGTCTGCCCCCGTTAGGCCCAGCAACTCTTCTGCCCTCGCGCCCGTCGAAACGTAAAGGGCGACCATAGCTCTGTCGCGGTCGTTCCGAAGACTCACGAACAGCTCGTCGTATGCCGCATCAGGAATCGAGCGTGGAGACGCTTTGGGGGTCTTCTGACGGCCCAGGGCGCGCCGCCTGGCTCGCCCCTTGCGCATCAGCATTCCGCCAACGCCTGCGACGTGGGGATCGTAGATGGGATTGATGCGCGGCCCCGATCCCTGACGAGCATGGTAATCATAGAAGTCCGCCAGGGTCGAGCAGGTGAGATTGATGCTGCGAGAGGCGTACCCCCGCTTCGCAACCCGGTTGGCTCCTCCCCTACGAGGAGATGCGACCGTCCGCATCCATACGATGAAATCTGCGTAATCCGTGGTCGTCGCGGACACCCAGTCGACCTCGATGGCGTTGAGGAACCGAAGCCAGCGGAGCAACGCGGTCGCATAAGCGCGTCGGCTGCCCATCGCAAACCCAGCGGCAATTGTGTAGTGAAGGTACCGTGCCACCGCCTCGACGACGGCGCCTGCTGAATCGAGAACTTCGCACCCGGCGGGTATCTCATCGTTTCGTCTGACGCTTCCTGTCTCGAGAACGACCAGGGATGCGATGTCTCTTGGGGTTTCCACAGAGAGGGACACTAGCACGTGCAGAAACACCTTCTGAACTGGGATTCCATTGCACATGTTCAACGGCGTTTCGTTAGACGCGTCTAACGAAACGCCGTCTCTCGCGCCTCGACGCCGCGTGCCGAACTACTCCCGTGACGAGACCGTTCCCGTTAGACGCGTCTAACCGAGCCGGCCAGGAGGGGTACCACCGCGGGTTCGTCGCACGAGATTCGAACCTGCCGCGGGCGGTGGAAGCTCAGCGAACAGTCACGTCCGGAACACCCAGCGGCAGAAGGTCTTGAACAGCGACCTCGAATACTTGGGCAAGCGCAAGCATCGTTCGCAGGCTCGGGTTCGCCGGCGTGCCCCGCTGAGCTTCGCCTCGCTCGTAACGCTGGTAAGTGAATCGGGTCAGGCCAGCACGGTAGGCAACTGCTTCCTGCGACAGCCCCTTCTCGATGCGCAGTCGATGGATCTGCAGGCCGAGCTCGGTGGCGAACTCCCGCCACCCGTCGCTTTCGCTCGCATCCTTCCTGCCCATCCTTCAAGCCTTGCCAGGAAGGCGCTCACCTATGGCCTTTTCTATGTGGCATAATTTCCACAGCCATACGAAACATTCACTCCATCGACAGATGCGGTCTCGCGTCTCGACCTGCACGTGTGCCGCTGCGCATCGGCTCCGGGTCGCCTCGATGTGCAGGTCCCGTTCAGGTCGACCCCGATTGTCGAGTAGCAGTGACTGATCCCCGACCGATCTGGTGGAGTGCCACGGAGGTCGAAGCTCCGAACGCTTGGATTGAGGCGTTCATCGCGCTGACCGAGGAAGACCGCTCAGACGAACTAGGCCTCGCCGCTGGAATCTTCATCGCACGGGTACGGCGGCGCACCGGGCGTGGGCCTACGTTCTCAGAACTCGTCGCCGAGCTCTTTGCTGATGAACCACTGCACCCGGAGTGGCCCACTGGATTGACCTACCCCGTGCGAGCATCGATACATCATGCATTCCGCCTCCACGTCGCCATCCAGTGGAAACGACGCGGATGGATCAGCTGGGATCCAGGCGTGGAGCGCAGCCTCAGGGTCGGACCGACTTTTCGGGCGCGATCTAGAGCACGACAGGCGGCACGGGCCCGATGAGTCCCCACAGCGACACCAGAAGGGCAGCCCGAATCATGTGGACCCCTCCCCCTCTGGAGGCCCGAGAGTACACGACCGAGGTGTCGCTGCCCGACCGACGTGTCGCCGTCGTCGGCGATATCCACGGCAACTTCCGATGGCTGGACATCGTCGCCAGGGCGATCCACACGCTTGCGCCGGACGTCACGAGCATGCTGCAGCTCGGCGACTGGGCGATGGACCCCGACACGACCGACGAGGCTCTCGACGGAACCGGTATCGAGCGCATCTACGTGACTCTCGGAAACCATGAGCAGTGGGGTCAAGTCAGCCCATTGCTCGACGCCCACCCTGGCACCGCCATCCGGGTCTCCGGCACCACCTGGATCCTGCCGAGACCTGCCCGCCTGACCATCGGTGGTCGGAGCGTGCTGTCGTTGGGCGGTGCGGTGTCCGTTGACAGGGCATGGCGACAGGAAGGCGTCAGTTACTGGAAGGACGAAGAGATCACCGGTGAGCACGTCAAGGCGGCCATCGCCGGCGGTCCTGCGGACCTCATGCTCACGCACGAGCCGCCGGCAGGAACACCTGTACGCGCGGTTCAGGAGATCCTGAGAACCAACCCGATGGGCTTCCCCGATGACGCCCTTCGAGACTCCGCCAACTCCCGTGCTCGCGTGGCGAAGGTGTGGAACATCGTGTATCCGGAGCTCCTGATTCACGGCCACATGCACGCCCCAGGCGGAGGGCAGACCGAGTACGGGCTGCGTGTGGCGAGCCTTGGTCAGGACGGGCAACAAGGAAACCTGGGGTTCCTCGACATGCAGACGCTGCGCATCGAGACGCCATCGCTCCGTCAGATCCGGGAGGCGGCGGGTCGATGACCGACAAGAACCCGTGGGCGGACATCATCGGCCCGTGCTACGGGCAAGCCTCCCTGGCACGTGCCCTTGGATGGACCGAGGATGAGGTGGCCGCGGCCGCGGAGTCGCTCCAGCTTCTCGAACTGCTGACTGATGACAATGTCCTGCTTTACCCCGCGTTCCAGGTTCGGGACGGGCGGCTGGTGGACGGACTTGCTCAAGTGCTTCAGATCCTGAGTACCGGGACGCGCGGGCGGTGGACGTGGGCGCAGTGGCTGAACTCGCCGTTCGATGACGATTCAGGCGAACCCGCCCCACGCGCTATCGAACAACTCAGCGCGGGGCAGTTCGCCGGCGTGTTACGAGACGCGAGACACGCTGCAGCGTCGTGGAGCCAGTAAGCGCCGGGTCGGAAGCTTCTCTCTGTCAGATCGACGATTTACGAAGGCGAGCTTTTCCAACGAAACTTGACGCATGACCGATGCCGACCGCGCACACGAGGGAGCCGAACTCGAAACGGACGTCTCGGCGGTGAGCCCGTACGCCGGCGGAGGCGGGGGCAGCACGCTGGGTCACCGAGTCGCCACAAGCTATCTCGCCGACATGTTGCTCGGGCACGGACGCCCGGAAACGGATCGGTTGCCTGTAGTCCGCGTTGCTTTTCAGACCAATCCCACGGATGCCGTCGACGATCTGAGAGTGGAGGCTACGGATGGCGACGCGAGCGTTGTTGTTCACGTGGCTGCTCGCCGCTCCCCTCGGTTTGTCCAGAGCCACAAGAAGACCGCGACGCTCGTGGGAAGTCTGCTTGAACAGATTGACCAGTTCGACGATGACGAGCGCGGATACGTCGCGGTCGCAGTCGCGGGAATGACTCCAGCACTCAGGCAGGTTCAGGGGCTCGCCTCCTTGGCACGCGACAACGCCTCCGAAGGGGCGTTCCATAGCCAGGTCCACGAACCGGGTCGTCACGCGGGCTTAGCGGATCGATACAAGCATCTTGCCGCTCTCGCTCGGATAGCGCGCCCGACGACGCCCGCGAGCCAGCTCCGCACGTTGGTCTGGTCACTTCTCTGTCGCCTGTGGGTTGTGGACTTTCGCGTCGAGTCCGGCGATGAAACGGACTGGGCTGCGATCAGCAATCGACTTGCCCCCCTCGCCAGAGCCGGAACAGACGGCGATGCGTTGCGTAATCACCTTTATGCTCTTGCCGCGCAGTTCGACCAGCACGGTGCGGAGGTTGACCGCATTCTTCTCCGCCGCAGGGCTCACTCGCTCCTGACCCCGGTGGCCGGGAGATCGACATCGGCGTGGCGGGCACTGGAGATAGAACAGAACTCCGCACTGCTCGCGGTCCGCCATGTCATTGCGGGAGGGTTCGAGCTGCCGCGCACCGAGTTACGGACGAGTGTCGAGGTCGCGCTCGCGAGGGCAGGCCTGACCGGGGGCGCAGTTCTCATTACCGGCGAGTCTGGCACGGGCAAGAGCGCTCTGACCTTGTCGACCGCGCAGTCGCTTACCCTCGCCTCCGACGATTTCCAGCACGTCGCCCTGAACCTGCGACGCCTACCCGATTCAGTGTCGAGGCTCTCCTTTGAACTCGGGATGCCGCTCCGGGCTGTCCTCGACGAGATGACAGCGACATCTCGAGTACTTCTCGTCGATGCAGCGGATGCCACAGTTGAGGGACGATCCGCACTGTTGCGGGAACTCGCTGCCGAAGCCCGGGCTGCTGAAGTCGGACTAGTGCTGGTGACCGCCGATACAGCCGCCGACGAGGTCGGCGAGTGCGTGAGAGACCTTTTCTCGACCGTCGAGCGGCTCGAGGTCGAGAAGCTCAGCGACGACGAGCTGCGCCTCGTGAGCGCGGCGGTGCCCACCATTGCCGGCGCCCTGCGGAACGTATCGGCCAAGTCGATGTACAGGCGGTTGGCGGTCGTGGACCTTCTGGCGCTCACTGGAGTCGAGATGACCGAACCGCTGGGAGACTGGGACTGTCTTCAGCTGGTGTGGACGAAGCTCATCGGCCGGGCCACCCCCGGAAGCCCCGCGGCGGCACGCACTCAGACCCTCCTCGCAATGAGCGAAGAGGAGCTAGGCCTCCCCGCCCCGGACCGACACTCGCGAGTCGAGTATGCCGCCCTCGACGCACTTCGGGCTGACCGATTGGTGTCGCCCGAGAATCTGCGGAAGCCGCGACCTACGTTCGCACACGACGAGGTCCGCCGCTTCGCTACTGCTGTGCGCCTTGTGCAAGCTCCGTCCATCGCCCAGGCTCTAGCAGCGTCGGGTCCCCAGAGATGGGCCATGTCAGCAGCCAAGCTGGCTTGCGAGGGCTGGCTTGCTGACGCCAGCAACGCGAACAAGCTCGCAGAACTCGTGACGCAGTTCGAATCGCTAGGCGCCAAGTCCTCGGCGCGCTGGCGAGACGTGCCGTTCGAAGCTGCACTCGAGATGCCCAACGCCTACGAACTACTGCGACACATGGTTGAAGCGAATCCGGCACAGCGTGACGCTGTTCTCACCACGTTGGTGAAAGTGGTCTCGCTTCACCAGCGGCACAATGAAATGGTCGACGTGTCGCGAGGAGAGCCCGTAGTGCGGCTGCTGCTTGAGGGCTGCCAGAAGCTGTGGGAGCGAGAGGATGAGGCGTTCCAGCTGCTCTGCGAGTGGCTCGACTCGGCCCTGCTCGCGAAGATTCCTGCGGGCCAGTCCTCCAGGCGGGAGTTGCGAGAGCGACTGCTCGCCTACTGGCATGAGCACCGCTCTACTACGCGCGGCGATGGCTCGCGCGAAGAGTCGTCCGATGATGTCGTCTACAACGTTTTTGATGGCTACTCGATCCCGCGAAAGAGATCGAGACATCTTAGATGGGAGGTCACCCAGGAGCGGTACGTTCGATTGCTTGCACTTCTCGGACCGGACATCGACGACGAGGTCCGCACCTGTCTTTCTGAGATCGCCGCGCATGCCCCCTCCCGCCTGTCACCCGCGGTCGACCTGGACTGGAGCGCCTGGGGCCTCAGCATGTATGACCCATCGTTCCTATTGCAGCTGACCGAGGCCTATTACATCGACGACCGTGACGACCGCGGCGGCAGCCTTTGGAACGGCATCCGTCATCACGAGCCCCGCGGCGGCCGAGCCCTAAACGGCCCGACGCGCGGACCCTTCTGGGCCTTGATGAGGTCATGCAGCGTTGAGGATTGGGGCCCCGTCGTGAACCGAATTCTCAATCACGCGGCGAGGGTTCTGTGCACCCTGGACGAACGCGAGGGATCGCCAACGTCATACCGCACAATCACTCTCGCTATCGACGGCACGAAGCGCGACTACGTCGGTGATGACACCGTCTGGGGCTGGTATCGCGGCAATACTGGAGGGCCCTACCCCTGTGTAAGTGCGCTGCAAGCCGTCGAACTCTGGATCGACCGCAGTGTCGCCGCCGGCGCCTCGATGGACATAGTGGCGGCGGCCCTCCTGAAAGGTTGCGAGAACCTTGCGATTCCCGGTGTCATTGTGGGCGCCGCCATTCGCCACTTCGGGGTAGATCAGAGATCACTCGACCGTTACCTTGTCGAACCCTCCATCTGGGGGTTCGAGCAGTACCGCGCGGTGAAAGAAAGCATCGGCTTCCTACGGTCGCCGGATGACGGAATAACCAATCCGGAGCGTCGCAGCTTGCAACTAGCGTCCATAGTTCCCACCTTGGTCCTCTCCGCGGACGCGTCCCGCCGCGAGGAGCTGAAGGGTCTGGGCACGGACCTGATCGAGAACGCTCCGCGGTCGGTCATCGAGAACTCCAGAGTTCGACGTTGGGCAGCGCTATTCGACGCCAGTAACATCCGTACCAAGCGAGTCCAAGGCGGTATCGAGATCTCTGTCAAGGAGCCAGACGACATCGAACAAGAGCTCGCCCCAGTACGCGCCGATCTTGAACGTGGCAACATCCTCGTCGGTCTTCAGAACAAGTACTGGATTCCGCCCCGCGAGCAGAGAGGGGCATGGTCAACTCCGACGGCGTCCGAGATTGCGCTGGATCTGGCCCAAATCAAACAACTTCACGACGATCCCCCAACAAACTCCGGAGTCGAACCGCACCTTGCACTCGCCCACATCGCCGCAGAGGCCCTTCGCAGCGCCGTCACGGAGAACGCTGAGCTATTCAACGACCGGATCCCCTGGGCCATTGAATCGATCCTCACTCTCCTCAAGCAAGCCGCGCACGCGGCAGAGAGCAACCCCGACGCTCTCACCTACGAATCTGACATCGGCACTCGTCGAGCTGCCGCAGAAGCCCTCCCTTGGCTGCTCCTTCCTGAGCTGACCGACGGTCTTGCGGCGACGGGCGCGAGCTCGACGGAGGTGGCGGACGCCGCCGCCGCGCTTGGCTCGTCCGCCGCGACCGAAAGCTGTCTAAGCTTCGCTCGCGGCTGTGACCTCGTATGGAGTCATGCGTGCAGTGGCGATCCGTGCATCCACACGACCGCTTACGACTGGGTGCTCGACCTCGCACGTTACTGCGAGGTCGTCGAGTTCGATGAGGACTTGCAGACAGCCATCGACACGCCGCTAGTCGGAGACGTCATCTCCCAACTCCCCTACGTCCGCCGCGACCGCCTCGATACGTCGCGCCTGAGCGCAACCATCCGAGCGGTCGGACGGGCGGCGACGTCGAGCGCTTGCGTATCCACTGTTGCTCAAGAAAACCTGGACATACTGCTCAGAACGCAAGCGCACGCGATGGCCGAGCTGGAGTCCTCCGAGCGCACGTACTTCGTCGATGACCGCGGCGCCGAGACGCAGACTGCGGCCCGTGCATTGCTACTCAGATCTGCACGTGCGGGCACCGCCGACGAACTCTTGCTGGGCTACGTCACTACCATCGCCCCCACGCCCCACCTATTCAGTTCCTTTCTTCAGCACTTGGCCGCTGTCGGATCGGAGACTCAAGAACTCGCGGACGCAGCGAGACTGGTGTGGCCGCGGGTGCTCGCGCATGCTCTCGACGAAATCGACGCGAACACCGCTGTCTACAGCCAATCTGATTCCTTCGTCGGCCACGCGCTGAGCGAGCTTCTCCCGAGCTCTCCCGAGAGAACGCAGACACTGCACGGGGAGATCGGCCTGCAGACCTTCACATGGGTGCAGCCTGACGAGCTTGTGCAGTACGTCTCCCGGTGGCTTCCCTATGCCGCCGGCAGGAGTTCGTGCTTGCTCGCACTCCTGGGGTTCCTAAACCAATTGCCTATCGAGCAACAGGTGCGCGAGGGGCTCGGCTGGTTGGACGACCTCTGCCTCTCACAACCCGCCCGTCGCCTTGTTCGCTATGCCCCCATGGAGGAGTGGCTCGTCAAGATCAAGCCGGAGGCCGAACGCGCTGGAACCGGAGATGCGTGGCTTGAGCTCGTCGACCGCTTCGTCTACGAAGGAAACACAGTGCTCGCCGCGTATTCTCGCTGAGTTCCGCCCCCGGAGATAACACGTCGCCCGCTCAGTCTGCCGCGCTGCATCCCTTCGTGTGGAATCCACATGCGTGCTCGAGCGCCGAAAGAGTCTGCGACCTCTCCGAGCGCGGTGACGAAACGCAGGTTGTACTGGAGGTTGTCTCCTTGAAAGCGCGAGCTGTGCGCTCCGGCCGCACGTGGACGCCTTCGTATAGCCCTGCCTGTCTGATGACGGGCTAAAGTCCTTCAGCAGGGATAGGTCTTGGTCGGCGGGACTCGAGCCCGTCACCTACGAATCGAGCGACACAGAAGCCGGAACGCAGCTTGCCAACCTCCCACCCCTCGTAGGAGACCGCCCTACGCGGGAGCATAATGTCTGGTGGGCGCAACTCGTTGACGAGTGTGGCGAGGCGACGGACCTCAGTCTGATTTACTGGACCGTCCGGGCCGAGCAGACGACGACTCGAGCTTCTCGTCAACACCTCGCCCAGGCGAGCAGGCAGACCGACGATGAGTCCTTGAGAAATCTCGACGGCGCTCGTTTCAATCCCAACCGCATCTGGCCATTCGAAAGCAACTTCCGGTGCCGAACGCATGGCGTCGGCGAGAGGGAGCAACTTGGCGAGGAGGAGAACCCCACGGAACTCGTCATCATCCCAGTCGGAGGGAATCTCCTCATCGCTAGGCGGATCTTCGAGGTGGCTCGTCCACACCGGCGATGCGATTCCGGGGAATGCGGGATCGAAGTAGGCGTGCGACACCACTCGGAGACCGTGTCGCCCTAGCAGGAACGCGAGTTGTCGAAGATTCGCGTTCGGCTGACCGCCGACGCCCGGCTTGAGCTGAGCGACTGCGTCGTCGATAGCCGTCTGGTTCTTCGGACCCGATGTTCCCTTCGCTTCGATGAGTACGCGACCTAGCGGTGTTCCACCACGCCGGGCGAACGTAGCGGCTGACGCCGAGTAGCCAATCAGGTCCGGACGCTGGGCCTTATAGAGGTGACCAAATAGCCTAAGTACGGCATCCACGTGCACGAGGGCCACAGTCCCGAGAATGTGTTCAGACATCAGGGATGCCTGCGTCATCCCGAGTAGATAGCTCACGAATGTCTTCTCGCTGCTGTCGAGATGGTCGAGGTACGCCTCGGAGGGCGACCAGTAGCCGTTCGCGTCGGTGAGAGCAGCCTCCACCGCCGCCATACGCCATCTCATGTCGAGTGCTCGCCTGGTCGGGTTGCCCGTCACCAGGGCGGTGTCCCCCACACTCGCGGCATGGGCCATCAACTCCGCGAGTGGCGCATTTGCCTCCCCCCTGTGCGAGCCGGGCGTTCGGCCCGGCGACGCGGACCAGACGGGAAGTGGTACAGGGAACTTCAGCGCGTCGTAGGGGATCTTCGGCATTCCACAAACTCCTCGACGGATCCAGTGCGTTCCGACGTCGACACTACCGGCTTCGACCGCCGCGCATAGTGAGCGTATGACAGTCCTCAACATCACCCCCTTCCCCCCTCTTCCTCACCTACGAAGAGGTTGCCGCCTACCTGCCCAATGTGCCCCTCGACACGGCATTAAAGGTCGCCGGCCATCACATTGTCCCCATCCACGTCATCGCTCCCGGCGTTGGCCTCGACGAGATTCATGAGGTCATCCGGCTGACCGAGCGGGAGAACTCTGACGCCGTGAGCACGACAGACGGCGGGCTTCGTTTCGAGTACGCGTGCACCCAGCTCGACGTCATCCTCGCCGTGGCAAAGGAGTGTTCGATCCGTGCCTGGGATGTGGTCGCGTTCGTCGCTCAGCAGGCTTCCCAGAGCTCACCGTGCTGGACTCGGCGAAGACGCCGGTCACCACGCTCGACGCACTCCCCCACCACGACGGTGTGGACCAGCGCTCGTTCCATGGCGTCTCGAACTTCCCGTCAAGCGTCACACCGCCGGCTTGTTTCCCGCGGGGCGGGATGCTGAACATCACCTTTAGCGGACGGTGACGACCGGCTGGAACGCGCACTGAGAGGAAGCGTCCCTGAGATCGGTAGAGCACTCAGCGCAACGCCCCGCGGGCGCTTGATCCCCAGGCTCCAAGCTGCCCTCCTCGCCGATGGATACGCTACTGATGTGGTTGATCTCATTGACCCTGAACTGGGCCGTCTCGTTATCGCAGCAGCTATCGCCGCGCAGGAGTGCCGCGCCGCTCGTCCTGTAGGCGGTTACGTTCCGACTCAGGACGTGTACCTAAGTAAAGAGAACGAAGCAGGGTGGCCCGCCAACGTAAGGTCGGGAACGGACAAGGTCGCCGACGGCGCTCCACTCGACTGGCGCGGTCTTCTCCAATTCAGGGAGAAGACCGCCTCCTATCAAATCGATCCGACCGACGTTCCCGCCTTAGGCGAGCTCGCACGATACGTTTACGCCGACGCTGAACTCGCCGCTCGCGTCAGCCCGCTCTTCGCGTATGCGGACGATGATGCGATGAGAGAACGTGTTGTCGGGAGCGAGGCGGTCCTTCTGGTCGGAACCATTCTCAACCGCGCCGAAGCACTCGGCGATACGCGTCCCGAGTACCTCTCGGAGCTGTACGCCGAGATCGAAAAAGGACTTCTCGCGGACGAACTCAGCGGTGCACTTCTGTTCCCGTTGGCGCTGACGCGGCTCGAGGCTGAACTACCATTTGAGATCGCTGACGGCATCACACTGGAAGAGATTACTCCTCAACTTCAGCTTGCTCGCGCGGTTTCGATTGGCGCGAACGAGGTCAACCCCTACCTGGTGGCCGCGGCCACGCACATGCTGGTCATCGAGGGCGTCGTATTCGATAACTCAAACGGTCACCTGCACCGGCAGATCTCCGCGCAGTACCAGATGCCGGGCGCCTCCACCGCGGATCTCGTATGCGAGGCGCTGAGTATCGTGAGCGGGAGGCCCATCGGGTACGCGCAGATATGTCTAAAGCCAGACGACTGGACCTCGAACTCTTGGCGATGTGACCTGCCCGTCGTCGAAAGCGTGGCTACTGTGACGAAGTATCCAGTCAGCCTGAATGATCGCGGTTGGTTGAAGCAGTACGACGACATTTCGAGTGAGACACTCGCCCGTTTACCTGCAGCGTTCGCGGCCCTTCGCAGTACGGACCGCAGGGCGCAACTGGCCTCGAGGAGGTTGGCGCAAGCTGCACAGCGGACGGAACCTGACGACATCCTGATTGATGCCTGCATCGGCATCGAAGCACTTTTGGGAAAGGAGCACGCGGAACTGGTCCATCGGATGGGTCTTCGCGCGGCCACCGCCCTGTCCGCCATCGGTTGGAAGTCAACGGTCGCGTACGAGGCCTTGAAGAAGGTGTACGACTACAGGTCGGCCATCGTGCACGGAGACGAGCCCAAGAAGAAGACCATCACAATCGCCGGGGACCACTTCTCGCCCGCGTCTACCGCCGTGTACCTGCTCCGCACGCTCCTCGACGCGCATCTGTTTAGTGAGCCACCGTGGACGCCGGCTACCCTGGACAGCGCGCTCTTCGATGCCATCACGGCGGCGTCAGCGCCTGACCCAGCCAGCGACGGGGCTGCCTAGAACCGTCGGCCGACCGTCGCTCGGTTGTCTCTGACTACTTGAGTCGGCGTCAGCATGGACGTGTTCGACCTTTCCGGCTCGCCTCGAGTGCCGCCGCATGAATGCGAGAGCACCATGTGCGAACGTCCATGGGATGCATCAACACGACTCCCCATTGTCGGTTCTAGCCGACGATGGCTTCGATTCGAGTCGGCCTAGCGACCCAGGGGATCCCAGGCAGTCTCATCTGCCCATGGGCGCCTGGCGGCAGCCGACTTCGAAGCGAGCTCCATGTTCGCGTTCGCATCGAAGAAGTCCAGCCATCGCCGAAGTACGTCGGGGTTCGCAAGCCGTCCCCCGATCTGCGCTGAGCCTCCGCCGGCGCTGACTGCAATGCTCTTCCAGCCGCCCTCGTTTTCCGCGAATCGAAACGTCAGTTGCTCCCATGCGGGATCCACGTAGATCACCTGTGCATCCGCCTCCGCAAGGCTCTCACCGCTAAGGAAACAGAAGACATCCGTCCCATCCTCGAATCGTCGATCTCGGTACGCATCTCGGCGTGCCGTCACGGCGTGACGCATCGCGTCCTTGGCATCGACCTTCGCAGATGGCCCGGAAAGCACCGAGGTATAGCCGAGGTCTTCTCGGCTTCCGTCAACTCTGCGAATCCAGATACCTCGGCCTCGCCGGTACCGTACCGCCCCATCCTCGGTCCGTCCAATGAAGAAATGGTCCACCCCAAGCCCGGTCTTCTCCGGGCCACGCGGGTGACGCTCAAGCAATTCGAAGAGCATCTCGATGTGGGTGGGGTCCGTGACCTGCTCGTCCAGTTCGTAGCCATAGAGGATTGCCTTGAACGCTGCCTGTGCGTCTTTGATTGAGTTCCAGCGGAATGCGCCGAGCAGAACCGGCTTCGAGACCATCATTCTCCTTTGATCCAGTTACGCGCGGCTAGTCCGGCGGTTTACGACCTTCGTGACCTCCGCGACGATGAGCGCCGGAAGGTCGAGGGCGCTCACATCGTGCGAGGCGATCCATTCGAGTGCTTGTTCAGGCGAAAGGTTGTCCGCTGTGATGTAGTCCGATAGCGCCACAACCGTCGTCCGAGAAAGTCCCAGACTCATCATCGACACCTCAGTCACGCGGGACACCCCCAGTTCCATCATCATTGCGATGTCTCGCGACGCTTCGGTCTCGTCATGTGGCGGTAGGGCTTCGTCGAGAACGTCGGCATAACAGGCGAGGAACAAGGGGCCCTGAAAACGCGCATACTGCTCGACATCTGTCAGCACACTACGAATCTCACTAGGAAGCGTGAACTTCTTGTTCTTCCGCCTCAAGTACCGCAGCCGACTCGAGATGAGGAGAGCGAGAGGACGGCCCTTCATCCAGTCCACGAAGAGAATCGCCAGTGCTGTCTGTCGGCCCTCGCTGTCTCCGAACTTTGCCCCGAGGAACTTGGTGCAAACGCCGATGGCCCGTTTGTAGGCGTCGACCGCATCAAAACTCTCTGGTGGGGGAAGCTCGAAGCGGCCTCTGTCTCCGGACGCTTGGAAGTGGTCGTGCAGGCGTTGTATAGACAGCGCACTGATGCCGGCGTGAAGCTGCAGAAGCCTTGGAGAAACAGTCAACACCGCGAGCTTCTCGTCAACAAGATTCGAGAGCGCGATGGATTGATCGGCGGAAGCGTTCAGCCACGAGAGCTCTTCCAGCTCGATCCCCTGGCGCCTCGTTGACGCGAGGATACCGAAAAGCGCCTGCAGAAGTGGAGCCTCGCGAGCCACGTCCACCGGCGTACCCCCGGCGATGTAGCGGTGCAGCGCCTCATACTCGTGCGCGATGGCATCCGTCGCGCGTGCCATCGGCTCACGCGACCTGCGCGTGGGGACCTCAAGCCAATCAGCTTCGACCGTGGTGTCGACGCAAACGATGTTGCCTTGAAACTCAACGCCCCATCGCCCTGCACGCCCCGCCAGATTCCAAAAATCTGACGCGGACATCAAGTTGCTGTTGCCCTTTCGCGGAGCCCGGACGAAAAGATTCTGACAGGGCAGATTAACGCCTTCGAGCAACGTGGAAGTACAGACGAGATAGCGAACTTCCCCGTCCCGGAACAACCGCTCGACTGCCTCTCTCACGAGGAGCGGCATGTTGCCATAGTGAAAAGCGACGCCCTGCTTCAAGTAGGCGGCCAAGAGATACTGAGGATGAATTGTCTTCTCGATGAGCTCGACGACCTCAAGCGTCGCCTTAGAAGCCCCCCATCCCGACGACGAAAGTGCGTCACAGATCTGACCCGCGACCGTCTCAGCCTCCGCCGGACCATTGGTGTACACCACGTTCCCCGTATGCGCACTCCCGAGCGCAACTGCAACAAGCGAGAGTCGCTTGCGCAAAGTCGTCGGTCTGGCCGGCAAATCGAACTCGCCGATAGGCATAGGTTCGCCGTCGACGAAAGCCACCATGTCCCACCTGGTCGAACGACGTTGGTTGACGTGAATGAGCGTCTGATTGACCGTCACAGTCTCGCTGATGAGAGCGGTCGATGAGCCGTCTACTCCGTCGACCAGCAACTCGGGGTTCGATGTGAGAGGGCTCGCGAAGATGACTTTCGGCGTGCCTCGACGCGCCGCCTCGTCCAGAGCTCGTTGCAGGAGCACGCCGCGAGTGCCGTCATTCAACTTCTGCGCTTCGTCGATGAAGATCGAGTCGAAGGTCAGGTCTGGCCACTTGCGCAGCAGAATGTGCAGTCTCTCCTGCGTCAAGACGAAGACTTCATGAGTTGGATCTTCGTCGCGCGTGTCCCATGGCATCGTCGTGACTGTCGCTCGTCCTTCAAGCTCAGCCTCAAGTTCGCGGCTGACCTCGTCTATGAGGGCCCGAGTTGGAACCACGTAGACCGTGCGATAGCGGTCGTGCAGATCGATCTGAGTCGTCAGCCAAAGTCGGACGATATGAGACTTCCCGGCCGAAGTCGGAGCTGAAACGCTCGTCCAACGCGACTGCTCGGCGGAGCTCCAAAACTGTCGCTGGAAGTGATTCACCGGTATGCGGTGGTCACCTCCGTCGACACTCAGTTCTAGCGTGCGACGGATAAGGTCGAGCGACAAAGGACCAGCGGCGACCGCATCACCATCGCTATCGCCCTGAGTGAGCCCCTTGTCGCGAGCCAGCTTCGCGGCTCGACCATTGCCCAGTCGCCGAAGCAGATAGTCTGCGGCATCCTTCTGCTCTAAAGGGGCCTCGGGATCTTGCAAGCAGCCCTGGACAATACGAAGCGCCCCGGCCTGAACGTCCTCCGGTGCGTCAACTGTCGCAAGACTCGCAGAAAGGAGATGGCGGCTCCAGTTGATCTCCGGAGTTGACTCACCTGGTCGGACAGCGGCGAAGAAGCCTCGGGTCGACTTGAGCGTGGACAGACGGACTCCTTCCACGAAGGCGCGCATGTTAGACACTTCGGACCAGTACTCGTCGTCGTTCACTTGTGCCCCACAAGTCCGTTGAAGGCTTTGCGCAACTTGTCGACCGATGGCAGCGGCAGGCAGAAGAACTCGATCTCGAAATCTTCAATCTCACGATTCACGACACGAGTCCCAACGCTCTTCGCCCAGGCACTGATTCGCTCCTCAATCTCAGCGAGCAGTGTGGTCTCGTCTTCATCAAAGGGATTCGCATGGCCTTCATGCGTGAACCCCACCAAACATGCACCGCGGACTTCGAGTTTGGTTCGTTCCGGCGCATCGTCGGTGAAGAACTGAACAAGCTTCAACGTCAACTCACGGTCCCCAGTATCAAGGCCCTCGCGGACGAGAACTAGATCCCGGTGCGCATCACCGCTTCCATCATCGAGAAGGAACGGCGCAATGCTCTTGAAGCAGTCTGTCATCGCTCCCGCGACATCGGTGTATAACTTGGACTCACCCCAGTAGACGGCCAGCCCCCCATTCGCGCGCAGTCCCGCGTGAACTCCGTCCACTCCGTGAATCGGCATCTTGGAGCTCGTTTTCAGCGGCATCTTGCAGAGGACTTGAGGGAGATTGAGTTCGGCTTCGAGGAGGAAGTACAGCAAGAGTTCCCCGCCTTCTCCCGACGTATCCGAGTCGATGAAGAGACGACGAGCTTCCTCCTGAAGCGTCATGATCTGCACGTGTCCGCCATCGCGGGCATCTCTCGCCCGAGCCTCGGCGATCCGGCTCCGAGGCGTGCAGTAGTCAGCGATCCGGTAGTACAGGTGCTTGGCCAGATCGTTCGTTCGGTCGCGATTGTTCCCATCCGACGCCAGCCAGTGAACTCGATAGTTCACTCGAGTACCCGGTATCACGCGTTCACCGATGACGTGAAAGAACGACCTCGTCTGCTCAGGTGTCCCAGCAGCGATTGTGCCCAGCGCATCTAGTTGAGTCATGTATCCCCCTCGCTCAACATAGCGCGAGCGCGATGTACCGGTGAGCAAACATGCGAGAGGTTACGCAGAACGGTGCCATCGCGTGGAAGCCCTGCGCTGTCACGCCGCCACGCCCACCAGTAGCCTTGGGGCATGGCAACGAAAATCATCTACATCGACGACCTCGACGGATCGGAGAACGCCGAGACCGTAGCGTTTTCGTTCCAAGGGATGGACTACTCCATTGATCTGGCGGAGAACAACCTCAACAAACTCCATAAGGCGCTCGCACCCTTCGTGGAAAATGCTCGCAAGGTTGACGCACCTTCGCCGAAGCGGCAGCGCGCAAGCCACACCAATACGACCGAGATCCGCAACTGGCTCCGAGAGAACGGCCACTCCGTACCGGATCGCGGAACTATCCGTGGTGATCTACTCAAGCTTTGGGAAGCGCGCTGAACGCACCTACGCTACCTTGACGCGCTGCATCAGATAGTCATTCCACGTTGGCTCTTCCCTACGAGAGACCAACTTGTTCACCGCAAACGAGCGATAGTCCGGCTCATGCGGAGTGAAACGAAGTCGCCAACCCAATTCAGTGAGCAGGAGATCACCCTTCCTGTTATTGCATTTCTGACAACATGCCGCCAGATTTAGCCATGAAGAGTCTCCGCCCTTGCTGCGGGGGACGATATGGTCAATAGTTCGGCCATCGCCCCCGCAGTACACACAGGTGAAGTTATCTCGCCGCAACACTCCCATGCGCGTGAGAGGCGCGGAGCGCCGATAGGGCAGACGAACGTATCGCTCCAGACGAATCACCGTCGGATAGTCGATCGACGTGTTCATCGAGCGCACCACCTCGCCCTCTCTGCTCTCCAAGAGTTGCGCCTTGCCCTGCAGAAGCAGAGCTATCGCCCTTCCCATCACGACGACGCAGATCGGCTCGTAACTGGCGTTCAGCAGCAGGACGCGGTTCATGTCAGCGCACCGCCTCGACGAGCGCAGGTTGACCCGTCGCCTTCCCAGTGGTGGTACGGGGTCTGGAGGGCTTGGCGTGGCGGCGGGCGGCGAGGGCGATGAGGACGAGGAGGAGGCTTAGTTCAGAAAACGAGCAGCAGGCGACGAGGTTCTCCCAGGAGTCCGCGCCGCCGCGCGAGCGGGGCAGGACGTGGTCGATCGTCGCCGCGGCCTTGCCGCAGTATCCGCAGCGATGCCCGTCGCGCCGCAGGACCCCGCGGCGGGTGACCGGCACGCGACGGCTGAGGGGGACGCGCACGTAGCGGGAGAGGATGATCACCGCCGGGCGATCGTAGACGCCGTGGGTTCCCCAGACGGGGTCGTCCTCGACTCTCTCGATGACCGTCGCCTTGTCGTTCATGACCAGGACGAGGGCTCTCTTGAAGGACACGATCGCCAAGGGCTCGTATCCGGCGTTCAGGACCAGTGTGCGCATTCGTCATCCTCTCGATCCGCCGGGACGGCTTCCCGGCACTCTCGACTCACACGACGTCGTGCAGGAGGAGGAGTGTTCGCAGGGACGAGAAAAGGCGCCGTCTACAGACGGCGCCTTTCGCGCGCGGCAGCACCGCGGCATCCCTGCGGGCAATGCCGAAGGACGTGACGACCGAGAGCGTCCATGGTTCGGATGCTCGGTGTTCGCTCCATCAGCCTCTCCCGCCTGTATGACGACGGGTTCAGGCTAACCCATCCCGCGAGGACCGGGGCGGAACGGGAGATGAATGCTCGAGAACGTGTCCCGGTCAGCCGGCGTTGACGGAGAGCCAGGACATCGGCTCGACGAGGCCGCCGTTGATCCAGACCTCGAAATGGAGGTGGTTCGCGGTCGACCGTCCCGTGCTGCCCACATAGCCGATCAGCTGTCCGGCGGCGACGGTCTGCCCGGCCTGCACCTGGCGCGACCCGTAGAGCATGTGTCCGTAGGTGGTCTGGACCTGCTGACCGCCCACGACGCTGTCCAACATGACGGCGACGCCGTAGCCGCCGATGCTCTCGGCGGAGGCGCGCACGACGCCGGCCGCGGCGGCGTAGATCGGCGTGCCGGCGGGCGCGAGCATGTCGGCGCCGTTGTGGCCGCCGCCGACGGTGCGGCTGACGTTCCAGGAGCCGAGCGGCAGCGGGTAGCGGACCTGGCCGGAGCCGGGAGCGACGAGTGCGTAGCCGGCCGTGTTGAAGGTGCCGGACGAGGGTGCGGAGGCGGAGGCGGAAGCAGCGGCAGCGGCGGCCCGCGCCGCGGCGGCGGCGGCCTCTTCGGCCTTCTTCTTCTCGATCTCCTCCGGCGTGGTCGCGCTGAAGGCACCACGCACGAGCGGGGCGGCCGTGGCCTCCGACGCGACGACGAGCGACTGCGCGTCGACCGCGGCGAGCTGCTGCACGGTCTGCGCCGTGGCGTCCGTCGGCTTGGACGCCGCGTAGGCGGGCAGCGCGACAGCGGCGACGAGAGCGCCGACAGCACCGAAGATCGCCACCGACCGGAGGGGGGCTGCGATCTTCCGAGCACTGACCCGTGCACCGGTGCGCCGGGCGGGTACTCGATCTTCAGATGTCTTCGCGGTCGGTTCGATGTCTGCGGCCAAAACGTGGTCCTCCTGAGCCCTCGCACCTCGGGTGGTGCTGGCCCGTCGACGTTCTGCCCCAGGGCAGAGATGCACTACTCGGGTTCGAGTGCGTCCCTGTCGGGAAGACGACGAGCCGGAAGGCGGATCTTCGCGGTTCGCCCCCAGCGGGCTTCTTCGCTGAGGACCTGACCGAGGTTACCGGAAGATAACGATCATGTCACCCTGGGAAACTGACAATCCTCGGTGAGCGCTTCTCAGGCCGGTTCGCCGACGAGGAAGATGTGCGAGGCCAGCTCCACGGGGAGCTCGAGACCCTCCTCCTTGCCGTCCATCTGGATGAGCACATAGCCCTCGTTGAAGCGGAAGTCGCCGCGGGCCCCGGGCACGACGCCCGCGTCACGCAGCTGCTCCAGGAGCTCCGGGTCGACCTGGGCCGGCTCGGCGAGACGGCGGACCGTCCCCTCGACCGGCTCGCCTGCGGCGTTCAGCCGCTGCACGAGACCGATCACACCCTCGTCGAAGGTGCGGGCGGGAAGGTCGCCGAGCTGGTCGAGACCGGGGATCGGGTTGCCGTACGGCGACTCGGTGGGGTGCCCGAGCAGCTCGACGAGACGACGCTCCACCTGCTCGCTCATGACGTGCTCCCAGCGACAGGCCTCCTCGTGCACGAAGGCCCAGTCCAGCCCGATCACGTCCGACAGCAGACGCTCGGCGAGGCGGTGCTTGCGCATCACGTCGACGGCCTTGCGGCGCCCGGCGTCGGTGAGCTCGAGCGTGCGGTCCTCGGACACCACGACGAGGCCGTCGCGCTCCATGCGACCGACGGTCTGCGAGACCGTCGGTCCGGAGTGCCCGAGGCGCTCCGAGATGCGCGCCCGCAGCGGCACGATGTTCTCCTCCTCGAGTTCGAGGATGGTGCGGAGATACATCTCCGTGGTGTCGATCAGATCCGTCATGTGGGCCCTCCGGAAGTTCTTAGGCAAGCCTACATTCCTCCGGCGACATCGGACGGGGTCGCGGACGGGAGGAACGGCGGGATCCCTCTAGAATCTAGCCATGGCGATCGAGATTCCCCGTGACCTCCTGCCCACAGACGGCCGCTTCGGCTGCGGCCCCTCGAAGGTGCGCGGCGCGCAGCTCGAGGCGCTCGTCACGACGGGGGCCTCCGTCCTCGGGACCTCGCACCGCCAGGCACCGGTGAAGAACCTCGTCGGCAGCGTCCGCGAGCAGCTCGCCGCTCTCTTCCGTCTCCCCGAGGGATACGAGATCATCCTGGGCAACGGCGGCTCGACGGCGTTCTGGGACGCCGCGGCCTTCGGCCTGATCGAGCGACGCAGCCAGAACCTCGTGTTCGGCGAGTTCGGCGGCAAGTTCGCCAAGGCGGCAGGAGCCCCCTGGCTCGAGGCGCCGGATGTCCGCTCCGCCGAGCCCGGATCGCGGAGCGCGGCCGAACCGGTCGACGGCGTCGACGTCTACGCGTGGCCGCACAATGAGACCTCGACCGGCGTGGCCGCGCCGATCGAGCGCGTCCGCGCAGACGGTGCCCTGACGGTGATCGACGCGACGAGCGCCGCGGGCGGCATCGACGTCGACATGACGCAGGCCGACGTCTACTACTTCGCCCCGCAGAAGAACCTCGGCTCGGACGGCGGGCTCTGGTTCGCCGCCGTGTCTCCGGCCGCGATCGACCGCATCGAGCGGATCGCCGCCTCGGGACGCTACATCCCGGAGTTCCTGAGCCTGAAGCACGCGGTGGACAACTCGCGGCTCAACCAGACGCTCAACACCCCTGCGCTCACGACGCTGCTCCTCCTGGACGACCAGCTGCGGTGGATCCTCGGCAACGGCGGTCTCGCCTGGGCCGCTGCGCGCACGGCGGAGTCGTCGTCGGCGCTCTACGACTGGGCGGAGGCGTCCGCCGTCGCGACCCCCTTCGTCACCGACCCGGCGCACCGCTCACCCGTGGTCGCGACGATCGACTTCGACGACAGCGTCGACGCCGCGGCGATCGCCAAGGCGCTCCGCGCCAACGGCATCGTCGACACCGAGCCGTACCGCAAGCTCGGCCGCAACCAGCTGCGGGTGGCGACGTTCGTCTCGATCGAGCCGGACGACGTGCGTCAGCTCATCCGGGCCATCGACTTCGTGCAGGAGAACCTGGGCGGCTGAGCGTCCGCCTCACTCCTCTTCGTCGCCGGCGTCCGCATCGCGGGCGTCGGCGTCGTCGTCTTCGGAGTCCTCTGCTTCGTCGTCCTCGTCGTCCTCGTCGGACGCGTCGAGCTCGTCGTCCTGATCGGACGGGTCGAGCTCGTCGATGTCCACGCCGTCGAGGTCTCCGGCATGGAGGATGTCGGAGCCGTCCTCGTCGAGTTCGTCATCGTCGATGCCGTCGTCGTCGAGGTCGCCGTCGGCGTCCTCTTCTTCCCCGTCGGCGTGCTCACCACCGGCAGCGGCGGCCTCGGCCAGCTCCGCCTGGTGTGCGCGGTACTCGGCGAGGCGTTCCGCCCACGGCACCCACTCCGGGGCCAGCAGAGCACCGTCGCCGGGGAGCAGCTCGACCTCGAGGACGGTGGGCTCCTCGTCCTCGACACGGGCGACCGTCACCGTCCAGTACCAGCCGGGGTAGCCGAGGAGCCGGTTCTCGAATCGCAGGGAGACGGATCCGTCCTCCTCCGGCGTGAAGCCGGCAGCCGGTCCGACCGTGGCGGCAGGGGTGATCTCGTGCAAGGCGGCGAGCGCGAGGTCGTGCGCCTCGACGAGCCGCGCGTCGGCGTCAGGCTTCGAGGTCATCGGCGACCTTGCGCAGGACGGCCGCGATCTTGCGGCCGTGGCTCGAGGAGGGGTAGCGGCCGCGGCGCAGGTCGCCGCCGATGCCGTCGAGGAGCTTCACGAGATCCTCGATGATGATCGCCATGTCGTCGGCGGGCTTGCGCTTCGCCTTCGCGAGACTGGGCGGCGCTTCGAGCACCCGGACCGACAGCGCCTGGAGACCGCGCTTGCCGTCGGCCACGCCGAACTCCACGCGCGCACCCGCCTTCACCGCGGTGCCGGCCGGCATCGCGGAGGCGTGCAGGAAGACGTCCTGGCCGTCATCGCTGGCGATGAAGCCGAAACCCTTGTCTTCGTCGTAGAACCTGACCTTGCCGGTGGGCATGGGAGAACCTCGCTGGATCGAATGCGGACGGAGCGCGCTCGTGCGCGTGTCCCCCAGCCTACCGGTCACGGGCGGAACGGAACCGCTCCCGCGCGTGCGAGTAGGCTGGGGCGGATGAGTACGCAGAGTCCCGGACCGGAGGTCCCCATCCGTCGGATCGACCGCATCCTGGCGTTCACCGCGCTCGGTATCGCGGCCGCGTCGGTGATCTGCTTCTTCGTCATCATCATCGGCACCGCGCTCGGCATGGACAGGGCCGCGTTCGGTGAGGGCCTGTGGCCGGTGATCGCCGCGATCCCCTACTGGGGGCTGCCGCTCGCCTTCGTCATGATCATCGCGCTGCTGGTGATGAGCTTCGTGCGGAAGGGTCGCGCCGAGTCGCGTCGCTGAGGCCGCATCGATGAGCACGCACGCACGCCCGTTGGCCGACGACCTGGCCGCGGCGAGCGATGACGAGCTGACGGCGCTGCTGACCGCGCGCGGTGTGCGTCCCGATGTCGCCTGGCAGGATCTCTTCGACGCGGCCGAGGCCCTGCTGGACGCCGCGTCGATCGGCCGTGCGCTGCCCGCTCTGACCGCCGCGGAGGCCGCCGCGCTCGTCGACGCCGTGGCGGGAGACGGAGCCGGCGCCGGCCGCGAGCGTCTGACCGCGCTCGCCCTGCTCCGCGCCGACGGCACACCGCACCCGCCCGTCGCCGAGGCGGTGGCCGGGAGGTCTCGGCCTGCTCCCCTCGACGAGACCCCCGCACCGGCAGCGGAGGAGTCCGTCTCCGCGCACGCCGCGGAGCGCGCCTTCACCACCGTCGGCGTGCTCGCCGACATCCTGCTCCTCGCCAGGGAGCAGCCGTTCACCCTCCTCATGGGCGGTGCGGTGAGCGCGGGCCAGAAGCGTCAGCTCACCGAGACGGGCCTCGATGTCGAGAGCGTCGATCCGCTCGTGGCGCTCGCCGTGCGCGCCGGTCTCGCCGCTCCCGTCGAGCGCCTGCTGCGCACCACCCCGGCCGCTGAGGACTGGCTCCGTTCCCCCGCGCCCGCACGCTGGAACCTCCTGGCCACCGCCTTCCGTGACACGCTCCCCCGCGGGATCCGCACGGCGACGGGAGGGTGGCTGCCGCCGAGTCAATGGCCCCTCGCCCATCCCTGGGATCCGGCCTGGCCGGAGGAGGCGGCTCGGCAGTTCGAGGCCGCTCGTCTTCTCGGCCTCATCGCGGAGGACGGCTCCGAGCCCCCGTGGTCCGCGGCGCTGCGGCGCGGCGAGGCGGCCGATCCCTCCGCCCTTTCGGCGCTCCTACCCGCGGAGGTGGACCGGATCTTCCTCCAGAACGACCTCACCGCGATCGCGCCGGGCCCCCTGCAGCCTGCACTGGACGTGCGGCTGCGGACCATGGCCCGTCGGGAGTCCGCCTCCCAGGCCTCGTCGTACCGCTTCACCGCGGAGTCGGTCGCACATGCGTTCGCCGCAGGGGAGGACGAGGCCTCGATCCTGGGGTTCCTCGGCGAGATCTCACTCACGGGCATTCCGCAGCCCCTCGGCTACCTCGTCGCGCAGACCGGCCAGCGCCACGGACTCGTGCGGGTCTCCGTGGACGAGGAGACGGGGCGCACGCGGGTGGAGAGCACGGACGCGCACCTCCTCGAAGCCATGGCGGTCGACCAGTCGCTCCGGCCGCTCGGGCTCACCGCGCACGTCGGCTCGCTGACGACCAAGGTCGGGCAGGACACGGTCTACTGGGCGCTGACCGACGCCAGGTACCCCGCGACCCTCGTCGATCGCGACGGGACCGTCGCTGTACGCACGCGACACCCGGCTGCCGTACCCGACCCCGCCCCCGCCCCCGACTACGCACCGCTGATCGCGCGGCTGCGCGAACGCCAGGGACCCGACGCGGACGCCGCGTGGCTGGACAGGGAGCTGGAGGCGGCGGTGCGCGCGAAGGCCGTGCTGCGGGTGACGGTCGGCATGCCGGACGGATCCACCAGGGACCTCCTCCTCGAGGCCACCGGGATCGGCGGCGGACGGCTGCGGGGAAGGGACAGGGCGGCCGATGTCGAGCGCACCCTGCCCGTCTCGAGCATCCGCGCCGCGACCGTCGTCCCGACCTAGGCCCCGTGCAGCCACGGGCCGGTAGACTGGTCAGCTATGTCTGATGGCCCCCTGATCGTCCAGAGCGACCGTACCGTGCTCCTCGAGGTCGCCCACGCCGACGCCGAGAGCGCCCGCCACGAGCTCGCGATCTTCGCCGAGCTGGAGCGCGCACCCGAGCACATCCACACCTACCGGATCACCCGGCTCGGGCTGTGGAACGCCCGCGCCGCCGGCCACACCGCCGAGGACATGCTGGAGACGCTCGACCGGTGGTCGCGCTTCCCCGTCCCGCCCTCCGTCGCCGTCGACCTGCGCGAGACGGTCAACCGGTACGGCCGCCTGGTCATCGAGCGCGACGATGAAGGCGTGCTCATCCTGCGCTCGACCGACCCCGCCGTGCTGGCCCAGGTCGCGAACAACAAGCGCATCCAGCCGCTGCTCATCGGGCACCCGACCCCGGAGACGTTCGTCGTGGACGCCTGGGCCCGCGGGCAGATCAAGCAGGAGCTGCTGAAGATCGGCTGGCCGGCGGAGGACCTTGCCGGCTACACGCCAGGAACCCCTCACGAGATCGAGCTCGCCGAGGACGGGTGGGCCATCCGTCCGTATCAGCAGGACGCCGTCGACGCCTTCTCGAAGGACGGCTCCGGCGTGGTCGTACTCCCCTGCGGTGCGGGCAAGACGATCGTCGGCGCCGGGGCCATGGCGGCCACCAAGACGACGACCCTCATCCTCGTGACGAACACGGTGTCCGCGCGGCAGTGGCGGGACGAGCTGCTCAAGCGCACCAGCCTCACCCCCGAGGAGATCGGCGAGTACTCCGGGCAGGCCAAGGAGGTCAAACCCGTCACGATCGCGACGTACCAGATCCTCACCGCGAAGCGGAAGGGCGAGTACGCGCACCTCGCCCTCCTCGACGCGCTGGACTGGGGCCTCATCGTGTACGACGAGGTGCACCTGCTGCCGGCGCCCGTGTTCAAGCTCACCGCCGACCTCCAGGCCCGCCGCCGGATCGGCCTCACCGCGACCCTGGTCCGCGAGGACGGCCGCGAGGGCGACGTCTTCAGCCTGATCGGCCCGAAGCGCTTCGACGCCCCCTGGAAGCAGATCGAGGCGCAGGGCTTCATCTCCCCCGCCGCCTGCTTCGAGGTGCGGGTCGACCTTCCCCCGGCGGACCGCCTGGAGTACGCGGCGGCCACCGACGACGAGCGCTACCGGCTCGCGGCCTCCGCCCCGGCCAAGATCGATGCGGTGCGCGAGCTGATCGCGGCTCACCAGGGCGAGCAGATCCTCGTCATCGGCCAGTACCTCGACCAGCTCGACGCGCTCTCGCAGGCGCTCGATGCCCCGCAGATCACCGGGTCCACTCCGGTCGAGGAGCGGGAGGAGCTGTACCGGGCATTCCGGGAGGGCGACATCTCGCTGCTCGTGGTGTCCAAGGTCGCGAACTTCTCCATCGACCTCCCCGAGGCATCGGTCGCCATCCAGGTGTCCGGCTCGTTCGGCTCCCGGCAGGAGGAGGCCCAGCGCCTCGGGCGCCTTCTCCGTCCGAAGCAGTCCGGCCACACCGCGAGCTTCTACACGCTCGTGGCACGCGACACGATCGACCAGGACTACGCGCAGAACCGGCAGCGGTTCCTCGCGGAGCAGGGGTACAGCTACACGATCATGGACGCCGAGGCGATCGCCGCCTGACGGCGGTGACGGCGCTCAGCCGCGCAGCATCCGCGGGAGCTGATGCGTGCCCGCGGCGCCGTCGGTGATCGCTGCGGTCCGCTCGATGCCCCGGCGGCGGGCCCAGCGGTCGGCGACGACGGCGAAGACGAGCATCGCCAGCGCGGAGCCGAGGAGATCGACCGGCGTGCCCGAGGTCGCGTTCGCATCGACCACGGCGACGGAGCCGAGCAGGAAGATCAGCAGATTGTTGACGATGTGGAGCGAGATCGCCGCCTCCAGACCGCCCGTGCGCCACGTCAGCCAGGCGGCGACGACGGCGAAGAGGCCGACGCTCGCCGCACCCCAGACGTCGTAGCCGTGCCCCAGCACGAACAGCGGCACCGGCAGCAGGATCGCGAAGGCGGGGTGCCTCAGCCAGCTCCCGACGAGTTGCATGAGGTACCCCCGGAAGACGTACTCCTCCGCTGCGGCCTGGAACGGGATCAGCACGAGCAGGAGCACCACCATGAGCAGCAGCCCCGGGTGGGAGAAGTCCGGCGTCACCGCGTCGCCCGCAGCGGCCGACCAGCCGAGCACCACGGCGAAGTAGACCAGGAACACGGCGAGCGCCAGCACGAGGGTCCGGCCGAGCCACCCCATCCGCAGCCGCCCGGTGACCGAGGAGAGCAGGCCGACGCCCCGCCCCTGCACCACCCGCGAGGCGAGCAGCAGCGCCGGGATCATGAGGATGAGCGGGAGCACGAGCGCCACGAGGAGCCACGGACGGTCGAGCTGGAAGTAGGCGGTGGTCCGGAACATCATCTGCAGTTCCGCCGCCCAACCCGGGACGAGGGCGGACACGACGACCAGCGGCACGATCACGAGCACGAGGATCGCGAGGTAGAACGCGATGCCGAGGAGCCCGGTGAGCAGCGGCTTCCACCACCGGGGGCGCGGGCGGAGGAGCGCCAGACGGTGGTACTCGAGCCCTCCGTCGGCCCCCTCAGGAGACGCGGCGGACGGGGTGACGGGGGCGGCGGTGGCGTCCTCGATCGAACTCATGCCTCGATCCTCCCCCGACCGCCTGTGCAGCACATCCACCTGCCGACGGATCGACCGCATCCACGCCGTTCCGCAGGATAATCAGCCCGCGCATGGCCGAAGTCACCATAATGGGGTCATGACTGCTGCGCGCATCCTGGTCGTCGACGACGAGCCCAACATCCGCGACCTGCTCTCCACGGGTCTCAGCTTCGCCGGGTTCCAGGTGAAGACGGTGGCCAACGGCGCCGCCACGATCTCCGCCGTCCTCGAAGAGGAGCCGGACCTCATCATCCTCGACGTCATGCTCCCCGACATGAACGGGTTCAGCGTGACCAAGCGCCTCCGCGGCGCCGGCTTCACCGCACCCATCCTCTTCCTCACGGCCAAGGACGGCACGGAGGACAAGATCGAGGGACTCAACGCCGGCGGCGACGACTACGTCACCAAGCCGTTCAGCCTGGACGAGATCGTCGCCAGGGCCCAGGCCATCCTCCGCCGCACGATGCAGGCCGACGAGGAGTCGATCATCCGCGCGGGCGAGCTGTCGATGGACCAGGACACGCACGACGTGCACGTCGGCAAGGAGCCGATCGACCTGAGCCCGACCGAGTTCAAGCTCCTCCGCTACCTCATGCTGAACCCGAACCGGGTGCTGTCGAAGGCGCAGATCCTCGACCATGTGTGGGAGTACGACTTCAACGGCGATGCCGGCATCGTGGAGAGCTACATCTCGTACCTCCGCCGCAAGATCGACCCGCACACCGAGGAGTCGCTGATCCAGACGAAGCGCGGCTTCGGGTACATGCTCAAGGTGGGCAAGACGGTCTGAGACCGTCGAGCCCGCACCCGCCGTCCCCGGACGGCACCGCCGTCGCAGCAGGGAGGACCGCATGGCGCACAAGCCGGATGCGGTCACCGCGTGGTGGCGGCGCATCAGCCTCCGCGCCAAGGTCACCGGCGTCACCGTGGCCGTCCTCGCGCTCGGCCTCCTCGTCGCGGGCATCGGGACCGTACCGCTGCTGCGGAACGCCCTGGTGGAGAACATCAACGCGCAGCTCCCTGCGCTGGTGACCAGCGACCTCGTCAACCGGTACTTCGACACGACGACGATCGACGGCGTCACCACATACACGCCGAGAGACGAGAAGCCGCGTGATTTCTCGTTCGCGGTCTACGACGCGGAGGGAGCCCTGCGCGCGACCGCGCCGAGCGCGTCGGGCCGAGCTCCGGTCTTCCCCGCCGAGTACTCGCTCTCCGACGCCCAGGCGAATGAGGAGCAGGTCCTCGCGCTCGAGGACGCGGACGGCGGCGTCTACCACGCGGCTGCCGCGGTCGTGCAGCAGGAGGGCGACCCGCTCAGCATCCAGATGGTGGCGCTCCCCCTCGCCGAAGCCGACCGCATCATCAGTCAGTACTTCGGCATCTACATCACCATCGCCCTCATCACGATCTTCGTCGCAGCGCTGCTCACCCGCGGCCTCGTGACGCTGACCTTCCGACGGCTCGGGCAGGTGGAGCAGACCGCCATGTCGATCGCCGCCGGCGACTTCCGACAGCGGCTCACCGACCTGGAGCCGACCACCGAGGTCGGCCGCCTCAATGCGGCCATCAACACGATGCTGGACCGCGTCGACCGGTCCCTCGCCCAACGCGACCGCACGGTGCAGCACATGCGCCGGTTCATCGGAGACGCCAGTCACGAGCTGCGGACCCCGCTCGTCAGCGTGCGCGGGTACGCCGAGCTGTACCGCATGGGCGCGATCAAGGGCGAGGAGGACACCGCTCGGGCGATGGAGCGCATCGAGAAGGAGGCGATCCGCATGGGCGTGCTCGTGGAGGATCTCCTCGCGCTCGCACGGCTGGACGAGGAGCGCGAGCCGGAGATCGTCCCTCTCGACCTCCGCCCCATCGCCCGCGACGCCGCCCTCGACGTGCGCGCCGCGGCGCCCGGACGCGTGATCTCCGTGATCGACCGGACGGTCGAGAACGTCCCGACCGCCCCCATCCGCACGCCCGTGGTGCCCATCGCCCAGGACCCCGCACCCAAGACCCGGCCCCGGGCCACCCTGTCGCGGCTGCGCCGCCGTCCGCGCACGGCGGAGCAGCCCCCCGCCATCGACTTCACCGAGGTCGCGGACATCCCGGTCCGGACGCCGCCGATCGTGCTCGGCGAGGAGAACAAGGTCCGCCAGGTGGTCACGAATCTCCTGGGGAACGCGCGCCGCTTCTCCCCGGAGGACAGTCCGATCGAGATCGTGGTGGACTCGGACCGCGTCGCCGGGACCGCGAGCATCTCGATCGTCGATCACGGCGAGGGTGTCCCCCCGCAGATCCGGGAGCAGATCTTCGAGCGGTTCTGGCGCGCCGACACGTCCCGGGCACGGGAGACCGGTGGATCCGGTCTCGGGCTCGCCATCGTCGCCTCCATCCTCAAGGCTCTGAACGGCGACATCGCGGTCTCCGAGAGCCCTGGAGGCGGAGCCACCTTCACCGTGACGCTGCCACTGGCGCCGGCGCGCTCGACCCCGGAGCATCTCCTCGAGGACACGCAGCCGCTCGACCGCCTCGACCTGCCGTAACCGCCTCTTCTGCACAGTCGGCTCGCACCACGGCGTTCTCCCGTCCGCGGTGCCGCGCTCCCTCTCCGGGCGCCCCGGGACTGCCGCCTGCGTATCGTCGGGGTTTCCTCGAAGGGAGTTCCCATGACCGTCTTCACCGTCGACACCGACGCCGTCCACGCGGCCGAAGCCGCGACGCGCGCCACCATCGAGCGTCTGCGCGCCGAATCCGCCACCCTCATGTCGCAGCTCAGGCACCTGCAGACCGCCTGGGTCGGCACCGCCGCCACGGCGTTCCAGGGGTGCGCGGAGGAGTGGCAGGGCGCCCAGCAGCACGTCGAGCTCGTCCTGGACGGTATCGGCACCTCGCTCGGCGCCGTGGCCACCCAGTACGCCGACGCAGATCAGTACTCGGCGAGCCTGTTCCGCTGAGGGACACGCAGAAAGCCCCCGGCCGGAGCCGGGGGCTTTCTGTCGGTGAGACCGGGGTCTCCGATCCTGTCAGAGGATCAGAAGTCCATGCCGCCCGTGGGGTCACCCGCGGGAGCAGCAGCCTTCTCCGGCTTGTCGGCGACGACGGCCTCCGTCGTCAGGAACAGACCGGCGATCGACGCGGCGTTCTGCAGCGCGGAACGCGTGACCTTCGCCGGGTCGATGATGCCCTGTGCGAACATGTCGCCGTACTCGCCGCTGGCGGCGTTCAGGCCCTGGCCCGCGGGGAGCTCGGACACCTTGTTGGCGACGACGCCCGGCTCGAGACCGGCGTTCAGCGCGATCTGCTTCAGCGGAGCCTCGATCGCGACGCGCACGATGTTCGCACCGGTCGCCTCGTCGCCCTCGAGCGAGAGAGCGTCGAGCGCCTTCGTGCCGGACTGGATGAGCGCGACGCCACCACCGGGGACGATGCCCTCCTCGACGGCCGCCTTCGCGTTGCGGACGGCGTCCTCGATGCGGTGCTTGCGCTCCTTGAGCTCGACCTCGGTCGCAGCGCCGGCCTTGATGACGGCCACACCACCGGCGAGCTTCGCCAGGCGCTCCTGCAGCTTCTCGCGGTCGTAGTCGCTGTCGGTGTTCTCGATCTCGCGACGGATCTGCGTGACGCGGCCCTCGATCTGGTCGGCCTCGCCGGCACCCTCGACGATCGTGGTCTCGTCCTTGGTGACGATGACCTTGCGCGCACGGCCGAGCAGGTCGAGCGTGGCGTTCTCGAGCTTGAGGCCCACCTCTTCGGTGATGACCTGGCCGCCCGTGAGGATCGCGATGTCCTGCAGCTGCGCCTTACGGCGGTCGCCGAAGCCGGGAGCCTTGACGGCGACCGACTTGAAGATGCCCTTGAGCTTGTTCAGCACGAGGGTCGCGAGGGCCTCACCCTCGACGTCCTCGGCGATGATGACGAGCTCCTTGCCGTCCTGGATCACCTTGTCGACGATGGGCAGGAGGTCCTTGATGTTGGAGACCTTCTGGTTCGCGATGAGGATGTACGGGTCCTCGAAGACGGCTTCCTGGCGCTCCGGGTCCGTGACGAAGTACGGGTTCAGGTAGCCCTTGTCGAAGCGCATGCCCTCGGTGAGCTCGAGCTCGGTGCCGAAGGTCTGCGACTCCTCGACGGTGACCACACCCTCCTTGCCGACCTTGTCGATGGCCTCGGCGATGAGCTCGCCGATCGCCGGGTCGGCGGCCGAGATGGAGGCGGTCGCGGCGATCTGCTCCTTGGAGTCGATCTCCTTCGCCGTGCTCAGCAGCTCCTCGGTGATCGCGGCGACGGCCTTCTCGATGCCGCGCTTGAGCGAGATGGGGTCGGCGCCGGCCGCGACGTTGCGCAGCCCCTCGCGGACCAGGGCCTGGGCGAGCACCGTGGCGGTCGTCGTGCCGTCACCGGCGACGTCGTCGGTCTTCTTGGCGACCTCCTTGACGAGCTCCGCGCCGATCTTCTCGTACGGGTCGTCCAGCTCGATCTCCTTGGCGATGGAGACACCGTCGTTCGTGATCGTGGGGGCGCCCCACTTCTTCTCGAGCACGACGTTGCGACCACGGGGGCCGAGGGTCACCTTGACCGCGTCGGCGAGGATGTTGAGGCCACGCTCGAGGCCGCGGCGGGCCTCCTCATCGAAGGCGATGATCTTTGCCATGAGTTTTGTCGTCCCTCCTGGACGTAGACGGTGGGTTTAGCACTCAGAGTGAGAGAGTGCTAACGCCATTCTGGCACTCGACACCATCGAGTGCAAGCCGCACGATCCGGGAGGGAGACGGGCGTCAGGGCGCGGGAGTCTCCGGCACCGACGCGGCCCGGTCGACGCCGATCACGATGGTGAGCTGCTTCTGCCCGTCCTCCGTCTGGCCGGCGTAGTAGTCGCTCTGCTGCACCTCGGCACCGCCGATGACGCCGGCGAGGCCCTTCGCCGCCTCCTCGTCCTCGGCGCTGACGTAGTAGACGGTCGTGGTCTCGAAGTCGTCGCTGGCGCTGTCGCTGGCGAGCACGGTCGCCGCCGCCCACCCGGCGTTGATGAGGGTGTCGCGCATCTGATCGTCCAGCCCGCTGTCCGGGGTCGCGTTGAGGATGAGCACCGAATAGCTCGGGTCGATCACCCCGGTCTGCTCAGGCGTGGGGGCCGCGGACGGCGCCGCCTCCGGGAAGAGGTCGATCCGTCCCATGACGGCCAGGGCGCCGAAGATGCCGGCGATGATGAGCACGAGAGCGGCGACGAAGGACCACAGCAGCACGACCCAGCCATTCATGCCCGGGGCTTCGGCGCGGTGTGCTCCCACGCGTCCGGTGGAACGGGGGACCTCGTCGAAACGGTCACGGGGGGGCTTGGACACCCCTCGATGCTAGCGGCACGTCCCTGGCAAACCGTTCCGCGACGAGCCCGATCGCGTGCCGCGGGTCGGGTCAGCCCGTGAAGCCGGGGACCCGCGCCGACCGCCGGGCGCTCCTGGCATCCCGCAGCCGACGCAGGCGGCCGACGAGGATCGGATCGAAGGCGAGGGCCGCCTCCGAGTCGATGAGCCGACCGAGGAGCTGGTAGTAGCGCGCCGCGCTCATCCCCAGCCGCGTACGGATGACCTCCTCCTTCATGCCGCCGTGGCGCGGCCAGGCGGCCTCCAGGGCGAGGATCGCGCGATCGCGCTCCGTGAGGTGGTCTGCGGGCATCTCCTCAGGTTAGGTCGTGGTCGGCGTTTCGCCCGCGCGCCACTCCCACCGGGCGCCGAGCGGATCGGCTGCGGCGCGCACCCGACCGTCGAGCGCGACGACGAACCCGGGCCACGTCTCCGCGGCGACCGGCGGATCCCAGACGTCGAGCAGGGCGGGCGGGTCGATCGTGACCCAGCGCGCGGGGAGCGCCGTGATCCTCGCGACCAGCGCCTCGCGCTCCGCCCGCGGGATGTGCACGAGAACGCCCGGCGTCGTGATCACCAGCGTGGCGTCCGCCGGGGCGGCCAGCGCCAGGTCCTCCAGGTGGACGGCCGCGTCTCCGGCGACGAGAAGAGGCGGATCGGCGGCCGCGATGTCGAGAGCGGCCGTGATGCGCTGCTCCCTCCCCTCCTCCCCCGGCCACACGAGAGCGCGCAGCCAGCGCCGATCCTCATCATCGGCGGCGTCGAGCGGAGCGAGGTCGATCCCCGCACGCCACACGACCTCGGGCATCCGCAGTGACGGGAGGTCGCCGGAGACGACGCTCTCCAGCACCACCGACGAGGGGCCGTCGAGGGGATCGAGCGCCTGACGGACGAGTCCGTCTCCGTCGATGACGCGATACGAATAGCGATCGGGGTACAGGCAGAGGCCGGCGGAGGCGCCGACCTCCAGCAGAGCGAGGGGTCCGTCGATCTCGGAGAGCACCGGGAGCAGCGCGGCGGTACGCAGCGGCTCGTTGGTCTGGAGCGCGCGCCGTGCGCATTCCTCGACGAGCCGGTCGGCGTGCGCGAGGACGAAGCGACGCCACTCCGAGTACGGCCCATGACCGGCACCGAGCAGGCGGGACACGGCGAAGACGAGGGGAGGCTGACGGCGGGTCGCGGGGATCCGCTGGAGGAGGTGCGTGATCTCCTGGTCTTCGGCGACCCCCGCCGCCCACTCCGCATACAGCGCGCTGCGCCCCGGCGCCTCCATCGCGGCGAATCGGGCATAGCGCTCGTGCACGGCGTCGGTCATTCGTCCATTCTGACGCGGAGCGCCACGAAGGCTCCGCACAAGGGAGAATGGAAGGGACTCAGGAGGACACGATGCCCTACAGCGTGAACAAGACCGAAGACGAGTGGCGCGAAGAGCTCGGCGAGGAGCAGTACGCCGTGCTGCGCCAGGCGGCGACCGAGCGCGCCTGGACCGGTGAGCTGCTCGACGAGGAGCGCGCCGGTCTCTACACCTGCGGCGCCTGCGGTGCGGAGCTCTTCAAGAGCGGCACCAAGTTCGACTCGGGCTGCGGCTGGCCGAGCTTCTACGAGTCGGTCCGCCCGGACGCGGTGGAGCTGCTCGAGGACGACAGCCTCGGCATGGTCCGTACCGAGGTCCGGTGCGCGTCGTGCGGCTCGCACCTCGGCCACGTCTTCCCGGACGGCTTCGGCACGCCCACCGGTGACCGCTACTGCATGAACTCGATCGCGCTGAACTTCACTCCCGACGAGTCGTGAGCGCCCTCGACGCCGTCCGCGCACGGCAGTCCTGGTCGAAGGTCGGCGACACCGCTCCCGGACGTGAGGAGCTGGTGACGCTCGTCGGCGCCGCCGGCCGCGTCGCCGACCACTCGTCGCTGCGCCCCTGGCGTCTGATCGAACTCCGCGGCGCGGACCGTGAGGCGCTCGGCGCCGCGATCGCCGAGGCGCAGGGGGACGCGGAGCCGTCCACGAAGCCGCTGCGTGCTCCGCTCCTCATCGCGGTGGTCGCGAGCTACCGCCCGAGCGAGAAGGTACCGCGCTGGGAGCAGGAGGCGGTGGCGTCCGGCGTCGCCCATGTGCTGAGCCTGCTGCTCGATGAGGCGGGGTGGGGCGTCATCTGGCGCACCGGGCACTACACGCGCTCGGAGCCGGTCGCGCGGATGCATGGACTGGGTCCGGACGAGGAACTCCTCGGGTGGCTCTACGTCGGCGCGAAGCCGGAGGGCAAGAGCCCGGGCCGACGCAAGACCGTCGACGCCCGCGCCCTCCTGACCCGCCCGCCGAAGCTCTCCGCCGAAGCCCGGGCGGCTGCGGAGGAAGCCGCCCGGGAGGCCGCGGACAAGAAGGCCGCCACGGGGAGAAGAAGGCCCGCAAGAAGGCCCGCAAGAAGGCGAAGAAGAAGGCGAAGAAGGCCGCCAGGAAGAGCGGTTCCTAGAGCCGGCGGCGACGCCAGGGCACCGCGACGAGGACCGAGCCGACCGCAACGATCACCATCGCGATCACCTGCCACAGTGCCTGTCCCGCCTGCGCCGGCCAGAGCAGGTCGATCACGACGGACGTGACGAGCTGCCCGAGCACCGAGCCCAGGCCCATCAGCAGCACGCCCGTGTGCGCGACGATGAACGCGCCGAGCAGGATGTACCCCGCTCCCAGGAACCCGCCGAGGTAGAGCCAGGGCTCGGCCGGCAGCGCGGCCGGCCACCCCCGCACCGCGACGCTGGTGCCGGCGGCGACCGCCAGCACCAGGGTGCCAGCGATGAAGCTCATCAGGGTGGCGGCGATCGGCGACTGCACGCGCTGGGCCAGCCGCCCGTTGGTCGCCGCCTGCCAGGCGATGCCCACGCCGGCGGCGAACGGAAGCAGCAGCATCCACAGCGGGGCGGTCGCGAGCACATCGCCGGAGAGGGAGATGCCGACCGCGGCGAGGGCCAGCACGCCGCCCATCACGCGACCGGGGGTCACGGCCACGACGCCGGCCGGGCCGAAGCCGATGCGGTCGAGGACGAGGCCGTGCAGGGTCTGTCCCGCGACGACGCCGACGGTGAAGAGCGAGACGCCGAGGATCCCCGCCGTCAACCCCTGGGTGGACACGGTGAGCGCACCGCAGGCACCGCCGAGGAGCATCCAGAACGGGATACTGCACTCCCGGATCCCCCGTCCGAGGCGCATCGCGCCGCGCCGGGCGAAGGGCAGGAACGAGATGACCACGGCGAGCGCCACGAGCCCGACGGCGAAGGACAGGAAACCGGCGACGATGCCGTTGTCGACGCGCACGCCCAGCACGCCGTTGATGCGCGCCTGGACCGCGGTCATGACCCCGATCGCGACGGCTCCCCCGAGGGCCAGAGGAGCGGGGAGTCGGCGGGCGGGGGTCACCTGTCGACACTATCGGAGCGACGCAGCCCACCCGTCCTCCCCCACACGGTCCTCCCGGAGGACGATCCCACCGCTTCCGGGAATCGTCCTCCGGGAGGACGCGCCGCGACCCGCCGATCCGTAGCGTGGAACCCATGATCACCGCAGAAGGCCTCACCAAGAGATTCGGGGACAAGACCGCCGTGGACGGCGTGTCCTTCACCGTGCAGCCCGGCAGCGTCACCGGCTTCCTCGGACCGAACGGCGCAGGGAAGTCGACGACCATGCGCATGATCGTCGGGCTCGACCGTCCGACGGCCGGGACGGCGACCGTCGCCGGGCGGGAGTACCGCAAGCTCCGCGCACCGCTCACCGAGGTGGGCGTGCTGCTGGACGCGAAGGCGGTGCACACCGGACGGACGGCGCGCGACCACCTCCGCGCGATGGCCGCCACGCACGGCATCCCCACCTCCCGCGTCGACGAGGTGATCGAGCTCGCCGGCATCGGCTCGGTCGCCCGGAAGCGCGCCGGGAAGTTCTCCCTCGGCATGGGGCAGCGCCTGGGGATCGCCTCCGCACTGCTGGGCGATCCGCACACCCTCATCCTCGACGAGCCCGTCAACGGCCTCGACCCGGAGGGCGTCCGCTGGGTGCGGCAGTTCGTGCGACACGCCGCCTCCGAGGGCCGGACGGTGCTGCTGTCCAGTCACCTCATGAGCGAGATGGCGCAGACCGCCGACCATGTCATCGTGATGGGACGGGGCAAGGTCCTCGCCGATGCCCCGCTCGCCGAGCTGGTCCGTTCGTGGACGACCAACCGCGTGCGCGTGCGGACGCCGCGCCCGACCGACCTCGTGGCCGCCGTGGGCGGTCCCGACGTGGAGATCGTCAGCGCGGCTCCCGATCTGCTCGACATCGCGGGGCTCCCGGCGGCGCGCATCGGCGACCTCGCCGCGGAGCGGGGGATCCCGCTGCACGAACTCACCCCGACCACCGGATCCCTCGAAGAGGCCTACCTCGCCCTCACCGGCGACGCCGTCGAGTACCGCACGAAGGAGCTCTCATGACCGCCGCCCCCGCCGTGACGACCCCGGCCGTCGCACCCCACGCCGCCGACTCCGGCCGGCGCCTCACGTTCGCGCGCGCCGTGCGCGGCGAGGCCATCAAGCTCACCACCCTCCGGTCGACGTGGTGGTCCATCGCGATCGCCGCCGTGCTCACGATCGGCATCGCCGTCCTCATCGCCCAGGCGATCGACGCCCCCGGGTTCGACCCGATCCAGGCCGTCGTCATGCCTATCCAGTTCACGATGCTGCTCGCCGGCATCATCGGCGCGATCTCGGTGACCGGGGAGTACTCCACGGGCATGATCCGCTCGACGCTGACAGCCGACCCGATCCGCGGGTCCGTGCTGCTGGCGAAGTCGCTCGTGCTCGCGGGCTTCCTGTTCGTGTCGTCGCTGGTCATCTTCGGTGCCGCGGCGGCGGCCGTCTCCGCCGTGGTCGCGGAACGCGAGCGGGGCATCGACTGGTCGGACCCCTCGAGCTCCGTCCTGCCGATCGTGGTCGCCTCGCTCGCCATGGCCGTCTTCGCGCTGATCGGTGTGGCCTTCGGCTTCATCCTGCGCTCGGGCGCCGGGGCGATCGCGGCGACGGTCGGTCTGCTGTTCGTGCTCCCGATCGTCGCGAGCTTCTTCTCGATGGCCGGCGAGGCCTGGGCCTGGGTGATCGACGCCTCGGCCTACCTGCCGGTCGCCGCTGCGCAGAACGCGATCCTGCCCGGTGACACGGCGACGCTCGACGCTCCGGTCGCCTACCTCACGCTGGGCTGCTGGGTGGTCGGCGGCCTGCTGGCCGCCTGGGCCGTCCTCCGCACGCGCGACGCGTAGGAGACCGGGTGCCGGCGACGCGACGCGGAACGGACACCGTCCGGGAGGACGAGGGGCTGCGGCTCCCTCGTCCTCCCGGGGTGTTCCGTCGTTTCTGGGCGCGCCATCCCGTCCTCGCCGACGTCCTGCTCACCCTGCTCTGCATCATCCTCACGATCACCCCCGCCGCGCGCATCGATGACGCCGACCGCGGGCCCGTCGGGCTCGTGCTCGCCGCCCTGCTGCCGCTGTGCGTGATCGCGGCGTGCGCCACCCTGCTCTGGCGTCGACGGAAGCCCTGGCTTCCCGCGGTCGCGGCGATCCTGCTCGAAGCCTTCCTCCTGTTCACCGCCCTGCCCGGGAGCAGCCCGCTCCTGCTGATCGCCGGTTACTCCCTCGCCGTCTACCGCTCCGCCCGCGCGGCGTGGACGGCCTTCGGCATCGGGGTCGCAACGACCGCCTCCGGGGCCGGACTCCTCCTCTGGGCCGGCGTCTTCACCCTTCAAGAGGCGGTCAACGCGCTCCTCGGCACGGTCGTACTCGGGCTCATCGGCACCCTGATCGGCGCGAACGTGGGCAACCGCAAACGCTATCTGGACGCCGTCATCGATCGCTCGCGGCAGCTTCTCGTGGAGCGGGATCAGCAGGCGCAGCTCGCCGCAGCCGCCGAGCGCGCGCGGATCGCGCGGGAGATGCACGACATCGTGTCGCACTCCCTGACCGTGGTCGTGGCGCTGTCCGAGGGAGCGGCCGCCACCCCGGACCGAGAGCAGGCCCGCGCAGCCGCCACCTCCGCGGCGGACACCGCCCGCAGCGCGCTCACCCAGATGCGGGCGATGCTCGGCGTGCTGCGAGACGACGACGCGCCGCTGCTCCTCGCGCCGGTGTCTCCCGCGTCACCGCAGGAGACCGTCGCGGCGGCGCAGCGGACCGGGTATCCGGTCACCCTCGCCACAGCCGGTCAGGCGGAGGTGTCGTCCGACGTGGCCCATGCCCTCGGCCGGATCGTGCAGGAGGGGCTGACGAACGCGATGCGGCACGCGCCGACGGCGACCACGGCGTCCGTGCGCCTCGAGTACACGCCCGCTACCGTGAGGGTGGAGATCGTCAACGACGGCGTAGCCGGGGCTCCCACTGAGGGCGGCTTCGGACTACGAGGGCTCACGGAGCGCGCCGCGCACGTCCGCGGCGCCCTGGAGTCCCGGCCGGACGGAGAGGGGCGATGGACCCTGCGGGCTGTCCTGCCGACGTCGGCCGAGGCCCCGGCCGTGTCGCCGGGCGGAGAGGAGAACACATGACAGCGCCGATCCGCGTGCTCCTGGTCGACGACCAGGAGCTGATCCGTCTGGGTTTCCGCATGGTCCTGGAGGCGGAGCCCGACATCGTCGTCATCGGAGAAGCCGCCGACGGGAACGCCGCGATCGCCCAGAGCGCTGCCCTCGCCCCTGACCTCGTACTCATGGACATCCGCATGCCGGGGCTCGACGGGATCGCCGCGACGAGAGCCATCGTCGGCGCGCATCCCGAGACGAGGGTGCTCGTCCTCACGACGTTCGATCTCGATGAGTACGCCTTCGGTGCGATCCGCGCGGGCGCCAGCGGCTTCCTCCTGAAGGACGCCCAGCGCCACGAGATGCTCTCCGCGGTCCGTGCCGTGCACCGCGGCGACGCCGCCCTGGCGCCGCGGGTGACCCGCATGCTGTTGGAGCATGTCGGTCCGCAGCTGGGAAGCGCCGCGCCGGCGGCCGAGACGGTCGACGACGCCGGATACCGTTCCCTGACCGACCGCGAGCAGGAGGTCTTCCTCGCGATGGGAAGGGGTCTCTCCAACGCCGAGATCGCGGCGACCCTCTACGTCGGCGAGTCCACGGTCAAGACGCACGTCGGCCGCATCCTGGCCAAGCTCGGGGCACGGGACCGGATCCACGCCGTGATCCTCGCGCACCGGCTCGGGCTCGTCGGGCGGTGAGGCCGGGTCAGCTCTGAGGCGGCGTCCAGGCCGACACGCGGTTCAGGCGCTGGACCTCCGCGGACGACAGCTCCAGCCGCGCTCCGGCGAGCAGATCCGGAACCTGATCCACCGTCCGAGCGCTGGCGATGGGCGCCACCACGGTCGGTTGCGCCCGCAGCCAGGCCAGAGCCGTCGCGGCGACGGATGCGTCGTGCGCGGCGTCGATCTCATCCAGCGCGTCGATGATCCGCAGCCCAGCCGCGGTGGCGTACTTCGCGGCTCCGGCGGCGCGCGGCGATCCTTCTCCCCCGGCATCCGTCGAGCGGTACTTGCCGGTCAGGAAGCCGCTCGCCAGCGCGTAATACGGCACGAGGCCCAGCCCGAACTCCTCGGCGACGGGGATGATGGTGTCCTCGACGTCGTTGCGGTGCACGAGGTTGTAATGCGGCTGGATGGCGACGGGACGCGCGACGCCGAGCCGGTCGGCGATGTCGATCCACTGACGGATGCGGTCGGCCGTGTAGTTCGACACCGCCACGTGCCGCACGAGTCCGTCCGTGACGAGGGCGCCGAACGCCTCGACGGTCTCCTCCAGCGGCACCGACTCATCGTCGAAGTGCGCATAGTAGAGGTCGATCTCGTCCACGCCGAGGCGAGCGAGGGACGCCTCCGCCGCGCGGCGGACGTTCCCGGCCGAGAGGCCGCGGAAGTCGGGATGCTGGCTGACCTTGGTCGCGACGACGACGCCCTGGGGCCGCCGCGACGCGAGCCACGCCCCGATGATCGTCTCGCTCTCGCCGCCCTCGTTGCCCGGCACCCAGGCACTGTAGGAGTCCGCCGTGTCGATGAAGTCGCCGCCCCCGTCGAGGAAGGCGTCGAGGACGGCGAACGAAGCGTCACGGTCGGCGGTCCAGCCGAACACGTTGCCGCCGAGGGCGAGGGGGAAGACGTCGAGGTCACTGGAGCCGATACGGGTCATGTCCGAGACAACCGCAGCGAGCGGCACGAACATTCCCACCGGGGATCGGAAAAGGTGCGCAGGTGGCCGGGGCGGGGTGCCGACCACCTGCACCCCAGTAACATAACACCCTCCGACGTGCTACGCGATATGCGGGGGCGCCCCGACATCACGGCCACGCACAGATACACCAGATCGGGGAGCATCTCGTAACGCGGATGCCGTCGCACATGGACACATCGAGCCGAATGCGGGATCGCAGCCCGCGCTGCTGTCAAAACAGGAGTCGAAGATCGAGGTCACGAACGATCGCGACGAGCGCCTAATGACTTTCTGGCGAGCACGCCGAGACCGTCCCAAGGAGTTGCTCCACGTCGCCGAGTCCATGCCTCACTCCTGAGAAGTGCTCGAACAGTCGTCGGCGCTCGGCGCAGAAGAGGATTCTGAGCTCGCGCGTCAGGTGTGGGTGATGCTCACTCAAGGACGTCCGCGGATTGTGAAGCGTACGGATGGCGCTTATACACCGACCCGTGCAGAACAAAGGGGGGCTCAGCGACGCAAATGCGCGCGTACCAACGTCGGCTCCTCCCCGCCGCGGAGCGACTGCAGAACGTCCCATTTAGAGGGGCGAACCGCAGTTGCGGTGGTCTAGAAGTACGGAGCGCCCGCCGACGATCTGCTCTACATCGACCCGCCCTACGTGCATTCGACCCAGCGAGGCGCCCGATACACGCAGGAGATGGAGGAAGACGGCGGACAAAGTTGACCGACGCGACGCTTCTAGTGGCCGACGGGCCGCTGGCCGACGCCGCAAACGCTACGGCGCTCGAACTGCGGAACGCGGTGCTCTCACCAATCAAGGACAACCTCGGCAGCGCTTCGCCGAGTCCACATGTGCGCATGAATCAGGCAACCGCCCACGGCAAAGGCTGCCAAGCGCTGGTTCGCACTCCTACGGGAGCCGCCCGGATCGCGACCCCCGCATCGGCGATGTCGCCAGCAGCATGTGGCCAGCGGGCCCTAACTCGCGAAGCGCGCACGTATTTGGCGTAGATGGTGGACCAGTCCGCCCAGTCGAAGCACCGATCCCTCCGAGAGGGACCGGGGCTTCGACTCACCGCTTCTCGTCAGGAAGCACGCTGGATCGAGTAAACGTCCTTCTCTCGAAGAGTCAGCACGTCCTCGCCCTGAACGTTCCGGAACCAGAAGTACCCTCCGCCCTGCGAGTAGTCCTCGGCCTCCACCGACCGCTCATAGTCGGTGTCCTTATTGATAATGAATTTCGCCATTACAACCCTCCATCCTGTGGCGAACCCTGCGTCCCCACTGCCCCCATTCTCGTCGCTCTTACCGACATAACGGGGCACGGCAAGCGTTGAAGTTTCTGATGCACCCCGCATAGGGCAAGAGGCCCGAGTCGAATAAACAATCATGGCGGCGGCAAATCACTCGCCACTGAACGCGTCCGAGAGCTTTGCTCCGCTGGCCTGTCGTGCATCGCGATCGCCCGCGAGCTTGGCGGCGCGGCTCGGCTCCACGAAGACACCGATCGCGTACGTGACCCTCCCGCGTGGCGACGATGGCACCTACCGGAGGTGCTAGCCCATGGCGCCCACGAACCTGGCGAAGAGTGCCCACGCCTGGCGATCGCCGGGCGTGGTGCTCGGATCCGCCCGCACACCGAGGACCCGACACCATCACGCGAGCGATGCGACCGGCGGCTCGCCGGGAAACTCGAGATGCGGACGACCTGGAGCGATGGCACGTTGCATGGCGTCGGCACCGGGTCGGAGATCGCGCTCGACGTGCCTGCCAGGACGAACACGCACATCGGCGCGCGGTCATCGGCTGGCGTATTCGTCGGAGTTCGGCGCTATCGTCTTCTGTGGGCGCTGTGCCCGGTCAGACGACGGTGCGGGTGACGAGGACGATCACCGTCCCGTCGCGGCGAGAGGGCAGCCATAACCCCACCTGGCTCAAATGATCGAGTCGTCTACGGGGCACCGCTCAGGAAGCTCTGGACCTCGTCGGCGGTGATCATCCACGGCACCCCGAGGAGCGCCCTAGCGGGAAACACGGACCCATCCGGGAGCCTCAAGTCTTCGCGGAAACCGACCGCGGCCAACAGCGCAGGTAAACCGCCCGGCCCCGTCTCGAGTGTGAGGGTGACCGTGGCTAACCGCAGCGCATAAGTCGTTCCGTCTAGGACGTGCCCGATTAGCGTAGCCAGAACGTAGCGATTTCGAGGATCATCGAGCAGTTCCGTCTCAAGTTCCAGCCGAGTGAGTACCTCGTTGACCTCGCGAATCACCTCGGCGATCGGCGAGAGCACTCGGACGTGCAAGTTTCCGCCGTGGATCAGCACACGGCGCATGTTCAGCGTGTACTTCTCGAAGTACTTGAACGTCACCCCACGGTCGCGCCTCCCGTGGGCAACGCTGTGTCCGAAGTCCCTCAGTACCGAGTTGGGCGGCGCCTCGTCACGGAGAAGAATGAGCAGCGCGACTCCATCAGATCGCGAAAGAGTGTGGTTAGCATCACCGAGCCGACGAGTGATGTCCGCTAGGTGCGCCTCATCGTTGTCCCGCATGCGCAACAGCTTAGGTCTCTACCGGCAACGTGCGTCGCGGCGGCTCGGCCCGAAAATTATCCACTGGTCGCGTCTGGGGAACTCACGGCGTGCCGCGCAACGGACGCGCCTGTGCCTGTCATGGAGGTAGCCGCCCCAGATTCCAACGGACCGTCAGCAACTGAGCATGATCCCTGACGCTCGGCCCCTCCGGGCAAGCCTGAACGCCGTCAAGCACGATCGGATTGCCCCCAATCCTCGATTGTCGTCGTAACCACAGGTCAGGCGGTGGCACAAACTCCTCGATGTCGTGGTGCCTAAGCTGGCACAGCCGGACTCTTGGAGGCGCTGAGGCCGCGAGCCCACATGATCCCATCGTCATTCGCCACGATGTCAACCGCCTCGCCTTCAACCCCGTCGACGTCGACGTCGACACCGTGGCGTGAGTCCCGAGGGCGATTCAATTGACGTCGCGCATTCCACGAGGAACGCGGCGAGATGATCATCGCGCTGAGGAGAGCACGGCGCGTCTTCACGATACCGAGCAGGCGGCGTGAGATCGCCACTCGTCTCCGCAGGATTGTGGAGGGTGATTCCGGCTGCTATCCGGCGTCGCTTACTCCCGAAAGGGATTTAAGAGCCGACTACGGGACTCGAACCCGTAACCCCCGTATTACAAGTACGGTGCGCTACCAATTGCGCCAAGTCGGCGGATGCCATCACAGCTTAGCGATGGCGGGGACGCGCGGCGGTCTACTCCGCCGGCGCCGAGGTAGCGGTCGGGGTCGGCGTCGGGGACGTCGACTCGTAGTACGCCTCGCTGGCGACGGACATGACGAACGTCGACAGCTCCTGCGGGTCGTCCAGCGCGCCGACATAGGCCTCGCCGTTGACGACGATCATCGGGGCGGCGGTGAGCACGAGGTCGTCGGAGCCGGGAAGCGGCCCCTTGAGCGCACGCGTCGTCGCCTCCTTCGCCCAGTTGACGTAGTCGCCGTCCTCGATGCACGAGCGCACGGTCCTCGCATCGTCCACGCCGACGGCGCCCGCGAGGTTGGCGAGCTCCTCGTCGGACATCCCGTCGCTGCCCACGTCGGGCTGGTCGTCGAGGAGGTCGTGGTTGAACGCGTAGAACTGGTCCGGCGAGTGCGTGGCGACGCAGGCGGCGGCAGCAGCGGAGCGCAGCGAGTACTTGGTGCCGTTGGAGCTGGCGGTCAGCAGGGCGACCGGGTGGTAGCTCACGGTCGCGGCGCCGTCCTCGATCCACTGCGCGAGCAGGCGGGCGTTGGCGCGCTCGAACTTGCCGGCGTCGGGTGAGAGGTAGTCGACGTACACGTGCACGTCCACCGCACCGGCCGCGGTGGGCTCCGGTGCCGGGGTCTCGGTCGCACCGGCCTCCGTGGGCTCGGGCTCCGGCGTGGCGGAGGCGGTGCCGGCGATGGCGGCGGAGGCGATGTCCGTCACCACGACGCCGTCGGCCTCCATGCCGCTCGGGCTGAGCTGCGGCTTGGACGTCTGCGAGGTCACGGCGAGCGTCACCGCGGTCCCGATCGCGCCGACCGCGATGATCGCGACCGCGCCGATGATGATCCGTCGCATCAGACGCGCCCGCGACTGCTGGGCGTGCACCTTCTGTGCCTTCTCCCGCACGGCCTCGCGCGAATTGCGAGGGGCGGGGACGTTCGGCGTTTCGTCGCTCGACATCGTTCCTCTTGAGTCTCAGGGGGTCCGGGTTGGCCCCGACCACCGTCGGGCGGTGATCGCCGCTGCGCACGGCCGGGTTCGATGCTAACCAGTGAGGCTGAGAAATACCCAGGTGCGGCCGTTCGTGCCATACTGATCCCGACCCGATGGAGGGTCACGGCGGGTCGCTCCGCCGCTTCATTCACTACGGATCGTCCGGCACGTACCTGCCGGTGAAGGAGAAACACGATGGCATCTGTGACTTTCGACGAGGCCACCCGCCTGTACCCCGGCGGCACCCGTCCGGCTGTCGACAAGCTCAACCTCGAGGTGGGAGACGGCGAGTTCCTCGTCCTGGTCGGTCCCTCCGGTTGCGGTAAGTCCACCTCCCTCCGCATGCTCGCCGGCCTCGAAGAGGTCAACTCCGGCCGCATCCTCATCGGCGACCGCGACGTCACCGATGTGCCGCCGAAGGACCGCGACATCGCGATGGTGTTCCAGAACTACGCGCTGTACCCGCACATGACCGTCGCCGAGAACATGGGCTTCGCGCTCAAGATCGCCGGCGTCGGCAAGGAGGAGCGTGCCGCACGCGTCCTCGAGGCCGCGAAGCTCCTCGACCTGGAGCAGTACCTCACCCGCAAGCCGAAGGCTCTCTCCGGTGGTCAGCGTCAGCGTGTCGCCATGGGTCGCGCGATCGTCCGTCAGCCCCAGGTCTTCCTCATGGACGAGCCGCTGTCGAACCTCGACGCCAAGCTCCGCGTCCAGACCCGTACGCAGATCGCGTCGCTGCAGCGCCGCCTCGGCGTCACCACGGTCTACGTCACGCACGACCAGACCGAGGCGCTCACCATGGGTGACCGCATCGCCGTGCTGAAGGACGGTCTGCTCCAGCAGGTCGGTTCGCCGCGCGACCTGTATGAGAAGCCGGAGAACGTCTTCGTCGCCGGCTTCATCGGCTCGCCGGCGATGAACCTGTTCTCGGCCGACCTGGCCGACGGCGGCGTGCGCTTCGGTACCGAGGTCGTCCCGCTCGACCGCGACACCGTCGGCCGTGCCAACGGCTCCCAGGTCACCGTGGGCGTCCGCCCCGAGGACATCACCGTCGGGCCGGCCGACGGTCAGGGCCTCTCGGTCGTCGTCGATCTCGTCGAGGAGCTCGGCGCCGACGGCTACCTCTACGGCCACACCGAGATCAACGGCAAGCGCACCGACCTCGTCGCCCGCGTCGACGGCCGCAACCACCCGAACGCCGGGGAGACCGTCACCCTCGCCGCGAACCCGGGTCACGTGCACGCGTTCGACCTCGAGTCCGGCGACCGCCTGAACGACAAGCCGGTCGTCTCGGCCTGATCGGACATCTCCACCGCGGCGCGGGCTGACTTCGGTCGCCCGCGCCGCGTCTTTTCCCCGGCACCCCTCAGGAGTCCCCATGCAGGAATCCCTCCGGATCACCGCCAAGACGGTCGACCCCGGGCTGCTCGCCCTGCCGTGGTCGACGCCCCTGGAGAAGTGGCCGTCCGAGCACATCGTCTCCCTCCCCAAGGGCCTCTCGCGCCACCTCGTCCGCTTCGCGGATCTCTCGGGTCGCGTGGTGGCCGTCAAGGAGACGACGACCGAGATGGCGCGGCGGGAGTACGAGATGCTCGGCAACCTCGCGCGCCTCGACGTGCCGTGCGTGGAGCGGGTCGCGGTGATCGCCGGCCGCACGGACTCGTCGGGTGATCCGTTGCCCGCGGCGCTGGTCACCTCGCACCTGCGCTTCTCGATGCCGTACCGGGCGCTCTTCACCCGGGTGCTCCGCCCGGACACGGCCACCCGTCTCGTCGACGCGCTGGCCCTGCTGCTCGTGCGTCTGCACAACGTCGGCTTCTACTGGGGCGACGTCTCGCTCTCCAACACCCTGTTCCGCCGGGACGCCGGAGCGTTCGCGGCGTACCTCGTGGACGCGGAGACCGGGGAGCTGCACGAGGAGGGCCTGACGGACGGACAGCGCGCCTACGATCTGGATCTCGCCCGCACGAACATCGCCGGTGAGATCATGGACCTCGCCGCGGGCGGTCGCCTGGAGCACGGCGTCGACGCGGTCGCCATCGCGGACGGCATCGTGTCCTCCTACCGCTCGCTGTGGGCCGAGCTCACCGCGCAGGAGTCCTTCTCCGCCGCCGAGACCTGGCGCATCACCGAGCGGGTCGAGCGGCTCAACGCCCTCGGCTTCGACATCGACGAGATGTCGATGTCGACGACCGCGGACGGCACCGTGGTGGAGATCCAGCCCAAGGTCGTCGACGCGGGACACCACCAGCGCCGACTCATCCGCCTCACCGGTCTCGACGTCGAGGAGAACCAGGCGCGTCGGCTCCTCAACGACCTCGACGAGTTCCGTGCCCGCTCCACCAAGCAGTGGGCGGACGAGGAGATGTACGCGCACGAGTGGCTCACGCGCGTCTTCGAGCCCGTCGTGCGCGCCATCCCGTACGACCTGCGCGCCAAGCTGGAGCCGGCCGAGGTGTTCCACCAGGTGCTGGAGCACCGCTGGTATCTGTCGCAGGCGCAGGGACGCTCGGTGTCCCTCGCGGAGGTGCTGACGAGCTACATCAACGACGTGCTCCGCCATCGCCGCGACGAGGCCACCATCATGGGACCCCCGACGGAGACGATGGGCCTGCCCGTCGTCACCGGCACGCTGGCGCTCGGCGACGATGACGAGGTGGACTGGCGCGACCTCGTCTGAGGCCGCCCCTCCGGTTCCGGACGGCGTCAGTAGCCGACGGTGAACCGCTCGCGGTGGTGGTTGCCCTGCTCGATCTCGTCGACGATCGCGACGGCGAAGTCCGCCCCGGAGATGTAGGACTTGCCGTCCTCATCGCGGACGAGCACGTCACCGCCGTCCCGATAGCGACCGGTGCGCTCCCCCTCGGCCCACGGTCCGAAGACCTCGGCCGGGTGCACGAAGAACCAGTCCAGGCTCTCGGCCGTGCGCTCCAGGAGCGCCAGCGAGTCGATGCCGACCTGCGCCTCGTGCTTGTACTCCTCCGGGAAGCCCTGATCGAACAGACGGGGACCGCCCGGCGCGACGAGGCTGCCGCCCGCGCCGCCCACGACGCCGAGCCGCGTCTCGGTGCCGTCGAGCAGCGCGACCACGTTCGTCAGCGCCTCGAGGACGCGGTCCTCCATGTCACCGCGCGGCGAGAGCGCGGAGACCACGGCGTCCGCTCCCGCGAATGCCTCGGTCAGCGTCGCGGGGTCGAGTGCGGACCCCTGCACGTAGGCCGCACCCGCGACCGGATCCGCGGGTGTCGAGCGCGAGATGGCGACGACCGCGTGGTCACGGCTCACCGCCTCCGCGACGATGTGGCGTCCGGCGTAGCCGGTTCCTCCCAGGACGATGATGCGGGCCATGCGTGTTCCTCTCGGTCAGTCCGCGGCGCGGACGGTCGCGACCTGGTACAGCGCGACCGAGGCCGCGATGCCCGCGTTCAGCGACTCGGTCGCCGCGGAGATGGGGATGGAGACGATCTGGTCGCAGGTCTCGGTCACGAGGCGGGACAGGCCCTTGCCCTCCGAGCCCACGACGATGACGACGGGACGGTCCGCCAGCTCCAGCGCCGGCAGCGACACGTCGCCGTCGCCGTCGAGCCCGAGCACGAAGACGCCCTGCTTCTTGAACTCCTTGAGCTGCGTCGTGAGGTTCGATGCCAGGGCGACCGGGATGCGTGCCGCCGCGCCCGCACTCGTCTTCCACGCCGCGGAGTTCACACCGGCGGAACGACGCTGCGGCAGGATGATGCCGTGGCCGCCGAACGCCGCCGTCGAGCGGATGATCGCGCCGAGGTTGCGGGGGTCCGTGATGCCGTCGAGGGCGACGAACAGCGGCGTCTCGCCGCGGTCGATGACCTCCTCCAGCAGGTCCTGCGGGTGGGCGTACTCGTACGGCGGCACCTTGAGCGCCACGCCCTGGTGCACGCCGTCGAAGCCGGCCATGCGGTCGAGCTCCTGGCGGGTGACCTCGAGCACCGGGATGTCGCGGTGGGTCGCGATCGACAGCATCTCCTTGACCCGGTCGTCCATCTCGACACGCTGCGCGATGTACATCGCGGTCGCCGGGATCTTCGCCCGCAGCGCCTCGAGCACCGAGTTGCGGCCGGTGACCGTCTCGGTGTCGGTGGTGTTGTCCTTCGACCTGGCGGTGCGGTTCGGGTTGCCCCCGGAGGCCGGACGCCCGCCGGGCTTGCCCTTGCCCCCGGCCGCGGCGAAGCGCTCGGCCGCGGCCTTGCGCTTACCGGCGGGGTGCCACGCGCGGTCCTCCGCCTTCGGCGTCGGGCCACGCCCCTCGAGCGCCTTGCGCCCGAGACCTCCCGTGCCCTTGGTGGGGCCCTTCTTGTTTCCCTTGCTCGCGCCGGGGCGCCCTGGCTTAGCCATCGATACTCCAATGAGTTCCGGCCGGAGTGTCCTCCAGCGTGATTCCTGCGGCGGCGATCGCGTCTCGGATGCGATCCGCCGCCGCCCAGTCCTTCTCCGCGCGCGCGGTGGCGCGCTGCGCGATCATCTCCTGCACCAGCGCGTCGAGCGCCGCTGCCTGCGCATCCCCGGCCTTACGGGAGCCCGCGTCCTCGACGAGGCCGAGCACACCGGTCATGCCGAGCACCGCCCGCGCCGCGTCCAGGGCCGCTGCGGTGTCGCCCGCGTCCAGAGCCGAGTTCCCGGCCCGCACGCTCTCGTGCACGACGGCCAGCGCCTGCGGCACACCCAGGTCGTCGTCCATCGCATCGATGAACGCCGAGGGCAGGCTCTGCGCGTCATCGGCGCCGATCCCGTCGCCGGCCGCGCGGAGCGCCCGCTCCAGGAAGGAGCGGATGCGGCCGAGCGCCGCCTCCGCTTCCGCCCAGGAGGATTCCGAGAGGTCGAGGCTCGATCGGTAGTGCGCCGCCGCGAGGGCGTAGCGCACGACGAGCGGGTCCCGCTCAGCGAGCACGTCCCGCGCGAGCGTGAAGTTGCCGAGCGACTTCGACATCTTCTGTCCGTCGACGGTCACGAGGCCGTTGTGCACCCAGTACCGGGCGAAGCCGTCGCCCGCTGCACTCGACTGCGCGAGCTCGTTCTCGTGATGCGGGAACCGCAGGTCCAGTCCCCCGCCGTGGATGTCGAACTCCGCACCGAGGTACCGCTTCGCCATGGCCGAGCACTCGATGTGCCAGCCGGGGCGCCCGGCACCCCATGGCGACGCCCACGTCGCGTCGGCGGGCTCGTCGGCCTTGGCGCCCTTCCAGAGGGCGAAGTCCTGCGGGTTGCGCTTGCCGCGCGGGTCGGCGTCCTGCGCGGCTTCCATCGCGTCCACGGACTGGTGGGTGAGGTCGCCGTAGGACGGCCAGGAGCGCACGTCGAAGTACACGTCTCCCGAGCCATCGGGAGCGGGGTACGCGTGGCCTCGGTCGATGAGCAGCGCGATGAGCTCCTGCATCTGCGGCACGGAGGCCGTCGCACGCGGTTCGTAAGTGGGCGGGAGGATGCCGATGCCGGCGTAGGCGGCGGCGAACTCCTGCTCCATCCGGTAGGCGAGCGCCCACCACGGCTCGGACTCCGAGGCGTTCGCGAGGACCTTGTCGTCGATGTCCGTGACGTTGCGCACGAAGGTCACGCGCCCGTGGCGGTATGTCAGCCAGCGGCGAAGGAGATCGAAGCTCAGAGCAGCTCTGACGTGACCGATGTGCGGTCCGGACTGCACCGTGGGTCCGCAGACGTACATCGTGATGTTCTCGGGATCGAGAGGCACGAAGTCGCGCAGCAGCTGTGCGCGGGTGTCGTAGAGGCGGAGAGTCACCGCTCAAGCCTACTCGGCGGGCGCTGGGAGACCCCGCTCCGGTCGGGGGATGACGACGGCGACGGCCGTGACCGCGATCCCCTCGCCCCGCCCGGGGAACCCGAGACCGTCCGTCGTCGTGGCCGTGACCGTCACCGGGGCGCCCCCGAGCGCCGCCGACAGCGCCGCCTCGGCCTCCCCGCGGCGTCCGCTGAATCGCGGACGGTTGCCCTGGAACTGGACGGACACGTTGCCGATCGCGAACCCCGCCTCCGCCAGGAGCTCCCCGGTGCGGGAGAGGAAGACGTCCGCGTGAGCCCCCGCGTACTCCGGATGGGCCGTGCCGAAGTGCTGCCCGATGTCGCCGAGCCCTGCAGCCCCGAGCAGCGCGTCGACGATGGCGTGGGCGACGGCGTCGCCGTCGGAGTGCCCGGAGAGCGCGGGCTCCCCCGGCCATTCCAGCCCCGCCAGCCACAGCGCCCCGTCGCCGCCGAAGGCATGCACGTCCGTGCCGATCCCCACGCGGGGAGCGTCGACCACGACCGCCGACGGCCGCGCCGCCGCGGAGGGCGCCCCCGGAGTCGTCGCCACGAGGAGGCGCGCGCGCTCGAGGTCGGCGGGGGTGGTGATCTTGAACGAACGCTCCGAGCCGGGCACCAGCCGCACCGCATTCCCGGCTGCGGCGAAGAGCGCGGCGTCATCCGTGTACTCGGCGCCCTGGGCTGTCGCCTCCGCGTACGCCGCTTCCAGCAATCGGCGCGGGAATCCCTGCGGCGTCTGCGCGGCCGCGAGCTCCGCGCGATCCACGGCGCCGACGACGAGGCCGTCGGCCACCCGCTTGAGCGTGTCGACCACGGGCAGACTCGGCACCGCTCCGGCGTCGCCGACCACGGCCGCCGCCACGGCATCGATGACGGTAGGCGGCGTGAGGGCGCGGGCGGCATCGTGCACGAGCACCGTCGTGATGTCTCCCCACAGGGCCGCGAGTCCGGCGGCGACGGACTCCTGCCGCGTCGCTCCTCCCGTGACCACGCGGCCCAGGTCGGCGCGATCGCCGGCAGCCGCCAGCAGCTCCGTCTGCGCGTCACCTTCGTAGCCCGACGGGGCGACCACCACGACCTGCATCGGGGCCGCCGCGAAGACACCGTCGAGGGCATGCCGCAGGATCGTGCGCCCGTCGATGCCGACGAAGGCCTTGGGTGCCCCCGCCTCGAGACGGGTGCCGGAGCCGGCGGCGACGACGATGATCGCGGTGTGCGGGACGGGGAGGATGCTCACAGCTTCACGTTACCCGCGGGAACGACGAAAGGCGGGTGCCGCAGCACCCGCCTTTCGTGGAGGACGTCTCAGGACGCGAGGACCTCGTCGAGCAGTGCGCCCGCCTTGTCCTCATCGATCTTCTCGGCCAGCGCCAGCTCGGAGATGAGGATCTGCCGGGCCTTGGCCAGCATCCGCTTCTCACCCGCGGACAGGCCGCGGTCCTGGTCACGGCGCCAGAGGTCGCGCACGACCTCGCTCACCTTGATGACATCGCCGGACGCGAGCTTCTCCAGGTTCGCCTTGTATCGGCGCGACCAGTTGGTGGGCTCCTCCGTGAACGGCGCGCGCAGCACCTCGAACACGTGGTCGAGGCCCTCCTTGCCGATCACGTCGCGAACGCCGACGAGGTCGACGTTCTCAGCCGGGACCTCGATGATGAGATCACCCTGCGTGACGTTGAGCTTCAGGTACTTCTTCGCCTCGCCCTTGATGATGCGCTCCTTGACCTCGATGATGGTCGCAGCGCCATGGTGCGGATAGACGACGGTCTCGCCAACCTCAAAAAGCATAAAAACATGTCCTTTCGGCAACCTCAAGGATACCACAGGGGATATGCGCTAAGGTTCGCGCTCCCTGTTCCCTGCGCGCTCCGGACTTACCCATAGAATGGGGAGGGATATCCCGTCGGACCTCAGGAGGACCCGTGAAATCGCGCCTTGTCGCGTCTGCCGCCATCAGCGCCCTCGTTCTGCTCGGCGCGACCGGGTGCACGTTCATCACCCCTCAGGCGACGAAGACCGAATACGCCGCCTCCGACGGCGTGAACGTCTCCGATCAGGACGGCCCCATCGCCGTGCGCAACGCCCTGATCATCGCGAACGAGGACGGCTCGGTCGGCAACTTCGTCGGCGCCGTGGTCAACCCGTCGCAGGACCGCGCCACCCTCACGGTCTCGCTGGAGGGCGGCGACCCCTTCCAGATCACCGTCCCTGCCGGCGGAAGGATCAGCTTCGGCGCCGACGAGGAGCCCGTGGAGATCACCGGCCTCGACACGATGCCCGGCGCGACCGTCGCGATGCACTTCCAGTCCGGCGACTCCGCCGGTGTGACGACCGAGATCCCGGTCCTCGACGGCACGCTGCCGTACTACTCGGACCTCGCTCCGCAGGACTGAGTCCGCAGACAGATAGAAGAGGCCGGCACCCGCGGGTGCCGGCCTCTTCTATCTGTCGTCAGCCCTCGAAGCGATATCCCAGGCCGCGGACGGTCACGAGCATCACCGGCTCGCTGGGGTTCTCCTCGATCCGCGAGCGGATGCGCTTGATGTGGACGTCGAGCGTCTTGGTGTCGCCGAAGTAGTCGCTCCCCCAGACGCGGTCGATGAGCTGGCCGCGCGTGAGCACCCGACCGGAGTTGCGCATCAGCACCTCCAGAAGCTCGAACTCCTTCAGCGGCATGTTGATCTGCTCGCCGGCGACCGACACCGTGTGCCGATCGATGTCGAGCGAGACGCGCCCGCCCTCCAGCACCCGTTCGTCCAACTCGCCCTCGGCCTGCACGACGCGTCGCAGCACCGCCCGCATCCGGGCGAGGAGCTCCCGCGACGAGTAGGGCTTGGTGATGTAGTCGTCGGCGCCGAGCTCGAGCCCGACCACGATGTCGACCTCGGAGTCCTTGGCGGTCAGCATGATGATCGGCACGGCGGACGTCGAACGGATCTGACGGCACACCTCGGTCCCCGGCATCCCCGGCAGCATGAGATCGAGCAGCACGATGTCGGCGCCGCGCTCCCGGAACGCCGTCAGCGCACCGGGACCGTCCTCGGCGATCTCGACCTCGTAGCCCTCCCGGCGCAGCAGGTAGGCGAGGGGGTCGGCGAGGTCGGGCTCGTCTTCGACGAGAAGGATGCGGGTCATGCGGTCTCTCCGTTTCGGACGCGCGTCGCCCCGGTCGCGGGGGCGCCCTTGCGTGCGCGCTTCTTCTTGCTCTTCTTGCCCTGCCCGCTGTTCGCGGGGGCGTCGATGCGAGGCAGGCGGATGGTGAACGTCGATCCTCGGCCGGGGCGCGACCACAGCCGCACCTCTCCCCCGTGCCGCTGAGTGGCGTGCTTGACGATGGACAGCCCGAGGCCGGTGCCGCCGGTGCGCCGCGAGCGGGCTTCGTCGGCACGGTAGAACCGCTCGAAGATGCGCTCGCGATCGGCCTCGACGATCCCGATGCCCTGGTCGGACACGGCGATCTCCACGACGTCGTCGTCCGCCTTCACCCCGACGCCCACCCGGGAGCCGCGGGGCGAGTAGACGATCGCGTTGGCGATGAGGTTGCCGACGGCCTCGATGAGGATCTGCGCGTCGCCGCGGACCCACACGCCGCGGTCGCCGCCGCGGGCGAGTTCGACGCCGGCCGAGTCCGCCTGCACGACATGGGCCTCGATCGAGGAGGCGATGACCTCGTCGATCGAGACGGGCGCGACCTCGGTCAGCCCGTCCTCCGCCTGCAGCCGCGACAGGCTCATGATGCGCCCGGTGAGCTGGCCGAGCCGGCCGGCCTCCGCCGAGATCCGGGAGGCGAACGCGCGGACCTGAGCGGGATCGTCGGCGGCGGACTCGATGGCCTCGGCGAGCAGGCTCACCGCGCCGACGGGCGTCTTCAGCTCGTGGCTCGTGTTGGCCACGAAGTCGCGGCGCATCTGATCGAGGCGCTCCTGCTCAGTCACGTCCCGGATGATGAGGAGCACGAGGCGCGTGCCGATCGCGCTCGCCCTGGCCGACACGAGTCGGGGGTCGAGACTCAGACCGCCGCGGGTGATCCGCATCGAGGCGGTCGCCGTCTCCCCCGTCGAGCGCACACCGCGCACGAGCTGCCGGAGCTCCGGATTGTCGAGCGTCGACCCGACCTCGATCCCGAAACGCGCCGCGGCCTTGGAGGTGGCCAGCACGAGCCCCGAGACGTCCACGACGCACGCGGCATCGTCCATGCTGCGCAGCACGTCGGTGATCCCGGTCGGGATGACCATCGAGGTCTCCTCCTCCGCCCGCGCTCGGGCGCGGTACGCCCAGACCACGAGGAGCGAGAGGCCCACGCCGATCGCCAACCCGATGGCGAGGGAGGACAGCGCGAGCTGCGGCAGGGTCATGACTCCAGCGTAGAGCGCGTTCACCGTCGATCCGGCGGGTTTCCGCGCCATCACGGGGAGCGGAGACGTACTATTCACTCGCTGGGCACCGTTCGTTAACCTTCGGAGCAGACAATCGCTTCAGGCCTGCGCGCGCGCAGTCCTCCCCCATGCGGACGCCCCGCCGCCCCGCGCTGGACCGTCAGCCGGGATCCGAACGAAAGGTTGCGCCCACCATGCGCGAAGTCTTCCACCAGTCCCTCGAGGACCTGCAGTCCCGCCTCGTCGAGATCGCCGAGCTCGTGACGGTCTCCATCGACAAGGCCACCCGCGCCTTCGCCACGAGCGACGTCGCGCTGGCCGAGGAGGTCATCGCCGACGACGCCAAGATCGACGAGCTCGCGGTCGCGCTGGACGAGCAGGCCATCGAGATCCTCGCCCGGCAGCAGCCGGTTGCGCGCGACCTCCGCATCGTCGTCACGGCGCTCCGCGTCAGCGCGTCCCTGGAGCGGATGGGCGACATGTCCGAGCACATCGCCCAGCTCGCGCGGCTGCGGTTCCCGGAGCGCGCGATCCCGAAGGGCCTCAAGGGCACCTTCGTGAAGATGGGCGAGCTGGACGTGGAGATCTCCCGCACGCTCGCCGAGCTCCTGCGCACGCAGGACCTCAAGTTCGCGGACGCCATCCGCAACGCCGATGACGACGTCGACGAGCTGCACGCCAGCGTCTTCGAGAAGGTGCTCAGCGACAACTGGAAGGGCGAGGCCGTCGCCACGGTCGACGCGACGCTCGCCAGCCGGTACCACGAGCGGTTCGCGGACCACGCGGTCGCCGTCGCCAAGAAGGTCGTCTACCTCGCGACGGGTGACTGGCACGTCGAGGAGGAGGACATCGCCCTCGCGGTGGAGCAGCAGGAGCAGCTCGGTCACGCCTGACCCGAAACCCCGCCTTACCGCCGAGACCCCCTGCTGCAGGCGACTGCAGCAGGGGGTCTCGACGTGAAACCGGGGTCTCGGTTACTTCTTGCCCTGGGCGGCCACGGCCGCGGCACCGGCGGCGGCGGCCTCCGGGTCGAGGTAGCGGCCGGGACCGGTCGGCGCGTTGTTCTCGTCGAGCTCGTACACGAGCGGGATGCCGGTCGGAATGTTCAGGCCGGCGATGTCGTCGTCGCTGATCCCCTCGAGGTGCTTGACGAGGCCGCGCAGCGAGTTGCCGTGTGCCGTCACGAGCACGGTCTTGCCGGCTTCGAGGTCGGGGACGATCTCCGCGTCCCAGTACGGCAGGAGGCGGTCGATGACGAGCTTGAGCGATTCCGTGCGCGGCACCTCGCCGTCGATGCCCTCGTAGCGGGCGTCGCCCACCTGGCTGAACTCGCTCGCGTCGTCCAGCGGGGGCGGCGGGACGTCGAACGAGCGGCGCCACAGCTGGAACTGCTCCGGGCCGAACTCCTCGAGGGTCTGTGCCTTGTCCTTGCCCTGCAGAGCGCCGTAGTGACGCTCGTTGAGGCGCCACGACCGCTTCACCGGGATCCACAGCCGGTCGGCCGCATCCAGCGCGATGTCGGCGGTCTGGATGGCCCGGCTCAGCAGCGACGTGTGCAGCACGTCGGGCAGGATGCCGGACTCGGCGAGCAGCTCACCGCCGCGACGGGCCTCGCCCTTGCCCTGCTCGGTCAGGCGGACGTCCACCCAGCCGGTGAAGAGGTTCAGTTCGTTCCACTCGCTCTGGCCGTGGCGGAGCAGGATCAGGGTGCGCTTCGCAGTCATGTCGCCAGTTTATCCGGGGGCGCGGAGCGGGCGCAGCGGCGGAGGAGGGAGGATGGACGCATGGCGTCATCTCCCCTCGGTCGGCCGACCCGCGGCACGACCGGGACGAACCGGCTGCGTCGGAACGACCGGTGGATCGCCGCCTCCCCCGCCTTCCGTCGCGCCGCGGACCCGCTCGTCGTCGACCTCGGGTTCGGGGCGAGCGGGGTGACCGCGTTCGAGCTGGCCGCACGACTGCGACGAGTGCGGCCGGACGCGGAGGTGCGCGGTCTGGAACTCGATCCGGAGCGGGTGTCCACCGCAGAGCAGCAGCTCGGCGAGGTCCGAGCCGGCCGGACTCCATTCCCCGCCGACCTCCGCGTCTCCTTCGCCCGCGGCGGATTCGAGGTGCCGCTCCCTGACGGCCGGCGCCCCGCCGTCATCCGGGCGATGAACGTCCTGCGGCAGTACGACGAAGCCGAGGTCGCGGGCGCCTGGCGGACGATGGCGCACCGCCTCTCGCCGGAAGGACTGCTGGTGGAGGGGACCTGCGACGAGATCGGGCGCGTCGCGAGCTGGGTGGATGTCGATCCCGTCGGCGCTCCCCTCCGTTTCTCCATCTCCCTTCGCCTCCGCGGACTCGAGGTCCCGAGCATCGTCGCGGAGCGGCTGCCCAAGGCCCTCATCCATCGCAACGTCCCCGGCGAGCGCATCCACGCACTGCTCGTCGACCTGGACCGGGAGTGGGAGCGCGCCGCTCCCCTGTCGACCTTCGGAGCCACGCAGCGCTTCCTCGCCGCGGTGGCCGCACTGCGCGCGCAGGGCTGGCCCGTGCAGGGCGGACGGAGCCGCTGGCGACTGGGAGAGCTCACCCTGCCGTGGGAGGCGGTGGCACCGGCCTGACCGGCGCCCGTCAGCTCAGACTCCGGCGTCGCGGGGATCCGGCGCTGTGGGACGGCGGGACAGCCGCGTCAGTCGCGGCACATCCGCGGTGGCGCCCGCGTCCGCTGGCACGATGATCTGCTGGGACGCGGCGATGTCGATCCCTTCGGCGCGGACGACGAGGTCGCCGACGGGGGCGCGGCGGGACAGGAGAGCGAGGGCGATCGGCCCGTCCTCGTGATGCCGCGCGGAGGAGGTGATGTGCCCGACCTCGTCATCACCCGCGAACACCGGAGCACCGGGTTCCGGAAGCACGGCGTCGCTGCCGTCGAGCTGGAGCAGTGCGAGACGCCGCGGCGGATGCCCGAGGTTGTGCACCTTCGCGACCGTCTCCTGGCCGCGGTAGCAGCCCTTGTTCAAGTGCACGGCACTGCGGAGCCAGTCCGACTCGTGCGGTAACGACCGCTCGTCGACCTCGGCTGCCCAGCGCGGACGCCAGGCGGCGATCCGCAGGGCCTCGGCGGCGAGCAGCCCGGCGACGTCCTCGCGGTCGAGGTCCGCAGCGAGTGCGCGCGCCGCCGTCTCGGGCACGATGCCGATCCGCCAGGCGAGGTCCGCCCCGGGGTGGGAGGGCACCGCGGCGTACTGGTGGCCGCCCACGCTGATGCGCTGCCAGGGGTCGACCCACACCCGCACACCGTCGAGGCCGCGCACGCGGTCGGCAGCGGAGCCGCCGTCGACGAATCCGAGCAGCGCGAGGTCGGGGCGCAGCTCGACGGTGGCCTGGGTGCGGAACTTCATCCGTGTCAGCCACCTCGCGAGTCCCTCGGCGTCGCCGGCGTCCGCGAGGAGCCAGGTCGAGATGCCGTCGTCGAGGACGCCGGCCGCGTGCTCCACCCGCCCCTGCGGGTCGAGCACGAGGAGCTCGGTGCTCTCCCCTGCGCGCAAGCCGCTCACCGCCTGGGACGTGATGGAGTCGAGCCACGGGAGGCGTTCGGGGCCGGACACCTCGATGACCGTCCGGTCGTCGAGGGGCGCGATGGCCGTTCCGGTTGCGAGACGCCGCTGCTCGCGGAAGGGGTCGCCGAAGTGGGCGATCCCGCGCTCACCCGTGATCGCTCCGGGGACGCCGTCGAAGACGCTGCTGCTCACGGTGTGCTCCGTTCAGACGCGGGCGAGACGCGCCGAGGCGTGCGCCCGCAGAGGTGTGCCGAGGGCCGCGATGTCCCACGCCCACAGCAGGTGCCCGTCGACGAGCCCGTACATCCGCGAGGCGGAGGCGTAGTCCTTGGCACCGGCGCCGCGCACGATGGCGTCGGACGAGAGGTCGACACGAGGACCGTTGATCTCACCGACGTAGTACTCGAGCATGCCGTCCGAGCGGGCCAGCGACACCTCGAGCGGGAAGGCGCCGTTGGGCGATCGCAGCGTCTCGACGTCGTCGACGGTGCGGGTCACGGGCGTCGCCGTCGGCGGGAGCAGGGCGGGACCTGCATCGGTCGCCGCAGCCGGTCGCGCCAGTCGCCAGAATCCGGACTCGGCGGTCAGCGGGACGGCGGGTGCGGCTTCATCGCCGACGAACGTGGCGGTCGCCGCGTAGTTGAGGAACGGTCCGCCGTCATGGCTGAAGCTCACGCGATGGGTGAACTCCCCCTGCAGCCGCTCCTCCCCGACGGGGTAGTCGATCACCCCGGAGCCCTCCCACACGCCGATCAACCACGCCAGCGGGGCGAGGTCGGCGGGGAGGTCTGTGGGGAGCTCGATCACGATGTCGTCAGCGCTGGCCGCGGAAGAGGTTGCGCAGCACCACGGCCGAGACGAACACGATCGCGAGGCTCGCCAGGCCCAGCAGGCCGATGAAGAAGATTTCGAGCGCCATGATGTCCATGACCTCCACCTTACCCCCGGCGATCCGGCTCAGGCAGGGATGAGGGCGGCCAGGCCGAAGCCGACGGAGATGATCCCCATCAGCAGCAGGGAGCCCGTCACGCTGCTCGCGACGCGGAAGATGAAGCCCTGCGTGCGGCCGTACCAGAGCTGCACCGCGAAGGAGAGGAGCACGACCGCACCGAAGCCCACGAGCATCCAGGGGATCCGCCACTCCTCCGGAGCGAAGATCCCGATGACGATGCTGCCGACGAACGCGGTCGCCCAGACCGCGATCACGCCGGTGAAGGCGTTGCGGGGCGCGAGAGCCGGTTCTGACATGTCACCATTCTTGCGCATCGGCGGCCGCTATCATGGCGGCACGGCGTCGATCCCCCCGCCGGTGAGGAGTGCGCGTGGCCCTGGTGCTGGTTCTGACCAATGCTCCGCTCTCGGAGCAGGTGCTGCCCGCCCTCGAGCTGCTGAGTCATCGCACGCGGCAGATCCCCGCCGAGCCGGCCCAGCTCATCAACGCCCCGGAGTACGACATCGTGATCGTCGACGGCCGTCACGACCTCGTCGGGGCGAAGTCGCTGTGCCGTCTGCTGCGGGCGACCGGGCAGGATGCGCCGCTCCTGCTCGTCGTGACCGAGGGCGGCATGAGCGCACTGTCGGGCGAATGGGGCATCGACGATGTGCTGCTGTCCACCGCCGGCCCCGCCGAGATCGACGCCCGCGTGCGCCTCGCGCTCGCCCGACGGGACGAGGTCGCGGAGCCGGCGCGCGTGCAGGCCTCCGGGGTCACGATCGACGAGCAGTCGTACTCGGCGAAGCTGCACGGGCGACCGCTCGACCTCACCTACAAGGAGTTCCAGCTCCTGCACTTCCTCGCGACCCATCCCTCGCGGGTGTTCACCCGTGAGCAGCTGCTGAGCGAGGTGTGGGGGTATGACTACTTCGGCGGTACCAGGACCGTCGACGTGCACGTGCGGCGGCTGCGCGCCAAGCTCGGCGATCAGGAGCAGATCATCGGCACGGTGCGCAACGTCGGTTACCGCTTCAACGTCTACGAGGACGACAGCCTGGTCGGCTCGCGCTGACCGCTGTTCACACGTCCGACACCTGCCGGTGCTTAGATGTACCCCATGATCGATCCCGCACTCGCCGACGCCGGCCTCGGTGACGCCGAAGACGACGACTTCGACGACGCCGTCGAGGCGCCGGACTCGCAGCTCCCCGACCACCGCTATCTGGACCGCGAGCTGAGCTGGCTCGCGTTCAACCAGCGCGTGCTGGAGCTCGCGGAGGATCCGTCGCTGCCGGAGCTGGAGCGGGCGAACTTCCTGGCGATCTTCGCCAGCAACCTCGACGAGTTCTTCATGGTGCGTGTCGCCGGACTCAAGCGGCGCATCATGACCGGTCTCGCCGTGCCGACCAACATCGGGCGCTCCCCCGTCGACGCCCTCGCCGACATCTCGCGGGAGGCCCACGCGCTCCAGCTCCGCCACGCGGACGCGTGGACGACGCTCGTCCGTCCCGCTCTCGCCGACTCCGGCATCGAGATCACCGAGTGGTCCGATCTCACCGACGACGAGCGCCGGGCGCTGTCGGACTACTTCGGGGCGCAGGTCTTCCCGGTGCTGATGCCGCTCGCGGTCGACCCGGCGCACCCGTTCCCGTACATCTCCGGCCTCTCCCTGAACCTCGCCATCCGCATCCGCAACGCGCGGACCGGCCGGCAGGAGTTCGCGCGACTCAAGGTGCCGCCCATGCTGCCGCGCTTCGTCGAGGTGCCGGGCGGCGGCGAGATCAAGCGCTTCCTGCGGCTGGAGGAACTCATCGCCAACCACCTCGGCGACCTCTTCCCCGGCATGGAGGTGCTCGACCACCACGCGTTCCGCCTCACCCGCAACGAGGACGTGGAGATCGAGGAGGACGAGAGCGAGAACCTCATCCAGGCACTCGAAGCCGAGCTGCTGCGTCGTCGGTTCGGCCCTCCGATCCGGCTCGAGATCACCGATGACATGGACGATGTCACCATGGACCTGCTGGTCCGGGAACTCGACATCACGGACCTGGAGGTCTATCGCCTCCCTGGTCCCCTCGACCTGCGCGGCCTGTTCGACCTGTCGCGGATCGACCGTCCGGACCTGCGGTACCCGCCGCACCTGCCCACCACCGCCGTCGCCTTCCAGCCCGCGGGGTCGAGCAACCGAGCCGACATCTTCAAGGCGATCCGCAAGTCCGACGTCCTCGTGCACCACCCGTACGAGTCCTTCACCACGAGCGTGCAGGCGTTCCTCGAGCAGGCCGCCCGCGACCCGCACGTGCTCGCCATCAAGCAGACGCTGTACCGGACCTCCGGAGACAGCCCCGTCGTGCAGGCCCTCATCGACGCGGCCGAGGCAGGCAAGCAGGTGCTCGCGCTCGTCGAGGTGAAGGCGCGATTCGACGAGGCGAACAACATCGTGTGGGCGCGCAAGCTGGAGAAGGCCGGCGTGCACGTGGTGTACGGCCTGGTCGGCCTCAAGACGCACTGCAAGCTCGCCCTCGTGATCCGCGAGGAGGACGGCAAGCTCCAGCACTACTCGCACGTCGGCACCGGCAACTACAACCCGAAGACCAGCCGCATCTACGAGGACTTCGGGCTGTTCACCGCCGACGCCCAGGTCGGCAAGGATCTCACGCGGCTGTTCAACGAGCTCAGCGGCTACGCGATCGAGAAGAAGTTCAAGCGTCTGCTCGTCGCCCCGCTCCACCTCCGCAAGGGCCTCGTCCGGCTGATCGACGCGGAACGCCGGATCGCCGAGTCGGGAAAGCCCGCGCACATCCGCATCAAGGTCAACTCGATGGTCGACGAGGAGATCATCGACGCGCTGTACCGCGCCAGTGCCGCCGGGGTGAAGGTCGACGTGTGGGTGCGCGGCATCTGCAGCCTGCGGACCGATCTCGACGGGATCAGCGACAACATCACGGTCCGCAGCATCCTCGGCCGCTACCTCGAGCACTCCCGCATCTTCACGTTCGAGAACGACGGCGACCCGCAGGTGTACATCGGCAGTGCCGACATGATGCACCGCAACCTCGACCGTCGCGTCGAGGCCCTGGTGCGGGTCACCGACCCCGCGCACCTCAAGGAGCTGACCGCCTTCTTCGACCTGGCGATGGACGACCAGACCTCGTCGTGGCATCTCGGCCGCGACGGAGTGTGGGAGCGCCACGCCGTGGATGCCGATGGCAAGCCGCTCGTCGACCTGCAGGATAAGACCATGGGGATGATCCAGCGACGTCGTCGGGCGCGGGCGGTTCGATGACGGCGCGGCAGGTCCAGCTCCCGGCGTCCGCGGCGGACACGAAGTGGGCGGACAAGGCCGTGTACGCGGCCGGGGCCGTCGTGTGGCGTCTGGTCGACGGCAAGCTGCGCATCCTGCTCATCCACCGCACCAAGTACCGCGACGTCACCCTCCCGAAGGGCAAGGTCGACCCGGGCGAGATGCTCGCGGAGACCGCCGTGCGCGAGGTGCACGAGGAGACCGGCATCCGGGTGGCACTCGGCGTCCCCGTCGGGATCAGCCGCTATCACCTCGCGTCCCGCAAGCAGAAGGTCGTCCACTACTGGGCGGCCGAGGCCACGGATGCCGCGATCCGCGCCTCGACGTTCGTGCCGAACCGCGAGATCGCCGCCCTCGAGTGGGTCAGCGTGAAGAAGGCGCGTGCCGCGCTGAGCTACCCGGTGGACCTCGAGATCCTCGATGCGTTCGCGGCGCTGGTGGACGACGGCGTGCTGCGGACCTTCCCGGTGATCGCCCTCCGGCACGCGAAGGCCCTGCCCCGGTCGGAGTGGGACAAGGCGGACGCGGCCCGGCCGCTCACCGACCGCGGGAAGCGGCAGGCCAAGGCCATCGTCGGACCGCTCCGCGCTTTCGGCGTGCGCAAGATCGTCACCAGCGACGCGGTGCGCTGCGTGCAGACCGTCACCCCGCTCGCCAAGGCCCTGGACCGCAAGCCGGTCCTCACCGAGAAGATCAGCCAGGACGCATGGGAGGACGGCGTCGCCGACCTCCGTTCCGTCGTCGGTCGCCGCATCCGTGCCGGCAAGCCCGCGGTGCTCTGCAGTCACGGCCCCGTGCTCCCCGCGCTCCTCTCGGAGATCGCCCTCGCGACCGGCACCGTGCACGGCTCCTACGTCAGCAGCGCCGCCGATCTGGAGACCGGCGCGTTCTCCGTGGTGCATGTCTCGGCGACGAACCCCGGCTCCGGCATCATCTCGATCGAGACCCACGCGCCGAAGGTCTGACCCCTCCCTCGTTCGAGTCGCTCACGTGGCTGCATCCGGGCCGGGGATGGCGCACAGTGGGCGATTCGAACGGAGGAGGCGCCCCTGGGACCCGCACAACGACGGGGATCGGCCCCAGAGAGTCGCTGGCCGTTCACCTGCCGTTCACCTGCGCGGGAGAGTCTCGTTAACCGTCGCCCCTAGCGTCACTGTGTGCCCTGCACCGGGCCCCACCCCTCCAAGATCGAAGGATCCACAGTGAAGATCTCCCGAATCGCACGAATCGGCGCCATCGGCGCCGTCGCCGCTCTCGCCCTCGCCGGCTGTGCCGCGAACGAAGGCGGAACCGGCGGCTCCAGCGAAGAGCCCTCGGAGTCCACGCTCTCCGGCACGATCGACGCGACCGGCGCGTCCTCGCAGACCGCAGCCCAGGAGGCCTGGGTCGCCGCATTCCAGACGGCCAACCCCGACGTGACGGTCAACTACGAGCCCACCGGCTCCGGCACCGGCCGCGAGAACTTCCTCGAGGGCGGCAGCAACTTCATCGGCTCCGACCGCGCGTTCAACGACGAGGAGATCGCCGCCGGCGGCTTCGGCGCCTGCACCACCGACGACATCGTCGAGGTCCCCCTCTACATCTCCCCCGTCGCGGTCGCCTTCAACCTCGAGGGCATCGACACGCTGAACCTCGACGCCGCCACGATCGCGGGCATCTTCGCCGGCACGATCACCAACTGGAACGACGAGGCCATCGCGGCCCTCAACGACGGCGTCGAGCTGCCCGACCTGGCCATCTCGCCGGTGCACCGCTCCGACCCTTCCGGCACGCAGGAGACCTTCGCCAAGTACCTCAGCGCGACGGCCCCCGACGTCTGGACCTACGAGGTCTCGGACGAGTGGCCGATCCAGGGCGGCGAGGCTGCTCAGGGCACCTCGGGTGTCAAGCAGGCTCTCACCGCCGGCAACGGCGCCATCGGCTTCCTCGACGCCTCGCAGGCGGACGGCCTCGGCCAGGTCGCCGTGGGCGTCGGCGAGGACTTCGTCGCCTACTCGGCCGAGGCCGCCGCGAAGCTCGTCGAGGGCTCGCCGCTCGCCGAGGGCCGTGGCGAGGGTGACCTCGTCTTCGACGTCGACCCGGCCGCTGCCGCGGACGGCGCCTACCCGATCGCCCTGGTCAGCTACCTCATCGGCTGCGAGCAGTACGAGGACAGCAACGTCGCGGAGCTCGTGAAGGAGTACTTCACGTACGTCGCGAGCGCCGAGGGCCAGGATGCCGCCGCGGAGAACGCCGGCAGCGCCCCGATCTCGGACGGCCTGCGCGAGCAGGTCCAGGCCGCGATCGACCTGATCCAGGTCGGCTGATCCTGCCGATCCACTGACGACGGTGCCCCCGCGTCCCCGAGCGGGCGCGGGGGCTCCGCCAGGTCAGCACCCGATCCATCTCCACCCGGCCCGAGACAGGGAGATCATGAGCACGACCGCGCAGGAGCCGACAACGGCACCGGCACCGACCCCGGCGCCGCCCACACCGATCAAGGCCAAGCAGCGCCTCGGCGACCGGGTCTTCTCCGGCACCGCGCTGGCGGCCGGCATCATCATCCTGGTCGTGCTGGCGCTCGTCGCCGCCTTCCTCGTCATCCAGAGCCTGCCGGCCTTCCAGCTCGACACCACCGACAACCACATCCTCCGGGGCGAGTCGTTCTGGGTGTACGTGTGGCCCCTCGTCTTCGGCACGCTCTGGGCGTCGTTCATCGCCCTCCTGATCGCCGCGCCCATCGCGATCGGCATCGCCCTCTTCATCTCGCACTACGCGCACCGCCGACTCGCCGCCTTCCTCGGCTACATCATCGACCTGCTCGCCGCGGTGCCCTCCGTGGTCTTCGGCCTCTGGGGCGGCCTCGTGCTCGCGCCCATGCTGCAGCCGATCTACGTCTGGCTCAACGAGAACGCGTCGTGGGTGCCGTTCTTCGGTGGTCAGGTCTCCGCGACCGGGAAGACCATCCTCACCGCCGCCCTCGTGCTCGCCGTGATGTGCATCCCGATCATGACCGCCATCTGCCGCGAGGTCTTCCTGCAGACCCCGAAGCTCCATGAGGAGGCGGCCCTCGCCCTCGGCTCCACCCGCTGGGAGATGGTCCGCATGGCCGTCCTCCCCTTCGCCCGCGGCGGCATGGTGTCGGCCGCGATGCTGGCCCTCGGCCGCGCACTCGGCGAGACCATGGCCGTGACGATGGTGCTCTCCCCCTCCGCGGTGGTCAGCTTCCTCGTGCTCACCGCCACCAACCCCACGCCGATCCCCGCCAACATCGCGCTCGCCTTCCCGGAGGCGCACGGCACCGGCGTGAACACGCTGATCGCGACCGGCCTCATCCTCTTCGTCGTGACCTTCGCGGTCAATGCGGTGGCGCGCTGGATCGTCGCCCGCCGCGCCGAGTTCTCGGGAGCGAACTGACATGACCGCCCTCACCAGCGCTCCGCCCTCCGCGAGCACCACCGCCCTCACCTCCGGCCGTCTTCCGAAGTGGGCGCCGTGGGCCCTTCTCGGCGTCTCCTTCGTCGTGTCCGCCGCGGTCTTCGGCGTCGCCGCCGCCGGGTCCGACACCCCGCTCGCCGACTTCAACGTCGCGGGCACCGTCATCGTCGGCATCCTGCTCTACATGGTGATCATCACCGTGATCTCCTCCATCGCGGAGAGCCGCCGGAAGGCCGTGGACCGCCTGATGACGGCCCTCGTCGCCACCGCCTTCCTCATCGCCCTGCTGCCGCTGATCTCGCTGCTGTGGACCGTGGTGGCGAACGGCATCGAGCGCTTCGACGCCGAGTTCTTCTCCTACTCGATGCGCAACGTCGTCGGCGACGGCGGCGGCATCGTGCACGCGATCTGGGGCACCGTCCTCATCACGCTCACGGCCACGATCATCTCGGTGCCGGTCGGCCTGATGACCTCGATCTACCTCGTCGAGTACGGCCGCGGCAAGATCGCCAAGGCCATCACGTTCTTCGTCGACGTGATGACCGGCATCCCCTCGATCGTCGCCGGTCTGTTCATCTACGCGGTGTTCGCGCTCCTGATCCGCCCTGGCATCTCGATGGGCTTCATGGGCGCGCTCGCGCTCGCGGTGCTGATGACCCCGGTGGTGGTGCGAGGCAGCGAGGAGCTGCTGCGGATCGTTCCGAACGAGCTGCGCGAGGCCTCCTACGCCCTGGGCGTGCCGAAGTGGCTCACGATCCTCAAGGTCGTGCTGCCCACCTCGATCGCCGGCATCATGACCTCGGTGATGCTCGCCATCTCCCGCGTGATCGGCGAGACCGCCCCGCTGCTGCTCACCGCCGGCTTCACGCAGAGCCTGAACACGAACATCTTCGACGGCCAGATGATGACCCTCCCGGTGTTCGCCTACAACCAGTACATGAACCAGGGCACGAGCCCGGACGCCGCCGTCGCGCGCGCCTGGGCCGCCGCCCTCACCCTCATCCTCATCGTCATGGTGCTGAACCTGCTCGCGCGCCTGATCGCGAAGCTGTTCGCCCCGAAGGTCAACGGCCGCTGAGCGCCCGACCACTCAGAATAGGAATCCACGTGTCCAAGAGCATCGAAGTCAACGACCTCAACGTCTACTACGGCAACTTCCTCGCGGTCGAAGGCGTCTCCCTCGACATCCAGCCGCGCAGCGTCACGGCCTTCATCGGCCCGTCCGGCTGCGGCAAGTCCACCTTCCTCCGCACCCTCAACCGCATGCACGAGGTCATCCCCGGCGCCCGTGTGGAGGGCGAAGTGCTCCTGGACGGCAAGGACCTCTACGGTGCCGGTGTCGACCCCGTGCTCGTGCGTCGCCAGGTCGGCATGGTTTTCCAGCGCCCGAACCCGTTCCCGACGATGTCGATCAAGGAGAACGTGCTCGCGGGTGTGAAGCTCAACAACAAGCGCATGTCGAAGAGCGAGCAGGACGACCTCGTCGAGAAGTCCCTCACCGGCGCGAACCTGTGGAACGAGGTCAAGGACCGCCTCGACCGTCCCGGCTCCGGACTCTCGGGCGGCCAGCAGCAGCGCCTGTGCATCGCCCGCGCGATCGCCGTCTCCCCCGAGGTGCTGCTGATGGATGAGCCGTGCTCGGCGCTCGACCCCATCTCGACCTACGCGATCGAGGAGCTGATCGGCGAGCTGAAGAACGAGTTCACGATCGTGATCGTCACGCACAACATGCAGCAGGCGTCCCGAGTCTCCGACAAGACGGCGTTCTTCAACATCGCCGGCACCGGGAAGCCCGGCAAGCTCATCGAGTACGACGACACCACGAGCATCTTCACCACCCCGTCCGTCCAGGCCACCGAGGACTACGTCTCCGGCCGCTTCGGCTGACCCGCACTCTTTCGACCTTCGGGCCCGGACGCCTCGCGTCCGGGCCCGAACCTGCCCCCCGCCCGACCCCGGGCCTGTCCCCGGCCCCGTCCCCGGGCCCCTCCCCAGGCACAACTTCGGAGATGCCGCGCGACACGCCGTCGCCCGGGCTCCGGCCACGGCGTGTCTCCTTCGATCTCCGAAGCTGTGCACGGGTCGTGACTCCTGCACAGATCGCGAGTCGGGAGGATCGTCCACAGACGGTGGGCTACGAGTCGAGTCGCGGCCGGGGAGGCCGAGACGGCGCGAATGATGGCGGGATGTGCACGGGGCGAGGGACGCAGGTCTGGACGTATGCCGTGCTCCGCGCCCGGCACGGACGACGGCAGATCGAGCGTCAGGTGCGCGGCGGCACCCTCCTCCGGGTGCGGCGCGGGGTCTACGCAACGGACCGCGCCTGCGTGGAGGTCGTGACCGCCGCCGCCCACGGCGGGGTCCTCGGCTGCGAGTCCGCAGCGCGGCATCTCGGGCTCTGGGTGCTCGACGAGCCGGCCCTGCACGTCTGGATGCACCACGACCGCCACCAGTATCCGCACGAGGACTGCCGGTGCGTGACGCACTGGGATGCTGCGACGTCGAGCAGTGCCTTCGAGCAGCCGGGGGTGCCCCTCGTGCTCCGGCAGATCTACGGCTGCCGAGGGCCGGAGGCGTTCTTCGTCGCTGTGGAGTCCGCCCGCCGGCTCGGACTCATCGACGAGGTCGGGCTGCGCCGGCTCGGCGACCGGCTCGGAGCCGAGGGACGCGACCTCATCGCGTTCTCGCGTGCCGACGCCGACAGCGGGCTGGAGTCTCTGGTGCGGCTGCGGATCCGGCGGTATGGGTGGCGCGTGCGGACGCAGGTCGGCGTGATGGGAACGGGCCGGGTGGACCTCCTCATCGACGGCTGGCTCATCATCGAGACCGACGGACGCGCCAACCACGAGGAGAGCTCGCTCCGGCACCGCGATCTGGTCCGCGATGCGACCGCTGCAGGCTGGGGTCACCCCACGCTCCGCTTCGACTACGCGATGGTCCTCCATGACTGGGCCCTCGTCGAGCGCGCCATCGTCGAGACCATGCGTCGCCGCCCCTGACCTCGGCCCAGCATCTTGCCGCCCTGTGCCGTGCACAGCTTCGGAGATCATCGAGGACACGCCGGTCTCGGGCGGTGAGTGTCGGGGTGTCGTCCGGCATCTCCGAAGTTGTGTCCGGGGAGCGGGAGGACCTCAGTCGCGCGGGGAGAGGAGGTAGGTGTTGAGGTCGTCGGTGAGGGCGGTGTCCACGGGAACCGGCGCGCCGTCGATCGCGGTGATGGCGGTGGCGAGACGCACACTCGACACGAGCCACGCGGCATCGGCCTGCGTCAGATCGGCGGCGGGGATGCGGTCGTACCCGACTTCGAAGCCCCGCGCGAGGAGGTGGTCGTAGACGCTGAGCTGCGTGGTCCCGTGCAGGATGCCGCCGTTCGGGGCCGGGGTCGTGAACCGGTCGCCGAAGCGCAGGATGAGGGAGGCCGTCGGAGCCTCCAGCACGAAGCCGTCGCTCGACAGGAAGATCGCGTCGTCGGCTCCGCGGCGCTTGGCCTCGCGCAGGGCCGCCATGTTCACGGCGTAGGACAGCGTCTTGGCCCCGAGCAGCAGCCAGGGGGCGCGTTCCGCGGCGCCGAGGTCGTATCCGCGGTCCAGGGTGACGACCTTGACGCCGTTCCGCCGCACCGCCGCGAAGTCCGCCGCCGGAGCCGCCGTGACCCACGCGGTCGGCGTCGGCCCGTGCTCGACGCCGCGGCTGAGGATCAGCTTGATGACCGACTCCCCCGCCCCGAGCTGTGCTGCGGCCTGCTGGATCGCCTGACGCCACTGCTCCTGGTTCGGCACCGGGAGGTCGCAGAGTCGCGCCGAGTGCGCAAGGCGTTCCAGATGCGGGACGACCTCCTGCGCATGTCCGTCGATCACGCCGATGGACTCGAACACGCCATCGCCCCGTTGCGTGCTCAGCTCGCCGACGCTGAGGGCGGGGGCCGCGGCGTCCACCTGCGTGAACGTGTCGGCGTAGTCGTCACGCTGCTCGTCGGCGGCGACGGGATCGATCATGAGGGCGAAGCGACGGGTCATGTGACGAGCCTAGGCCGCCGGGAATACCCACCGCGTCCTCGCGTTACACTGGAGTGGCCGGGCCGCATAACCCCGGGCTCCAATTTTCGCCGCTGCGAGCGGCCTTCCGCCGAGAGGCGTTCTTGCGGCCCGGTCTTTCTCTGTCCGGATGCCGTCCCGACAGAGCCGAAGTCAGGCCAGCGCTCCGGTGCGCCACAGAGCCGCCGACGCCGCGAGGTCCTGGGCATAGCTGCTCAGCCGCAGCGCCCGCGTGGTGAGCTCGCTGGCACGGGCGGGCTCCGTCGGCTCGTAGTCGTCGGCGGTGTGCGTCGCGCCGGAGGCCTGGACGCGGCAGAACGCCGCCGCGCGCTCCAGCGCCACGGCGAAGTCGCCGCGGAAGGCGCCGCGCAGGATCGTGTCGATGAGCGCCACGAGCTCGTCCGGGCTCGCCGGCACCGGTGCACCGGCGACCACGGCATCGGCCGACGGCAGTTCGACCCGCCCGCGGTCGTAGAGGAGGGCCGCCGTGCGCGGATCGCCGTGGATGGCGAGCTGGAGGACGTACAGCCGCCACAGCGACCCCGGGAGGGTGCGCGACGGCGCCTTCGACCACAGTTCCGCGATCTCGTCGATGCCGTGCTCGCTCGTGAAGGCGATCAGCCGTTCGACGCTCGCCCCGCTCTCGTCCTCGCGGACGCGGGTCAGCAGCGCGGAGGCGGTGGCGTGCGCGACGCGCGTCTCCTCGGCGGGGTCATGGGCGCCGACGATGTTGTCGAAGGCGCTCGTCGGTCGACGCACGGGACGGTGGTGCTGCTCGGGCATCCCTCCAGGGTACGCCGGACCGGGGCCTCTCAGGCCGTCGGGATGACGATCACCGGGTCGGTCGTGGGCAGTCCGGACGGCGATCCGCCCTCCTGCTCGACCGTCACCGCGATGGCATCGCCGGCCTGCATCTCGCCCTCGAGGAGCGCGGTGGCCTCCCCACCGTCGACATCGAACACGCCGGCGGCGATCGGGTCCTCTCCGCGCACGAACCACAGCTCGTACGTCTTCCCGTCCGCGACCTCGGGCAGCCCATCCGTGACCAGCACGGCCTTGCCGACCGAGCCCGACCAGTGCGCGGTGGCCGTCGCACCGTCGTCGAGCTCCACCGTGGCCTTCTGCGCATCGCCCGCGGATTCGATCTCCTGCAGCGCGACGACGCTCTCCGGCCGGTTCAGCTGATCGTTGAGGGCGACGGCACCGATACCGACACCCACCAGGAGCGCGAGACATGCGGCGAGCGCGAACGCGAGCCGGGTCCAGCGTCGGGGCGTGCGGGGCGCCGTCTCATCGGCGGGAATCGAACTCGCCGCCGCCGGGACCTCCGGGTCGGCCTCGGGGTCCGTGGCATCATCCTGCGGAGTCTGGGCGATCTGGGCGAGCAGGGCCGCGCGGATGCCGGCGGGCGGAGCGACCGGAGCCATGCCGTCAGCGAGGAGAGCAGCAGCCTCGGCGTCGGCGTCGTGCTGCGCCGCCCACTCCGGATGCTCGGCGAGGGCGCGTCGGTACCGACGCTCGTCGTCCGCCGACAGCGCGTGGAGCGCGGCACCTGCCGCGAGTTCTGCGAAGTCCTTCTCGTTCATGCCGTCACCCCCATCGCCGTGCGGAGCCGGGTCAGCCCGTCTCTCATCCGTGTCTTGATCGTGCCGAGCGGTGCTCCCACGAGCGCCGCGATCTCGTTCTGACTGTAACCGCCGTAGTAGGCGAGGACGAGCGCCTCCCGCTGCGCCTCGGGAAGCCCCGTCAGCGCTGCGACGACCCGCTCTCCCTCGATCCCCAGTTCGACCCGTTCCGCCACGCTGTCGTGCGCGACGCCGAGGTCTCGATAGCCCGCACGCACGTCCCGGTCCGCACTCGACTGCGAAGCCCGCACCCGATCCACGGCCCGGCGATGCGCGATCGTCATCACCCAGGTTCGTCCCTGTCCCTTGTTCGGAGCGAACCGGGAAGCGGATTGCCAGATCTCGAGGAACACCTCCTGCAGCACCTCCTCGCTCTGCGCGCGGTTCACGAGCACGCGGAGGATGAGGCCGAACACACGGGAGGAGAGGGAGTCGTACAGCGCGGCGAAGGCAGCCTGATCACCGGAGGCGACGCGGACGAGGAGGTCGGCGACAGCATCCTGCGGCGCCGCCCCGTCCTCGGGGACGTCCATCCCATCGATGACCATCTCCATAAGCATGCCGTATCTCCTCCCTCTTCCCGTGCAGACGTCACCCGAATGTGAACGAATACACCTCGACGCCGGTGGGGACCTCGAGCGTGAACGTGCCCTTCTCGATGTCGCCCTCCTCGAGCAGGCCGTACGAACGCGGCGTTCCGTCGATCCGGATCGCCTGCTCGTTCCCGTCGGAGTCCGTGACCACGACCTCACCCGACCCCGCGACGACCATGCGCACCTCGGCCGCGCGGTACTGCAGCCGGATCCGGCCGTCGTCTCCGGTCGGCGTCACGTACTGGGTGTCCACGGTCCAGTCCCCGTCCAGCGCGAAGCTGTCGTCGGGCTGGTCATCGGGGAAGGTGAAGCTGCCGTCGCCGCGGCGGTACTCGTCGCCACCGCCGTAGTTGACGTCCTTCGAGGAGCCGAGGAAGGTCTCCCGGGTCGTGGCCCCCACCTCGGGGGTCTCGTCCTTCACGTCCGTGGCGGCGGGAAGCTCGACGTCGGGGTCGGCGTCCTGCAGCAGCTCCCTGATCATCTTCTCGGTCGCGGCGTAGTTGCCCTCACCGAAGGAGATGTGGCGCACGGTGCCCTCCGCGTCGATGAGGTAGTGCGCGGGCCAGTACCGATTGCGGTAGTTGGTCCAGGTGGAGAGCGTGTTGTCGAGCGCGACGGGGTACTCGATGCCGAAGTCGCGTGCGCCGGCGGCGACGTTCCCCGGATCCTTCTCGAACGCGTACTCGGGCGAGTGGACGCCGATCACCTGCAGCCCGGCGTCCCGGTAGGTCTCATCCCAGGCCACGACGTGCGGGATGGAGCGCTGGCAGTTGATGCAGGAGTACGCCCAGAAGTCGATGAGGACGACCTGCCCGCGCAGATCCTTCAGATCGATGGCCTCTCCGTCCGGGGTGTTGAGCCACTGCTGGATCCCCTTGATGGACGGCGCCGTGCCGCAGGACTCCAGCTCCGTCGCGCCGTTCGTGCACTGGTCGAGGTCCTTGTTCTCCTCGTTGACGAGGCCGCCGAGGTCGAGGGCGTCCTGCACCTGCTCGGAGTCGGCGATCTGCTCCTGCAGCGGTGCGGTGTAGTCCGGGAGCAGCCGCTGCAGCGCCTGCGGCACGTTGAAGACGAGACCCACGGCGAGGGCGATCATCGCCACCCCGGCGGCGATCCGGAGCACCCGTTCCTTCGTGCGGAAGGCCCGGATGCGCTCGATGACGCTGCGACCGGCGAGCGCGAAGACCAACAGGGGCACGGCGACGCCGATCGCGAAGGAGACGGTGAGCAGCACGGTGCCGACGCCGATCTGCCCGGTGGAGCCCGCGACGATGATGGCCGCGAGGACAGGGCCCGCGCACGGGACGAAGACCGCCCCGAGGGCGAGACCGACGCCGAACCCGTTACCGCGGTTCTTCACCTCTCGCTGCCCGAAGCGCTGGAACGGCCGCTCGAGGATGTGCTGGAACCGCGGCACGATGAGTCCCACCCCGATGATGACCAGCACCGCGATGCCGACCCAGCGGATGATGTCCTGCGGCAGGTTCAGCAGGCCGAGGAGAAGCGATCCGGCGAGCGTCACGAGCGTGAAGCTGAGCACGAGCCCCGCGATGACCAAGTAGGGGCGGCTGCGTTTCGCCGGCACCGCCTCCCCCTCGTACGACGCCGACTGGGCGCCGCCGGTGAGGAAGATCACCGGGAGCACGGGCAGGATGCACGGCGAGATGCCGGTGATGAGCCCGCCGAGCAGGCCGATGATGATCAGGTCCATGAGGTCCTCGTCTCTGTCGGGTGCTGTTCGCGCCGACCCCCCGCAACGGATTGGATCGGATCCGATTTCGGAGAATCTCGAAATTCCTCCCATCCGATCCGCGGAGGCTTCCGAACAGCCCTCGACGCCACGGAGAGGCCGTGGCCGGAGTTTCGAAGGAGCTCGACATGTTCAGCACCAAGAAGAAGGTCACCGCAGCAGTCACCCTGGGTCTGGCGAGCGCATTCCTGCTCTCGGCATGTTCCATGGGCAGCGGGACGAGCACGGAGGAGTCGTCGGAGCCGACGACGCCGGAGTCGTCGGAGTCGACGCCGATGGAGATGGACCCCGCCGCGAACCTCGTCGGTCCCGGCTGCGCGGCGTACGCCGAAGAGGTCCCGGACGGCGCCGGTTCGATCCAGGGCATGTCCCAGGACCCGGTGGCGGTCGCCGCCTCGAACAACCCGATGCTGACGACGCTCGTCTCGGCCGTCAGCGGTGAGCTGAACCCCGACGTGAACCTCGTCGACACGCTCAACGGCGACGAGTTCACCGTGTTCGCACCGGTCGACGACGCCTTCGCGAAGATCGACGCCGCGACGATCGAGACCCTGAAGACCGACAGCGACCTGCTGACCTCGATCCTCACGTACCACGTGGTCCCCGGCCAGATCGAGCCGTCCGACATCGAGGGCATGCACACCACCGTCCAGGGCGCCGACCTCGAGGTGACCGGCAGCGGTGACGAGTGGATGGTCAACGACGCCAACGTCATCTGCGGCGGCGTGCAGACCGCGAACGCGACCGTGTACCTCATCGACTCGGTCCTGATGCCCCCGGCTGAGTAAGCCAGGGACGGTGCCGGTGACCCGACCGGCACACGGCCTCCCCGGTTGTCAGGAGGGACACGGGGCAGGTGAAGGGGCCGTCGGCGGCTGTGGCGCCGACGGCCCCTCGTCGTGCGCCCCCTAGACTGGGAACACGGGCCTCTAGCTCAGTTGGCAGAGCATCGGACTTTTAATCCGCGGGTCGTGGGTTCGAGCCCCACGGGGCCCACCGCATCCTCAGTCGTCGCCGCCGGCGTTCCCGGCGAGCAGGTCGTCGCGGATCCCGGCGACGCCGTCCGGCAGCGTCTCGCCGTGCATCACGAAGTCGGGAGCGTCGGGGCTCCCCCCGATGCCGCAGACGGCGACGTTGTCCTGACCGCCGATCGTCTCCGGGACGGCCACGAACCACACCGCCGACTGTTCCAGCCACTCGGTGGTCGCCATGTCGGCGAAGAACGTGGCGTTCGGCGAGATCGTGCGGATCTTGTCGGTGCAGAGGGAGACGAGCTGCACCTTCGTGAAGGCACCGGCGGCCGGCGGCGACGACGTCTCCGCGGGCGTCGGGGTCGGCGTGGGGGCGGGCGAGGACGACGGCGTCGCCGTGTCGCTGGAGGTCGCGGTCGGCGTCGGTTCCGGGGCCGGCGTGCAGCCGGCGAGGACGACCAGCACCGGCAGGAGGAGGAGAGCGGGACGGAGGCGCATGTCTGGATCGTATCGAGTCGCCGATGCCCTTCCCTCCAGCGCGGCCGCTCTGTATCACCGTCGTCTCCGGCTGGCCACCCCCTGGCGACGCCCGGAGCCCTGCGAGAGGGTCGAGGAGTCCCCGGAACAGGGCGACTTCCCACCGAAAGGACGGACCATGACTCTCACCGGAAACCGCGTGGCATTCCTGGCGACGGACGGCTTCGAGGACAGCGAGCTCACGAGCCCCTGGGAGGCGGTGACGACGGAGGGCGCGAGCGCCACTCTCATCGCGCCGGACGGTGCCGCGATCACCGGCAAGAACGGACACGAACAGGCTGTCGACCTGAAGGCCGCCGACGCCTCCGCCGACCAGTTCGACGCGCTCGTGCTGCCGGGCGGCGTGGTGAACGCCGACCACCTCCGCATGGATCAGGCCTCCATCGACCTGGCCCGTGCGTTCTTTGAGCAGCACAAGCCCGTCGGCGTGATCTGCCACGGCGCCTGGATCCTCATCGAGGCCGGTGTCGTCGACGGTCGGACGATCACGAGCTACCCCAGCCTGAAGACCGACCTCCGCAACGCCGGCGCGAGCTGGGTGGACGAGGAGGTCGTGGTCGACGAGGGTCTCGTGTCGAGTCGCACGCCCGATGACCTCCCGGCGTTCAACGCCAAGCTCGTCGAGGAGATCGGCGAGGGCAAGCACGCGGGGCAGACCGCCTGACGCTCAGCTGACGCGCGCCCGATGGCGCCGCACGGCCGCCCGGTTCGCGCACCTCACGGAGCAGAACCGCTGGCGGCCGTTGCGCGTCACATCCGCGACGACGTTCGTGCACGGCGGAGCATCGCAGCGTCCGAGACGGTTCATCCCTCTCGTCACGAGGTGCAGCGCGGTGCCGAGGTTGATGATCGCGCGCAGCACGAAGGGCAGCGAGCGCACGTCGTCGCGATAGTGCAGATGCCACCCCTCGTCATCGTGGTTGGTGAGCCGCGGATAGGCCCCAGCGGAGGCGAGCTGATCGTTGAGCAGAGCGGCCCGCGCATCGGCGTCCGGTTCGTCGACGATGGCCAGCCAGTCGTCGATCACGGCGCGCACCTCAGCGTGGTCGTCCGAGGCCGGCGGAAACGTCTGCGTCATCCCCAACGCGAGCGTGCGCTCCTCGATCCCCGCGCGGTCCTCCGGCCAGTCGTTCGCGAGGGAGGCGGCGAGGAGCACTGCATACTCGCCGTAAGGGTTGAGATGCATAAGACCATTACATCACGCTGGTCCCATGACCTCCTCCGACACCCTCCCGATCCCCCGGCTCGCCTCCCCCGCCGACGCCCACGAGCACGCCTGGCTCGTGGAGTCGCGCCATCCCACGAGCGAGGGCGTCGTGATGTACGTCCGTTGCGTCGGCTGCGATTCCCGCCGGGTCGACCTGGCCGCGCACGCTCAGGTGCCACCGGCCGCGCTGAGCCGCGCGGTGGTCATGCCGTCAGGGCGATGAGCTTCCGCACGGTGCGCAGGTTACGGGCCGTCCCGGCAGTCCCGAGCGCACGGTCGAGCACCGCCTTCGTGAGTCTGGTCGTGTGCACTCCCCCGGCGGCGTAGTCGATCCACAGATCGTGCCCGACTAGGGCGAGACGCTCTCCCGGCACGAGACGTCCCTGCAGGGCGTCGAGGGCGCCGGCCGCCGGAGCACCCTCGAGGAACATCGCGTGCACCAGCTTCAGATCCCCCTCCGGGAAGGGTTGGGCCGCCTCGGAGTCGGCGAGCTCGGCGTGCGTGCGGTGGATGACCGGGGTGTCGACACCGAACTCGGCTGCGATCAGCGCGCGCACCGTCGCGCAGGACGCCGCCGGGTCTCGCGGGGTCGCGCAGACGATGTTGCCGCTGGCGATGTAGGTGGAGACGTCCTGCAGGTCGGTCTCGGCGTCGAGGACTTCCCGCAGCCGGGCCATGGGTACGCTGCTGCGTCCGCTGACGTTGACCGCGCGGAGGAGGAGGACGCTGCGACTCACGCCTCCGCGCTCTCGAGGAGTTCGGCACCGGCATGCGCGAGTTCGGCGAGGGCCGCGGCGCTCGATTCGGGGGCGACTCCGGCGATCAGGTCCGTGAGGATGCGGACGTGGACGCCGTGGGCGATCGCGTCGAGTCCCGAGGCGCGGACACAGTGGTCTGTGGCGATGCCGACGACGTCCGCCGTGACGACCCCCGCGGCGCTGAGGACCGCGGCGACCGTCGCGCCGTCGTCGGACACGCCCTCGAACATCGAGTACGCCGGGCGCCCCTGACCCTTGCGCACGTGGTGGGTGACGCCGTCCGTCACCAGCAGCGGATCGTAGTCCGCCCCCGCGGTGCCGGCGACGCAGTGCACGGGCCAGGAGTCGGTGTAGTCGGGGGTGGAGGAGAAGTGCCCGCCGTTGTCGCCGTCCGCGTCGTGCCAGTCCCGGGAGGCCACGATGACCTCATAGTCGGCGGCGTGCGACGCGAGGTGGGCGGATATCGCGGCGGCCACCGCGTCACCACCCTGGACGGCCAGGGCGCCGCCCTCGGTGAAGTCGTTCTGCACGTCGACGATGAGAAGCGCTCTGCTCATGCTCCGAGCGTACGCCCCACGGCCGGGCCCGGAGACGAGGAAACCCCCGGGACCACGAGGGTTCCGGGGGTTTTCCTGAGCCGCTTGTCAGAATCGAACTGACGACCTTTTCATTACGAGTGAAATGCTCTGCCGACTGAGCTAAAGCGGCGTGCGACGCGTGAGCGGCGCGATCACCGATATTACCCTGTCTCGCGCTCGCTCGCGAATCGAGGCGCGCTCACTCGCAGCGCAGGCCGTCCTCCGGCACCACGTCTTCGAGCAGGAAGGCCTCCACCGCGTCATCCACGCAGACGTTGCCCTTGTTGTAGCCGGTGTGCCCCTCGCCCACACGGGTGATGAGGACGCCCTCGGAGAGCTGGTCGGCGAGCGACTCCGACCACTCGTACGGGGTCGCGGGATCGTTGGTGGTGCCGACGACGACGATGGGACCCGCGCCTTCCGCGGTGATCTTCTCGCGGGTGCCGGTGGGCGGATACGGCCACACCTCGCACGGGTCGGGTCCCGACCAGTACGGAGCGATGGTCGGCGCCCCCTCCGCGATCTTCTTCTCGGTGGCCGCCTCGGCCGCAGGGTCGTCCTCGACCGGGTAGTCCATGCAGTTGTACGCACGGAAGGCCTCGGTCGAGTTGTCGATGTAGGTGCCGTTCTCCCGACCGTTGTAGAAGTCGGCGAGGCGGAAGGCCGTCGACGGGTCGCCCTGCAGCGCCTCGTCCAGGGCCTGGGTCAGGATCTCCCAGCTGTCCTCCGAGTACAGCGCCGCGATGATCGCCGTCATCAGGGCGTCGGCGCCCATGAGCCGGCCGTCGCCGTTCTTCAACGGCGTGCGGTCCGCGCTCGCGAGCAGGGCGCCGAGATCGGCCATCGCCTCGTCGACCGTCCCGCTGAAGGGGCACGAGCCGGAGTCGAGGCAGTTCTGCATGTAGGCCCGCAGTGCCGACTCGAAGCCGAGTGCCTGCGTGGCGCCGACCTCGAGACCGGGCACGGAGGGGTCGATCGCCCCGTCGAGCACGAGCCGTCCGGCCTTCTCCGGGTAGAGCTTGGCGTAGGTCGCGCCGAGGAACGTGCCGTACGAGTACCCGAGGTAGTTGAGCTCCTTGTCGCCGAGGACGGCGCGGAGGAGGTCCATGTCGCGGGCGGCGTTGACCGTGGTGATGTACGGCAGGATCCCCTGGCTGTTCGCGTCGCACGCCTCTCCGAAGGCGCGGGCGGAGTCGAGCAGCTCGGACTCCCACTCCGGGGTGCCCCGCGGCGCGGCGGGGATGCCGTAGAGGTAGTCGTCCATCTCCTTCGCGTCGTAGCAGGTGACGGCGGTGGAGGCCCCGACACCGCGGGGGTCGAAGCCGATCACGTCGTAGTTCTCGATGAGCGCCGGGCCGACCGCGTAGTCCAAGCTGCCCTGGATGAGGTCGACGCCGCTGGAACCGGGTCCTCCGGGGTTCGTGAGCAGCGAGCCGATCGCCTCGCCCTCGGCGCGATGCCGCACGACGGCGAGCTCGATCTCTCCCGCTCCGGGGTCTTCCCAGTCGAGCGGCGCGGTGACGGTGGTGCAATCGAAGCCCTGACCGCACTCGGTCCAGTCCAGCCCCTGGGAGTAGAAGGGAAGCAGATCCTCCGCGACGCCCTCGGTGTCCGGGGTCTTCTCCACGGCCGGCTTCGAGGACTGCTCCGGGATCATGGCGTAGAGGCACCCGGAGAGCGCGACCGAGGCGGCGGCAAGACCGGCGATGAGCGCCGCGGAGCGACGGAGGCGGGGCAGGGATCGAGTCTTCACGGTTTCCTCCCGCTCGTGACGGTCACGAGCAAACTCTCGAGCGCGAGCAGCGGGGCGACGTTGCGCTCCAGCGCCTCACGGGTCTCGGCCAGGTGGTCGAGCACGACGAGCGTGCGCTCCACGCTCCATGCGGACGCGAGCCCGGCAAGTTCGGCATGCAGCTCGCGGTTGATGAGGTCGTCTCCGCGACCGTACTGCAGCATCACGACGTCGCGGAAGAGTGACTGCAGGTCGGTGAGGACGCGATCGATGCCGTCCCGCAGACTCCGCGTGGCCCGCTTCTTCTGATCGTCCTCCAGCGCCGACACCTGGGCGCGCAACGCCGGAGGCACCGCCTGCCCCTCGGCGACCCCCACGGTGCGCAGCAGGGCGGCGCGTTCCGCCGCGTCCCGCTCGGCGGTGAGGGCCTTGGCGTCTTCCGTCGCCGCTTGGATGATGCGTCCGGCGACCTCGACGGCGTCGTTGACCCCGCGCACCCCCATCACGGCACGGAGCGTCTCGTCGCGGCGCCGCCGCGCGGCATCGTCGGTGGCCAGACGCTGAGCCATGCCGATGTGCCGCTGCGCGTGTCGGGCGGCCTGCTCGGCGACCGCCTCGTCCACACCCGTGCGGAGGCTGATGAGGCGGGACACGTCCGCCACGTCTGGTTCGCGGAGACGGAGCGACCGCACGCGCGACCGGATCGTGGGGAGGAGATCGGCCTCACTCGGCGCGCACAGGATCCAGACGGTCTGCTCCGGCGGCTCCTCCAGCGCCTTGAGCAGCACGTTGGAGGTGCGCTCCACCATCCGATCGGCGTCTTCCACCACGATGACCCGGTAGCGACCGGCGGACGGGGCGAAGTAGGAGCGTTCGACGAGGGCGCGCGCCTCGGCGATGGTGATGATCACCTTGTCGGTGCGCAATGCGGTCACATCGGGGTGCGTCCCGGCGAGGACCTGCCGCATCGTGGCCTCGTCGTCGGGCCCCTCGGCGATGAGCGCGGCCGCGAAGGCATAGGCGAGGGTCGACCGTCCGGACCCCGGAGGGCCGGTGATCAGCCAGGCGTGCGAGAGTGCGGCCGGATCGGATGAGGCGGAGCGCAGCGTCTCGACGGCGGCTTCCTGCCCCCAGACGTCTGCCCATGGAAAAGGCGGGGCGAGGGTCGAGGGCATGCACTCAGCCTAATCGGCACCGCCGACGCTCCCACCACCCGGCGGCGACTCTGCGTGCGTCCGGATGAGGATGTCTCCGGGGAGGATCAGTCGAAGAGTGCGGAGACCCGGGCGCGGATGCGGTCGGCGATGCGCTCGGGTGCGTCCGCGGCATCGATCACGAGGAACCGCCCAGGCTCCGCGCGGGCCAGGTCGAGATAGGCCTCGCGCACGCGGGAGTGGAAGGCCTCCTTCTCGGCCTCCAGCCGGTCGAACGGCTTGTCGGCCGAATCGAGGCGCATGCGCGCGGTGGCCGGATCGAGGTCCAGCAGGACGGTGAGATCCGGAAGAGCCCCTTCGGCGGCCCAGAGCGACAGGTCGCGGATCTCCGTGGCGTTCAGAACACGTCCGGCGCCCTGGTAGGCCACCGAGGAGTCGAGGTAGCGGTCCTGCAGCACGATCTCACCGCGAGCGAGCGCGGGTCGGACGACCGTGGCGACGTGGTGTGCGCGGTCGGCGGCGTAGAGCAGCGCCTCCGCACGCGGGGCGATGTCGCCGCGGTGGTGGAGCACGATGTCGCGGATGAGCTGCCCGACCTCGGAACCTCCCGGCTCCCGGGTGCGCACGACCGTCTGACCGCTCTGCTCCAGCCAGGTGGCCAGGAGGTTCGACTGGGTCGTCTTCCCGGAGCCGTCCCCGCCCTCCAGCGTGATCCAGAGGCCGGAGCCTGCGGTCACGAGTCCGCCTTCTCTGCCGCCTTCGCCGCCGCGTTCGCCGCCCGGGTCGCCGCCGCCTTCTTCGCCGCCGCCGAGCGGGCCGCGGAGGTGGTCGACGTCTTCGCCGTGGACTTCTTCGCGGTGGAGGCGGCCGTCTTCGCCGGAGCCTTCTTGGCTGGAGCCTTCTTCGCGGGGGCCTTCTTGGCCGGTGCCTTCTTGGCCGCTCCACGCTTGGGCGCCGGACCCTTGGCGCGCTTGTCCGCGAGCATCTGCACGGCGATCTCGAACGTGATGTCGTCCGGGGTCTGTCCGCGCGGGATCGTGACGTTCGTCTCACCATCGGTGACGTACGGCCCGAACCGGCCGTCGCGCACGCGGATGGGCTTGCCGCTCACCGGGTCGGCGTCGAACTCGGCCAGCGCGCTCGACGCCCGGCGGGCGCCGTACTTGGGCTGCTGGTAGATCTCCAGTGCCTGCTCCAGAGTCACGTCGAAGATCTGCGACTCGCTCTCCAGTGACCGGGAATCGGTGCCCTTCTTCAGATACGGACCGAAGCGCCCGTTCTGCGCGGTGATCTCGTCACCCGTCTCCGGGTCGACGCCGACGACGCGGGGCAGGCTCAGCAACTGCAGTGCGGTGTCGAGGTCGATCGTGTCCACCGACATCGAGCGGAACAGCGAGGCGGTGCGGGGCTTGGGCGCTGCTTCCTTCTTCGCGCCGCGCTTCCCCTTCGCGCTGGGTGCCTGAGCCTGTCGAAGGTCGACGACCTCACCGGTGGCCTCGTCGACGGCGGCATCGTCGGAGACCGGATCGTTCTCCTGCACGTAGGGACCGAAGCGGCCGTCCTTGACGACGACGACCTTGCCGTTCTCCGGGTTCACGCCGAGGACGCGGTCACCGGCGACCGGCGCATCGATGAGCTCCTGGGCCTTCTCCGGCGTGAGCTCGTCGGGCGCGAGGTCTTCGGGGACGTTGACGATCCGCGGCTTGGCCTCCGGATCCTTCGGGTCCGCCACCTCGAGATAGGGACCGTACTTACCGAAGCGGAGAGTCGCGGTGTCGGTGATCCGCGTCGAGTTCAGCGCCCGGGCGTCGATCTCCCCGAGGTTGTCGACGACCTGTCGGAGCCCCACGTGCGAGTCGGAGCCGAAGTAGAACGACTTGAGCCACTCCACGCGGTTCTGCTCGCCGCGTGCGATGGTGTCGAGATCGTCCTCCAGCGCGGCGGTGAAGTCGTAGTCGACGAGCTCGGCGAAGTGCTCCTCGAGCAGACGCACCACGCTGAACGCGAGCCATGTCGGCACGAGGGCCTGACCGCGCTTGACCGCATACCCGCGATCGAGGATGGTCTCCGGGATCGTGGCGAAGGTCGACGGACGGCCGATGCCCTTCTCCTCGAGCACCTTCACCAGCGAGGCCTCGGTGTAGCGCGGCTTCGGCGTGGTGCGGTGCCCCTTCGCCTCCGCGGCGGACACGGCCAGCTCATCCCCGACGGAGACCGCGGGCAGGGACTGGTTCTCGGCGGCGTCCGCGTCGCTGCGCTTCTCGTCACGCCCCTCTTCGTACGCCTCCAGGAAGCCCTTGAAGGTGTAGACGGTGCCCGAGGCAGTGAACTCGGCGGTCTGGCCGTCCGCCTCGACCGCGATGGTGACGGTCGTCGTCTCGTACTTCGCGTCCGACATCTGGCTGGCGACGGTGCGCTTCCAGATGAGGTCGTAGAGCCGCTGCTCCTCGCGGTCGAGCTCGCCCGACAGCGAGGACGGCGTGCGGAAGTTCTCCCCCGAGGGACGGATCGCCTCGTGCGCCTCCTGGGCGTTCTTGCTCTTCGACTTGTACACGCGCGGCTTCAGGGGCACCGCGCTGTCGCCGTAGAGAGCCACGGCCTGGCTCCGCGCCGCCTGCACCGCCTGGGTGCTCAGCGCCGTGGAGTCGGTACGCATATAGGTGATGTACCCCTTCTCGTAGAGGCGCTGGGCGACGCTCATCGCCTGCTTCGCACTCATCGAGAGCTTGCGGCCCGCCTCCTGCTGCATGGTGGAGGTCGTGAACGGTGCATACGGGCTGCGGGTGCCGGGCTTGGCCTCGACCTTGGTGACGGTTCCCGCCCCCGCGGCGTCGACGGCTCGCGCCAGGGCAGCCGCCTTGGCCTCGTCGAGGACGACGACCGCCTTCTTGAGCTTCCCGGTGTCGTCGAAGTCGGACCCCCGGGCGAGCTGTCCGCCGTCCACGCGCACGAGGCGGATGCGGAAGGAGGTGCCGGTCGCCGCGACGTCGGCATCCACGTCCCAGTACTCCGCGGACACGAAGGCCATGCGCTCGCGCTCACGGTCGACGATGAGGCGCGTCGCGGCGGACTGCACCCGGCCGGCGGAGATCCCCGTCTTGACCTTGTACCAGAGCACGGGCGAGACGTCCCACCCGTAGAGGCGGTCGAGGATGCGCCGGGTCTCCTGCGCGTCGACGAGGGCATGGTCGAGCTCGCGGGTGTTGCCGACCGCGGCCTGGATCGCGTCCTTGGTGATCTCGTGGAACACCATGCGCTTGACCGGCACCTTCGGCTTCAGCGTCTCCAGCAGGTGCCAGGCGATCGCCTCGCCCTCGCGATCCTCATCAGTCGCGAGCAGGACCTCGTCGGCGTGCTTGAGCGCGCGCTTGAGTTCGGCGACCGTCTTGGTCTTGCGGTCCGACACCACGTAGTAGGGGTCGAAGCCGTTGTCGATGTCGATGGAGTACTTGCCGTACGCCTTCTTGTCCTCGGCCGGGATGTCCTTCTTGTCGGCGAGATCGCGGATGTGGCCGACGGAGCTGAGCACCTCGTAACCGTCGCCGAGGTATCCCTGAATAGACCGCATCTTCGTCGGGGACTCGACGATGACGAGCTTCTTGCCTTCAGCCAAGGGGCGTCCTTTCTTCGAAGCACACCATACACACCGCTATTCGGGGTCGTTCACAGCGGGCGAGGGGTAAGGCCGCCGTCATGGTTCCTCGGGTGGCCCGGCGCGGGCTCGGGAGACGGCGGCGAGTCCAGCGTACGCCGCCTCCACAGACACGGTCGCCACATACCCTTCCAGCGAACAGCTCGTCAACGCCGCCCCGCCTGCCGCGGCGACCCTCGCCGCGAGCGCGCACGGCTCATCCACCGTCGCCACGGCACCGCTGGCGGCATCGGCCGCGGCGAGTGCCGCGGCGTCGGCAGCACCCGCCGCGCGCTGTGCCGTGACCGCCGCACCGCCCACCGCCGCGAGCCCGACGGACAAGGTCGCGCTCACGACGAGGAGGGCGGCCGCGAGCGCCGAGCCCGCCATCACCGGCCCCCATCGAGAGCGCAGCTCGAGGCGCGCAAGGGGAAGCTGATGACGGCGCCGACCGAGACCCGGAGCGTCGCCGTGGCGCACACCAGGTCCCCGGTGGAGGCGAACGAGGCCCCGGCGCCGGGGACCGCCGCATGCACGATGCGCGCAGCCGTCGCCGTGTCCTCGCCCCGTCCGAGCAGGCGGGCTGCGTCCGCTGCCGCATCCTGGAGCGCCACCTGCCGGGACGCGGCCGCGAGAGCCCCGGCCCCGAGCAGCAGCACCAGCACGACGGCGGGCAGCGCCATGGCGAGCTCCGCCGCGACGGCGCCTCGTTCGCTCCCGCCCCGCGGTCGCTCGCGAGGGGCCGTCACGACACGGTCAGGGCGCGGCGGACAAGCCCCGTGAGGATGCCCCGCACCTCATCCGAGCGCATGATGGCCACCAGCAGTCCCGCGAACGCGACAGCGGCCATCGTCCGACGCTTGCGAGTTACTCGGGGCCGGGAAGCTCGGCATCGGACGGGGACCCGAGTCGCCGTTTCCACCACCTGAACCGCCGCCGCGCCCCTCGTCACCCCACAGGCGCGGGTCCAGCACGCCCGACACGCTGAGGCCGTCCGGGTGCGCCACTCGGTGCCGGTCCGCCTTGATCTCGCCGGTCATGTCGACCCTGATGCGGAGGATCTCGTAGACCTGGCGGCGCTGGTCCTCAGTCAGTCGATCCAGGTTGCCGCGTGCCCGCTCGGCGAGCGCGGCAAGGTCGCGGAGAGCTTCGCCTTTCGCTTGTGCCGAGGACGTTAGCGCCCGGTAGCCCTCCCGACGCTCCCTGAGCCCCTCCAGGTCACGTTCGACCTGCGCAAGCGCATCACGGATCGGGGCTGGGTTATCGGCCAGCAGGAGTTCGCGAGCGGCGTTCGCCTGCGCTCGCTCCAGCTTCTCGATCTGCCGCTCCACCGCCGCCAACAGCGTTATATCCTGCGCCCCGTCGCCGACCTCGGCGGGCAGTTTGAGGTACTGCCGCGCCATGGCCTCCAGCCGTGCTGGATCCGTCAAGAACCCAACCACCGCCGCCCAAACACGCGACTCCAGCGGCTCCCATGCCACCTGGGAGCAGGTGCATTTCGCTTCCCCGGCAAGGTGACGCCGACCGGTGCACCGCATCACCGGGGCTTTGCCCTTGATCGTCACACCGTAGTAGGGCATCCCGCACGCGCCGAACACCTGACCAGTGAGTGGCCGGGAGATCGGCGATGCAGCCTTGCCACGGTTCGACCGGCTCGCCAATGCCCGAACGATCGCCCGATGCTGTGATGCCGAGAACGGGGGCTTCGGAAGCTCGATGTGGATTGGTTCGCCGTAGCGGGGTGTGCCGTCGCGCTTGACCTTGGTCTTGTGACTTCTTGGATAGAGCCCGCCGCTCGACGGCGCACCCCAAGTCAGCACACCTGTCGCGAGGCTCTCGTTGGCGAGCACGCGGCGCAGGGACTCGGGGTTCCAGGCATCGGCCTTGCGGGGCTTGAACCCGGCATCGTTGAGTCGCGCCGCCACCTGGAATGCGTTCAGGCGCTGAGTGACCAGCAGTCGGTATGCCTCGGCGAGCACCTGGCGCTCCCGCTCGTCTGGCACCGGCTGCGCGGTGCGCTTGTGTCCGTCGAGTCGCCACCCGAATGGCGGGTGACCTCCAGGCCACAGCCCCGCTTCACCCTTGGCCCGCTGGCCGCGTGCGGTCTTCTCGACGATCGAGTCGCGGTCGTGTTGCGCGAACGAGGAGAACACGCCCGCCATTGCCCTACCGGCCGACGTAGTCGTGTCGATGAACGACTCCTGCACTGACACGAACGCCACGTCCAGCTCGGCCAGATCGTCAATCGCCTTCGCCGAGATCCACTGCTTGCGTGACAGTCGGGACAGGTTCAACGCGACTAGGACGTCGAACTCGCCCTTCGCGGCGTCACGCAGTGCCTCAGTGAGCGCGGGGCGGTTCTCGACGGTGCCCGACACGCCCTCGTCGGCGTAGACCCGGCCGGTGAAGGCCCAGCTCCGCGCCTCGATGAGTGAACGGCAGAGGCGTTCTTGGTCGGCCAGGGAGGTGCCGTCTACCTGGTCCTCTGTGGAGACTCGGATCAGCACCGAGGCGCGCTTAGCGGTCATGGTCTCGTCCGATCTCGATGCTGCGCCCGGCCTCGCACGCCCGGCACTCCGAGCGGCGCTCGGAGCTTCCCGGTTGAACGAGTGCAAACGCCGAAGGAGCCTTCATTCGTCCGCACGACGTGCAGGTTTGCGGGTCAAACACAGCGACTTCGTTCATGCTCGGAGTCCTTCGAGGTCGGTCGCGTCCTGAGTGATCGCGACGGCTCGGGCGAGTGGGATCTCGTCGTCCAGGGTGAGTTCCGGGTCGTGCAGTTCCGCCGCCTGGGACAGGTGCATCCGGAGTTCCCGGAAGTTCTTGACGGTCTGGGCTGGGTCGACCGGTCCTTGGGAGACCATGACCGCGACGATGAACTCGTCGAGGGTGAGACGTTCGGGCATACTCATTGCGATTCCTTCCGACGTTCGCGATTCGTGTCCGCAATGCATGAACGGCACCATGACTGCCGGACCTTGCCTTCCTTCCGGCGGCGGGCGAAGTCTCCGATCGGGCGTTGCTGCTGGCAGTGCGGGCAGAGCTTGGTTTCGAATGTGGGCGAATTGTTGCCGTCCCAGCGAGGGTGCAGCGGTCGCCAGATGTCCACGCCGGGAATGAGCCCGAAGATGTGGCCGTCCGGGTCCCATGCGACGTGGAACGTGCCGAGATCGTCGATTGACACGACCACGCCCGTGTCCCCTTCGCGGAGGCGGGTGTGTTCGTCGGTCGACCTGACGAAGGCAACGTGACTACCCGGAACGCAGATCGCGGGATCTTCCGAGGTCACGCAAGACTCCCCGGGGTGGGGCACCCCGGGGGTGCAAGCGATCATTCGGCGACCTCGACCTTCTTGGCGTCGGCCTCGGACTGCTTGGCGACAAGACGTTCGGCGGCGCGGGTGAACTTCGCGCGGAGCGCCTCGGTCGGCAGATTCTTGGCCTCGGTGGCGATCAGGGTCTTGGTGACCTTGCGCCCGTCTGCGTGCTCGTTGATCAAACCCCCGAGCAGCACGCTCACATGGCGGGCGTCGTGGCCCGGACGGTACATCGCCTTTGGGCTGACCGGTTCGTTGCAGGTGCCGCACGCGCAAGCGTTGACGGGGATCTCGGTCGCGGTGGTCTCGGTACTCATTCGGCGGTGTCCAATCTTTGGTCTGAACTGGTGTTTCTTGCTCCATTTCCAAGAAAATCATGGCGAAAATCACGCCACAATCCCTGTCTTCTCACGGGGACTACCGCCCGTCCACGTAGCGGGCGAGCTTTGCCTGCAGCCGCGCGGAATGCCCTAGATCAGCGAGGGCGTCGTCCAGCGACATGCGCCCCGATCGCAACACATCGAGCAGCGCGCTGAGGTGCTGGCTGTCATGCCCCGGGAGGTAGCGGCCCCGCCTCGGCTGGCCACCGCACCCGCACAAGCACCCCGCTCGCCCGCTACCCAGCGGCCGAACCCTCAGAGCCTGCCTGGGGTCGCGGGGCTTCCTCACGGGGTCACTCGTCACTCCCGCCCAAGTGCCAGCCGCCGGTCGCGCGACTGCGCGATATCGCTCACACAACGCCATGGCCGGGCAATCCAGGCACCGGTCAGCGGCGATCTGCTGGTCGTCGTAGTCGTCCGAGGTCCACGCCTCGCTACCCGGCCCCTGGCACGGGATTTCCTGGCCTCGTTCGTGCGCCAAGAGCAGCGCGTGGTTCAGATCGGCGTACGCCCACGAGGCTTCATCGCTCACCCCGAGCGATGCAGCGAGCTCCCGCTCAGCCTTCCGGGCCTCGGCGGCAGTCCGTCGCGCCCTCTCCTCGACGTCCCGTGGGGTCTCCCGTGGCCTCGGAGGCACCTGGACGGCCTGGAGGAGGGTGCGGGTGCCGGAGGTCACGGGCGAGGCTTCGAGCGGAGAAACAGCGGCAGGGATGCTCATGCGACTCAGAACCCCGATACCCGAGGCGAACCCATCGCATTGAAGAACTCCTCCTGCGCGTTGAACGAAGTGTTCGGCTCGGCCACGTATGTGACCTGCTTCGAGTAGTTGTTGACCGTGGCGCTGCCGCCACCGCCGCTGCCCACCAAGTCGAGGTCAGGCACCCGGAACGTGTCAGCGAACGCATCCTCAACCGGGCCGGACATCCTGTCGAGACCGTCGATCAGACCCTCGCCGATGAACAGACCAAACTGGCGGAAGACGCGGCTCGGGCTAGCGATCCCGAAGATCCCGGCCACCGTGTCGATGATGCCGCCGAACGTGTCCTCGAACCAGGCCGACACCGACTGCCAGATCGACTTGAGCCCATTCCAGAGGCCCTGCACCACGTCACGACCGATGTTGTAGAGCCAGGTCGCCGCTCCAGTGAACACCGCCATGATCTTGTCGGGGATCGACTGGAACCATGCGATCGTGCCATTCCAGATCGACACCGCCGTGTTCTTCACGTTGTTCCAAATGCCCGACCAGAAGCCGATGAAGCCGTTCAGCGCTCCCATGATCCAGGAGATCCAGCCCTGGAAGATGCCCTGCACGAATGCGACGAATCCGGACCATACGGAGCCGATGAACGATCCGATCGCTGACCAGACCCCGGCCCAGAACGAGTTGAAGGCATTGACCGTATTGATCGCCCAGGTGAGGAAGCCCTGCCACACGCCGGTCACGAACCCGACGAAGCCGTTCCAGACGTCGGAGATCCACTGACCCACCGCCGCCCAGATCGAGTTCCACCAGCCGACGAACCCCTCGATCACTCCGGTGATCCAGCCGATGAAGCCGCCCCACACTTCCGAGATCCACGCCACGGCGGTGTCCCAGTTCATGATGAGCCACACGATCGCTGCGACCAGGAACCCAATAGCGAGGACGATCCACGTGATCGGGTTTGCCAGCAGAGCCACGGTCCATGCTGCGGTCGCCACGACTGCCGCCCAGATAGCGGGGGCGAGCGCGGCCAGGATGACCGCACCGAGCCCGGCGACGATGGGAACGAACACCTCGGAGTTGGCGATCAGGTCGGCCAGGAAGTTGGTGACATCGTTGATCGGCCCCTTGACCACCTCCAGCGCCTTGACCAGTTGCCCTTGGATCGTGGCGGCGAGGTTGCCCGCCGCACCCTCGAAGGTCTCGGTGGACTTCGCGGCCTCCACGGCGATGGGCTCGGTGCCCAACTGGGTGATCGCGGCGTTGAACTCGTCCGCCGTGATCTCACCCTTCTCCATCGCCTCGCGGAAGTTGCCGGTGTACGCGCCCGCCTGGAGTAGGGCGTCCATCAGCCGTCCCGAGGCTCCCGGAATGGCATCCGTGAGCTGATTCCAGTTTTCGGTGGTGAGCTTGCCTGCACCCGCCGTCTGCGTCAGGACGGAGCCGACGCGGCCGAAGGTCTCGGAGCTGCCACCTGCGGCGGCGTTCAGGTTGCCGAGGCTCATCGCCAGGGACTCGTAGTCCTTGACCCCATTCGCGGCGAGAGTCGCGGTGATCGACTGGATGTCCCCGAGTGAGTAGGTCGTGGTGTCCGCGTATGCCTGGGTGCTCTTCGTGAGCGCGTCGATCTTCGCGGTGCTGAGACCGCCAAACTCCAAGGTCTGCTTGAACTTGTCGGTCGCGTCGGACGCGGACATCGCGTCGCCGACAAACTCCACGAGCATCTGACCGGCCTGGGCGATCGCGTCAGCCGCGAGGTTGCCGAATGCTGAGCCGATAGCCGCGCCCTTCGTGGACCACTGGCTGGTCTTCTTGTCGAAGTCGCCGTCATCCACCTTGATCTTCGCGACGAGCGTCCCGATATCAAGTGCCATGAGATCTCCAGAGTTTGTTGTCGTCAGTGCGGATCGCGGGCGATCCAACCCGCCCTGATTTCGCCGCACAATCCACCACGTCGGCCGAGGGCGAGATTTACCCGCCGTCACGCTTCGCTGTCGTGCGGACGTGCGACGAGGAAACCGGCGCAACGCGGGCAGTAGTGTGAGCCAGATGTGGCTCTACATTCACGGGCAGACGGACCCGCCCAAGGTGACTAAGGCAGTCGGAAACAAGACCGAGGCGTTCGGCGGCTACTGGTACAACCTCGTCACCGGAGCGTTGATCTTCCTCACGCGCGATGACGTGTACTTCGAAACGATGAAGACCGACAGCATTCGCGTCTGGACAATGTCCGCCTCCGAAACGAAGCACGCCGTCGACATCACGTATGGGCTCACGGAGAAGAACTGGAAGTACACCGACCGCAACATCGGCGATACGGCATTTACCGCCGTCTACGACGCACTGCGCAAGAGGCTCGATCAGATCCTCGATGTGAAGGTGCCCCGACCCAACTGACGCATAGTCACTCCCGCTGGTTGCTACGTTGCGGGAGAGCAGATACCCGCGGATCACCCCCGCGCTCCGTCGTCGGGTGCAGGTCCGTCGTGCCATGCGGCGAGCGCGGGGACCAGCACCCGGTCCCCGCCGGGGCAGTCGCCGAAGTGCACCGCGTGGACGTCGTGGCCGTTCAAGAGCCCGAGCTTGCGGAGCCCTGCCAACTGGTCGTCGTCCAGTCCGTCGGCCCAAACCAGCGGTCCGCCGCATGGGCACTCGCCCTCGATCGCTTGGACCCGCCGCCGGGCTAGCCCCTCCCGCACCAGGGGCGGCGCGTCATCGGGGATGGTCGACACCACCAGGCGGTGCCCGGGTCGTCCTTTCGGCTCCACCCACTCCTCGCCCTGGCCGAGGGGCGGGGCCTCAGGCCCCACCTCCACCGGCTCGAACGGGTCGCCGACACTCACGATGCGCCGTCCGCGTCATCAGGAGCGATCGAGAACTGCCGGAACGCGTCCTCGCGCACCCATGCGTCGATGAGGTCTCGGTGGGACTCGTTGAGCCAGAGAAGTCCGTCGCGGTACTCGACCGGACCACCCACCCCAGCGATTCGACCGAGGTCGTGCATCACTGAGGCCGTGGAGTACCAGTCGGCCTGATAGTCGATCATGCCGGTCTCGACCATGCGCTCGCGGCGGAAGCCGATGATCTCCGGAATGGGAAGGGGCCCGAGGCGAAGCCACGCTGCGATCTCGGGTGCTCGCTTCGCGTCGTGCACGTCCTTCGATAGCTGCGCGGCGTTCGGCCAGGTGGTGGATGTGGTGTTCATGGTGTGCCTCCTCAGGCGTTGGTGGTGGTTAGGACCCGGCGGCTGTCGCGGACGTCCGGGCGGGACGCTGACAGCCGCCGGGGGTCTAGTGGTTACGGTGTGCCGATCCAGGTGCCGACCGCTGCGCCAATGATCGGAGCCGCAACGAGCAGGGCGACCAGCCCGGCCCACATCAGCCACTCCGGCGTCTGCTTCCTCACAGCCCGACCTCCTCGGGGTGTGTTTCCTCGTCGGACGCCGGGCCGACAGTCGGTTGCCCGGCATCAGTGAGGCTGTAGCGGGTCCCCGTGCCACTCCGCGCCGGACCGACCGCCACGTCACCAACCGAGACCAGGAGATCGAGCGCGGCGTCGTACAGGTGCTTGTCCCGGCTCGCCAAGCGACGGCGGAGCGTGGCGCGAGGCACACCATCCGACGACTCCGAGAGCGCCCGGCGGATCTTCGCCACCACCCGGCGTACATGCGCCGCTTCTGCGGCCGTCTTGTCATTCATGAGAGCGCCTCCATCGCGCGCGAGAGGTTGGGAAAGCGGTATGAGGTTCGTTCTCGTGGTGCTGAATGCGGCGGTCTATTTCCGCCTCGCATGTACACCGGAGATGACGGAAATAATGGAAATGAGCCGGGCTTCGGGGGGTTCTTATTTCCCTTATTTCCTTCATCTACTACCCCCACGCGAGACGGAAATAGGCAGCGCATCAGAACTCCTCCTCGCCGAGTCCAGCGATGGGCCTCAGCCCCGAGGGCTTCGCATACAGGCCCTTGCCGGGCTTGTCGATGTCGCCCCGGTCCACGGCTCGGCCGAGCTTCCGGTTGAGGGCCGAGAGTTCCTTCTTTGTCTCGGCGTCTTTGCTGTTCGGGTCATAGCCCGCCTGGCGGGCGATCGCCGTCCAGGTGACGGGTTCCGGCTGATCGCAGATCCACCCGATGATCTCGGCGGTGTCCTCATTCACGACGCGGCGTCCATCGCGCTTCACATTTTCGGCTTCGAGCAGATCCTGAACGCTCTTGGGCGAGTCCCCGAGGTACTCGGCCTTCGACACGAACTGATCGCGGGTCTGCCCCTTAGAATCTTTTCCTCGAACGACAGCGCCGGTGACCTCGAACAGCATGGAGTTGCCTCGGGCGTTCGAGTAGTTCGATTTGTCGATGGTGACGACGCGGTACTGCGACTCCTCGTCGATTGCCATAACCAGAAGCGACCGGAGCGCGTCGCGCCAGACATGGGAGCCTGAGACCTTCTCCCCGGCGACGCCGTGCCCCTTCTTGAAGTGCATGACGACCACGACGGCGATGTTCAGTTCGCGGGCCAGCGCCGCCAGCGGGTCGAGTGCGCGCCGCACGTCCGCCTGGTTGTTGGGATTGCCGTCAACGAACGAGAGGATCGGGTCGAGGACGAGCATCTTCGCGCCGGTCTGGATCAACATCTGGCGGATCTCGGGGAGGTCTTCGCCCAGCTGCATCACGGTGTCGATCGCCTGTCCTCCGGCCACCGTGACGGTGGGCTGCACGACGGCCACGCGGGTGATGTCTGCCCCGGCGACGCTCAGCCGTGGTGCGAGCTGCCTACCGAGGTCGTCTTCGCCTGCCACGATGAGCACTGACGTGGGCTCTCCGTGCAGGTCTCCTTCGAAGCTGCCGCGTGTGAGGGCGGCGACGATCCAGGAGATCACCGTGGACTTTCCGATACCGGCCGTGCCGGCCACCCCGGTTACCACGCCGAGGGGGATCACTCCATCCCATGCCCACTCGGTGACATCGAACTCGACACCTGCAAGGTTGATGAGGTTGAGCGATCGCTTCGCGCTCGCTTCGGAATTGACGGTGGCGGGCTTGTCTCGGGTCGCCCACGCGCTACGGATCGCGAACTTGACCGCCTGACGCGCCGGAGGCTTCCCGCTGTATCCGGTGCGGTGGTAGCTCCACACCTGATCTTCAAGGTCGGATAGGTCGGGTGCGATGCGCGCGACTGCTTCGGCCACGACGTCGATGGGGAGATCGGTCCGCATCCGCGCACCAACCGTCTGATAGGCCGATGCGATCTTCGCGTCGATCTGTCCGCTGCCCCAGACATCGTCAGTGGGCGCATGCGTCCGGATGAGGCTCTCCGCGTCGGCAACGGTGAGATCGAAGAACGGTACGTTCGCCAGTTCGAGGAGGTTGCACGCCGCCGCAAAGGTGCCCTCATCCCATCCTGCCCCGTCGAACCACGGCCGGGGCAGCGATTCCAGGTCGGCAATGTTCCCGTTGACTGCGGCGCGCTCGTAGTGCGTTCCAGCACCGTAGGCGTTGTCTCCGGTGTACGACGCGCGGGCTTCCTGTGACCCTTCCTCGACCTCACGGCGTTCCGGGGTGCTCAGGTAGCTCACGAGCCACTCCGGCATCACCGCGACCGGCGCGTCAGGGTCTTCGGCTTCGTAGACGACCCCGGTCGCGTGGACTGATCCGGCGGCGACAGCGTAGGCCCCGGATCCGCCTCGCACGTCGAGGTTGTAGCCCTCCCGCTTGAACGGTGAGCGGTTACCAAAGTGTGCACCCTCAGGCACGACGAAGTAGTAGTGCCACCCCTTCGCGGTCCGCACTCGGTAGGTGCGTGGGATCTCGTACCCGTGGTCGGTGCAGAACCGTTCAAGATCGCCGAGACTGTCCTCATCAAGGATCACGACGCCGGAGGGGCCGCAGACGACACCGAGGTTGTACCCCTTCGACTTCCACAATCCGATCGTGGCGGGGTCGTTGCTCGCCTTGCGAACGTGGCTTCCGATCGGGTGCTTACCGCGTTCGTTGCAGGTCGCCGGGTTATGGGTGTCGCTTTTTGGTGCGAGGCATTGTGGCGCGGTCGGGTCGTCGAGCGGCGCGCAGTAGAACCGTTCGGTCTCAGCCGGACGCGCCCTCTGTCCAATCTTCGGCATCAGCGGATCATCCCGACGAGCAGCGCCGCCATAGCGATGCCGAAGGCGTAGGCCGTACCGCAGACTGTCAACCAGAATGCGGTGTCGGCGTCCGGCTTAGCCGGGAGGAACTGACGCAGGTTACGTGGGTTGTGTGCGGTGGTCATGCCGCCACCTGCCCGGCGTCGGGGACCGGCTCCGCGAACAGTGTCCGCAACAGCCAGTTGATGCTCTCGTCGGGAAGCTGCTCAGCTTCCCAGTTTGTGGTGGTTGAAGTTGCCACGTCGGCACTCCCTCTGAACGAGAGGTGCCAAGAACGACAAAACGCACCCCGTATCCAGACCCATCGCGCGGAAGCGGTGGGGAGGGAATGCCTGAGGTCGAGACCTCATCCTCCCGCTGATATTCAGCGGGTCTTCCACCCTCGTTGGGATACGGTGTGCGTCAGTAGGGTTTGCTCACCGGCAGAGGCATTGTGTACCACTCCTCTGCTCGGAAACGGGGCTTACTAGCCCCAGATCCGGTGTCGCTCTTCAATTTCGGGGGCGACAATACACTCCCCGACCCCCCTTTGTCAATTACTCCGACCCCCCGACGTGTCGCGATGCTGGGCTAACATCACCTGGGATAAGGGGTGGAGCCGTGGATCATGGCGCGTTGCGCGAGCCACCGCACCAACCTGATTTCCGGCCCCATGGTCTTCGTTTCCTGGCTAGTCGGGAGCAGCAATTCGAGGCCGGAGCCCTCATCGAGGTCTTTCGTGTGCACGATGCGATTCCGAATCTGATAAATGCGCCCGGCTACTTGCTCGTGCAGATCCTGTTTCAGATTGATCGGCCGAACGCTCTTCATGGATTGTTTGTTCCGAGTGAAGTGATCCCGCCGGGACTCGTCCATAAGGTAAGCCTTGAGGTCGTCGTCGTCGACACACGTCCGAAGAGTCGCCCGCAACTGTTCGAGTTCATTCCGCACGCCATAGTGTGCTTCAGCCGTGGCACTGATTAACCGGTCCAGGTGCGCGCTGTCGCCAGCGTCAAAGCTCGGGTCCTTGAGCTTCGTGCGGAGCCGGTGGATCACTGCTTCGCGATTGAACTGCGGAAAGTAGAACTCAAGCACTTGGTAGTAAGCAAGGAACTGAACAAGCGGCAGTTCCTTTGCCCCGTTCCCGTACCAGTAAAGAGTCTTCGGCTCGTCCGCGTACGAGTTCCGTGGGAACGATGGTGTAGCCCCATCTAGAGTGAGCGGGACTGTAGCCAGCGGGCTCGACCACGAAGCAAGCTGAATACTCAACCCATATGCGAAGTCGAGTTCGGTCAGGAAGTCACGTACGGGCCCGTCGATCATCGCATCTGCCGTAGGCCCGTCTGAGCCATCACGATGCTTGATCTTGATAGACAACACCGAGTCGAAGCCTGCGCGGCGCACGGCGAAAAGCATGTCTGACACGGGGCCGATGCTCATGGTGTACTCGTCGGTTTCGATCGGAAGGTGCCAGTCGATTTCCACTCCGAAGATTCGGACAAACGAACTGGACACCGACGAGAAGAGCGACGAATCCAAGGGCTCATCAGTATGAGAGCCAAAGTCGGGGCCCTTGATGACGCCTTCGAGATCCCATATCGGAACGACCTCGCCTTGATGTCGCGGAAGCGCCAAGCCAACCTCAGTCTGCCCAGTCTCCGAGTGAAATATGGCCGTGTACTTCTCTGATAGTCGCCACTTGGCCACGTCACCTTCGCGAGCGGCTTTCGCCATGAAGTAGAGGATGGTAACCTCGCGCTCGCCTCTTCCAGACGGCAACTTGAAGGTTATAGATCCGCCGCTATCCTCTGTCGCCTCTTCGACGGAAGATGCGATGTCGCGTTCCGCGAGGTAAACCCGCAGAGCCTCAACCTCTGTCTGCTCGAATTGGTCTTCGGCTGCGTTACCGTCAGTCATCCCGTGTTCCCCCGCATTCAGGGCAAGTCCATGTGGAGCTGCCGTCCGTCTCGACTGCACGCATCTGCTCCAAGCAGCGCGGACAGTTCGGCGTGTCGAAAGCAAGCGCATCGCGCTCAAGCCTCAGCTGCCGTTGACGCTCCAGGTCGTCCATGCCACGAGTCTGGCAGACCCGCTAGCGTGAGCGCATGAGCGACCAGGATGCGGACGAGGGCACCCCACCAGAAGAGCCCCGGGACGACGACGCGGCAACCGGAGTCGGATTCAAGGGGGCGGGCTCACTAGCCTCCGGAGTCGGTCTTCGAGGCGCGGGGTCCCAGGCGGTCGGGGTCGGCTTCAATTCGGGGGCTATCAGCGGCCTCGCGGGCGTCAGCGCCGGGATCGGGGCGATGCTCGGAGCGTCTGGCGCGTACCAAAGCATGCAGGAATCGATCGCCGAGATGATCTCGCCCTCGACGAAGGCGCTCAACGCGCTCGCCGCCTCTAACCTGAGCTCCCTTTCGAGTTCGATCTCCAAGCTGTACGCGAAGGACCTTATGCCGTCCTTCGATTCCATCAATGCGCTCATCCGGCACATGACGGAAGCGCCCGCGCTCACTCGTTCGAGCGACTACGCAGTCCTGGACGAGCCCGAGAGTGCGTACTCGTCGCACATGGAATCGCCCCAGAGCTACTTTCAGGCCACTGAGGAAGTGATCACCTGCTTCGACGACCTGCACGCCGCGATCACCAAGCTCATATCGAAGACTCCTGACCTGCCGCTCGTGTGGCGGGGCGTACGGAACGCCGAGTGGGGGATGCACAGCCACCTCTACCGGCACTTGATGAACACCAACAGGGTGGTGCCGCCTCAGCGGAGCCCGAAGAAGGCTCAGCCCTACCCGGACGAGGATCAGATGGTCGCGGCGGAACGCGAGATCCTGAGCATTGCCCGTCGGGACTGGCGATTCGACAACATGTCCGCCCTTGAAACGTTCGCCCGCATCCAGCACGCCGGGGGTCCCACTCGGCTCATCGACGTAACGAAGAACCCGTATATCGGCGCATGGTTCGCGGTCGAGTTCGACCAGGACGAGGAGCGCAAGGATGCGCGGCTCTTTGCTCTCGCCACTCGCCCCGTTGCGCAAGACGGGAAGCCTCCTGCGCCCGACTCGGCACTAGAGCTTGATGATCTCGGCGCGGCACGAGACCCGTTCTGGCACCTGCTCACGGACAACGCGAGCCGCCAGAAGCTCGACTGGGGAACCGGCGCACGCAGACGCATCTGGGTGCCTCCGGCTTACGACCCTCGAATCTCCGCTCAGAACGCCGCGTTCGTCCTCGACGGGGTGCCGATGACATCCAAGAAGCTCGCCTCCTACTTCACGGTCGAGAGGAACGTGTACTGGCGTCGAGCGGACCTGCTCGCCTCAGCGTCGATCTACGCGAAGATGCTCAAACCGACCAGAAGGCCGATGTACAACTCACGGAACTTCGCGCCGACTTTCAGCTTCCGGATCGAAGCCGCCGCGAAGCAGGAGATCCGAGAGGTCATGGAGTCCCGATTCGGTTACCGATTGTCGTACATTTACCCGGATATGGCGGCGCTCGCGGAGCACCTCAAGCGGAGGCCGCTGAACGGGTAGGTCCGGCCTCCGGTGGGGTCTTCCCGAACACGGAGAAGGCCCGACGCCCTCTGAGGGGTGCCGGGCCTTTTCAATTCAACGGAGAGGCGCGGAACGCTACTCCTGAATGAGGCCAGGCCGCGCTGGCCCTGCCGCTGCCACATAAGCTTCAACGCCCGCAGTGAGGCGGTCGAACATCGACACCACCACCGTCAGGTCCGGAGCCGCCTTCGCGTCCTGCGCCGTGAGGTCCGCGTACGCCGCCGTGTGATTCCGGAGTGCCTGCGAGAGGAACTGCCGCTCCCGGGGAGTCGTCGTGTTCTCCAGCAGGTCGAGCGTCTTCTCGGTCGCATCAAGGATCCGGTCGGACATCGCCGCCCGCCGGTTCCGGGCATACTCGCTCTGCACGCCGCGAGCCTTCGCCATTGCCTCCGGGGTACCCGACGACCCGGAACCGTTCATCGCGAACTTGAGCCCGGGAGTCTCGCGGACCACGCGGGAAACCACGTACTGCGAGACCCCCGTCTGCTCGACTACCTGGCGACGGGTCTTCCCCTCCCGCACGAGGCTTCGGATCTGCTCCTCGACCTCCGGTGAGGTCCGAACACCCGTCGCCACGGTCAAGCGTCCTTCGCGACGATCGTGTCGCGACGGAGGTGCAGACCGTCCAGCTTCTCGATCTTGTAGTCGAGCTGGATGTCCCGTTCGAGGTTCTCGTCGATTCCGAGTGCCGCGAAGCCCTGCGGGTCCAGGCGAGCCATACGTGACATCGTGCCGAGCGAGACAGCGCCTTCCAGCGCCTCGATCAGCACGTTGCGCCACGCCGCCACGAGTTCTGCGTCGGTCGTCAGATCGCTCACCCGGACAGCCGCTGGGACGCGCCGCTCGACCAGCTGCCCGAACACCAGTTCGCGGACCTCGGCGATCACACCCGACGGGTCGACCGATGCGAGAGCCTCCGGGGAGACCTCGATCCATTGGGCGATCGCGGCGAGCCGGAGCGGGTTCGCCTCGAAGATGATCTGCTCAAGCGAGCGGTTCGCGGACAGGAGCGTGGTGACCTTGCGCCACTCGGCCTCCTGGAGCGCCACCTCGTCGCCGTTCTTCGGAGCGAGCCCATCGAGAACCTCGGCGATCTGTGCGTCCGCGTCGGCGTCCTTCTCGTCCGGGATCAGGTTGTTGAGTGCGGCGCGGGCGTCCATGATCCGCTTGAAGCGCTCACGGTGGAGGGCCGAGTTCGTGTAGTTCGGGTTCTGGAAGTCCACGGCCTGCGCCAGCGACCGGCGGAAGGTGAGGAATGCCTGCACGAAAGGTGCGGTGTTGACGGTCATTTCGTTCTCGATTCTCTGGGTGGACTGCGCCCTGGGCGGATCTGGCGATCCTGGGTGGGCTTCGCCCTGGATGACCCGTCAGCCGTTGCTGGCGGGAGCTTTCGGGCGGAACGAAACCGTGCACGACCTGGCAGCACAAGTCACCACGTCGAGAGGGCGCATCACGCGGCGCTCTCCGCGTCGATCCGCCACTCGAAAGGCGGCAGGAGCGAGTAACTCTGCTCACGGGGCCGATCGTGGTGATGGCGTACTCGGCGGTCGCCGCGCCGGTGTCGTCCCCGAAGAGAGCGAGGGCGCGGCGTCGGTTCAGGGTGGGAAGGGTGTCATTCATCTTCGGTACCTCTTTCTTCATCGGTGTGGAGGGGGTCGTCAGGTCGGCAGCGGCGTGGCGGCGAACACGCTGAGCAGCAGCGGTGCCACGCCGAGCAGGAGGAATGCCGGCAGTGTGCAGACGCCGAGCGGAAGCAGCAGGCGCGTGGAGAGCCGAGCAGCGCGAAGACGACCGTGGACCCGTGCCCGGTGCCGGTCCTGCGCCGCGGTCGCGCGGAGGAGCTCGACGGCGGGGACGCCGGCCGCGCGGGAGAGATCGAGCACCTCTTGCACACGGTCGCGTCCGGCCGCATCGACCACCCTCGTCTCTGCCACCAGTTCGACAGCGCGGTCGATCGGTGCGCCTCCCGCCAACGCCACCCCCACGAGCTCCGCAGCCATCCCCGGGGTCCCCGGCTGCGGCCACGCGCGGCGCAGCAGAGCCTGCGTCCAGAGCCGGGCGAGGACGACGAACAGCAGACCGGTGACGACGCAGGCGGCCCCCAGAGGGTTCCCGACGATGACGCCCCAGGCGTCGAATCCCAGCGCGACGCCGAGCAGCAGACCGGCCAACGGCATCCAGAGCAGCAGGCGCGCCGTGCCCGCAGGCTCGGCGAGCGCGACCCGCACGTCGTCAGCCGCGGATGCGGCGTCGCGCAGAGCCTCGGCGATCGAGCGCAGCACATCGGCCAGTGGGGCCCCGACGGTGGTGGCGATCTCCCACGCCGCCGCCAACTCCGTCCACATCCCGCCCTGCTCCTCGATCGCGGAGACCAACGGCACACCCTTTTCCGTTCGTGCCAGCACCGCCACGGCCACCGGGTCTCCGGTGCTCGCCAGGTGACGCCAGGCGACGAGCGGGACCGCGCCGGCCTGGAGCAGCACCGCGAGCGTCTGCACGGAATCGGCGACGTCGGATCCCTGCTCCGCCGACGGTGCGTGCGCGACGAGCCTCACCACGGCTGCACCTCCTCGATCGCGAGACGATCCGCCGCCATCACGAGCCGGCCGGCCTTCGCGAGTCGCCGCGTCCCGCCCGGCGCCCGCTCGAGATGGAGCACCATGGTGAACGCGCTCACCGCCTGACGCCCGAGGGCCACCGCGTCCATACCGGCGAGCGCTCCCAGCGCCTCCAGCCGCGCCGGCACGTCGGCCAGGCCGCTCGCGTGCAGTGTGCCGGCCCCGCCGTCGTGTCCGGTGTTGAGAGCAGTGAGGAGTTCTCGTACCTCCTCGCCCCGGCACTCCCCCACCACGAGCCGATCCGGTCGCATCCGCAGGGACTCCCGCACCAGCCGCGCGAGATCGATCCCACCCGCTCCTTCCAGGTTGGCCTGACGCGCCTCCAGCGCCACGTGGTGCGGATGCCGGGGTCTGAGCTCCGCCACGTCTTCGATGGTGACGATCCGCTCACCGGGTGGGGCGGCGGAAAGGAGCGCCGACAGCAGCGTCGTCTTTCCGGTTCCGGTCCCCCCGGTGAGGAGGAGGTTCGCCCGGTCGCGCACGAGTCCGCCGAGCCATCGCTGCTGCCGGGCGTCGAAGGCACCGCGTTCCGCCAGGGCGTCGAGGTCAGCCACGTGTACGCGAGGAACCCGGATAGAGATGGCGGTGCCCTGCGCCGCGATAGGGGCCAATGCGGTATGCACGCGCACCCCGGAACCGAGCCGCACATCGACGCACGGCGTCTGGTCATCGAGATGGCGGCCGCCGAGGGCCACGAGGGCGACGGCGAGGTCACGGACTTCGCGCTCAGTGGCGCGCCAGGACGGCACGCGCTCCGCGCCGCTTCCCCGGTCCACGAACAGCGTGTCCGCGCCGTTCACGAACAGGTCCGTGACGTCCTCGTCGAGGAAGGCGGCGAGCGGAGCGAACGCCGGCTCGTTCCGGAGCGCCTCCTGCGGGGCGCGCACCGGATCCGTGGGCCCTGAGGGCCGCGGGTGGATGACGAATCGATCGGGCATACGGCGACGCTAGGCGGCCTGCGGACCTCAGCCAGCGGACGTGCGTGGGCGCTCACAGAGGATGTGCACAACCCCACGGACCGATCCGCAGTGGAGGAGCGGGCGGAGGGCATCGAACCGGAGAGAGCGCTCCCATGAGAAAGGGCGGCACCTCACGGGGGGAATGAGATGCCGCCCACGGCGGCTCTCGATCGGGGGAATCGGGCGCGCCAGGGCCGGAATGAGATTTCGGCTGTCGTCGAGTGTACGCAAGGCGACCGTCCTGACAAAACCCATCCGAGTACCGACTTTCGGCAGTATTCGGCGGTCAGGGGCGGGGATAGATTCGCCCTGACCTGGTCGCACTCCCCCTGCGGCCATGCCTGCATGACCCGAACGCCGCAAAGGAGCGCCTGCCGATGAGCAGTCAGATCGATCACCTTCTCGACGAGACCCGGCGCTTCGCGCCGTCGGAGGAGTTCGCCGCCCAATCCGTCGCCTCGCAGGAGCTCTACGAGCGCGCAGCCGCGGACCGCGAGGGCTTCTGGGCCGACCAGTCACGCGAGCTCGTGCACTGGCACAAGCCCTTCACGCAGGTCCTCGACTGGAGCAACCCGCCCTTCGCCAAGTGGTTCGACGACGGCGAGCTCAACGTCGCGTACAACTGCCTCGACCGTCACGTCGAGGCCGGCAACGGCGACCGCGTCGCGCTGTACTGGGAGGGCGAGCCCGGGGACAGCCGTCGCATCACCTACGCCGAGCTGACCGATGAGGTCAAGCGCGTCGCGAACGTGCTCGAGGGGCTCGGCATCGGTCAGGGCGACCGGGTCGCGATCTACCTGCCGATGATCCCGGAGGCGATCGCCGCGATGCTCGCCGTGGCCCGCGTCGGCGCGATCCACTCGGTCGTCTTCGGCGGCTTCAGCGCGGACAGCCTGCGCTCCCGGATCGACGACGCCGGCGCCAAGCTCGTCATCACCGCGGACGGCGGCTACCGCAAGGGCCGCGTCTCGGCGCTGAAGCCTGCGGTCGACCAGGCCCTGGCCGACCGCGGCGAGGGCGAGCAGCAGACCGTCGAGCACGTGCTCGTGGTCAAGCGCGGCGAGAACGACGTGGAGTGGACGGACGGTCGCGACCTGTGGTGGCACGACGTCGTTCCCGCGGCCTCGGCCGACCACACCGCCCAGGCCTTCCCGTCCGAGAACCCGCTCTTCATCCTCTACACCTCGGGCACGACGGGGAAGCCGAAGGGCATTCTGCACACCTCCGGCGGCTACCTCACCCAGGCGGCGTACTCGCACAAGAACGTCTTCGACCTGAAGCCGGAGACCGACGTCTACTGGTGCACCGCCGACATCGGCTGGATCACCGGACACAGCTACGTCACCTACGGACCCCTCGCCAACGGCGCGACCCAGGTGCTGTACGAAGGCACCCCGGACACCCCGCACCCGGGCCGCTGGTGGGAGCTCATCGAGAAGTACAAGGTCTCGATCTTCTACACGGCCCCGACCGCGATCCGCTCCTTCATGAAGATCGGCCGGAGCGTCCCGCAGAAGTTCGACCTGTCGTCGCTGCGTCTGCTCGGCTCGGTCGGAGAGCCCATCAACCCCGAGGCGTGGATGTGGTACCGCGAGGTCATCGGCGCCGGCACTGCCCCCATCGTCGACACCTGGTGGCAGACCGAGACCGGCGCGATCATGGTGTCCGCCCTCCCCGGCGTGACCGCCACGAAGCCGGGCTCCGCGCAGGTGCCGCTGCCGGGCATCTCGATCGACGTGGTGGACGAGCAGGGCGTCGAGGTCGGTAACGGCAACGGCGGTCTCCTCGTGGTCACGGAGCCCTGGCCGAGCATGCTGCGCGGCATCTGGGGCGACCCCGAGCGCTTCCGCGAGACGTACTGGGAGAAGTTCGAGGACAAGGGCTACTACTTCGCCGGCGACGGCGCCCGCCTCGACGAGGACGGCGACCTCTGGCTGCTCGGCCGGGTCGACGACGTGATGAACGTCTCCGGCCACCGGTTGTCGACCGCGGAGATCGAGTCCTCCCTCGTGGCACACGAGGCCACCGCCGAGGCGGCCGTCGTCGGCGCATCGGACGAGACCACCGGTCAGGCGGTCGTGGCGTTCGTCATCATCAAGGAGAGCTACCTCTCCGCCCACGACCCGGCCGGACTCGCGCAGCAGCTGCGGCTCTGGGTGGGCGAGCAGATCGGCGCGATCGCGCGTCCCCGCGACGTGTACATCGTGGGCGAGCTGCCGAAGACCCGCTCCGGGAAGATCATGCGACGCCTGCTGCGCGACGTCGCCGAGGGCCGCGAGGTCGGTGACACCACGACGCTCGCCGACACCGCCGTGATGAGCATCATCTCCGCCCAGGTCAAGTAACGCGAGACCCCGGGTTCACGTCGAGACCCCCTGCTGCAGATGTCTGCAGCAGGGGGTCTCGACGTTTGCGCGGGGTCTCGGCGGGCCGGGCGCGGGGACTACGCGAGGCGGAACGTGACCTCGACCTCGACGGGGCTGCCGAGCGGAAGCTCCGCGACACCGACAGCAGCGCGAGCGTGCCGTCCCTCCTCGCCGAAGATCTCGCCGAGCACCTCGCTCGCGCCGTTGATGACGGCGGGCTGTCCGGTGAAGCCCTCCGCAGAGCCGACGAAGCCGCCGACGCGGACCACACCGGCGATCCGATCCACACCGCCCGCGACATCGGCGGCCGCGGCGAGCGCGTTCAGGGCGCACGTCCTGGCGTACGCCTTCGCGTCCTCTGCGGAGACCTCCGCGCCGACCTTGCCGGTCGCGGGGAGGGCGCCGTCGACGAACGGGAGCTGGCCCGACGTGTAGACGAGTCCGCCGTGCACGACCGCCGGCACGTAGGCGGCGACCGGAGCGGCGACGGCGGGCAGCTCGATGCCGAGCTCGGAGAGACGGGCGGCGACGCTCATGCCTGGCCTCCCTCGAACTGGCGCGAGGCCTCGGCGGCAGCGGCGAGACCGGCGTTGGCCGAGCCGTCCGTCGTCACGGGGCGCTTGAAGTAGGCGACCAGACCGCCTTCGGGGCCCTGCACCACCTGGACGAGCTCCCAGCCCTGCTTGCCCCAGTTGTTGAGGATGGCCGCGGTGTTGTGGATCAGCAGCGGCGTGGTGAGGTACTCCCAGGTGGTCATGGCACTCCTGTCGATCAGGGCGCGTCCAGGGCAGACCGGGCCGCGCTCATCAAAGCCGGTATTCAGGGAACTCCCCTACGATCAAGCGTATGCCCCAAAAGAACCGCACGGTGAAGGGCGTGCTCGGCGGTCTCGTCGGGCTCGTCGGACTGAGCGCCATCGCCGGTCTGCTGGTCACCGCCAGCGTCACCCCCGTCCTCGCGATGACCGGCGTCGCCGGCTCCACGGCACTGACGATCTTCGATGAGCTGCCCGAGGTGCTCAAGGTCGACACCCCGATGGAGCAGTCGACGATCTACGCGACCAACCCCGAGGGCAAGCCGGTCGTGCTGGCGTCGTTCTACGAGCAGAACCGCGTGCCGGTCACCTACGAGCAGGTCGCACCGGTCCTCTACGACGCGATCCTCTCCAGTGAGGACAAGAACTTCTACACCCACGGCGGCGTCAACCTCGGCGCGACCGTGAAGGCCCTCGTCGACAACGTGCGGGGCACCTCCAGCCGCGGCGCCTCGACGATCAGCCAGCAGTTCGTGAAGAACGTCCGCATCCAGCAGTGCGAGCAGAACGTCAACACGGCTTCCGAGACGTATGCGGACGAGCTGCAGCAGTGCTGGCAGGACGCCACCAACGCCTCCGGTGTGGACGGCATCGAGCGCAAGCTCCAGGAGATGCGCTACGCCATCCAGATCGAGAAGGACTACTCGAAGAACGACATCCTCCTCGGGTACCTCAACATCGCGAACTTCGGCGGCACGGTCTACGGGATCGAGGCCGCCGCGCGCTACTACTTCTCGACGTCGGCGGCGAAGCTCACCGTCGGCCAGGCGGCGACGCTCGCCGGCATCGTGCAGAACCCGAACACGTACCGCATCGACAAGCCCGGCGGAACGTACACGACCGACGACGGCGTCGCGCACAACTCCGCTGAGGACGGCTATAAGGACGCCAAGGATCGCCGCGACTACGTGCTCGGCCGCATGCTCACCGACGGCAAGATCACCCAGGCCCAGCATGACGAGGCGAAGGCCGCGGCGATCGAGCCCGCCATCAAGGTCCCCACCCAGGGGTGCGCGGCCGCCGGCCGCAACGCGTACTTCTGCCAGTACGTGAAGTCGATCGTCGAGAACGACGAGGCGTTCGGTGCGGACATCCAGGAGCGCCGTGACCTCCTGCGCCGCGGTGGCCTGAAGATCTACACCACGCTGGACTTCCGCGTGCAGGACCCGGCGGCCGAGGAGATGGCCAACGTCGTCCCCGCGAACTTCGACAACAAGTACTTCGGCGCTGCCGGCGTCTCGATCGAGGTCGGCACGGGCCGCATCCTCTCCATCACGCAGAACACGAAGTTCTCGGAGACCCCGACCACCGACCAGCAGTACTCGTCGCTCGTCTTCGCCGGTGACCAGAAGTACGGCAAATCCGGCGGCTTCCAGGTCGGGTCGACCTACAAGCTCTTCACGCTCATCGACTGGCTCGAGAAGGGCCACTCCGTGCGGGAGAACCTGAACGGAACCGTGCAGACCAATCTGCAGATCCCGGTCTGCGGCAGCCCGCAGTCGACGGACACCGCGAAGATCGGCAACTTCGGCCGCAGCCGCGGCTATCCGGGGACGCCGATGACGTTCACCGCGCAGTCGCTCAACAGCGGGTACTTCGCGATGGCCTCCAAGCTCGACGTCTGCGACATCAACAAGGTCGCCGACAAGATGGGCGTCACCCTGGCCAGCGGCGAGAAGGTCACGGAGGAGAACGTCCCCTACGACGTCCTCGGCCCGAAGAACATCTCCCCCATCGCGATGGCCAACGCCTACGCGACGGTCGCCAGCGGCGGCACGTACTGCACGCCCCGCGCCATCGACAAGGTGATCGACGCCGAGGGCAAGGAGCGTCCGCTTCCCAAGGCGTCCTGCACCGAGGGCGTGCTCTCGAAGGAGGTCGCGGCGACCGCGGCCTATGCACTGCAGGGCGTCATGGCCGGCGGCGGCACCGGCGCGCGAGCCAACCCGTTCGACGGCACCCCGCTGATCGGCAAGACCGGGACACACGACCTGTGGTCGACCATGATGATCGAGTCCAGCACCAAGGTCGCGACCGCGGTCTGGGCCGGCCGCTCGAACGGCAACCACGACAACGTGTTCAACGTCTGGACCGGCAGTCACCTGCTCAACGAGGTGCGGTACCCCCTCGCGAGGGCCGCGCAGCATGCCGCGAACCAGGCGTACGGCGGCGACCGGTTCCCGGAGCCGGACGGCAACCTCATCCGACAGATCCGGGTCGACGTGCCGGATGTCGTCGGGCAGACCGTGGAGGAGGCGACCGCGACCCTCGAACGTGCCGGTTTCGATGTCTCCGTGGGCGCCCCCGTGGACAGCGACAAGGCGACGAACATCGTCGTCGAGCAGAACCCGTCCGGTCAGGCGGCTGCCGGAGCCACGATCACGATCTCGCCCAGCAACGGCAAGGGCGCGACCGTCCCCGACGTGACGGGGCAGAGTCCGACCGAGGCGAACGCCGCCCTCGTCGCCGCCGGCTTCACGACGGTCGAGCGAGAAGGATCCTGCAACGCGGAAGGGGCGACCGTGACGGCGACGACCCCCGCTGCGAACTCCGCGGCCACGAAGGCCACGCCGATCCGAGTGTCGTGCAAGTAGGCGCGTCCCGCGCGGCGCACCCGGCCCTCATCGCGCTCGGCGCGGTGGGGGCCGTCGGTGCGGCCGCGGCGATCTGGGGTATCGGCATCGAGCGGTATCTGTTCACGGTGCGGGAGGTCTCGGCAGAGGCGCTTCCGACGGGCGCGGCGCCGCTGCGCATCCTGCATCTCTCCGATGCGCACATGGCGCCCTGGCAGCACCGGAAGCAGGACTGGCTCGCGTCCCTGGCCGACCTGAAGCCCGACCTCATCGTCAACACGGGCGACAACCTCGGGCACGAAGAGGGCTTGCAGGGCATCCGCCGGGCGTTCGCTCCCTTCGCCGGTATTCCCGGGGTGTTCGTGCACGGCTCCAACGACGTCAACGGCCCCTCCCCCCGGAATCCGCTGCGGTACTTCGCCGGGCCGTCGCAGAAGCACCGCGAGCCGACGCTGCTCGACACGGCAGCGATGGACCACTACTTCACGGACGAGCTCGGCTGGGCCGACCTGAACAACACGGCGACGCGCCTCACGGTGCGGGGCGCCGCCGTCGACCTGTTCGGCGTCGACGACGCCCACCGCGACTGGGAGCGGCTGGACGTGCTGCCTGCGGCCCTCGAGGCGCTGGGCCCCCGAACGGATGCGACGCCGGTGCTCGGAGTCACGCACGCGCCGTATCAGCGCGTGCTCAACGGTTTCGTCGACCTCGGCGCGGACGCCATCCTCGGCGGGCACACGCACGGCGGGCAGGTCTGCCTCCCCGGCTTCGGGGCCATCGTGGCCAACTGCGACGTCCCACTGAAGCAGGCCAAGGGGCTCAGCACCTGGACGCACGGCGACCGTTCCGTACCCCTGAACGTCAGCGCCGGCTGCGGACACTCGATCTACGCTCCGGTCCGCTTCGCGTGCCGTCCCGAGGCGACACTGCTCACCCTGACCCCGCGCGCCTGACCCGCGAGACGGATCCGCCACGCGGGTGGGAGCGCTCGATTCGGTGCTGGAGGCATTTCACTGTAGACTCGGAGGGTTGCAAAACGGGGTGTGGCGCAGCTTGGTAGCGCGCTTCGTTCGGGACGAAGAGGTCGCAGGTTCAAATCCTGTCACCCCGACCAGTGACACGAGAAGGCCGCCCGCAGGGGCGGCCTTCTCTGTATCGGGATGTCGTGCGAGAGGGGAACGCATGGGGAGGCTCCTGCCACCGCCGCGACGTTCGACGCGCCTGTGGGCCGTCGCCCTCGGACTCCCCTTCCTCGTCGGGGTGGCCCTCCTCACCCTCACGCCTGCCCGCGTGGAGCAGACGATGCCCAATCTGCTCGATCTCCTCCTTCGCGCTGTCCAGCGGCTCGGCTGGACGAGCCTGGACTTCACGCGCCTCGAGGTGCTGGCGAACATCGGCGTCTTCATCCCCGTCGGCGTCCTCGCCTTCCTGCTCGTCCCCCGTCGTGCGTGGCCGCTGACGCTGCTCGTCGGCCCCGCGCTCTCCCTCGCCATCGAGACCGCGCAGTATGTCGCCCTCCCCCATCGCGCCGCGACCGTGAGCGACGTCGTGGCCAACTCCACCGGCGCGACCATCGGCGTCGTCCTCGCGATATTCTGCACGCTGCTCGCCGCCACACCGTCCTCCCGGCCGCGAACACCTACAGTGGAGGCATCATGACATCGCCCTCTCTCGTCGCCTTCGACCTCGATGACACGCTCGCGCCGTCCAAGGGCACGATCGACCCGCAGATCGCCGCGCTTCTGGGTGAGCTGCTGCGGTCGGTGGAGGTCGCGATCATCTCCGGCGGCAACGAGGCGCAGTTCCGCTCGCAGGTCGTCGCTCAGCTCGCGGATGCCGATCCGGAGGCGCTCGCCCGCCTGCACCTGCTGCCGACCTGCGGCACGCGCTACCTGCGGCATGACGGCACCGACTTCGTCGCGGTGTACGCGCATGACCTGAGCGACGACGAGAAGACCGCCGCCCTCACCGCCCTGCGCGAGGAGGCGGAGCGCCTCGGACTGTGGGAGGCGGAGCCCTGGGGGGAGATCCTGGAAGACCGCGGCTCGCAGATCACGTTCTCCGCGCTCGGTCAGCAGGCGCCGCGCGACGCGAAGCACGAGTGGGATCCGACGGGCTCGAAGCGCGGAGCCCTCCGCGATGCCGTGGCCGCACGGCTCCCGAGCCTCGAGGTGCGTTCGGGCGGCTCGACCTCGATCGACATCACCCGCGCCGGGATCGACAAGGCGTTCGGCATGCGGCAGCTCGCCACCCACACCGGCATCGATCTGACCGCGATGCTCTTCTACGGCGACCGCCTCGACGAGGGTGGCAACGACTACCCCGTCCTCGCGCTCGGAGTGCCGTCGGTGGCCGTCGAGGGCTGGGAGGACACGGCCGCCCGTCTGCAGGAGCTGCTGCCGACCCTCTCCACCCGGGTCTGACACGCTCGCCCGCACGACTTCGGCACGCCTGCACGACGGGAGGGCGGAGTCCGTCGTGCAGGCGTGACCTGGCCGTGCAGGTGGGTCAGTGCACCTCGACGCCGGCGGCGCGGGAGACGGGCACCAGGCGCGTGAGCTGGGTCACGTGGGCCGGCTCGAGCTCCGCGAGCGACGCGACGCCGAGCAGCCGCATCGTGCGCTCGATCTCGCTGCGCAGGATGGCGATCGTGCGGTCGACGCCCTGGCGTCCGCCCGCCATCAGGCCGTAGAGGTACGCGCGGCCGATCAGCGTGAAGTCGGCGCCCAGCGCGACGGACGCCACGATGTCGGCGCCGTTCATGATCCCGGTGTCGATCATGACCGTGAAGTCGTCGCCGACCGCACGACGGACCTCGGGCAGGAGGTGGAACGGGATGGGCGCGCGGTCGAGCTGACGGCCGCCGTGGTTCGACAGGACGATGCCGTCCACGCCCGCATCCCGCAGGCGCACGGAGTCCTCGACGTTCTGCACGCCCTTGATGACGATCTTGCCGGGCCAGATGTCGCGGATGACGGCGAGGTCGTCGTAGCTGATGGTCGGATCCATCGCCGCGTCGAGGAGCTCGCCCACGGTGCCGCCGGTCGTGCTCAGCGACGCGAACTCCAGCTTCGGGGTGGTCAGGAAGTCGAACCACCACCACGGCCGCGGGATCGCGTTGATGATCGTGCCGAGCGTGAGCTGCGGCGGGATGCTGAAGCCGTTGCGCTTGTCACGGAGACGGGCACCGGCGACCGGGGTGTCGACGGTGAACTGCAGGGTGTCGAAGCCGGCGGCCGCGGCACGACGGGCGAGCTCGTAGGAGATCTCGCGGTCACGCATCACGTAGAGCTGGAACCAGTTCCGACCGGGCACGGGCCCCTGCGGCTCCCGGATCGTCGCTGCCTTGACGTCCTCGATCGACGTCGTCCCGAGGGTGGACAGTGTGAACGGGATGCCCGCGGCGGCCGCGGCTCCGGCGCCCGCGACCTCGCCCTCCGTCTGCATGAGACGGGTGAAGCCGGTCGGCGCGATGCCGAACGGGAGCGCGGAGGGACCGCCGAGGATGTCGACGGCCGTGTCGACGTCCGGGGCCGGCTTGAGGATCCCGGGGTGGAACTCGACGTCCTGGAACGCCTGGCGGGCCCTGCTCAGCGACAGCTCGCCCTCGGCGGCACCGTCGGTGTAGTCGAAGGCGGCCTTCGGCGTGCGGCGCTTGGCGATCTTCCGCAGGTCGTCGATGGTGAGCGCGGCGTCGAGGCGCCGCTTGCGCCCGTCGAGCTCCGGCTTCTTGAACTTCATGAGCTCCAACAGCTCGGCGGGGTTGGGGAGCTGGCGCTGGACCATGTTCTGCCTCTCAGTTCTGCGGTGTGATGGCACGGGTGAGACCCGCGGCGGTGTAGTAGCCGGTGATATGGGTGCGGACGAGACGGCGGGCGGTGTCGGCGTCGCCGTCGTCGATCGCCGCGACCAGAGCGCGGTGCTCGGAGCGCAGGCGGGCGGCCATCCGATCCCAGTCGTCGACGGTCGCGGCCCCGGCGAGCACGTAGGACTCGATGGAGGAACGGAGCCCCGCCATCATCGCCGCGATGACCGTGTTGCCGCTGCCCTCGGCGAGGGAGAGATGCAGCTGCGCATCGAGGGCCAGGAACTCGGCCGGCGTGAGGGCACCGTCATCCATCGCGGTGAGCAGGTCGTGCGCCCGGGAGGTGTCGCGGTTTGAGGCGGCGGCCATGGCCTCGACGACCGCGTCCTCCAGCACGAGACGCGTGCGGACCACGTCGTCGAGCGGGAAGCCCTGCGCGGCCACCTGGAGGCGCAGGAGCGCGGACATGCCGCCGGTGGGGGTGGCGATGACGATGGCGCCCGACTGGGGGCCGGAGCCGGTCGCGGTGCGGATGAGCCCGAGCACCTCGAGCACCCGGAAGGCCTCCCGCACGCTCGATCGCCCGACGCCGAGGTCGCTGGCGAGGTCGCGCTCGGACGGCAGCCGGTCGCCCGGGCCGAGGCGACCGTCGAGCAGATCACGCTCGATGTGCTCGAGCACGAGTCGCCATGCACGCGCCGGCTGCTCGGTCATCCCGCCTCCTGTGGTCAGACCACAGGTTAGCGCGTGTGGTCAGACCACGCAATGCGGGACCGCTGCACCGCCGACCCACCCCTTTTCGTGCGTCCCGGCCGCTTGCGTACGCGCGCAGAGGGGTGGGTCGACCGGAAGGGGGTGGGTCGGAGGTGGGATCAGCCGAGACGGCCGCCGGACTCCTCCAGGTAGCAGGTGCCGCACAGCGACTCGTAGGTCGTGAGTTCGGGCGAGGAAGAGCCGTCGGCGCCCTCGTCGATCGCGACCTGGTCGCCGTCGAACACGAACCGGCCGCCGACCACCCGCCCGTTGAACACCGCCTTGCGCCCGCAGCGACAGATCGTCTTCAGTTCCTCGAGCGAGTGCGCGATGGCGAGGAGCCGGGCCGATCCGGGGAAGGCGTGCGTGCGGAAGTCGTTGCGGATCCCGTAGGCCATCACCGGGATGCCGTCCTCCACCGCGATCCGGAAGAGGTCGTCGACCTGGGGCGGCGTCAGGAACTGCGCCTCGTCGACGAGCAGGCAGGCCACGTCGACGGGCCCCGTCGGGATGAGCTCCTCCTCCGTCGACCGACGCATGCGCTCCCGATGGATCGCGAAGAGCGCGCGGGCGTCGTCTTCCGGTCCGATGAGGACGTCGACCGGACGCGTGACCCCGAGGCGGCTCTCGATCTCCCCCGCACCCTTGGTGTCGATCGCGGGCTTGGCGAGCAGCACGTGCTGGCCGCGCTCCTCATAGTTGTAGGCAGCCTGCAGGAGGGCGGTCGACTTGCCCGAGTTCATCGCGCCGTAGCGGAAGTAGAGCTTCGCCACGGTCCCGGGTCAGGCGTTGATGCCGAGGACGGCGGCAGTGGCGGTGGTGGACTCCTCCGCGAGCTCCGCGTCACCGTTGAGCTTCCGGCCGAAGGTGGGGATGAGTTCGCGCAGCTGCGACTCCCAGCCCGGGTACTCGCCGGGGAAGCACTTCTTCAGCAGGTCGAGCATGATCGGCACGGCCGTGGAGGCGCCGGGCGACGCACCGAGGAGGCCCGCGATCGACCCGTCACCGGCGGCGACGACCTCGGTTCCGAACTGGAGCACGCCGCCCTTCTTCGGGTCCTTCTTCATGACCTGGGCGCGCTGACCGGCGTCGATGAGCGTCCAGTCCTCGTCCTTCGCGGTGGGCATGAAGGTGCGGAGGCTGTCGACCTTCTTGCGGTGATTCTTCATCAGCTCGCTGATGAGGTACGTGATGAGGTCGGGGTTCGCGAAAGCCACCCGCAGCATCGGCCAGAGGTTGTGCGGACGGACCTGCGTGACGATGTCGAGCATCGACCCGTTCTTGAGGAACTTGGGGCTGAACGTCGCGAACGGGCCGAACATGAGCGAGGCCTCGCCGTCGACGACACGCGTGTCGAGGTGCGGGACCGACATCGGCGGGGCGCCGACCGAGGCCTGCGAGTAGACCTTGGCCTTGTGCTGCGCGACGATCTTCGGGTTGGTCGTCTTGAGGAACTGTCCACCGATCGGGAAGACGCCGTAGCCCTTGATCTCGGGGATGCCGGAATTTTGCAGGAGCTTGAGCGCCCACCCGCCCGCGCCGACGAACACGAACTTCGCCTTGATCTCGTTCGGAGTGCGGCCGATCGTCGTGCGGTACTTGATGAGCCAGGTGCCGTCCTTCTGACGCGTGAGGGACTTGACCTCGTGGTTCGTGCGGACCGAGACGCCCGAGTCGCGGAGGTGGCCGAAGAGCTGGTGCGTGAGCGCACCGAAGTCGACGTCCGTGCCGGCGGGCACCCGGGTGGCCGCGAACGGCTCACCCTTGCGGCGCTTCTGCATGAGCAGCGGCGCCCACTGGTTGATGACGCGGGAGTCCTCGCTGTACTCGATACCCGCGAACAGCGGCTGCTCCTTGAGCACCTCGTAACGCTTCTTGAGGTACGCCACGTCCTTCTCGCCGCGCACGAACGTCATGTGCGGTGTCGCGTTGATGAAGGTCGACGGCTCGTCCAGCACACCCTTCTCGACGAGGGAGGACCAGAACTGGCGGCTCTGCTGGAACTGCTCGTTGATCGAGATCGCCTTGGCGGGGTCGAGCGGAGCATCGCCCTGCTGCGGCATGTAGTTCAGCTCGCACAGCGCGGCGTGCCCGGTCCCGGCGTTGTTCCAGGGATTCGAGCTCTCCTGCGCCACGTCCGACAGCCGCTCGAAGGCGACGATCTTCCAGTCCGGCTGCAGCTCGTGCAGCAGGGTACCCAGGGTGGCGCTCATGATGCCACCGCCGATCAGGACGACATCGACGTTTTCAGTCACTCGAACAGTCTAGTTCGCGGGCAGGACACCGCAGACCATGCGGCCGTCAGGAGACCGGGGCGAGACGCTCCGCGAGCACCTCGGCGATCTGCACCGCGTTCAGCGCCGCCCCCTTGCGGAGGTTGTCGTTGCTGATGAAGAGCACGAGGCCCTTGCCCTCCGGAGCCGACTGGTCGGCGCGGATGCGGCCCACGAAGCTCGGGTCCTTGCCCGCGGCCTGCAGCGGGGTCGGCACCTCGTCGAGCACGACACCGGGCGCCGCGCTCAGCACTTCCCTGGCGCGGTCGGGCGTCAGATCGCGGGAGAACTCGGCATGGATCGAGAGCGAGTGGCCCGTGAACACCGGCACCCGGACGCACGTGCCGGCGACGCGGAGGTCGGGCAGCTCGAGGATCTTCCGGCTCTCGTTGCGGAGCTTCTTCTCCTCGTCGGTCTCGTTGTCCCCGTCGTCCACGAGGTTGCCGGCGAGCGGGATCACGTCGAAGGCGATCGGGGCGACGTACTTCTCGGGCTCGGGGAAGTCGACTGCGGAGCCGTCGTGGACCAGGCGGAGGGTGTCACCCTGCGCGAGCACGCCCTCGACCTGACCGAGCAGCTCCTGCGCGCCGGCGAGTCCGGAGCCGGACACCGCCTGGTAGGTCGACACGATCAGGCGCTCGAGGCCGGCCTCGGCGTCGAGGACCTTCAGCACCGGCATCGCGGCCATCGTGGTGCAGTTCGGGTTGGCGATGATGCCCTTGGGGCGGTCGTCGATCGCGTGCGGGTTGACCTCGCTGACGACGAGCGGGACCTCGGGGTCCATGCGCCAGGCGCTGGAGTTGTCGACGACCACGGCGCCGGCCTCGGCGAAGCGCGGCGCGTATGCCCGGCTGGCGGTGGCACCGGCGGAGAACAGGGCGATGTCGATGCCCGACGGGTCGGCCGCCTCGACGTCTTCCACGAGCACCGTCTGCCCGCCGAACTCGATCGCCGTGCCGGCGGAACGCGCCGACGAGAACAGCCGCAGCTCGCGGATCGGGAACGAACGCTCCGCGAGAATCTCGCGCATCACGGTGCCCACCTGGCCGGTGGCGCCGACGATGGCGACGGAGAGTCCTGATTCGGAGATGCGGGTCATGATGTTCCTTGGCTTCGTGCGGTACGGCGTACGAGGCTTCGGGCGCGGCGTCGGGATGCTGAGGCTGCGCCTGGCGCCGGTGTCAGGGTTTCCGCGAGTCTATCGCGCCACGCTCCCCTCGGCTCTCCTCCGTACGCCGCTCGCGAGAGCACGCTGACACGCGGGCGCAGGCGAGCGTGGGCGACAGAGCCTGCGTCGGCGCGAAAGCCTGCGGTGGCGCGAGCGCGCGAGAACAGGCAGACCCGCGGAAACAGGAGAGCCCGCGGGCGCAGGCGAGCGTGGGCAGCACGGCCTGAACAGGCGCGGAAGCCTGCGGTGGCGGGAGAAGAGGGAGCTCGTGAGGGGGTCAGCGACCGGTGCCGGCGTGGACCGTGGCCTCCGCGTCGCCGTCGAGGCCGTAGGCGGTGTGCACCGTGCGGGCGGCCTCGGTGAGGTCGGTGTCGCGGAGCACGACCGAGATGCGGATCTCCGAGGTGGAGATCATCTCGATGTTGATGCCGCCGGCGGACAGGGCCTCGAACAGGGTCGCCGAGACGCCGGAGTGCGTGCGCATCCCCGCGCCGACCACGGACAGCTTGCCGATCTGGTCGTCGTGGATGAGGTTCTGGAAGCCGACCTCGGTCTGCTCGCCGGCGAGGGCCTTGAGCGCCGCAGCGGCGTCGGCCTTGGGAACCGTGAAGGAGATGTCGGTGCGTCCCGTCGCCGACACGTTCTGGACGATCATGTCGACGTTGGCGCCGGACTTCGCGACGATCTTGAAGATCTCGGCGGCCTTGCCCGGGACGTCCGGCACCCCGGCGACGGTGATCTTGGCCTGGCTGAAGTCGGTGGCGACGCCGGCGACGATCGGTTCTTCCATGACTGCTCCCTCGGCTTCGCGAGGGTTCTTCATTCCCTCGCCCAGAACGTATGTGCCCTCGGCCGACGAGAACGTCGACCGGGCGTGGATGAGGACGCCGTGCCGGCGGGCGTACTCCACGGCACGGATGTAGAGGACCTTGGCACCGTTGGCGGCGAGCTCCAGCATCTCCTCGCTGGAGACGTGGTCGAGCTTCTGCGCCTTCGGGATCACGCGCGGGTCGGCTGTGAAGATGCCGTCGACGTCGCTGTAGATCTCGCAGACATCGGCGGACAGCGCGGCCGCCAGCGCGACCGCCGTCGTGTCCGACCCGCCGCGGCCGAGGGTGGTGATGTCGCGGGTGTCGCGGTTGAAGCCCTGGAAGCCCGCGACGATGACGATCGCGCCCTCGTCGAGCGCCTCGCGGAGCCGGACGGGCGTGACGTCGACGATGCGCGCCGCGCCGTGCTGCGAGTCGGTGATCATGCCGGCCTGGCTGCCGGTGAACGACCGCGCCTCGAAGCCCATGGAGTGGATCGCCATCGCCAGCAGCGCCATCGAGATCCGCTCGCCGCTGGAGAGGAGCATGTCGAGCTCGCGCGGAGCAGGGATCGGCGCGACCTCGTTCGCGAGGTCCAGCAGCTCGTCGGTCGTGTCGCCCATCGCGCTCACGGCGACGACGACGTCGTGACCGGCGCGACGGGTGTCGACGATGCGCTTGGCGACGCGCTTGATGCTCTCTGCGTCGGCGACGGACGAGCCGCCGTACTTCTGCACGATGAGGGCCACGTTCACTCCCTGGGATGTCGGGCGGATCCGCCCACGGTCATTCTACGATCGGCGCGCATGCCGCCCCGCGCATGTGACGGCTCAGGCCGGCGCGGGCGGAACGGGCGTCACCGGACGCAGGCGTCCTCCGGTGGCGGCGAACCAGCACCCGATGATGATCAGCGGGAATCCCAGGAGGAGTCCAGGGGTGAGGGGTTCGGCGAGCACGATCGCGCCGAGGACGATCGCCACGACCGGGTTCACGTAGGTGAACAGCGGCGCCCTGACCGGCCCGACCTCGCGGATCAGCGCGAAGAAGGCCAGGAAGGCCAGCGCCGTGCAGATCACGGCGAGGGCGAGCAGGGCACCGATCGACGGGAGCGTCGGCACCTCATGCTGCGTGAGCAGCCCGATCGGGAGGTAGAAGAGGCCGATCATGAGCAGCGACAGCGTGATCGTGCCGAGTGAGGGGACGTCGTTCAGCTTGCGCGCCACGATGAACGGCGCGATCGCGTAGAGCACCGCGACGAGCAGCACCTCCCCGGCCGCGAGCAGGCTCACCTCTCCCCCGAAGAGCCCGGGACCCGCCACGACGATGGCCACACCGATGAAGCCGACCAGAAGACCGATGCCGCGGGCGGGACGCAGCACGCCGCGGTCGCCGCCGCCCAGCGCGATGAGGGCGGCGAACAGCGGCACCGTGGCCACGAGGAGTCCGGTCATGCCGGAGGGCAGTGTCATCTCGGCGTGTCCGAGGAGGAGGAACGGTCCGGCCATCTCCACGGCCCCGAACGCCAGCACCCACGGCCAGTGCCGGAGCGCCGCACGGAGGGCGCCGCTGCGCAGGGCGAACGGCAGCAGGAGGAGCGCGGCGATCAGCGTCCGTCCGGCGACGATCGCCGGCGGGGAGATCGAGTCCACCGCCACGCTGATGAAGAGGTAGGGCACGCCCCACAGCAGGGCCATGGCCCCGAAGAGCAGCCAGCCCCGGCGGGAGAAGCCGGACTGCGGGGTCACAGCACGCGCCGGCCCTCGAAGGCCCGGCCCAGCGTCACCTCGTCCGCGTACTCGAGGTCGCCGCCGACCGGGAGGCCCGAGGCGAGCCGTGAGACCGTGATCTGCATCGTCGTGAGGAGCCGGCTCAGATAGCTCGCCGTCGCCTCCCCCTCCAGGTTGGGGTTCGTGGCGATGATGACCTCCTGCACGGTGCCGTCGGCGAGTCGCGTCATGAGCTGGGCGATCCGGAGGTCGTCCGGCCCGATGCCCGCGATGGGGCTGATCGCGCCGCCGAGCACGTGGTACAGGCCGCGGAACTCCCGTGTGCGCTCGATCGCCGCGACGTCCTTCGCGTCCTCGACCACGCAGATCAGCGCCTGGTTGCGGCGGGGGTCGCGGCAGATCGCGCACCGCTCCTGCTCCGCGACGTTGCCGCAGATCTCGCAGAACCGGACGCGGATGCGGATCTCGGTCAGCAGCTCCGCGAGACGGGCGACGTCGAACGTCGGCGTCTGCAGGATATGGAACGCGATGCGCTGCGCCGACTTCGGGCCGATACCGGGAAGGCGGCCGAACTCGTCGATCAGCTCTTGGACGATGCCGTCGTACATCAGGAGAACCTCGTGGGGGGCTCGTAGGGCTCTTCGCGAAGGAACGTCGCGCCGAGCACCTGGCGGATCACGGCCTCACCGTAGCGCTGCACGCCGCCCGCGGCGGGGGTGCGCTCGATGACGACCGGCGGAGCAGCCGCGGGGGCCGTGCGCGCGGCAGCCTGCGGGGCCGCCGTCGGTGTCGTCCGCGGGGAGGGAGGGCGGTCGTACGGAGCCGGGGGCTCGTAGGCCGGATCGTACGGCGGCTCCTCGTCGAACGCGGGAGCGTCGTCATCGCCCGGCAGCGGCGGCTCGTCGCGGTCGACCCTGCCGTCGGCCGGCGGGGTCGGGGCGGCGGAGGCGGCCTCGACCTCCTCCGGCTCGTCGTCGACGGCGAGGGGCGCCGCGGGGGCGGCGGCCGGTGTCGCGGCGTCAGCGGTCGGGATGGAGGCGACCGCCCACTCCGTCACGGGAGCGGTGGCGGCGCGCGTCTGCGGGCGGGAGGGCCGTGCTGACGCAGGCTCCGATGCGGGAGCGGCGTCGGCCGGCGCGGTGGATCCGGACGAGGCCGGCTGCCGCGGCGCACCGCCGGGTGGCATCGGTGCCGGGAGGTACTTGACACGTACCCCGACCTCCTGCTCGATGGCTGTGCGGAGGTGGTCGGAGGGGCCGGATCCCGGCGTGGTCCCCTTGAACTTCGCGACGTCATGCTGGCTCGTGAACCCGAGGGTCAGCACCTCGGAATCACCGTCGTAGGCGAGGGGCTGCACGGCGGTCGCGAGCAGCCAGGACGTGCGGCTGATGCCTTCCAGACGCTTCAGCACGGCCGGCCAGGCGTCGCGGACGCGCTCGAACGTGACGGGAGCGGACGGCGCGGAGGACGACTGCGGGGTCGGAGCGGGCTGGGGCTCCGGAGCGTGGCCGGGCTCGGGAGTGCTCTCGGGCTCCGGGGTGCGCTCAGGCTCCGGAGCGGGCGCAGGCTCGGGCGCGTCTGCAGGGGCGGTCGGAGCAGACGGAGCCGACGCCGCGGGCGCCGAGGGCGCCGCCGGAGCGGGCGTCCTCCCCGTGTCGGATGCGACGGTCGGAGACGGCGTCGCGGTCGCCGGCGGGACCACCGGCGGGTGCGTGGTGGCCGGCGGGTGCAGCGCGCCCGACGCGGCGGTGCCGGACGCCGCCGAGCCTCCGGGTGCGGCGGCGAGGACACGAGCGACCATGAGTTCGAGGTGGAGCCGCGGCGATGTGGCTCCGGACATGTCGTCCAGTGCCGCGCTGACCACGTCGGCGGTACGCGAGAGGCGCGCGGCGCCGAACGACTCGGCCTGCCGGCGCATCCGGTCGAGCTCGTCCTCCGCGATGCCGCGGAGGACGGCGGAGGCACCGGAGCCGACGGCGGCGATCACGATGAGATCGCGCAGGCGCTCCAGCAGGTCGTCGACGAAGCGCCGCGGGTCCTGGCCGGTCTGCACGACGCGGTCGATGGCGGGGAAGGCGGTCGCGGCGTCGCCCGCCGCCAGCGCATCGACGATCTCGTCGAGGAGGGCCCCGTGGGTGTACCCGAGCAGCGCCACCGCGCGCGCGTAGCCGACGGTGACGGTCTCCGAGCCGGCCGGGGCGTCCGAGCCCGCGATGAGCTGGTCCAGCAGCGACAGCGTGTCGCGGGGCGAGCCTCCTCCGGCGCGGACGACGAGCGGCAGCACACCCTGCTCGACGATCACGCCCTCTTCCGCACACAGCTTCTCGACGTACTCGAGCATCGCAGCGGGCGGGACCAGTCGGAACGGATAGTGGTGGGTGCGCGAGCGGATCGTGCCCAGCACCTTCTCGGGCTCCGTCGTGGCGAAGATGAACTTGACGTGCGGCGGGGGCTCCTCCACCAGCTTCAGCAGCGCGTTGAAGCCCTGCGGGGTGACCATGTGCGCCTCGTCGAGGATGAAGATCTTGAAGCGGTCGCGGCTCGGGGCGAAGGTGGCCCGCTCGCGGAGGTCGCGGGCGTCATCGACGCCGTTGTGGCTCGCCGCGTCGATCTCGACGACATCGAGCGATCCCCCGCCCGCCCTGGACAGCTCGACGCAGCTCGGGCACGTCCCGCAGGGGGTGTCGGTCGGCCCTTCCGCGCAGTTCAGGCAACGGGCGAGGATGCGCGCCGAGGTGGTCTTGCCGCAGCCACGCGGACCGGAGAACAGATAGGCGTGACCCACACGGTCGCCGCGCAGCGCGGTCATGAGCGGATCGGTCACCTGCGACTGCCCGATCATCTCGCCGAACGTCTCGGGTCGGTAGCGGCGGTAGAGGGCTGTGGTCACCCCTCCAGCCTACGGCGTGCCACCGACGTTGCTCCCCTCTCGCTCGACCCGGCCTCTTTAACGCGAACCACCCCGTTGCGGACGTCCGCAACGGGGTGGGACGCACGCAACGGGGTGGGTCGGCGGTCAGTCGATCGGCTCGATGACGGGGATGGCGCTCGTGATCACCGGGACCGAGGCGGAGAGCCGGGTGCCGTCGTCGCGGCGGGCGTCGGCGAACTCCTGCAGCGTCGGGCGACCGGGGATCACGGGCCCCTGGTTCGCGAGGGGGACGATGACGTCGTCCTCCAGGGTCGCGATGTAGGCGTTGTCGCGCACGCTGAACGGCACCGGAGGACCGCTGCGCACCTGCACCCGCAGCTCGTGCCGCGTGACGGTCACCTGCATCGCCGTGCCCTGCCACTGCAGCGGGAACGACAGCGAGGGCCAGGACTCCGGGAGCCGCGGGTCGAAGCTGAGGTCGCCGCCGTAGTCGCGCATGCCGCCGAAGCCGCACACGAGCGCCGTCCAGACCCCACCCGCCGAGGCGACGTGCACGCCGTCGGCTGCATTGTGGTGCAGGTCGTGCAGATCGACGAACAGCGACTGCTCGAAGTACTTCTGCGCGAGGTCCTGGTAGCCCACCTCCGCCGCGAGGATCGACTGCACGACCGCCGACAGGGTCGAATCGCCCGTCGTCAGCGGGTCGTAGTAGTCGAAGTCGGCCTTCTTCTCCTCGGGCGAGAAGTGGTTGCCCTGCAGGAACAGCGCCAGCACCACGTCGGCCTGCTTGAGCACCTGGAAGCGGTAGATCACGAGCGGGTGGAAGTGCAGCAGCAGCGGACGCTGGTCGGCAGGGGTGTTCGCGAGGTCCCAGACCTCCCGCTCCAGGAACAGCGAGTCCTGCGGATGGATGCCGAGGCTCTCGCTGTACGGGATGTACATCGCCTCCGCCGCCCGCTCCCACGACTCCGCCTCACCGGAGCCGAGGCCCGTCCGCTCCACGAGGGCCGCGTAGTCCTCCGGGTAGCTGTCGCGGATCTCCCGGACGACCTTGGCCGCATAGCGCAGGTTGTACCGCGCCATGACGTTCGTGTACAGGTTGTCGTTCACGACGGTCGTGTACTCGTCCGGGCCGGTGACGCCGTGGATGTGGAACGTCTGGAGGCCATCGCCGGCACCGGACTGCTCCACGAGCCGCGACCCCCGCCAGAAGCCGAGGGTGGCCCAGAGCCGCGCGGTCTCGATCGCGACGTCGGCACCCTCGCGACGCAAAAACGCCTCGTCCCCGGTCGCCCGCACGTACTTGCCCAGCGCGAAGCTGATGTCGGCGTTGATGTGGTACTGCGCCGTGCCGGCGGCGTAGTACGCCGAGGCCTCCTCGCCGTTGATCGTGCGCCACGGGAACAGTGCGCCGGCCTCGTTGAGCTGGGCGGCCCGGCGACGCGCGGCGGGGAGCATCTTCACCCGGGCTCGCAGCGCGTTGTAGGCCCAGCGCGGCGTCGTGTAGGTGAGGAAGGGGAGCACGTAGATCTCGGTGTCCCAGAAGTAGTGGCCGCTGTAGCCCGAACCGGTCAGGCCCTTGGCGGGGACGCCGGCGCCGTCGGCCCTTGCCGAGGCCTGCGCGAGCTGGAACAGGCACCAGCGCGTGGCCTGCTGCAGGTCGTCGCGCCCGCCGATCTGCACGTCGCTGCGCTCCCAGAACGCGTCGAGCCACTCGCGCTGACGACGGAAGACCGTCTCCACGCCCTCGTCCGCGGCCCGGTCGAGCGAGCGACGGCAGCGATCGACGAGCTCCCGCGGGGGCACGCCGCGGGAGGAGTGGTAGCTGACGAGCTTGGTGATCGTGATGGGCACGCCGGCCTTCGCCTGCACGCGGAAGACGTTCTTGGCGATGTCCGGCTCGATGAGCGTCCGGACGTTGTAGTCGTTCTCCGTCTCGATGATGTGATCGGCCACGACGGCGACGGTCATCCCGGACGCGGCGACCCGATACGACAGGGCGGAGCGCAGGCCGTCCTGCCAGTGCTCGGCGGGCTGCAGCACACGGTCCGCGATGCGCTCGGCCTTGCGCGGGTCGAAGGCGGCACCCTTGGTCGTCATCGGAGAGCCGGCATACACGCCCGCCCCGTCCTGACGGTTGAGGAGCTGGCAGCTGATCGTGACCGGGGCGTTGGCGTTCTCGACGACGACCTCGAGCCGCAGCACCGCGAGGTGGCGCTCCTCGAAGCTCACGAGACGCTGATCCCGCATGCGCACCCGCTTGCCGGAGGGCGTCTCCCAGACCACGCGCCGTTCGAGCACCCCCGTGCGCATGTCGAGCGTGCGGGCGTACTCGCGCACGTCCGCGTCGTCGAGGGAGATCGGCTCGTCGTCGACGTAGAGCCGCATCACCTTGGCGTCGGGGGCGTTGACGATGGTCTGGCCGACTTCGGCGAAGCCGTAGGCCTGCTCGGCGTGCCGGATGGGCCAGGTCTCGTGCAGACCGTTGATGAAGGTGCCGTGCTCCTGCGCGCCACGCCCCTCGATGTGGTTGCCCCGGAGCCCGAGGTAGCCGTTGCCGACCGAGAACAGCGTCTCGCCGACGCCCTCCTCCGAGTAGCGCGTCTCGATGAGACGCCACGGGTCGACGGGGAAGCGGTCGCGGTCGATCATGCGGTCTCCGGGGTGTCGGTACGGGTGGCGGGAAGCAGGACGCCGAGGTCGTCGACGACGTGGGTGGCTCCGGCGGCCCGGAGCGCGTCGGCGCCCGCTCCGCGGTCGACGCCGATGACCACGGCATACCCCGCCGCGGCGGCGGAGGCGGCACCGGAGGTGGCGTCCTCGACGGCGATGCTGCGGGCCGGGTCGACGCCGAGGGCCGTGGCGCCGGCGGCGAACATGTCGGCAGCGGGCTTGGAGGCGAGGTGCTCGCGCTCGGCGACGACGCCGTCGATCACGACGCGGAAGAAGGAGCGGATGCCGGCGGCCGCCAGCACCTCCTCGGCGTTCTTCGAGCTGGAGACGACGCCGAGCGGGATCCCGGCGGCGTGCAGCGCCTCGACCACGGCGAGGGAGCCGGGGAACGGAGCGATGCCCTGGCTGCGGAGGGAGGTCGCGAACGCGGCGTTCTTGCGGTTGCCGATCCCGCAGATGGTCTCGGCCGACGGGTCGTCGTCCACCGAGCCCCACGGCACCTCGACGTTGCGGCTGCGCAGCAGACTCGCGACGCCGTCGTAGCGCTTCTTGCCGTCGACGTAGGCGAAGTAGTCCTCGTCGGTGTACGGCGGAGTGATGTCCCAGCGGGCGAAGACGTCGTCGAAGACCGCCTTCCAGGCGCGCATGTGCACCTCGGCGGTCGGCGTGAGGACGCCGTCGAGGTCGAACAGCACACCGTCGGCGTGGAACAGGTCGGGCAGCGCGTGTGGCACAGAGCCTCCAGGAGAAGGACGAGGGTCGGGTCGGCACCTCTCCGTGCCACTGTGCAAGCGTAATGGCGGTGACGCGCGCGGGGTAACCCCGGACCGGGATCAGAGCATCTCGGCGGTCTGCCTGGCGATCTGCAGCTCCTCGTCGGTGGGGACGACGAGGACCGTCACGGCGGACGCATCCGTGGAGATGACACGGATGCCGCGCTCCTTCGCCTCGTTGCGGGCGGGATCGATCTCGATCCCCGCGAAGCCGAGCGTCGCCATCGCCGCTGCCCGCACAGGGGCCGCGTTCTCGCCCACGCCGGCGGTGAAGGACACGACGTCGACCCCGCCCAGCTGGGCGATGTAGGCGCCGGCGTAGGCCCGGAGACGGTGGACGTACACGTCGAAAGCGAGTGTCGCGGCCTCTTCGCCCGCAGCGACCCCGGCGAGGATGTCGCGCATGTCGCTGCGACCGGCGAGGCCGGCCAGCCCGCTGCGGGTGTTCAGGAGCGCGTCGAGGTCGTCGATCGTGTAGCCGGCACGGCGCGACAGGTGCACGAGGGCGGCCGGATCGAGGTCGCCCGAGCGCGTCCCCATGACGAGCCCCTCGAGCGGGGTGAGTCCCATCGACGTCTCCACCGAGCGGCCGCCCTCGATCGCGGTGACCGAGGCGCCGTTGCCGAGGTGGAACACGAGCTGCCGCAGGGAGCTGAGATCGCGCCCGAGGAAACGCGCGGCGGCCGCGCTGACGTACTGGTGGCTCGTGCCGTGGAAGCCGTATCGACGGACCCGGTGCGCGGCGGCGAGCTGCGCGTCGATCGCGTAGGTGTAGGCCGCCGGCGGGAGCGTCTGATGGAACGCCGTGTCGAACACCGCGACGTGCGGGACGTCGGCGAATACGGCGCGGGCCGCCCGGATGCCGGCGAGGTTCGCGGGGTTGTGCAGCGGTGCCAGCACGGCGAGCTCGTCGATCTGCCGCTCGACGTCGGCGTCGATCAGGGTCGGCGCGTAGAAGCGCGCCCCACCGTGCACGACCCGATGCCCCACCGCGACCGGCGGATGGGCATCGAGCGAAGGACCGTGCGCGGCGAACTGCGCGCGCATGACCTCGAAGGCCGCAGCGTGGTCGGGGATGGGCTGCTCGTCGCGGTAGGTGGCGTCGAGCATCGTGGCCGACGGTCCGTCACCCGGCTCCGGGCGCACGGTGTGGGCGACAGGGCTGGACTCCTGTCCGATGCGCTCGATGAGCCCGCTGGCGAGTTCGTCCTCGTGCGCGGTGTCGATGAGGCTGTACTTCAGCGAGGACGACCCGCTGTTGATGACGAGGATCGCGCTCACGCCCCCTCCCCCGATCGCTCGTCGCCCTGGGCCTGGATCGCCGTGATGGCCACCGTGTTCACGATGTCGTCGACGAGCGCACCGCGGGACAGGTCGTTGATGGGCTTGTTGAGCCCCTGGAGCACTGGACCGATGGCCACGGCGCCGGCGGAGCGCTGCACCGCCTTGTAGGTGTTGTTGCCGGTGTTGAGGTCGGGGAAGACGAACACGGTCGCCCGCCCCGCCACCGCCGAGTCCGGCAGCTTGGCCTTGGCGACCGCCGCGTCGGCGGCGGCGTCGTACTGGATGGGGCCCTCCACCAGGAGTTCGGGAGCGCGCTCGCGCACGAGTGCCGTCGCCGCCCTGACCTTGTCGACGTCGGCTCCCGACCCGGACTCACCAGTGGAGTACGACAGCATCGCCACGCGGGGGTCGATGCCGAACTGCCGGGCGGTGGTGGCGGACGAGATCGCGATGTCGGCGAGCTGTTCGGCCGTGGGATCGGGGATGACCGCGCAGTCGCCGTACACGAGCACGCGGTCGGCGAGGGCCATGAGGAACACGCTGGAGACGACGTTCACACCCGGCTTCGTCTTGATGATCTCGAAGGACGGACGGATCGTGTGCGCCGTGGTGTGCGCGGCACCGGAGACCATGCCGTCGGCGAGTCCGAGGTGCACCATCATCGTCCCGAAGTAGGAGACGTCCGTGACGGTGTCGGCGGCCTGCGCGAGCGTGATCCCCTTGTGGGCGCGCAACCGAGCGTACTCGGCGGCGAAGCGCTCCACGAGGGCCGGGTCGGTGGGGCTCACCACGTGCGCACCGGCGATGTCGAGGCCGAGCTCCGCCGCCCGCGCACGGATCGCGCCGTCGTCGCCGAGGATGGTCAGCTCCGCCACCTCACGGGACAGCAGCGCCGCCGCCGCGCGGAGGATGCGGTCGTCGTCGCCCTCGGGGAGGACGATATGGCGACGGTCGGACCGCGCGCGCTCCATCAGTCCGTACTGGAACATGAGCGGTGTGACGACGTGCGACTCGGCGAGCCCGAGCTGCTCGGTGAGCTCGGCCACGTCGACATGCGCCTGGAAGAGTCCGAGTGCCCGGTCGTAGCGACCGCGCGAGTCGGCGGAGATGCGACCGCGGGCGCCCATCACCCGTACCGCCGTGTCGTAGGTGCCGAGGTCGGTCGTGATGATCGGCACCGAGGAGGCGAAGCCGTCGAGCAGCTGGAGGATCGGTTCGGGCAGGGGGAAGGGACCGTTGAGGATGATCCCGGCGATCCGCGGGAACGTGCCGGAGGAGTCGGCGAGGAGGGCGGCGAGCAGCACCTCGGTGCGGTCGGCGGGGATCACGACGACGGCCTCGTCGGTGAGACGCGGCAGGACGTTCACCATCGACATCCCGGCCACGACGATGGACAGCGCGACCGCGGTCAGGCGATCCTCGTCGCCCTTGAGCAGCGTCCCGTCGACGGCGGAGACGATGCCGCGGATGGACGGTGCAACGAGCGCGCGGTCCTCGGGCAGCGCCCAGACCGGGGTGCCGGCGGGAAGGACGGCGCGCACCGCGTCGACGATGGCATCGAGCCCGTCCGGGTCGGCCCTGTTCACGGCCACCGCGAACAGCTCCGCGCGCTCCTCGGCGAGTTCCGGCAGCGCGAGGGCGGCGATCTGGCCGACGGCGGCAGGCACCCGCGCGGTCGTGGTGCCGAGCTGCTCGGCCTGTCGCTGCTGGTCGCGCCCGCTCAGCACGAGCAGGACGGGGGCGCCGAGGTTCGCCGCGATCCGGGCGTTGAAGCCGAGCTCGGCGGGGCTCGCGACGTCGGTGTAGTCGCTGCCGACGATCACCACCGCGTCGCACTGCGCCTCGACGGCCTTGAAGCGGGCGACGATGGTCGACAGCGCGCCCTCCGGATCGGCGCGCACATCGTCGTAGGTGACGCCGATGCAGTCCTCGTAGTCGAGCTGGACGCCGTCATGGGCGAGCAGCAGCTCGAGGATCTCGTCGCGCTCCGCGACCGCCCGGGCGATCGGGCGGAAGACCCCGACGCGCGGTGACACGCGCATCAGCGCGTCGAGCGCCCCCAGGGCGATCGTCGACTTCCCGGTGTGGCCTTCGGCCGAGGTGATGTAGATGCTCCGCGACACGGCTCCAGCTTAGGCGGGCGCCCCGACACCGCACCCCACAGCTGCCGTGACAATCGCGGCGGTCACTCGCACGGGCCGGAGAGCACGTCGACGACCGCCGTCGCGTCCTCCTGATACCGCGTGTAGTAGTCCCGATCGGTGTTCACCTGCACCCGGTGGATGGCATGCGAGGGCGCCATCGACGGCCAGTCGGGCACGCGTCCGAGGCGCTCGAAGAACAACCGGGCGGCGGTGGCCGGATCCATCCGCTGCTCCGCGCTCCCCCACCAGTCCTGCTGCTGGAAGAGGCCGATGCTCGTCGTGCGCGATCCATCCGGATTGGTCCAGCCGCGCGTCTCCCAGTCCCCGTAGTCGATGTTGCGCAGACTGCTCTCGCCCATCGCGGTCATGACGCCGAGGATCTGGCCGTCCCGCGCGAACCCGAGCTCGTCGGCGGTGCGGATGATGGTCGCGGCGTTCTCGAGCTGTTCACCGCTCCATCCGGCCACCCCTGCCTGGGGGAAGGTCGACGGACGGTCGAGGCAGACCGGCGCCGGATCCCTCGCCAGCCCCAGCGGGATGAGCACGAGCAGCGCCGCCCCCGCGGCCACCACGGCGGCGGACACGGCGACGCGCCACAGGGTCCGCTTCCGCTGTGCGCGCCGGGCGGCTCGACGGCGGGCCTCGCGGCGTCGGCGGTTGGCGGCCTCGCGCGACGCGGCGGGCCGCCGGGTCGACGTGGTCCGCGTCCCCGTCGTCCTCCTCGTGCGCGGAGCCGTCATCGTCCGATGGCGCGGCGCTGGTCGGGACGCCGTCCGGCGAGCGCGGCCGCACCGCCTCCGATGGCGCCGAAGAGGTGCCCCTGCCAGGACACGCCGTCCGCCACTCCGAACACCCCGGCCAGCATGGTGCCGCCGTAGAGGCCGATCACGACGACGGCGATCACCGCGTAGAGGATGCGATGCGCCACCCGGCCGGGGGCGAACACCCGCATCACCACGTAGCCGAAGTAGCCGAACACGAGTCCGGAGGCGCCGACCGTCAGCGTGCCGGGCGCGTTCACGAGCCAGGTCCCGAGCCCGCCGACGACCGCGACGATCACGGTGACCGCCCAGAATCGGCGCGTGCCCTCGACGGCCACCAGGCAGCCCAGCACGAGGAACGGGACGGAGTTCGCGATCAGATGCGCCCAGCTCGCGTGCAGCAGCGGCGCGAACACGATCCCGAGCAGCCCGGCGGGATCCCACGAGCGGATGCCGAGGCCGCTGAACGAGCCCGGCAGCACGGCGTCCGCGAACTGCACCGCCCACATCGCCGCGAGCAGCAGCACGGGCGACGCGAATCGCCGCAGCGGATGCTCGGGTCTGGCCGGCGGAGGAACGGTCACCGCTCGATTGTCGCAGGAGCACCCTGGGGCCGGCTGGACGCGGGCAAAAGAAAAGACCCTCCGCGCACCCAGCAGAGCCCGGTTACCCTTGCTGCGTTTCCGCCCTGGGGGAATTGGCCTGGATGCCGCCACGCGGAGAGCCGTCGTCCACTCTACCCGACGCCGACCGGCGCGATGACACACCGCACTCTTTGAGAGACTGTGCAGGTCATGGATCCGCTCGCCCACCCGCTCTCGTCGTGGCGGTTCCGCGGACCGCTGCGCACGTACCAGGCCGAGGTGCTGGAGCGCATCGAGGTCGGCTCCGACGAGAAGATGCACGTCGTCGCACCGCCGGGTTCCGGCAAGACCCTGCTCGGACTGCTGCTCGCCGCGCGGGAGGGACACCGCACGCTCGTCCTGACTCCGACGCTCACCATCCGCCAGCAATGGCTCCGGGAGGCGCGGAAGCTCGCCCCCGAGGACGACGCTGTCTCGGACGATCCGCGGCGGCTCGGAGACCTCACCGTGCTGACCTACCAACTCCTCAGCGTCACCGGCGACGGTTCGCCGTTCGAGGAGCTGGCGCGTCATCGGTGGATCGCCGAGCTCGCCGAGACCGATCGGTCCGAGGCCGATGCGGCGACCTGGCTCGCCACACTCGAGGTCGACAATCCCGATCGCTACCGCTCAGGACTGCGGCGGCGGGTACGCCGGGTGCGCCGCTCGTTCTCGCAGCAGCGCCCGGAGGAGCTGGCCCGGGTGCTGCACCCCAACGCCGTGGAGGTCATCGACGCGATCGTCGGCTCCGGAGTGCGCACGATCGTCCTGGACGAGTGCCATCACCTGCTCGACCACTGGGCGCTGGTCGTCGCCTACCTGGCGGCGCGCATCCGGGCCGCGGGATCGCCCCCGGTCCTGATCGGCCTGACGGCGACGCTCCCCTCCCCCGACGACGGTGTCGAGTACGAGAACTACACGCGCCTGCTCGGAGACGTGGACTACGAGGTGCCCGCCCCCGCGGTGGTGAAGGAGGGCCACCTCGCGCCCTATCGGGACTCGATCTGGTTCACCCAGCCGGACCCGACCGAGGCCGCCTTCATCCGCCGGCACGAAGCCCTGCTCGCGGATCTCGTCGGGCAGGTGCTGTCCTCGCCGGATGGCGTGGCGTATCTGGAGGCGACGTTGCAGCCGGAGCCGGCGGCGGGCTCCGTGCCACCGACGGGGACGGATGACCCCGACATCGCGCGGCGGGCACGGCTGGAGCACGCGCTCTCCACGGACTTCACGCTCACCCGGGCCGCCGGCGTCGTCCTCCGAGCCGCGGCGCCGGGGCATCCGCTCGGCGCGCTCCTGCCGCCGGTGCTGTTCGGCCGCTGCACGACCGACGACCTCCTCACCGTCCTCACCCGTTTCGCGCAGACGCGCCTACTCACCGACCCCACCGCCCTGCGCCGATGGGAGCACGTGCGCGGAGCTCTCGCGGATTTCGGCCTGCACCTCACCGATCGGGGGCTGCGACGCGGCCGGGACCCGGTGGAGACCACACTGACGTCTTCGGTGGCGAAGGACCGCGCGGCCGTGGACATCCTGCGCCGCGAGCTGAGCGGAGACGCCGGCGCCCAGATGCGGGCGGTGATCGTGACCGACTTCGTCGAGCACGGGAGCCGCCGCGGGCTCACCGGGCAGCCCGCCGGCGCGCTCCGCGTCTTCGACCTCCTGGCCGCCGACGAGGTGACAGGGACGCTGCGTCCGGTGCTGCTGACCGCCCATCATCTGCGGGTGCGGGCCGTCGATGCCGCCGACCTCGCGGAGCAGCTGTCCGCGGTGCTCGGGGACGAGGTGACGGTCGTCGACGGAGCAGGAGGCGCGCGGGATCTCCGCGTCGCCGAGGCCGGACGGGGCCAGGTCGTCGCGGCCGTCTCGGAGCTGATCCGACGCGGCACCGTGCGGGTGCTCGTGGGCACCCGAGGACTCCTCGGCGAGGGGTGGGACTGCCCGTCGGTGAACACGCTGATCGATCTGACCGCGGTGGCGACGAGCACCGGCACCCAGCAGCTCCGGGGGCGCACCCTGCGTCTCGACCCCGCATGGCCGGAGAAGGTGGCGCACAACTGGTCGGTGGCGTGCGTCATCCCCGCGTCCGTCGACCTGGACAGCCCCGCCGAGACGCAGCGCCTGCGACGACGACACGGACACCTCTGGGGGCTCAGCGCCGACGACGGCACCCGGATCGTCTCGGGACTGGATCACGCGCTCCCCTCCGCCGCGATCGCCGCACTCGACGACGTCCTCGAGAAGGTCCCCGGCGCCACGATCGAGAGGATCAACGAGGAGACGCTCTCGCGGCTCCCCACCCGCGCCCGGACCAGAGCGGACTGGCGGATCGGCGAGCCTCACGACCCCCGGGAGCGCGACGTGGTCTCCGTCCGCACGACGCCGGAGGCCCGCCTGCTGCGGACGGGACCGACCCTCGCCGCTGCCGTGCCCCTGACATTCGGATTCAGCGCGACCGGCATCGCCCTCGGAACGGCGGCGTTGGGGGCGATCGGCGCAGTCTCCCTCCCGCTGGAGGCGGGCGTCACCGTCGCGGCGCTCGGCGGCGTGCTGGCGACCGCTGTGGTGTGCGGGTCCAGCGTGCTGCGCGCGTTGCACCGCCTCCGTGACCCCGCTGCTCTGTACGGCGGCGCCGCGCTGGCCATCGCCCGGTCCCTCCACGACGCCGGACGGGTGGGGCCCTTCGATGCCTCGACCGTCCGGGTGCGCAACCGCTCCGCCGCCGACTTCTGGATCGAGATCGCCGGCCCGCGGAGCGACCGCGCACTGATCGCCGACGCCCTGCAGGAGCTGTTCGCCGTGGCCGAGAGCCCGCGCTTCCTCCTGCGGGTCGACCAGGGGGTCTTCGGCCGGCCCGGTCCCGTGCTCGACCGCATCCGCTCGATCGTCGACCGCGCCGTCCCCGGTCGTCGTCTGCTGCCGGTTCCCGCAGCGCTCTCGCGCCTCCGAGCCGACGCCGAGGCTTTCGCCGCGCGGTGGCGGGAGACGGTCGGGCAGTGCGAGCTCCACGAACTCCGGGGGACGACGGGTCTCGCGCTGCTCCAGGTCGCCCGCCTCACCCCTGCGCTGCTCGACCCCGCGGAGCCGCGGTACCGGATCTGGGGCTGACGGCCGACCCTGCCGTCCCCGCAGACCGGCCAGCCCGACATGGTCCCGCAGGCCGTGCGGAGCGTACGATCGATGCACGCGCATCGTTGCGCCGGACGAGAGGGAACGCATGCCAGAGAACGCCCCCCTGAGCCCGGTCGCGATCGACGCCGACGGATTCGCCGCGCAGACGGCGGCCATCCTCGGCTCGATCAGCCAGGTGATCGACGGGAAGCCCGAGGCCGTGCGCAGCGCCCTCGTCTGCCTGCTCGCCGAAGGCCATCTGCTCATCGAGGACGTGCCCGGGGTCGGGAAGACCATGCTGGCGCGCGCCCTCGCCGCCACCGTCGATGCCACCGTCCGGCGCATCCAGTTCACCCCGGATCTCCTTCCCGGCGACGTGACGGGCGTGTCCGTCTACAACCCCGTCGACCGCGAGTTCGAGTTCAAACGCGGCGCCATCTTCGCGCACATCGTCATCGCCGACGAGATCAACCGCTCGTCCCCCAAGACCCAGTCGGCGCTGCTGGAGGCCATGGAGGAGGGGCAGGTCACGGTCGACGGCTCCACCCACCGGCTGCCGGATCCGTTCCTCGTGGTCGCCACGCAGAACCCGCTGGAGATGGAGGGCACGTACGCGCTCCCCGAGGCGCAACGCGACCGCTTCATGATGCGCATCTCGATGGGCTACCCCGACCCCGCGGCCGAGGCCCTCATGCTCCGGCAGCGTGACGTCGTGAATCCGCTGGCGACCGTCACCCCCGTCGCGGACGCCGCCGCGATCTCCCAGCTCATCGCGTGGGCGCGCGCCGTGCACGTGGCGCCCGCCCTCGAGGAGTACGCCGTCTCCCTCGCCCAGGCGACGCGGAACGACCCCAGCCTGCACCTCGGCGCCAGCCCGCGGGCCACGCTGCAGCTCGTCCGCGCGGCGAAGGTCTGGGCCGCGCTGGACGGCCGCGACTACGTCATCCCGGACGACATCACCGACCTGCTGATCCCCGTGTTCGCGCACCGGCTGCTCCCCGCCCGCGGGGCCCACCGTGCCGGCGCGCAGCCGGTCGAGGCCGCACTCACCCAGATCGCCGAGCGCGTCCGCGTCCCCGTCGCGACCCGCTCCTGAGGACGCGATCATGCGCCGACGTCGACTGCTCACGCCGCGCGGCACCGGTGCGCTCGTCGCCGCGCTCGGGTGCGTGATCGCGGCCAACGTCCTCGGCGCCAGGATCCTCCTGTACCTCGGGATCCTGCTGGCTGCGCTCACGCTGTTCGCCGCCCTCGCCGTGCGTCTCCCGCGACGCTCCGGAACGGTCAGCCGACAGATCTCGACCGACCTGCTCACGGTCTCGGAGACCTCGCGGGTGACGGTCCGCTTCACGCTGCGCGCCCTCCGGGTCCCGCACGGGCTCTGGCACGACGTCCTCCCCACCGCGGTCGCCGGCGACTCGGGGGGCGAGTATCCCGGGGACACACCCCAGCTGAACTACCTCATCACCGGTGTCCGCCGGGGTGTCTGGCCGCTGGGCCCCCTCCTGCTGCGCACCGTCGACCCGTTCGGTCTCGCCCAGCGCGAGCAGGCCTTCGGCGACACGCGCACCATCACGGTCGTGCCGGAGGTCTTCGCGCTCACCCCGCTCGCCGTGCGGATCGGCGCCGCGGGCGGGACCGCGCACACCTCGTCCACCCGCCTGGGCCAGGGCAGCGACAACCTCTCCCCCCGCGGCTACGCACCGGGGGACTCGATGCGACGCATCCACTGGAGGGCGACGGCGCACCGCGGCGAACTCATGGTCCGGCAGGAGGAGGAGGAGTCGAGCCCCGACGCGGTCGTCGTGCTCGACCGCGCCGCCGGCGGCTGGACCACGGGGACCGATGCCGTCGACCCGGCATTCGAGGCCGCGGTCTCCCTGTGCGCGTCCGCCGCCGTGCACCTCGCTGCGGAGGGGTACAGCGTCGACGTGCTGGACAGCGCCGGCACGCTCCTCGGCGTGCTCCGCGGACACGAGGACGACAGGGACGGCCTGCTGGTCGCCCTGGCGATGGTGACGCCGCGCGGCGAGAGGCGCGACCTCGCCGCGCTCCTGGGCGGGACACCGCCGGGGCCGCTCGTCTACGTGACCGGTCGGCTGGACGAGGAGGACGCCGCGCTCCTGCGTCCGGCGGGGGCCGCAGCACCGCTGCTGTTCAGCACCGATCCGCTCCCGGGAACGGAGGACGCCGCCCGCCAGCACGGCTGGACCGTGACCCGGCTCGGCGTCGACGTCGCGGATGCCTGGGACGACGCGCTGTCGGCGCGGACGGGAGCCGCCGATGTTCCGCGCTGAGCGCACGCGACCCGCCCTCGTGCCCGCCGACACCCGCGCACGCTGGCACCGTGACCGGGAGGAGCCGCCGTCCGGTGTCCTCGCTCCGGCGGCCCTCGCCGGCCTCACGGCCCTCACGGCGCTGTGGCCGTTCACCGCCGTCATCGCTCCGGGGACCTGGTCGTTCGTCGCGACCGTCGTCATCATCGCCGTCGTGGGGGTCGGCGCGCTCGTGCGTCATCTCCTACGCGGGCGTTCGGAGGGTATCGCCGGGCTGCTCGCCCTTGTGGCGCAGGTCATCGTGGCGGTCGGCGTCCTCACGCTGCTCCTCGCCGGAGACACCGCGATCGCGGGGGTCGTGCCGACGCCCCGCACCTTCGGCCTGTTCCAGGCCCTCGCCTCCGCCGCGGCGGAGGAGATCGTCTTCGGTTCGGCCCCGCTGGAGGCCTCCCCGGGGCTTGCGGCCGCCCTCGGAGCGGGCTTCGCGGGCGTCGCGATCCTGCTCGATCTCCTGATCGCGAGTCGCTCCGCCGTGCTCACGACCGTTCTGCTGGGCGTCACCGGTGCGGTGCCCATGATCATCACCCTGGGTGCCCCGAATGTGGCCTGGTTCGCCCTCGCGGCGGTCGTGGCGCTCCTCGTGTTCCGCTTCACTGCACGTCGGCATCCGGAGTCACCGCGCCGCGCGTCGGCCGGCGTCGCGGTCGCCGTCGGTGCCGCCGCCGTCGCGACCACCCTCGTCGTGACGCCGCTGCTCCCGGTCGGCTCGACCATCACCGGCACCGGGGTCGGCGTGACCGTCGATGCCTCGCTACGGCTGGGCGACGATCTGCGGCAGCCGAGTCCGGTCGAGGTGCTGACGGTGGCCGCGAAGACCGACACCGCCCCGTATCTCCGCCTCACGACGCTCTCCCGGTTCGACGGCCGCGTCTGGCAGCCGGATCGCGGGGACCTGCAGTCTCAGGTCGACGGCTTCGGGGATCCGGAGTGGGGGGACGACATCACCACCGCGGAGCAGACGACCTCGATCCGGGTGCTGCGCATGTCGAGCTCCTGGCTCCCGCTGCCGTATCCGGCCACGGAAGTGCAGGGTCTGAGCGCCGCGTGGCGCGTGTCGCCCGAGAACCGCACCCTCTTCTCCCGCCGCGCCGATGCGGTCGGCAACGACTACACGGTCACCTCGCTCCGCGTGACGCCGACCCTGGAGCAGATCCGCGCCGCGGAGGTCGCCCCGCCCCTCGCGGACGCGGAGGACGAGGACGTCGAGCTTCCGGACATCATCTCCCGGCTGGCGACGGAGGTCACCGCGGACGAGGAGACCGACTACGACCGCCTCGTCGCCCTGCAGAACTGGTTCCGGTCGCAGTTCGAGTACTCGCTGGAGACGCCGGTCGACGAGGGGTTCGACGGGACCGGCGCGGACGCGGTGGCACGATTCCTCGAAGAGCGGTCCGGATACTGCGTGCACTTCGCCGGCGCCTTCGCCCTCATGGCCGAGAGCCTCGGCATGCAGGTGCGCATCGTAGTGGGCTACCTCCCCGGGTCCCTCACGGACGAGAAGCGCGGAGACGAGTCGATCTTCTCGGTGTCGAGCGATCAGCTGCATTCCTGGCCCGAGGTGCTGTTCCCCGGGATCGGCTGGGTGCCGTTCGAGCCGACCGCCTCGCTCGGCGTCCCCACGGCCTTCCGTGCGGGCACGACCGCAGGCGGGACCGGCGGAGGCCCCGCCACTCCTGCGCCGACGACCGCACCCCAGACGGAGGAGACCTCCGGCCCCGAGGTCGATCGGCGGGATGCCGATGCCGGCTCGACGGACTCCGGAGAGCTGCGCCGGCTGGACCCGACGCCGGTGGTCCTCACCGTGCTCGGCATCGTGGCGCTCCTCCTCCTTCCCGCGCTCGTCCGGCTCGTCGAGCGGCGCCTCCGGATGCGCCGTGCCGCTCGCGGAGACGCCGCCGCGGCCTGGGCGGAACTGCGCGACACCCTGATCGATCTCCGGATCGCGGTCTCGGATGCGGACAGTCCGCGGATGCGGGCCGCCGGGCTCGTCAGGGATGCGGGAGCCGACGAGGCTGCGCTGGGGCGGCTCATCGCGGCGGTGGAGCGCGCCAACTACGCCCGCGCGTCCGCGGCGGAGGACGACCTCGGCGCGCCCTTGCAGTCCGTGCTCGCCAGTCTCCGCGCGCATGTCGACGGGTCGACGCGGGCACGCGCACTGCTGCTGCCGCGGTCGCTCTACGCTTCGCGCGGATCAGACGCCCGGCTCCTGGTGTGACCGTCGTCGCGCCGCTCAGGCCCGCGTCGGCACGGTGGCCGCATGCGCGGGGCACGCGACGGCCTCGCAGTCCGCGCAGACGACGGACTGCACGCGGCACGACGGGTCAGGGCAGTTGGCGGTGCGCTTGGTCGCCGCGCCGCATCCCACGCACATACCGATGACTCGCGCGTGGTCCGAGAAGTCGACGGATCCACGCCCGTCGAAGACGTAGAGCGATCCGTCCCAGAGGCCGTCGTCGCCGAAGGTCTCCCCGTAGCGGACGATGCCGCCCTCCAGCTGATACACCTCGCCGAAGCCGCGGGCGACCATGAGACTCGACAGCACCTCGCAGCGGATGCCGCCGGTGCAGTACGTGACGACGGGCTTGCCCTTCAGGTCGTCGTAGGTGCCGGAGTCGAGCAGGCGCACGAAGTCCCTGGTGGTCTCCGTATCCGGCACGACGGCGCCACGGAAGCGTCCGATCTCGGCCTCCAGCGCGTTCCGTCCGTCGAAGAACACGACCTCGTCCCCGCGCTCGGCGACCAGGGCGTGCAGCTGTTCGGGGGTGAGCCGCGCGCCCCCGCCGACGACGCCGTCCGCGTCGACCCGCAGCTCATCCGGGGCGCCGAACGACACGATCTCGTCGCGCACCTTCACACTCAACTTCGGGAAGTCGAGGCTGCGACCCGACGCGTCGAGCCCGGTGCCCTCGCTCCACTTGATGTCGGCGTCGCGGAAGGGCGCATAGGAGCGGAATGACCGCACCCATTTCTTCAGCACCGGGAGGTCGCCGCCGAGAGTGCCGTTGATGCCCTGCGACGAGATCAGCAGCCGACCGCGCAGCCCCAGCGCCTCGCCGAGATCGCGCTGCCAGACGCGGATGGCCTCCGGGTCGGCGAGCGGGGTGAACGCGTAGAAGAGGAGGATCTTGGGGGTGGCCACCCAGGAATCCTACGTCGCCTCCCGCGGGCCTAGGTCACGTCCCGCCGCAGGAACACGGCCGATCCCGCCCCCACCGCGAGGAGGATCCAGCCCGCCGCGATCGGCGCCGCCAACAGCCCGAGTCCTCCGCCCGCCGGGATCCCGATGGCGGACCCGTCGAACCGGAAGGCGTCGAGCAGAGCAGGAAGAGGCAGGTAGACGGCGCCGGCGCTCCAGAACATCGCCACGAGCAGCCCGACCCCCATCGAGAACGCGGTGACGAACAGCGCCGCGAGATGCGCCTGCACGACGATGCCGACCCCCAGGCCCCAGAGGGCGGCGGCCGCGCCGAGGGCGAGGGCGGCCATGACGGCGGACGGATGCACGGGGATCCCGCCCATCGTGACGAACAGCGCCGCGCGGCCGCCGAGGACGGCCGCGACCGCGACGACCGCGCCGCCCAGCGCCGAGGCAGGCATACGGACGACGAGCATCGCCCACCGGGACTCCAGCATCAGTCGCTGCGCGACGACACCGTCCCGCCGGTCGATCGTGTAGCGGAAGGAGCCGTAGACGGCGGCGAGGATGCCGGCGTAGGTCGCGAGCACGGCGTCGAACGGGGCCACCAGTCCTTCCCGCGCCTCCCGTGGCGCATCGCCGAGCTCCGCCGGGATGCTGGTCGCCAGGGACAGGGACAGCACGAAGGCCGCCAGTGCCATCCCGAGGAGGACGACATCCCCGGCCGCGCCGCGCGCCTGCGCCCGCAGCGCCCGACCGATCACGCGACGCTCCGGCGTCCTCGGACGGCGGCGAGCGCGACGAGACCGATCGCCCACGCCACCCCGATGCCGAGGGCAGGCACGAAGGCGAGCAGTCGTCCCTGGTACTCCGGCACGCTCAGCGCGGCGATGGCCATCCCGGGTGAGAACCGCGCGATCTCCGGTGCCGTCCGCAGCAGCGCGAACTCCAGCGCCATCGGGAAGACGAGGACGATGATCGCCGTCGCGTAGTAGTTCCGGGTGATCCAGCCGATCGCCCCGCCGATGAGAGCACCGAGGACGACCCCGGCCACGGCCCCGGCGATGATCCGCCATGCCTCGGCGGTGAAGACGAGCGCGAGCCCGTGGCGAGCGAGCAGGAGGGAGATCGCGAGCGTCCACAGCAGGAAGACGACGCCGGCCAGCGCCAGGGCGATGAGGACGCCGGCGACCAGTTTCCCTCGGAAGGCGCGACGGAACCCGACCGCCGTGAGCGTGCGGTCCATGGAGCCGTAGTAGTACTCCCGCGTCACCGGGTAGGCACCGACGAACGCCGCCGAGATGACCGACCACGCGAGCGGCTCCAGCAGTCGAGCCGTCGCCGCGCCGGGGTCGAGGCCGTCCAGAGCGAAGCGCGAGCCGTCGGAGAAGAGCACGAACGTCGGCATGAGGACGGCGACGAGGTACACGGCGAGGATCGACAGCCCGCTCACCGCGCGCAGCAGCTCGCTGCGGATCACGCCGCTCACGCCGGGGCTCCCTCGACGAGGTCGAAGTACCGACTCTCGAGCGAGTCGGCCCCGCCGGTGACCAGATCGTCCAGCCGTCCGGCGAAGAGCGCCCGACGCTTGATCACGACGACCTCGTCCACGACCTGCTCGAGTTCGGGGAGCTGATGACTGGAGACGAGGACCGTGCCGCCGCGTTCGGCGAAACCGCGGAGGAACCGGCGCAGCCAGCGGATGCCGTCGGGATCCAGCCCGTTGGCCGGTTCGTCGAGGATGAGCGTCCGCGGCGCGCCGATCAATGCGGCGGCCAGCCCGAGCCGCTGGGCCATGCCCGTCGAGTACGTCTTCACGCGCCGACGCGCATCGGCGGCCAGGCCGACCTCGGTGAGGACCTCGTCGACGCGGTCGCGGGGCGCCCCGGCGGCGAGTCGGCAGATCTCCAGATGCCGTCGCCCCGAGATGCCCGGCTCGAAGCCGAACCCGTCCATGTGGACGCCGACGTGCGTAGCGGGGTTGTCGAGCGCACCGAACGGCGCCCCGTCGATGAGGGTCTCTCCGCCGGTCGGGCGCACGAGGCCGACGATCGCGCGCAGCGTCGTCGACTTCCCCGCGCCGTTCGGTCCGAGGAGCCCGACGATCGCTCCGCGGGGCACGGCGAACGACAGGTCCTCGACGGCGGTGCGGTGTCCGAACCTCTTGGTCAGGCCGCGCACCTCGATGGCGTGCTGATTCATGCTCATCCTCTCTCCTCCTCGCTCGTGGGGGTCGCCAGCGGCGACACGGCCGCCGCCCAGAGCGCATGCCACAGCGGGGTCGTGCCCAGCTCGACCCGCGCCTGTCCGGCTGCCGGCAGGGCGCTCCTCTCCCCGGTCACCTCGACCTCCGCAACGGCCGTCGCCGCGACAGTCACCCCGGGCACCCTGACCGGGTACAGCGCCTCGATCGGAACCTCGGCCTCCGCCGCAGGGCGGACCGCGGTCCTCCCCTCGCCCCGGTACTCGTTCGCGAGGATCCCCCGCGTCGACAGGATGACGCGTGCACCGTCCGGGATGTCTGCACCGGCGTCCGCTCCTCCGCGGACCAGGACCACGCGGTCGTCGTCCACCCAGAACCCGAGTGTCGCGGCCGTCGGGACCGGGATGAGGATGCCGGCGGCCACCGTGCCGACGGCGAGCGCGGCGGTCACCGCGACGAGACGAGTCCGGGAGACACCGGATCGCCGCACACGGATCAGCGCGCGCACCAGGAGGGCGAGACCCACCACGACCACGACGCTCTCCAGGGCGAGCACGACGAGGCTCGCCCCCGCCCCGCCTCCGACGAGCAGCTGTGCGGTCCGCACGACCGCGAACAGCACCATCACGACCGGCGCCATCAGACAGCACAGGCCGAACGGCACGCTCCACCACCGCTCCAGCGCCCGAGGCTGCCGCGGGCCGCCGAACAGGACGCGGGCGAGGAAGCCCGCGCCGTCGCGGACCGTCCTCCCCCGGAGATTCGGTTCGTCCAGCGCACTCATCAACGCGATGTACCCGTCGAACCGCACGAACGGGATCAGGTTCACGAGGACGACGACAGTGCAGGAGATCGCGAGGAGCAGCAGCGTCTCGCGGGCCGTCGACGCCGGCAGGCCGAGAGCCGCGAGCATCGCCACCGCCGCCGCGGTGGCGTGGACGGCCGGACCGGCGAGCGCGATCGCCACACGATGCCGACGGTCGGCGAGCCGCCATCCGTCCGTCACATCGACGAAGAACGCGGGCGTGAGGTAGAAGAGCATGAATCCGGCGCGTCGGGGCCGGCCGCCCAGCCGGGTGAGGGTGAGCCCGTGCGCGGCCTCGTGGAACAGCGTCGCGAGTCCCAGCGCCACGACGACGACGATGAAGCCGGTGAGCGGTAGGGGGCGCGTGAGCACGTTCCTGAGATCGCCGGTCTGCAGGATCGCGGCGACGGCCCCGGCGACGAGCACCGCGGCGACGGCCGCGAGGGCTGCTCGGCGCGGGACGGGGACGACCAGCCGGTCCAGGCGCGCGAAGAGGGCCGGCGCACGGAGCGTCGCGAACTGCAGGGTGAACGGCGGTCGGTAGGCGACGCGGCCGGGTGGGCGGGACGCGCCCCCGTCCAGGAGACCGTTGTCGCGGAAGCGCTCCACCAGTCGCAGCACGCTCTCGTCGGTCGCCTCCGGCGCGAAGCGTACCCGCAGCGCGGAGACCGGGGTCCGGCCGTCCATCGCCGTCAGCAGGTCGACCACCGCCCGAGACAGCCGCGCGGACGGGACACCCTGCACCGTGGCGAGCCACACGGAGCCCTCGCCGGTGGGCTCAAAATCCACGCCGGTCGCCAGAGCGGGACACGTCTCCGCGGTGAGGGGGTCCCGCCCTCGTCCGCGCTGTCGCCACAGGGACCGGGAATCCGCGGCGGTCATCGCGCACCCCCTCGATCCCCGGAGAGAGACGTCGTGAGGAGCAGGATCTCCCCGGGGACCGGAGTCCGCACCGGAGAGATCCGGGGCGCCGTGAAGCCGGCCGCGACGAGTTCGTCGGCCAGGATCTCGGGGCTCAGCACGTGCAGCCGGCTCGTGAGCACCGGCACCTCCGCGCCCGGGGCGATATCGGCGAGACGGACCCAGTTGACCACCCGTACGGCGCCGTCGTCCTCGATCTGCTGCGCGAACAGGTAGGGCTCGTCTCCGGCGCTTCCGGGAACCACGATCTCGCGGTCGGCCGTCACCGCGAGGCGGTCCGCCGACGCTCTGCCCGCGACGGTGAGGGCGAAGACACCGGTGGAGTCGAGATGACGTCGGACACCCGCGTAGAGACGCGCCCGGCCCTCCCGGTCGAGCACCGTGATGGAGGTCGCCCCGAGGATGACCAGACCGTACCGCCCGTCGAGCGCGAGGTCGCGCATGTCCGCGACAACGCACTCGACCGTCGCGCCGTGCGGAACGGCTCCGCGGAGGCGCGCGAGCATGTCCGCCGAGAGATCGACCGCCGTGACGTGGTGCCCGGAGCGCACGAGCGGCACCGTCAGCCGTCCGCTCCCGGCCGCGAGGTCGAGGACGGGACCGGGGACCGCGCGCGCGAGCGCCAGGACCTCCCGGACCTCCGCCCGGTCCGGGCCGACGAGCCGGTCGTAGAAGTCTGTGCCGGCCCCGGCGTACAGATCCTGCCCGCGGGCGGTCGCGCCGACCAGGTCGAGCCGTGCCGCCACGGTCTCGGTGATCAGGGATGTCATCCGTGCATCGCCTCTCCTCGCAGGGATGGTCGGGGGGTGCGGGCGGACGATCCCGCCCGCACCCTCTGTCAGGTCGCGATGGCGGCGGCTCCGCCGATGATCGCGATGATGTAGCTCGCGTGCTCCCACCACTCGAGCGGGGTGTCGATCTGTTCGAGTTCCAGGAACTCCAGCGACGTGGTCTGCAACGTGCACCTCCTAGGTCAGAGCGAGAATTCCGATGATCACGCCCACGGCGAAGCCGCGGATGTAGTCGTCGGCATCGCCCGGCGCATCCATGGCCTCGAGTTCGGTGAACTCGAGCGCCGGCAGTGCTGCGGTCATGCGTCCCTCCTTCCTCTGTCTGATCCGGATGCGGCCAGGCGGCATCAGGTGGCGGCTGCCGCGCCGATCCCGATGAGGACCAGCGCGCCGATCACGCCCTGGTAGAAGCTGTCCCAGCTGGGCGCCTCCATCGGGTCGAGCTCCTGGAACCGGATGCTCATCTCCGTGCTGTCGTTCATTCACATCACCTCCTCTCGGCGGTTCGGGGCCGGCGATCGCCGACCGGGGGCGTGCTCCACCGGGAGTCGTGGAGCACGGCGCGGATGTCCGTGGCACGGATTCCGCGCAGCATGGGTCGGTGGTCTCCCCAGGCGGTCTCGACCGCAGCGGCGACCCGATCGATCTCCCGTGCGCTCGGGCGCGGCGGTGACGGGAGGTCTGCCTGATCGACGAGCGCGGCGATGCCGGCGGCCGGCTCGCGGGGTAGCCCGGTCGCGCCCACGACGCCCGTCCAGAACGCGTCGAGGCTGACGCGATCACCCCAGCGGAGATCGCCCGCGCCGATCCGACGCCAGACCGCGGCGATGACCGCCACGGTGGCCGTCATCTTGCGGACGCCGAGATGGAAGGCGACCTCGTTCGCGAGGTACCAGTGTCGGGCGCTGTACGGATCGGGTCCGCGGAGCGCTGCCGTGCGCTGGGTGGCGGCGCTCAGGCGCGCGAGACGCAGGCGCCCCGCCGCCGATATCGCTTCGCCGGCTGCGACCTCGAGGAGAGCGCGGCCGAGCAGCCTCGCGTCGCGCTCCGCTCGCTCCGTCCGCGGGCTCGTCGACGCTCCGGCCACCCGGAGGAAGGCCTCCAGCGCCCCTTCCCGCACGGCAGCGGGGCTGAGCGTGGCGAGCCGTTCGGGATCGAGGACGGCGTGACGCGGGCGCAGCGGTCGACCGATGAGGAGCCGGGACCCGTACCTGTTCCGGAGGATGGCGACGCTGTTCGTCTCCGAGGACGTGCCGAGTGTCGACGGCATCGCGATGATGTCGACGGGCGGAGGCGCGTCGGGCAGGACCGTGAGCGCTGCCGTCGCCGCGTGCCGGAGGGCGAAGTCGAAGAGGCGTCCGGGGCTGAGCGCCAGGGCCGCGATCTTGCTCGCATCGAGGACGCTTCCGCCTCCGACGGCCACGATGACCTCGGGCGGGCGCCGGATGATCTCGTCGGCGATCAGGAGGACCCCGACCTCGTCCACCGCGGAGGCGTCCACCGTCATCCTCCGCACCTGCTGTGCGGTCGGAAAGGTGTGCGCGACGGCCGCGTCGGCGATCACGAGCGTGTCCCGCCCCGCCGTCAGACGCCCCGTCGTCTCTCGGGCGCGGGGTCCGTGCCACAGCGTGGGGACGCGGCCGGCGAAGGGCACGCTCATGCCGCCGCCTCCCGCACGCGCGCCAGACCGGCCCGCACGGCACGATCGGTCTCGGCCAGTTCCGCCAACGAGAAGCCGTAGGCGGGGATGAGCTGGAAGGAGCTCGGACCGGGGTGGACCACGACGCCGCTGTCGGAGATGGCGGACACCACCTCCAGGACCTCGGTGCCGGAGAGCGGGGAGTCGTCGGGCCGACGGAGCCCCAGGCCGACGAAGCAGCCGGAGCCGGTGACATCGGTGACGATCCCCTCGTCCTGCCAGCTCCGGGCGAGGCGGTGCAGCGCGGTCGCCAGTGCCTGGGCGGTCGCCTCGACGTCGATACGGCGGAGCTCGTCGATCACGGCGAGGATCGCCGCGGCGCAGGCCGGCGTGCCCGCCTGCGTCTCCCCGTGGACGAAGGTCCACCCGCCGCGCGCGTAGGCCATCGCGATGCGGTGTCCGACGAGGAGCACGGCGGCCCCCATCGCGCCGTTCGTCAGCGCCTTCGACAGGATGAGGACGTCCGGAGCGGACGCCCAGCGGTCGGTGGCGAACAGCGAGCCGGTGCGGCCGAAGCCGGTCGCGACCTCGTCCGCGACCAGCAGGAACCCGTGCCGCTCGCGCAGCTCCAGGAGACGGTGGACGAAGGCGTCGGACAGGGCGTGGGCGCCGCTGCCCAGGACCGGCTCCACCACGACCGAGGCGACGCGGGACCCCTCGCGCTCCAGCAGCGCCGCGAGTTCCTCCCCGTCGTCGGAGTGCGACACGTGCCGCACCGTCCGCCGGTCGACGCCGTAGACGGACTGCAGCAGGTCGTCGCCGCTCAGCACGTGACTGCCGTACATCGTGCCGTGATAGCTGCCGCGGAGACCGACGACGAGGGATCGAGAGCCCGCGCCCTGCTGCGCCCAGTACTGCCGCGCGAGCTTCATCGCGGCATCGTTGGCCGCCCCGCCCGATGTGGAGAAGATCACGCGGCGGTAGCGCTCGGAACCCGCGAGGGCGATGAGGGCGTCGGCGGCATCCTCGGCGTACCGGTGCGGTGCGCGGAACAGCGACAGATACGAGGCGTCGCGCGCGGCCCTGTTCACCGCTTCGGCGACCCGGGGGTTGCCGAAGCCGAGGGGGACGTTCCACAGCCCGCTCGTCGCGCACAGACGGTGGGAGCCGTCGGCGTAGAAGATCCGATGCCCGGAGGCGCCCACCGCCACGCGATCCGGAGGGAAGGCGGTGTCGGCGGGGAGCATGGATGTCCACAGCGCGTGCGGCACGCTCATCGGGTGCCGCCGCTCTGGCCGCTCTCGACCGGACGGCCGAGACGGAGGCCGAGCACCTCCAGCGCCTCGAGGGAGAGTCGCCGCGCATGCGCGTCGGGCACTCCGCACGCCCGTGCGACGCGAGCCGCCGCCAGCCCGCGCGTCCGCGAGGTCTGGATCGCGTCGACCACGGTGGCGGTCAGCGGGGACAGCAGGTGCCGGCGCCGCGTCCCGACATCGGCGAGCAGGAGCCCCTCGGCGGTGTCGAGCAGGAACGGATCGGTGGCCTCGGGCTCCGCATCCGCCAGGCCGTCGTCGAGGAGCGTCCACCCGAAGCCCGCGATCCGGCCGGTGCCGTTCGGCAGGCGGAGCATCTTCCGGAGATCGGCCGCATCGAGGTACCGGCCGATCCACAGCCGGGCGTCGAGTTCGGTGATGAGGTCGGCCGAGCCGGGCACGCCGCCCAGCGCCGATGCCTCGGGCAGGGCCTGCCCGAGGACGGCGGGGAGGTCGCGCACGTGACCGATCTCCTGCCCTTGCAGCCCGAGGTGCACGCCACCGTCCGCGTCGATGCGCAGGGCGCTCGGAGTCTCCACCTCGTGTGGCCGCGCGAGAACGTGGCGACCCGCGAGCAACACCCGGGGGTCGAGCATCGCGGCGGCGAAGACCCCGGTGCTGCGGGCGAGATCGGCGTCGCCGAGGAAGGCGCGCCAGCTCGCCTCGTCGAAGAAGCGCACGGCCGTCGGTCCGATGATCTGGACGAACGAGGCCGCGATGTAGTCCTGGAGCTCGACGCCGCGCTCCCCCAGGAAGAGCTCGTCGCCGAGGTCGGCGAGCGTTCCGCTGTAACCGACGATCCTCGCCGTCCCCGGCCGCGACGTCGATTCGAGGGGCTGGAAGATCACATCCTCTGGCCCTGCCGCCGCAGCGACAGCCTCCGCCCCCGCCTCGGTCTCCAGCAGGAACACGCGGGTGCGGGCCTCCCGCGCTCCCGTGACCCACGCCCGCAGGGCGTGCGGGCCGAGGAGCGGGTCTTCGCCCGTCGGTCCCTCGTCGCGTCGTGCCGTCGTCGCACTCGTCCCCATGATCCCCCCAGAGAACCGGATCCGCCTGACGCCTTTGCGTCTTCATATGAAGATATCCAGACCTCTGATGACGTGCAATATAACAGCTTTCACCGCCGCGCCCGGTGATCGCCGGCATGTCACGAGGTCGGCGGGACATCGGATAGGATGGACAGGTTGTTCCCTGGTGACGTGTCCGAGCGGCCGAAGGAGCACGCTTGGAAAGCGTGTGTTGTGCAAGCAACCGCGGGTTCGAATCCCGCCGTCACCGCCACAGACGAAGAAGACCTCCGCATCGCGGAGGTCTTCTCTCGTTTCGGGTGCCGTCAGCCGTCGAAGCGCACCCCGTACGTCAGACCACCCGGTCCGGACGGCAGCCGGGTCATGCCGAGCCGCTCGTAGAAGGCGGCCGCGCCGCTGTTCGCGGGGTCCATCCCCAGATGCAGGGCCGGGACACCGCGTCGGCGCAACTCGGCGAAGAGCGTCTCGATGAGACCGCGCCCCAGCCCCTGCCCCTGGGTCTCCGGCAGCAGGTCGATGTGCAGATGCGCCGGATACTCCGCCGCGTTCGGCTCGACGCCCGGCTCCCTCGTGTACCCGTACTCGATCAGCTTCTGCTCGCGTGTCTGCGGGTCGGCCGACCGCGGATAGCGCGCGTGAAGGGTGGGCCACCACTCATCACGGAACCAGGCGTAGAACGCGTAGGTGTCGTCGGTGGCGACGATGTAGCCGATGGTGCGCCCGTCCTCCGCCTCCACGACCCAGGCGAGGTCCGGGTGCCGCTCGACGTACGGCACCGCGAAGAGGTTCCCCCAGAGCTCGTGATCGGACAGCACCCCGGTGGCGTCTCCCCCGGCGTCGGCCGTCCGCAGGCAGATCTCGAACATCGCCGCGCGATCGGTCGGACGGTAGGGACGGATACGCGACACGGAGGCTCCTCGGGCAGGTCAGGTTCCGCTCAGCCTATCGGCGCGTGCGGTCGCCTCGACGTCGCGTCGCGCCCACGGCACCAGCCAGGCCGCCAGCACGAGGACGACCCCGGCCCCGACGAACGCACCCCCGAGCGTGTCCGTCGCCCAGTGCACCGACAGGAAGGTGCGCGAAAGAGCCATGAGCACGATCCATGCGGCCCCCACGATCGCCACCCACACCCGCGGGAAGAGCACCCACAGCACGAGGGCGATGGTCGCCGCGTTCGCGGTGTGGCCGGACGGGAACGAGCCGTAATCGCTCACGACGAGCATGTCATGCGGTCGGGCACGGCCGAAGATGTTCTTCAGGAGCTGCACGGCGCCCGCGCTGACGAGGAAGCAGAGCGCGGCGAACAGCGCACCCCGCCATCGCCGCAGGAGCAGCAGGACGAGGATCGTCCCCAGCGGCACGGCGAGGATGGCGACCCAGCCGCCGCCGATCCAGTTCAGCGCGAGGGCGAAGCTCAGCATCCAGTCCGCGCGGACCGCGGCGATCGTGTCGTTCCACCACTGGTCGAGGCCCGGCGTCTGCGGATACACGAAGACGACGAGAGCGCCGAGGGCAGTGGCCAGGAGGAGGCAGGCGACGCCCCACCACAGCAGCATCCGTCGATTCATCGTCCCATTGTGACGGACGCCCCCGCGATCGCGGGTCGGCGTGCCGGTCAGCGGGCGATGCGGGCGAGCCCCTCCTCGAGATCCGCGATGAGGTCGGCCACGTCCTCGATGCCGACGGAGAGACGCACGACGTTCTCCGGGACGGCGAGCTCGGTTCCGCGGACCGACGCGTGCGTCATCTCCGGCGGGTAGCCGATGAGCGACTCCACGCCGCCGAGGGACTCGGCGAGCTGGAACACGGTCGTGCTCTCGGCGAAGGCCCGGGCAGCGTCCGCACCCGCGGCGAGGCCCAGCGACAGCATTCCGCCGAAGCCGCTCATCTGCCGCGCGGCGATCTCGTGACCGGGGTGCGAGGCGAGGCCCGGGTAGAAGATCTGCGCGAACTCCGGCCGCGCCTGCGCCCACTCGGCGATCGCCTGGGCGTTCTCGGAGTGCTGCCGCATCCGCACGGCGAGGGTCTTGATGCCCCGGGTCGTCAGCCAGGCGTCCAGCGGCGCCGAGACCGCGCCCACCGCGAACTGCTGGAACTTCACGGCCTCGACGAAGCGGTCGTCGCCGAAGACGACGGCGCCGCCGAGCACGTCGGAGTGCCCGCCGAGGTACTTCGTCGTCGAGTGCACGACGAGGTCGGCGCCGAGCGCGAGCGGCTGCTGCAGAGCCGGCGAGGCGAACGTGTTGTCGACCACGACGAGCACCCCGGCCGCGTGCGCCACCTCGGCGATGAGTGCGATGTCGATGACCTTCAGCAGCGGGTTGCTCGGCGTCTCCAGCCACACGATGCGGGTCTCGGGACGGATGGCCGCCCGGATCACGTCGACGTCGGAGAGCTCGACCGTGGTCGTGTCGATCCCCCACGGCGCGAGCACCTTCGTGAGCAGGCGGTAGGTGCCGCCGTACACGTCGTTGCCGAGGAGCACGTGGTCGCCGGGCTTGAGGATGCCGCGGAGCAGACCGTCCTCCGCCGCGAGACCCGAGGCGAACGACAGGGCCCCGACCCCGCCCTCGAGAGCGGCGAGCTGCGTTTCCAAGGAGGAGCGCGTCGGGTTGCCCGCGCGGTTGTACTCGTAGCCCTCGCGGAACCCTCCGATGCCGTCCTGCACGTGCGTCGACGCCTGATAGATCGGCGGGATGATCGCCCCGGTGATCGGGTCGGGCGCCTGTCCGGCGTGGATGGCTCGTGTGGCGAAGGCGTGGGCGTGGTCGGACATGCTCTCAGCCTACGTCCGGGTCCTCCGACGGGTCCCGGCCTGTTACGTCCCGCGCCACCGCGAGAGGTAGCCGAGCAGATCCTGCCGGGTCAGCACCGTGTGCGGCTTGCCGTCCTCGGTGACGAGGAGGGCGTCGGCGTCGGCGAGCGCGGCCCGTGCCTGCGCGACCGGCGCATGGATGCCGATCAGCGGCAGCCGCTCCCCCACGTGCGCGCCGACGGCGTCGCTCGGCTCGGCGTCGCCACGGAAGAGCAGGTCGAGCAGGCCCTTCTCGTCGACGGTGCCGACGACCTCGCCCATCATCACCGGCGGCTCGGCGCTGAGGACGACGAGCTGCGACACCTCGTACTCCGTCATCATGCCGATCGCCTCGAGCACCGTGTCGGTGGGGTGTGCGTGCACGAGGTCGGGAAGGCCGTGGCGGGAGGACCGGGCCGCGAGCACGTCGGCGACCGTCTCCCCCTCCTCCACCTCGCTGAAACCGTAGGAACGCATCCACCCGTCGTTGAAGATCTTGCCCAGGTAGCCGCGCCCGCCGTCCGGGAGGAGCACGACCATGACCGCGTCCGCCGGGAGGTCCTTCGCCACCCGCAGCGCGCCGACCACGGCCATGCCGCTGGAGCCGCCGACGAGGATGCCCTCCTCGCGGGCGAGGCGCCGCGTCATCGCGAAGGACTCCGCGTCGCCGACCGCGACGATCTCGTGCGGGACCGCGGGGTCGTACGCCCCCGGCCAGATGTCCTCGCCCACGCCCTCGACGAGGTAGGGCCGGCCGGTGCCGCCGCTGTACACGCTGCCTTCGGGGTCGACACCGACGATCCGCACGGCATCGTCTGACACCTCGCGCAGATAGCGGCCGGTGCCGGTGATCGTGCCGCCCGTCCCCACGCCGGCGACGAAATGGGTGACCCGGCCGTCGGTGTCCCGCCAGATCTCCGCTCCCGTCGTCTCGTAGTGGCTGCGCGGCCCGTTCGGGTTCTCGTACTGGTTCGGCTTGAACGCCCCGGGGATCTCCCGTGCCAGCCGGTCACTCACGCTGTAGTACGACTCCGGGCTGTCAGCCGGGACCGAGGTCGGGGTCACGACGACCTCCGCGCCGTACGCGCGGAGCACGTCGATCTTGTCCTCGCCCACCTTGTCCGGGAGCACGAAGACGCAGCGGTAGCCGCGCTGCTGGGCGACGAGGGCGAGCCCGACGCCGGTGTTGCCGCTCGTGGGCTCGACGATCGTCCCGCCGGGCTGCAGGTCCCCCGCGGCCTCGGCGGCGTCGATGATCCGGGCCGCGATCCGATCCTTCGCCGACCCGCCCGGGTTCAGGTACTCGAGCTTCACGAGCACCGTGCACGCGATGCCCTCGGTGACGTGCTGGAGCTTCACCAGAGGCGTGTCGCCGACGAGGTCGACGATCGAGTCTGCGTACTTCATCTGTTCAGGGTACGGCGCGGGCTCCCGCCGCCGGGGCTGTGTTTCACCGCCGCTTCGACAGGCTCAGCGACCCAGAACCTGGGTCCCTGAGCCCGTCGAAGGGCCTGGGCCCGTCGAAGGGCCTGGGCCCCTGAGCCTGTCGAAGGGCCTGGGCCCCTGAGCCTGTCGAAGGGCATGAGCCCGTCGAAGGGTCAGCCCTTCGTCGCGCCGGCCAGCAGGCCGCGGACGAAGAAGCGCTGCAGGGCGAAGAACACGATCAGCGGGACGATGATCGAGATGAACGTTCCCGCGGACTGCAGGAACCACTTGTTGCCCCAGGTCCCGGAGAGCGAGTTCAGCGCCTGGGTGATCGGCAGGGCGCCGGGCGAGGCGAAGATCGTCGCGACCAGCAGGTCGTTCCACACCCAGAGGAACTGGAAGATCGCGAAGGACGCGATCGCCGGAGCCGCCAGCGGCAGGATGATCCGGAAGAACACCTGTCCGTGTCCGGCACCGTCGACGCGGGCCGCCTCGATGATCTCGCCCGGGATCTCGGAGATGAAGTTGTGGAGCATGAACGTCGCCAGCGGCAGCGCGAAGATCGCGTGCGCGATCCAGACGCGGGCGAAGCTGTACTGCACCTCGTTCAGCCCGAACCCGGGGAAGATCGGCACGTCGTTGATCGTCAGCCCGTCCGAGAACAGGCTCAGCAGCGGTACGAGGGCCATCTGCAGCGGCACGATCTGCAGCGCGAACACGAAGATGAAGAGCATGTTCCGACCCTTGAAGTCGATCCATGCGAACGCGTACGCGGCCAGCGCCGCCATCACGATCGGGAACACGGTGGCCGGGATCGTGATGGCCAGCGAGTTGATGAACGCGGTCGCGAGGGTCGTCGAGGTCCCGCCCGAGTTCCACGCCTGCACGTAGTTGTCGAACGTGAACTCCGGGTTGGAGAAGACCGTCCACCAGCCGCTGTTCTGCGTGTCGGCGCCCGGGCGGAACGATGTCACGAAGAGGCCGAAGGTCGGGATCGTCCAGAAGAGCGCGATGACCGCGGCCGCGATCGTCGCCCCCTTCGAGGTTAGCTTCTTGTGGGCGGTCGCCTCGTTACGACGCGTGTCGCGCGCCACCTGGCGCTTGGTGCGGTTGTCCACGACGGTGGCCTGGGTTGCACTCATCAGCGGATCTCCCTCTGCTTGGCCATCGATCGGGCGTTGTAGACGATCAGCGGCAACACGAACAGGAACAGCACGACGGCGAGCGCCGACGAGTGCCCGTAGCTCTGGAACCGCTGCTGCTGGTTGACCATCTCGAAACCGAGGACGCTGGTCTCGTCACGACCGCCGGTCATCACGGCGACGATGTCGTACACCTTCAGCGAGGCGATCGTGATGGTCGTGAGGACGACGATCAGCGACGACCGGATGCCGGGCACCGTCACGTTGCGGAAGCGCTGCCAGGCGTTCGTGCCGTCGAGCTCGGCCGCCTCCATCTGCTCGATCGGCACGGCCTTGATCGCGGCGGAGAGGATGACCATCGCGAAGCCGGTCTGGGTCCAGATGAACACGATGAGCAGCATGAGCGTGTTGAGGATGGGCTTGATGGCCAGCCACTGCACCGGGTCGCCGCCGAAAGCGGTGACGATGGCGTTGAGGAGACCGATCTGGTCGCCCTGGCGGGCGTCGTACATGAACTTCCAGATGATGCCCGCGCCGACGAAGGAGATCGCCACCGGCATGAACACGAGCACCTTCAGGAACTTCTCACCGCGCGCACGGTCGATGAAGACGGCGTACGCGAGACCGATGACCACCGAGATCACCGGAGCGAGCAGCGCCCAGATGATGGTGTTGATCACCGACGACGTGCCGACCGGGTTGGTGAAGACCCAGATGTAGTTCTCGAGTCCGACGAACTGGTTGCCCGACTTGTCGAAGAAGGACTTGAAGATCGTCGAGATCGCCGGGTAGATGAGGCCCAGCAGCAGCATGATCGCCGCGGGAGCCATGAACAGCACGAGCTGGAACAGGTAACCGGCTCCCTGTCGGGCGCGGAAGTCGGCGAAGAAGAGGAGCGCACCGACGAGCAGTGCGATCGCGACGACGTACACCACGGCGTTCGCGTAGGGACGAAGCAGCAGCAGGGCGAGCACCGGGATGACGAGGCAGGCGACCAGCCGCATGATGGAGTAGCCGCGACCGGGGCGGGGCGCGAACTCGATCAGCACGAGGATGATCGCCACGACCACGCCGAACACGAGCAGCACGGCGGGGATCTGCACCAACGGATTCAGACCGCCCAGCCACAGGAAGAAGCTGTTGAGCGAGAACCCGATCGTGATCCGCGAGGACTCCTCGGTCGGGGCGGTGAAGACGAGGAGGAGAGCGAGGGCGGCGACGACGACGAAGCCGATCGCGAGGACCGTCCGCGTGGCCTTCCTCCCCTTCTCGTCGGTGCCATGCGTCGTCGGCGGCGCGTCAGCCTCGACGGGTTTCTCGATGGTCGCGTGCGACATGAACGTCCCCTTCTGGATCGTGCTGGGTTCCCGCGCAGTACGGATCGGTGGAGCGGGGCCGGGCTGTGCAGCCCGGCCCCGCTCTGCCTACGAAGATCGCGTCGAGGCGATCAGTTCTCGTAGCCGGCCTGGATGTCGGAGAGCACCGTCTCGGTGTCCTTGCCGTCGATCCAGTCGACCATCCCCTTCCAGAACGAGCCCGAGCCGACGGTCGACGGCATCAGGTCGGAAGCGTCGAACCGGAAGGTCGTCGCGTCGTCCTGCATGATGGTCATCGCCTCCTGGAGGAACTCGCTCGAAGCGAGGCTCGGGTCGGCGTTCTTGTTGGCGGAGATGACGCCGCCGAGCTCGACACGCGCGTCGGCGAACTCGGGCGATGCCATGAACTCGAGCACCTTCTGGGTGGCCTCGTCGTCCGAGAACGCCGCGACGAACTCGCCGCCGCCCTCGACCTGGAGCTCGCCCGCGGTCTCGCCCGGCATGATGAACGCGTAGACGTCGCCGTCCGGCGCGACCTCGGGGACGTTGCCGTCCGCGGTCTCCGTGTCGAGGAAGTTCGCCGACAGGAACGAGGCCTGGTGGGTCAGTGCGCAGTCGCCCTTGGCCACCGCGTTGGCGACGTCACCGAAGGCGGTCGAGTTGATGCTCTTGACGTCGCCGTAGCCGGCGTTGACGTACTCCGGGTTGAGCAGGATCTCACCGACGGCGTCGAAGGCCTGCTTGATCTCGGGGTCGGTGAACTTCACGTCGCCGGCCACCCAGTCGTCATAGACCTCGGGGCCCGACTGGCGCAGGACGAGGTCCTCGATCCAGTCCGTTCCCGGCCAGCCGGATGCCGCCTCGGAGGAGAAGCCCGCGCACCAGGCCGGACCGCCGGTCTTCTCGACGATCGTGTCGGTGAGGGCGATCATGTCGTCCCAGGTCTCCGGGACCTCGACGCCCCACTCGGCGAACTGCTTCGGCGAGTACCAGACGTAGCCCTTGAGGTTCGCCAGCATCGGCGCCGCGTAGAAGGTGTCGTCGAACGTGCCGTACTTCTTCCAGTCCTCGGACCAGTTCTCGTCGACGGCGGACTCGACGGCCTCGGGGGCCGGCATGACCTTGCCCGTGTCGACGAGGGTCTTGAGCAGACCGGGCTGCGGGACGATCGCGATGTCCGGGGCGTCTCCACCCGTCACCTTGGTGACGATGTTGCCCTCGAAGCCCTTGTCGCCGGTGTACTCGACCTTGATACCGGTGTCCTTCGTGAACTGCTCGAAGGACGCGTTCAGGTCGTCGGCCTCGACGCCCGTGATGCCGCCGGAGATCCGGACGGTGTCCTTGGTCTCTCCGCCCTCGTCGCCCCCGCCCTCGGCGCAGCCGGCGAGCGCGAGAGACGCGACGCCGACGAGTGCGATGGGGGCGAGCAGGCGGTATCGCTGTGACAAAGCCATGTACTTCTCCTCTTCAGGTGGATCTTCAGTCCGCCCAAGGAGAGCAATCGCCGCAACCATTGGGGAACCGATTCCAGGCCAACCTACTCGGGTTCCTTCGCGCCGTACAACTGGGGAAGGTTACAAGATCACAACCCTTTGACATCCGAGCGGACGACAAGGTGGGAGCGCTCCCAGTCCGGCGCGCCTGGAACCGGTTCCTCCCCCGGTGCGGAACGGCTACGATGGCTCCCGGCGAGTGCCCGATCGCTCGCCGTCGTGGAACCGGGTCGAGGAGGACACGATGAGCACGATCGCCGACGTCGCGATGCGCGCCGGTGTCTCCAAAGCGACCGCGAGCCGTGCGCTCAGCGGCCGCGGCTATGTCTCGGAGGAGACCAGGCAGCGGGTGGAGGAGGCGGCGCAGGACCTCGCGTACGTCGCGCACTCCTCCGCCACGAGCCTGGCCACGGGGCGTACCGGCACCATCGGCCTGGTGATGCCGCCGGTCGATCGGTGGTTCTTCGCCGAGCTGCTGGCGGGCGTGCAGGAATCGCTGCTCGCGCTCGACTACGACCTCTCGCTCTACGGCGTCCCCGAGCGCTCGGAGACCAGGGAGCGGCTGTTCGAGAGCGTGCTGCCCGGCCGGAGGTTCGACGGCATCATCGCCGTCGGCATCCAGCCCAGCGCCCGCGAGCTGGAACGGCTGCACCATACGGGGCGACCGCTCGTGAGCGTGGGCCCCTACAGCGCGGGAGCGAGCGCCGTGTCGATCGACGACGCGGCCGCCGCCCGGATCGCCACCGAACACCTCATCGACCTCGGGCACACCGACATCGCGTTCGTGGGCGGTGCCACGGATGACACCGACCTCAGCTACGGTGACGCCCGCCGCCTGGCCGGCTACCGGGAGGCGCTGCACGCGGCGGGACTCACGCCGCGGGCGCGGGTCGCCGGTTCGGCTCCCACGATGCCGGGCGGCTACGCGGCGGCGGCGGGACTCCTCGGCGACCGGCGGCACCGTCCGACGGCCATCGTCGGCGTGTGCGACGAAGCGGCCATCGGCGCCGTCATCGCGGCTCGCCGCCTGGGCATCGCGGTGCCGACCGAACTCAGCGTCGTGGGGATCGACGACCACGAGCATGCGGAGATGTTCGCCCTCACCACGATCGGACAGTCGCCGCGGGATCAGGGACGGGAAGCCGTGCGCCTGCTGATGCGGCGGATGAGCGAGCCGGATGCTCCGGTCGAGCGCGTCGAAGCCGCCTCGGCGCTCGTCGTCCGCAGCTCGACCGCGGCGCCGCGCTGACCCCCGCGGACGCACGAAGGCCCCGGGCGGAACCCGGGGCCTTCGCAGAAGCGCTGGTGCGCTGGAATTACTTGAGGGTGACGGTCGCGCCAGCCTCTTCCAGAGCAGCCTTGGCCTTCTCGGCCGTCTCCTTGTTGGCGCCCTCGAGGACGGCCTTCGGAGCACCGTCGACGACGGCCTTGGCCTCGCCGAGGCCGAGCGAGGTGAGCTCGCGGACAGCCTTGATGACCTGGATCTTCTTGTCGCCAGCAGCCTCGAGGATGACGTCGAAGGAGTCCTTCTCCTCCTCGGCCGCGGCCTCGCCTGCGCCGCCAGCGGCACCGGCGACGGCGACGGGGGCAGCAGCGGTGACCTCGAACTTCTCCTCGAACGCCTTCACGAACTCGTTGAGCTCGATGAGGGTCAGGCCGGCGAACTGCTCGAGCAGCTCCTCGGTGGAAAGCTTCGCCATGATGTATCTCCTAGATAGATGGGGTTTGTAGACGAGATCGCCGGTCGCTTACGCGGCCTCGGCGGTCTCCAGCTTTTCGCGAAGCGCGTCGATGGTGGCCGCAGCCTTGCCCATCGTCGCCTTCATCATGCCCGCGGCCTTCGCCAGCAGAACCTCGCGGCTCTCGAGCGAGGCGTACGTGTTGACCTCGTCGGCGGTGAGGGCCTTGCCCTCGAAGATGCCCGACTTGATCACGAGAAGCGGGTTGGCCTTGGCGAAGTCACGCAGAGCCTTGGCGGTGGCGACGAAGTCACCGTGCACGAACGCGACAGCCGACGGCCCCTTGAGGTCGTCGTCCAGCGCGGAGATGCCGGCCTTGTTGGCGGCGATCTTGGTCAGCGTGTTCTTCACCACGGCGTACTCAGCGTCCTGACGGATGCTGTTGCGCAGCTGCTTGAGCTGGGCAACCGTCAGACCGCGGTACTCGGTCAGCAGGACGGCGTTCGAGTTCTCGAATGACTTCGTGAGCTCGTTGACCGATGCATCCTTCTGCGCCATGGTCACTCCTTGGTGTGTACGAGGCGCCGCACGGTGGTGGGGCGCCGGCCTCCGACCCCCTGCAAAAGAGAAGAGCTCCGGCGCAAGCGCACGGAGCTCGGAAGTTCGTGACACCTGCGCGGGCCCCTGCGATGCAGAGCTTCGATCCTGTGCACTCACGCGCACACGATGACCAGCGGTCTTCGGTTATGACCACTGTACCCCACGCTCCCTCTCCCCCCAAATCCCCCTCCTCCTCCGTCGACCCACCCCTTTCGGTGCACCCCGGCCCCTTACGCCTGCACGCAACGGGCCGGAGCGCACGGAAGGGGGTGGGTCAGCGACTCAGCGGGCGAAGAGGCCGAGGGCACGGAAGTGCGCGTCGGCCGCGGCGAGCGAGGCGACGTCCGCGCTCGTCACCCGGACCACCCGCCAGCCGGTGGTCCCGCGCACCCAGTCCTCGCGGATCTTCTCGTCGAGCACGACCTGTGACACGGGCCGGCCGCCGCGGAGGCCCTCGTCCAGGTACTTGTCCCGGCCGTCGCACTCCACGAAGGTGCGGGACTGGTCGACGGCGATGTCCATCCAGAACCGACCGCCGCGCGGTCCGTCCACCGGCACCTGCAGACGCGGCCTGCCGAAGCCGAGCTGATGGAGCCGGTACCGCGTCACGCTCTCCAGCGGAAGCTGCGCGCGCCCGTCGGCCAGGACCACGATCCGACGGGCCTGCACGATGCCGCGGAGCCGGGGACGACGCACTCGATCCGCGAGGTCCGTCAGGAGAGCCTGCGCCGCGGTGTCGTCGAACTCCCACGGGTCGCCGCCGACCAGAGCGAGGGCGGCATCCGCGACGGCGAGAGCCGCCTCCGGAGCGGCCGTGCGGGCGAGGTCGACGACCGTCCGGGCGAGGGAGGTGCAGCGGATGCCGTCGCGCTCCACGATGTCGCCGGCGGCAACCGCGCCCTCGTGCCGCAGGATCCCCGAGGTGCTGTGGCGACGGTCGGGGGGCGCCGTCACATGGACCCTCGTCGGCCGCACCCGGTACAGCGGCAGACCCCACAGCACCGCAGCCGAGGCGTGCGAGAACACGGGCCGCGTCCCCGAGGCCGCGAGGTCGGCGGCCACCACCTCCGCACGGTGCCGGGACTCCGGGGCGAGATCGCTCCAGTCCCGTTGCGCGAGGTACCACCCGCGACGCACATGATGCAGCTGCCGCCCTTCCACCGCGGCGTGGAGCGTCCGAGACCCCCACCCCTCCTCCTCCAGCCGCCGACGACCGAGGAGCATCGCCCGGATCTCGTCCACACTCACCTGTCTCATCCCCCCGACTCTCCCCTCTCCTCTCGCCGATCCCCCGCCTTCCCGCAGTTCCCCACACCCTTTCTCTCCCTCCCGCGCCCTGTGCAGGAAGACACCCCTCGTCCTCGACCCACCCCTTTGCGTTCGAGCCACCCCCTTACGCCTGCACGCAGGGGGCCGGGACGCACGCAAGGGGGTGGCTCGGCGGGAGGGCGGGAGGGGCGGCGTGTACGGCGGGAACGGGGGTGGGGGAGAGTTAGAGTCTTCTGGTGACCCCGGAACTCCAAGCTCGCATCGTCGCGGACTCGCGCGACCGCGTGGCGTGGATGAGGGCACGGTCCCGGGGCATCACGGCCACCGACGTCGCCGGACTCACCAGCGAACGCTCGATCGCCCGTGCCGCCGACGCCAAGCTCGGCGGGGGGCCGCGGTTCGGCGGCAACGCCTACACGGACCACGGTCGACGCCGCGAGCCCGAGATCGCCGCCTGGGTCGCCGCGACGCACGGCATCTTCCCCTCCTCCGCGTTGTTCCGCGCCGAGGTCGAGCACCGCCACCTGGCCACCCCCGATGGCATCTCGGTGGACGCGGACGGTCGCGTCAGCCTCGCGGAGATCAAGACCACCAACAAGGCCTTCCGCGGCATCCCGCGCACGTACCTGCGCCAGGTCTGGTGGCAGCAGCACGTGCTGGGCGCCGAGCGCACCCTGTTCGTCTGGGAGGAGCACGTCGACTTCTCCCCCATCCACGACGAGCCCCGCTGCGTGTGGATCGACCGGGACGACCGCGAGATCGCCAAACTCGTCGGTCTCGCGACCGACCTCATCGACGAGCTGTACCGTCGCACAACGGGACGCGCGGTGCCGACGCGCTCCGTCGCCCCGGTCGACAGTCGCCGCGAGCAGCTCCGCGAGCGCGACGCCTTCCGCGCCCTCGCCCTCGCCGACTGAGCGAACGCCGAGGGCCTCGGGACGACCCGCCCCGTCAGGGGTCGCGAGCGAGTACGCGACGTGCTTCTCCCGCGACCTCGGCCGCGATCGTGTCCAGCAGCGCGGAGCGCAGGTTCCACTGCTGCCAGTACAGGGCAACGCGCAGGGTCGGACCGCCGAGCGCGACGAGCCCGGGGACCTCCTGCAGTCGCGGCACCATCCCCCAGCCCAGGCCGAGGCCGACCGCGAGCGCGTAGTCGTGCGACGCCGGGACGTAGTGTCGCGGAACGCCCGCCGCCGGCACTCCCCGCGCCGCCAGCCACTCATGCTGCAGGGTGTCCCGGCGGTCGAAGTCGACGAACGGCGCGTGCGCCAGCGCGGCGGGCGTCACGCCGTCAGGGAACCATCGACGGGCATAGGCAGGCTCGGCCATGGCGCGGTACTCGAGCACGCCGAGGGGCGTGACCGTGCACCCCGCGACCGCCGTGGCCTCGCTCGTCACCGCGGCCATGACCGTTCCCGATTCGAGCAGTCGGGCGGTGAAGTTCTGATCGTCGCGGTGCAGGTCCAGGTCGATGTCGTGCGCGGCCGAGAGGCGCGCCATCGGCGGGAGGAACCAGGTCGCCAGGGAATCCGCGTTGACGGCGAGAGGCACCGTGATGCGGTGTCCCCCACCGCCCTCCTCGATGCCGACCCCGGCGAGCGCATCCTGCTCCAGGAGCGCGATCTGCCGCGCGAGGCGCACGACGGACTCCCCGGCCTCGGTGAGGCGGACCGGCTTGCTGCGCACGAGGAGGATCCGCCCGAGCTGCTCCTCGAGCGCCTTGAGCCGCTGACTGACCGCGGACGGGGTGACGCGCAGGCGGCGGGAGGCGGCGTCGAGGGTCCCCTCGTCCGCGACGGCGGCGAGCGTGGCGGCGAGCTCCGGGTCGATCCTCACATCAGCCATGCTAATGGTGAGAAAGGAATCTTCGCTGCACCTCATGGCCAGCATCCCTAGGCTCGATGCATGCTCACCGTTCTCGCCGGCCTCGGCCTCGGCCTGTCGCTCATCGTCGCGATCGGCGCGCAGAACGTGTTCGTGCTGCGACAGGGCATCCGGCGCGAGCACGTCCTCGCCGTCGTGATCGTCTGCGCCCTCTCCGACGCCGTGCTGATCATCGCCGGCGTCGCCGGGCTCGGCTTCGTGCTGTCCGCCGCTCCCTGGCTCGTCGTCGTTGCCCGCTGGGCAGGGGCGCTGTTCCTCCTCGGCTACGGGCTGCTCGCGGCGCGACGGGCCTGGCGTGGCGGCGAGGAGCTGGTGGTCGACGGGGGCGACGCTCCGGTCCTCGAGGCGTCCGGTGGCACCGGGACCCTCACCCGCACCCGCCTCGCCCCGGTGATCCTCACGACACTGGCGTTGACCTGGCTGAACCCGCACGTGTACCTCGACACGGTGCTGATGCTCGGCTCGATCGCCGCGACGCACGGCGACGAGCGATGGCTGTTCGCGGCAGGGGCGGTCATCGCGAGCCTCCTCTGGTTCACCGCCCTCGGCTTCGGTGCCCGCTACCTCGGACGGTGGCTGCGCACCCCGCGCTCCTGGCGTTTCCTCGACGCGGTGATCGCGGTCGTGATGATCACGTTGGCGGTGAGCCTGGTGCTCCCGGTGCTGGACGCCTAGCCACTCACGCCGCGTCGATCTGCGCCACCCGCGCCCGGACGAGGGCCCGGACAGCATCCTCCGGCAGCGGGTGCTCCGGCTGGAACCGGATCGTCCCCTTGTCGACGCTGATATCGGGATGACCGTCGAGGAGGCCCGCCACGGCAGCGACCGCCTCGGGGCTGAACGGGTAGACGCCGATGTGCTTCTTCGCACGCATCACCGAGAGCAGAGGCTTTCCGGCGAGCACGAGCGCCGGCATCCCATACCCCTTGCCCTGCTCCGCATCCGGCACCTCCTCCGTGGCGATCGCGTACACGCGATCGATCACTGCGCGGTCCGCCGCGTCGAGGTCGGTCAGGTAGTCGTCGATGGTGCCCACGCACCGCATCCTGCCACCGATCGCCCTCGGGGTCGAGGGCTCAGGCGCCGTCGAGCGGACGGAGGATGCGCGTGAGGAACCGTTGCGTGCGCTCATGCTGCGGGGCGCTGAACAGCTGAGCAGGCGGCCCCTGCTCCACGACGACGCCGCCGTCCAGGAAGAGCACGTGATCTGCGGCTTCGCGGGCGAAGCTCAGCTCGTGGGTGACGACGGCCATCGTCCATCCCTCATCGGCGAGCTCCTTGATGACGAGCAGCACCTCGCCGACCAGCTCCGGATCGAGGGCGCTCGTCGGCTCGTCGAACAGCAGCAGGTCCGGTTGCAGGGCCAGCGCCCGCACGATGCCGACCCGCTGCTGCTGCCCTCCGGAGAGCTGATGCGGCCGCGCGTCCGCCTTGTCGGCGAGGCCGATCCGGGCGAGCAGCGCCTGGGCCTCGGCGACGACCTCGGTCTTCGGACGGCCCTGCACCCGCCACGGCCCTTCGATGACGTTCTCCAGCACGGTCAGGTGCGGGAACAGGTTGTGGTGCTGGAACACCATCGCCGACCGGTCACGCAGCGCCAGCCGCTGCTGCTTCTCCACGCGCGGTTTCGGGCGCACCTCCGGTGCGAAGTCGATCTCCGGCCCCCCGGCCATCACGATGGTCCCCGCGTCCGGCGTCTCCAACCCGTTCAGGGCGCGCAGGACGGTCGACTTGCCCGAGCCGCTGGGCCCGATGAGCACCACGACCTCGCCCCGATGCAATGTGAGGTCGAAGCCGCGGAGCACCTCGGTGGTGCCGAAACTCTTGTGCAGCCCGCGTGCGGTGAGCAGCGGTTCGGCCGTGGGGTCAGTGCGCGACACGACTGTCGAGCCTCCTCTCCAGGGCGCTCTGCCCGAAGGAGAGCACCAGGCAGATCACCCAGTAGACCAGCGCTGCGGCCAGGTACAGCACCATGAACTCGAGCGTGGTGGAGGCGATCTGCTGCGCCACCTTGAACAGCTCCGTCACGAGGATCAGCGAGGTGAGGGAGGTGTCCTTCACGAGCGAGATGAACGTGTTGGACAACGGCGGCACCGAGACCCGGGCGGCCTGCGGCAGGATGATGCGGGTCAGCGTGCGGGTGCGGTTCATGCCGACCGTGTACGCGGCCTCCCACTGCCCCTTCGGCACCGAGAGGATCGCCGCCCGCACGACCTCGGCGCCGTAGCCGCCGACGTTGAGCGAGAGCGCGATGATGGCGCTCGGCCACGGATCGAGGGTCACCCCGACGGACGGCAGGCCGTAGAAGATCACGAAGAGCTGCACGAGCATCGGCGTGCCGCGGATCACCGAGATGTAGAACCGCGCGATGCCGGACACCACCGGGTGCACCGAGATCCGCATCAGCGCCATGCCGATCGCGATCACGAGCCCCAGGACGAACGACACCAGGGCGAGCGGGATCGTCGCCGTCAGCCCCGCCCAGGCGATCGGCCCGAGCGAGGAAAAGAAGAGCTCCCAGGGATTCTGCATCGCCTACTGCGAGACGTCCTCGCCGAAGTACTTCTCGCTGATCTCGGCCAGTGTGCCGTCGGCACGGAGCGTGTCGAGCGCCTCGTCGACCGCATCGACGAGCGCCTCCTTGTCCTTCGTGAACACGAAGGCCTGCTCGCCGGCGTCGTCGGTCTCCGCGGCGATCTTCAGGCCGGTCGGGCTGTTGGTCGTCTCGTAGTCGAGGAAGGTCAGCTTGTCGTTGACGGTGGCGTCCACCCGGCCCTGGCGGAGGAGCTCCACGGCCTGCGCCCAGCCCTCGACGCCCTCGACCTTGGCGCCGGACTCGGTGGCCAGCTCGTACCAGTTGCTCGTGAGGGACTGCGCCGTGGTCTTGCCCTCGAGGTCGTCGAACGACGAGATGGAATCGTCGTCCTCCTTGACCACGATCACGCCGGGCGACACCGTGTACGGGGTGCTGAAGAGGTACTTGGCCTCGCGTTCGTCGTTGATCGACACCTGGTTCGCGATCACGTCGAAGCGGCCCGCGTCGAGCCCCGCGAAGATCGCGTCCCACTGGGTCTCCTGGAACTCGACCTTCAGACCGAGCTCGTCGGCGACGGCCTGGATGATCTCGACGTCGTAGCCGGTGAGGTCGCCGGAGCCGCCGTCGCCGTGGAAGCTGAACGGACGGTAGGTGCCCTCGGTCGCGACCGTCAGCGTGCCGTCCTTCACCAGGCCGAAGTCGGAGCCCGCGGCGCTCTCGCCGTCCGTGCTCGCGGGCGTGCTCGAACCGCTGCACGCGGTCAGGGCGGCGGCGGCGACGACGAGTGCGGTGACGGCGATGAGACGACGGGACATGGACCCTCCTGGGGTGAGAAGCGCGGGTGCGAGTTTACGCGACGACCGCGGGAACTCCCCCACAGTACGCGTCGCTCCGGGCGTTCCCCGCTTCGGATGACGCCGGATGTCGCGGGCGGCCCAGGAACGCGGAACGCCCCCGGGCGGACCCGGGGGCGTTCGGTGCGACAGGTGCGAACCCGTCGACGCGTCAGATGGCGTTGACGTCCAGCGGGATGCCGGGGCCGAACGTGGTCGACACCGCACCCTTCTGGATGTAACGGCCCTTGGCGCTGGACGGCTTGAGGCGGACGATCTCCTCGAGAGCGGCGTCGATGTTCTCGTTCAGCTGCTCGGCCGAGAACGAGGCCTTGCCGATGACGAAGTGCACGTTGGCGTGCTTGTCGACGCGGAACTCGATCTTTCCGCCCTTGATCTCCTCGACGGCCTTGGCCGGGTTCGGGGTCACGGTGCCGGTCTTCGGGTTCGGCATCAGACCACGGGGACCGAGCACCTTGCCGAGACGGCCGACCTGGCCCATGAGCTCCGGGGTCGAGACCGCGGAGTCGAAGTTGGTCCAGCCGTCGGCGACCTTCTGGATGAGCTCGGCGCCGCCGACCTCATCGGCGCCGGCAGCGATCGCCGCCTCGGCCGCGGGGCCGGTGGCGAACACGATGACGCGGGCGGTCTTACCGGTGCCGTGGGGCAGGATGACGGTGCCGCGCACCATCTGGTCCGCCTTGCGCGGGTCGACGGCGAGCTTCAGCGCGACCTCGACGGTCGAGTCGAACTTCGCCGAACCGGTCTCCTTCGCGAGCGCGACGGCCTCGGACGGCGTGTAGAAACGGTCTGCCTCGATCTTCTCGGCGGCAGCCTTGTAAGCCTTGGACTTGGTAGCCATGATTATTCTCCTCAGCCCTCGACCGTGATGCCCATGGAACGGGCGGTGCCGGCGATGATCTTCGAGGCGGCCTCGATGTCGTTCGCGTTCAGGTCGGCCTGCTTCTGCTCGGCGATCTGACGGACCTGATCCTTGGTGATCTTGCCGACCTTGACGGTGTGCGGGGTGGCCGAAGCCTTCTGCACGCCGGCGGCCTTCTTGATGAGCTCCGCCGCGGGCGGGGTCTTCAGGACGAAGGTGAAGCTGCGGTCCTCGTAGACGGTGATCTCGACGGGGATGACGTTGCCACGCTGCGACTCGGTCGCGGCGTTGTACGCCTTGCAGAACTCCATGATGTTGACGCCATGCTGACCGAGCGCGGGGCCGATCGGCGGCGCCGGGTTGGCGGCACCGGCGTTGATCTGAAGCTTGATCAGGCCGGTCACCTTCTTCTTCGGTGCCATTCTCTTTCCTTTCCTCGAGGCGGATGCGAGCATCCGCTTCTCCCACGGCTCCGGCCTTTCCGGCCCGTGGTCGTCTGCGCGCCCTTCGACAAGCTCAGGGACCCCAGCGGGCTTTCGCACAAACCACGTAAGTCTACCTGATCACTCCCCTACTCGCGAGCCGGCCCCTTGCGTGCGAGCCGGCCCCGTGCGTGCGTCCGCAAAGGGGCGGGAGACACGGAACGGGGTGGGTCGGGGAAGAGAAGACGGCCGCCCCGGAAGGGACGGCCGTTCTCGTGCACTTCGGCGGGCTCAGTGACCCGCGGTCAGATCATCTTGGTGACCTGGTCGAACGACAGCTCGACCGGGGTCTCGCGCTCGAAGAGGGAGACGAGGACCGTGAGCTTGCCGCTCTCCGGCTTGATCTCGCTGATCGAACCGGGAAGACCCGCGAACGAGCCCTCCTTGATCGTGATGGTCTCGCCGACCTCGAAGTCGACCTCGGCGGGAAGCGGACGGGCGACGGCGACGCCGCCCTTGGCCGCGATGTTCTTGGCGGTCGGGACGTCCTTGACCTCGACGAGGGACTTCAGCATGTTGAAGGCCTCTTCGAAGCGCAGCGGCGTCGGGTTGTGGGCGTTGCCCACGAAGCCGGTGACGCCGGGGGTGTGCCGCACGACCGACCAGGTGTCCTCCGTGAGCTCCATGCGCACCAGGACGTAGCCGGGGATGCGCACGCGGGTGACCATCTTGCGCTGGCCGTTCTTGATCTCGACGACGTCCTCCATCGGGACCTCGACCTGGTAGATCTCGTCCTCGACCTCGAGCGTCGACTTGCGCTGCTCGATGTTCGCCTTGACCTTGCGCTCGAAGCCGGCGTACGAGTGGATGACGTACCACTTGCCGGGGAGCATGCGCAGGTCCATGCGGAAGGCCTCGTACGGGTCTTCCTCGGAAGCCGACTCGTCCTCGTCGGACTCGGCGGCCGGACGGTCGTCCTCGCCGTTGACGTCGGGCCCCTCGTAGGGAGTGACCTCGTCGGCGGCCTCGGCCTCCTGCTCCGCGACCTCTTCGGCCACGGAATCGTTGAGGACCTCGGCGGCGGCTTCGGACTCCGCGGCTTCGTCCAGGTTCAGAGCGTCGTTCACGATGGCGTCCGCCTCCGGGTCGTCGATGTCGATGTCGATGTCTTCCGTCTCCTGCTCGCCGTCCTCGTCCTCGACGTGGACCGCGACGTGCTCGGCAGAGGTGACCGAGAGCTCCTCGGCGGCGAGCACGTTGCCCTCCTGGGCCTCGTCCTCCTCGCTGGACTGCTCTGCGGCGGTCGCCCAGTCGGCGTCGTCGGAATATCGTTCAGACACGTTGCTTCTTCTCCATAGCTGCGGCCGATGCCGCGGGGGTCATCAGCCAGGGATTCCGAACACGTAGTGCGTCAGGAGCCCGAAGACGTAGTCGAGACCGTAGACGATGCCCATGACGATCAGGACGAAGACGAGCACCACACCCGTGAACTTGAAAAGCTCCTTGCGGGTCGGGGTGACGACCTTGCGCAGTTCGGCGATGACCTGGCGGATGAACAGGGCGATGCCCCCGAAGAACCGGGAGAAGGGGTTGCCCTTCTTCTGGCGCGTGGCGCCGGCCGCGACGACGTCGCCGCGCGGTTCGTCCTGATCCATCCTGAATGTACCTTTCGTGTGTCAGCGTGCGCTGACGCGCAGGGCGGACAGGAATCGAACCTGCAACCTGCGGTTTTGGAGACCGCTGCTCTGCCAATTGAGCTACCGCCCTAGAGACCCGGAGGTCTCGGGGATGCCCTCCCCACCCTGCCACCGGCCGATGTCGAAGACGCCAGGCACGGCGAAAGAATGCAGAGAACAACTGCTCACCAAGCATACGGCATCGATCCCGTGGTGCCGAACAGGAAGCGGAACCCGCGTTATTGCTAGGCTCGGCGGGCGGACGAAGCAGGAAGGGACGCATGTGAGTGGGGATGTGCAGCAGTTCCAGGTGGATCTGCGCGGAGTCGTCGACCTGCTCAGCAGGCACATCTACTCCAGTCCCCGGGTCTATCTGCGGGAACTGCTCCAGAACGCGCGGGACGCGATCGCGGCGCGCCGCGAGGTCGACGGGGGCGGAGGCCGCATCCGCATCACGCCGCTCACCGCGCAGACGGGCGAGTTCGTGCTCCGCGATGACGGGGTGGGGCTGACCGCGGCCGAGGTCGCCGATCTCCTCGCGACCGTCGGGCGCAGCTCCAAGCGGGACATCTTCGACCTCCCCCGGAGCGACTTCCTCGGCCAGTTCGGCATCGGGCTGCTGAGCTGCTTCATGGTCGCCGACACCATCGTCATCCGCTCCCGCAGCGCCAGAGGCGGCTCCGCGGTGGAGTGGACGGGCAGCGCCGACGGCACCTTCCGGGTCGCGGAGATCGATGACGACCTGCCGATCGGCACCAGCGTGCACCTCGTGCCGCGCTTCGACGCCGACGAGCTGCTGCGACCGGCCGCCGTGCACGAGCTCGCGACCACGTTCGGCGAGTTCCTGCCCGTGCGGGTGACCATCGATGCGACCGGCGGGGACATCGACGTGACCCGCGAGGCGCCCTTCCTCGACCCCGCCGCCGACGTCGAAGCGGCCGTGCAGTACGGCCGCGACCTGCTCGGTGCGGCGCCGCTGGACGTGATCCCGCTGACCGAGCCGGCGACCGGGACGCAGGGCCTGGCATACGTCCTGCCCTTCGCTCCTCCGCCCGGCGCCCGGCAGGCGACCCGCATGTATCTGGGCCGCATGCTGCTGTCGGAACGCGTCGACGACGTGCTGCCCGACTGGGCGTTCTTCGTGCGCGCCGTCATCGACTCCACCGGCCTCGCACCGACCGCGAGCCGCGAATCCCTCGTCGAGGACACGGCGCTGGAGCACGTCCGCGAACAGCTCGGCGCCGGGATCCGCCGCTGGGTGCTCGAACTCGGACTGCGTGAACCGCATCGCCTCGCCCAGTTCGTCGCCGTGCACGAGGTCGGACTCAAGTCCCTGGTGCGCCACGACGAGGAGCTCGCGCGCTTCATCACCCGCTGGCTCACGGTGGAGACCACGCACGGCACGCTGCGGATCGGCGACCTCGTGGAGCGGTACCCGCACGTGCGCTACGCCCAGACGGTCGACGAGTTCCGCCAGGTGGCCGGTATCTCGCCGTCCGACGAGGTCCTCGTCAACGGCGGCTACCTCTACGACGCCGACCTGATCCGGCTGCTCCCCGACCTCTACCCGCAGGTCACGGTCGAGAAGGTCGACGTGACCGGGGAGCTCGATCGCCTCGACCCGCCGCCGCTCGACGACCGGGACATCGCGATGGCGCTGGAGTCCCGCGCCGGCGCCGTCCTGCAGTCCTCGGACTGCGCCGTGGTCGTCCGGGCGATCGACCGCCCGGAGCTGACCGGACTGTACGTGGCGGACCCCGAGGTGCTGCGGACGATCGACCGCGGGCGCACCAAGGGCATCGCGAGCACGCTCTGGGGCGGGGTGCTCGACCGCATCGACCAGACGCTCTCCTCTTCGCGGGACGACGACCTCACGGCGCGACTGTGCCTGAACTGGTCGAACCGCGTCGTCCGGGCCCTCGTCCGCGTCGAGGACGACGCCGTCTTCGCACGCACCGTCCAGCTGCTCTACATCCAGGCGCTTCTCGCGGGGCACCACCCCCTCTCGGACGCCGATCGGGCGCTCATGACCAGCGCCCTCTCCGACCTCGTCTCACTCTCCGCCGGTATCGAGGGGGACACTCTCCCCTTCGACGCGCGCTGACACCCCCCGACTACCCGAAGGGCCCTCCATGGCACGTCCGAAGAAGCGCTTCCAGCAGCTCATCGAGGAGATCGATCGCACCCCGTGGGGCCCGGCGGAGCAGGCCCTCGTGGCGGAGGCGGTCGCGCTGGCCATCGAGATCGGCGACGAACGGCTGGAATACGAAGCCCGGATGCGGCAGACCGCGTCGGCGAACATGGTCGGCGCCACCGACGTCATGCTGAACTCCTTCGCGTGGTGCCTCGCGCATCACGACGCCGACCCGCAGCGGTTCCCCGCCGACCTCGACAACGGCGGCGCCGACCTGATGTGGCAGTTCAAGTGGATGGCGTCCTCGCTGCGCTCCTCCCCCGCCTTCTCGCAGGAGCAGATCGCCGCGGTGCTCGACGACATGGAGTCGCACTACCGTGCCGCAGGACTCGGCCTCAGCGGCGTGCTGACCGCCCGCTTCGAGGACGCCTGGGACGCCGGCCGGTTCGACGCCGCCGAAGCCCTCCGCGTGCAGCTCGAGGCCACGCCGCGCGACGAGCACAGCCACTGCGACGCGTGCAGCCGCAGCCAGTTCGCGGGATTCTTCGCGGAGACCGATCGCGACGCCGACGCCATCCGGCTCGTCGAGGAGATGATCGAGGGCGGTTTCTCCTGCGGCGAGGAGCCGGAGCACGCGCTCTCCCGCGTCCTCCTCCCGTACCTCCGCGCCGGACGCACGGAAGATGCGAAGACCGCGCACCTGCGCAGCTACCGACTGGCCAAGGACAACCCCGACAACCTGCGCATCGTGGCCAACAACATCGTGTTCGCCGCGATCACCGGCAACGAGGCGCGGGCGCTGGCCCTGATCGAGAAGCACGTCGCGTGGCTCGCCCACGACGGCCTCAACGTCGACGCGCACTTCGCCGCCCTCACGGCGTTCGCGGTCGCTCTCGACCGCGTCACCGCCGCCGGCCACGGCGACACCCCGGTCCGGGGTGCCGACGCCCCTGCACTCGTGCCGCTGCTCGGGGCCCACGACGGCCCGTGGAGCGCCGCCGACCTCGCCGCGGCCGCCTGGTCGACGGCCGAGCGCATCGGGGCGCAGTTCGACGAGCGGGATGGCACCGACGGCCACGCCCGCAGCCTCGCCCGGATGCGCGCTCTCGCCGACGAGCGCTACGACCTCCCGATCCGCTCCGATGCGTTCGTCGCCCCAACCCCGGCCACCACTCCGGCGGATCCGGAGGCCTGGTACGAGCGGGCGATGCAGCTCGCGCAGTTCGGCGCCGAGCAGGAGACCCTCGCCGCGCTCCCGCACGCCCTGGAGGTCGACGACCCCGCCCAGCGCGCGCAGCTCCTGTCGATGCACCTCGGCATCCTCGTCGCGCTCGATCGCGTGGACGAGGCCGAGCGCCTCCTCCCCGAGCGGATCGCCGCCCTGCGGGCCGCAGGGAACGACGCGCAGGCCGACCTCGAGGAGCGTCTGAAGCTCGCGACCTTCGGGCTGCACACCGACGAGACCATGGCGGCGCTCGAAGAGGAGTTGGCCGCGGCCGACCGTCTGCCGGCCTGGTCGCGCGGCGACCTGGCCATCAGCCGCGCGTCGCTGCACCTCAGGGCCGAGGAGCCGGACGCGGCCCTCGACCTCGCCGAGCTCGCGGCCCGCTCGTTCGCGGAGGCGGAGGACACCCGGCTGTCCAACACGACCACCCTCGTGGCGATCGGCGCCGTGCTGAGCAAGGGCGACCTCGACGCCGGCCGCACGCTCCTCGACCGCTTCCTCGCCCAGGACGACCTGTCCGCCGGTCATCGGGCCCACGCGCTGCAGACTCGGGCCCGCGTGCGGGGTGGCACGGGCGCGTACCAGGACGGGGCGACGGACGCCGACGAGGTGTGCCGGCTGCTCGCCGAGCTCGGCGCCACGCGGGCTCTCGCCGACGCCCATGTGCTCGCGGGCGCGCTCTGGGAGGACGCCGAGGAGCCCGAGAAGGCCGTCGCCCGCTACCGTCTGGCTGCTCGGCTGCACGATGACGGCGATCGCACCGGCGTGGACTTCCGGTTGGCCAGGGCGATGCTCCGCGCGGGAGACGCCGAGGAGGCCGCGGAGCTCTTCGGCGACGTGCTCCAGCGCGAGGAGGACGCCGAGACGCCCGCCGGCTCCCGTGCCATGACCGCCTCTCTCCTCGCCCGGTCTCTCGCCGAGTCCGGAGAGTTCGGCCAGGCGGTCGGCGCACACGGCTACGCCGCCGAGTTGTTCGGACAGGCGGAGGCGCACGCGGACCAGGCCATGGCCATGACGGAGCAGGCGAAGATCCTCGCCCGCTTCGAGGAGCACGACGACGCCGTGCGGCTGCTGGAGGGCGCAGCGGAGATCGCTCGTCGCGCCCCCGAGGCCGTCGGCGCGCTGTCCGAGGTGCTGCACAGCCTCGGCCAGGCCTACGGCGGTCGCGGCGACGAGCGCGCCTTCCCCCTCTTCGACGAGGTCGCCGCGCTCGCCCAGGAGCATGAAGCCGGCTGGCTGCTCGCCGACGTGACCGACTCCCGCGGCCGCGCCCTGGCCCAGCTCGGCCGGATCGACGAGTCCATCGCCGCCGCCCTCACTGCCGCCGATGGTTTCGCCGCGCTCGGGGATCAGGGCGCCGCCGGGAGCTCGGAACTGTTCGCGGGGCGCGTCCTCGCGGGGAATGACCGTCCGGCCGACGCCGTACCCGTCTACCGGAGCGCCCTGGACCATGCCGAGAGCTTCCCGCCGCTGCGTCAGGTCGCGGCACTGGAGCTCGGCGATGTGCTGGAGGCACTGGGACGGCACGCCGAGGCCGCAGAGGTCAGGGCCCTCGTCGAGAGCTGACACGCCGCCGGCTCGGGATCCACAGGGGGTCCCGAGCCGGCGTCGTCGCGGTGGTGAGCCGCGTCAGAACAGCTGACGCCAGTTCGCCCGTGCGAGGTCGAGCAGCTCGTCCCCGCGGCCCGACATGACCGTGCGGATCGCGTAGAGCGCGAAGCCCTTGACCTGCGCGGCCTCGATCGCCGGCGGCATGGACAGCTCCTGGCGCTCGGTCACGACGTCGAGCAGCGCGGGACCGTCGTGCGCGAGGACCTCACGGACCGCCTCCGGCAGATCCTCGCTACGCTCCACCCGACGGGCGAAGATGCCCATGGCCTCGGCGATCGCCGCGAAGCTCGGGTTGTCGAGCCCCGTGCCGTAGGTGACGAAGCCGGCGGCCTTCGTCTCCAGCTCCACGAAGTTCAGCGATGAATTGTTCACCACGATCGTCTTGACCGGGAGACCGTTCTGGGTGAGCGTGAGCAGCTCGCCGAGCATCATCGCGAGGCCGCCGTCGCCGGCGAGCGCCACGACCTGACGATCCGGATGGGCGACCTGCGCGCCGATGCCGTGCATCAGGGCGTTCGCCATCGAGCCGTGCGTGAACGACCCGATCAGCCGGCGCCCCTCGGTCATGGACAGGTAGCGCGCGGCCCAGACGGTCGGCGAGCCCACGTCGGCGGTGAAGATCGCGTCGTCGGCGGCATACTCGTCCAGGAGGCGTGCCAGGTACTGCGGGTGGATGGGGCGTGCGCCCTTCGCCGGCACCGCGAGCTCGTCGAGCTTCTTCCGCGTCTTCAGGTAGTGGGCCACGGCGTCGTCGAGGTGGCCGCGGTCGTCCTTCCGGGCGAGTCGGGGCAGCAGGGCCTCGGCGGTCGCCTTCACGTCGCCGACGAGCCCGAGGTCGAGCGGGTGCCGCTTGCCGAGCTGCGAGCCGCGGATGTCGACCTGGATGGTGGTCGCGTGCTCCGGGTAGAACTGCTCGTACGGGAAGTCGCTGCCGAGGACGAGGAGCGTGTCCGCCGCCTCCATCGCCCGATAGCCCGACGCGAATCCGAGCAGCCCCGTCATGCCGACGTCGAACGGGTTGTCGTACTCGATGAACTCCTTGCCGCGCAGCGCGTGGACGATGGGGGCACCGAGTGCGTCGGCGAGCGCGATCACCTCGTCGTGCGCGCCCTCCACGCCGGCCCCGGCGAGGATGGTGACCTTCTTGGCCGCGTTCAGCATGGTCGCGGCCTTCTCCAGCTCCGGACCGCTGGGCTGGATCAGCGGGCGGGTGCGCTCGATCACCACGGCGCGGTCATCCGCGATCTCGGACAGCGCCACATCACCGGGGATCACGAGGACCGCGACGCCGCGCTGCTCGATGGCCGCGCGCATGGCGATCTCCATCAGCCGCGGCATCTGCGACGGGTCCGCGACGTATTCGACGTACACGCTGCACTCGCGGAACAGCTCCTGCGGATGCGTCTCCTGGAAATATCCGGTGCCGATCTCGACGGTCGGGATGTGGGCGGCGATGGCCAGCACCGGTACCCGGGAGCGCTGCGCGTCGTACAGGCCGTTGATGAGGTGCAGGTTGCCGGGGCCGCATGAGCCCGCCACGACGGCGAGGTCCCCGGTGGTGCCGGCGTCGGCGGCGGCGGCGAAGGCGGCGGACTCCTCGTGGCGCACGTGCACCCAGCGGATCCGGCCGTCCTTGCGGAGGGCGTCCGTGAGTCCGTTCAGGGAGTCGCCCGGGATGCCGTAGACCCGGTCGACTCCGTTGGCGTTCAGAGTCTTGACGATGTTCTCAGCGACGTTGGCCATACCCCGACCCTACGCCCGCCGAGGCCTCCCCGGGCCGGGCTCAGTACTCCTGCGGCCCATCCCGGTCGGGCTCCGGATCGCGCCGGAACGCACGGCCGGACACCGATGCCGGAGCGATGCGCACGTACACGCGCTTGTCGGTCGGGATCCACGGGCGCAGACCCGCCGCCTCCGCCCGCTCGATGTCGGCGTCGGTCTCCAGAGCCTCCGCACGTCCGCGCACGATGACACTCCAGGCCGCGGTGTCCGTGTGGTCGTCGACTTCGAAGAGCACGTCGGCGGTGACCGTCAGCTCGAACAGCTTGCTCCCGGGGGCGGTGCGGAACAGCAGGCCTTCGCCGTCCACCGCATAGTTCACGGGGAAGATGTCGATGGTCTCGCCGACCCGGGTCACGAGCCGCCCGAGCTCCTGGCTGCGCAGGTGCTCCCAGCTCTGCTCCGCGGTGAGGGTCTGGACCGGATCCGTGTGCGCGCTCATGCCGCCATTGTGCCTCGTCCGTCCTCGACGCGCACCCCCGTCGACCCGGCCCCTCTCGTGCGAGCGGCCCCCTTGCGTGGGTACGCAAGGGGGCCGCTCGGCCGCAAGGGGGTGGGTCGACGATCAGCCGATGCGGATCAGCTTCTTGTTGACGAACTCGTCGGCGGCGAGGTGGCCCAGCTCGCGTGCCGTGCCGCTGCGCTTGATGCCGCCGAACGGGAGCTCCGGGCTGTCGGCGAGCACGAGGTTCACGTAGACCATGCCCGCCTCGATCCTGTCGGCCACCCGCTCCGCCTGCGCCTCGTCCGTCGTGAAGACGTAGGAGCCGAGGCCGAACGTGGTGTCGTTGGCCAGCGCGACCGCCGCGTCCTCGTCCGCGACGCGGTACACGACCGCCGCGGGACCGAACAGCTCCTCGCGGTAGACGTCCATCTCCGGGGTCACGTCGGCGAGCACGGTCGGCGCGAAGAACGCCCCGTCGCGCGTACCGCCCGTGAGCAGCGTCGCGCCCTGGGCCACGGCCGTGTCGATCTGCTTCTGCAGGTTCTCCGCCGCCGCCTCCGACGAGACCGGGCCGAGGACCGTGTCGTCGAGCGTGGGGTCGGTCGCCTCGACCGCCGCCATCGCCGCCGTGAACTTCTCCACGAACGCGTCGTAGAGGTCGTCGACGATGATGAAGCGCTTGGCGCCGTTGCAGGCCTGACCGTTGTTGTCGAGCCGCGCGTCGACACCCGCCTGCACGGTGGCGTCGAGGTCGTCGGTGGAGAGCACGATGAACGGGTCGGACCCGCCCAGCTCCAGCGCGACCTTCTTGAGGTTGCGCCCCGCCACCTCGGCGACCGCGGCGCCGGCGCGCTCGGAGCCGGTCAGCGACACGCCCTGCACCCGCCGGTCCGCGATCATGGCCGCGATCTGCTCGTTCGTGGCGAGCACGTTCTGGTACGCACCCTTCGGGAAGCCGGCGTCGTGGTAGATCGCCTCGATCGCGCTCGACGACTCCGGGCACTGCGGCGCGGGCTTCAGCAGGATCGTGTTGCCGACGATCAGGTTCGGCGCCGCGAAACGCACGATCTGGTAGGCCGGGAAGTTCCACGGCATGATGCCCACGAGCGGTCCCAGCGAGGAGCGGCGGATGATCGCCGACCCCTCCCCGAGGATCTTGATGGGCTGGTCGGCCATGATGTCCTCGGCCTGGTCCGCGTAGTACTCGGCGATGTCGGCGGCGAAGTCGACCTCGCCGAGTGCGGCCTCCCGGGGCTTGCCCATCTCGCGCACGAAGATGTCGGCCAGCTCCTCGCGGCGTTCGCGGTGCAGCTCGGCCGCACGGCGCAGCAGCGCGGCACGGTCGGCGACCGTGGTGGAGCGCGACCACTCGCGGTGGGCCTCGTCCGCGGCGGCGACGGCCTCCTCGATCTGCGCGTCGGTGAACGTGTCGTACGACGCCAGGGTCTCGCCGGTGGCGGGGTTGACGACGGCGTAGTCGGTCATGTCTCTCCTCCTCTTGCCGTGCCGGTCAGGAGACCGGGATCAGCGTGTACTTGGTGGACAGGTATTCGTGGATGCCCTCGAAGCCGCCCTCGCGGCCGACGCCGGACTGCTTGACGCCGCCGAAGGGAGCCGCCGCATTCGAGACGACACCCACGTTGAGACCCATCATGCCCGTCTCCAGCGCGTCGATCATCCGCTGACCGCGCTGCAGGTTCTCGGTGAACACGTAGGAGACCAGGCCGTACTCGGTGTCGTTGGCGAGACGCACGGCCTCGTCCTCCGTCTCGAAGGTCGCGATCGCGAGCACCGGGCCGAAGATCTCCTCGCGGAGGATCGCGGAACCGGGGACGACGTCGGTGAGGACCGTGGGCTCGTAGAACGTGCCGGTGCCCTCGAGCGCCTTGCCGCCCGCGAGCAGGGTCGCGCCGCGCTCGACGGCGTCGTCGACGAGCTCGCCGGCCTTGGCCACGGCGTCCTCGTCGATGAGCGGGCCGATCGCCACGCCGTCCTCCGTGCCGCGACCGATCTTCATGCCGTTGACGCGCTCGGTGACGCGCTTGGCGAACTCGCCCGCGACGTCCTTGTGCACGATGAAGCGGTTCGCCGCCGTGCAGGCCTGACCGATGTTGCGGAACTTCGCGGCCAGCGCGCCCTCCACGGCCTTGTCCAGGTCCGCGTCGTCGAACACGACGAACGGGGCGTTGCCGCCGAGCTCCATCGACACCCGGAGCACGCCCTCGGCGGCCTGCGCGATGAGCTTGCGGCCGACCTCGGTCGATCCGGTGAAGGAGAGCTTGCGCAGACGCGGGTCGGCGATGATCGGCGCCGACAGGGCGCTCGACTTCGAGGTCTGCACGACGTTGACGACACCCTTGGGCAGACCGGCCTCTTCGAGCAGCGTCGTGAAGAAGATGGTCGTGAGCGGCGTGAGTGCCGGGGGCTTGATCACCACGGTGCAGCCGGCGGCGAGGGCCGGGGCGATCTTGCGCGTGGCCATCGCGAACGGGAAGTTCCACGGCGTGACGAAGAACGACGGACCGACGGGGCGCTGCGACACGATCATGTGACCGGTGCCCTCGGGGTTCAGGCCGTAGCGGCCGCTGATGCGCACGGCCTCCTCGCTGAACCAGCGGAGGAACTCGCCGCCGTAGGCGACCTCGCCGCGGGCCTCGGCCAGGGGTTTGCCCATCTCGAGCGTCATCAGCAGCGCGAGGTCCTCCTTGCGCTCCTGCACGAGGTCGAACGCCCGGCGGAGGATCTCCCCGCGCACGCGCGGCGCGGTCGCGGCCCACTCGTCCTGTGCGGCGACGGCGGCGTCGAGCGCCCGGATGCCGTCCGCGGGGGTGGCGTCAGCGATCGTGCGGATCACCTGGTTGGTCGAGGGGTCCTTGACGTCGAAGGTCGCGCCGGTCTCCCCCTCGATCCACTCCCCGCCGATGAAGAGGCCGGTGGGGATGCTGTCGAGCAGCGCCTGCTCGTTCTGAGTGCTCATGGATTCTCTCTCTTTCAGACGGACGTGGGACGACGACGGCGGCTGGGCGGAGCGTCCATACCCAGCGTCTCACCGCGGAAGAAGGCGGGGCGGCGGATGGCGTTCCAGATCATCACGGCGATCCCGACGACGATGATGAGGATGCCGAGGATGAAGACGATCCCGATGCCGCCGATCTCCGACCCGGAGCCGTAGGCCGGGTCCATGGAGTCGATCAGCGTCGTGAAGAACAGGATCGCCAGGATGATGCCGCCCACCAGCGGGAACAGGAAGGTGAAGAAGACGTTCCGCGCCGAGTCGAACCACTGCTTGCGGAAATACCAGACGCAGGCGAACGCCGTGATCCCGTAGTAGAAGCAGATCATCATGCCGAGCGTGAGGATCGTGTCCCACAGGGTGTCCTCGCTGACCACGCGCATCACGGCGTAGAACGCGGAGGCCACGATGGCCGACACGATGGTGGCGTAGCCCGGGGTGAAGAACCGGGGGCTCACCTTCGCGAACGACTTCGGCAGCGCGCCGTAGTGACCCATCGCGAGCAGGGTGCGTGCCGGGCCGACGAACGTCGACTGCAGCGACGACGCCGAGCTCGTGAGCACCGCGAGCGACACGAGGAACGCGAGCGGCCCGAGGATCGGCCCGGAGAGGTGGAAGAACACGTTCTCCTGGATGTCGCCGTTGCCGAGGCCGAGCTCCCCCGTACCGACGCCCGCGAACATGATCATCGCGACGGCGAGGAGCAGGTAGAGCGAGACGATCGTGAGCACCGTGACGGTGGCCGCGCGGCCCGGGGTCTTCTCCGGGTCCTTCGTCTCCTCGTTCATGGTGAGGGTGACGTCCCAGCCCCAGAAGATGAAGATCGACAGCGACAGACCGGCGGCGACCGCGCTGAACGACGAGATCGCGAACGGGTTGAACCAGTTGAGGTCGAACGGCTGGTAGTCGAAGCCGTTGCCGCCCACGGCCTGCACGATCGCGGCGACCGCGAAGAACACGAGCACGAGGATCTGGAATCCGACCAGCCAGTACTGCAGCTTCTGCGTGGTCTGCATGTCGCGGTACGACACCCACGTCGCGCCGAGCATGAACAGCAGGCACACGCCGATGTTGATCCAGGTGACGCCGGCGAGATCGGCGATCTCGGCGTTGCCCGTGATCTGCGACAGCAGCAGGAACAGGAAGTCGACCGCGACCCCGGCGAGGTTGGACAGCACGAGGATCGTGGCGACCACGAGGCCCCATCCGGCCATCCAGCCCACCCACGGCCCGAACGCCCTGGCGGCCCAGGTGAAGGAAGTGCCGGAGTCGGGCATGCGGTTGTTGAGCTCGCGATAGCCGAAGGCCACGAGGAGCATCGGGATGAAGCCGACGAGGATGATCGCCGGGATCTGCGCGCCCACCTCGGACGCGGTGGGGCCGACGGCGGCCGTGAACGTGTAGGCGGGGGCGATGCACGAGATGCCGATCACGACGGCGCCGATCAGGCCGACGGTGCCGGCGCTCAGGCCCTTCGTCGAGATTCCGGTCGTGACGCCGGATGCGGGCTCCGTCGCCCGGTTGGTGCTGCTCATCAGCGGTCTCCTGCTTCGATGCGGGTGCGCGGGACGACGATCATGGGGACGGGCAGCTCGTGCAGCATCTTCGCCGCCGTGGAGCCCAGGAAGAGACGGCGTGGCTGCGCCAGCCGGCTGGAGCCGACGAGGACGACCTCGCCGGGGAGCCAGGAGAGCCCGGCCACGGCGTCCTCCACCGTCTCGCCCGGCGCCTCCTCGACGACGGCGCCGAGGCCGTCCGGCAGGCGCTCGGCCGCCACGGCCAGCACCTGGTGCGCGTGCTCGCTGCCGGCGAGGCGGATCGCGCCGGTGTCGAGTCCCGGCGGCACGTCGAACGGCACGAGCGACACCAGCCGGAGGCTCACCTCGGCCGCGCCGGCGAGGGCGACGGCCTGGTCGAGCACGCCCTCCGCGCCGGGACGCGTGCCGACGGCGACCGTGACGCGCGGAAGCACGTGGTCGTCCTGCTGCGCGAGCCCGGAGGGTGCGAGGGCCACCGGGATCGGCGAGGAGTGCAGCAGCTCCGATGCGACGCTGCCCAGGCGATGCCGGCCGAAGAGGCCGCCGCCGGCCGTGCCGATCACGATGACGCTGGCGGCGAACTCCTCACCGGCGGCGATGAGCCCCTCGGCGAACGACTCGGAGAAGCGCACATGGCCGCTGCGCACCAGCTCCTGCGGGAGACGCACGACCGCGTCCTGCAGCCAGCTCCGCGCCTGCTTCCGGATGACGTCCTCGTAGGCGCGCTCCGGTGGCACGGCGGCGCTCCGGGTGCCCTCGGTCGGCAGCACGATCACGAGGTGGAGGGTCGCACCGATGCTGCGCGCCAGACGTGCGCCCAGCGCCGCCGCGTCCGCCCCCGCATCCGTCGCCGTGTAGCCGACGACGACCGAGCCGGTCATCAGCCGATGCTCTCGGGAGCGCCGGCCTCGCGGCGGGCGTCGACGATGTTCGCCGCGACGAAGTGGCCCATGCGGATCGCCCCGTCGACGTGCTGGTAACCCGCTCCTGCCATGTCGCTGCAGGCGAAGTGGATCGGTCCGACGGGCGTGCGCAGGTCGGCGCCGTAGCGGTGCAGGCCGCCCAGGTCGAAGCTCGCGGCGTAGGCGCCACGCGTCCACTCCTCGCTGCCCCAGTCGCTCTCGTAGTACACGACCGGGTTCTTCGCCTCGGGACCGTAGTAGTGCGACAGCGACTCGAGGATGCGCTCCTTGCGCTCCTCGGCGGACAGCTCGAACACGCCGTCGGCGTTCGCATCGGACACGAAGCCGACCAGAGTGCCGCGCTCGTCGCCGTGGTTGCTGTTGTCGTAGGCCTCGTGCGAGAGCTCGTACGGGCTGAACGCCGTGCCGCTCAGGCCCTGCTCGCGCCAGAACGGGCGGTCGTAGACGGCGTGCACCTTGATGACGAAGCCCATCGAGAGGTGCTGGTGCAGCTGGTGCTGGCGACGCGGCAGCGGCGGGACGAAGGAGATGCGGTTGTAGAGGATGGGGGCGTGCGCGAGGATCGCGTACCGCGCCCGCACCGTGAGGTCGTCGGTGGTCGCCACGACCCCGTCATCCGACCACTCCAGGCTGCGGACGGGCTGGTTCAGCAGCACGTCCTCGCCCAGGCGCTCGGCGAGGCGCAGCGGCACCTGCTGGAGCCCTCCCACGACGCGCTTGTCGAGGATGAAGTCGGCGTCGACGAGGTTCGAGTACGAGCCGGCCGAGGCCGCCATGAGCAGCGACTGCAGCAGCGAGAAGGCGTGGGTCGGCTTGGTCAGCATCGCCGAGCCGGTGGCGAAAGCGAGGTTGCGCACGGCTTCGTCGTCGTCGGTCTGCGAGCGCAGCCAGGCGTCCCAGGAGATCGAGTCCCACTCGGCCGCGTTCGGGTGCTCCCACGGCTTGTCCGGGTCGATCTCGGCGACGAGGGCGTCGAGGATGCCGGTGATGCGCGCGATCACGGCCTCGGTCTCCGCCGACACCGGGAACATCTCGCCCGTGAAGCGGTGGGCCTGCCCGTCCGGGCCGACGTAGACGCTGTCGCCCTCGCGGTACCGGCTGTAGGTCTCGAGCCCCAGCTCCTCGATCGTGTCCTTGAGCGCGTCCTGGTCGGGCGAGACCCACTGGCCGCCGATCTCCAGCATGGCGCCGTCGATCACGTCGGTCCACAGGCGGCCACCCACGCGGTCGCGGGCCTCCAGCACGGCGACCGACAGCCCGGCCTTCCGCAGGTCGTTGGCCGCCGTGAGCCCTGCGGCTCCGGCGCCCACGATCAGCACGTCGCGGGTGATCTCAGCCATCTGCAACTCCTTCGTTGTCGGGGGATGCGGGGGATGAAGTACCGGTCGCGTCCCGAAATCCCCCGATCCGGGGACGCGACCGGACAGGGTGTCAGGCGCCGGCGAGCGCCTCGGCCACGACGTCGAGGCCCTCGTTCAGCAGCTCGTCGCCGATGGACAGCGGCGGGAGGAAGCGGATGACGTTGCCGTACGTGCCGCAGGTGAGGACGATGACGCCCTGGGCGATGCACGCCTTGGCCACAGCAGCCGTGAGCGCGGCGTCCGGAGCGTTGGTCTCCGGGTCGACGAACTCGGCGGCGACCATCGCACCGTGACCGCGGACGTCGCCGATGCGGGCGTCCTCGGCCTGGAGGGCGGTGAGGCGGTCGAGGAGGATCTCGCCGATCTCGCGGGCACGCTCGATGACGCCGTCGTTCTCGAACACGTCGATGGCCGCGAGCGCCGCGGCGCACGCGATGGGGTTGCCACCGTAGGTGCCGCCGAGGCCACCGGAGTGCGACGCGTCCATGATCTCGGCGCGGCCGGTCACGGCGGCGAGCGGCAGCCCGCCCGCGATGCCCTTGGCGGTGGTGATGAGGTCGGGCTCGATGCCGAAGATCTCGCTGGCGAACATGTGTCCGGTACGGGCGAACCCGGTCTGCACCTCGTCGGCGATGAAGACGACGCCGTTCGCGCGGCACCAGTCGACGATCGCGGGGAGGAAGCCGTCGGCGGGGACGATGAAGCCCCCCTCACCCTGGATCGGCTCGATGATGACGGCGGCGAGGTTGTCGGCGCCGATCTGCTTCTCGAGCTGGAGGATCACGCGGGCCGCGGCCTCGCCGCCCTCGAGCCCGTCGCGGAACGGGTACGACATCGGCGCGCGGTACACCTCGGGGGCGAACGGTCCGAAGCCGCTCTTGTACGGCATCGACTTCGCGGTCAGCGCCATGGTGAGGTTCGTGCGGCCGTGGTAGCCGTGGTCGAACGCGACGACGGCCTGACGACCGGTGTGCTTGCGGGCGATCTTGATCGCGTTCTCGACGGCCTCGGCGCCGGAGTTGAACAGGGCGCTCTTCTTGGCGAAGTCGCCGGGGGTGACGCGGTTGAGCGCCTCGGCGACGCCGACGTACGACTCGTACGGCGAGATCATGAAGCAGGTGTGCGTGAACTGCGCCGCCTGCGCGGCCACGGCGGCGGCGACCTTCGGGTGCGCGTTGCCGACCGTGGTCACGGCGATGCCGGAGCCGAGGTCGATGAGCGAGTTGCCGTCGGCGTCGACGACCACTCCTCCCCCGGCTGCGACGGCGGCGACCGGCACGGTGTGACCGACACCGGCGGCGACCGCGTCCGCTTTGCGGGCGAGGACCTCGGCCGACCGCGGGCCGGGGAGTTCCGTGACGAGGCGACGCTCCTGCGGGAGGTCGGGGCCGCCGAGGGGGACTGCGGGTGCTGCGGTGTCGAGGAGAGCCATGCCGCGAGCGTACGGCCGTCCGAGAGACGCCCGCATTCGCCGGGTCGTACAATCGGAGAATTGATTTCGCCGTCTCGTACAACCGGAGATCGTATGGCCCCCGCCGATCCCTCCACGCTGTCCGCCCTGCTGCGCCGCCGGGATCTCGACCTGCGACTCGTCTCCGCCGCAGCAGATCTGCCGGACGGCGCGCTCGACCGGCCGCTGCGCTGGGTGCACAGCTCCGACCTCGCGGACCCGACGCCCTTCCTCGCGGAAGACCTCGTGCTCCTCACCACCGGCACGCAGTTCGACGACGCGGAGGCCATCGCCCCCTACGTCGTCCGCCTCGCGGAGCGCGGTGTCCTCGGGCTCGGATTCGGCACCGACGTGCATCGCTCGGGAACACCGGAAGAGTTGATCGCGGCGTGCGCCGACCAGGGCATTCCGCTGTTCGAGGTGCCGTACCGCACGCCGTTCATCGCCGTGGCCCGCGCGCACTCCGAGGCGATCGCGGCGCAGGCCTACGCCCGGCGCACCTGGGCGCTGGACACCCAGCGCGCCCTCGCCCTCGCCGCCCTCCGGCCGCGCGGGCTCGAGGCGATCATCACCGAACTCGGCCGTCGACTCGGCGCCTGGGCGGGCATGTTCGACGCGGCGGGCGACCTGATCGTCGCCCACCCCCGCGACGCCCTCTCGGCGACTGTCCGGGAAGGGCTCGGGACCCGGGTCCAGGAGATCCTCGACCGTGGACTCGAGGCGGGGCAGTCCCTCACCCTCGATGCGCACACCTTCATGCTCTTCACGGTGGGGCGGGGCGGGCACCTGCGCGGCGTCCTCGCCGTGGCGGCGGACGCCCTCGACCAGGAGGCCAGGGCCGTCGTCACCTCGGTCATCGCGATGGCGGGACTGGCGCGGGAGCAGAGCGAGCAGCTCGCCCGCGGCCGACGCCGGCTGCACACGCAGCTGCTGCGCTCGCTCCTGGGCGACGACCCCGGCCTCGCGCGCCGTGTCCTCGGCAGCCTTCCGCCCGCCCCCGTGGTGGTGGCGGTGACCGGGGATGCCCCGGCCGAGCCTCTCCTCGACTGGTGGGAGCGCCGACGGGTCGAGCACGGGACGCCCGCCTTCCTCGCGGACTCCGAGGACGGCGTGGTCATCTGCGTGTCCGCGGCCGACGAGGCTCTTCTCGACGACGCGGCCTCGCGCTTCAGTGCCCGCGTCGGCGTCTCGGCCCCGGAGGGGTACGACGCCTTCTCCCGCGCGCACGCCCAGGCGCTCATCGCTCTCCGACAGCCGGGCACGAGCGGCGCCGTCCGGTACGCCGACACGGTCGGATCCAGCTTGCTCACGGCGCTGGCGACGGATGAGGCCCGGCTCGTCGCGGAGTCGCGGCTCGCTCCGCTCCGGGAACACGACGCCGCCCACGGCACCGCGCTCGAGCACGCGCTGCGGACCTGGCTCGACCACGACACGCGGGCCGAGCAGGCCGCGGCCGCCCTCGGCATCCACCGGCACACCCTCCGCTCCCGGGTCTCCCATGCCGGCGCCCTCCTCGGGGTCGACCTCACCACCTTCCCCGCCCGGGCCGAGGTGTGGGCCCTCCTGCAGACCGCCCGCGACTGACCCGGCCCCTTCCGTCCCCGCCTCCCCCCGCGTCACCTGCACGACCGCGCGACACCTGCGCGACGGATCGGCCCGCCAGGTCATGCCCGCGGACCGAGGTCGTGCAGCCGGAACCGCGGGCCCTCAGCCGTCGAGGTTGTCGGAGACCACTTCGAGAGCGTGTGCCCGAGCCTGGACGGCGGCGTCGCCGCGCGCGGAGGTGACCGCGGCCGCGAAGACCTCGGCGAACACGAGGAAGGCGACGCGGGAGGCGTGCTGCAGCTCTTCGCGGAAGCTCACCCCGGCCGGGGTGATGACGAGCGACAGGGAGGCCGCGTCGGTCAGCGCGGAGGACGCGAACGAGGTGAGTGCGATCACCGTCGCACCGCCGCGGGCGGCGGCGGTCGCGACACGCAGGCTCGCCTCATTGGCTCCGGACCCGCTGACGATGACGCACACGTCCTGCTCCGTGAGATGCCGGGCCGCGATCTGCTGGGCGATGGCGTCGGCGATGAACTCCGCCGGTCGCCCTGCCGCCGTGAGCCGCATCGCCAGATCGCTCGCGATCGGCGACGAGAGACCGTTCGCCAGGACCAGCACACGTCGCGCGGAAGCGGTCGCGGCGACTGCCGCGTCGACGGTCGCCGGGTCCAGGAGACTCGCCAGCACGGGGAGGGACGCCGCGACACGGTCGATCTCACCGCGCATCCGCCCCAGCACACCCGGCCCGTAGTCGACCGCAGCGTCACCGCTCCCCCCGCCGAGCTCGGCGGCCAGCGCGACCCGGAGCTGCGGGTAGCCGCGGTAGCCGAAGCCCTGGCACGCGCGGACGACGGTGGCGCGGCCGACACCCGCCCGGTCGGCGAGCTCCTGCGCTGTCCACTCCACGACGGCGTCGGCGGAGTCCAGGATGAGCTCGGCCACCCGCCGCTCCGCGGGCTGCAAGGTGTTGCGGACCGCGGCGATGCGCACGGTCGGCGGAGCACTAGGGGCGAACACGGGCTCGGGCTCCCTCCATGATCCGGCGGCGGATCGCGCCGGATACCGCGTCGATCAGCATCGTCACCGCGACAACCACGATGAGCAGGACACCCACCGTCGACCACTCACGGTACTGGGTGTAGGAGGTGAGCATGTCACCGATGCCGCCGACGCCGATGAGGCCGAGGACGGCCGACGAGCGCACGTTGATCTCGAAGCGGTAGAGCCAGAACGACCAGAACGCCGGTTCCGCCTGTGGCCACACTCCCCATCGCAGCACCTGGAGAGTGCTGCCGCCGGCCGCGTGTGCCGCCTCGATGGGGCCACGGGGCACGGCTTCGACGGCCTCATAGCCCCATTTGCCGAGGGTGCCGATGCCGTTGAGTGCGAGCGCCAGGGCTCCCGTGAAGGGCGTGAGCCCTGTCACCGAGAGGATCACGATCGCGATGATGATCTCCGGGACCGCGCGGATGAGCGAGAACAGCCCGCGAAGCAGATTGCGCAGCCAGACCGGTCCGAAGCCGCGAGCGGCCAGCAGGCTCAGGGGTGTCGCGAGGATGATGCCGAGCACCGTGCCGACCCAGGCCATCTCGATGCTCCGCCAGGTCTGCCACAGGGCCTCGGGGAGCTTCTCCCAGTTCGGGTCGCCGAACATGAGCACGGTGTAGCGGACGATCTCCGCCGGGAGATCGGCGAGGCGCGCCCAGGAGATGTCGATCGACCAGAAGGCCAGCACGATCACGGCGGTCACGAGGCCCCATCCGACGAGGAGCCAGGGGCGCCGAGGCCGGGCGGGGACGGCGGTGAGGGGCGCGGTCATACGAGCCTCCGCCGGACGGCGTCGGAGACCACGTCGATCACGATCACCACGATAAGGATCTCGAGGATGATGAGCGAGAGCTGGTCGTAGCGGTAGAACGTGCGGACGGCGTCGATGAGCAGCCCCATCCCGCCCGCCCCGACGAGTCCGAGCACGGTCGATGCGCGCACGTTGAGCTCGAAGACGTAGAGGGTCTGGTTCGCGAAGGCGGGCCAGGCGTCCGGAAGGGCGAGCGTCCGGTTGATCTGCATCTGCGTCGCGCCCACGGCCCGGCCGGCCTCGAGGGGCCCGCGGTCGTTCGTGTCGATGGCCTCGGAGACGAGCTTGACGATGATGCCGATGTTGAACAGGACCAGCGCCAGGATCCCGGGAAGGGCGCCGACGCCCACCATCGCCACGAGGATGGCGGCGTACAGCAGGTCGGGAACACTGCGCACGACGTTGAGGACCCCGCGCACGACCAGTCTCGCGCCCGTGTTCGGGTTCGTCGCCCGCGCCGCCCAGAAGCTCAGGGGCAAGGACACGGCGGCGCCCAGGGCGGTGGCGATGACCGCCATCTGCAAGGTCTCGATCAGCGGCGGGACCGTGCGCGGGAAGAACGACCAGTCGGGCACCAGCAGCTTCAGCACCTTGTCGGCACCGTTCTGCCAGTTGCGCGCGATCGCGTCGAGGTCGACTCCGATGCCGACACCGGGCAGACACATCACGACCGTCACGGCGACCACACCCGCCAGGACAGCGGCTCCCTTCCAGGCACCGGGTGGGCGCGCGGGCACGTCGAGCGGTGCCACCGCGGTGTCCTGGTCGATGACGGGGGTCACGCGTCCAGCCGATCGTCCGAGGTGAGCGACCGGCCGTAGATGCCCTCGAAGTCCGCGTCCGAGGCACCGGCGGCGGGGCCGTCGTAGACGATCTCGCCCGCGCGCATGCCGATCATCCGGGCGCCGTATTCACGGGCGAGGTCGAGCAGGTGGAGGTTGACGAGCACCGTGATGCCGAGATTGCGGTTGATGCGCCGCAGGTCGTTCATCACGCCGTGCGCCGTGGGCGGGTCGAGGCTCGCCACCGGCTCGTCCGCCAGGACGACGCGAGGCTCCTGCGCCAGAGCGCGGGCGATCGCGACGCGCTGCTGCTGGCCGCCGGAGAGATCGGAGGCCCGCGCGTGCAGCTTGGGCAGGATCCCGACCCGGTCGAGCGCGTGGTACGCGCGCTGCCGGTCAACCTCAGGATAGGCACCGAGGAGTGTGCGCCACAGCGGCGTGTGGGCGAGACGCCCGACGAGCACGTTGTGCAGCACGCTGGCGCGACCGGCGAGGTTGAAGCCCTGGAAGACCATGCCGATGTCCCCCCGGAGCCGGCGCAGCGTGCGCGGGGAGGCGCCGCTGACGCGATGCCCGCCGACGTCGAGGGTGCCGGACGTGACCGGCACCAGGCCGTTGATCGTGCGGATGAGAGTCGACTTCCCCGAGCCGGAGAGTCCGACGACGGCGACCATCTCGCCCGCGGCGATGTCCAGTGAGACGCGGTTCAACCCGATCGTGCCGTTCGGATAGCGCACCGTCACATCGTCGAGACGGATGTTCCACGGCGTGGACGCCGCGGCCGGAGCCGCGGCGTCCACCGGGTGATGCGGAGCGGACAATTTACTGCAGCCCCAGGGCCTCGGCGGCCCGGGCGACGACGTCAAGCGACGCGGGGTCGGCCGGTGCGAGCTTGGTGATCGAGTAGATGCTCTCCAGGATCGTCGAGCCCTCCTCCGTGTTCGAGAACTCCTCGAGCGCGGTCGTGATGCGCTCCTGCAGCTCCGGGGACAGGTCGGCAGACAGAGCGACGCCGTCGTTCGGGATCTCCTCGGTCATGGCGAAGACGACGACCTTCTCCCCCACGTCCGGGGTGTCCTTCTGCACGATCGTGCGGGCGTCCCAGAAGCTGAAGCCCACCTCCGCGTCGCCGTTGTAGACGGCCAGCACGGACGCGTCGTTCGCAGTCACCGGGATCTGCTCGATGTCCGCGTCCGTGTCCAGGCCCGCCTCCTGAAGCGCGAGGATCGGGTAGATGTAACCGGCGGGGGACCCCGGGCCGAGGACGGCGACCTTCGCGCCCTCCACCTTGTCGATGCTGTCGAGACCGGCGGGTCCGGTCATGGCGTCGGCGCCGTTGCAGAAGAGCATCCCGTCACGCGCGACCGGCTCGTCCTCGCAGTACTTGTCGGGGTTGTTCGTCATGAACTGCGCCGGGTAGGTGATGTTGCCGTTGCGCTCCGTCTGCAACACGACGGACGCGTCGTACATGTCGTTCGCCTGCCAGAGCTGCAGCGACGGCAGGAAGCCGATCTGCGCCTGCCCCGCGCCCATCGCCTCGACCGCGGCCTGGTAGTCCTTCGAGACGACACCGGTCACCTCGATCCCGAGCTCTTCCGTGAGGTAGTCGGTCAGCGGGGCGGCTGTCTCCACGAGGCCGTCCTGGTCCTGCGACGGGACGAGGGCGAGGACGAGGGAGTCCGGATCCTCGGCGGGGGCGGCGGACGGGTCGGACCCGGCAGCGGTGCCGGAGCACCCGGCGAGCGCGACGGTCAGCAGGGCACCGGCGGCGGCGAGACCGAGAACCGGGCGGCGGAAGGGGGAGGTACGCATGATCATCCTTCGGTGGTGAGGGTGTGTGAAGTGGACGGAACGGAGGAGTCGGTGGCCCGCAGCCAAGCCTCGAGCTGCGGTGCGAGAGTGGCGAAGTCGGCCGCGCGGAAGGTCGGGGTCGCTGCCGGGTCGGCGAAGCCCCCGATCAGCGCGGTGGCGTGGCCGCGGGCGCGTGCGGGAGCGAGATCGTTTCGCCACATGTCGCCGATGCTCAGGATGCGGGCATCGGGCGGCAGCGCATCGAGGACCTCCTCCATCCCGGCGGGCTTGCGGGCATCGGTCACGATGCGGTCGAACAGTCCCGCGAGCCCGAGGTGCTCCAGAGCCTCCGGAAGACGCACGGCGGGGGCGTTGGTCACCAGCACGCGCTCCGCTACGGGGCCGGCCGTCCGAAGGAACTCGACCAGGCCGCTCGGGACCGTGACCGGAGCCGCAGCCGTGGCGAGCTGGGCGCGGCTCGCCAGGTAGGCCGCGCTGAGCACGGCACCGTCGGCGCCGAAGCTGTCCGCCGCGCGGCGGACGACGTCGTACCCGTCGACGGCGTCGGGGCCCGCGACGGCGAGCGCGACGCGGACGTCGTCGACGAACCGCTCCGACGCGCCCAGCGCGGTGGCCACATGTCGGGCGTAGGCGAGGACAGGGCCGTCGCCGAGCGCGATCGTGCCGTCGAAGTCGAAGAGGAGGATGGTGGTCACGGGGTTCCTTCCGTGCGGACGCTCCGTCCAGCATGGGCAAACGACATGGACGGAACGCCCACAGCGCATGAACGCCGCGTGAACACTCCGTCCACGTCGTTCCCGTATGGTGAACGCCGTGTCCGAACTCGCTGCCCTCATGCACGCCGCCGACCGCGCCGCGACCAGCACCCCGGTCGCCGCGCAGAGCGCGATCGACGCGTTGCCCTGGCTCGATGCCTCACTCCGGGCTGATCGCGATGCGAGGCGCTTCGCCGCGTGGGGCCGGTCGACCGCCGTCGACGAGAACACCGGCACGGGCGTCATCGCGCCCGCCCTGTTCGACGAACTCCACCGGCGCGCGGGCCTGCCGGCGACCTGGCCGGTCGGTAACGCCGGGCTCCTGCACTGCTACGGCTACCTGCTCTCGCGGGAGCCCACCCCCTACGGCCTCAAGAGCGACCGCTGGCTGACCCCGGCGCTGGCTGTCGCCTGCGGACTCCCCGAGGACGCCTTCCTCCCCTGGCTCCCCGGTCCGACACTCCTGGCCCGAGCGACCGCCGCGGCCGCCGCCCTGTCCGCAGGCCTGCACGGATCCACGGTCGCCGTCGCCGGCCGCGAGAGTCGGGTCTTTCTGAGCGCGTCGGAGGGGCCGGCGGCCCTGGCCTACGCGGTCGCACCATCGCCGGGGCTCCCCCCGCTCCCGGTCACGCTCTTCCGCGTGACCGACGCGGCGGCGATCCTCACCGAATTCCCCACGCTGCCGCGACTCCGCTGGAACGCGGCGTAGTCAGCGCCTCGCGAACGTGCGCCGCTCCGCGGCGAGAAGCCGCCGCGAGGCCGCGACATCCGCGGCGGTCCGGGCGACGAGCTCCTCGACTCCATCGAAACGGAGCGTCGGCCGGAGCAGCGCGACGAGCTCGACCGACAGCAGCTGCCCGTAGAGGTCGCGGTCGATGTCGTGGAGGTGCACCTCGAGACGCCGCGCCCGGTCGCCGCAGAACGTCGGATTGACGCCGATGCTCGCCGTCGCCTCCCACCGCCGGTCGTCGCCGGGCAACAGCGCCCACGCCGCATAGATCCCATCGTCGGGCAGCAGCCGCTCGGACAGGGCGAGATTCGCGGTCGGGAAGCCGAGCAGCCGACCGCGACCGTCGCCGGGGACGACCAGACCGGAGAGCACCCGGGGCGCCGGTCCGCTCACACGTCTCCGGCGGGCGAGATGGCACGGTAACGGCTCTGGTGGAACACGAGCGGCTCGACGCCGTCGAAGAGCGTCACATCCTGGATCTCGTAGAGCGCGATCTCGTGGTCGCCACCGTCGAACGTGCTGTGCAGCCGGCACGTGAGCCAGAGCGCGGCGTCGTCGATCAGCACGGCCCCACCCTCCGAGCGATGCCACGCATGGCCGCCGAACCGGTCGCCTTCGCGCGCGGACAGGGAGCGGCTGAGCGGCTCATGGTGCGCCGCGAGGACACTCATCCCCAGTTCGGGGACGGCGCGCAACACGGGCCACGTCTTCGAGGTGCGCGCGGCGCTGACGGCGACGAGGGCGGGCTCCAGCGAGATCGAGGTGAAGGAGTTGACCGCCATACCGACGGCGCGGTCCTCGACGTGCGCGGCCAGCGCGACCACACCGGTCGGGTAGACGGAGAAGGCGCGACGGAGAGCGCGGTCCCGCGGCAGGGCGTCGGTCACGGCAGTGGTCATCACGAAGTCCTTTCGGTAGTCAACTTTGACTAGTTCGAATTATATGCATTTTTGACCATGCAAACAACCGGTTCCACGGCACTGAGCCGTTAGCATGAAGCGCATGTCGACCACCCGCCTCGTCGTCCTCGGTGCCGTCAAGCAGTTCCAACCGGTGCACGGCTACTTCCTGCGCCGCGAGCTCATGACCTGGCACGTCGACGAGTGGGCGCACATCCAGCCCGGTTCGATCTACAACGCCCTCCGCGCGCTCGAAGTCGACGGCTACGTGGCGGAGAGCGGCACCGAGACGGAGGGCAAGCGCCCCGCGCGCACCACCTACCGCATCACCCCGGCCGGCGAGGTGGAGCTGCAGCGCATGCTGCGCGAGAACCTCTGGAACGTCGCGGCCTTCGACACCCAGGCGATCATGACCGTGGCCTCGTTCATGTTCGTCCTCAGCCGGCAGGAGGTCATCGCCGGCCTCGAGCACCGCCTCATCAAGAGCGATGCCATCATCACGCAGAACGGCTTCGACGTGCAGGACACGCTGCGCTCGGAGACGACCCCGGAGTACGTCCGCGAGATCTTCGACCTCTCCACCGCCCGACTCACCGCCGAGAAGGAGTGGCTCCTGACGTTGCTGGAGCGGCTCCGTGCCGGGGCGTACACGTTCGCCGGCGAGACGGCGGAGACGACGGAGACGGAGCCCGCTCCCCCGCGCTGACCCCGGAAGGCGCACGCACGGCGCACGGCGGGACTCAGCGCCCGGCCACCAGAGCCTCCAGGGCCGCCACGGACAGCGCCGGAGTGGTCGCCCCACGGTGACGGGCGACGATCGCCCCCGCGGCACAGGCACGGACGAGAGCGTGCTCGATGTCGTGACCCTGGGCGAGCCCCGCAGCGAGGGCGCCGCAGAAGGCATCCCCGGCTCCCGTCGTGTCGACGGCGTCGATGCGGAAGGCCGGCACGTGCACGCCGGGGCGCCCTGGCCGATGCAGCGTCACACCGGCGGCCCCCTCCGTGAGCACGACCGCCCCGGCGCCGGCGCCGAGGAGCCGCTCGACGCCGCCGAGTTCCGCGCACTCCGTCTCGTTCACGACCAGCACGTCCACCTCCGGCAGCAGGTCGACGGCGGCGGGGTGCGCGGGGGCGGCGTTGAGGATCGTGAGGGTCCCGGAGGCATGTGCGGCGGCCAGGGCGGCGGCGACCGCGGCGAAGGGCACCTCGAGCTGAGTGAGCATCACGGCCGCCCCGACGGTCCCGGCCACGGCGTCTTCCGGAGTGAGCTCGCCGTTCGCCCCCGACGCCACGAGGATGCTGTTGTCGCCGTCGTCGAAGGCCAGCACGTGCGCGACCCCGGTCGGCGCGGACGCGGAGCGGCGGAGCGCGGCGTCCACTCCCGCCTCCGTCAGCGCCGCCTCCAGAACGGCGCCGGCCTCGTCCGCTCCGACGACGCCGCAGAACGTGGTCACGGCTCCCGCGCGGGCCGCGGCGACAGCCTGGTTCAGACCCTTGCCACCGGGGAAGCGGCCTCCGGCCCGGCCGAGCAGCGTCTCACCGACGCGGGGAGGACGCGACACCTCGACCACGAGGTCGAGGTTCGCGCTCCCCACGACGGCGACGCCGGCGAGGCTGTCAGACACGGGCCATCGTCCGCCGGAACGACGACCCGATGTGGGAGTCGGCGAGCGCGGGCGTCGGGGTGCCCATCAGCCGTTCCCGCAGCGACTCCGGCTCGGCTGCGGGGTCGGCGATCGCCCCGCGCTCCTTGAGGATCGGCAAGACGTGCTCGATGAAGTCGGCGGTCGAGGCCGGCGGGATCACCGGAGCGAAGAGGAAGCCGTCGAGGTCGGCGCCGTCGGCGAGCTCCATCATCCGGTCCGCCACCTGCTCCGGCGTGCCCACGATCGGGCGGGCGCCCACGCCGTGCGCGTGCCAGTCGCCCAGGACATCGCCCACCGTCTTGTCGGCGAAGCGCGCGACCTGCGTCTGCGAGAGTTCGGTGCGGAGCTCGGACATCGGCGTGCTCGGGTCGTACGACGACAGGTCGAGACCGGTGAACCAGGCGTAGGAGGCGACGGTGACCTCGGGATTCTGCGCATCGGCGACCTCCGCGTAGGTGCGGCGGGCCTCCTCCTCAGTGCTGCCGACGACCGCGGCGAACGCCGACATGATCTTCACCTCGTGCGCCGCACGGCCGTTCTTCACCGCCTCCTCGCGGATCGCCGAGGAATGCGTGCGGAGCTGCTCGACCGAGCCGCTCCCGACGAAGATCGCCTCGCCGTGCTTGCCGCCGAACTCGCGACCGGCGGGCGACGCCCCGGCCTGGAACAGCACCGGCGTGCCCTGCGGCGAGCGCTGCGTGTTGCCGTAGCCGTGCGAGCGGAAGTAGGGCCCGTCGTGCGCGATGCGGTGGACCTTGGCCGGGTCGGCGAAGCGGCCGGACTTGTCGCGCTCCAGCGCCCCTTCCTCCCAGGCCTCCTCCCACAGCTTGTAGACGACCTGCATGAAGTCGTCCGCCATCAGATAGCGCTCGTCGTGTCCCACCATCGGCACGCCGAAGCCCTGCACCGCGGTGTCGGCCGTGCCGGTGGTGACGACGTTCCAGCCGATCCGGCCCCCGGACAGGATGTCGAGAGTGGCCAGGCGTCGGGCGAAGGAGTACGGCGGCTCGAGCAGGGTCGATCCGGTGGCGACCAGGCCCAGGCGGGTGGTCTCCGGGATGAGGGCGGCGAGGATGATCGCCGGGTCGAGCCGCGGCAGATCCAGGCCCTCGACGGAGCAGATCTCCGGCCGCTCACCGGCGACGTCGGCCCAGCCCCACGCGTCGGCGAGGAAGAGGAAGTCGAAGCCCGCGTCCTCGACCAGGCGCGCGGTGTCGCGCCAGTAGTCGAGCTTGTCGAAGAGGTAGCGCCGATTGTCGGGGTGGCGCCAGGTCGCGGTGCCGGAGTCGTTCGCCTGGGCGTTCTCGAAGAGTCCGAGACGCAGGGTCTTCACGGGGTGCTGAGCGGTCATGGCGGATGCCTTCCTGGAGTGGGGGATGGAGTCGTTCGGAGTTTCCGGGCACGCCGGGGGAACCCGGGGGCGCAGGGGTCGCGCCCCCGGGACCGGGGTCTGCGGTCAGCCCTTCGCGGTGACCTCGCCGTCGCTCCACCACAGGACGCGCCGGCGCACGACCGCGAGGAGCACGATGAGGAGCACCCCGAGCAGGCAGAGCAGAGCGATGCTCGCCCAGGTCACGGGCAGGTTCGCCTGTGCGGCGGACGTGGTGACGAGGGAGCCGAGACCGGCCTGCTGACCGGCCGCGACGAACTCGGCCACGGCCGCGCCGACCACGGCGAGGGGCAGCGCGATCCGCAGACCCGCGAACACGTACGGCATGCTGCCGGGGAACCGCAGCTCGCGGAAGATCTCCCACCGCGAGGCGTACAGCGTCGTGAACACGTCGAGCGCCTTCTGGTCCACGTCGCGGAGGCCGGCGAGCGAGTTCACGAGCATCGGAAAGAACACCACGAGGCCGGTGACGATGAACTTCGGCACCATGCCGAACCCGAAGGCGACGACCAGCGCCGGGGCGATCGCGACGATCGGCGTCACCATCACGATGATGACCAGCGGCATGACGGCCCGCTCGATGATCTGGAACTCGGCCATCACGACGGCCAGCAGGAAGCCCGCCAGTATGGCGGCGGAGGCCCCGACGACGACCTCGAGCAGCGTCACGAGGAAGTTCGACCAGTACATGCCCGCGTCCTCGACGAGGCTGGCGCCGATGGCCTCCAGCGTCGGCAGGACGTACGGGTTGGTCCACGCCACGATCTGCCAGAGCAGAGCCGCGATCACGAACGTGATCAGGGTCGGTCCCCACGAGCCCCAGCGGAGCCAGCCGGGGATGCCGCGGCGGGGCTGCGCCTTCAGCCGCGCCGTGGCGAGGGTGGCGGTGGTGTCTCTCATCGTCAGCTCAGACATGGGCCTTCTCCGTCTGCGCGCGCAGCGCACCGCGCACGACTGCCTCCAGGTCGCGGAACTCGTCCGTCGCATACGCCTCCTCGGTCCGGGGCCGCGGAAGGTTCACATCGATCACCTCGGCGATGCGGCCGGGGTGGGCCGCCATCACCACGATCCGGTCGGAGAGCATGATCGCCTCCGGCACCGAGTGCGTCACGAACATCACGGCCTTGCGGTTCGACTGCCAGAAGTCCAGCAGGGCGATGCGCTGCAGGTCGCGGTTCATCTCGTCGAGGGCCGAGAACGGCTCGTCCATCAGCATGATCGCCGGGTCGAACACGAAGGCCCTGGCGATGGCGGCGCGCTGCTGCATACCGCCGGAGAGCTGCCCCGGGTACTTCTTCAGCGCATGGCCGAGCCCGAAGGTCGACAGCAGCTCGGCGGGGTCGCGGAGGGCGCGGTCGCCGTTGGCCCCGCGGTTGATCCGCACGGGGAGCTCGACGTTCTCGCGCACCGTCTTCCACGGCAGGAGCGCCGGGGACTGCGGGACGAGACCGATCTTCTTGTCGCGGGAGGCCGCCGTGACGCTCTCGCCGTCGATCGTGACGGTGCCGGAGTCGGCGTCGAGGAGTCCGGCGACCACCTTGAGCAGCGTGGACTTGCCGCACCCGCTGGGCCCGATCACCGACACGAATTCGCCCATGCCGATCGTGAGGCTCACATCGTCGAGCACCGTCACCTGGGCTCCGTCGACGCCGAAGGACTTCGAGACGTTCCTGACCTCGACGCCCGCGCCGTGTGCCGCGGTCATCACTTCTCCGCCCAGACGAGGGTGTCGCCGTCGTACAGGTCCGCCACGAGATCCGGGTCCATCATGTCGGCGATGGCGGGGAGGTCCTTGACGTCGCCGTACTCCTGCACGATCTCGTACTCGGGCTGCCACATGTCCTCGGTCTGCACGCCGGGGTTGCCGCCCGCGCTCTCGCGCACCCAGGCCGACTCGACCTCCCACGTACGGGCGAGCTGATCGCGCGGGAACGCCGCACCCTGGCCGTTCTCCTCCGCGAGGGCCGCCAGCATGTCGATGCATTCGTCCGCCTCGTCGAGGCAGAACTGCAGGGCCTTGAGGCTCGCGCGCATGAAGTCGGCGGCGACCTCACGGTGCTCGTCGAGGAAGCGCGAGTTCACCTCCATGACGTTGTACGTGCCCTCGACGCCCAGGTCGGAGGGCAGGAACTCGCTGAACGGGAGGTCCTGTGCCGTGAGGGTCTGCGGCTGGTTGGAGGCGTAGCCGACGATCGCGTCGACCTGCTCGCGCACGACGACGGTCGGGTCGTAGTTGGTCATCTTCACCATCTCGACCTTCGAGACGTCCACCCCGGCCTCATCGAGCATGGCCGAGGCGATGGGCGTGAGGTTGATGAAGTACCCCAGCGAGCCGCCTTCGAGGTCGGTGAGGTCGGCGAGCTTCTCGTTGCCGAAGATCGAGAACGGCGGGGTCGTGCCGTAGGTCGCTACCGCGGTGAGGTTCTTGCTGTTCGCCGCGGCGAGCATCACATCGGAGGCGGAGCCGAGAGCGGTGAACTGCGCCTGCCCGGAGGCGACGAGCTGCTGCCCGTTCGCACCGGACGCGTTGATCTCCACGTCGAGGCAGAGGTCGTCGAAGTAGCCCAGCTCCTTCGCCAGGAACACGTCGAGCTGCCCGGCGCTGGCGGAGTAGCCGTAGCCGGAGATGTAGGTGATGGTGCCGGCATCCTGGTTGCGCTGGCAGGCGTCGCTGCCGCCCGCGCTCGTGGGGGCGGTATCGCCGCCGGGCGCCGGCGAGGAGCATGCTCCGAGCGTCAGCGTGGCGGCGAGAACGCACGTCAGGGTGGCAGTGGTGCGGAATCGGGTTTCCGCAGAGGAAGTAGCCATGAGGGTCCCTTCTCGGCCGTTCGTCATTGATGGCTCGATGAAACTAACATAGTCAATCTTGACTAAGCAAGATCAAACTAACTCCATCCGCACGATCCGGTGACGGATGCACGACTCCCCCGGGCCTCGGCTCGTGCGCGCGCAACACGGTCGTGCATCCGTGGCCCGGGGAGAGAACGAGAAGGAACAGTGTCCAGGACGGGACGGGACGGGCGGATTCAGACCGGGGTCGAGCGGAGCGGCCAGGCGGGCCACCAGCCGTCGTCGAGCCCGCGCAGCAGGGCGGCCGTGCGCTCTCGCGCCTCCGCGGGCATCTCCGGAGCGGGGCCTGAGCTGCTCTCCCGCCGCTCGCCGTCCGGCGACCGGATCTCGGTGTACAGCCACGCGCGGCGGCCGACGGGATACTTCTCCCGGAAGCCACCGGCGGCGACCGACAGCAGGATCCGCTCCAGCTCGTCCGCCGCCGTCTCGGCGGTCTCGTCGCAGGCATCGCAGATGCACGACGGCACGATCGCGTGGAAGTGGGCGCCCGCCTCGACGCTGACGGAGGGAACGGTCGGCGTGATGACGACTCGCGCACCGCGCGCCGGTTCGAGCACGACGCGCTCCGTCCCGTCCTCCCCCGACTCTCGCCGCGCCTCGACCTCGTACTCGCGGGAGAGGTGCTCGACGAGCGCGTCGACCACGAGAAGCAGCGGTGCGAAGCGCTCCGGGTGGCTCTCCCGAGAGTACGACTCCTCCGGCGCGATGCCATCGGGCCAGCGGCGTCCGTAACGGATGACCTCGCCGCGGTCGTCGTGGAAGGTCAGGGGCGGGAGAGCGGGCCGGACATACGCGCGCGCCGGGACGACGACGACCGCGGGAGCGGAATCCTCCGCGGACAGCGCTCTCATCTCCTCGTCATCGATGTCGTCCTGCTCCCACGACGCGAGCATCTGCAGGAACGCATCCCGCTGGTCGGGCTGCTGCACCATCCCCTGCACGAGACCCGCGACCGGGATGGAGAGGGTGTTCGTCCCGATCTCCGGCTCGCTCGTCATCCGCCAGGTCGCGGCCGGGTGCACGACCGCGATGACGTTGCCGACGAAGCGCGCGGCGGCCGCCGCGAGGTCCGGGCGGTCGAGGATCTCCGGACGCGCTGCCACCACATCCCACGTCGCCGCGAGGTCGTCGGCCAGCAGCGCGGGGTCGATCCCGAGGCCCCGCAGGAAGTCTGCGAACGGCTCGAAACCGTCGACGAAGCGGACCGGCCGCGGGGCCTCCGCCGGCGGGGGCATCCACAGGATCGCGGCGGCACCCGCCTCGGGCATCGGGCCGAAGGGGCCGGGGAAGACGGCACTGCTCATCGACCGAGCGTACCGAGCGGGATCACCGGGGCGCGTGGGACTCCAGGAACTCGTACACATCGGTCGTGTCCACGCCGGGGAAGGCACCGGTGGGCAGCGTCGCCAGCAGCGTGCGCGGGGTCTTCACGTTGGGCCAGGAGTTCTCGCGCCACCGCTCCTCCAGCTCGGCGGGAGCCCGACGGCAGCACACCTCGACCGAGTGCTTCGACACACCGCGGTGCGGGGTGTCCCTGCCGACGAACCACTTCGTGTCATCGAACCGCACCCCGACGCTCACCGAGTGCAGACCCTCGCTCGATGCCTCCACACGGGCGGTGCACCAGTAGGTGCCGTTCCCGGTGTCGGTGTACTGGTAGTAGGGGTTGAAGCGGTCGTCCTCGTCGAACACCACCCGGGAGGTCCACCGGCGGCAGCACATCTGCCCCTCGATGGCGCCGAGCCGGTCGGTCGGGAAGTTCACGTCGTCATTTTCATACGCCTTGGTGATGGTGCCCGACTCATGCACCTTGAGGAAGTGCACGGGGATGTCGAGGTGCCGCGTCGCGAGGTTCGTGAACCGGTGCGCCGCCGTCTCATACGACACCGAGTACGCGTCACGGAGGTCTTCGATGGAGATCGCCCTCCGCTGCTTGGCATCCTGCAACGCGGGGACGACGTGCGCCTCCGGGATGAGCAGGGCACCGGTGAGGTAGTTCGTCTCCACCCGCTGCCGGAGGAACTCGGCGTAGCTGCGCGGCTCGGAGTGCCCCAGGATGCGGCTCGACAGCGCCTGCAGCACCGCGGTGCGTGCGTCTCCCTTCGCCGGGACGCTGCTCGACAGGTACAGCCGGCCGTTGGCGAGGTCGGCGACGCTGCGGGTCGTCTGCGGCAGGTCGGGGGCGTAGTGGAGGGTGAAGCCGAGATGGGCCGCGATCTCCGAGGCGGTGCGCTGGGTCAGCGGTCCCCCGGGATGGCCGACGGCCGCGAGGATCTCGGCCGCCTTCGCCTCCAGCTCGGCGAAGTGGTTGTCCTGCCGGCGCATCAGATGCCGCAGTTCGACGTTGGCGCGCCGGGCCTCCTCCGGGGTCGCGGCGCGCTCGTCCTTGAGTCGGTCGATCTCCCCCTGCAGCGCCAGCAGGGCCTTCAGCGCCTCCGTCGGCACACTCTTGGCGATGCGGAACGGCGCAATGCCCAGCGCCTGGAACGTCTGCCCCTTCATCGCGCGCTCCAGGGCGATCTCGATCGCGCTGCGCTCGTCGAGCGGCTCCCCCGTGAGCAGCGCGTCGATGGTCACCCCGAGCGCGCGGGCGATCGCCTGGAGCTGCGTGAGCTTGGGCTCGCGCTTGCCCGTCTCGATCATCGACATCTGGCTCGGCGCCCGCTCGACCGCGGCCGCGAGCTCTTCAAGCGTCAGGCCCCGCGCGGTGCGCAGCTGGCGGATGCGCCGCCCGACAGTGAGGGCGTCGGTCTCTTCCGTGGTGTCGTCCATGTCGGCTCCTCTCAGCCCACCGCCGTCCGCGTCGGTGCGGGATCGGGAACGCTCCTCGCGAGGCCGGGCCGGGGTCTTTCCTGATCCCGCGAGGCCGCGTGAGCGGTGCGTGCGGGCCGAGTCTGTCACGAAAACAGAAATTCAGGCAAACTTCTCCTCGATTCGGCACCGGACAGGCGCAGAACTTCACACAGAGTGGAGGCACGCCATCGGCACCGACGCCGATTCCCATCCGAGGAGACACCATGACGAACACCGCAGCGACCCCCACCCCGCGCCCCGCCGGCCTGCGCGCCGGCGATCAGGTCCAGACGGCGGCGGAGCTCCAGGAGATCTGGGACACCGACCCGCGCTGGGACGGTGTCGAGCGCACGTACTCCGCCGAAGACGTCGTCCGCATCCGCGGCTCGGTCCGCGAGGACGCCACCCTCGCCCACCGCGGTGCGGAGAACCTCTGGAACCTCCTGCACACGGAGGACTACATCCGGGCGCTCGGCGCCTACACCGGCGGCCAGGCCGTGCAGCAGGTGCGCGCCGGCCTGAAGGCCATCTACCTCTCCGGATGGCAGGTCGCCGCCGACGGCAACCTCGCCGGACAGACCTACCCCGACCAGTCGCTCTACCCGGCGAACTCGGTCCCGGCGGTCGTGCGTCGCATCAACAACGCCCTGCTCCGGCAGGACCAGCTCGAGCACGCCGAGGGCGAGATCACGCAGGACTGGCTCGCGCCGATCGTCGCCGACGCCGAGGCCGGCTTCGGCGGACCGCTGAACGCCTACGAACTCGCGCAGTCGCTCATCCAGTCCGGTGCCGCCGGCATCCACTGGGAGGACCAGCTCGCGAGCGAGAAGAAGTGCGGCCACCTCGGCGGCAAGGTGCTCGTGCCCACGCAGCAGCACATCCGCACGCTCAACGCGGCCCGTCTCGCGGCGGACGTCGCCGGCGTTCCGACCGTCATCATCGCCCGCACCGACGCCCTCGCCGCCGATCTGCTCACGAGCGACGTCGACGAGCGCGACCGGGAGTTCACCACCGGCGAGCGCACGTCCGAGGGCTTCTACCGGGTCCGCCCCGGCATCGAGTCGGTCATCAGCCGCGGCCTCGCCTTCGCCCCGTACGCCGACCTGCTCTGGGTCGAGACCGGAGAGCCGGACATCGAGCTGGCCCGGGAGTTCGCCACAGCAATCCACGCGCAGTTCCCCGGTAAGCTCCTGGCCTACAACTGCTCCCCGAGCTTCAACTGGAAGCGCCACCTGCCGGACGCCGAGATCGCGACGTTCCAGCAGGAGCTGGCAGACCTGGGCTACAAGTTCCAGTTCATCACCCTGGCCGGGTTCCACGCCCTGAACCACTCCATGTTCGACCTCGCCCGCGGTTACGCCGAGCGCGCCATGAGCGCCTACGTCGAGCTGCAGGAGGCGGAGTTCGCCGCCGAAGCCGACGGGTACACCGCCACCAAGCACCAGCGCGAGGCGGGCACCGGCTACTTCGACGTCATCTCCACCGCGCTCAACCCCGACAGCGCCACCCTCGCCCTCGCCGGCTCCACCGAGACCGCCCAGTTCCACTGATCCCCGTTTTCTCCCCCCACTTCCCCCGAGACCCCAGGTTCTCGTCGAGACCCCGCCCCGCACACGCCGGGAGCCCGGGGTCTCGACGACAACCCGGGGGCTCGGCATAAGGCAAAGGACACCATCATGACCACCGCACCGATGCAGACGACCCGACAGGGCCCCGCGATCGAGATCGCCGGGCCCATGCGCGACCGCTACGACGAGATCCTGACCCCGGAGGCGATCGCCTTCCTCACCGAACTCCACCACCGGTTCGCCTCCCGCCGCCACGACCGGCTGGCCGACCGGATGCGTCGCCGCTTCGAGATCGGCAACGGACACGACCCGCAGTTCCGAGAGGACACCGCGCACATCCGCCAGGACACCACCTGGCGGGTCGCCGGCGCCGGACCGGGGCTCGAGGACCGCCGCGTCGAGATCACCGGGCCCACCGATCCGAAGATGACCGTCAACGCCCTGAACTCCGGGGCGCGGGTGTGGCTCGCCGATCAGGAGGACGCCACGAGCCCCACCTGGAAGAACGTCATCGAGGGGCAGCTGTCCCTCCGCGACGCGATCCGCGACGAGCTCTCCTTCACCTCCCCCGAGGGCAAGGAGTACCGGGTCACCGCCGAGCGCACCCCCACGATCGTGATGCGCCCCCGTGGCTGGCATCTGCCGGAGAAACACCTCACCTTCATCGACCGCGCCGGCCGGCCCACGTCGGCATCCGGCTCCCTGGTCGACTTCGGTCTCTACTTCCTGCACAACGCGCAGGCGCTGATCGAGGCCGGCCGCGGACCGTACTTCTACATCGCCAAGCTCGAGTCCAGCGAAGAGGCGAAGCTGTGGGACGACGTCTTCTCCTTCAGCGAGGAGTACATCGGCATCCCGCACGGCACCATCCGCGCGACCGTGCTGATCGAGACCCTGCCGGCCGCGTTCGAGATGGATGAGATCCTGTACGAGCTGCGCGACCACTGCGCGGGCCTCAACGCCGGACGCTGGGACTACATCTTCTCCATCATCAAGAACTACCGCGGCCGCGGCGCCCGCTTCGTGCTCCCCGACCGCAGCGAGGTCACGATGACGGTGCCCTTCATGCGGGCGTACACCGAGCTCCTCGTGCAGACCTGCCACAAGCGCGGAGCCTTCGCGATCGGCGGCATGAGCGCGTTCATCCCGAACCGCCGCGACCCCGAGGTGACGGCGCGCGCGGTCGAGAAGGTGTCGGCTGACAAGAAGCGCGAGGCCGGCGACGGCTTCGACGGCACCTGGGTCGCCCACCCCGACCTGATCCCGACGGCGCAGGCCGAGTTCGACGCCGTGCTCGGCGACCGCCCGAACCAGGTCGACCGTCAGCGCGACGACGTGCACGTGGAGGCGCGCGACCTGCTCGACCTGCACATCGGTCGTCCGATCACCGCGCAGGGCGTGCGGGACAACGTGTCCGTCGCCATCCGCTACCTGGAGGCGTGGCTGCGCGGACTCGGCGCCGTGGCCATCGACAACCTCATGGAGGACGCCGCGACCGCGGAGATCAGCCGCTCGCAGGTGTGGCAGTGGATCCATCAGGACCGCACCACGCAGGACGGCACGGCCATCACGGTCGAGTACGTCGAGGGGCTGATCGCGGACGTGCTCAGCGAGGTCGACAGGCGCGAGGGCGACCGCTTCGACGACGCCGCCGAGATCTTCCGCGAGGTCGCGCTCCGCGAGGAGTTCCCCACCTTCCTCACCCTGGGCGCCTACAGCCGGTTCCTGGTCGACGAGGACTGACGACGCGAGGATGCCGCAGGCCGTGGGGTCTGCGGCATCCCCGCGTCGTGCCCGGCCCGCTCCCTCCCTGCCGGGCGTAGCCTGGAGCCATGAGCGACGTATGGAGCAGCATCGCCGAGGAGTTCCTGCACCTCTATCCGCGCGGACGACGACTGCTCGCGGTCGCTGGCGCGGATGCCGAGCGCTCCCGCGCAGCCGCGGACGACCTCGCGACAGCCTTGACCACGGCGGGCCAGACCGTCGAGCGTGCGCACACCGTTGACGGGGACGAAGCCGCCCTCCGCGCCGACGTGGTGGGCCCCTTCCGGGCCACGGACAGCGGAGCTGTGCTCCTCGTGTCCGGCCCGGGCCCGATCGTGGCTCCGAGTACGCGCGGGATGTGGAACTACGTCCTCTGGCAGCTCGCGGGAGACGAGCCCCCGCACACCGCGGCGAACGCCCTGGTCGACGTGACCGATCCGGCCCATCCCACCCGGCGTTTCGCCGACTACTGCGCAGTCCCCTCCTCGTTCGAGACCTGAGTCGCCGCCCGCCGACTCAGTGGAACGACGCGGCGACCGAGTTGCGGTGGTAATCGAACACGATGCTCGTGCGGGTCGACGCCACGCTGCTCTGCGCGGACAGGTGCTCGAGCACGAACTCGCGCATCTCCGAGGAGTCGGCGACGGCGATGTGCAGGAGGAAGTCGTCGTCACCGCCGAGGAAGAACACCTGGATCACCTGCGGCAGCGCGCGCACCCGATCGGCGAACTCGACGATGCTCTCCCGTCGGGCGGCCGGACGCAGGCTGACGCCGATGATCGCCTGGAGTCCGGCGCCGAGCTCGCGTTCGTCGACGCTCGCATGGAAGCCGGTGATGACCCCGCGCTCGATCAGCCCGCGCAGCCGCGCGTGCGCGGTCGACGGCGCGACTCCCAGTCGCCCGGCGAGCTCCGCGTTCGTCATCCTCCCGTCGGCGGTGAGGAGCTGCACGATCCGCGCGTCGATGGGGTCGAGGGCGGGCGCCCGAACGCTGTTCGGCTCGGACGACGCGGAGGCGGTGGTCATACGAAGCATTATTCAGGATTCGACCCGTCGCCGAAGACTCTTCACTGATTCTGTCCATCTCGCGACGTTTCTGCGATCCTTGTCTGCACCCTGCGCCCCGACACCTGGAGGATCGATGAAGATCGGCGTCCCGACCGAAGTCAAGAACAACGAGAACCGCGTCGCCCTCACCCCGGCCGGCGCCGATCGGCTCGTGCGGGAGGGACACCGCGTGCTCGTGCAGTCGGGTGCCGGCATCGGATCGAGCATCGACGACGACGCGTACCGCGCGGCTGGTGCGGAGATCGTGGACACCGCCGCCGACGCCTGGGGAGAGGCCGACCTGCTCATCAAGGTCAAGGAACCCGTCGCCGAGGAATACGGCTTCCTCCGACCCGACCTCACGCTCTTCACCTACCTCCACCTCGCGGCGGACCGTCCGCTGACCGAGGCCCTCGTCGCAGCCGGCACGACCGCCGTCGCCTACGAGACCGTGCAGCTGCCCGACCGCACGCTGCCCCTGCTCGTGCCGATGAGCGAGATCGCCGGTCGCCTGTCCGTCATCATGGGCTCCCACTCGCTGCTGCGCTCGCAGGGCGGCCGCGGCATGCTGCTGGGCGGCATCGCCGGCACTCCCCGGGCCAAGACCGTGGTCATCGGCGGTGGCGTCGCCGGAGAGCACGCGGCCGCGAACGCGCTCGGACTCGGATCGAAGGTCACCGTCGTCGACGTGGCGCTCCCCCGGCTGCGCGAGCTCGAGCACCGCTACGGCGGCGCTCTGGAGACCCGGGCATCGAGCCGCTACGACATCGCCGAGGAGCTGACGTCGGCGGATCTCGTCATCGGCTCGGTCCTCATCCCCGGTGCCGCGGCCCCCAAGCTGGTGACCGACGACATGGTCGCCGCCATGAAGCCGGGGTCCGTGCTCGTCGACATCGCGATCGACCAGGGCGGCTGCTTCGAGGGCTCCCGTCCGACCACGCACGACGACCCGACCTTCGCGGTGCACGACTCGATCTACTACTGCGTCGCGAACATGCCGGGAGCCGTTCCGACGACCGCGACCCGGGCGCTGACGAACGCCACTCTCCCCTACGTCTCGGCCATCGCCGCCAAGGGCTGGGAGCGGGCGGCCTCCGACGACGCTGCCCTCGCGAAGGGGCTCAACGTGCAGGGCGGGCGCATCACGCTGGACGCCGTCGCGCAGGCCCACGGCCTCTCCACCGACTGACCTGTCGAACCCGAAAGAACCTCGGATCTTGGCGGCATCCCACACCTCATCCGCCGCATCGACCCGAGTACGCTCGTAACCGTGACCGAACGCGCTCCTCTCTCCCGCAAGCTGTCCGCCATCGCCGAGTCCGCGACCCTCAAGGTCGACGCCAAGGCCAAGGCCCTCAAGGCCGAGGGCAAGCCCGTCATCTCGTATGCCGCGGGCGAGCCCGACTTCGCCACCCCCCAGTTCATCGTGGACGCGGCGGCTGAGGCGCTGGCCGACCCGGCGAGCTATCGCTACACCCCTGCTCCCGGCCTCCCGGCGCTGCGCGAGGCGATCGCCGCAAAGACGCTCCGCGACTCCGGACTCGAGGTCTCCCCCGCACAGGTCATCGTCACCAACGGCGGCAAGCAGTCGGTGTACCAGGCGTTCCAGGCGGTCGTGAACCCGGGCGACGAGGTGCTGCTCCCGGCCCCGTACTGGACGACCTACCCGGAGGCGATCCGTCTCGCCGACGGCACCCCGGTCGAGGTCTTCGCGGGCGCCGACCAGGAGTACAAGGTCACCGTCGAGCAGCTCGAGGCCGCCCGGACCGACCGCACCACCGTCCTCGTCTTCGTGTCGCCGTCGAACCCCACCGGTTCCGTGTACACGGCCGAGGAGACGAAGGCCATCGGCGAGTGGGCCGTGGAGCACGGCATCTGGATCATCAGCGACGAGATCTACCAGAACCTCACCTACCCTTCGACGGGCTCAGGGACCGCGGTGACGGCGACCTCGATCGTGGATGCCGTGCCGGAGGCCGCGAACCAGACGATCCTCGTCAACGGCGTGGCCAAGACCTATGCCATGACCGGCTGGCGCGTGGGCTGGATGGTGGGCCCGGCCGACGCCATCAAGATCGCCGGCAACCTGCAGTCGCACCTCACGAGCAACGTCAACAACGTCGCACAGAAGGCGGCGATCGCGGCGCTCAACGGTCCGCAGGACGAGGCCGAGAAGATGCGCGAGGCCTTCGACCGCCGCCGTCAGCTCATCGTGTCGGAGCTGTCGAAGATCGACGGACTGGTGGTGCCGAACCCGCTCGGCGCGTTCTACGTCTACCCCGATGTGCAGGGCCTGCTTGGTCGCACCTGGGGCGGCGTGACCCCGACGACGTCCCTCGAGCTCGCCGACCTCATCCTCGACCAGGCCGAGGTCGCCGTCGTCCCCGGAGAGGCGTTCGGTCCGTCCGGCTACATCCGCATGTCGTACGCGCTCGGCGACGACCAGCTCCTCGAGGGCGTGCAGCGCCTCCAGCGCCTGTTCTCCTCCTCTTCCTCCTGACCCCGAGACCCCGCTTTACCGCCGAGACCCCCTCGTACCTGCGCAGGTAGGAGGGGGTCTCGGCGTGAACCCGGGGTCTCGGGTCAGTCTTCGGGGTGGAAGCCGATCAGCCAGCGGATGCCGTAGCGGTCGACGAGCGTACCGTCGACATCTCCCCACGGGCGCTGCTGCAGCGGATCGATGACGCGGCCGCCGCCGGAAAGCTCGTCGTACCAGCGGGTCAGCGTTCCGGGGTCGGCTGTTCCGAGGAGCGAGAGGAACATCCCGCTCATCTGAACGGCGTCGTCGTCGGCTCCCGCGTCGGCCCCGGCGAGTTCGACCGGACCGCCGAGCTGCCCGTGCGCGACCGCGTCGCCCGGGCCGTCGTGGCGGCCGGCGCTCGCGTAGTCCATCAACTGGAGCTCACCGCCGAACACATCGCGGTAATAGCCGAGGGCTTCGGCGGCGTTGCCGGGGAACAGCAGGTACGGGATCAGTCCGCTCATCCCGCGAGCGTAGTCCGCGGCGGCTCCGGTCACCACCTGCCGAGAACGACGGACGGCCGCCACCCGGAGGTGACGGCCGTTCGTGCGAGCGCGGTCAGGAGACCGGGATCACCGCGTACAGCACCCAGGTCAGCACGAATCCGGAGACCCCGAGCACCGTCGTCAGAGGCGTCCACGTGCGCAGGCCGTCCTTGACCGAGAGACCGAGGTACCGCGTGACCACCCAGAAGCCGGAGTCGTTCACGTGGCTGAGGCCGAGGCCACCGTAGCCGATGGCGACCGCGAGCAGTGCGGTGTGCACGGTGTCGAGTCCCATCGCGGAGACCGAGGGCAGGAGGAGGCCCGCGGTCGTCGCGATCGCGACGGTGGCCGACCCCTGAGCCGCACGCATGATGAGCGAGATGAGGAAGGCCGCGAGCAGCAGGGGCATCCCGCTGGAGGCGAGCACCTCGGCGACCGCGCCGCCGATCCCGGTCTCGGTGAGGACGCGGCCGAACGCGCCACCGGCACCGGTGACGAGGATGATGACCGCAGCGGCCGGCAGCGCCGACTCCATGACCTCGCCGAGGTGCGCAGCCGACCAGCCGCGGCGCACGCCGAGCAGGTACATCGCGGCGGCGATCGCGACCATGAGCGCGAAGATCGGCTGGCCGACCATGCTGAGGAATCCGTTCCAGAACGTGCCCGCCTCGAACAGCGGCGCCACGGCGGTGCCGAGCATGATGAGCACGAGCGGCAGGAGGATGAGGCCGAGGACCGTGCCGGCGCCCGGCGCCTTCTCGCCCTCGCCGAGTCCGCCGGTGAGCGTCGACTTCTCCGTGCCGAAGTTGTCGTACATCTCCTTGGTGGCGGCGAGCATCGCGAACTCACGGGTGTTGATCCACTTCGCCACGAGGTAGGACAGGACCGCGAGCGGCACGGAGATCGCGAGCGCGAAGATCGTCACCCAGCCGATGTCGGCGCCGAGGATCGCGGACCCGCCGACGATGCCCGGGTGCGGGGGCACCGCGACGTGCACGGCGAGCATGATGCCGGCGACCGGGAGACCGAACTTGATCGGGTTGAGACCGGCCACCTTCGAGAAGGCGAACACGATGGGGATGAGGATGATGAAGCCGGCGTCGAAGAACACCGGGATCGCCAGGATGCCGGCGGCGATGACGAGCGCGATGCCGACGCGCTTCGGGCCCAGCCAGCCGGTGAAGCGCCCCGCGAGCGACTCGGCACCGCCGGACAGCTCGATGATCTTGCCGAGCATCGACCCGAGGGCGACGAGTACCGCGACCGAGCCGAGGGTGCCGCCGACACCGGCGATGATCGCCTGGATGACGCCGAGCTGCTCGGGGGTGTCGCCGTCGGCGGGGATCGTGGTCAGCGGCAGGCCTGCCGCGATGCCGACGATGATCGATACGAGGATGAGGGCGTAGAACGCTTGCATCTTGAACCGGATGATGAGCAGGAGCAGCAGGCCGAGGCCCGCCAGGCCGATCAGGATGAGGATCGGAAGAGGAAGCATCTCTGGATCTCTTCTTTCAGTGAGGGCGCGACGTCGCGCTCAGGACAGTCGTTCGGGTGCGACGACGCGGATGACGGCGGAGTCGTCCAGGGCGCCGAGGCCCTGCGCTTCGCCGAGGAGGAACAGCTGCTCGGCCGCGGCGGCGACCGGCGTGGACAGGTGCGCACGGCGCGCGGCGTCGCCGACGATGCCGAGGTCCTTGACGAAGATGTCGAGGCGGCTGAGCACCTCCGCGCCGTCCTCGTCGTACGCCTGCAGGGCGCGCGGGCCGCGGTTGCCGAGCATGAAGGAGTTGGCAGCCCCGGCGGTCAGCGCGTCGAGTGTGCGGGCGCGGTCCAGGCCGAGGGCGTCCGCGAGGGCGAGCGCTTCCGCGGCCGCGGCGATGTGCACGCCGCAGAGGAGCTGGTTGACGGTCTTCAGCGCCTGGCCGTCGCCGGGCTTGTCGCCGACGATGGACAGCGTGGAGGCGAGCTGGTCGAGCACCGGGCGCGCCGTCTCCAGAGCGCTCGGGGTGGCGCCGACGACGATGAGGAGGTCGCCCTCCCCCGCCCGGACCGGACCACCGGAGAGCGGGGCGTCCACGAGCTGCGCACCGTGCGCGGCGAGCTGGGTGGCGATCGCGTCGATGCCGTCCGTCCCCACCGTGCTGGTGAGGATCACGACCGCACCCTCGGCGAGGTGCGGGGCGAGCCCGTCCTCACCGAAGAGCAGCGCCTCGAGCTGCGCACCGGTCCGGACGGCGACGAGCACCGCGTCCGCACCGTCCACGGCGTCGGCTGCGGACGATGCCGGCGTCACGCCCGCCTCCGCCGCGAGAGCGATTCGTTCGGCGGCGATGTCGAAGCCGCGCACGGCGAAGCGCTCGGCGAGGCGGGTGGCCATCGGCAGCCCCATGGCGCCGAGTCCGATGACAGCGACGGTGGATGTCATGAGTGTCCTTCCGGGTTGTGTCCATCGTCGCCTGCGAGAGTGGCGACGACGGTGACGAGGGAGTCCGCGTCGCCGACGTTGCCGGCGAACACGACGTACGGGATGCCGACCGCGGGGCCGGTCTCCGGCTGCCACAGCGACACGAGGCCGGGCAGCATGGGGCCGAGCACGGTGGCCCGGCGGATCTCGAGCGCTTCACTGGCGACGTCGCTCGACGTGATGCCGCCCTTCGCGATGACGAAGCGGGGCGGCGCGATGGCGAGCACTCGACGCACGAGGTCGACCACTCCGCTGGAGATGCGGCGGGCGATCGCGAGGCTCTCGTCACCGTCGGCGCCGGTGACGAGTTCGCGGGTGGTGTGCACGATCACGGTACCCGTGGCGAGGGCGTCGGCGACCGCGTGCGCCTGCGTCTCGAGGTGGGTCTCGCGCTCGGGGCCGATGAGGGCGCGCACGTCGAGCTCGATCGTGCGGGTGTTCGGTCGAGCTGCCGTGAGGGCCTCGAGCTGGGCGGTGGTGAGCGGCACGTGGCTGCCGACGACCACGAGGCCGCCGCGGTCGTGCGCGAAGGGGATGTCCTCCGCGCGTACCGGATCGGCGATCTCCTGCCCGATGTGCGCGCGCACGTAGGGCGGGCCGACCCGGAGGAGCACGTCGCGGTCCCGCAGGCGGTGCAGCGCCAGAGCGACGACGCGCATATCGGATTCCTCGACCACGTCGACCGCGACGACCGTGCCGTCGGTCAGGGTTGCGAGGAAGCCGGCCACGGCGTCCACGCCCGCGCGGATGGTGCGGATGTCGAGGCCCGCGACCGCGGACGCCGGGATGCGGCCACCCGTCTTCTCGGCGACCCATTCGCGCAGGTCTGAGGACGCGTAGCCGAAGGTCGCGTCGGCCGCGAAGGGGGTCTCGCCCACCGGGGTCGCCTCGCCGTCGGTCACCCAGTAGTGCACGGAGTCGACCGTGATCCGGCCGGCGTCGGGGAAGGCGGGGACGAGCAGGGTCAGCGCGGGGGCGCGACCGGAGCGGGAGCCGATCTCCGCGGAGAGGACGTCGGTCTCGAGCGGGAAGTGCCCGCGCAGCGTCGAGTCGCCGCGCGAGACGAACGTGACGCGCCGCCCCTGGGCCTCGGCGGCGGCGAGAGCCACGTCGACGATCTCGCGGTTGCGGATGGCCGCGGCGTCTTCGTCGAGCGACCGGGTGTTCGTGAGCACGTATACCGCGGCGGCGCCGGTGGCGAGCGCCTCGTCCAGGTCGGCACGCTCCCACCGGGTGAGGACGGGGAGGTTCGCGACCGACTGCGTGCCGGTGGGGTCGTCGTCCAGGACGACCAGCACATCCGTGGGATCGACCTCTGCACGGACGTCGGCGGCGGTGACGGCGACAGGTGCAGGCAGGGGGGCCAGCAGGGCGTCGATGTGCACACGAACTCCTTCGTTCCGGGAGATGGTCCGTGGTGGGGGCCACGGACCAGGGGGATCTACATCGTTATCCGATATCAGATAACGACGAGCGTACCTCACGATCATCGCGGCTCCAAACCGACGGGGAGCGCGCGGATCAGCGACCGTGGACGAAGTGCAGCAGGTCGTCGCGGGTCTGGCGCATGTGACTGCGCATGGCCTGACGAGCGGCCGCGCCGGAGCCGGTTCGCATCGCCTCCAGCACCGCCGCATGCTCGGCCAGCGCGTGCTCGCGGATCTCCGGGATGGCGCTCGTCTCACTGCGGGTCGCCTGGAGCATCGTCGTGAGGGGACGCATCGAGGCGACGAGGATGCGGTTCTCCGCCGCGCGGATGATCACGTCGTGGAAGGCGAGGTCCGCCGCGACGAACGCATCCACGTCGGCCCGCTCGTGGGCCGCCTGCATCTCCTCGAGGAGTGCGGCCATCTCGGCGAGGTGCTCCTCGGTGCGCCGACCCGCCGCGAACTCCGCTGCTCCGGTCTCGAACATCATGCGCATCTCGAGCATCTCCAGCGACGAGCGCTCACGAGCGCCCGCGCTCTGGGCGTGCCGGACGACCGCGTCGAGGCCCGTCCACTCGTCGGTCGGCGCGATGCGGTGCCGGGTGCCCGGAACGGCGACGATCACGCCCTGCGCCTGCAGGAGACGGACACCCTCGCGCATCGTGAGACGGGAGACCCCGAACTGCTCCGCCAGCTCCCCCTCGGGAGGCAGCGGCTGCCCGGCCTCGAGCCGGCCCGCGATGATGGCGTCGAGCAGTCCGTCCACGACCGCCTGCGTCCGCGACACCCGCTCGACCTTCGTCACAGGTCGACGCCCACCAGCACGGGCTCCGGCTGCAGCACGAGGCCGAACTCGGCGTGCACGCGGTTCTGGATGAAACGGGCGAGCTCGGCGACCTCGGCCGCCGTGGCACCACCCCGGTTGGTGAGCGCCAGGGCGTGCTTGGTCGAGACGGACGCCCGCGAGCGGGGCAGCTTGAACCCCTTGCGGATGCCCGCCTGCTCGATGAGCCACGCGGCGCTCACCTTCACGTCGGGGGCCTCGGTCTTCGTCGGCGGCACGTGCCCGTCGTACGAGGCGAGGGGGATGACGGTGACCGCGTCGAGGTCGGGGGCCACCGGCCACCGCGGGCACTCCGGCGGGAGGGACCGGGCCTGAGCGGCCGTGACGATCGCGTTCTGGAAGAAGGAGCCGACGCCATGCGTGTCCGGGTCGTCCGCATCGAGCAGCATGCCCTTCGATGCGCGGGTGGCGAGGATGCGCTCGCGCACCCAGGTCAGCGGCACCGGGGTGTCGTCGGTCAGGCCGAGGGCGCGACGCAGCTGCTCCCCGCGCACCACGCGCTCGCGGGCGACCAGCAGATCGACCGTGACGGACAGGATCACGGCACGACGCTGCGGCTCGCTGCCGTGGTGATGCTTGAGCACCGAGGTGCGGAATCCGAGCCCGAGCTCCGTCGCCGGCACGGTGGAGATCTCGTCGGAGCCCTCATCGATCAGCTCGACCTCGACGAGGGTCTCCTGGATCTCCTGGCCGTAGGCGCCGATGTTCTGCACGGGTGACGCGCCGACCGTGCCGGGGATGCCGCTCATCGCCTCCAGCCCGGCGTACCCGCGCTCGACCGCGTACGACACCAGGTCGTCCCAGCTGTGTCCGGCCTGCACACGCAGACGGACGCGACCGGGATGCGGCGACGGAAGCTCCTCGACGCCCCGGGTCCGGACGCGGATGACGGTGCCCTCGAACGGCTCGTCGCCGACGAAGAGGTTCGAGCCCCCTCCGAGCACCAGCCAGGGGTCGCCCTCCGCCCAGGTCTCGCGGAGGACCGAGACGAGCTCCGCCGTCGTCGTCGCCTCGCGCATGTGCGCAGGCGCAGCGCCGGTGCGGAGCGTGGTGAGCTCGGCCAGGCGGATCGGCTCGACCTCGCTCATCGGACGGCGACGCGCAGCTGCGCCTTGACGAGCACGGTGGTGTCGCCGGTCGTGACCTTGAGGTCGATGCGCGCGGACTCCTCGTCCACGGCGCCGACCGTCGCGACGACGTGCACATCGGCGCCGGTCTCGGGGTCGACCACCACCGGCTTCGTGAAGCGCACGCCGTAATCGAGGATCCGGGTCTGCGGGTCGAGCGCGGCCACGACCACCGACGAGGCGATGCCCATGGTCAGCATGCCGTGCGCGAACACGCCGGGAAGGCCCACCGCGGCGGCGACGTCGTCGCGGTAGTGGATCGGGTTGAAGTCGCCGGAGGCTCCGGCGTAGCGGACGAGCGACTCCCTCGTCAGGTGCACGGTGCGCTCGGCGAGCACGTCTCCCACGGTGAACGCGCTCATGCGGTCTCCTCCTCGGCGCCGACGAGCAGGACGCTGGTGGCGGTCACCACGTGCGCGCCCGCTTCGTCGGTGATCTCGGCCTCGCTCGTGATCATGGCGTTCCCGCCCATCATGCGGATGCCGGTGACACGCAGCTGCGCCGTCAGCTCGTCTCCCGCGACGATCGGCCTGGTGTAGCGGAATCGCTGCTCCGCGTGGATCGTGCGCGCCAGCACGATGCCGGAGTCCGGCTCGGCCAGCAGCTGCTGGAGCGTGAGGTCCTGCAGGACCATCGCGAAGGTCGGCGGCGCGACGACGTCGGCGAAGCCGGCTGTACGGGCGGCCTCGACGTCGGTGTGCTGGGGGGCGTCGGCGAAGACGGCGCGCGCGAACTCGCGCACCTTCTCCCGCCCGACGAGGTAGGGGGCGGTCGGCGGGAACTCCCGGCCGACGAGTTCTTGGTTCACTGCCACCCGTCGATCCTACCGAGGCCCGCCGACGGCCCGCCGTGCGCGGGCCGTCCGAAACCCGGATGATATGCCACATCGCGGGGACCGGCGGGCCTCACCCCTGGGAGCGGACCACCATGTTCAACGTCATCCGACTCGGAACGACCTTCACCCGTGAGGTGTGAACGACCTCGCCGGCCCGGTCCAGCGCGCGCTTGCGGACGACGATGAGCGGATCGTGCTCCGGGCGGGCCAGCCACTCCGCGGTCTGGGCGGTGGTGAAGCCGACGTCGATCTCCCGGTACATCTCCGAGAACTCCACGCCGTACACGTCGCGAAGCACCTGATATGTGGAGGTGTCGTGGTCGATGTGCCGGTCGAAATCAGGGAAGCGCGTCAGTGAATACCGGCTGTCGTCGATGGAGAGGGGGATGCCGTCGAGAGCGAAGACGCGTACCAACCGGAAGACCGGGTCGCCGACCGGGACGCCGAGGCGCCGGGCGCGCTTCTCGTCGGCGGGGGTCGTCTCGGCGCGCATGATCCGTCGGGATTTGACCCCGTCCGCCACCACGGTGTCTGCGAAGCCACCCAGGGTCATGGCACCGATCACCTCGCGTCGCGGAGCGACGAAGGTCCCGCGGCCCTGCTGTCGGCGCACGATGCCGAGTCCTTCCAGATCGGCCACCGCCCGCCGCACGGTGATGCGGCTGACGCCGAAGCGCTCACACAACTCGGGTTCGGACGGAAGCCGTTCGCCTTCGGCATAGGTCCCGGCGTCGATCTCCCGCATCAGCAGGCTTCGCACCTGCTCGTGCAGCGGGGTCGAGCCGACGGCGGACGACAGCTGAGTCACGTCGGAGCCCTCCTCTACGTCGCCGGGTATCGTCGCAGCATCTGCGCGCGTGCGTCGTCCCCCGCATGCACAGGGTATCCGAACGCCCCGCGCAACGTGCAGGCGAGCGCTCCGCTGACGGCGGCCACATCGAGGCATCCGGCGAGATCGGCCCCACCCGCCCGTGCCGCGAGGAACCCGGTGAGGAAGGCGTCCCCGGCCCCGAGCGCATCGACGGCGTCGACCTCCCGGATACCGGTGCGCCGCACGGAAGTGGCGTCGAAGCCCACGGAGCCGCGGGCACCCCGCGTCACCACGGCCGATCCCATGCCGCAGGCCACGGCGAAGCGGCCGAGGTCGTCGATCTCGGAATCGCTGCGGTCCCCTCCCGAGAAGAACCCCACGTCGACGTGCGGAGCGGTCGCCCGGATCACGTCCGGCGACGCGTCGTCGGAATAGTCGTACGACACGCGGCTCCCCCGTTCCGCGATGGCCGGGAGCTCCGGCTCCAACGACGAATAGACCGAGGTGTGCACCCGGTCGAAGCCGGAGAGGTATTCATGATCGGCCTCGCTCAGCCGCAGCCTCAGCTCGGCCTGGACTCCCCCGCGATTCGAGGCGACGAAGCGCCGGTCGCCGTCCTCGTCCAGCGCGACGAAAGCCATGCCGTTCGCGCCGCGCACGCGTCTGACGCGGGCGCCGTCCACTCCGATCTCGTCGAGGACGCCCCGCACGTGTTCTGCGAAGCGGTCGTCCCCCATGATCCCGACGAATCCGGCGGTGCCGCCGAAGAAGAGCCTGCTGTACGCGGCGACGTTCAGTGCGTTACCCCCGGGATAGGCCAGGTCCTCATGCAGATAGCAGTCGAGCACGTTGTCCCCGACGCCGACGAGCGAGGGGGGCGGCACCGCGGCGAGTGCGTCCCTGAGCTGACCCGTATCCATCGTCATCCCTTCACACTCCCCGCCGCGACTCCGGCGACGAAGTACCGCTGCAGCGCGAGGAACACGACCACGATGGGCAGGGCCGCGATGGTCAATCCTGCCAGGAGCACACCCCACTCGGTGGAGAGCGAGTCGCGGAACGACATCAGTCCCGCGGGGATGGTGCGCAGCGCATCGGCGTCGATGTAGACGATCGCGAACAGGAACTCGTTCCAGGCGAAGTAACCGGTGAGGACGGCAGCGGTCGTCAGCACGGACGCGCTCAACGGCAGGTAGACGTGCCGGAAGACTCCGAACGAGCGGCAGCCGTCGATGGTCGCCGCGTCCTCGAGCTCACGGGGGATGCCGAGGAACACCGAACGGATCAGCAGGATCGCCATGGGCAGACGGAAGGCCACGTAAGGGAGGATCATCGCCCAGTACGTGTTCAGCAGCCCCATCGTGTCGAGAAGCCGGTAGAGCGGGATGAGGCTCACCTGGGGCGCCACCACCAGCCCGCCCATCGCCACGATCAGCACGATGTTCGCGACCCGGCTCGACAGCCTCACCATGCCGTAGGCGCACAGGGCCGCGATCGCGACGGTCGCGACGGTGGAGATGATCGTGACGATGACGGAGTTGACGAAGTAGTCGGAGATCCCGCGGTCCCAGGCGGCGGCGTAGTTCTGGACGAGCCAGACCGACGGCAGGCCCCACGGATCGGCGAAGATCTCGGACGAGGATTTGAAAGAGGAGATCACCATCCAGAGCAGGGGGTAGGCGATCACGACGGCGTAGACGGCCAGGATCACCTGGACCGGGGCACGGCGGACACGTTCCGCTGGACGAAGCCGGGTACTGCTCATGTCATTGCCTCCCGCTTCGGAACGAGACCATCTGCACGACGGACAGCACGAGGGTGATCACGAAGATCAGGCTCGCGATGGCTGAGGCGTAGCCCATCTCGTTCTGGAAGAAACCCTGGTTGTACATATAGGTCGCGAGGACCTGGGTGGTGTTTCCCGGACCGCCCTTGGTCAGGATGTAAGGCTCGTTGAACACCGTGAAAGCGCCGGAGACGGTGAGGATCATCGCGACGAAGATCATCTCCTTGGCCTGCGGGACGGTGATGCTGAAGAACTGGCGAACCCGTCCGGCGCCGTCCAGCGACGCGGCTTCGTAGTATTCCTCCGGGATCTGCTGCAGTGCGACGACGTAGAGCATGCAGACGTAGCCGATGCTCTGCCACTGGGAGACGCCGATGACCGCTCCCATCGCCGTGTCGACATCAGCCAGCCACGCCGTCTGCAGGCTGCCGAGTCCGATCGCCTCCAGCAGAGCGTTGAGGAGTCCGCCGCGGGCGTTGTACACGAACGTGAACAGCAGCGCGATCACGGTCATCGAGATCACGGCGGGAAGGAAGTACACGCTGCGCAGGAACGCGCCCATGCGCGGTCCGAGCAGCCGGGTCAGCCAGGCGGCGATCACGAGGGAGCCACCCACCTGGCAGACGATCGAGACGACCGCGTACAGGATGTTGTTGCCCAGGGCCGTCGCGATGATCGGATCGCCGAAGAGCCGCGCGAAGTTGTCGAGGCCGACGAAGCGCATCTCCCCGCTGCCGGCGCTGAAGGAGAAGAAGCCGAAGGCCGCATTGGCGACCAGCGGGTAGTACACGAACACCCCGATCAGGATGATCGCGGGAAGCACGTAGAGCAGGTTCGACCAGGCTCGGGAGCGTGTTCTCATCACGGTGTCTCTTCCGAAGGTGGGAGGGGCTGCCGGCCACGGGTGCCGGCAGCCCCGGTGCGGATCAGGAGGCGTCGCGCACGCGCTTCGCCGCTTCCTGCACGGCGGCCATGACCCCCTCGGGGGTCTGCTGGCCGCTGAGCATCAGCTGGGTCTCGGACAGATACGCCTGCACGATCTGCGGATCGTAGGCGTTGTCGAGCCAGGTCGTCATCGCCGAGGCGCCGACGATCCCCTGGGCGAGCTCCCGTGAGATCTCGGGCACATCCGCCTCTTCCACGGCCCCCTTGACCGGGCTCAGCTCGCCCGCTCGTTCCGCGTAGGCGATACCGCTCTGCTTGCTGAGCAGGAACTCGAGGAACCGCTGGGCCTCCTCGGGATGCTCCGTGGTCTTCGAGATCGCGAAGCCCTCCGGCGCTCCGGTCAGTTCCGCCGGATCACCCTTGCCACCCGTGACGGCGGGGAAGTTGAACGTGCCGTACTCGAACTGCGCGTCGCCGAAGTACCCCACCTCGGCGCTCTGCATGTACATGATCGGCGCCTCCCCCGCGATCCAGGCGTTGCGCGCGATCTCATGCCCGACGGCCGTGAGGTCGTCGTTCATGTACTCGGCGAGTTCCTGGAAGCGCTCCAGTGCCCGGACATATCCCTCGTCCGTGAACTCGCCGGTCGCCGGATCCTGATCCGCTGCGAACACCTCCGGATCGACGACACGCTGATTCAGCGTGCCGACGTAGTGCGCGATCGTCCAGTGCTCCTGCGCACCGTACTCGATCGGGGTCATACCGGCGTCCTGGATCGTCTCCAGGACGTCGATGAACTCGTCCCACGTCGCCGGCGCCTCGAGTCCCAGCTCCTCGAAGACGTCCCTGTTGTAGAAGAACAGCTTCGACTGCATCCCCACCGGCAGGCCGTAGGAGGTGCCGTCGACCTCGAAGGCCTCCAGCTGACTCGGGTAGAAGCTGTCCCGGAAGTCCGCGTCCTCCTCGAGCCACGGCCCGAGGTCGAGCAGAGCGTCATTGGAGACGAGCTCGTCCACGAACGAACCGCTCCAGGTGAACAGGACGTCAGGAGCATTGGCGGAGCCCGCGACGACCTTCACCTTGTCCTTGTAGGCGTCGTTGAGCACGCTCTCGACGGAGACCTTGATGTCGGGGTTCTCCTTCTCGAACTCCGCCACCATGTCGTTGTAGTACGAGTTCTTCGGCTCGTTGGGCCAGCGGTGGAAGAAGCTGATCTCCACCTGGCCGTCCGACGCCTCGCTCTCGCCTCCGGCGCACGAGGCCAGGGGTAGGACGAGGGCTGCGGCGGCCGCAGCCGCCAGGCCGATCCGGGCTGATGTTCGCATCGTTGCGATCCTTTCGTTCCTAGTACTCCATGCGCCACATGTAGCGGCGCACGCTGAGGGGGTGTCCTCGGTGGTCGGCGAGTGCATCCGCGTACGCGCGGAGCACGACGTTGAAGAGGAGGTGGGCGAAGACGCCGCGCACCTCCGGAGCGACGACGTCCAGGCCGAACTCCTGGGCGTCGAGGACGAGCACCCGATCCGAGTGCTTCGTGACGAAGTCCACCGCTCGCTGCTCGACGGCCCGCGTCTCGTCGAGTCCGAGGAGGGCGATGAACGGCACGTCCTCCTCGGTGATCTCGAAGGGGCCGTGGAAGTACTCGCCGGCATGGATGGCGGCGGAGTGCACCCACTGCATCTCCTGCAGCAGGCAGATGGCGAACGAGTAGGCGGAGCCGTAGTTGGAGCCTGCCGCCATCGTGTAGATCAGGGGCGCGCGACGGTGGCGGTACCCCCAGGCATCGGCGGCAGCGGAGTGCGCTTCGCGCGCTGCCGGCACGAGGGCCGGCAGCTGGGCGACGGCCTCGTCGACTGCGCCGGCGATGCCGGCCTGTTCGCGGTCGTCCAGGATGCCGGCCGCCAGGCGCAGCAGCAGCGCGGGACCGACGTGGGCCTCGCTCTTCCCCTCGCCGTGCTGATACGCCACCACGTGCTCCGATGCCTCGGCGAGCGGCGACGTCGGGTCGAACGTGAAGGCGACCGTGAGCGCACCGCGCTCGCGTGCGTGCTTCGCCGCGGCCACCGTCTCCGGCGTGGTTCCGGAGTGCGAGCAGAGCAGGACGAGGGTGTCGGCGTCGACGCGCGACGAGGCGCGGCTGGTGAACTCGGCCGCATTGAGCGCGGTCGCCTCGAGCGACACCGCCTTGGTGCCGAACAGGTACTCGATGGGCTGCATGACGGCAAAGGAGCCGCCGCAGGCGGTGAGCACGACGCGCGAGATGGTGTCCCGGGTCGCGATCGCCTGGCGGGCCGCAGCGAGCTGGTTCTCGATAGCGGCGGAGTCGACGAACAGAGCGGTGGCAGACAAGATGGTCCCTTCTGATGACCTTCGATCAAACATCATGACTCGTTATATAACGTCATGTGATGACTGACGATAGCGAGCACGAAGACGCCTGTAAAGAGGTACGGCGAAAATCGTTCGCCGGAGTCACCGAAAGAGCGGGCCTCGCGCGCTTCTTCCGGCGGCGCACACCGGGTGTCCGGCGGCCGCGGGATCAGCCGCGCCGGCGGCCGCGGACGGCCTTGAGGGCCATCTGCACGGCGATCACCATGAGATACGCGGCGAAGAGGAGGTTCCCGACGGTCGGGTCGACGATGGTCGCCAGCCACGCGCCGAGGGCCGTGGTGGTGCACGCCGAGACGCCGATGAGAAGTGCGGCCAGGAGGTCGACGTTGCGGTTGCGGAGGTTGCCGACTGTGCCGGAGAGAGCCGTCGGGATCATCATGAGCAGCGAGGTGCCCTTCGCGACGAGGTCGCTCGTCCCGAACGCGAGCATGAGCACCGGGACGACGATGACGCCGCCGCCGACGCCGATGAGGCCGGCCAGGACGCCGGTGCCGATTCCGACGACCACCAGGGCGATCCCGGTCAGCCAGGTGAGCTCGAAGACGGCGTCGCGCGACGGGATCACGAGGAAGAGGCTCACGATCACGACGACGAGGAAGCCGACGAAGCCCCAGCGGAGGGCGGTCTGCGAGATCCGCGGGAGCAGGCGGGTGCCGATCTGCGCGCCGACCACGGCCCCGGCGGCGAGGATCAGCGCCGGGATCCAGGCGACGGAGCCCGATGCGGCGTAGGAGATGACGCCGACGGTCGCCGTCGGGACGATCGCCGCCAGCGAGGTTCCGGCTGCCAGCCGCTGGTCGAACGCGAGCAGGAGCACCAGCAGCGGGACGATGACCGTGCCGCCGCCGACGCCGAAGAGACCGGAGAGGAGGCCCGCGAGGAGGCCGATGCCGATGAATGCCGCGTAGGCGCGAGGCCCGCGTTTCAGGACCGTCGCATCGTTCACCGGATCAGCCTACTCCCGGCCTCTCCCCCGCTCGAATCGTGCCGGGTCAGACCTCCGAGTCCGCTGTGACGGGCACCGCGATGGACTCCGTGAGCGCCTGCTCGTAGCGTCGCTGCCGGCGCCGCAGCCACAGCCCGCCGGCGATGAGCAGCGCGAGGATGACGTAGGCGACCGCGGAGAACGGCTGCGCGATGAGCGTCGTCAGGTCGCCCTGGCTGAGCTGCAGCGCACGACGGAGCTGCTCCTCCCCCATCGGCCCCAGGATCATGCCCACCACCAGCGGCGCCACCGGGAATCCGTACCGCCGCAGGAAGTAGCCCAGGACGCCGATGATGAGCAGGATGAGGATGTCCACGACCGCGAAGTTCAGCGCGTACGCCCCGAAGGCGGCGAACAGGAGGATGCCGGCGTACAGGTACGGCCGCGGGATCTGCAGGAGCTTCACCCACATGCCCACCAGGGGCAGATTCAGCACGAGCAGGATCACGTTGCCGATGTAGAGGCTCGCCACCAGCGCCCAGACGAGGTCCGCCTGTCCGGTGAACAGCTGCGGCCCGGGCTGCAGGCCGTAGGTCTGGAACGCGGTGAGGATGATCGCCGCCGTCGCCGTCGTCGGCAGGCCCAGCGTCAGCAGCGGCACGAGCACGCCCGCGGCAGCCGCGTTGTTCGCCGACTCCGGGCCCGCGACACCCTCGATGGCCCCGCGGCCGAACTCGTCCTTGCGGCGCGAGAGCTTGCGCTCGGCGGCGTAGGACAGGAAGGTCGCCACGTCGGCCCCGCCGGCCGGGATCGTGCCGATCGGGAAGCCGATGGCGGTGCCGCGGAGCCAGGGCTTCCACGACCGACGCCAGTCGTCCTTCGTCATCCAGCTGCGCCACCCACGGGAGACGGGGATCACGTCGATCGCGCCGTGACGCAGCCGGGCCGCGACGTAGAGCGTCTCGCCGACGGCGAAGAGCCCGACCGCCACGAGCACCACGTCGATGCCGTCCGCCAACGGGAGCAGGCCGAGCGTGTAGCGCTGCTGCCCCGAGAGCCAGTCGGTGCCGACCAGGCCGAGGAACAGACCGACGCCGAGCGACAGCAGGCCACGCGACACGGAGGACCCCATGAGCGCACCGACCGTGACGAAGGCCACGACGATGAGGGCGACGTAGTCGGCCGGCCCGAGGTTCACGGCGAACTGCGCGAGTACCGGGGCGAGCAGCGTCAGGCCGACGGTCGCCAGGGTGCCCGCGACGAACGACCCGAGCGCGGCGGTGGCGAGGGCTGCCGCACCGCGACCGAGCTTGGCCATCTTGTTGCCCTCGATCGCCGTCACGATCGACGACGACTCCCCCGGCGTGTTCAGGAGGATGCTCGTGGTCGACCCGCCGTACATTCCGCCGTAGTAGATCCCGGCGAAGGTGATCAGGGCGGCGGCCGGTTCCAGCGTGTAGGTGAGCGGCAGGAGCAGGGCGACGGTCATCGCCGGCCCGATGCCCGGGAGGACGCCCACGGCGGTGCCGATCAGCACGCCGAAGAAGGCGAAGACGAGGTATTGGGGCTGCAGCGCGGTCGCGAACCCCTCGAGGAGCAGACTCCAGCTGTCCATCAGAACATCCTTCCCAGCCAGCCGAGCGCCGGTCCCCACGGGAGCGACAGCCCGAGCAGACCGCCGAACACGACCTGCACGACCAGCGCGATGATCGCGCCGATGAGGAGCGCCATCCACCAGCGCCGCGCGCCGAGCGCCCAGGCGACGCCGCCGAACAGCAGGGCCGCGGCGGGTGCCCAGCCGAGCGGTTCGATGAGGAGCAGGTGCGCGACCACCAGCGCCACGATCTTCACGAGCGTCAGCCAGTCGGTCGGGAGGCTCTGATCGACGTCCTCTCCGTCCTCCGGCACACCGCGGTGTCCGCGGAAGATGCTCACGACGACGGCGAGCGACGAACCGAGCAGCAGCACGGAGACGAACAGCGGGAAGACCGTGGGCCCCACCTGGCCGCCTGCGGGCACATGGATGGTGAAGACCCCGGCGAACGCGAACACGCCGAGGGCCACCATGAGCAGGGCGAAGACGAGCTCCCCCCGCGGGAGGGACGCGACGAGGCGTGCGGACCGACGGGCGTCGGTCCGCACCTCCTCGCCGGGTCCGGAAGACCCGGTCGTCATCTCAGCCGACCAGCCCGATGTTCTGCAGCGTCGTGGTGACCTCGGCGATGTTGCCGTCCAGGAACTCGTCGAACTCCGCGCCCGTGAGGAACGCGTCCGCCCACCCCCGCGTCTCCAGCTCGTCCTTCCACGCGTCGGACGCCTCCAGCTCGGTGACGAGGCGCTCGAGCTCCGCGCGCTCGGCGTCGCTGATCCCGCCCGGGGCGATCACACCGCGCCAGTTGGTGAGCACGACGTCGTATCCGGAGTCGGTGATCGTGTCGACGTCCGGCAGCTGTGTGACCGGCTCCTCCGACGAGACGGCGAGGGCCTTCATGGTCCCGGCCTCGATGTGCTGCAGGAACTCGCCGACACCGGAGATGCCCGCCGAGACCTTGCCGCCGAGGATCAGCGACGTCGCCTCGCCGCCGCCCGAGTTGGGCGTGTAGTTCAGCTTCTCGGCGATCTCCGCGCCGTCGAGCCCTGCCTCCTCGAGCAGCAGCCCGGCGAGGATGTGATCGGCTCCTCCCGCGGAACCGCCGGTGATCGTGACCTCCTGGCCCTTGTCCACGACATCCTCGACGAGGTCTTCCAGAGTGTCGTACTCCGAGTCGGCGGGCACGACCACGACGAGCGGTTCATCCGTGAGCCGGGCGATCGGTGTCATGTCCTCGATGCGCACGGCGGAGGCGTTGGTCTCCACCGCTCCCACCATCACGAGGCCCATGACCATGAGCGTGGCCGGGTCCTTCTCGTTGGCGAGCTGTGCGAGGCCGACCGTGCCGCCCGCGCCGCCGACGTTGGTGACGGGCGCCGAGCCGACGATGTCCTCCTGCGTGAGCAGCTGCGACAGGGCCCGGCCCGTCTGGTCCCACCCTCCGCCCGGGTCGGCGGGGACGACGATGTTCACGTCGGTGATGGCGACCGCCTCATCGCCGCCGTCCGAGCCGGCGGCTCCGCCGTCGGTCGTCGAGCACGAGGTGAGGACGAGGGCGGTCGCGGCGACGGCCGCGGCGAGAGTCCCGATGCGGGCATGATTCATGGCGCTCCTCCTTGAGCGTTCGGATGCAATCCGTCCACTGTCGAGGCGCAGATGCGCACGCTCAACCTTCGGAAACCATTGGTCGCGTTCCGTAACTATTGGTCGCGAACACCTCTGCCGGCGGCTCGCGGCCCGGGAACCCAGCCGGGAGAATGGGACCGTGGCCTCGAAGATGACGCTCCGCGTGCAGCTGCTCGCGCTGCAGGCGCTGATCGTGTTCCTGGTGACCCTCGGCACCGGCATCGCCGCCGGAGCGTTCCAGGAGAACGCGCTCCGCGAGGCCTACAAGGACCGCATGCAGGCGGTCGCCCAGTCCGTCGCCGCGCTCCCCGTCGTCCTCGACGCCTTCGACGACGAGGATCCGGCCGCCGCCATCCAGCCGGTCGCCGAGGTCATCCGCGAGGCGTCCGACCTCGCCTACGTGGTGGTCGCCAACGACGAGGGCATCCGATACTCGCATCCGAACACCGACCGCATCGGGGAGCGGGTGTCCACCGACCCGTCGATCCCGCTGGGCGGGGAGATCTTCGTGGGCACGCAGACCGGCACGCTCGGGACGTCGTGGCGGGTGAAGGTGCCCATCCGCGACGAGGACGGCGCGGTGATCGGCACAGCCTCGGTCGGCATCCTGGAGTCGGAGCTGAACGAGGAGTTCACCAGCAACCTCGTGGGACTCATCTCCGCCATGCTCGCTGCGGCGGTGCTCGGGGTCTTCGGCGCCGCGTGGGTGACGTCGTTCATCCGTCGCCGCATCTACCGTCTCGAGCCGCACCAGATCGCGGCGCTCGTCAAGAACCAGGAGACGACCCTGCACGGGCTGAGCGAAGGCGTCGTGACGGTGGACGGGGCCGGGCGGATCACCCTGGTCAACGACGCGGCCGCACGATTCCTCGGTCGCGATGCCGCCGACCTCGACGGCGCTCCCGCGGACGAGGTCCTCGGCACCGAGCTCGCCACGGTGCTCCGCGAGGGCGAGGCCGCGGGACGCCCTGTGATCGTCGGCTCGCATGTGCTCGTCGCCCGGAGCACGGCGTCCGGAAACGGCTCCGCCGATGTGGGGGCGACGCTCCTGCTCCGCGACCACACCGAGCTGCACGACGTCGTTCGCCGGGTCGAGGCGGCCGACGCCATCATCGCCTTCCGGGAGCGCTACGGCCTCCCGAAGGGTCTGAGCGCGGAGACGCTGGAGCGGGTCTCTGCGGCCCTCGCGGCCCGGCCCGACGCCTCGGCGACCGAGATCGGCGACGACCTGGCCATCTCCCGCGTTAGTGCCCGCCGCTACCTGGAGCACCTCGCGGCGACCGGACAGGCGGTGCGCTCGCTGGACTACTCCACGAAGGGACGGCCGGGGGCACGCTACCGGATCACCGCCCCTCGATGAACGACGAAGCCCGCCACCCCGGAAGGGGCGGCGGGCTTCGTGGGGAGAGAGGTCCTTACTCGGACTTCTTCTCGACAGCGTCCTCGGCGGCGGCCTCAGCGGCCTCGCCCTCGGCCTGCGACTCGGCGCCGGCCTCGGCAGCCGTGTCGTCGGCAGGGGTCTCGTCCGCGGGAGCCTCGACGGTCTCCTCGGCGGGAGCCTCCTCGGCGGCGGGCTTCTCGTCCTTCGGAGCCGCGGCGGCCTTCTTGGTCGACTTCGCCTTCGGGGTGACGGGCTCGAGGACGAGCTCGATCACGGCCATGGGAGCGTTGTCGCCCTTGCGGTTGCCGACCTTGGTGATGCGCGTGTAGCCACCCTCGCGGTCCGCGACGAGCGGAGCGATCTCGTTGAACAGGACGTGCACGACTTCCTTGTCACCGATGACCGACAGCACGCGACGGCGGGCGTGCAGGTCGCCGCGCTTGGCGAAGGTGATGAGGCGCTCGGCGAGCGGACGCAGGCGCTTGGCCTTCGTCTCGGTCGTCTTGATCGACTTGTGGGTGTACAGCGCAGCGGCGAGGTTGGCAAGCAGCAGGCGCTCGTGGGCGGGGCCGCCTCCGAGGCGGGGACCCTTGGTGGGCTTGGGCATAATCGTCTAACTCCTGGTCAGAAAGGGTCGGGTATCAGAAGGACTCGTCTTCGCTGCCGCTGTAGAAGTGGGCGCCGTCGAAACCGGGCACCGAATCCTTGAGCGACAGACCGAGCGAGATGAGCTTGTCGCGCACCTCGTCGACCGACTTCTGGCCGAAATTGCGGATGTTCATGAGCTGCGTCTCCGACAGGGCGACGAGCTCAGAAACGGTGTTGATGCCCTCACGCTTCAGGCAGTTGTACGAGCGGACCGACAGGTCGAGGTCCTCGATCGGCATCGACAGCTCGCTGGAGTTCACAGCCTCCACCGGCGCCGGGCCGATCTCGATGCCCTCGGCTTCGACGTTCAGCTCGCGGGCGAGACCGAACAGCTCGGTGAGCGTCTTGGCAGCCGAGGCGACGGCGTCGCGCGGGCTGATCGCCGACTTGGTCTCGACGTCGAGGATGAGCTTGTCGAAGTCGGTGCGCTCACCGGCACGGGTGGCGTCGACGCGGTAGCTGACCTTGAGCACGGGCGAGTAGATCGAGTCGATCGGGATCTGACCGGCCTCGGCGTACTCGTTGCGGTTCTGCGTCGCGGAGACGTAGCCACGGCCGCGCTCGATGGTGAGCTCGAGCTCGAACTTGGCGGTGTCGTTGAGCGTCGCGATGACGAGCTCGGGGTTGTGCACCTCGACACCGGCCGGAGCCGAGATGTCGGCGGCGGTCACTTCACCGGCACCGGTCTTGCGGAGGTACGCGGTGATGGGCTCGTCGCGCTCGCTGGAGACGACCAGCTGCTTGATGTTGAGGATGATCTCGGTGACATCCTCCTTCACGCCGGGGATCGTGCTGAACTCGTGCAGCACACCGTCGATGCGGACGCTGGTGACAGCGGCACCGGGGATCGACGACAGCAGGCTGCGGCGCAGCGCGTTGCCGATCGTGTAGCCGAAGCCGGGCTCCAGAGGCTCGATGATGAACCGGCTCCGGTTCTCGACGATCTTTTCCTCGGTCAGTGTGGGACGCTGTGCAATAAGCACTCTGTGTTCCTTTCGATCACATGCCCGCTATATGACATGTGGTGGGGTGAGGTCTTGAGTTGTGGAAGTCGATGCCCCACGCGGGGCGCCGAGCCGCTCGACCCGAAGGACGAGCGGCTCGGCACACGCATCAGACGCGGCGGCGCTTCGGCGGACGGCAGCCGTTGTGCGCCTGCGGGGTGACGTCCTGGATCGAACCCACCTCGAGGCCGGCGGCCTGCAGCGAGCGGATCGCGGTCTCGCGGCCGGAGCCCGGACCCTTCACGAGGACGTCGACCTTCTTCACGCCGTGCTCCGCAGCCTGGCGGGCAGCGGACTCCGCTGCCATGCCGGCGGCGTACGGGGTCGACTTGCGGGAGCCCTTGAAGCCCACGCCACCCGACGAGGCCCAGGCGATGACGGCGCCGGACGGGTCGGTGATCGAAACGATGGTGTTGTTGAACGTCGACTTGATGTGGGCCTGGCCCAGCGCGATGTTCTTCTTTTCCTTGCGGCGCGGCTTGCGCGCGGCGGCCTTGGGTGCAGCCATGAAAGTGTTCTCCTAGTCCCTGGCCGCTGCTTAGCGGGCCTTCTTCTTGCCGGCGACGGTGCGCTTCGGGCCCTTGCGGGTACGGGCGTTGGTCTTGGTGCGCTGACCGCGGACCGGGAGACCACGACGGTGGCGGATGCCCTCGTAGGAGCCGATCTCGACCTTGCGGCGGATGTCTGCGGCGACCTCGCGGCGCAGGTCACCCTCCACCTTGTAGTTGCCTTCGATGTAGTCGCGGAGGGCGACGAGCTGGTCGTCGCTGAGGTCCTTCACGCGGATGCTCTCGTCGATGTCGGTCGCCTTGAGGATCTCAACCGAGCGGGTACGGCCGACGCCGTAGATGTAGGTAAGGGCGATCACCACGCGCTTGTCGCGCGGGATGTCAACGCCGGCAAGACGTGCCATGCGGTTCTCCTGGGTGTTGTGGAGGTGTGGAGCAGGATCGGTGCCCGGGCCTCCGCCCCGAGGTGTCAGCTCCGCGTCGTCCGACAGGCGGGAACCTGGGTTCCTGAGCCTGTCGAAGGATCGAAGCGTCTGATCCTGCCGTTTCGTATTGAGTTATGAGATTGCGAGAGCGGCGCTCACGCAGCGGGGGCGCTCAGCCCTGGCGCTGCTTGTGACGCGGGTTGCTCTTGCAGATCACCATGACGCGGCCGTGGCGGCGGATCACCTTGCAGTGGTCGCAGATCGGCTTGACGCTGGGGTTGACCTTCATGATGTTTCCTGTTCGCTGTCTTCACCGGGCAGGCGCGAAGCCTGGGGTGTTACTTCTCGACCGATCAGCGGTAGCGGTAGACGATGCGGCCGCGTGTCAGGTCGTAGGGGCTGAGCTCCACGACCACACGGTCCTCGGGGATGATGCGGATGTAGTTCTGCCGCATCTTTCCGGAGATCGTTGCCAGGACCTTGTGTCCGTTGCTGAGCTCAACGCGGAACATCGCGTTGGGGAGAGCCTCGGAGATCACGCCCTCGATCTCGATGACACCGTCTTTCTTAGCCATAGCCTCGCTGACGCTTCTGCAGATCGGTCGATCTGCGGTGGGTGGGTGGTGTGCGGTACCGGGCCGGATCGGACACGCCGAACGCATGGCACAAGGCACCAAAGATCTATGTTATCCGACGACGCCCCATCCGGCAACTTGGCCGGACGGGGCGTCGAGCGGATGGGCGGGTGTCAGCCGAGCAGGTCGGTGAACCGCTTCATGTCTTCCTGGTTCTGCAGGTCGAGGCGCTCTCCGTCGATCTCGACGGTCGGCGTGCCCTGGATGTCGTTGCTCTTCGCCTGTGCGGCGCCGAACTTGCGGTACGTCTCGTCCGTGATGCAGGACACGACGTCGTCGCCCGCGCCGACCTGCGTGGCGAACTCGGCGAGCTGTTCGTTCGTCAGGCCGGGGGTGTTCTCCGCCGGCTGGTTCTCGAACAGGACCTTGGCGTAGTCGAAGTACAGGTCGGAGTCCGACTCGGCGACGCAGAACGCCGCGCCGGCCGAACGGGAGGAGAACTCGGTGCCCTGCGAGAAGCGGTCGAGGATCGCGATGGGGTGCTGCTCGAGCGTGATCTCCCCGCTCTGGGCCTTCGCCTCGAGCGCCGCACCGAACTGGTCCTCGAAGGACTTGCAGACCGGGCACTGGAAGTCGAGGAACACCGACACGGTCGTGTCGCCGTCGCCCATGGAGACGGAGCCGGCCTCGGCGTCGAAGTTGTCGCTGGCGGACGGGGTGGCGCCGGGAGACGTCGCCTGGTTGTTGAGGAACACCACGAGTCCGCCGAGGGCCACCAGGACCACGACGACGGCGATGGAGACGCCGATCGCGAACCAGTTGGTGTTGCTCTTCGCCGCTGCCATTACTTTCCGATCTCTCGAGGCTCGACCCCGAACGGGGCGAGTCCGGCTCTTCCACCATCGGGCGCAGTGAGCACCCAGATGCCCCCATCATGCAGGGCGACGCTATGTTCCCAATGTGAGCCGTCGGTGCCGTCGACCGTCGTGACGGTCCAGTCGTCGTCCTCCACGAACGTCGCCTCACCCCCGGCGGTGACCATCGGCTCGATGGCGAGCACGAGTCCCGGCTTCACGTCTGCACCGCGGTCGGGCGTGCGGTAGTTGAAGACGCTGGGCGCCTCGTGCATCTTCCGACCGATGCCGTGACCGACGTACTCGCGGAGGATGCCGTAGGGCTCGCCGCTCACGGCGGACGGCCCCTGCGCCTCGATGTAGTCCTGGATCGCGGCGCCGATCTCGTCGATCGAGGACGCCGAGGCCATCGCGGCGATCCCCGCCCACATCGACCCCTCCGTCACACGCGAGAGCTCCTCACGGCGGGCCACGAGCTCAGGGTGTTCGGGATCCGGGACGACGACGGTGATCGCGCTGTCCCCGTTCCAGCCCTCGAACTGGGCTCCGCAGTCGACCGAGACGATGTCGCCGGGCTGGAGGACCCGCTCCCCCGGGATGCCGTGCACGACCTGCTCGTTGACCGAGACGCAGATCGTGTGGTGATACCCCTTGACGAGCTGGAAGTTCGACTCCGCACCCCGCTGCAGGATGGCGCGGTTCGCGGCGGCGTCGAGCTCGATCGTCTTCACCCCCGGCTTGATGAGGGCGCGGACGGCGTCCAGGGCCTCGGCGGTGATGAGGCCGGGTTCGACCATGGCTCGTAGCTGAGCCGGGGTCTTGTAGATCGAGCGGCGGAACATCTCAGGCGGCGGAGGCGGGGGAACGCAGCCCGCGAGCGGCCAGAGCGGCGGCGATGCGCTCCGTGATCTCCTCGAGCGAGCCCACACCGTCGATGCGGTCGACGATGCCCCGGCTGCTGTAGACCTCGATGATCGGCGCCGTCTCCTTCTCGTAGATGTCGAGTCGGTGCGCGATGGCCTCGTCGGTGTCGTCGGAACGCCCCTGCTCCGCAGCGCGAAGGGCGAGGCGGGCGATGCTCTCCTCCCGCGGGACGTCGAGGAGGATCACCGCGTCCAGCGCCTCGCCGCGTCCTTCGAGGAACGCATCGAGGTGCGCCACCTGCGCGGTGTTGCGGGGGTAGCCGTCGAGGAGGAAGCCGTTCTCCGCGTCCTCCTGGCTCAGCCGGTCGCGCACGATCTCGCTGGTCAGCTCGTCCGGCACCAGGTCGCCCTTGTCGAGGATCGCGGTGACCTGCTGGCCGAGCGGCGTCCCCTCCTTGATGTTCGCGCGGAAGATGTCGCCGGTCGAGACGACAGGGATGCCGTAGGACTCGGCGATGCGCACACCCTGGGTGCCCTTGCCGGAACCCTGGGGGCCGACGATGAGCAAACGGGCAGTGGGTCGGTGCCCTTCGACGGGCTCAGGGACCAGGTGGGGCACTGTCATCGGAGAAGTCCTTCGTAGTGTCGCTGCTGCAGCTGGGCGTCGATCTGCTTGACCGTCTCGAGACCCACGCCGACGATGATGAGGATCGACGCGCCACCGAACGGGAAGTTCTGGTTGGCACCGACCGTCGCGAGCGCGATGAGCGGGATCAGGGCGATCAGGCCCAGGTAGAGGGAACCGGGGAGCGTGATGCGGGTGAGCACGTAATCCAGGTACTCCGCGGTCGGACGGCCGGCCCGGATCCCGGGGATGAAGCCGCCGTACTTCTTCATGTTGTCGGCGACCTCGACCGGGTTGAACGTGATCGCGACGTAGAAGTAGGTGAACCCGATGATCAGCAGGAAGTATGCCGCCATGTAGATCGGGCTGTTGCCGGTGGTGAAGTTCGCGCTGACCCAGCTGACCCACGCGGGCGGGGTGGAGCCGTCCTGCGGGGTGTTGAACTGGGCGATGAGCGCGGGGATGTACAGCAGCGACGAGGCGAAGATGACGGGGATCACACCGGCCATGTTCACCTTGATCGGGATGTACGTGTTCGTGCCGCCGTAGGTGCGACGGCCCACCATGCGCTTCGCGTACTGCACGGGGATGCGCCGCTGCGACTGCTCGACGAACACCACGAGTCCCATCACGATGATGCCGACGAGCAGCACGAGGAGGAAGACCTCGAAGCCCCGGGTCTGCCAGATGATCGACATCGCGCCGGGGAACGTCGCGGCGATCGAGGTGAAGATCAGCAGCGACATGCCGTTGCCGATGCCGCGCTCGGTGACGAGCTCAGCGAACCACATGATCAGACCGGTACCGGCCGTCATCGCCATGATGATGAGCACCTGCGCCCACCAGACGTCGTTCGTGAGGAGCTGGGTGCACGCGCCGATGTCGGTCGTACCGAAGAGCTGGCCGGTGCGGGCCACGGTGACGAGCGTCGTGGACTGCAGGAGCGCGAGGGCGATCGTGAGGTACCGCGTGTACTGGGTCAGCTTGGCCTGCCCGGCCTGGCCTTCCTTGTGCAGCGCCTCGAAGTGCGGGATGACGACGCGCAGGAGCTGGGTGATGATCGTCGCGGTGATGTACGGCATGACGCCGAGCGCGAAGATCGACAGCTGCAGCAGCGCGCCTCCGGAGAAGAGGTTGACGAGTCCGAGCAGACCCTCGGTGCCGGCGTTGGCCGCGAGACACTGCTCGACGTTCGGGAAGTTGACGAACGGCGCGGGGACGTTCGAGCCGAGGCGGTAGATCGCGATGATCGCGAGAGTGAAACCGATCTTCCGACGCAGGTCGGGCGTGCGGAAGATCCGCGCGATGGCGCTAAACAAGAACGTTCCTCCTGAAAAGGTGGCCGAACCCCGAGGGGCGGCTGAAACACCAGGGTAACCCACTCCGAGGCCGGGGGAATGCGTGCGGTCGGCTTCTCCCCCGCCGAACCAGAAGAGGGGCCGGAGAATCTCCGACCCCTCTTCCGCAGTGGTTACTTGACGGATCCGCCCGCAGCCACGATCTTCTGCTCGGCAGAACCCGAGACCTTGTCGACCGCGACGGTGAGCTTCACGGCGATGTCGCCGTTGCCGAGAACCTTGACCTTCTCGTTCTTGCGAACCGCACCCTTGGCGACCAGGTCGCTGACGGTGACGTCGCCACCCTGGGGGTAGAGCTCCGCGAGCTTCTCCAGGTTCACGACCTGGTACTCGACGCGGAACGGGTTCTTGAAGCCGCGCAGCTTCGGCGTGCGCATGTGCAGCGGCATCTGGCCACCCTCGAAGCCGACGCGCACGGTGTTGCGGGCCTTGGTGCCCTTCGTGCCGCGACCGGCCGTCTTGCCCTTCGAGCCCTCACCGCGACCGACACGGGTCTTCGCGGTGTTGGACCCGGGGACGGGACGCAGGTGGTGGACCTTCAGCACACCGGGGCGGGACGCCGCGGCGTCCTTCTTCGGCGCAGCCTTCGCGGAGCCGTCAGCCTTGGCGTCGGCGGCACTGGTCTTGGCCGGTGCCTTCTTCGCGGCGGGCTTCTTGGCAGCGTCGGCCTTGGGAGCCGCCGCCTTCTTGGTGGCCTTCTCGGCCTCGACGGCCTCGTTCTTCTCAGCCATTAGTCGATCTCCTCAACCTTGACGAGGTGGGCGACGGTCTTGACGTAGCCGCGCGTCTGCGCGTCGTCGGGGCGGACGGTGGTGTCACCGATCCGCTTGAGACCGAGGCTGCGCAGCGTGTCGCGCTGGTTCTGCTTCTCGCTCACCTTGGACTTGATCTGCGTGACCTTGAGTCGCGCGGCCATCAGGCACCTACCTTCTGTGCGGCGATGGCCTCGGCCTCGGCGCGGACGAGCCGGGCCGGGGCGACCTGGTCGAACTCGAGACCACGGCGTGCGGCGACGGCGCGGGGCTCCTCGAGCTCCTTCAGGGCGGTGACCGTCGCGTGCACGATGTTGATCGTGTTCGACGAGCCGAGCGACTTGGACAGCACGTCGTGGATGCCGGCGCACTCGAGCACGGCGCGGACCGGACCACCGGCGATGACACCGGTACCGGCAGCGGCGGGGCGCAGGAGCACCACACCGGCGGCCGACTCACCCTGCACGGGGTGCGGGATGGTGCTGCCGACGCGCGGGACGCGGAAGAAGTTGCGCTTGGCCTCTTCGACACCCTTCGAGATCGCCAGGGGGACCTCACGGGCCTTGCCGTAGCCGACGCCCACCAGACCGTTGCCGTCACCGACGACCACGAGAGCGGTGAAGCTGAAGCGACGACCACCCTTCACGACCTTCGAGACGCGGTTGATGGTGACGACGCGCTCCAGGAACTGGTTGTCGCCGCGGTCGCGCGAGTTGCGGTCGCGGCCGCCCTGGTTACGGTCACGTCCGCCGCGGCGGCCGTCCCGCTGGTCGCGAGAGGGCTCAGCCTGCGTGGTGCCGGCGGCCGTCTCGGAAGTGGCAGCAGCCGCTTCGGTCACTTCGTTCTCCTTGTTGTCACTCACAGTGCCAGACCCCCTTCACGGGCGCCGTCGGCGATGGCGGCGACACGACCCGCGTAGCGGTTGCCGCCACGGTCGAACACTGCCTCGGAAACGCCTGCGGCCTTCGCGCGCTCGGCGAGGAGCTCGCCGACCTTGCGAGCCTTGGCGGTCTTGTCGCCATCCAGCGAACGCAGGTCGGTCTCGAGCGTCGAGGCCGAGGCGACCGTGTGGCCCTTGCTGTCGTCGACGAGCTGCACGAAGACGTGACGCGCCGAACGGTTGACGACGAGGCGCGGACGCACCTCGGTGCCCACGATCTTCTTGCGAAGACGGGCGTGACGACGCGCGCGGGCGTCAGACTTTGACTTGAGAGCCATGGTTACTTACCACTCTTTCCGGCCTTGCGACGCACGTTCTCGCCGGCGTAGCGCACACCCTTGCCCTTGTACGGTTCGGGCTTGCGGATCTTGCGGATGTTCGCAGCCGCCTCACCGACGGCCTGCTTGTCGATCCCGCTGACGGTGAGCTTGTTCGTGCCCTCGACCGTGAGCGTGATGCCGGCGGGCGGGTCGATCAGGACCGGGTGCGAGAAGCCGAGGGCGAACTCGACCGAGTTCCCCTTCTGCTGCACGCGGTAACCGGTGCCGACGACCTCGAGACCCTTGGTGTAGCCCTGGGTCACGCCGATGATGTTGTTGTTGATGAGCGTGCGGGTCAGGCCGTGGAGAGACCGGGACTCGCGCTCGTCGTCGGGGCGGGTGACGAGAACCTGGTTCTCCTCGACCGACACCTCGATGGGGCTGGCCACCGTGAGGGTGAGCTCACCCTTGGGGCCCTTCACCGCGACCTCACGGCCGTCGACCGAAACGGTCACGCCCGCGGGAACGTCGATGGGAAGTCGTCCAATACGCGACATTTCGGATTACCACACGTAGGCGAGAACTTCTCCGCCCACGCCCTTCTGCTCAGCCTGGCGGTCCGTGAGGAGACCGGAGGAGGTGGACAGGATGGCCACGCCGAGGCCGCCGAGGACCGTGGGGATCTCGGTCGACTTCGCGTACACGCGCAGGCCGGGCTTCGACACGCGCTTGATGCCCGCGATCGAGCGCTCGCGGTTCGGACCGTACTTCAGCGTCAGCGTGAGGTTCTTGCCCACGCGAGCGTCGGAGGTCTCCCAACCGGCGATGTAGCCCTCCTGCTGGAGGATCTCTGCGATGTGCGTCTTGAGCTTGCTCGACGGCAGCGTCACGGTGTCGTGGTGCGCCGAGTTCGCGTTGCGCAGACGGGTCAGCATGTCTGCGACCGGGTCTGTCATTGTCATTGTTGTCTACTTTCGATCATGAGGTTCCGGCTGCCGTTACACGACAGACGGCCTGCGATGAGCACGCAATCTTCAATTGTACGTGCACATCGACGGGCTCAGTGACACGGAGACCACTGAGCCCGTCGAAGGGTCACGCCTGGGCGTCGTCCGCGCGGAACGGGAAGCCGAGGTGACGCAGCAGCGCGCGTCCCTCGTCGTCCGTCTTCGCCGAGGTCACGACAGTGATGTCGAAACCACGGACGCGGTCGATCTTGTCCTGATCGATCTCGTGGAACACGCTCTGCTCCTGGAGACCGAAGGTGTAGTTGCCGTTGCCGTCGAACTGCTTGCCCGACAGACCGCGGAAGTCGCGGATGCGGGGCAGCGCGAGCGACACCAGGCGGTCCACGAACTCCCACGCACGGTCGCCACGGAGGGTGACGTGCGCGCCGATGGCCTGGCCCTCACGCAGCTTGAACTGCGCGATGGACTTGCGGGCCTTGGTGACGATCGGCTTCTGGCCGGTGATCTTGGTGAGGTCGTCGACCGCCCCATCGATCACCTTGCTGTCGCGAGCAGCCTCGCCGACACCGGTGTTCACGACGACCTTGACCAGGCCGGGGATCTGCATGACGTTCTCGTAGCCGAACTCGTCCTGCAGAGCCTTCTTGATCTCGGCGTTGTACTTCGCCTTCAGGCGGGGCTGGATCTTGCCAGCCACCGCAGCGTCGGTCGTTGCCATCAGAGGTCCTTACCGCTCTTCTTCGCGAAGCGCACGCGGACGGTGCGCTTCACGCCGTCCTTGGTCTGCTCCTCGACCCGGTGGCCGACCTTGGTCGGCTTCTTGGTCGAGGGGTCGACGAGTGCGACGTTCGAGATGTGGATGGGCGCCTCGACGGTCTCGAGGCCACCCGTCTTGGTGCCACGCTGCGTCTGACCGACGCGCGTGTGCTTGGTGACGTAGTTGACGCCTTCGACGACGACACGGTTCTGCCCGACGAGGACGTCGAGGACCTTGCCCTGCTTGCCGCGGTCGCCACCACGCTCGGGCTTGGCGCCCGAGATGACCTGAACCAGGTCGCCCTTCTTGATCTTCGCCATGATCAGATGACCTCCGGTGCCAGCGAGACGATCTTCATGAACTTCTTGTCGCGAAGCTCACGGCCGACCGGCCCGAAGATACGGGTGCCGCGGGGCTCCCCGTCGTTCTTCAGGATGACGGCGGCGTTCTCGTCGAACTTGATGTAGGAGCCGTCGGGACGACGGGTCTCCTTCTTGGTGCGGACGATGACCGCCTTGACGACGTCGCCCTTCTTGACGTTGCCACCGGGGATCGCGTCCTTGACGGTCGCGACGATGGTGTCGCCCAGACCGGCGTAGCGGCGGCGCGAGCCACCGAGGACGCGGATCGTGAGCAGCTCCTTGGCGCCGGTGTTGTCGGCGACCTTGAGGCGGGACTCCTGCTGAATCACTTGGCCTTCTCCAGAATCTCCACCAGACGCCAGCGCTTGGTGGCGCTCAGCGGGCGGGTCTCGTTGATCAGGACCAGGTCGCCGATGCCGGCGGAGTTCGCCTCATCGTGCGCCTTGACCTTCGACGTCCGGCGGATGACCTTGCCGTAAAGCGGGTGCTTCACGCGGTCCTCGACCTCGACGACGATCGTCTTGTCCATCTTGTCGCTGACGACATAGCCACGGCGGGCCTTGCGGTAGCCGCGGGCAGCGGAGTCGCGGACGTCGTGCTCGGACGACTCGTGTCCTGCGGCCTGCGTCTCCACAGTCGCTTCCTTCTTGGTGGCCATCACTCAGCCTCTTCCTTCGGGGCGTCCTCGGCGGCGTCCGCCTTCTTCGCCTTCGACTTGGTCGCCTTCTTCGCGGGAGCCTCGACCGGAGCGGGCGTCGCACGGATGCCCAGCTCGCGCTCGCGGATCACCGTGTAGAGGCGCGCGATGTCGCGCTTGACGGCGCGGATGCGGCCGTGGCTCTCCAGCTGGCCGGTGGCCGACTGGAAACGGAGGTTGAACAGCTCCTCCTTGGCCTTGCGCAGCTCCTCAACGAGGCGCTGGTCTTCGAACGTGTCGAGCTCTGCCGGAGCGAGCTCCTTGGTGCCGATCGCCATTACGCGTCGCCCTCCTCGCGCTTGATGATGCGTGCCTTGAGCGGCAGCTTGTGGATTGCACGGGTCAGTGCCTCGCGAGCGAGCTGCTCGTCGACACCCGCGACCTCGAAGAGGACGCGGCCCGGCTTGACGTTGGCGACCCACCACTCGGGGGAACCCTTACCGGAACCCATGCGGGTCTCGGCCGGCTTCTTCGTGAGCGGACGGTCCGGGTAGATGTTGATCCACACCTTGCCGCCACGCTTGATGTGACGGGTCATCGCGATACGAGCGGACTCGATCTGACGGTTCGTCACGTACGCGGGGGTGAGGGCCTGGATACCGTACTCGCCGAAGGAGACCTTCGTGCCGCCGGTGGCCTGACCCGAGCGCCCCGGGTGGTGCTGCTTGCGGTACTTGACCTTACGGGGGATGAGCATTATGCCGACGCTCCTTCTGCAACAGGTGCCTCGTTGCGCGGGGCACGGCGGCGGTCACCACGGTCGTCACGGCGCGACTTCGGCGCGTTGGCCTGCTCGCGCGCGAGCTCCTTGGCGGTGAGGTCGCCCTTGTAGATCCACACCTTCACGCCGATGCGGCCGAAGGTGGTCTTGGCCTCGTAGAAGCCGTAGTCGATGTTCGCGCGCAGCGTGTGCAGCGGCACACGACCCTCGCGGTAGAACTCCGACCGGCTCATCTCCGCGCCGCCGAGACGGCCCGAGACCTGGATGCGGATGCCCTTGGCGCCGGCGCGCTGCGCGCCCTGCAGACCCTTGCGCATCGCGCGGCGGAACGCCACACGAGCCGAGAGCTGCTCGGCGATGCCCTGGGCGACCAGCTGAGCGTCGGCCTCGGGGTTCTTGACCTCGAGGATGTTCAGCTGGATCTGCTTGCCCGTGAGCTTCTCGAGGTCGCCGCGGATGCGCTCGGCCTCTGCACCACGACGACCGATCACGATGCCCGGACGGGCGGTGTGGATGTCGACGCGGACGCGGTCACGGGTGCGCTCGATCTCGATGTTCGAGACGCCGGCACGGTCGAGCTGCGTCTGCAGCAGGCGACGGATCTTGATGTCCTCGGCCACGTAGTCGGCGTAACGCTGACCCGGCTTCGTCGAGTCGGAGAACCAGCGCGACACGTGGTCCGTGGTGATGCCGAGGCGGAAGCCGTACGGGTTGACCTTCTGTCCCATTACTTGCTCGCCTTCTTGTTGCTGTCGCCGGCCGCGGCAGGAGCCGCCTCCGGCGTCGAGAGCACGACCGTGATGTGGCTCGTGCGCTTCTTGATCTGGAAAGCGCGACCCTGTGCACGGGGCTGGAAACGCTTGAGCGTCGTGCCCTCGTCGACGTAGGCGTTAGCCACGTACAGGTCCTGCTCGTCGAGGTACTCGCCGTCACGATCCGCCTTGACCTGCGCGTTGGCCATGGCCGACGCGACAAGCTTGTAGATCGGCTCACTGGCGGACTGCTGAGCGAACTTCAGGATCGCCAGAGCCTCCTGGGCCTGCTTGCCCTTGATGAGCGCGACGACACGACGAGCCTTCTGAGGGGTCACGCGGATGTGTCGCACGCGTGCGATGGACTCCACCATTTCTCTCTCCTCTATCGCCACCGCGTCAGCGGCGGCGGCCCTTCTTGTCGTCCTTCTCGTGGCCGCGGAAGGTGCGGGTGGGCGCGAACTCGCCCAGCTTGTGACCGACCATGGTCTCGGAGACAAACACGGGGATGTGCTTGCGACCGTCGTGGACCGCGATCGTGTGACCCAGCATGGCCGGGATGATCATGGACCGGCGGGACCAGGTCTTGATGACGTTCTTCGTGCCGGCTTCGTTCTGCACGACCACCTTGCGAAGCAGGTGCTCGTCGACGAAGGGGCCCTTCTTGAGACTGCGAGGCATCTTCTCTTACTCCTACTTGCGCTTCTTGCCGGCGTTGCGACGACGCACGATGTACTTGTCGCTTTCCTTGTTGGCGTGGCGGGTGCGGCCCTCGGCCTGACCCCACGGGGAGACGGGGTGACGTCCACCGGACGTCTTGCCCTCACCACCACCGTGCGGGTGGTCGACCGGGTTCATCGCGACACCGCGGACGGTCGGGCGGACGCCCTTCCAGCGCATGCGGCCGGCCTTGCCCCAGTTGATGTTCGACTGCTCGGCGTTGCCGACCTCGCCGATGGTCGCGCGGCAGCGCGCATCGACGTTGCGGATCTCACCGGAGGGCAGACGCAGCTGGGCGTAGGGGCCGTCCTTGGCGACGAGGCGGACCGATGCACCGGCCGAGCGCGCCATCTTCGCGCCGCCGCCGGGGCGGAGCTCGATGGCGTGGATGACGGTACCCGTGGGGATGTTCTTCAGCGGGAGGTTGTTTCCCGGCTTGATGTCCGCCGCGGGGCCCGACTCGACGATGTCGCCCTGCTTCAGCTTCGCCGGCGCGAGGATGTAGCGCTTCTCGCCGTCGAAGTAGTGCAGCAGCGCGATGCGCGCGGTGCGGTTGGGGTCGTACTCGATGTGAGCGACCTTGGCGTTCACGCCGTCCTTGTCATTGCGACGGAAGTCGATGACGCGGTACTGGCGCTTGTGGCCACCACCGATGTGACGGGTCGTGATGCGGCCCTGGTTGTTGCGACCACCGGTCTTCGAGATCGGGCGCAGCAGCGACTTCTCCGGCGTCGATCGGGTGATCTCGGCGAAGTCAGCCACCGACGAGCCGCGACGGCCCGGGGTCGTGGGCTTGTACTTGCGAATAGCCATGATTGTCCTTTATCCCCCGGATCAGCCGATTGCCGTGAAGATGTCGATGGTGCCCGACTTCAGGCTCACGATGGCGCGCTTGGTGTCCTTGCGCTTACCGGTGCCGAAGCGGGTGCGACGGGCCTTGCCGACGCGGTTGATCGTGTTGACGGACGCGACCTTGACGCCGAAGATCTTCTCGATGGCGAGCTTGATCTCGGTCTTCGAAGCGCGCGGGTCGACGAGGAAGGTGTACTTGCCCTCGTCGATCAGGCCGTAGCTCTTCTCGGACACGACCGGCTTCAGGATGATGTCGCGCGGGTCCTTGTTCAGGGCCGTCTGGAGAACAGATGCCTGCTCGCTCATGCGGAGACCTCCTGGTTGGCGCCGGACTTGGAGGCGATGAAGCCCTCGAGCGCGGCCTGGGTGAAGACGATGTCGTCGGAGACGAGCACGTCGTAGGCGTTGAGCTGGTCGTACGACAGCAGGTGCACGTTGCCGAGGTTGCGCAGGCTCTTGAGCGCGAGTTCGTCGCCGCGCTCGATGACCACGAGGACGTTCTTCGACGTGGCGACCTGGGCGAGGAAGCCCGCAGCAGCCTTGGTCGACGGCGCGCCGTCGGTGCCGAACGTGTCGATCGCGTGCAGGCGGTCGCCGCGGAAGCGGTCGCTGAGCGCGCCCAGCAGGGCGGCCGCGATCATCTTCTTGGGGGTGCGCTGCGAGTAGTCGCGCGGCTTCGGGCCGTGCACGATGCCACCGCCGGTCATGTGCGGCGCGCGGATCGAGCCCTGACGGGCGTTACCCGTGCCCTTCTGCTTGAAGGGCTTGCGGCCGGCACCGGAGACCTCACCACGACGCTTGGTCGAGTGCGTGCCCTGGCGAGCCGCCGCGAGCTGCGCGACGACGACCTGGTGGATGAGCGGGATGTTCGTCTTGACGTCGAACAGAGCGGCGGGAAGCTCGACGGAGCCTGCCTTCTTGCCGTCTGCCTTGAGGACGTCGAGCGCGAGAGTGGAGTCAGCCATGATCAGGCACCCTTCACTGCGTTGCGGACGTAGACGATGCGGCCGCGAGCACCGGGGACGGCGCCCTTGACGAGCATGAGTCCCTTCTCGATGTCGATGGCGTGCACCGTGAGGTTGAGGACGGTCACGCGCTCGCCACCCATACGGCCGGCCATGCGCATGCCCTTGAAGACGCGGCTCGGGGTCGACGATGCGCCGATGGAGCCGGGCTTGCGGTGGTTGCGGTGTGCACCGTGCGATGCCGAGACGCCCTTGAAGTTGTGGCGCTTCATGACACCGGCGGTGCCCTTGCCCTTGCTCGTGCCGACGACGTCGACGAGCTGGCCGGCCTCGAACGTGCCGTCCACCGTGAGCTCCTGGCCCAGGGTGTAGTCGGCGGCGTCGGCCGTGCGGACCTCGGTCACGTGGCGACGCGGCGTGACGCCGGCAGCCTCGAAGTGAGCCGAGAGGGGCTTGTTCACCTTGCGGGGGTCGATCTGGCCGTACGCGATCTGCACGGCGTTGTAGCCGTCCTTCTCGGGGGTACGGATCTGGGTGACCACGTTCGGGGCGAGCTCGATGACGGTGACGGGAACGAGCTTGCCGTTCTCGTTCCAGACCTGGGTCATGCCGAGCTTGGTGCCGAGCATGCCCTTGGAAACCTTGGAGTTGATGTCAACCATGGCGGACCTCAGAGCTTGATCTCGATGTTGACGTCAGCCGGCAGGTCGAGACGCATCAGCGAGTCGACGGCCTTGGGCGTCGGGTCGACGATGTCGATCAGACGCTTGTGGGTGCGCATCTCGAAGTGCTCGCGGCTGTCCTTGTACTTGTGGGGCGACCGGATGACGCACACGACGTTCTTCTCGGTCGGAAGGGGCACGGGGCCGACGACGGTCGCGCCCGCACGGGTCACGGTGTCGACGATCTTGCGTGCGGACGTGTCGATGACCTCGTGGTCATACGACTTCAGGCGAATGCGGATCTTCTGTCCCGCCATTGTCTGCTCTCTCTCTTTCAGCGTCTTACCGTCCTGGACCGGGTGGCCCTGGGGCATTGGACGCACGTCGGCGCTGTTCGCGCCTCGGCACTCGTCTTCTCGGACTCCTCGACCTCGCGGCCCGGGAGCCTGTCGAAGAGGCTGCACCACTGTTCTGCTGTCAGCCGCCCACCCGAAGGTGAACGGATGCCCGACCCCCGCCGCGCACGGCAGTGCCCTCGATGATGAAGGTGTCGGGATTGTGTTCTGCTACCCGCGGCCTAGAACCCTGCAGCCTCCCGGAGGAGGCGCCGTCTATGCACTGCCCTGGCAGTGATCCGGCGCACGCACAGCGGCGACGGAATATCGAACCTGTCTATTCTGCCACGGCGGATTTCACTTCTGCAAACCCGGGCGTGTCGCGCTCACCGGACTCCCAGCGAACCTCGTCGCCGCGGGAGCTCAGCGCGCAGAGGAGCGCGGGGCGAGGCATCCCCATGCCTCGCCCCGCTTGGGGAGGGCGTCCGGTGCGAGGGGGCACACCGAACGCGAGGAATCCGGCGTGAAGGGACGCCGGACGCCTCGACCGAGGGCACGGCGGAAGACCCGCCGCGCAGGCGGGGAGACGCTCAGGCGCACGGAGTGCGCGCGTCGCACGATGATCCCCAAGATCGCTTTCCCCAGTGTGAACGCGGATGACCCGCGTGATTCGGGAGCCGAACCCCTTCGGCGCCCCGACCGCAAGATCCCCAGGCGGTCGAGACGATCCTACTCGATCCCTCGGAGAATCCGCCACATCCGAGGGCGCCGCGCTTATCCCCGACGCGGAAGAGCGGCGGTCCCGGGTGCGGGGACCGCCGCTCTTCGCGGAGACGTCCGGCTCTACTCGTTGCCGATGCTCTTGTCAGCGCTCTCGCGGATCTCGTCGATCTTGTCGGCGGCGCCGGGTGCGATCTTCTTCGCGAAGTCGGCGACGCCGTCGAGGACCTTGTCGCTGATGTCCTCGGCCTGCTCGCTCTTGACCGCTTCGGCGAGCTTGTCCTTGTTCTGCTCGTACAGGTCCTTGCCCTTGTTGACGGCGTCCTCGATACCCATGTGAATCCCCTTCGGAGGTGTGTGCATCCGGCGATCCCGCCGGACCACCTCATTGTGCAGGGCAGAGCCGAGCGACGGAACCCTCGATGCGGAAAACGACAGAGGGGCCGAGCCCGAAGGCTCGACCCCTCTGCGAGGAAGCGGATGCTTACTTGATGATCTTCGTCACCGTACCGGCGCCGACCGTACGACCACCCTCACGGATGGCGAAGCCGAGGCCCTCCTCCATGGCGATCGGCTGGATCAGCTCGACCGTCATGTCGGTGGTGTCGCCGGGCATGACCATCTCGGTGCCCTCGGGCAGCGAGATGACGCCGGTGACGTCCGTGGTGCGGAAGTAGAACTGCGGACGGTAGTTCGTGTAGAAGGGGTTGTGGCGGCCACCCTCGTCCTTGGACAGGATGTAGGCCGTGCCCTCGAAGTTGGTGTGCGGCGTGACCGAACCCGGCTTCACGATGACCTGACCGCGCTCCACGTCCTCGCGCTTGGTGCCGCGGAGGAGCAGACCACAGTTCTCGCCGGCCCATGCCTCGTCGAGCTGCTTGTGGAACATCTCGATACCGGTGACGGTCGTCTTCTGCGTCGGGCGCAGACCCACGATCTCGACCTCGGAGTTGATGGCCAGGGTGCCACGCTCGGCGCGACCCGTGACGACGGTGCCACGACCGGTGATCGTGAAGACGTCCTCGACGGGCATGAGGAACGGCTTGTCGCGGTCACGCTCCGGGTCCGGAACGCTGTCGTCGACAGCCTGCATGAGCTCGAGGATCGCGTCGACCCACTTCTCGTCGCCCTCGAGGGCCTTGAGAGCGGAGACACGGACGACGGGAGCGTTGTCGCCGTCGAAGCCCTGGCTCGAGAGCAGCTCGCGGACCTCGAGCTCGACGAGCTCCAGGATCTCCTCGTCGTCGACCGCGTCGGACTTGTTCAGCGCGACGAGCAGGTAGGGGACGCCGACCTGCTTGGCGAGCAGAACGTGCTCGCGCGTCTGCGCCATCGGGCCGTCGGTGGCCGCGACGACGAGGATCGCGCCGTCCATCTGCGCCGCACCCGTGATCATGTTCTTGACGTAGTCGGCGTGGCCGGGGGCGTCAACGTGTGCGTAGTGGCGCTTCGGGGTCTCGTACTCGATGTGCGAGATGTTGATCGTGATACCGCGCTGGCGCTCTTCCGGCGCCGAGTCGATGGAAGCGAAGTCGCGCTGCACGTTCGTGTCGGACGGGTACTTGTCGGCAAGCACCTTCGAGATCGCTGCGGAGAGCGTGGTCTTGCCGTGGTCGACGTGACCGATCGTTCCGATGTTGACGTGCGGCTTGGTCCGCTCGAACTTGGCCTTAGCCACTGGGTCCTCCTCAGGACGTCGTTGTAGAGGTGCCGGGCACTGGTTTGCGACCGGTTCTCTACGGGTTAGGTTCTCAGTTTAGTAGAGAGGGAATGTGAAGTTGTAGGTGACCTGGGAACCCCGGGTGCGTCGACAGGCTCAGCGACCCAGGGCTCCCAGAAGAATTACTCGCCCTTGGCCTTCTGGACGATCTCGTCGGCCACCGCGCGCGGGACCTCGGCGTAGCTGTCGAACTCCATGGAGTAGACGGCACGGCCCGAGGTCTTCGAGCGCAGGTCGCCGATGTAGCCGAACATCTCGGACAGCGGCACCGCGGCGCGCACGACCTTGACGCCGGCGGCGTCCTCCATCGACTGGATCTGGCCACGACGCGAGTTCAGGTCGCCGATGACGTCGCCCATGTACTCCTCCGGAGTACGGACCTCGACGGCCATCAGCGGCTCGAGCAGCACGGGGTTGGCACGGCGAGCGGCCTCCTTGAAGCCCATGGAGCCCGCGATCTTGAACGCCATCTCCGAGGAGTCGACGTCGTGCGCCGCGCCGTCGACGATGGTCGCCTTGACGCCCACCATCGGGTAGCCCGCGAGGACACCGACGTTCATGGCGTCCTGGAAACCGGCGTCGATCGAGCCGATGTACTCGCGCGGGATACGGCCACCGGTGACCGCGTTCACGAACTCGTACGTCTTCTCGCCGTCGAGCTCGAGCGGCTCGATGTTGAACTGGATCTTGGCGAACTGGCCCGATCCACCGGTCTGCTTCTTGTGCGTGTAGTCGTGCTTCTCGACGGCCTTGCGGATCGTCTCGCGGTACGCGACCTGCGGCTTGCCGACGTTCGCCTCGACGCGGAACTCGCGCTTCATGCGGTCCACGAGGATGTCGAGGTGCAGCTCGCCCATGCCCTTGATGGTCGTCTGACCAGTCTCGGGGTTGAGCTCCGTGCGGAAGGTCGGGTCCTCCTCAGCGAGCTTCTGGATCGCGAGACCCAGCTTCTCCTGGTCGGCCTTGGTCTTCGGCTCGATGGCGACCTCGATCACCGGCTCCGGGAACGTCATCGACTCGAGGACGACCGGCTGCGCGATGTCGGCGAGGGTGTCACCGGTGGTGGTGTCCTTCAGGCCGATGACGGCGTAGATGTTGCCGGCGGTCAGCTTGTCGACCGGGTTCTCCTTGTTGGCGTGCATCTGGAAGATCTTCCCGATGCGCTCCTTCTTGCCCTTGGTCGAGTTGATGACCTGGGCACCCGACTCGAGCTCGCCCGAGTAGACGCGCACGTACGTCAGACGACCGAAGAACGGGTGCACGGCGACCTTGAAGGCCAGGGCCGCGAACGGGTCCTTCGCGTCGGGGTGACGCTCGATGATCTTCTCCTCGTCCTTCGGGTCGTGCGCCTCGATGGCGGGCACGTCCAGCGGGGACGGGAGGTAGTCGACGACGGCGTCCAGCATCGGCTGCACACCGCGGTTCTTGAAGGCGGAGCCGCAGAGGACCGGGTAGATCTCGCTGGCGACAACCATCTTGCGGATGGCGCCCTTGATCTCCGCGACGGTGAGCTCCTCGCCGCCGAAGAACTTCTCGAGAAGCTCCTCGTCGGTCTCGGCGACCGTCTCCAGCAGCTGCTGGCGGTAGTCCTCGGCCTTGTCCTTGAGGTCGGCCGGGATCTCCTGCACCTCGTAGGAGGCGCCCATGGTCACGTCACCCTTGGCGTCGCCGGGCCAGACCAGAGCACGCATCTCGACGAGGTCGATGACGCCGACGAAGTCGTTCTCGGCACCGATCGGGAGCTGCAGCACCAGCGGCTTCGCGCCGAGGCGGTTGATGATCGTGTCGACCGTGAAGTAGAAGTCCGCGCCGAGCTTGTCCATCTTGTTGACGAAGCAGATGCGGGGGACGTTGTACTTGTCGGCCTGACGCCACACGGTCTCGGACTGGGGCTCGACGCCCTCCTTGCCGTCGAACACGGCGACCGCGCCGTCGAGGACGCGGAGCGAGCGCTCCACCTCGACCGTGAAGTCCACGTGACCGGGGGTGTCGATGATGTTGATCTGGTTCTTGTTCCAGAAGCAGGTCACGGCGGCAGACGTGATCGTGATGCCGCGCTCCTTCTCCTGCTCCATCCAGTCGGTGGTCGACGCGCCGTCGTGCGTCTCGCCGAGCTTGTGGTTGACGCCCGTGTAGAACAGGATGCGCTCGGTCGTCGTGGTCTTGCCGGCATCGATGTGCGCCATGATGCCGATGTTGCGGACCTTGCTCAGGTCCGTGAGCACGTCTTGTGCCACAGGAGTGTCCTTATCTATTGGAGCAGCAGGTGTACTGCGAAGAGGGGGTGCGACGGGCCCAGGAACGCGGAAGGGTCCCTGAGCCCGTCGAAGGGGTTACCAGCGGTAGTGAGCGAACGCGCGGTTCGACTCGGCCATCTTGTGGGTGTCCTCACGGCGCTTGACCGCGGCACCCAGGCCGTTCGACGCGTCCAGGATCTCGTTCTGGAGACGCTCGGTCATCGTCTTCTCACGACGACCCTTGGCGTAGCTCACGAGCCAGCGCAGCGCGAGGGTGTTCGCACGGTGCGGCTTGACCTCGACCGGAACCTGGTAGGTCGAGCCACCGACACGGCGGCTGCGGACCTCGAGCGTGGGGCGCACGTTGTCGAGCGCCTTCTTCAGGGTGGCGACGGCGTCCTGGCCGTTCTTCGCCTCGACGCCGCGGAGGGCGCCGTAGACGATCGACTCGGCCAGCGACTTCTTGCCGTCGACGAGGATCTTGTTCACCAGCGAGGTGACGATCGGTGCGCCGTAGACCGGGTCGTTGACGACGGGGCGCTTGGGGGCGGGACCCTTACGAGGCATCTAACTCAACCCTTCTTCGCGCCGTAGCGGGAACGAGCCTGCTTACGGTTCTTGACGGCCTGGGTGTCCAGGGCACCACGGACGATCTTGTAACGCACACCGGGGAGGTCCTTCACACGACCGCCGCGGACGAGCACCAGGGAGTGCTCCTGCAGGTTGTGGCCCTCACCGGGGATGTACGCGGTGACCTCGGTCCCGTTGCGGAGCTTCACACGAGCGACCTTGCGCATCGCCGAGTTCGGCTTCTTCGGGGTGGTGGTGTAGACGCGGGTGCAGACCCCGGCCTGCTGCGGGTTCGCCTTGAGCGCGGGTGCCTTGGTCTTCGTGACCTTGGGCGAGCGACCCTTGCGAACCAACTGCTGAATGGTTGGCACGTTCTCTCCTCATAGTGCTGCACGGTGACAGCGTGATGGGTTTCACATCATGACCCACCGGCACGCCGGAACCGACGAGCTTTTGGTGTGGTGGGTATGCCGTGGGGGCGGACCGGCGAGGTGCCGACGCCCAGCGCGCACGTCAGGACGTGCACACACCTGATCAAGTGTAATGCCGCGTAACCTGACGGTCAAATGACGGTCGCGCTCCGCGGCGCCGCCTGAAGTCAGGGGATGTCGGGGTCGAACGGCGAGTCCAGCGACTCCGTGAGCTCGGCCAGGAGCGCTTCGATCTGCGGCTCGACGTGCCGCGACACCGCCGCCTGGATCGTGATCCGGTGTCGGAGCAGGATCCCGCAGATCTCGCGCCCGACGAGGTTCGCGTATTCGTCCGCCAAGGCGACTTCCTGTCGCAGAGCGGTCTTCGCCTCGTCCGACAGCGGGGGCAGGGGCGGCAACTCGGCGGCCGAATCGTCGGCGAGACCGGCGATCGTGAAGAGGAAGGGGGCGCCCGGCACCGGCTCCGGATCCAGCGGCATGCCCTCGAACTCGGGATCGAGGTCCTCCGTCGGCCGGTAGCTGCGAGCCCGGTTGCGCGCGGCCTGCTGATCGAGTTCACGCTGCAGGGTCGGCAGGTTGCGCGCGGTGTACTCCGCGACCGCGTGGTCGACGATCGTCTTGATGCGCGTCGACAGGCCGTGCTGGACGCCATGCGGCGTGGTGCCCGCGATGCCTGCGGCGGCGAGGATGGGCGAGCCGAGGCAGCGCCGGCACGGCGCGGTGCGGCCGCGGTGCGTCGCCGGCTCCCAGCGCGGCACCCAGCGCAACCAGGCCTCGACGGCCTGGTCGACCTGCGTCTCCAATGAGCGCTCCACCCCACCAGCGTACGGCGCGTCGCCGCTCACCGTGCGGATTTGCGGGGTGTCACTCCTCCTCGTCGCGCTCCCACGGCCATCGCGGCTGCGCCGACCTCGTCCGGCGGAGGGCGATGCCGCCCCACGCCGCCACCGCCGCCGCGGCGAGGAGCACGATGCTCGCGCCACCGCGGACGAGGTCGCCGGCGACGGCCGTGGCCACGACCACATCGCTCGTCGCGACGAGCACGGCGATCCAGACGGTGATCAGGTGCACCAGCGCCGTGAGCAGGGCGATCACCGGAGCAGAGCCGAAGGAGGCATGCCCTCGTCGCACCGTCGCCCAGAGGACGAGCGCGAAGACCACCACGGCCGCGACCATGCCCGACACTCCGGGCACCTGGCCAAGACCCGGAACGCCGATGATGTCCCGGTCGGTGGCGACGCTCAGCGCACCGAGTCCGAAGACGGCGAGGGCGAAGAAGGCGATGGTGGCCATCACCGCCGCGAGGACAGCCGAAACCCCCGCGGACTCGGGCCCGCGGGGGTTCGGTGTGGTGGTGTTCGTGATTACCTCGACAGGGTGGGACCGGCCTCGAGGGTGCGCTCGTACTCGCGCTGCGCCTCCTCGTTCAGCTCGGTCTTGCGGGCACCGCTGCGGGCTACCCAGGCGCCGAACCAGATGGTGAGCTCGCGGGCGAAGACGAAGGCCGCGATGGCGAGCGGGGCCAACAGCTGCTCCCCCGCGACTTCGAGACCCTGCGACGCGGTGAGCTTCCAGAAGGGCGCCTCGAAGAGCTGACCCAGGATGTGCCCGGCGTAGGCGATGAGCCCGACAACGATGCCGAACACCACCCACAGGCCCCAGCGGCCGCGGTTGATGATGGCTCCGAGGAGCCAGAAGCCGAGGAAGAACACGACCACCGGGGTCCAGAACCCCCAGGTGAGCAGCGGGGCGACGAGCGCCTCGCCGATGTTCTCCCCGTTCACGTCGCCGGCGAGGGCGCCGAGGCCGAGCGTGGTGGCGAGGTAGAGCAGCGCGAAGGCGACGGTGGCGAGCAGGCCGATCGCGCCGGCGGTGCCCCGGTTACCGCGCTCGCGCGGCGGCTCCGGTGCCTGCACGAAGATCGGCTGCGGCTGCTGCGGTGCGGCGGCCGCGCCGTTCGTGAGCGGCTCGGACGGCACGATCCTGGTGTCGGTGTCGTCGGCGTGCGACGCGTAGGCTGCGCCGGCCATGGCCGACTCCTCGTGCGCGGGAGTGCTCGGCGTGGAGTACAGCGAGGTCTCCGGCGTCGCGTACAGCGAGGTCTCCGGGGTGGCATCGCGGCGGTCGGCGTCGCGGAGGCCCGCCTCACGGCCATCGGCGTCGAAGCGGTCGCCGTCGGTGCGCGAGGGCGCCGGGGCGGCGGAGCTGAAAGTACCGGGGTGGTCCCGCTCGGCGGCCTCGAACGCGGCGAGATCGGGGTCGACGGCGGGCTCCTGACGCGTCGCGGCCTGGTCGGCCGTAGGCTCGGAGGAGGCCGCGGTGGTGTCTGCGGCGCGGGAGTCATCCGCACGTGCGTCGTCGGCGTGGCCGGGGACATCTCCGCGGGCCGCCGCCGCGGCGTCGAGACCGGCGTTCGCGCTGCCGACGACGTCGTCGACGTCGTTCGACTTCTCGGGCTGACGAGCCTCGGGATCACTCATGGGGTGCGCCTCTCATCGGGGATGTGCAGTGCGAGATTACCGCCGCGGCTCCCGACGCTTCCTTAGGCGTGCCGACGTGTCGCCATACGCGTGCTTCCGCGGGTCTGCGCGATTCACGGGAAGGTGTTGCGGAGGGCGTCCCCGGCGAACTGCGCGAGGATCGGCACCATCGGCAATGACAGCCAGACGAGTCCGGCGACGATCCCTGCGCACACGATGCCGGCGAACCAGCTCATCCCGAGGTTTCGTCCCCCCACTCGCGCCATGGTCCCACCGTAGGCCCCAGCTCCCGCGCGGGTGCGGAGCAACGCCGCGTCGAGGTGGTGTCGCTCAGCGGGTGCCGCGGCCGCGCATCCGCCACAGCAGCCAGAGTCCCGAGATCGGTACCAACAGTCCGCCCAGCAGGAGGAGGAGGTGCCATTCGCCGAAAGCGGGGACGAGCGGGTTCACCACCTCCGACATCACGTCGCCGTCGCTCGAGCTGCCGGACGCCGACCCGGTGGAGAATCCGGTCATCGTCGAGGCGATCAGGAAGGACAGCCCGGTGGCGACGAAGGGCACCAGGATCGCGACGGCCTTCTCCCACGTGCGCCACAGCGGACTGAGGCTCACGAGCACCGCGCCCACGAACCAGCCGATGACCGGCACCACGATTCCGCCGAAGCTCAGGGTGAGCGCGGCCGCGATCGCGAAACCCCGCGTCGCGGTCGTCGGCGTGCGCGGAGCCGAGGGCGCGGGGGCGGGCGCGGGGAGCACGAGGGGCGGCGCCGTCGGCACCTCGTCCTCCGCCTCGCGGGCGATCCCCCTCGGATCTCCCAGGCGGTCGATCCGCTCCGCGGTCGCTGCCGCGTCGAGCCCGTCGAGCTCCTCCGCGATCCCGCCACGGATGTCGGAGGCGACACCGTGCGGAAGTCCGCGCATCGCCTCGTCGAGCCGGGCCAGATAGTCGTCACGCAGCTCGGCTGCGGTCTTCTCGGTCATGGTCATCCTTCCCCCACCATGCCCGTGACGGCACGGGCGAACGGCGCCCACTGCGCCCGGAAGCGCGCGAGCTGATCGATACCGGCATCCGTGAGCCGGTAGTACTTGCGCGCCGGACCGCTCTCGGACGGCCGGTCGAACGTCGTCACCCAGCCGTTGTCCCGCAAGCGCCCGAGCAGCGGGTAGAGCGTGCCGATGCTGGCGATCAGCCCGGCTCCGGTGAGTGCCTCCGACAGCTGCCAGCCGTACATGGGCTCACGCGAGAGCAAGCCGAGCACGCAGTACTCGACCACTCCCTTGCGCATCTGCGCCCCGACGTCAGCTGTCATGCCTCACAAGGTAGCATGTGACGCACGCTAGCACCGAACGGTGCGAGATCAGCCCTTGGTCGCCCCCGCGGTCAGACCGCCCACGATGTACTTCTGCAGGAAGAGGAAGAGCACCATCACCGGTATCGCCGCCATGACCGCACCGGCGGAGAAGGCCGACCAGTCGGCGTAGCGGGGGTTCGCCACCAGCTTGGTCAGACCGACGACGAGGGTCTGCTGATCCACGTCGACCAGCATGACGCTGGCGATCACGTACTCGTTCACCGTGCCGATGAAGGAGAGCAGACCGACGACCGCGAGGATCGGGGCGACCAGGCGCAGGATGATCGTGAAGAAGATCCGCGCGTGCCCCGCGCCGTCGATGCGGGCGGCCTCGTCGATCTCCTTCGGGATCGTGTTGAAGAACCCGTACATGAGGTAGGTATTCACGCCGAGCGCGCCGCCGAGGTACACCAGGATCAGCCCCGTATGCGTGTTCAGGCCGATCGCCGGGAACCAGTCCCCCAGCGTCGACATCAGCAGGAAGATCGCGACGACCGCGAGCAGCTGCGGGAACATCTGCACCACGACGATGGTGACCAGTCCCACGCGGCGCCCGGCGAAGCGCATGCGGGAGAACGCATATGCCGCACAGGCTCCGATGAAGACAGTGACCGCGCCCGTCACGACCGCGATGAGCAGGGTGTTCAGGAACCACGTTCCATACGGGTTCTGCGGGTCGCTGAGCATACGCACGTAGCTGTCGATCCCGATGGCCGAGAAGAGCTGGTTCGACCCGGTGAGCGTGCCCTGCGGGTTGAGCGACGCCGACACGACGTACAGGAGCGGGAAGAGGGCGAAGGCGCTCACCACGATGGCGACGAGGTGGCGCCATCCGGTGTCGGCGAACCAGGCGCCGAACGAGCGACGCGGCGGGGCGGTGCGGCGGGCTGTGGCGGTGCTGCGGACGGTGCTCATGTCAGTTCAGCTCCTCGAGGGCCTTGGTCTTGCGGAAGCTGATGATCGAGATCGTCGCGACCACGACGAAGATCAGGATCGTGAAGGCGGAGGCAAGCCCGTAATCGCGGGTCTGTCCGGTGAAGGCCACCTTGTAGACCATCGAGATCAGGATGTCGGTGTGGCCCACGGGGATCGACACATCGCTGAAGCGCGGGCCTCCCTTGGTGAGCATGTAGATCAGGTTGAAATTGTTGAAGTTGAACGCGAACGACGAGATCAGCAGCGGCGCGACGGTCACCAGCAGCAGCGGCAGCTTGATCCGGCGGAAGACCTGCCACGGGTTCGCGCCGTCCATCACGGCGGCCTCGTTGACGTCCTCCGGGATGCCCTGCAGCGCCCCCATGCAGACGAGGAACATGTAGGGGAAGCCGAGCCAGAGGTTCACCAGGAGCACGGACACCTTCGCCAGCACCGGGTCGGTGAGCCACGGGATGGCCGCGCCGCCGAACAGCACCTGGTTGATGAACCCGAAGCTCTCGTTCATCATCCCGGCCCAGACGAGCGCGGAGAGGAACGCGGGGAAGGCGTACGGGAGGATGAGGATGATGCGGTAGCCGTTGCGGAAGCGCATCCGGGTGTTGTTGAAGACCAGCGCGAGCAGCAGGCCGAGGAAGAAGGTCGTCGCGACGGACACCAGCGCGAAGACGAAGGTCCAGACGGTGACGGAGATGAGCGGGCCGCGGATGGACTCGTCGGTCACCGCGCGGACGAAGTTGTCGACGCCGACCGTCGTCTGCCAGCCGGGCAGCAGCTGCTCGCCGTCCTCGGCGGTGAACGCGCCGTCGCCGGTGTCGCTGTAGACGGTGCCGGTCGCGGTGTCCGTGATCGTGTCGGCATCGGCGTCGTACGCCAGCGTCGAGACGTAGAGGTAGCCGTTCTGCCCGTCGGGGGCGCGGAGGCTGCCCTCATTGGGATCGTCGCTGAACGGGACGGAGAGCTGCTCCAGCTCCTCCGACAGCGTGAAGACGGTGGCGAGCGGAAGCGTGGTCCACCCGTCGACGGCGACGGCCTTGCCGCCTTCGAACTGCGCGTCGACCTCGGCGAGGGGCTGCTCCGCGGTGCCGAGGAGGGCGTCGCCGTCCTCGGGATCTGTGACGAGGAGGCCGTAGGTTCCGAACTGCTCCACCACGGTGACGGGGTACGTCGGAGAGTCCTCGACGCGCTCCTGCGCGGAGGCGAGCAGCGATGAGATCGCCTGCTCCTTGCTCCCGTTGTGGCCGGTGCCGTAGTTCGTGAAGCCGATGTAGCCCGTGTAGAGGAGCGTGAAGACCTGGAACAGGACCAGGAAGATGATGCCGGGGGTGAGGTACTTCGCCGCGATGCGCTTGCGGGAGAAGTAGATGTAGTTGACGACGACCGTCACCGCGACGACGAGGCCGAGCACGAGCCACTCCCGCTGCACGAGCAGCACGAACACGGCGTAGACGGCGATCGCGTCCACGATGGCCAGCAACAGGATCTTGAGCAGCATCCACCCGATCGGTCGGGAGGCCGCCTCGGCGATCTTCGCCGCCTGGCGCTGCCGAGGCGTGGGGGGCGCGGTGCGCTCTTCGGTGTCTGTCATGTCGTCCTCGTCATGGTCCTGCCGGGGCGGGCTGGGCGGCCCGCCCCGGCAGGGTCGTCATCTGGTCGGCCGTTACTCGATCGCGGCGGTCACGTCGTCGACGAGCTTCTGCCACGTCGCCTGCGGGTCCTCGCCGTTGATGATGGCGGCCTCGGCCACACCCCAGAACTGCCAGACCGCACCCATGGCGGGGATCGCCGGCATGGGGACCGCGTCGGCACCGACGGCCTGGAAGCCGGCGATGATCGGGTCGGACGCCGCGGTGTCCGCGGCCGCTGTCAGGGCCGGGAGGACGTTGCCGGCCGTGAACAGCTCCAGCTGCACGTCCTCCGTGCCGAGGTAGTTGACGAGGAAGTCGTTCGCGGCGACCTTGTTCTTCGACTCGGCGCTCACGAAGAAGCCCTTGACGCCGGCGAACGGCGAGGCCGTCTCGCCCGTCGGGCTCGGGATCGGGTCGATCTCGACGTTGATGCCCGCATCGGTGGCCGCGCCCACGTTCCACGGACCGGTCAGCCAGAAGGCGGCGGTGCCGTCGAGGAACTGCTGCTTGGCGATCTCGCCGTCGATGTCGGTGTTCAGCGTGCCTGCGGCGCCCTGCGCACCCAGCCAGTCGGCGAAGGCGAAGCCGCCCTCGCTGCCGAGCTGCAGGTCGGTGGGGTCGTAGCTGCCGCTGTCGTCGGTGCCGAAGACCGGTGCATCGAACGCGGTCTGGAACGGGTACAGGTGGTACGGGTTGCCCTCGGCGCCCTGCTCTACGACGAACGTGCCCTTCGAGACCATGTCGTCGAAGCTCGTCGCGGGCTCGGGGACGAGGTCGGCGTTGCGCAGCACGGCGATGTTCTCGACGGCGTACGGAAGCATGTAGACGGTGCCCTCGTAGGTCGCCGCCTGGAGGGCGACGGGGAGGTAGTCCTCCGAGCTGTCGCCGAGCTCGATCGGCGCAACGACACCGTTGGTCGAGAGCTCGCCGAGCCAGTCGTGAGCGCCCATGACCACGTCGGGGCCCTTGCCGGTCGGGACCTGCTGGATGAAGTCGTCCTTCATGTCGTCGACGGACTTCCCCACCAGCTTGACCGTGACACCGGTCTTCTCCTGGTACGCGTCCGCCGCGCCCTGCAGTGCGTCGACCCGCTCGGCGTCGACCCAGACGGTCAGCGTGCCGCCGCTGTCTCCACCGGAGGAAGAGTCGTCGCCGCCGGAGCCGGTCGAGCAGCCGGCGAGCGTCAGAGCCGAAACGATGGCGATGGCGCCCGCGGCGACCATGCCCCTCTTGTTCACCTTCATTGGTGTGTGCCTCTCTCAGTGCTGAGCGCCTGCAAGACTGCAAGCGCTTACAGTATGCATCGTTTCGAGAAGCGATCACAATCCGCGAACGCGTTGATATGAACCCGTGATCGGCCCGACGCGAGGCACGCGTTATGAAAACGCTTCCATATCGGCCGGAGGTCAGACCTTTCGAGGCTCTGCGGCAGAGTCTGCGGGGTTCCGCATGGGGCTCATCTGCGAGAGCATCGCCGGATGGGATTCCACGTTCGACCGTCTGCTGCCGCCCTCGCCGTCGTCCTGTCCGCGGTCGCACTCAGCGGGTGCACGGGTGCGGGAGGCGCATACTCCGTGCTCGATCGCGAAGCCGAGGCGCGGGACGAGGTTCCTGCCGATCTGCCCGGCTACGCGTGGGACGACGTGGACCAGGCGACAGCCCGGTTCGTCGGAGAAGGCGACGGGACGTTCCTGTGGCTCGCTCGCGCTCGTGACGATGCCGCAGCGTGTCTCCTCGCCTACGTCGACGCTGACGCGTGGGTGATCGGGTGCGGTGGGAACGGGGCCCCTTTCTCGATCGGGGGCGTCACGGGCACGTTCACCGTGGTCCCCGACGGTGCGCCTGCTCCAGACGGGATGACTCGGGTGTCCGACAACGTCTACACGGCGACCGGGAGCTAGCGGGCCCCGGCCCGGGCGGGAGCCAGAGTGCCAGCGCGCGCCGGCCCCGAGCAGACTCCACGCGCCGGAGTGCGCGTGCCGGGCCAGCAGGAACTGCTCGCCCGCGCGGATGACGGCGGTGACGCCGGGCAGAAGGAGGAAGTCGTGCCCCACCCACGGGACTTTCCGCACACCCGCGGATACGGTCTACGTTCGGGGCATGGGTTACGAACTCCCTTTCGCCGCCTTGCCCGCCTCCCAGACCGATGTGACCTACGAGTACGGGCCGGACTCCGAGCTGCGCGCCGGCGTGGCCGCTGGCCGTGTCGAAGAGATCACCCATGAAAGCGTCGTCTTCCCGGGGACCACCCGGAAGATCTGGATCCACCGCGCAGCCGGCCATGACCCATCGCGTGCGAGCGCCGTCATGTTCTTCAACGACGGCTGGTGGTATCTCGACCCGGAGCTGAGCGTTCGCGCCGCGATCGTCTTGGACAATCTCGCAGCGGCCAAAGCGATACCCCAACTGATCGGAGTGTTCGTAGACCCAGGTGTCGTCGCCTCCGAAGGAGGGCCGATCAAGAACCGCAACGTCGAGTACGACGCGTTCGACGATCGCTACGCGACGATGCTGATCGACGAGATACTCCCACTCGTAGCGACACGCGCAGTGATCTCGACTGACCCCATGGCACGCGGAATATGCGGCGGAAGCAGCGGAGGCAATGCCGCGATGACCGCGGCGTGGACTCGGTCGGACGCCATCGGCCGGGTGATCGCGTTCAACCCGAGCTTCGCACAGATGCCGGGCGGGAACCCGTACCCGCACTTGCTCACCCAATTCGAGGCTCGCCCGACACGTGTCTTTCTCCACGCTGCTCATCGCGACCTCAACTGGAACTCGACGACAGACAACTGGTTCGCGGAGGGCCTTGAGACCGGCGCGGCGTTGGCCCGCGCGGGGTACGACTTCCGCCTGGTCGTCGGTGATGGCGGCCACAGCCCAAATCATGGCGGCGTTCTGCTCCCCGATGCCTTGCGATGGCTATGGGCCTGACCAGCGGGCCGACCCGTCATAGACTGGCCCAATGGCTGACAGTTCCTTTGACATCGTCTCGAAAGTGGATCGCCAGGAGGCCGAGAACGCCCTGAACCAGGCGCGCAAAGAGGTGGAGCAGCGCTACGACTTCAAGGGGACCGGCGCTTCGATCGCCTGGAGCGGCGAGCAGATCCTCATCACCGCGAACACGGAGGAGCGCGCGAACGCCGTCCTCGACGTTTTCCAGTCCAAGCTCATCAAGCGCGGCATCTCGCTGAAGAGCCTCGACTCGGGCGAGCCCTTCGCCAGCGGCAAGGAGTTCCGCATCCTGTCGAGCCTGAAGGACGGCATCTCGTCCGAGAACGCGAAGAAGATCGGCAAGATCATCCGCGATGAGGGCCCCAAGGGCGTGAAGAGCCAGATCCAGGGCGACGAGCTGCGCGTGCAGTCCAAGAGCCGCGACGACCTTCAGTCCGTGATCGCGCTCCTCAAGGGCAGCGACCTCGATATCGATCTGCAGTTCATCAACTACCGCTGACAACACTCGCGTCGGCGGTCGGGGCTCGGGAGTCATCCCGAGCCCCTTCTTTTCTCCGGTTAACGCATATCGAGATATCGGTGTTCTTCGTCGAGACTGGAAGCGGTCGTGACTCGTCACGACTCCGACGCCATCCCCGTCCGACACCCGATCGCCGCGGTGGATGCGCTTCGAGGATGCCACGCCGACTCAGGGGAGGGAGCGGCGCGGGCCCCCGAAGCTCGCGTCGGCTTGGGGTCTGCCGGCGTCGCACGTCGACCGGTCCCGGGTTCATGACAAGCCTCCCCGCCCGCTGCGCGCCCCCACGCGGATCGGCCCCCCGTGGAGGCATGACGGCAATCCTGCGACCGTCGCTCCCCTCACCGCCCGGGAGTGGACGCCGGTGGCAGACCAAGAACGACCGGGGGCTGGGCCATGGGGCAGATCGAGTCGAAGAGCATCGGAGAGAACAAGCAGCTGCTGGCGGATGAGGTGTTCCACCACATCGGGCGGCTGATCACGGAGGGAGAGTTCGCCGAGGGTGACCGGATCCGGGACGTCGACGTGGCGGACGAACTCCACGTCTCGCGGACGCCCGTGCGCGAAGCACTCCAGCGCCTGGAGCGCCTGGGACTGGTGACGATGTACCCGAGCCGGTACACGGAGGTGACGATGGTCACGCCGCAGGTCGTGGCCGAATCGCTGGAGTTCGCCGGCTATCAGGGCGGGATCACCGCCCGGATGGCGGTGCCGCGACTCAGCGCCGTCCACCGCGAGCGGGTCCTGGAGCTCATCGCGCGGATGCAGGACTCGCTCGCCGACGGCGCATCGACGGCACGGGCGCGATGGGCGGTCTTCGCCTACCTCGCCGACCACAGCGGCAACCGCCAGCACCGGATGCTCATCGACGATGTCGCCGTGGCCGTGACCCGGAACCTGCGCGGATGGGTCGTGCGTCCCGGCGATCGCGAACGCATGCGCGAGGTGTATGCCGACTTCGCCGAGGCGGTGCGCAGCGGCGACGGCGACGAGGCGGAGCGTCTCGCCCGCGCGATGTACTACGTGTGAGCGGCGCGCCAGCCGACGACCCAGCGGTGCAGGCGACGGTAGGCGTCCTCCCGGGCGTCGTGCCGGGACAGGAAGACGTCGTGCAGGGCGCCGTCGATCCGTTCGACCGTCACCGTGGAGCCCAGCCGCAGGGCTGCGCGGGCGATGTCGTCGACGACGAGAACGGAGTCGGCCGAGGTGAGCTCCTCCGACCAGCGGGTCGGCGGAACGAACCGCGCCGACAGCAGCACGCAGACCGGTGCCGCGATGTTCAGACCTGCCGCGACGGTCTTGTGCCCGGAGAGGATCGCGTTGAGCCACCCGGCGTAGACGGCCATCGTCTGCACCGGGCGCCACGCGGTGTTGACCTCCATCGGGTCGTCCGGGTCGGCCACCTCCTGCTGCGCCCGCGTGTAGTAGCCGAGGTCGATCTGCGGCGCGACGTCGAGCGGCCGGATCCGCGCCTGGAACTCCACCATCGGAGCGATGGCGGCCCGCACGGGGGCGAACTGGAACTCGAGCCAGGGACTGTTGAGGACGAGGGCGTCGGCCGCACCGGGATGCCGCGACGCCCATAGGCTCAGTGTCAGGCCCCCGGTCGAGTGTCCGAACAGGATCAGACGACGACCGCTCTCCTCGCCGCGTCCCATGGCGTCCAGGGCCGCGGCGATGTCCTCGTCGTAGGTGGACAGATCGGTGATGTAACCCGGGGTCTGCCCTTCCCGAAGACTGCGCCCGTACTTGCGCAGATCGAGCGCGAAGAAGCGGGCGCCGCGAGCCGTCCAGAACCGCGCCAACCGCTTCTGGAAGAAGTAGTCCGACCATCCGTGGACGTACAGCACGTCCACGCCCTCCAGCAGCGGGCGACGGCGCCGGGCACGCTCCCACCACGGGACGGGAGTCGGCAGAGCCCGCACGAGAGTGGCGACCACAGGACCCTGCTCGTCGCTGCCGAGGTCGAGGGTGAGCTGGGCGAACTCATCGCCGAGAACATCCGGAACCCACTCGGCCATGCGTCCTCCCCCTCGCGCCCAGGCTAGCCCACGGCGGTCATTGTCCGCCGGGACGGGCCACGGCGAAGTCGTCCGCGATGGTGGCCGCGATCGGCGCGAGGTCGTCGATTCCGGACCCGTCGAACGTCGTGAGACGCAGCCAGTCCGCGCCCACGCGGAGATCCAGCACCGGACGGCGGAGTTCGTCGACGCCGGTACGGGCGGCATCCGCTCCCTCGACCTCGATCTCCTCCTCGCCCTCGAGCTCGTCGAACGCCCACGCGCCACCGGGCAGCGTGGTGAGCATGATGTACCCCTGCGCGGCGTATTCGTCGTCCCCGGAGGCGTAGTAACAGATCCGCGCACCGTTGCGCTCCTGGTAGACCTCGGCCGGAATAGACCACCCGCCGAACGCGTCGACCACGTACACCTCGGCGTCGACCTGCTCCGCGAGCTCCGTCGCGGTGAGGAACCGCGTGCAGTCCACACCCTCCACCGGGCTCTCCGTCACATCCACCTCCCGCAGCGACGCCACGGCCGCGGCGCCGAGCGCGCGCAGGGCCTCCTCGAACGCCGCGGTGTCGTCCGGCCCCTTCTCCGGGTCCACGACGGTCGCCGACACGAGCACCTCGCCGTCGAGGAGCTGGAAGAAGCAGTACCCGCCGGCCTCGCAGCGGGATTCCTCACCGTAGTAGCCGCCGCGCGACTCCGCGCCCGCGACCGTTTCCTCGGCCCCGGGGAGGATCGTGACCTCCCAGTTGTGCTCCGCCGTTCCCGCCGAGCAGGCGATCCCGCCCGCCCGCTGGAACATGTGCTGCGCCGGACCGGGGTACCAGCTCGGCGACGACCACACGCCGAGCACCTCGGCCACCTCACCGCCGACATCGCCGCCGGCGGTCGACATCGCCGCCTCGACATCGGCGCAGTCCACGTCGAAAGCCGGGGTGGGCGCCTGCGCCGCCGCGTCCGTCGGGGCGGGCGTGATCGCGGCCGACGGCGTCCCGGTCGGCTTCACCTCGGGTTCGGGCGCACAGCCGGACAGCAGGAGCACGGCCACGGCGCCGAGGGCCAGGAGTGCACGAGGTCGCATGGCCTCAGCCTAGGGCTGCGGGGACCCGGCGCCGGGAGCACGCCCCGGCGCCGAGACGACTCACTCGCCGCGGGAGACGCGCACCATCTCGTCGCGCGGGACGACCTTCACACGCGCCCGCTCCTGGGGCGCGCCGAGGCCGATCTCGTGCTCGTCGAGGCGGTGCCAGCCGTCCAGATCGGTCCAGGCGACGCCGCGCTCGGCGAGCAGTGCCGGGATGGCCTCCTCGGACGGGTCCTCCGGGTGCCACCACGACCCCTGGTCGTTGATGAGGTGCCGGACGGTCTCCATGGCGTCGGACTTCGTGTGGCCGATGAGGCCGACCGGGCCGCGCTTGATCCAGCCGGTCGCGTACACGCCGGGCACGCGATCGTTGGAGTCCTTCGCGAGCACCTGGCCCTCGTGGTTCGGGATGACGCCGTGCTTCTTGTCGAAGGGGACACCGGGCAGCGGCGAGCCGAAGTAGCCGATCGCGCGGTACAGCGCCTGCACGGGCACCTCGCGCAGCTCCCCGGTGCCGACCGCACCGCCCTGGCCGTCCGGCTGGGTGCGCTCGTACACGAGGGCCGCGACACGGCCGTTCTCGTCGGTGCGGACCTCGACCGGGCGGGCCCAGAAATGCAGGTGCAGGCGGCGCGATGCTGTGCCGCCGGCATTGTTGACGGAGTCGCGCGTGCGCCACGACTGCAGGATGCGGTCGATGACCATGACCTGCTTGTTGCTCGCGACCGCGTCCTTCGAGGCCTCGTCGTAGTCGAAGTCCTCGTCGTAGACGACCATGTCGACGTCGCGCAGCTCCCCCAGTTCGCGGAGCTCCAGCGGCGTGAACTTCACCTGAGCCGGGCCGCGGCGGCCGAACACGTGCACGTCCGTGACGGCGCTCGCCTTGAGGCCCTCGTACACGTTCTCGGGGACCTCGGTGACGAGGAGGTCTTCGGCGTGCTTCGCGAGCATGCGGGAGACGTCGAGGGCGACGTTGCCGTTGCCGAGGACCGCCACCGACGCGGCGTCCAGCGGCCACTCGCGCGGCACGTCGGGGTGCCCGTCGAACCAGCTCACGTAGTCGGCGGCGCCGTAGGAGCCCACCGCGTCGATGCCGGGGATGTCCAGCGACGTGTCGCGGATCGCTCCGGTAGCGAAGATGACCGCGTTGTAGTGCTTCTTGAGGTCGTCGAGCGTGATGTCCTCACCGAAGCGGACGTTGCCGAAGAGACGGATGTCGCCGCGGTCGAGCACGTCGCGCAGGGCGGTGATGATGCCCTTGATGCGCGGGTGGTCGGGGGCGACGCCGTACCGGACGAGTCCGTAGGGGGCGGGGAGCTGCTCGAACAGGTCGATGGACACGTCGAACTTGCGCTCGGCCTTCAGCAGGATGTCCGCGGCGTAGATGCCCGCGGGGCCTGCACCGACGATGGCCAGTCTCAGCTTGGTCATGGAGGTCCTTTCGTGTGCCGTCGCGGCAGACACCCGGGCCTTCGGCCCGCGCGATGTCAGCTGGAGCGCTCGGCGAGGGTCTCGGCGAATCGGGTGAGCGCTTCGCGCACGGTGCCGCGCGGAAGGGCGGTGAGGGCGTCGATCGCCTCCTGCGTCCAGGCGTGGGCGAGCTCGAGTGTCTTCTGGGTGACGGCGTGGTCGCGGAGCTCGTCCAGCGGTCCGTCGAGGATGGCGGGGTCGGCGCCGTCGGCGATGAGGGCCACGCCGTCGTCGATGCGGGCGGCGAGATCGGCCGCGGCGGCGTCGTCCTCCGCCTTGAGCAGGAGGTACGGCATGGTCGGGACGCCGGCGCGGAGGTCGGTCCCCGGGACCTTGCCGGTCTCCTCGGGCTTGGCCGACAGGTCGATCACGTCGTCGAGCAGCTGGAAGGCGACACCGATCTTCTCGCCGTAGGCGCGCAGCGGCTCCTCGTACTCCGCGGGGGCGTTCGAGAAGATCACGCCGCCCTGGGTGGCCGCCGCGATCAGCGAACCGGTCTTGTCGGCGAGGACCTGGATGTAGAACGCGATCGGGTCGTCGTCCGGCTGCGGGCCGAGGGTCTCGTGCATCTGCCCGAGGACCAGGCGCTCGAACGTATCGGCCTGGAGTCGGATGGCCCGCTCACCCAGGCGGGACATGAGCTGGCTGGCCCGCGAGAAGAGGATGTCGCCGGTGAGGATGGCGATGTTGTTGCCCCACACCGTCTGCGCGGCGGGAACCCCCCGTCGGCGGTCGGCGCCGTCCATGACGTCATCGTGGTAGAGCGACCCGAGGTGCGTGATCTCCAGCGCCTTCGCGACGTCGATCACCTCTCGGGTGTTCCCGTCGCCGAGTTGGGCCGCGAGCAGCGTGAGCACGGGACGGATGCGCTTGCCACCGGCCTCGTAGAGGTAGCGGCTGGCGGCGTCGGCGAGCGGGTCGGCGACGCGGACGTCGTCCGCGAGCCCGGTCTCCACCAGCTCCAGTCCGTCCTCGATGGTGCGGGCGATGCGACGCGCGGCGGGACCGACGAAGACGCGATCGCTGAAGCCGAGACGGCTCGCGAGTCGCGAACCCGGGGCGCTGGGGCTCGAAGTCACGGTCCCAGCCTACCTGCGTCGGGTGCCGCCGTTCGCGCCGTGGTCACGCGGGCTTGCGAGCCCGGTGCAGGGCCACTATGCCGCAGGTGAGGTTGCGGTACGCGACGTCGCGCCAGCCCGCCTCCCTGATCCACTCGGACAGCCGCTTCTGGTCGGGCCAGTCGCGGATCGACTCGTTCAGATAGTCGTAGGCGTCGCCGTTCGTGCCGGCGACGCGGGCCACGCGCGGGAGCACCTGCGCGTTGTAGAACCGGTAGGCCCCGCGGAAGAGCTTCCCGGGCGGCGTGGAGAACTCGTTGATGACGAGGCGGCCGCCCGGCTTGGTCACCCGGTAGAGCTCGCGCAGCGCCTTCTTCGGGTCGTTGACGTTCCGCAGCGCGTAGGACATCGTCACCGCGTCGAACTCGTCGTCCGCGAACGGCAGGGCCGTGGCGTCCGCCTGCACGAAGGAGAGGTTCCGCATCGCTCCGTGGCGGCGCTGACCCTCGGCGAGCATGCCGGGCGAGAAGTCCGCCGCGACGACCTGCGCGCCGCTGCGGGCGAGGGAGGCGGAGGAAGACGCGGTCCCCGCGCCGAGGTCGAGGATGCGCTCCCCCGGCTTCGGGGCGACGGCGCGGGTGGTCGCGGCCCGCCACAGCGCGTCGTTGCCGAACGTCATCGCCGTGTTCGTGCGGTCGTACCCGGCAGCGACCTGGTCGAACATGCCGCTGACGCGGGCGGGGTCCTTGCCGAGATCGGCGCGGTTCTTGTCGTTCGCGGTCACGCGTCCAGTCTAGGCGCGAGCTCCAGCGCTTCCAGCCGGTCCAGCCACGGATCGGCCGTGGCGTCGTCGAACGGCGCCGTGCGCTCCCTGACCCGCGTCTCGAGGTCGAGCGCCAGCTCCTCCAGATGCCGCATGACGGTGGCCGGGTACCCGTAGCGGGCGCTGTGCTCCGCCCATTCGTCCCGGTCATCGACCCAGGTGCCGCGCTCGCCCTCCACGCGGACGACGTCGAGATCCATGTCGATGCCGATCGCGAGCAGGGGATCGTCCGACCACCGGACGTCCCACCCGAGATCGATGTAGACGCGCATGCCGCGGGGGTGGCGGCGATTGACGGTGAGCGCGAAGTCGGCGCTCGGCGGGACGAGGGTGACGTTGGGCGTGGCCGCATGGAACTCCGCCCCCGGACGGGCGCTGTGCCAGCCTGCGGGCTGCCCCACCCAGTCGCCCCACCGGTCGGCGCCGAGGTACACGCACTCGTGACGCCAGTGCGGCGACCCGTCCCACTTGCGCCACTGGAAGATCATCTCGGCACCGCCTGCGGGACGCGCATCGCTCATCCGCCCACCCTACGTCCGCGGGCTCCGCCGACGCCCCGCGGAATAGGCTGGAGTCGTGCAGCACACCCCCCTGGTCGTGGAGACCCGAGAGATCGACCCGGTCGAAGACCTCCTCTCCTTCGCGGACCCCGCCCGCCCGCTCGCCTGGTTCCGCCGCGGCGACGGGATCGTGGCGGTGGGCGAGCCGCTCGCCGAGCTCCGCCCGCCGGCCAAGGAGGGACGCACCCGCGCCGAATCCCTCGCGGCGCTCTGGCAGGGGCTCTCGGCGGAGGCCGCGGTCTCCGATCCGCTGCGACTCCCCGGGACCGGGCTCGTCGCGTTCGGGGCCTTCACCTTCGACGAGGACTCGCACGCCGACAGCGTGCTCGTGATCCCGTCGCGGATCCTCGGCCGCCACGGGGACCGCTTCTGGGAGACCCGCATCCGTCGCAGCGACGACGACCGTGCGCCGGGCGCCGTCGAGCCCGCAGAGTACGGACCGCACTGGGCCGGCACCGTGGGCCCGGGAGCGCAGAGCCCCCAGGGCTACCAGGACGCCGTGCGGGGAGCGCTCGCCCGCATCGCGGACGGCGAGCTCAGCAAGGTGGTCCTCGCCCGCGACCTCCAGGGCACCATCCCCGCGGGCTCCGACCTGCGGCGACTCGTCCGGGCACTGGCCACCGGGTACCCGGACACCTGGGTCTTCGCGGTCGACGGGCTCATCGGCGCGAGCCCGGAGACCCTCGTCACCGTGCAGGACCGGACGGTGACCGCCCGCGTGCTCGCCGGCACGATCGGACGCGGAGCGGATGCCGACGCGGACACCGCCGCGTCCGCGCACCTCGCCTCCAGCACCAAGGACCTCGACGAGCACCAGTACGCCGTGCAGAGCGTTCTCGCGTCGCTCCGCCCGTACACGAGGGCGCTGGCGGCGAGCGAGCAGCCCTTCCTCCTCAAGCTGCCCAACCTCTTCCATCTCGCGACCGACGTGGAAGGCGAGATGGAGAACGGCCGCTCGGCCCTCGACCTCGTGCGCGCCCTGCACCCGACCGCGGCCGTCGCGGGCACTCCGACACCGACGGCCATCGCCGCCATCCGGGAGCTCGAGCCGTTCGACCGCGGCCGCTACGCCGGGCCGGTCGGCTGGGTCGACGCGGACGGCAACGGCGAGTGGGCCATCGCCCTGCGGTGCGCACAGTTCACGACGGCCGAGGACGCGATCACGGTCACCGCCTACGCCGGGGCCGGGATCGTCGCCGGATCGGATCCGGAGAGCGAACTCCTCGAGACGCGGGTGAAGTTCCGTCCCCTCGTCGACGCGCTGGCCTGACGTCCGCCGCGGTCAGCTCGCGGCGAGGCGCTTCTTCTCGGCCTCGACATCGAAGTCGGCGACCGGCCACTGGGGATCGATGTCCTCGAGGGCGGCGAGCAGCAGCTCCTGCACGGCCAGCCGGGCGTACCATTTCGCGTTCGCCGGCACGACGTACCAGGGAGCGGCCTCCGTCGACGTGCGGTCGAAGACGGTCTGGTACGCCTCCATGTACTGCGGCCAGAGCATCCGCTCGTCGACATCGCCCGGGTTGTACTTCCAGTGCTTGTCCGGGCGTTCCAGACGCTCCATGAGCCGCGCCTTCTGCTCCTCCGGCGAGATGTGCAGCATGACCTTGACGATGCGGACGCCGGAGGCCGCGATGCGCTCCTCGAACGCGTTGATCGCGTCGTAGCGGCGTTCGATCTCCGCGGGATCGGCCAGCTGCCTCACCCGTCCGATGAGCACGTCCTCGTAGTGCGAGCGGTCGAACACCCCGATGAACCCGGGCTCCGGGAGCCGCTTCTCGACCCGCCACAGGAAGTCGTGCCGGCGTTCCTCCTCCGTCGGCGCCTTGAACGCCGCCAGCGCCACGCCCTGCGGATCGACACCGCCGACCACGTGCCGCACGATGCCGCCCTTGCCCGCGGAGTCCATCGCCTGCAGGACGAGCAGCACCGCATCCTGCGCCGTGCCCACCCGGCTCTCGGCGAACAGCCGCTCCTGCAGGTCGTTCAGCTGCTCGAGACCCGCTTCGAGGTCGGCCGTGCCGCGGGACTTGCCGTGGTCGTAGCCGGGCTTGCTCTCGGGGTCGACGTCGGCGAGGCGGAAGCCGGGCCGCACCCGCAGGTTCTGCGTCCAGGTGTGCGCGTTCATACGCACATGATGCCAGTCACCGCGGCAGCGGTACCTCGATGATCTGGCGACCGCCGCGCGGCGTCGTCAGCGCCTGGTCGAGAGCGGTTCGCGTGGTGACCCGCTGATACTCCCAGCCGTAGGCGAGCGCGAGGTGCTCCAGGCGGACACCGTGCGGGGTGTAGAACACACGATCCAGGTGCGCGGAGGGGGCGGTGCCCGCCACCTCCAGGCCGTCGAAGATCGTGCCGCCTCCGTCGTTGCCGACGATGACCTGGAGGCGCGGCTCCGTCTCGTCACTCGGGAACAGCAGCGCACCGACGTCGTGGAGGAACGCGAGGTCGCCGAGCAGCACCCGGGTCACACCCGGCGCCCCGGCGGCCTGGCTCGCGACCGCGACGCCCGTGGCGGTGGCGATCGTGCCGTCGATCCCGGCGAGTCCGCGGTTGGCGTGCACGGGGACCTTCTTGCCGCCGAGCACCTCGTCGGCGACGCGGACCAGGCGCGACGATCCGAACACGAGGCGGTCGTGCGGCCAGGTGGCCCGCCACACCGCATCCACGAGGCGCTCGCGGTCGAGCGGGCGGCGCACGGCGTCGAGTTCCGCGCGCACGGCGACGCGGCGGGCGGCGACGTCGGTGGAGGAGAGCCCTTCGGTGTCGGGCGCGTTCTCACTGAGATCCACGGCCTCGGCGGCGGCGGCCCGCATCCACGCTCCGAGCCACTCCCTGTCGGTCTCCCCCGGCGCGACCGCGACGGCCGCGACGGCGCGCGTGCGGTGGTTGAGGTTCAGCTCCTCGCCGCCCTTGCGGACCGCGACCACCTCCACGTCCGCGCGGGACAGCAGGCGCGCGGCCTCGCGGCTGAGCGTCGGGTGACCCAGCACGACCACCCGCTCGATGCGCCCGCCAAGGTCGTCGCGGGACAGCAGCCGGCGGTACCCGTGGACCACCTGGCGCCCGAATCGCGCGCCGCTGACGATCTCCGCGATGAGCGGCCAGCCGCCGACGTGGGCGACCTCCTCCGCCTCAGCGCCCGCATCGGCGCCCGCCAGGACGACCGTCCGGGGACCGCGCTCCAGCGGGAACGCCTCCGGCTCCGGAAGCCGCGGCGGCTCCCCCGGTGTCAGCGTGCGTGAGGGCATCGCGCCCGACAGCGGCTCGCGGGAGGGCAGGTTCAGGTGCACGGGGCCGGCCACGCCGGGAAGCCCGGACTCGGCATCCGCCGCTCCGAGCGCGAGGGCGACCACTCGCGCGGCGAGGCCGTCCCAGTCGCCGTCCCCGGGGACGGCGGCGTCGATCTGCGCCCGCACCCAGGGGTGGAAGAGCCCCTCCTGGACGGTGGCCTGATTCGCACCGACCCCCCGCAGCTCGGGAGGCCGATCCGCGGTGAGCAGCAGCAGCGGCACTCCCGAGTGGAAGGCCTCCATCGTGGCCGGGAGGAGGTTCGCGACGGCCGTGCCGCTGGTGCACACGACCGCGACGGGGACGCGGGTCTCCCTGGCGATGCCCAGGGCGGTGAATCCGGCGACCCGCTCGTCGATCCGCACGTGCACGCGGAGCGGGCCCTCGTCGGCGAAGGCCGCCGCGGCGAGCGCAAGAGCCTGCGAACGCGACCCCGGCGAGAGGACGACGTCACGCACGCCGTGGGACACGAGGTCGGCGAACAGGGAGGCCGCGGCCTCCATCGCCGGCGACGAGGTCACGGGCGCGGATCCGCGGCGGGCGGCTCGTCGGTCTCCTCGTCGAGCCGCGCGAGCTCCTCCTCGAGGCGACGGATCCGGGCGTCCTGCTCCGCTTTGCTGATGCTGCGGAGGAACGCGGGGTCGTCGTCCGGGGCGACGGTGCGCGGCACACCCTGGTCGTTCGCCCGGCGACGGCCGATGACGAACCAGAGGATCCCGCCGATGACGGGGATGAGGACGACGATGGCGACCCAGGCGGCCTTGGGCACGCCGCGGTGCCGCGTCGCCGGCTGCACGGCGCAGTCGACGATGCTGTACACCCAGAACACGGCGGCGAGGAAGCCGCCGATGATCAGTAGTCTCGCCACCCCTCCAGTCTAGGCACGTCGGGGCCGGTCGGGCCCGGAGACGGCAAAGGCCTCGTTGCTAGACTGCGCGGGACATGCCGCCCCTCGCCCCCGTCCCGACGCCGCGAGCGCGCGCCGAGCGGATCCTGCCGAGCCGGATCATGATCGCCGTCGGCCTCGCGCTCCTCCTCGTCGTCGGTGCCTGGTCGGCCTCCCACGGGTCGGTGGATCCGCATGCGACCCTGTGCCTCGCCCCCGGCGTCTCGCAGCCCGCCGACGCCACGGCAGCCGGAGTCCCGCTCGTCGATGGCCCCTCGGCCGATCTGGCTTCCGATGCGGCGGCGTGCGCAATGGCGGCCCTCTGCTGCGTCGCCCTCGTCCTGCTCCTCCGGCACCTGCGCACCCGCGGCGGCGTCCGTCTCCGCGGTCTCCTGCCCCGGGCGACCGCACGCCTCCGCGCCGGCCCTCGCCCGCTCCTCCCCGCGGTCTCGCTCGTCCAGCTCTCCATCTCCCGCACCTGATCCGACGCCGGCCCCGGCCGCGTCTGCGGCACCCCTCGTCGTATCCCCCGTGTTTGGAGACCCCATGAAGACCCCCGTCAAGGCGACCCTGATCGCCGTCGCCGTCGCCGTCGTGCTGCTCGTCGCCGGCATCGTCTACGCCCTCAGCCAGCAGCCCGCGAAGCCCGATCCCGAGGCCGGCGAGAAGCTGCCCACCGTCCGCACCGACTCCCACGTCCTCGATGAGGGCGGCCCCGACGCCGTCACGGTCGTCGAGTTCCTCGACTTCGAGTGCGAGGCCTGCGGCGCGTTCTACCCGATCGTGGAGGAGCTGCGCGAGACCCACGACGGCGACATCCGGTACGTCACCCGGTACTTCCCGCTGCCAGGGCACGTGAACTCGACGCAGGCCGCGCTGGCCGCCGAGGCCGCTGCACAGCAGGACCGCTACGAAGAGATGTTCCACCGTCTGTTCGAGACGCAGGCCCAGTGGGGCAAGCAGTCGACGGAGACGCCCGAGGTGTTCCGCGCGTTCGCCGAGGAGCTCGGGCTCGACATGGCCGCGTACGATGCCGCGGTCGCCGATCCGGCGACCCTCGCCCGCGTGCAGCAGGACAAGCGCGACGGTGAGCGGCTGGGGGTGAGCAGCACCCCGACTTTCTTCGTCGACGGCGAGAAGGTCGAACTCGTCGAGTGGAACGACCTGGAGGAGGCGATCGCGGCGGCCGTCGCCGAGTGACCCCGCCGGTGGGGTCGCCGTGCGGCGGCCCCACCTCTACGCTGAGCGCATGACCTCGGAGCGCCCCTCGTCGGCCCGTCTCCTGTTCGGGGCCCTGCGGACCACGCCGGCGACGCTGACGATGATCGGCCTGGTCCTGCTCACGGGCGTGATCTGGCAGGGGCTGTGGCGGCCGTTCGAGGACTCGGCGCTCTTCCCCGCCGTCGCCTACGGGCTGCCGAGCCTGGCCGAGGGCAAGTGGTGGACGCCGGTCACGGGGACGTTCTTCGTCAACGAACCCTGGGTGTACCTCTTCACCATCGCCGGGTTCTGGGGCATGGGCTACCTGGAGCACCGCCGCGGCACCCGGGTCGCCCTCGCCTACTTCACGGTCGGGCAGCTCTTCGCGATCTTCGCGACGGCTCTGTTCCTCCTCCTCGTATCGCAGCTTCCGTGGGCGTGGGCGCAGACTCAGGCGCAGGCCCTCGACGTCGGCGCATCCGGCGGGACCATGGCCTGCATCGCCGCCGCCGTCGGCCTGTTCCGTCCGCCCTGGCGGGTGCGCGCGTGGCTGGTGCTCCTCGGATTCGTGTTCGTCGCGATGATGTTCTGGGGAGAGCTGGCCGACCTCGAGCACCTGTTCGCGGTCCTGCTGATCCTCTTCGTGGACCGGAGTCTCCGCGTGCGGCGCACCACGGTCCGGGAGCAGCGACTGATCGCCGTGATGGCGGTGCTCACGCTCGTGGCCATCGAGATCATCACGGTCCTCGTGCCGACCGACGGCCCGTTCGGTCCCACCGATCCCGCTTCGGGCGGTTTCATCGACACGGCGATCGACGTCGCGGTGATCCTCTTCATCGCGAACGGCCTGCGGCGCGGTCGCCGCTGGGCGTGGGTCGTCGCCGTCATCCTCGGCCCGCTCAACGTGCTCGCCGCCACGCTCGTGCTGGTCCTCATCATCCTCACGAGCGAGGCACAGCTCGAGACGGTGATCGATGCGGAGACCGAACTCACGCTCGCCACCGGGATCCTCTGGGCGCTGGTGCTCACCTATCTGATCGCGGTACGCCGGGCTTTCCGTGCGCGCCGCTCGACGGCGCTCGGCCGGCAGCCTGTCCCGACGGGAGACGAACTCCGGCGCGAACTGCGGGCACATGGCGGGGGCACGCTCTCCTGGATGACGACATGGGAAGGCAACGGCTATGCCCGCGTGGACGGCGGGATCGTCGCGTACCAGCGCCGCAACGGCGTCGCCCTGGCCCTCGCCGATCCGATCGGCCCGGCGGAGTCCCGTGTGACGGCGGTGCGCGACTTCATCCGCACGGCCGAGGACGCCGGACTCGTGCCGTGCTTCTTCAGCGCGGACGAGGCGACGAGGGCGGCAGTCCCGGAGACGTGGCGCAGCCTCGTGGTGGCGGACGACACGATCGTCGACCTTCCCGGCCTCACCTTCACCGGCAAACGCTGGCAGCCGGTGCGCACATCGCTCAACCGGGCCGGGCGGGAGCAGATGACCTTCCGGCTCACCCACCTGGCGGCGGAGACCTGGGGCCTCCGTCAGCAGCTCCGTGGGATCTCCGAGGCGTGGGTCGGCGACAAGGACCTTCCGGAGATGCGGTTCACCCTGGGAACCCTGGAGGAGGCGGAGGACCCCGAGGTGCGGCTCGCCCTCGCGATCGCTCCGAACGGCGACGTCGACGGCTTCCTCTCGTGGTTGCCCGTGTACGGGGAGGGCGGGGTGGTCCGCGGCTGGACCCTCGACCTCATGCGGCGTCGCGAGGGCGGTTTCGGACCGGTGATGGAGTATCTGATCGGCGCCTCCGCGCAGCAGTTCTCGGAGGAGGGAGCCGAGTTCATGTCACTCTCCGGCGCTCCCCTCGCGCACGACTACCCGCCGGACGCCGGTGTGATCGCCGCGTTGAGCGACCGGCTCGCCGATGCGCTCGAGCCCGTGTACGGCTTCCGCTCGCTGCACCGCTTCAAGGAGAAGTTCCACCCCCGCTACGAGACCATGTACCTCCTCTTCCGCGACGAGAGCGACCTCACCCGCATCGGCGGAGCGCTCACCCGGGCCTTCCTCCCCGACGCCACGCTGCGGCAGTTCGCCGGGGCCGGGCTGGAGCTCGTCCGCGGCGAGCACTGATCCTCGCGCCCGGGCCCTATCGAAAAACCGCCGATGGGAGTACATTCCAGGCAGGACATCTGGTCATGCTGTCGCGAACGCGAGTGGAGTGGTGATGGACCCTCAGAACGTGTTGCCCTTCCCCCCGACCCCCTCGGCGAGCACCGCGGGCCCGACCATCGCAGAATCCACCTACACGCCACGCGTGAAACCCGATCGACTGCCCCCGGATGCCCCGAATGTGCTGATCATCCTGATCGACGATGCCGGTCCCGGCCTCCCTGACACGTATGGCGGCGAGGTGCGGACCGACACCCTCTCCCGGGTCCAGGGCGAGGGGGTAGGTTTCAACCGATTCCACACCACCGCGATGTGCTCGCCGACACGCGCATCGCTGCTCTCCGGCCGCAATCACCATCGGATCGGCAACGGACAGATCGCGGAGCTCGCCAACGACTGGGACGGGTACGCGGGCGAGATCCCGAAGAGCAGTGCACTGGGTGCAGAGGTGTTGAAGGACTACGGGTACGCCACCGCGGCGTTCGGCAAGTGGCACAACACACCGGCGGTCGAGACCGGCGCCTCAGGGCCGTTCCACAACTGGCCGACCAGCATCGGCTTCGAGTACTTCTACGGCTTCCTCGCGGGCGAGGCTTCCCAGTACGAGCCGAATCTCGTCCGCAACACGACGAGCGTCCGCCCGGGGAAGACCCCCGAGGACGGGTACCACCTCAGTGAGGACCTCGCGGACGACGCGATCCATTGGCTGCGCACGCACAAGGCTCTGCAGCCGGACAAGCCGTTCTTCCTGTACTGGGCGACCGGATGCCTGCATGGTCCGCACCACATCATGACGGAGTGGGCGGACAAGTACGCCGGCGCGTTCGATGACGGCTGGGACGCCTACCGCGAGCGCGTGTACGCCCGCGCCAAGGAGAAGGGTTGGATCCCGCAGGACGCCGAGCTGACCCCTCGTGACCCGCGTCTGCCCGCATGGGACGACATTCCCGAGGACGAGAAGCCCTTCCAGCGGCGGCTGATGGAGGTCGCGGCGGGATTCGCCGAGCACGCCGATGTGCAGGCGGGCCGCCTCGTCGATGAGCTGGAGCGGTTGGGGTACGACGAGAACACGCTCATCCTCTACATCTGGGGCGACAACGGCTCCTCCGGAGAGGGACAGAACGGCACGATCAGCGAACTGCTCGCGCAGAACGGCATCCCGTCCACCATCCCGCAGCACATCCAGGCGATGGAGGAGATGGGCGGACTCGATGTCCTGGGCACGGCGAAGGTCGACAACATGTACCACGCGGGCTGGGCATGGGCAGGCAGCACGCCTTACAAGGGGATGAAGCTGCTCGCGTCGCATCTCGGCGGCACCCGCAACCCGATGGCCGTGCGCTGGCCGGCGCGCATCACCGCCGACCCGACGCCTCGGACGCAGTTCGTGCACTGCACTGACGTCGTGCCGACCCTCTACGACCTGATCGGCATCGCACCGCCGGACGTGGTGAACGGCATCCCGCAGGATCCGATCGACGGCTCGAGCTTCGCCGCGGCCCTCACCGACCCCGCGGCACCGGAAACCCATCGCACGCAATACTTCGAGATCATGGGAAGCCGCGCGATCTACCACGACGGCTGGATGGCGTCCGCCTTCGGGCCGCGGGCCCCTTGGATCCCCGGTCTGCCGGAGGGCATCTTCGAGTGGTCCCCCGACCACGACACCTGGGAGCTGTACGACCTGGAGCACGACTGGTCGCAGGCGAGAGACCTCGCCGAGGAGAGGCCGGACAAGCTCGACGAGATGAAACGGCTCTTCGCTTCCGAGGCCGCGCGGAACAGCGTGTATCCGGTCGGCGGTGGGCTCTGGGTGCCGGTGTTCCATCCAGAACTGCGGATCTCCACGCCGTACCGCGAGTGGAACTTCGCGGGCGACATCACCCGCGTACCCGAGTTCATCGCTCCCGCACTGGGCACCCGCGCCAACCGCGTGACGATCACCACGACTCCCGGCGCCGCTCCCACAGGGGTCCTCTACAAGCTGGGCGGTGCGGGCGGAGGGCTGACGCTCTACGTCGACGACGGGCATCTCTGCTACGAGTACAACCTGTTCCTCATCCAGCGCACGAAGATGCGCTCGGAAAGGACTCTGCCCGCCCACGGGGTCACGATCTCCGTGGTCACGAGCTACATCGACCCCCGACCGGGTGGTCCTCTGTCCGTCACGATCGAGGTCGACGGCGAGGAGTGGGCCACAGGCACCGTACCCGTCAGCGTCCCGGTCCTGTTCACCGCGAACGACTGCCTCGATATCGGCGTCTCGCTCGGGGGCTGCGTCTCGTCGGACTACCTGGATCGGGCCCCATTCCCGTACTCGGGCACCATCGACGACGTTCACGTCGTCTACGCATCGTGAGCGATCCGGCGCCCGCGCGGGGACCGGCCGCCGCGGCCTGGAACGAGGCGAGGGTCCGCCGCCGGTTCGTCAGCCCTGAACTGGTCTCCGGCATCGTCCTGGTCAGCGTCGTCATCGCCATCGCGGACGAGGCCGGCGGCATCCTCGACGTGTTCGCGGTGACCGTCCTCAGCGTCCTGGTGTTCTGGGTCAGCGACGTCTTCGCGCACACGGTCGCCGCGCAGCGACGGCGGGCGGATGACGAGCCGGTCGACCTGCGGACCTCCCTGGCGACGGCGCTTCGGGAGTCACACGGCTATCTCCTCGCGGCCGTCGTCCCGGTGGCGTTCCTGCTGGTCGGCCTCCTCGGTCCCTACGACGGGAGAGGGGCGTACTGGATCGCACTCTGGGTGCAGGTCGCCGTCCTCGCCGTCGTGGGCTGGATCGCCTTCGGGGGACGCGGGATGCCCTGGCCGCAGCGCGTCGTGGGAAGCCTGGCCACCGCTGCTCTCGGGGTGCTCGCGGTCCTGCTGAAGATCCTCGTGCACTGACGGTCGCCCGCGGACGTCAGCAGTCGAACGGCTCGCGCCGGGCCTGCGCGTCGCCGGACTCAGGCCCGCGCCTCGGCCACCTGCCCGGCGACCTCCCCGGCGACGCCATCCCGAGTCTCCGCAGCCGGACGCTTCGCCGTGTTCGCGATGTGCGCCCGCGAGACGACGAGCGCGGCGACGACCATGATCCCGACGCCGAGCCCGTACGGCGCGGCATGGCTGACAGCGGTGTAGAGGGCGGCCGCGATCAACGGGGCGACGGTGCTCATCGCGGCGTTGAGGGACTGGGTGGCACCTCCGAGCCAGCCCTGTTCGTCGTCGCCCACGGCGTTGGACATCGCGCCGTCCATCGCGGCCTGGGCAGCGCCCTGACCGGCGGCGAGCATCAGCGCACCGACGATGAAGAGCCACGGCTGAGCGAGCAGCGAGGCCACGACTGCGAGCCCGGCGAGACCGATCGCCTGCGCGACGATGGCGCTGACGATCACGCCGCGCTCCCCCATCCGCGGGAGAAGGAAGCCCAGCAGCACCCCCTGGATGAGGATGTCGATGATGCCGACCCCCGCCGTGAGCAGGCCGATCTGCGTCGGCCCCCACTGGATGGCGTCGAGGGCGAGGACGCTGAAGTTGTTCACGAAGAACCCGAACGGTAGCGCGAGCAGCGCGAACGCGATCATCAGCCCGCGGAGCTCGGGGCGGCCGAAGGCGGTGCGGAACACGCCGAACGGCTGGACGTCGCGGAGGGCGATCCTGGCGATCCGGTTCTCCGGTCGCAGGCTCTCCGGCAGCAGGAAGATGCTGAGGATCGCTATCGTGAGGCCGACCGCCGCAGTGAGGAAGACGGGCAGACGGAGATCGATCGCGGCGAGCAGACCGCCGATGGCAGGACCGATCATGGTGCCGATGCCGGTCAGTGCGCCGAGGAAACCGAAGCGCTGCGCGCGCTTCTCGGGCGGCGTGATGTCGGCCAGGTAGGCGAACAGGGCAGGGAGGTCTCCGGCCGTCAGCCCCTGGATGACACGGGCGAGCACGAGCACCCAGATCGCCCCGCCCACGCCGAACAGCGCCATCGAGAAGGCTGCGCCGAACGCCGCGACGATGATGACGGGTCGTCGTCCGAACCGGTCGGAGAGCCGCCCGAGGAGCGGTGCGGCGAGGAAGGCGCACAGCCCGTTGACCGCTTCCAGCACCCCGACCCAGAGGGCGAGGTCGTGTTCGTGAGCGACGTACTGCAGCACGACGAACGGCAGCACGGGCAGGACGACGGTCATGCCGATGACCGTGAGCATCGTCAGGACGACGAGCATGACCCACGCGCGGCCGGCGTCGCGAACGGGAAAACGAGGTGAAGTCATACCGAAAGTGTAGTGATACCAGTTTTGGTGTCAATACACTTTCTGGTCCAGTGCACGATAGGGTGGCCGCATGACGACGCCCCCGCCCCTGGGTCGCCGCGAGCGCAAGAAGGCCGCGACCCGCAAGAACATCTCCGACGTGGCCACCCGGATGTTCCTGGAGCGCGGGTTCGACAACGTCAGCATCCGCGAGGTCGCGGACGCCGCCGATGTCTCCCCTACCACCGTGTTCGCCCACTTCCCGCAGAAGGAGGCGCTGGTCTTCGACGAGGACGACGAGCAGCGCGACCGCCTCGTCTCGGCCGTGCGCGGCCGGTCGACCGGTGTGACGATCAACAAGGCCATCCACGACTTCTATGCGGCCGAGATCGCCGCCAACCTCGATGAGCACGGCGACGACGTGGCCCGCATCTTCCTGCGCTTCCTCAACGAGACGCCGGCGCTCCGGGACTACGCGTCGAAGATGTGGCTGCGCCACGAGGACGCGCTCGCCGAGGCCATCGCCGACGAGCTCGACATCCCGGCCCCCACCCCCGAGGTCCGCGTGTACGCGCGGTTCGTCCTGCAGATGCAGATCCTCGTCACCGAGAGCGACGATCAGCAGAGCGTGCTCGACGCCGGCTCGACACTCCTCGAACACGGCTGGGCCCCTATCGAGGAGCAGCTCGCCGGCTCGCGGAGCGCACGAACGGGTCCGGACCTCAGTCCTCGCGGGGGCGCCGCCGCAGGCTCTTGACGTCGGTGCGGCGATGCTTCGCCGTCAGCCGACGCTCCTTCGACCCTCGACTCGGCTTCGTCGCCCGCCGCGTCGGCGCCGGCGGACGCACGGCCTCCGCGACGAGCGCAGCGAGCCGTTCTCTGGCCGCTTCCCGATTGCGCAGCTGCGCGCGGTGCTCGGACGCGGCGATCGTCAGCACACCGTCGACCAGGCGCCCGCGGAGCCGCTCCCGGAGCCGGTCGCGCTGCGTCGGCGACAGGGCCGCGGAGTTCGCCGCATCCCAGACCAGCTCCACCCGGGAGTCCGTGGTGTTCACGCCCTGACCGCCCGGCCCCGACGATCGCGAAAAACGCCACGACAGTTCGGCCTCCGGGATCGTCAGACCCGCGGAGACGCGGAGTCCGGGGCGAGGGGCGGAAGGCATGCCTCCATCATCGAGGATGAACGGCCGCGAGCGCCGAGTGGACGCGACGGCGGGAGTCGAACCCGCAACGCCTCCGGATATGAGCCGGGGCCCGGGACCGCCCGGATCGCCGCGATGGGGATGACGTTACCCGGCCGTGATCCTCCCCGCCAGGACCGTTGCCTGGGATAACACCATGAGTCGCCGGATGACGAGGACGGCTAGCGTCGCCGCCGCTCGTCGTCAACCGGTTCGACCACTCCCGACCCTCCCCGTACCGTCGCTCGCACCGATGACGTCCGAGCAGGAGGCCGACATGTCCGAATCTCAGCACAACGACAAGACCCCGACGCCGATGGCGGAGGCCGGGGATCCGCAGGCGCGGCTGGAGGCCGAGGCCCGCCGCGCGATCGTGACCGGGGCCGACTCCGGCATCGGCCGCGCGACCGCCGTGGCCCTCGCCGCGGCGGGCATCGACGTCGGCATCACGTGGCACAGCGACGAGGCCGGGGCCCAGGAGACCGCGGACGAGGTGCGCAGCCACGGCGCCCGGGCGGTGGTGACCCAGCTCGACGTCTCCGACATCCCCGCCTGCGGCGACGTGATCGACGGGCTGATCGCGGAACTCGGCGGTGTCGACGTGTTCGTCAACAACGCCGGCGCCGGGCTCCAGACCCCGTTCCTCGACGTGACGCTCGACGAGTGGAACCGGGTGCTCGACACCGACCTCACCGGAGCCTTCGTCTGCCTGCAGCGGGCGGCCCGGTCGATGGTCGCCGCAGGTCGGGGCGGACGACTGATCTCCGTCACCAGCGTGCACGAGCACCAGCCGATGGTGGGGGCGAGTGCGTATGACACGGCCAAGCACGGCCTCGGCGGGCTCATGAAGAACCTCGCGCTCGAGCTCGGCCGGTACGGGATCAGCGCCGTCAGCGTCGCCCCGGGTGAGATCGCGACCCCGATGACCGGGCAGACGGACACCGACCCGCACGCCGAGGACCGCCCCGGCATCCCGCTCGGACGCCCTGGCGATGCCCGCGAGGTCGCTGCGCTGATCGCCTTCCTCGCCTCGCCGGAGGCCGCCTACATCTCGGGGGCCTCGGTCGTGATCGACGGCGGCATGCTGCAGATGGGACCGCAGGCGGGCGCGGCGATCGAGAGCCACGACTGGCGCACGGTCTGAGCGCAGGTCAGCGGCGGATCGAGTCCCGGAACGGGTTCGGTTCCAGCGTGTAGTCCGTGGTCGGGTCCGCCCAGGTGTCCTGGGCGGACCGGTGGCGGCCCGAACGCAGGGCGGAGAGCGCATGCGTCGCAGGCACGCCTGCGGCGAGCGCGAGGCGGCCGGTGAGGGAGCGGTCCGCGCGGCCGAGCACGCTCGCGCGATGCCAGGCCTCGCGCAGCGCCCCGCCGCGGGCCGCGGGCACCCGTCGATGCGGCAGGGCCCCGGCCCGACGCAGCGCCACGAGCTCCTGCACCCGATCCCACCAGTCCGACTCCACCTCCGGGTGGAAGTAGTTGTCGCGGAGCCAGGACGGGTGCGGGTGGCGGAACCGGCCGGCGACGACCTCGCCCGCGCCGCCCAGCAGACCGCTGCCGATGAAGACCGTGTTGAGGAGACTCTTGTGCACCCCGAAGCGGTCGAGCGCGATCACGGGGACCCCGTGGGCCAGCGCCTCGACCGCCGCCGTCGAGCTCACCGTGACCAGACCGGCGGCGGACTCGAGCGCGGCCGCCATCGGCGCGTGCGAGAACACGAGGTTCGCCGGGCGGCCCGCCGTGAAGAGACGGGTGTACGGATCACGGTCGAGGTGGGTCTCGGCCTCCCCCGGCCGGGACCGCACCTTGACGACCACCCGGCGCGACGGATCGGCCTCCGCGGCGCGCACGAGAATGGCGGCGATCGCTGCGCGCTCCTCCGGCCGTCGGGGCACGAGGGCCTGCGCGGCGAAGACGACGTCCGTCGCCCCGGGCCGACGGACCGCCGCGGGTGTTCCGTCGACAGGACGTTCCGCCAGAGCGATGGCGCCCGCACCCCCGGAGAGCACTCCGGCCGCCGCGGACTCCCGGAGACGGCTGCCACTCCACCGCTCGCGACCCCGCGCGAAGGGCAGGGTCGCCAGAGCGAGCGGCGTCCGCACCCCGATGCGCTCGCCGAGCTCGGCGAAGGCACGGCGCTCGCGGTGCGAGTGCACGATCAGCAGGTCGGTGTGTCGCCGGTAGTCGAGCGCCCCGCGCTGGGCGGGGATCGCCATGCCGGGGAGCCCCGAGACGGTCACCGGACGATGCCCCAATGCATCGACGACTCGGCCCAGGAGGCGGACGAACGGTCCCCGCCCGGCGAGCAGCACCACGTCCGGGCGCTGGACTTCGAGCCATCCGGCCACGCGCTCGAAGTCGAGCCGGGTGACGTCGGCGGCGCCCAAGCCGGTGCCCGCCAGCGCCGCATCCTGCTGCGCGACGCTCACCGTCAGCGGCGTGCGCACCAGCAGGAGCTGCGACCGCAGGTCGGGCACGGCCCCCAGCAGCGATGCGGCCCACTTCACGAACGAGTCGGCGTCCGCGATGGCGACGACGCGCATCCCGGCGCCGGCGGTCATGCGGGCACGCGGCGGAGCTTCGCCATCGGCGCCCGCTCGCTGTCGAAGACGCGCTTGACGCCGTCGCCCACCGCGCTCTCGATGACGCGGATGTCGCGGACCAGGTGTTCCAGGCCCCCGGGCTCCAGGGATGCGGCGTGATCAGAACCCCACATCGTCCGATCCAGGGTGATGTGGCGCTCCACGGCGACGGCTCCCATCGCGACCGCGGCGAGGGAGATCTGCAGGCCGCGCTCGTGTCCCGAATAGCCGACCGGGATCCCCGGATAGCGGTCCCGCAGGGTCGCGATCACCCGAAGGTTCGCCTCCTCGGGCTCGAGCGGATAGGTCGAGGTCGCGTGCATGAGGACGACGCGGTCGGTGCCGAGCGTGTCCAGCGCGCGGTCGATCTGCTCCATGGTGGACATGCCCGTCGAGAGGATGACCGGCTTCCCGGTCTCGCGCAGCGCGACGAGCAGCTCGGTGTCGGTCAGACTCGCCGACGCGACCTTGTGCGCCACGACGTTGAGGTCTTCGAGGAAGGCGACGCTCGGCACGTCCCACGGCGAGGCGAACCAGTCCAGGCCCTGCATCGTCGCGTGGTCGCCGATCTCGACGTACTCGTCGCGGCCGAACTCCACTCGGCGCCGGTAGTCGAGGTAGCTCATGGTGCCCCACGGCGTCTCCCGCGGCACGTCGCGCATGTGCTCCGGGGTGGAGATCTCGGGCGTGCGCTTCTGGAACTTCACCGCGTCCGCGCCGGCTCGGGCCGCGACGTCGATGAGGCGCTTGGCGATGTCGACGTCGCCGTTGTGGTTGAGGCCGATCTCCGCGATGACGTAGGCGGGACGGCCGCCGCCGATCACGTGTGATCCGATGCTGACAGTCATGATTCCTCCGGTCGTCGAACGGTCAACCACCCCGTCCTTCCTGAGTACGGGCCGCGGGTGAACACCGATCGACCGGACGGTTACCGGGGGCGGTCAGCTCGACAACACCCGTTCGACGAGCTCCCGCACGGCCCCGTCCCCGCCTCGCCTCCCCAGCACGACGCGCGCCTCCGCACGGACGAGCGGGTGGGCGTTCGCGACGGCGACCGGCCAGCCCACGACCCGCATGGCGGGAAGGTCGTTGACGTCGTTGCCGAGGTAGGCGATGTCGGCGAGCGCCACATCCTGCGCCTGCGCCCACTGCCGCAGCGCGGCCTCCTTGTCGGCGATCCCGTGCAGGACGGGGACGCGGAGCTTGTCGGCTCGGGCTCGCACCACGGAGTTCACCTCGGTAGAGAGGATCAGCATCGGCACCCCCGCCCGCCGCAGGAGCGAGACGCCCATCCCGTCCTCCCGGCTGACCCGCACCCGCTCTCCGCCATCCGCGTCGATGATCGCCGTGTCGTCGGTATGCACGCCGTCGAAGTCGGTGACCACGGCGCGGACGGGGATCCGCACCGGGCTCTCATGCAGAACGGCAAGGGCCCGTGCGGCCTGAAGCTGCGCGGCATCGTCGATCTCGATCGCGGTCTCCTCGGACACGGGGGCGATCCCGATCCGCCCGAAGAAGCGGTGGCGGTGGGTGCGGAATCCGTCGACCCGGAACACGTAGAAGGCTCCGGTCTCCAGATAGTGCGGCTCTCGGTCCTGGCGGCGAGGGCGGTGGCCGGCCTCGTGGTTGATCGCCTCGGCCGTGCCGTCGGCTCCCCGGCGCCAGAGGAAACCGTAGGTCTCGACGGCGGAGAAGACGCTGTCGGACTCTCCCTGCTGCACCTCGGCGACGGCATCGGCCAGCGCGGCGCTCGGGAGGAAGGGCGACGTGGCCTGCAGGAACGCGACGACCTCGAACCGCTCACCCTCGCGCTCCAGCTCATCGAGCGCATGGAGGATCGCCGCCTCCGAGGTCGCGGTGTCTCCGGAGAGCTCGGCCGGTCGCCGGATCACCCGCGCGCCCGCCTCCTCGGCCGCCACGGCGATCTCGTCGTCGTCGGTCGAGACGATCACGAGGTCGAAGCACGCCGCCGCCCGCGCAGCGTGCACGGCTCTGGCGACGAGGGGGACACCTCCCACACGCTCGAGGTTCTTCCGCGGGATCTGCTTCGATCCGCCCCGCGCGGGGATGATCGCCACCGCCGTCTGCAGGCGCTCGTCCATGTCGTGTCTCCTCATCGTCCGCGGATCTCCCGCCAGGCACGGCCCACGCGGCGTCGGGCGCCGACAGCGGTCAGCCGCCATTCCTCTATCCGTCCCACCCCGCCGCGCGGAGCCAGCAGGCGGCGCACGCCCCGCGGCGCCGACCCCCCGGGGAGGGCGAGCGCGGTCAGCCGGTCCGGTGCGAAGTACCGCCGACGCTCCTCGCGGTCGAGGCCGTCGAGCAGCTCCTCCGCCCTGGCTCGAAGGTGCCCCGCGATCTCCGGTTGCATCGTGTAGCCCACCGCGTCCACGAGGAGCTGCAACCGATCCGGATCGGCATAGGGGGAGAGCGTCCGTGTGAGCGCATCGACGATCGTCAGGGGGATGCGGTTGCTGTTCTCCACCGGGGTCAGGGTGCGGAGCAGCTCCGTCGCGCCCGCGGCGCCGATCCTCCGCCCGAATAGGGTGCGGACCGTGGGCAGAGCCGTCGAGAAGGTCGCCACGACGGCGCGCGCGTCGAGGCGCTCCGCCAGGAGTTCGGCAGCCAGACGACCGCGGTCCTCCACGAACGCCAGACCGCGACTCTCCGCGTGCGCGCGCACGGCGCGGGCGAGCTGCGGCGGTGCTGCGGGATGGGGCTTGAAGACGATGCGCTCCGGGTGCTCTTCCGCCGCCCGGTCGACCAGACGCTGCTGGAGCGCGACCTCCTCCGTCGCGGTCATCAGACCGAGGGCAGCGAGGTACTGTCCCAGCACGAGCACGGTCGCCGGTCCTGCGGCGGTCGACCCTTGCGACGACTCTCCCGTCTCCTGCAGCGCTGTCGCGAAGGGCTCCGGAGGCACCGGGACCACCACCGCGTGCGGAGAGGCCACCAACGGACGGACGCCGGGCACCACGTCGGCGTACACGACCCGTTCGATCCGCGCCGTGACCGCGTGCGGCAGCCGTACCCGCATCGGCGCGTATGTCATGAGGCCGTCGCCGACGATGGTCACCCGCGCCTCGGGGAACACGGAGAGGAGAGTACGGGCCGGTGCGACCTGGGGGCTCTGCACGAACAGCTCGATCTCCCGCGGGTCGAGCCGCCACGCTCGCGCGAGGAGTCGCCCCAGCACGGGGAGGTCGGCGTCCGCGGGTTCCCAGGCGCTCGGATGCAGGGGTCCCAGCACGTCGGCCAACGGCTCGACACGATGGAACCGGCCGCGGAGGGAGTGCAGCGCGGGATCCGTGTCGATGCCGACGACCGTCTCCGGGACCCGCGACGAGGTGAACGGCACGAGCACCCGCTCCGGGGCGCGAGCGCCCGCGCCGGAGCCCGCGTCGAGCAGGCCCGCATCGATCGCGGCGGCCGCGGTCGCGAGTCCGTAGGCGCTGTGCAGGGCGAAGAGGCGGGTCATGTCGCGTGGCCTCCGCCGCGCAGGCTGCGCGCGAGCACCCGACGTCGCGGACCATCGAGCCGGGCGAGCACCGTGGCGACCTCCGCCGCCGGGAGGTCGTGCAGCAGCGCGCGGATCCGCCTCCGCATCTCGCGACGCACGGGTGGCGCCATGCGCCGCGAGCGCACCAGGTGATGCGCGCTGAGGGCGAGCGCGGTCCAGACGGCCTTCGGGAGGAAGCGGTCGGCATCGCGGTCCGTCCGGACGAGCTCGATCACCTCCGCCAGCGCGGGGGCGAAGTCGAGCTGGCGGCGATCGTGCACCTGCGTGAGCGACGTCTCGACGCCTCGGCGGTAGAGCAGCGCCGGGGCGTCCACCACGGCGAAAGAGGCCGCGTCCAGATGCAGGCGCCAGATCCACGGGCGGTCCTCGGCCGTGAAGAGGCCGGAGGGGAACGCGGCGAGCCCACGGTCGAGCACACGGCGGTGCAGGAGTCCCGCCCAGGCGAAGGGGTAGTCCACCATGCTCGGCTCATCGACCGGAAGGATCGCCTCCCGGGGTGGTAGGACCCGCTCCCTCCACGGATACGGAGCCCGGACGAGCGCACGCCGCATCCCGGTGACGGTGACATGATCCGTCCGGAGGAAGTCGCACCGGAGCTCTCGCAGGCGCGCGGCGAGGACCGCGAGGCGCTGCGGCTGCATCCAGTCGTCCCCGTCGACGAAGCAGAACGCCTCGCCCTCGACGTGGGCGAGCCCCTGGTTGCGTGCCGACGCCAGCCCGCGCGGCTCGGCGTTCCGCAGCACCTGGGCGTGCGGGAACCGCTCCGCATAGTGCGCCATGAGCGCGCCGGTCTCGTCGCGGGAGCCGTCGTCGATGGCCACGAGCTTCAGAGCGGCGGGATCGTCGAACTGCCGGGTGAGCGTCTCGAGGGTGGTGCCGATGTACGGGCCGGCGTCCTTCGCAGGCAGGATGACGGTGACGAGGGGCGTGCGCACGGAGCTCCCGGAGTGGGCGATGGGCTCGTCATCGTGGCAGGCGACGGTGGCCGGAGAGCGACCGTGCGGTGAACGTCCGGTGACGCGCGAGGTGAACGCTGAGGTGTGGCCCGCACCCGAACGAGCCACACCCCCAGTGCGTTGCACTGCCGGATGCGAACACCCGGTGAACCGTCACCGTGAGGCGACGGCCACCTCGCGGCGGTACTGGCCCCCACCAGCGAACCGCGAGGCGTCGTCGAGAGCGACTCCATGAAGATCAGCACTCAACACGTAACACGATACAACTGTCTGTTCGATCGCGCGAATCGACCTAGGTCAATCCGTGAAAATTCGCGCCGAGCCTCCGGATCGGCGACGATGGACGGATGCGGTGGCCCTGGAGCACGATGTGGCGCCCGATGTGGCGGCGCCAGCGCGTCGGAGGCATCGAGCTGCGCTGGCTCACGGCACGGTCGTGGACCCAGCGCTGGTACCCCCAGGGCATCGACGTCGGCGAGCGCCGCGGACGACGCGCTCTCGCGGTGAGCTGGTTCCGCCAGGACCCGTCGGGGCGCCACCTCGCCTCGCGCGTGACCCTCGTGGATCGGGAACGCGCCCGCCGCCTCGACATCGTGCTGGCCGTCGCCGACGACGACGGCGTCCTGCAGCCCGCACCGATCCATGCGGGAGGACTCGCCTGGTTCGGCGACCGCCTGTTCGCGGCGGCCACCGGGCAGGGCATCTGGGAGTTCGACCTCGGTGCCCTCCGGCGGGTGCACGGCACGGAGGCACAGCGGATCCGAGGAGGCACGAGCCGCCGCGATCGGCGTACGACGGTGGTGGCCGTGCGGACCCGTCGCCACCCGGTGACGCTACGGTGTTCCTTTCTCGGTCGCGTGTTCGACGAGCACGGGACGCCGCTCCCCCGCGTGCTCATCGGCGAGTACCGGGGTCAGGAGACGGGAGAGGTCGGCGAGTTCACTATCCCCCTCGGACCCGACGACGGCTTCGTCGAACACGAGCGCTTCACCCCCGGCATCCGGCACATGCAGGGGGCCGTGCGGTGGGGTGACCGCTACCTCGTCTCGCAGTCCGATCACCTCCGGCCCGGGGTGCTGTGGTCCGGCCGCCACGATGCGCTCACCCGGCACCCGATGGCTCTGCCCGTCGGCTGCGAGGATCTGGCCCTCGACCCCGACGACGAGCTGCTGTGGACGCTGGGTGAGCATCCGTGGCGGCGCGTGGTGCGGGGCATCCCCTTCGTCAGCCTCGGGCTCCGGGTTCCCGGCGGGGCCACGGGACCGCGAACGTAGACTGAGGGGGTGAAGAAGCCCGCCCCCCTCCTCGTCTACACCGTGCTGCGCCTGCTGGCGTTCCTCGTCCCGCTGGCCATCCTGTGGTTCTTCTTCCCGATCTTCCGCGAGTTCTGGTGGCTCGCCGCGATCTTCGCCGCCCTCATCGGCGCGAGCATCTCGATGCTCTTCCTGCGCACCCCGCTCTCGGACGCCTCCGCCCGCCTGCACGAGCGCCGGCAGGGCAAGGTCTCCGGACAGCAGGCCGACGCCGACGCCGAAGACGAGCTCGTCGACCGCTCCCCCGACGAGCGCCCCTGACGCTTTCCGCCTCGCGCACCCGCGCACAACTTCGGAGATCCGCCGCGGCACGCCGCCCGCGCGGTCATCAACGCGGCGTGTCGTCCACCGTCTCCGAAGTCGTGACCGGCCCTGTCCGCGTCTCCATTGTTGGACTCGGTCTCAAAACTCTCGGCTAAGCCATAGGTTCGACCGACATCTCGGCCCCCTGTGCAGTGGTCACCGGGGACGGGAGACGGGGAGCGGAGTCAGCCGGCGAAGGCCCAGAACAGGGCGCCGGCGTAGAGCAGCGAGGTGAGCGACGTCAACGCGAGAGCGATGACCAGTTCCCGCGGTTGACGGTAGGTCCAGACGATCACGATCGCGGGAAGCCCGGCCAGCAGCGCGAGCAGGGAGATCCAGGCGATCGGGAACAGCAGCGCGAGGAACACGGCGATGCCGAACGGCACGAGCACGAAGAGCGTGAAGAGGACCTGCGTGGCGCGGCGGCCGATGAGGACCGTCAGGGTGCGCTTGCCGACCTCGCGGTCCTGATCGATGTCGCGGAGGTTGTTGGCCAGCAGCACCGCGCAGGCGAACAGTCCGGCGGCGATCGCTCCCAGCCAGGCCTGCTGCGGGAGCATGAAGACCTGCACCCACGTGGTACCGAGGGTGGCCACGAGCCCGAAGAACACGAAGACGAAGACCTCGCCGAGGCCGTAGTACCCGTAGGGCCGCTTCCCGCCGGTGTAGAACCAGGCGGCGACGATGCAGGCCGCGCCGACCGCGAGCATCCACCACTGTTCGGTGCGGACGACGATCGCCACACCGACCACGGCGGCGAGCGCGAAGAAGACGAGGCCGATGACGAGCACCGTGCGCGGCTTCACGCGGCCGGAGGCCGTGAGCCGCGCCGGGCCCACCCGATGGGCGTCGGTGCCGCGGATGCCGTCGCTGTAGTCATTGGTGAAGTTCACGCCGATCTGCAGCAGGACCGCCACAGCGAGGCACGCGAGCGCGATCACCCAGTGGAACTCCGGACCCGTGCTGCGTGCGGCTCCCGTACCGATGACGACGGGGGCGATCGCGAGGGGCAGCGTGCGCAGACGCGCCGCACCGATCCAGTCGCCGATCGTCACGGGACCCGCTTCGACGACCGGCCGCTTGGCCGGGTTTCCGCTGGTGCGCGGCGGAGTGCGCCGACCGGACTTCTTCTTGCGCTGGGAGGATGCTGCCACCCACGGAATCCTAGTCGTCGCGGCGAGGCGGCGAGCTCAGCGGTGCGGGTTGCTGTCCTTGCCGTCGAGCCAGAGCTCGTCGGTCTTGTCGGCGTGCGCCCCGGACGTGCCGACGTGCTTGTCGCTGATCTTCGGCCCTTTCAGAATGACGTGGACCATGGCCTGCGCGTGGCCGTGACCGAGCCCGTACTCCTGCTTGAGCCAGTTGAGGACGACTGTGGACTTCGTGCTCTCGTCGAACCCCTGCTCGTGGGCGAGGGCGATGAACTGCCGCGGCGTGAGGCCGGTCTGGGTCTCGACCTTGTCGAGGTATGCCTGGAAGGACATGGTTCTCTCCACTCTCCGCCCCGTCGAGGAACGTCTGGATGATGATCCCACGTCGCCCGGTCTACTCGGCGGACGCGACGGGGATGATGGGCCGGTGCTCGTAGTAGGTCTGCAGGACCACGGTCGTGCGGGTGCTCACGTTCGCCGCGAGCCGGACGTCGCGGACGAGCTGTTCCAGGTCGCGCGGCGTCGGTACGCGGACGAACAGCATGTAGCTCGCGTCCCCGGCGATGGAGTGACACGCCTCGATCGCGTCGAGGTGCTCCAGGAGCTCGGGGGCGTTGTCGGGCTGGGCCGGATCGAGCGGCGTGATCTCGATGAAGGCGGACAGCGGAGTCCCCGCCTGCTCCGGGTCCAGGATCGCCCGGTAGCCGGTGATGACGCCGCGGGTCTCGAGTCGCCGCAACCGGGACTGCACCGCCGACACGGACAGCCCGACGGCCTCGGAGAGCTGGGACAGCGTCGCCCTCCCGTCACGGGAGATGGTCGCCAGGATCGCACGGTCGACAGAATCATCCATAGCTGTAAGATTATCGTCAGGATTCCGTTATCACCGGAATCTTTCCGTTTTTCACTGCGATCGGAGGTTCCGATGTCCCTCGTTTCCGCCAACAGTTCCGCTGTTCAGGCCATCGTCGGCGAACCCGAGGTCGTCGAGGATGCGTCGATCGTCGAGAACTCCGCCGCCTGGGCGCAGCTCAAGCAGGCGGCGATCGCCATCCGCGAGCTGCAGATCAAGGACGGCTCGATCCCTGGCGCTTCGACAAGCTCGGCGACCCTGGACCAGGCGACCGCGCTCGTCGGAAAGATCACCGCCGCGATCCGGGCCCTCGCCCCCGCCTTCCCCCACGACGCGGAGTACCTCTCCGCCTCCATCGCCGACTTCGAGCGCTGGGCGGCCGAGGGCTTCGGCGTGCCGGACTTCCTCGACTCGCTCGTGGCCTTCCAGCCGCAGCAGCATCGCGTCGACGGCATCCGCCACCTCGTGGTCTTCCCGATGTACACCCAGAACGGTTCGAGCGACCGCCTGGTCGAGGCGCTCATCGTCGAGACCATCTGGCCGGAGTTCATCGCCGCGCTCGAGGCCGGCGACTACGGCAACAAGCTCTTCGTCTCGCTTCGGCTCGTGGACTTCACGCCCGGCTACGACACGAACTCCGCCGTGCTCTTCCCGGAGACCGTCGCCATGCGCGAGATCCCGACGTTCACCTGGGGCGCGATCTTCCAGGACCGCGAGGCCGCCCGCTACCGCCGCGTGGTCCGTGCGGCCTCGGAGATCACCAACCTCGACCTCCCCGAGCGCGCGGCGGCGATGCTGGAGGACCAGGAGGTCGCCGAGAAGACCTTCGTGATGTGGGACATCATCCACGACCGCACCCACATGCGCGGAGACCTGCCCTTCGACCCGTTCATGATCAAGCAGCGGATGCCGTTCTTCCTCTACTCGCTGGAAGAGATGCGCTGCGACATGACGGCGTTCCGTGAGTCGGTGAAGATCGAGCGGGCGTTGGATGCCCGGGTCGCCGCGGGCGAAGAGCTCACGGAGACCGAGCAGGAGATGCACGAGTACGCGCACCTCGTGCAGTACGCCGTGATCTTCGACCGCATCTTCCGCTTCGCCATCACCGGCACGCGCGTGCGCAACTACGACGCGGTGGGCGGCCAGCTCCTGTTCGCGTGGCTGCACCAGCGCGGCGTGCTGCACTGGACCGACACGGCGCTCGCCTTCGACTGGGAGAACGTGCCGGACGCCGTCGTGGCGCTCGGTGACGCGATCGACGACCTGTACTGGCACTCGATCGACCGCCCCAAGGTCGCGCACTGGCTCGCCGCCTACGAGCTGGTCCGCAGCACGCTGACGCCGCACCCCGCGTCGCAGTGGGCCCGCGGACTGTCGGACGAGATCCTCGCCGGGGCACCGAAGGGCTACACGGACGCGGTCCTGGACGACGAGTTCCCGCTGTCGATGTTCTTCGAGACGCTCGACAAGAAGATGAAGCCGGTCATCGAGTCGACGGTCGGCATCCGCGGCACGGACGACTGATCCGCACCGCTCCGTTGTGACGCTGGGGCGCACCACCTCTGCGGCCGGAGACCCGGATCCCGGGTCCGGCCGCAGAGGCATCTCCGACCGAGAGGACACCGCATGACGACGCCGACGAGCCGGGAAGCGCAGGGCCGCGTGGTCGTGCTGGCGGGGGCCACGAGCGCAGCGGGACTGGCGGCGACGAGGGCCTTGCGCGATGCCGGCGCCCGGGTGGTCGCCACCGGCCGTACGTCCGAGCGACTACGCGCCCTGGCCGAGGCGGGCGCCGAGACGGCGGTCGCCGACGCGACCTCCCTCGCCGACATGACGGCGCTCGCCGGGCGGCTCGAGACGGTCGATGCGGTCGTGCCCCTCGTGGGCGGCTGGCGAGGTGGAGGCGGACTCGCCGGGCAGACCGACGAGGACTTCGCGGCGCTGCTCCCGGCGCTGGAAGCGGTGCGGGCGACGAGCCGGGCCTTCGACGGCCGTCTCCGCGCCTCGGCCGCCGGACGGTTCGCGATCGTGTCGTCCACCGCCGTCGCACGGCCCCTCGCCGGCGGAGCGAACTACGCAGCGGTCAAGGCGGCGAGCGAGGCCTGGACCCGTGCCGTCGCCCAGGGGTACGCCAAGATCGCCCGCGAAGCCGACGAACCGCTGCGCGCCGCTGCCGTCGTGTTCCGCGCCAAGGCGCTCGATCCCGATGCCCTCGCCGCGCGTCTCGTCGGGCTCTGGGACACCAGCGCCGCCGACCTCAACGACCGCGTGCTCGACCTGGGCTGAGTCCCGGTCCGCGCCGTCACCGGGACTCGGGCGGTATCCCGGGGACGATCGGCGGGGCGTCGCGATGCGTGTCCGGCCTGTCCTTCGCCCCTTCCGCGTCGTCGACGGCGGAATCCTGAGCCTGCGCCTCCTCCGGTGCCGGATCCGGGGCGGTGGCGTACAGCTCGGTGAGGGTGCGGTACGACCGGGTGAAGAAGGCCAGGCTCGCGGCGACCACCATGATCAGCCCCGCGAAGAGGCAGATCAGTGCGATGCCCCGCGCCTCGCCTTCGCCGAGGAGCCACCCCCACTGCCGCTGCCCCTGCGCGCTGTCCATGTACGGGATCACGAGGAACTCGGCGATCGGGGCGATGAGGAAGGCGGTGATCGGAGCCGCCGCCGCTTCCATCGCGGCCGCAGTACCGAACACCCGTCCCTGGCGCGCGAACGGCACGACCTTCTGGATCACGGTCTGCTCCGCGGCCTCGACGGGAGGCACGAGCGCCATGTACACCCACATGCCGAGGACGTACAGCGGCCACCACTCGCGCAGCATGAAGATCGCGCCGAGGAGCCCCATCGCGATCACGACGAGGAGCATCGTGCGGACGGGCTTCCTGCCGAGGCCGAACTTGGCCACCAGTCCCCCGCCGATGAGGAAACCTGTCGAGGCGAAGGCCAGGGCGAACCCCCACATCTGCGCGTCGAACAGCGTGAGTCCGTACGGATCCATGAGCGCCATGTAGACGCCGCCGATGAGGTTGTTGAAGGTCGAGAAGACGATGAGCGCGAACAGTCCGGGCGCCTGGCGGATCGCCTGGACGCTGCCGCGGAAGTCGACGGCGCTCTTCGCCTCCGGATCGACCTCGGGCTCCGCCTCCGGTATCCGGATGAACAGCAGGTGCGCGAACGTGAGGGCCATCGCCGCGATCGCGATTCCCAGCGTCCACCCCATGCCGAGGAAGCCGATCGACAGGCCGGAGAAGACGCTCGTGACGAGGAACGCGATCCCCTGCACGGTGCCGACGAGACCGTTGGCGTTGGCCCGTTTCTCCTCCGGCACCAGCAGCGTCACCGTCGTGGACAGCGCGATGTTGCGGAGCTGCTCGATCACCCCGCCGAACAGGATGACGCCGGAGAAGAGCCAGAACCACGGTCCACCGAGGTCGAGCAGGGAGGCCTCGGGCTGCCAGAGGTAGAGCACGCCCGCGACGAGGAACGCCGCCGCGGAGATGACGCTCGACAGCAGCATGACGCGGTGCTTGCGGTGCCGGTCGACGATGGTGCCGAACATCATCGCGAAGAACGCGACGAACAGCATGTACGCACCACCGATGATGCCCGTGGCCAGCACGGACCGGGTCTCGATGTAGACCCAGAACGTGAGGGCGAACCACAGGAAGCTCGTCGTGACGTTGGCGATCAACGTGTTGACGAGGACGTTCGCGAAAGCGGTCTTCGCCGCGCTGCGCTCCATGGGTTCGAGGGTAGAGCGGGCTTCCGACATCCGGTAGGGGAAGGCGATTAGGCTTGTCCGGTGAGCATCCCGCACGACCCCGCCATCCGGGGCTTCGCCAGTGACAACTACTCCGGCATCCACCCCGAGGTCCTGGCGGCCCTCGCGGCCGCGAACGGGGGCCACCAGGTGGCCTACGGCGAGGACGCCTACACCGCCCGCCTGCAGGAGGTGTTCCAGGCGCACTTCGGCGACACCGCCGCGGCGTACCCGGTGTTCAACGGCACCGGGGCGAACGTCACCGGCCTGCAGTCGATGCTGCCGCGCTGGGGTGCCGTGATCGCGGCCTCGACCGCCCATATCAACGTCGACGAAGGCGGAGCGCCCGAGAAGATCGGCGGCTTCAAGCTCCTCACAGTCCCCACCGACGACGGCAAGCTCACCCCCGACCTCATCGACCGCGAGGCCTGGGGCTGGGGCGACGAGCACCGCGCGCAGCCGCTGGTGGTCTCGATCACGCAGTCCACCGAGCTCGGCACGCTGTACACGGCGGAGGAGATCCGCACGATCGCCGATCACGTCCACGCGCGCGGCATGAAGCTCCACGTCGACGGCGCGCGCCTGTCGAACGCGGCCGCCGCCCTCGACCTCCCGCTGCGGGCGTTCACGACCGACGTCGGGGTGGACGTGCTGACCTTCGGCGGCACGAAGAACGGCGCGATGCTCGGCGAGGCCATCGTCGTGCTGAACCCGGAGGCCGCCGTCGGCCTCAACTACGCGCGCAAGTTCAACATGCAGCTCTCGTCGAAGATGCGGTTCGTCTCGGCGCAGCTCATCGCCCTGCTCGACGGCGACCTGTGGCTGCGCAACGCCCGGCACGCCAACGCCATGGCGGCCCGGCTCCGCGGGCGGATCGAGGACGGTCTCGCCGACGGGTCGATCGTCGGAGTGGAGTTCACGCAGCCGACGCAGGCGAACGGCGTGTTCGCGACTCTGCCGGAGGGCGTCGCCGATCAGCTCCGCGACGTGTTCCGCTTCTACGACTGGGACGCCGCGCGCCGCGAGGTGCGCTGGATGTGCGGCTTCGACACCGAGGAGTCCGACGTGGACGCCTTCGTCGACGCCCTCGCCCGCCTCACGCGCCCCTGACACCCCGGGTTCGCGTCGAGACCCCGGGGTGCTCGCGCGTCTACGCCGGGGTGTGGGCGCGAAACCGGGGTCTCGGCGGGAGAAGGTCGCCTAGCGCTTCGACTTGCGGTAGCCGGCCTTGACGGCGGCGCTCTCCGTGGAGAAGCACGCCTCCGGCTTCGTCTTCGCGTAGTACGCCCCGCTCCGCACGTGATAGATCATCGACTGCGCGTTGCCCTTGATGGGAGCCCACGCGGGGCAGTTCCAGGTCGAGATCGGCGTGGTGCGCCCCGGATAGACGACGGCGGCCGTCCGAGCCGATGTGCGCGCGGCGGAGATGTAGCCGCTCTTCGTGCCGGTGACCCGGACCGTGATCCTCGCCTTCACCATCGCCGGGGTGACGACGAGTGTCGAGCCGGTCGCACGGGAGATCGCCCGCCCGTTCATGTACCACTGGTAGCTCAGCCGGGTGCCGCTCGTCCAGGTGTACGGGACGGCCGTGAGGCGGGAGCCCACAATCGCGGATCCGGTGATCCGGGGCGTCGGTGCGGACAGGATCCCCTTCACCGCGGCCGTCGGCTTCGAGCGCCGTGATGCGGCGGCGTATCCGGCTTTGGTCCCGGAGACGACGACGGTCACCGTCTTCACGGCCGCCGACGACGGAAGCGTGAACGAGGCCGCGGTGGCTCGTGCGACAGCGGCACCGTTGATGTACCACTGATACGTCAGCCGTGTTCCCGCCGTCCAGGTTCCGGTCCTGACCTTGAGGTTCTGCCCGACGGTGGGCGTGCCGGTGATCGACGGTGTCGGGGCGACGAGCGGGCGGAGCACCGCGGCCGTCGCAGCCGAGGCGACCGTCGCCGACGCGAAGGCGGCCTTCTTCCCGGTCACCTGAACGGTGATGCGCGTCCCCGCGTGCGCCGTCGTCAGCGCGAGGGAGGAGGCCGTCGCCTTGGCGATCGCCTTTCCGTTCGCGTACCACTGGTAGCTGAGCGCGGCACCCGCGGTCCAGGCCCCCGGAAGCGCTCGAAGGGTCTGTCCGACGACCGGCGTACCGCTGATCGTGGGTACCGAGGTCTCCATGCGGTGCAGCGCCTCGAGTGCGGCATCGATCCCCGGCCGCGCCTCCCCTGCAGCCAGCACGAGCGGCCGCGCCTTCTCGAATCGAGGTGCGTCCTGCCACCACTCCGAGACCGCGCCCGCGACCGACGATACGAAGGCGACGCGATACTCGCCCGCCGGCAGCCCTCCGACCGCGAACGTACCGGCGTCCGTCACGACGTTGGCGGCGGCGACCGCGGCTCCGGCTCCGGCCGCCGGGTAGACGGCGACGACGACCCGCTGCCCGGTGATGTCCACGCCGGTCGGCGCGGTGACGCGCCCGGAGACGAGGGCGGAGCGCTCGAGCACCACGTCGCGCACGAACCCGTCGGGCCCCACAGACACGACCTCGCCGGCCTGCGGGCCCCCCTGATCGAAGACTGCGCGTCCCTCCGACACCACACCGAGGACGACGTCGCCCTGCGGGACGCGCAGAGAGTACGACCCGTCTGTCACACCGACGGCCGCGAGCGGGGAACCGGCATCCGCCCCGGGCGCATAGGCCGCGACGAAGGTCCGTCCCGTGCTCAGATCGATGCCGTCCGGGAACGTGACCTGTCCGAAGACGACGGCGGTGCCGTCCGGGTCCGTCTCACCGGGAGCGGCGGCGATCTCCGCGGCCGCTTCCACTGCCGTGGGAAGCGCTTCGGCGACCCCGGGGAAGGCCGGGTCGGACGCCGTCGCCGCGCCGGCGGGGGCCGCGACGAAGACGAGCCCGGAGGCGAGGAGCGCGGCGGCGACCGTGACGGCCAGCGCGCGGAGGGTGCGGAGAGGAGCGGCGAACGCCATGAGCATCCTTCGGGACGGACGCGGTCGACGACCGCGCGGATCAGGGCGTTCTGAACAGATCACCTTCGTCATGAATACCGCTCCCGCGCTCCGAGGACAAGCTCGGATTCCTGCGCCATTCGCCGAGACCCCGCGCCGCCGTCGAAACCCCGCGTTCCGCACGGGTCAAGCCCGGGGTCTCGACGCGAAGCCGGGGTCTCGGCGGGGAGGGCGCGAAGGGGTCAGCGGAGGAGGCCGAGGCTGGCGAGCGCGTGCCGGATGAGGGTGCCGCGGCCGCCCTCCATCTCGGCGGCGACGGCATCGGAGGCCGCGGCCTCCGGGGAGAACCACGTCACCTCCAGCGCGTCCTGACGCGGCTCGCACGTGCCGGTCACAGGCACCACGAAGGCGAGGGAGACGGCGTGCTGACGGTCGTCGTGGTACGCGCTCACTCCCGGGATCGGGAAGTACTCGGCCACCGTGAACGGCAGGGGCTGCGGCGGCAGGAGCGGAAACGCCATGGGTCCGAGGTCGTTCTCGACATGACGGAACAGCGCGTCGCGGATCGTCTCTCCGAAGCGCACGCGGCCCGACACGATCGTGCGCGTGATCTCGCCGAGCGGGGTGGAACGCAGCAGCACACCGATCTCGGTGACCTGGCCGGAGCCGTCCGTGCGCACGGGGATCGCCTCGACGTAGAGCATCGGAAGGTGGCGCCGCGCCTCCTCCAGCTCGACGTCGCTCAGCCAGCCGGGGTTCGCGTCCGGGCTCGGCGGGTTCGCGTCGCGGAACGAACCGAGGCCCTCGTCGTCGGGCTCCGGCTCCGGATCGGGTGTGCGCACCGCCATGCCTCCTTTCTACCAGCCGTCCTCGTCGATGGGGAGCACCGGCGCGAGCCCTGGCAGGATGACGGTGTGACCGAGAACCTGACGATCGACGCTGCCGCGACGCGCTGGTCGCCCCCTGACCCCGCCGGGCTCCCGCTGCTCGTCCTGCTGCACGGCTACGGCGCCGACGAGCACGACCTCTTCGGCCTCGTCCCGTATTTGCCCTCCGGCATCGCCGTGGCCTCGGTCGCCGCTCCGCTCGCCCCGCCGTGGCCGACCCCCGGTCGCTCCTGGTACCCGATCGAGGGGCTCGACGGACGCAGCTCCGCCGCCGTCACCCTCGCGGCCGAGGCGTTCCTGCGCTGGCTCGACGAGGCCGCGGCGGACGCGCCGTCGGTGGCGCTGCTCGGGTTCTCCCAGGGTGCCGCGGTATCCCTCCAAGCCCTGCGGCTCGCGCCCGAGCGGTTCGGTGCGGTCGTCGCACTGAGCGGGTACGCCGCCCCGGACGCCCTTCCCCAGGACGAGCATCTGGCGGAGGTCAGCCCTCCGGTGTTCTGGGGCCGCGGCACGCACGACGACGTCATCCCCGCACCGCTGATCGCCCACACGGCGCAATGGCTCCCCGCGCACACGACCCTCTCCGGTCGCGTCTACAGCGGCCTCACCCACAGCATCTCCGAGGAGGAGCTCGGCGACGTCCACCGCTTCCTCACGACCTGGGTCGCGGGGATCGACGCGGATCAGGCGGAGGGGCCTCGGCCGTCCTGAGTGTCGTCGCCGCAGTCCGGGTCGTCGACGGCGTCGGCGCCGTCCGACCCTTTCTCGACGCTGCCTCCCGATCCGCGGAAGGCCACGGACAGCGCGATGCCGATGGCGACGCCGAAGACGAGGCCGAGCGCCCAGTTCTGCAACGCGACGCCCATGGAGACACCGATGGCCATGCCGACCGCGAGACCGATGCCGAGGCCGGTCCTGGCGCGCATCTCCTCCGGGCTGGGGTTCCGATCGTCTGCCATGCCTCCACGGTAGAAGCTCGCGAGCGCCCCCGCATCCCCCGCGCGACGGACCCGCGACACGCCCGGGAGTTGCACGACGCGACACGCCCGGGTATCGTCGTGGCGTCCTGTCCGCCGTGTCTGGAAGTCCTTTGATCTGAATCGTCGCCTCCGCGCCCCTCTTCTCGCGCGCTGACCCGACGATCGCCGACTCCCCGGCAGACGCCCTCCTCCGCTTCCGTGACTCCACGGCCCGGCAGGGGCTCGGTGTCAGTGCACCCTCGCACTCGACAGGAGACACCCCATGTCACACCCCTCTTCCTCGCACGCCTCGGTCGTCCTCGACCGGCTCTCCTTCACCTGGCCGGACGGCACGGTCGCGCTCGACGGCGTCTCCGGAGCCTTCGGTGCCGGGCGCACGGGCCTCGTCGGCCGCAACGGCGCCGGCAAGTCCACCCTGCTCCGACTGATCGCCGGGGAACTCGAGCCCACTTCCGGATCCCTCAACACCTCGGGCGAGGTCGCCTTCCTCCCCCAGCAGCTCACGCTCGACGTGGACCGCCGGGTGTCCGACCTCCTCGGAGTGACGGCGGCCCTCGACGCCGTGCGCGCCATCACGGCGGGCGACGTCGACCCGGCGCACTTCGACGCGGTCGGCGACGACTGGGACATCGAGGCACGGGCGGAGGCTTCCCTCGCGGAGGCCGGGCTCGTCCCCGCGTTCCTCGACCGCACGGTCGGCGAATTGTCCGGCGGGGAGGCCGTGCTCGTCGCGATCGCCGGGATCCGGCTGCGGCGGGCACCCATCACGCTCCTCGACGAACCGACGAACAACCTCGATCGCGACGCCAGGGCCACCCTCGCCGCGATGGTGCAGTCGTGGAAGGGCACGCTCATCGTCGTGAGCCACGACCTCGCACTGCTCGAGCTCATGGACGACACCGCCGAGCTCTACGGACGGAACCTCTCTGTGTTCGGCGGGCCGTACTCCGAATGGCGCGCGTGGCTGGATGCGGAACAGGACGCGGCGAAGCAGGCCGAGGTCGCCGCCGCCCAGGTGCTCCGCAAGGAGAAGCGGCAGCGGATCGAAGCCGAGGTCAAGCTCGCTCACCGGGCCCGCACCGCCAAGAAGGCCGAGGTCGAGAAGCGCGTTCCGAAGATCATCGCGCACGGTCGGAAGATGGCCGCCGAGGTGTCCGCAGGGAAGCTGCGCACCGAGGTCGGCGCGAAGGAGGACGCGGCACGTGCGGCACACGATGCGGCGGGACGGCGGGTGCGGTCCGACGCGTCGATGAAGATCGAGCTTCCGGATCCCGACGTGTCGCGGAGCCGGCGGATCGCCGAGCTGAGCGGGCCCGAGCGGTCGTGGGTGATCCAGGGGCCGGAGCGCGTGGCCCTCGTCGGACGCAACGGCGCCGGCAAGACGACCCTGCTGGAGCGGCTGGTCGACGGGGCCGTGCACAACTCAGGAGAAGAGGCGCCGGAACGTCCGAATCCGACGCCGGAGGCGGAGATCGGGCGCGATCTCCTGAGTTGTGAACGGCAGGAGCTCCGGGCGGAGGCGCTCACTGACCGGATCGGCTACCTCCCGCAGCGCGTCGACGGTCTCGACGAGAGCCTCTCCGTCTTCGCGAACGTCGCCGCCGCGGCACCGCAGGTCCCGGAGAAGGAGCTCCGCAACCGGCTCGCACGGTTCCTCATCCGGGGCGGGACGGCCGACCGCCCGGTGTCCGCGCTGTCCGGCGGGGAGAGGTTCCGGGTCGCTCTGGCCCGGCTGCTCCTCACGGATCCGGCTCCGCACCTCGTCGTCCTCGACGAGCCGACGAACAACCTCGACCTCGACACGGTCGACCAGCTCGTCGAGGCACTGCGGGCCTACCGCGGCGCGGTGCTCGTGGTGAGTCACGACGACGCCTTCCTCGACCGGCTCGACCTCGACCTCACGCTCGAGATCGACGCGGACGGCGTGCTGCAGGAGGTCGTGTGACCTCGTCACCCGTTCCGTCTGCACGACCCATGTCCGCCCGCACGACCGGAACCACGGTTCGGTCGTGGGGGCGGTACCGGGTCGTGCGGGCGGGAGAGCCGGGTGTCAAGGTCCGAGCCGGATGTCGGTGGGGTCGGGAATGATGGAGGCATGAGCGACGTGCTCGACCGCTTCGCCCCGGCCACACAGGACTGGTTCCGGGGTGCCTTCACCGCACCCACACCGGCCCAGGCGGGCGCGTGGGAGGCGATCTCCGCCGGCAAGCATGCCCTCGTCGTGGCGCCGACAGGATCCGGCAAGACGCTGTCGGCGTTCCTCTGGGCCATCGACAGCGTGTTCCGCGAGCGCGCCGACGCGCCGGAGGAGCCGAAGAAGGACGGGTCCCGGACGCGGATCCTCTACATCTCCCCGCTCAAGGCCCTCGGCGTGGACGTGGAGCGCAACCTGCGTTCGCCGCTCATCGGCATCGGGCAGTCCGCCCGGCGGCTCGGCCTCACCGCCCCCGGCATCACGGTGGGCGTCCGCTCGGGCGACACGACATCGAGCGATCGGCGCAAGCTCGTGTCCGATCCGCCCGACATCCTCATCACCACGCCCGAGTCGCTGTACCTGATGCTCACGAGCAGGGCGGGCGAGACGCTGCGCGACGTGCACACCGTCATCATCGACGAGGTTCACGCCGTCGCCGCCACCAAGCGCGGCGCGCACCTCGCGGTGAGCCTGGAGCGCCTCGACGCCCTCCGTCGCTCCCACGGCGCGGAGACCGCAGCGCAGCGGATCGGCCTGTCCGCCACCGTGCGCCCCATCGACGAGGTGGCGCGCTTCCTCGGCGGCGGTGATCCGGTCGAGATCGTCGCCCCGCCGGCATCGAAGACCTTCGAGCTCGGCGTCGTCGTGCCGATGGACGACATGACCAACCCGCCGCCGCCACCCGGGGCCCCGCCGGAGGCGCCGGGCATCGACGCGGAGTACACCGAGGTCACCGGGTCGGTGTGGCCGCACGTCGAGGAGGCGATCGTCGACCGTATCCTCCAGAACAACTCGACCATCGTCTTCGCGAACTCCCGCCGCCTCGCCGAACGGCTGACCGGACGGCTGAACGAGATCTACGCGGAGCGGATCGGGGTCGCGCTTCCGGAGCCGACCGTGCCCGCTGCGATGATGGCGCAGGCCGGGACCACCGCGGGCGCCGATCCAGTGCTCGCCAAGGCCCACCACGGCTCGGTGTCGAAAGAGCAGCGTGCGCAGGTCGAGGAGGAGCTGAAGTCGGGCGTGCTCCGGTGCGTCGTCGCCACGAGCAGCTTGGAGCTCGGCATCGACATGGGTGCCGTCGACCTCGTGATCCAGGTGGAGGCGCCGCCGTCCGCGGCCTCCGGACTCCAGCGCGTGGGTCGCGCCGGGCATCAGGTCGGCGAGATCAGCCGCGCGGCCCTGTTCCCCAAGCACCGCGGCGACGTGCTGCACACCGCGATCGTGACGGAGCGGATGCTGGCGGGGAAGATCGAGGCGATCCAGGTGCCGCGGAATCCGCTCGACATCCTCGCCCAGCAGACCGTCGCGGCCAGCGCCCTCGGCGCCATCAGCGTCGAGGAGTGGTTCGAGACCGTCCGCCGTTCCGCCCCCTTCCAGTCACTCCCCCGTTCCGCCTACGAGGCCACGCTCGACCTGCTGGCCGGCCGTTTCCCCTCCGACGAGTTCGCCGAGCTGCGGCCGCGACTCGTCTGGGATCGCGATGCCGGCACGCTCACCGGCCGCCCGGGCGCACAGCGGATCGCGGTCACCAGCGGCGGCACCATCCCCGACCGCGGGCTCTTCGGCGTCTTCGTGGCGGGCGAGTCCACGGGCGCCCGAGTGGGCGAGCTCGACGAGGAGATGGTCTACGAGTCCCGCGTCGGCGACGTGTTCACCCTGGGGACCACGAGCTGGCGCATCGCCGAGATCACCCACGACCGGGTCAACGTCATCCCCGCCTACGGCCAGCCGGGAAAGGTCCCGTTCTGGCACGGCGACGGCATCGGGCGTCCGTTCGAGCTGGGCGAGGCACTGGGGGCGTTCTCCCGCGAGGTGTCCGCGGCGAAGCCGGAGAAGGCGGAGCAGCGCCTCATCGCCGCCGGACTCGACGAACAGGCGCGCGCGAACCTCCTCGCCCACCTCTCCGAGCAGCGGGAGGCCACGGGCACCCTGCCGACGGACCGCACGCTGACCGTCGAGCGCGGACACGACGAGGTCGGCGACTGGCGCGTCATCCTCCATTCCCCGTACGGCATGAAGGTGCATGCGCCGTGGGCGCTGGCGATCAACGCACGGGTGCGAGAGCGCCTCGGCGTCGAGGGCTCCGCGGTGGCGAGCGACGACGGCATCATCGTCCGCCTCCCCGACGCCGAGTCGGAACCGCCCGGCGCGGAGCTGTTCGTCTTCGATCCGGATGAGCTCGAACAGCTCGTCACGCAGGAGGTCGGCGGCTCGGCGCTCTTCGCTTCCCGGTTCCGCGAGTGCGCCGCGCGGGCCCTGCTCATGCCGCGCACGAACCCCAACCGCCGGACGCCGCTGTGGCAGCAGCGCCAGCGCTCGGCGCAACTCCTGGAGGTCGCACGCCGGCATCCCACCTTCCCCGTCATCCTGGAGACCCTGCGCGAGGTGCTGCAGGACGTCTACGATCTGCCGTCGCTGCGCAAGCTCGCGACGAGCATCGCCGACCGCCGCATCCGCCTCGTCGAGACGCAGCCGGGGCAGCCGTCGCCCTTCGCGCGCGACCTCCTCTTCGGCTACGTCGGGGCGTTCATGTACGAGGGCGACTCACCGCTCGCGGAACGCCGCGCCGCCGCTCTCTCCGTCGACCCGGCGCTGCTGGGCGAGCTGCTGGGCACGGTCGAGCTGCGCGAGCTCCTCGACCCCGACGTCATCGCCCAGTTCGAGCGCGAGGCCCAGCGGCTCGATCCGGAACGCCGGGCGCGCGGCCTGGAGGGCGTCGCCGACCTGCTCCGGCTGCTCGGCCCGCTCGATGCCGACGAGGTCGCCGCGCGCCTCGATCCCGACTCCACCGCCGGGGCGACCGCGGCGGCACTGCTCGACGACCTCGTGACCGCGCGGCGGGCCATCCCGGTCACGATCGCCGGGGTGTCCAGGGTCGCCGCGATCGAAGACGCAGGGCGCCTGCGAGATGCGCTCGGGGCCGCCCTGCCGACCGGCATCCCCGTCGCGTTCCTCGAGCCCCTGGCGGATCCCCTCGGCGACCTCGTGGCCCGTCATGCCCGCACCCACGGCCCCTTCACGACCACGGCCGTCGCCGAGCGGTTCGGCCTCGGCGCCGCCGTCGCCCGGCACACCCTGCAGCGCCTGGAGACGAACGGCCGCCTCACGAGCGGGTACTTCCTCCCCACCGCGGCCGGCAGCGGCGACGACCTCGAGTGGTGCGACACCGAGGTCCTGCGGCGGCTGCGGATGCGGTCGCTCGCGGCGATCCGCGGATCCGTCGAACCCGTCTCGCCCGAGGCGTACGCGCGATTCCTTCCGGACTGGCAGCATCTCGGTCGCCCCCTGGAGGGCATCGACGGCGTGCTCACGGTGATCGAGCAGTTCGCCGGCGTCCCGATCCCGGCCAGCGCCTGGGAGTCGCTCGTCCTGCCATCGCGGGTGCGCGACTACTCCCCGGCGATGCTCGACGAGCTCACGGCCGCGGGCGAGGTGATCTGGTCCGGACACGGCACGCTCCCCGGGCGTGACGGGTGGGTCTCGCTGCACCCCGCCGATCTCGCCCCGTTCACGCTGCCCGATCCGGACGCGGAGATCGCCGCGGAGTCGCTCGAAGCGCGCCTCCTCGCGGCCCTCGCGGCGGGCGGCGCCTACTTCGCGGCGCAGCTCAAGGAGATGACCGGCGCCGAGAACGAGCAGTCCGTGCTGGAGGCGCTGTGGTCTCTGACCTGGTCGGGGCATGTGACGAACGACACGTTCGCGCCGATCCGCTCGCTGCTGACCGGCGGCTCCCAGGCCCATAAGGTCAAGCGCCGTGCTCCGCGTGCGCGCACCTATCGCGGCATGTCCCTCACGCGCACGGCTCCTCGACCGACCTCGATCGGCGGACGCTGGTCGTTGCTCCCCGAGGTCGAGACCGACCCGGCGCGCCGCGCGACCGTCACCGCCGGCCTGCTCCTCGACCGGTATGGCGTCGTCACCCGCGGGGCCGTGCAGTCGGAGGGCGTGCCAGGCGGGTTCGCGCAGGCATACCGTGTGCTGGCCGGGTTCGAGGAGGCGGGGCACTGCCGCCGCGGCTACGTGATCGAGAAGCTCGGCGCCGCACAGTTCGCGGCATCGGCCACGGTCGACCGTCTGCGGACCTACGCCGGTCTCGCCGATCCGCCGCCGCGGAAGGCCGTCACCCTGGCGGCCACCGACCCCGCGAACCCCTACGGCGCGGCGCTCGGGTGGCCGAAGCTCGAGGGCGTCTCGCATCGCCCGGGGCGCAAGGCCGGCGGGCTCGTGGTGCTCGTCGACGGCGCGCTCGTTCTGTCGCTCGAGCGCGGCGGACGGACCGTGCTGTGCTTCACGGACGACGAGGAGGTGCTGCAGGCCGCCGCCGCCGACCTCGCGACGACAGCCAGGGACCGCCGCCTCGACACCCTGACCGTCGAGAAGGTGAACGGCGAGGGGGTGTACGGCACGATCCTCGGGCGGGCTCTGCAGGAGGCGGGCTTCGTGCAGACGCCGCGCGGCTTCACCCTCCGCAAGGCCGTCTGACCCGGCCTCACCACGACCACCACCGATCCACCCCTACCCTGGAGCCATGATTCGAGAGTTCGCCGCCGGCGTCCGCACCCTGTTCCGCGGGTTCGGCGTGTGGCGCACCCGTCCGGGGCTGATGGCGCTCGGACTCGTCCCCGCGATCATCGCGCTCGTCCTCCTCGCCGCCGTCCTCGTGCCGCTGATCCTGTCGATGCCCTCGCTGACAGCCTGGCTCACCCCGTTCGCCGACGGCTGGGTGGAGCCCTGGCGCGGCGTCCTGCGGACCGCGGTCGGCCTCGTCGTGGTCGCCGCCGCACTCGCTCTGGCCAGCTCCGTGTTCAGCGCTCTCACCCTCACGATCGGCGACCCGTTCTACCAGCGCATCTGGCACGCCGTCGAGAAGGACCTCGGCGACCCGCCTCCTGCGGATGGCGGCAGCTTCTGGACGACCGTCGGCGAGGGTCTCCGGCTCGTCGTGCTCGGCATCCTGATCGCGCTCCTCGTGCTCCTCATCGGCCTGGTGCCCGGCGTCGGCGGTGTCCTCGGAGCGGTCTCCGGTGTCGTCCTCACGGGCCGCCTGCTGGCGCGGGAGCTGACCGGTCGCGCCTTCGACGCCCGTGACCTCAGCCCCGCCGCCCGGGCCGCGCTGTTCTCCGGCAGTCGCGCCCGCGTGCTGGGCTTCGGCGTCGCGACCCAGCTGTGCTTCCTGATCCCCGGGGGTGCCGTCGCCGTGATGCCGGCCGCGGTCGCGGGGAGCACGATGCTGGCGCGAGACATGCAGGCACGCACCCCACTCGCCGCCGTCCAGCCGACGGCGAGTGCGGCCGTGCCGCACGACCGCACACCCGGGATCGCCTGATGCCCGAGGGCGATACCGTCTTCCGCACCGCACGCCGCCTGGACGAGGCCCTCGCCGGCGGGCAGGTCACGCGCTTCGACCTCCGCGTTCCGCGCTTCGCGACCCTCGATCTGACCGGCCAGCGGGTGCAGGGCGCCGTCCCCCGCGGGAAGCACCTGCTGCTGCGGATCGGCGAGAGCACGCTGCATTCGCATCTGCGCATGGACGGTGCGTGGTTCGTGTACCGGCCCGGTGAGAAGTGGCGGCATCCCGCGTTCAAGGTGCGGGCGATCGTCGGCACGGCCGAACGCGAGGCCGTGGGCGTGGACATCGCCGAAGTCGAGGTCGTCCCCACCCGCGACGAGGACGACCTCGTCGGCTACCTCGGCCCCGACCCGCTCGCGGCCGACTGGGACCCGATCGAGGCCGCACGGCGGCTCGGCACCGACACCCGGGCCATCCACGTCGCCCTGCTCGATCAGCGCAACGTCGCGGGGTTCGGCAACGAGTACGCGGCAGAACTCCTGTTCCTCCGGGGAATCCTGCCGACCACGCCGACTCCCGAGGTCGACGTGGCCGCCCTCCTCGACCTGGGCGTGCGGACCATCCGCGCGAACCGCGACCGCCGCAATCGCACCTTCACCGGCATCGACCGCCCGGGACAGTCCACGTGGGTCTACGGACGCGCCGGACGCCCCTGCCGACGCTGCGGAACGCTCATCCGTCGCGGGGAGCTGGGGGCGGATCCGACCCGTGAGCGGATCACGTTCTGGTGCCCTCGGTGCCAGCGCTGAGCGGTATCCATCCGCGGGAATGAATCTCCCCCTCTCGTGGTTGTTGATATATCCGGAGAACTCCGGAGCACGGGAGGAATCGTGGGCAAGAACTACGTCGACATCGAGAACGACCACGGAGCGACGCTGCGGTACCGCAAGCACGCCAACGGTCGCGGTCTCGTCGCGCATGGCGCCAAGGTGCATCCGAAGGCGCACATCGAGGCGGGGGCCTACATCGAACCGGGAGCACGCGTCGGAGCGGGGGCCATCGTCGCCCGCGGTGCGTGGGTGGACGAGGACGCCGTGATCGGCGAGGGCGCGTACATCGACGCCCACGCGCACGTCGGCCAGGGCGCGGCGGTCGGCGACCACGCGCACGTCGGGGTCCGCACCGACATCGGGGCCGGGGCCCGCATCGTGCGGGGCGCCCGCATCGGCGACGACGAAACGGTCGCGGCGGGGCTCACCGTCGCCACCGATCAGAAGGGTCTCTGGCTGGCGGCCTGACCGCTCTCAGAGCAGGCGCCGCTCCGACGCCCACGCGGTGAGCTCGTGGCGGGAGGAGAGCTGCAGCTTGCGCAGCACCGACGACACGTGCGTCTCGACGGTCTTGATCGAGATGAAGAGGGCGGTGGCGACCTCCTTGTACGCGTAGCCGCGGGCGATCAACCGCATCACCTCCTGCTCGCGCGAGGAGAGGCGGTCGAGTTCGTCGGTCGCGGTGGCGGTCTCGCCGGCCACGGCGCCGAACGCGTCGAGCACGAATCCCGCGAGCCGCGGCGAGAACACCGCGTCCCCCTCGGCGACGGCGTGCACGGCGGCGCTCACCTCGCCGCCTGACGAGCCCTTCGTGATGTAGCCACGCGCCCCGGCCCGGATGACCCGCACGACATCGGCCGCGGCATCGGAGACGCTGAGGGCCAGGAAGCGCGTGGTCGTCGGTCCCGTCCCTCGGATCACGGCTTCCCCGCCGGTCGCGTCGTCGCCCTCCCCGCCCGGAAGGTGCACATCGAGGAGCACCACGTCGGGCGCCGTCTCCGCGATCACGGCGATCGCCGTGGGCACGTCTGCGGCCTCCCCCACGACCTCCACGCTCGCATCGAGGTCGGCCCGCAGGCCTGAGCGGAAGATGGAGTGGTCGTCGACGATCACGACGCGGAGGCGGTCAGCCACGGGGCTCCTGTCGGCCGGCGCCCCGTTCCGGGGACGAGACGGTGGGCAGGCGCAGATGCACCTCGGTACCGGCGTCGTCGCTGCGCACCGAACCCGTGCCACCCGCGCGACGCAGGCGCCCGATGATCGACTCCCGCACGCCCAGACGGTCGCCCGGCACCTCGTCGAGCCGGAATCCGGGACCGCGGTCGCGGACGAACACGTCGACGCCGTCGACCCGACCCTCGATGTAGACGGAGATCTCGCCGCCGGCGTGCCGCGCGGCGTTCAGCATCGCCTCGCGCGCCGCGGCGGCCAGCTCGCCGCTCGCCCGCTCCGCCGACAGCCCGGCCGAGACCACATCGATCCGGACCGGGTGGTCGATCTCCAGCGCCGCTGCGTAGTCGCGCAGGTCGGTCGGCAGGTCGCTGTCCGCCGGGGCGTCCCCGTCGTAGAGCCACGCGCGCAGCTCCCGCTCCTGCGCCCGGGCCAGCCGTGCCGCCTCGCTCGATGCCCCGGCCCGGTTCTGGATGAGGGCGAGCGTCTGCAGCACCGAGTCGTGCAGGTGGGCGGCCATCACGCTGCGCTGCTCCTCCCGGATGCGGCGCACGCGCTCTCCGGCCAGCTCCCGCCAGCGCGGAATGAGGGCCGAAGCCACCACCGCGACCAGCCCGGTCAGCGGGAGCAGCACGAGCACGACGCCCGAGCGGGCGATCGGCCACGAGAGGAGCAGGAGGACCACGAGGCCGAGGATGAGCACCGCGAGGATGCGGACGGTGGTGGTGTGCCGGGGGCCGCGCGCCGTGTCTGTGCGATCGATGAGCGTCGCCCACAGCCCGGAGGCGGTCGCGCACAGCGTGGTCCCGCCGACCACCACGGCCGCCGTCCCCGGAGGGATCGAGCCGTTCAGCCAGTCGCTGCCCCCGCGCCACACCACGATGACGAGGGCGCCGACGGCCGCGGGGACCAGCAGGAGCCAGGCGACCGGGAGGCGACGCGTCGGCGCCGTCGTCCCCTCCGTCCACGGCATGAAGGTCCAGCACCAGGCGTACAGGAGCACGCCCGCACCCCCGCAGAGCGTCAGGGCGACGAACAGCGCCCGCACCAGGCCCACGTGCACTCCGAGGTGCCGCGCGAGCCCGGCGCTCACTCCGGTCACGAGAGCGTCGCGGTCGCGGGTCAGCGCCGGACGCACGGTCGCCGGCGCGGGGCCGGGGAGCGTGGAGACGGCGGAGGGCATACCGTCATCCAATCATCCTGTCCCCCGCTCGGGGTCCTCCCCAGCGCGGAATCAGGGTGCGCTCAGGGGATCCCCCCATGGCACCGCGGCGCCGGCGACCGCGAGGATCGACACATGACGATTCCGACCGCTCCGCCGCCGCCCGCCGACCACCAGGCGTCGGCACCGGATGCCCCGCGCCGACCGCGCGGCGCCGACCGCTTCCTGCTGTGGGTGGCCGGCCTCGGCGTCGTCCGCACCGACGGGTGGCTCGGCGGCGTGGCCGCGGGCATCGCGATCCGGCTGCGCATCGATCCGCTGATCGTGCGCGGAATCCTCGTCGTCGCCGCCCTCTTCGGTCTTCCGGCCCTGTTCCTTTATGCGCTCGCCTGGGCCGTACTACCCGACGTCGACGGCCGCGTGCATCTGCGTGATCTGCTGCAGCGCCGGTACGACCCCGTGCAACTCGGCATCCTCGCCCTCGCCGTGATCGGTCTCTTCCCGACGGCCCCGCTCACCGGGCGCCTGTTCGGCCTCGGCTACGACGGCTGGTCGGCACTGTCGACGTTCACCTGGGTGGTCGGGCTCGTGCTCGCCGCCGCCTTGCTCTTCCTCATCGTGCGTGCCGCGCGCCGCACTCCGGGCGCTTCCGCGCCGGATCTGCCGGGGGCTTCCGCAGATCCGGCGGCCCCGGCCGCGTCCGCCCCCCTCGCGGGTTCGGGTCCCGCCACGGGGGCGGACGCCACTCCTTCCCCGGCGGCGGACGCGCCTCCCCCGCTTCCGCTCGCCGACGCCGTCGGGCACGACGTCCTCGCCATCCCCGCGCCTCCGGCCCCCCTGCCACCGGGCACCCAGGACCCCGCCGCGCTGGAGGCCTGGCGCGCCCAGCACGCCGCCTGGAAGGAGCAGGATCAGGCGTGGCGCCGTCAGCAGCAGGATGCGGAGCGCGCCGCACGCGACCAGCTCCGCCGGGAGCGTCAGGCCGAAGCCGCCGTGTTCGCCGCCGAGGCCGCGGAGCGCCGACGCCTCCGCCGCGCATCGAATCCGCGCGCCGGCTTCCCGTTCGTCATGGCCGCGCTCGGACTCGCCATCGTGGTCGGCGCCGGGGTGGGACTCGCCGTCGGTGAAGCCCTCGGCGGCGCGCTGGGGCTGTTGTCCGGCGCACTGGTCCTCGCCCTGGCGATGATCACGGCCGGAGCCCTCCGTCGCCGCAGCGGCGCCCTGGCCTTCCTCACCGTGCTGACGCTGGCCGCGGGTCTTCTCACGGGCTTCCTGTCCACGATGCCCGGTCTCACCCTCGGGTACGCCTCGCTCACGAACAACCAGGAGGCGCACGTCCGACAGCCGTTCGGCGATCTGTACCTGCAGCTCCACCCGCACGACGGCGGCCCCCGCCCCATCGAGATCGAGAAGGGATCGGGGCGGACCGAGATCTTCGTCGACGCCGGCGTGCAGCTGCAGCTCCGCGGCACTGTCGGCGACGCCGTGGAGGTGAGCTGGCTCCGCGTCGATCCGGACGATCCGATGGTCATGGACACCGGCGTCATCTCGACCCGGCCACGGGGCGAGGAGAACGTCCTCACCGCGAACATCTCCGCCGAGGAGGGCAGCCCCTCCACGATCCAGCCCGTGACCATCGACCAGTCGAGCGGCGTCATCGTCGTGACCCTGCAGGAGCCCGAGGAGGGCCAGGAATGAGCACCGAGACCATCACCGCACCGCGGGTGCGCTGGGCATCCATCATCTGGGGCACGACCTTCGCCGCGATCGCCGCGGGGTCGCTGTGGTTCCTCACAGACCCGGATCGCCGTGCCGCGCTGGCCGACGGCGTGGGGACGATGACCCCGGCCACCCTGCTCACGATCGTGCTCCTCACCGCGGGAGCACTGTTCCTCGTGGGCGGTGTCGCCGGGCTGGTCCGCCGGACTCAGCGGAACTCCCCCGCCGAGGACTCGGAGGACCCCGAGTAGCCTGGATCCCATGGCGCACCAGGGACGACGACCCGCGAAAGGCTCCGGCAAGGGCTCACCCGCCCACCGGGGCCGTGCCGCGGGCGGCGGCTCACGCCAGGGGAAGCCGGCTCCGCGCCGCTCACCCCGCGCCGAGAAGGTCGTGTTCGACGCTCCGACCGCCGCACCCGAGGAGCCGCGGACGTTCCGCCTTGGCGCCGTGCCCGGAGCGACGCCGGGCAAGTGGATCGACACGTGGAAGCGGCGCCTGCCCCACGTGGCCCTCGAGCTCGTCGCGATCGAGGTCGCCGCGCAGCGAGAGGCGCTCGACGATCTCGACGCCGCCCTCGTGCGCCTCCCGCTGGACGACGACGCCCTGCACGTCATCCCGCTGTACGACGAGGTCCCCGTCGTCGTGGCCTCGACCGATTCGCACCTGCTCGCGGCGGACGAGCTGACGACCGCCGACCTCGACGGCGAGGTGCTGCACTCCCTGTCCGACGACGTGCTCGGGCCGGTGGAGGTGCCGGGCACCATCCCTGCACGCGTCGGACCCCTGTCGACCGCCGACGCGATCGCCACGGCGGCGACCGGTGTGGGCGTCGTCCTCGTCCCGATGTCACTGGCCCGACTGCACCACCGGAAGGACGCCGACTATCGGGTCCTCGCCGACGGCCCGGTGTCGACCGTGGCCCTCGCCTGGCCGCGCGACCGGACCACACCCGACGTCGAGACGTTCGTCGGGATCGTCCGAGGACGCACCGCGAACTCGTCCCGCTGAGCCGTCGGGCCGGGACGCTCCCCCTCGTTAGAATCGCCTGATGGCCTCGCTTCTCTACGTCTGCGTGCGACCCGAGACCGGGGCGGCGGATGCCGAGCACGCTTCGTTCCGGCGGGCCCTCGGGGTCGACGTGGTCGATCGTCTCGACCTGCTCCACGAGCCGCTGACCGCGGCCCACCTGGATCGATACCGCGGCGTCGTCATCGGCGGTTCGCCGTTCAACGTCACGGACGTCGAGAAGACCCCGGTGCAGCGACGCGTGGAGGCCGATCTGGAGACGCTCGCCCGCGCCGCACGGGAACAGCGGATCGCCGCCTTCTTCACGTGCTTCAGCATCGGGGTGCTCACCCGCCTCCTCGGCGGCGAGGTCGTGACGACCATGCCGGAGGCGGCGAGCGCGACCGTCATCGACACGACGCCGGAGGGCGCCGTCGATCCTGTGTTCGGCCCGTCCGGCCCCGCGCTCACCGTCTTCACCGCGCACAAGGAGAGCGCCGCCACGACTCCGCCGGGAGCCGTGCTGCTCGCCACCAACGCGGCCTGCCCCGTGCAGGCCTACCGGGTGGGCACCCACCTGTACGCCGCGCAGTTCCATCCCGAGCCGACGCCGCGCGACTTCGCCGACCGCATGACGTTCTACCGCACGACGGGGTACTTCGATCCGGCGCAATTCGACGCGGTGCAGCAGGAGGTCCTCGCGGCCTCGGTCACCGAGGGTGCCGCCCTGCTCCGCCGCTTCGCCGAGCTGTTCGGCTGAGCGATACCCGGCGCGTAGAGGTGGCGTCGACGGCAGAATGCAGGGATGAAGTCTGTATGGATCGTGTTCGACGACGAGGATGACGCTGGCATCTACGGCGTCTTCGACAACCGCGAAGACGCGGATGCCTATGCCGATGAGGTCAGTCACATGTCCTCGAATGGTATGAAGATTGCGGATTTTCCGGTGCCATGGCGCCTGACGGACAGGGCCACTCGCATAGAGATCTAACACCGCGCGATGGGTCGGAGCGCATGCGCTAACTCCGACCCGTAGGCAGAATGGCGGACGGACATGAGCTCAGACTGCTGCAACTCGAGTGTGGCGAGGCGGTAGAGGCGGGTGCAGTTTCGGTGACGAGCAGCAGGTGTCCGCGCGACCTCCTTTCGGGGAACCCATCACCGGCGCCAGGCAATGAACCGTGCTGAGATTGATCAGGCGACGGTCGACGCCGAGATGTTCGGCTGAGATCAGGTCGGCGCGTCGCCGCGGAGCAGCGGGATGCGCTCGCGCAGGTAGGCCTCCAGCGGCATGAACCCGCCCGCCTGGCTCCAGCGCACCGACGGCACGCCGTCGATGAGCGCGAGCGGACCGGAGGAGCCTCCGGCATCCACCGCGTCGACGTCGATCACGCTCCAGCCGACGTGCACGACATCCCCCTCATGGAAGCCGCCCCGGAGCGCGAGGGCCCGGCGCTCGGCCCGTGCCCGCGCCGACTCGGCGGTGTATCCCCGACGCCCCGGGTCCGCCGCGCGGAGCACCTCCGCCGTCGCCAGGGCATGCGTGTCGGTGAGCAGGATGACGCCGAGGTGCCAGGCCTCGCCGACACGGACGATCCGCCGCCCGCGCCAGCGCGAGTCCTTCTCCTCGCCGAGGCCCTCGCGGGGTGCGCCGGCGAGCTCCTGCACGGCCTGGGTCAGCAGGGCGGAGGCGGTGGTCACAGCTCCCCCAGCGTGGTCTGGTCGGCGAGGCGCGGGCCCGCGACCTGCGCACGATCGCCCCGCAGCGTCATCCCGATCAGCGGGTACAGGAGCACCGACAGCATGCCCGCCCCGACGAGCGCGGCCGCGGTCCCCGAGTCGAGCATGTCCTGGTCCACGCCGATCGCGGTGACCGCGACGATGATCGGCAGTCCGGTGGCCGCGAGCAGGCCGAGGGCGGCGCGGTCACGCCCGCTGGCGCCCGCCGGGGCGGACAGCTGGGCGGCCGATCCGCGGATCACCAGGAGGGCCAACAGGAACACCGGCACGAGCGACATCGCCGTGGGAGACGTCAGCAGCGCCTGCAGGTCGAAGGTCACGCCCGTGTAGAGGAAGAACACCGGCACGAGGAAGCCGAACGCGAGCCCCTCGATCTTGCTCTCGACCTCGGCCGCGTCCTTCTCGGGTGCCCGCGCCATGATGATGCGCCAGATGGCCCCCGCGACGAAGGCGCCGAGGAGCATGTCCAGGTCGAGCATGACGCTGAGGCCGACGAGGGCCGCGATGAGGAGGATCACGAAGCGCACCCCGAACTGGTCGGAGGTGTGGAGGGTCGCGCGCACGATGCCGTGCAGGCGCCCGTGCGGCACCCGGTGCGCGACGAGGACGGCGAGGCCCGCCAGCACGACGAAGGTCAGCAGCACCGCGGTGGCCAGGGGCGTCGTCCGGGTGCTGAGGAAGATCGAGATCGCGATCAGCGGCAGGAACTCCCCCACGGCGCCGATGGTGCTGATGGCACGGCCGAACGGGGTGTCCAGCTCCTTCGCATCACGCAGGATCGGCATCAGCGTGCCGAGGGCGGTCGAGCTCAACGCGATCCCGATGACGACCATGCCCTCGCCCGGGGCGAAGAAGAATCCGAGCCCGATGCCCAGCAGCACGCTGAGCAGCCAGCCCAGCGACGCCCGGGCCAGGGGCTTCCCGGCCACTTGGCGGAAGTCGATCTCGGAGCCGGCGACGAAGAACAGCACGGCCAGGCCGAAGTCGCTGAGCTTCTCCAGGAGGGGCCCTGGCTCCACCCAGCCGAGCACCGCAGGACCGACGAGGATCCCGAGGACGAGCTCGAACACGACGATCGGCACCCGGACGAGCGGACGGACGCCGCGTGCGAGAAGCGGTGCGGCCACCGCCAGCAGCGGGATCAGCACCAGTCCGACGTCGCTCGCATCCACGGTCTCAGGGTAGCGACGCCGCGGGCGATTCGCTCCCCGCCCGCGCGACACGGCAGAATCGATGCACACCCCGAGGAGCAGCCATGACCCAGCCCGATACCGCCCGACTGCTGATCGCCTGCGACGACCAGCCCGGCATCGTCGCCGCGGTCGCCGGCGTGCTCGCCCGGCACGGGGCGAACATCATCTCGCTCGACCAGCACTCGACCGACTCCGAGGGTGGCCGATTCTTCCAGCGGACGGTCATCCACCTCGACGGCCTGTCCGCCGCGCGCCCCGCCCTGGAGGCCGACATCGCGGCGGTCGCGGAGCGCTTCGGCATGGAGTGGTCGCTGCACGACGTCGCCCGGCGCAAGCGCGTGGCGATCTTCGTCTCGAAGTACGACCACTGCCTCATGGAGCTGCTCTGGCGCACGCAGCGGGGGCAGCTCGACATCGACATCACCATGGTCGTCTCGAACCACCCCGACCTCGCCGAGGCGGTCCGCTCCTTCGGAGTGCCGTTCGTGCACATCCCCTCGACGGACAAGCAGGCGATGGAGGAGCGTCAGCTCGACCTCCTCCGCGGCAACGTCGATCTCGTCGTGCTCGCCCGGTACATGCAGATCCTCAGCGACGACTTCATCACGCGCCTCGAGGCCCCGGTCATCAACATCCATCACTCGTTCCTGCCCGCCTTCATCGGCGCGAACCCCTACGCCAGGGCGAAGGAGCGCGGCGTGAAGCTGATCGGTGCCACGGCGCACTACGCCACAGCCGACCTCGACGAGGGGCCGATCATCGAGCAGGACGTCACGCGGGTCACGCACTCCGAGTCCGCGGCCGAGCTGCAGAGCCGGGGCGCCGACGTCGAGCGTCTGGTGCTCGCCCGTGCCGTGCAGTGGCATGCCGAGGACCGCGTGATCGTGCACGGCCGCTCGACCGTCATCCTGTAGCGCTCCGCCGCTCAGCGGTCGGCGTTCTCAACGGCCGGGGACTCCGGCGGCGAGCTCTGCGAAGACCTCGGCGGCGGTCGTCCCGCGCGCGAGCGGGGCGGCCTGCCCCATCCACAGCGACTGCAGCTCGCCGAGATTCTGCTCTCCTGCCGCCGCGCGGAAGCGTCCGGTGAGCCAGTTCTGCATCGGGAACGGAGCGATCGTGCCGCTGGCCTCGATCGCGCGGACTGCGCGGTTGCGGGCTCCGCGGGCGAGGCGTCCGCTCATCGCCTTCGTCAGCACGGTCTCGTCGGCGGCAGTGGTCCGGATGGCGTCGCGGTGCGCTGCGGTCGCGGCGGACTCGGCGGTCGCGAGGAACGCCGTCCCCACCTGCACGCCGGAGGCACCGAGGGCGAAGGCCGCCGCGACCCCACGGCGGTCGGCGATCCCGCCGGCGGCGATGACCGGCACGTCGACGGCGTCCACGACCTGGGGCACGAGCGCGATGGTGCCGACGAGCGACTCGGTCGCGGGGCGCAAGAACGACACGCGGTGCCCGGCCGCCTCGGCTCCGGACGCGACGACGGCATCGACACCGGCTTCGGCGAGCGCGACCGCTTCGGCGACCGTGGTGGCGGTGCCGACGACCCGGATGCCGCGGTCGCGGGCCTCGGCGACGACGGCGGGCGACGGCACCCCGAACACCACGCTCAGCACGGCGGGGGCGACCTCCCAGACCGCGTCGAGCTGCTCGTCGAGGTCGGGCATGTAGCGCTCGGGGCGTGCCGGCACCGGAACCCCGACGGCCTCGTAGAACGGCTCCAGCGCCTGCGCGAAGACCGTGTGCTGCGGGTTCGGCACGGCCTCGTCACCCAGGGGCAGCCAGATGTTCAGCGCGAAGGGGCGGTCGGTGGCGCGGTGCAGCTCGGCCCCGACCTCCCGGATCCGGTCCCCGTCGTAGCCGTAGAGACCGTAGGATCCGAGCCCGCCGGCCGCGCTCACCGCCGCCGTCAGCTCCACCGACGAGGTCCCCCCGAACGCCCCCAGCACGATCGGATTCTCCACTCCCAGAAGTTCTTCTGTCGCCATACCCCGACGGTACGCCTTCGAATCGCCTGAATGGCTCCATCGGCGGCCCGGATACAGCGATTCAGGCGATTCAAACGGGGTAAGCTCGCGGCATGAGCGAGTGGTTCGGGCAGATGCTCGGCTTCGTCGCGGCCGCGATCGGCCTTGTGACGATGCCGGATGCCGCCGCGCTCGGCCTCGCGATCGCGCTGCTCGCCGTCACCGTCCTCACGCTCGCACTCGCACTCGCACTGAGCGTGCGCCACCAGACCTCCGCCGATGCCCCGCACCCGCTGCGGGCGATCGATGTCGGAACGCTCCTCCCGCAGAGCGATCCGGATGCCGCCGGGCACCCTCGTCCGCGAGCGCCGGGAGTCGCGACCGCCGCGTAGTCCGTCCGACCGGGACCGCGCGGCCTTCGCCGACCCTTCCCGACCTCATCGAACGGACCTTCCCGTGGACATCTTCGCCTTCCCTCCCCTCGCCGCGCTCCTGGACGCCGCCTACGGTGCCTTGAACGGCCCCTCCACCCTTCTCGAACCCCTCGCCGGCCCCTCCGCCGCCGCCCTCGCCGTGGTCCTGGTGACCCTCCTCGTGCGCGCCCTCCTCATCCCTGTCGGCATCTCCCAGGCCCGAGCCGAGCAGACCAGAGCCCGCCTCGCCCCGAAGCTGCGCGCGCTGCAGCAGCGCCACCGGAAGAACCCGGAGCGCCTGCAGCAGGAGATGATGGCGCTTTACCGGGCCGAGAACACCTCGCCCTTCGCAGGGATGCTGCCCGTGCTGGCGCAGGCACCCGTCGTCGGGCTGTTGTACACCCTGTTCCTGCGACCGGAGATCGCCGGACACCCGAACGAGTTGCTCACCCACGACCTCTTCGGTGCCCCGCTCGGCACGAGCCTGGTGTCGGCCCTCTTCGGCGGCACCGCGACCCCGGCGACGTTCGCGGTCTTCGGCGTGCTGCTGGCCGTGATGATCGCCGTCGCCGAGGTCACCCGGCGGGTGTTCCGGCCGGTCCCCGTCGAAGGCGACGACTCCCCGCTCAGCTCCCCCGGCATGCTGCGGATGATGTCGGCGCTGCACTACCTCACCGCGGTGTTCGCGGCCTTCGTCCCCCTGGCCGCCGCGCTCTATCTCACGGTCACGGTGGTGTGGACCCTCGTGCAGCGGGTGATCCTGCGCCGCCGCTACCCGCTGCCGCAGCCTGCCGTCGTCCGGGCGTGAGAGCCGCTCGGCCGGAGGGGTCAGTCCGGAAGCGGGATCGGAGCGGTGAACGGTCCCGCGGCACCGTCGCCCCTCCGGTCGCGGCGCACGCCGAGAGTGGTCCCGACGCTCGCCGCGATCACGAGCGCCACCGCGAGCAGCCGCAGCGGTGTGGCGTCCTGTCCGAGGATGAGCCACCCGGCGAGGGTCGCGAATGCGGGCTCCAGGCTCAGCAGCACGCCGAACACCCGCTGCGGGAGCCGACGGAGCGCCGCGAGCTCGAAGCTGTACGGGATGACGGACGAGAGCACCGCGGTGACCGCCGCGAGCAGGAGGAGCTGCGGGTCCAGTGCCACGGTCGCCGCCGCGGGCACACCCACGGGGATGAGGAGCACGGCCGCGACGACGAGTCCCATCGCGAGCCCACTGCTGCCGGGGATGAGGGCGCCGACGCGCGCGCTCATCCGGATGTACATGACCCAGAATCCGGCCGCGATGAGGATGAAGACCACGCCGAGCGGGTCGAGGGGCTCGGCGCCGACGAGGCCGTCCACGCCGAGCAGCGCCATGCCGAGCAGGGCCACACCCACCCACACCGCATCCCGGAGACGACGGGTCAGCACGGCGGCGAGCACGAGCGGCCCGAGGAACTCGATCGCCACGGCCGGCCCCAGGGGGATGCGGTCGATGGCCGCGTAGAAGAAGCCGTTCATCGCCGCGAGCGACACCCCGAACAGCACCGCGGCGAGCCACTGCGACCGGGTCCAGGCGCGGGGCCGCGGTCGCACGATGACGACCAGCAGCAGCGCGGCGATCGCGACGCGGAGCGATGTCACGCCCCACGGCCCGAGGACGGGGAAGAGCTGCGCGGCGACGGCGGCGCCGAACGGCAGGGAGAGGCAGGATCCGATGACGAGGGCGACGCCCACGAGGGGTCCGGATGTCGCGGGTCTCTGCACCAGACAAGCTTAGGCGGCGGGGTCCTGCCTCCCCGCCGCCTGCGCCCTCCTCACGCGGATCAGAGCGGCTTGCCGCCCGTCACCGCGAGGACTGCTCCGGACACGTACGACGACTCCGCCGAGGCGAGGTACACGTAGGCTCCGGCGAGTTCCGCGGGCTGGCCGGCGCGCCCCAGCGGCGTGTCCTGCCCGAACGTCTCCAGGCGCTCCGGCCCCCATCCGGTCGCGGGGATTAGCGGCGTCCAGATCGGACCGGGCGCGACGGCGTTGACGCGCACGCCGCGCGGCCCTGCCTCCTCTGCGAGCGCCTTGACGAACGCGACCTGTGCTGCCTTCGTCATGGCGTAGTCGATGAGACCCGGTGACGGCTGCGCCGACTGCACCGACGAGGTCACGATGATGCTGGATCCGGGCTCGAGGTCAGGGAAGGCGGCACGTGCCGAGAAGACGAGACCGGCGAGGTTCGTGTCGAACACTCGACGCATCTTCTCGGTGTCGAGGTTCTCGAAGCCGTCGATGTCGTGCTGGTAGGCCGCGTTGAGGACGAGCACGTCGAGTCCGCCGAGTTCGCGGCGCGCGCGGTGCACGGCGTCGGTCGCGAAGGCCTCCTCGCGGACGTCGCCGGGGATGCTGACGCCGGTGCGACCGGCCTCGCGGACGAGCGCGAGCGTCTCCTCCGCATCCTCCTGCTCCTCGGGCATGTGCACGATGGCCACGTCTGCACCCTCGCGGGCGAAGGCGATCGCGACGGCACGCCCGATCCCCGAGTCGCCGCCGGTGATGAGGGCACGCCGCCCCTCGAGCCGCCCGTGGCCGACGTAGGACTGCTCGCCGTGGTCGGGCTCCGGGGTGGTCTTCTCGGTGAGGCCCGGCTGGTCCTGGCTCTGCGCCGGGAACCCGTCCTCGTGGTGCGCGTGTCGGGGGTCGGTGAGGCCGCCGTCGCGGGTGGTGTCGGTCATTTCCGCTCCTCCTGTCATGGGGCTGACGATCAGGTCGTGATCGAGCCTCGCGGCTTCGGAGGGCGGACGGCAGGGGGTTGACAGCCCCGGGCGGTCTCCGGGAAACCGGCCTCAGCCGGCGGAGGGGGCGTCGCCGTGCGGGGGCTCGGCGTTCTCGGCGGGCTCGGGAACCAGGTAGAGCCCGGTGGGAGCGTTGGCGGTGAAGGCGAGCGCCTCGATCCAGGCCCGGTTGACGGCGGGCTGCCGGCTGCCGAAGTACTTGAAGACGAGCGAGCTGCCCGGCTGGATCCAGACGGTGGTCCGGCCGCCGCCCACGCTGGCGTCCTCACGCCAGCTGAACGGGAACGGCTCGCCGCGGCGCAGCTTGGCCGTGATCACGAGCTGCAGGTGCGTGAGCGCCCGATCCTCGATCTCGGTCTTCACGCTGCCTTCGTAGATGAACTTGCCCATCGGGTGATGCTCCTCGGTCGGGTGGTCCTCAGCCCGGCGGACACTGCCGGGATCGGCCTATGGGTAGAGGGTAAGCCCTCGGACGGGGCGCGCGGCAAATCGGCCTCGAAGGGCGACGTGGGCGTCGAAGTCAAGGCCCTGCGCACGATCCGCGCGGGGGTTAGCCTCGAATCATCGACACCCGAGGAGGGCACCGCCATGACTGAACGCCACATCGACGACCGTCCCGAGGAGGGCTACACGCCCGGCACCACCCACGCCGAGCGCGGCGCGGGCAACCCGCGACTGCGCGTGCGGCGCGACGACGAGCGCACGGAGTTCGCGCTCGACATGGAGGAGGTGCGCATCGGTTCCGCCGCAGGGAACGAGCTGCGCCTCGCCGACACCGAGCCCGTGCACGCGACGGTCGTGCACGACGACCGTGACGAGTACGTGGTGACCCTGCACGCCGACGGCGAGATGAACTCCAACCCCGACGCGGACGCCACCCACCCCGGCGAGCGCACCGAGACGCTGCGCACCGGATCCCGCTTCACGGTGGGCCCGTGGGAGCTGGTGTTCGCCCGCGAGGAGTTCGCCGACCACGGCCGGCCCTTCGGCGGACGCCTCGGTGGCGAGTTCTCCGACCAGCCGCTGCAGGAGGCGCGTCCGGGCTACGACGCCGACGACGAGCGGCTCTCGCAGGCCGACGTCAACGACGAGCTCTCTCAATCGGACTCCAAGGCCGACTGATGGTGCGGGGTGCCGACGGGCTTGGACTCCGCTGACCCCCGCTGCCGGAGGTAGATCGCGAACGCGACCATCGTCCCGACCGCGAGGAACTCGGACTGCCAGTTCTGCAGCGTGCGGTCCCAGAAGTCCGAGCTGGTCACGTAGTCGGCCCAGGTGATCGCGGCGACGCCGTGCATCGCGTTCTCCTCGTTCATGACGACCGTGCCGGCGAGCGACTGCGCGAACCAGGACAGCACGAACACCGCCCCCATCACGATCAGCAGCGAGTTGCCGAACACGGCTGCTCGCCATCCGCCCGCCCGGGCCCACCGCGGCGAATCCGGGCGGGCGTGCGGGCCGACGAGCTGATCCGCATCGCTGCCCGGCCCCTCATCACCGGGCTTCTTCGACTCCGGCGACCCCTTCTGCACGAACCAGATCGTCGCAGCGATGAAGAGGAAGAACTGCAGGAACTCCGACTGCCAGTTCTCGGCGACGTCGACGGCGAAGTCGGACGACCAGAGGAAGTCCCCGAAGCCGATCGCCCCCTGCCCGTGGTCGAGGAGCTCCTCGTTGTTGCGGAGGTAGCCCGCGAGCGCCTGGCCCCCGAGCGCGAGCGCGAACAGCGCGAGGAAGAAGAGGCTGAGGGCGTGGTCCTTGATCCGCGAGCGCATCGTCATCGCCCTCCCAGCGGCAGGCCGATCATCACGGCGAGCCCGACGCCGATGATCCCCGCCCAGATCCAGAAGACCGCCCGCATTCCCGCGGTGTCACGCGCATCCTCCGCCATGTCCGCCTCCTTCGTCGGTGTGACCACGGTCCGACGATGGCGCGCAGGATGAGTGCCCTCCAGGGGCTTGACGCGGACACGGTTGTCAATCCCCTCCATCAGGGCTCCGCGGCACCCGTAGCCTGGCGGAACCGATGAGAGGAGCGCCCGATGACCGCACCGAACGAGACCCCCGACCTCGAACGCCTCGGCGAGCTCGCCCGCAGCCGAGGCCTGCGCGTGAGCGTGGCCGAGTCGCTCACGTCCGGACGCCTCGCGAACACGATCGGCGCCGGCGAGGGGGCCTCCGGCTGGTTCGCCGGCGGCATCGTCGCGTACTTCACGGAGGTGAAGGAGCGGGTGCTGGGGCTGACCCCGGGGACCGACCCCACCTCCGCGGCCTGCGCCGAGCAGCTCGCCACGGGAGCGCGGGAGCTCTTCGACGCCGACATCTGCGTCTCCACCACCGGCGTGGGCGGGCCGGGTCCGGAGGGCGGTCACCCCGCGGGCACGGTCTACCTGGGCTGGGCGACCGCCGACGACGCGGGGCACCGGAGGCTGGCGCTGACCGGCGATCCGGACGAGATCCTGTCGGCGAGCGTCGACGCCGCGGTGCGACTGCTCGCCTTCCACGCCGAGGGGCTGCACCCCGCAGGACCGCGGCGCTCCGGCTCGGACTGAGAGCTCAGCGCCCCGGCACGAGGCCGACCCGCAGCGGGGCTCCCGGCGCTGTCGCCTCGGTGAGGGCGGCGTCGATGTCGAGGAGCGATCGCACCGCCCCCACGGCCTCGCCGAACGGATACGCGCGCCCGCGCCCCGCGAGGAACGACGCCGCTGCCGCGAGATCGTCGGCACCGTAGTTGTGCACCCCCGCGACCGTGATGAGTCGGCGGACGAGATCCTCCGCGTCCAGCGGAACCGGGGCTGCGGGGAACACGCTGCCGACGAGGACCACCGTCCCGCCGACGGCGACGCCCGCGAGGGCCTCCCCGACGGCATGCCCTGAGGCCTCGATGACGACGTCGGGGTCGCGGTCGAGCGCGGTGGCCCCGAACCGGGAGGCGAAGGCGCGCCGGTCGTCGTCCGGATCGCGCACCTCGACGACGGCACCGTGCTCGGCAGCGATCGCGGCGGCACTGATCCCCACGAGACCCGCGCCGTGGATGCGCACCGCGGCGCCGTCGAGGTCGATGTCACGGGCGGCACGCGCCACTGCGGCCCACGCGGTCGCTGTCGCGCAGGCGGCAGGCGCCAGCACCGCAGCGGGCAGCGCCTCCGGCACGCGCACGATCGCGGTGCCCGCCCGCAGCTGCACGTGGCTGGCGAACGCCCCTGTCAGGTCGCCGTGGGCGCCGACGCGGTCATGGCCGTACTTGCCCAGGTCACGGCACTTCTGCGTGAGGCCGCGCCGACAACGGTCGCAGGTGCCGCATGACACCGTCACCGACCAGACCACACGGTCGCCGATCCGCAGCGGAGTGCCGTCCACCGCCTCCGCACCGTCATCGCCCATCGCGATGACGCGACCGACGCTCTCGTGCCCGAGGACGAGCGGCGCCGGCGCGGACCGGCGCCCCTGCACGGTGTGCACGTCCGACCCGCAGATCGTGGACATCTCCACGGCGACGAGCACGTCCTGATCGCCGAGCGCGACCCCCGGGACCGCGATCGTCTCGTGCGGGTGCCCTTCGCCGACCCAGACCATCGCGGTGGCCGCGGGGCGCAGCGCGACGTCCCTCCGGTGTCCGGGCGGGCGGATCAGCCGCGTTCCCATGACTCGACTCTCAGACGGAGGCGACGGCAGCGGGAAGGAGCTCTCGCTGGGCCAGAGCCCCCCGCAGCGCCGTGACGTCGGAGAGCACGGCGTGGGCGCCCGCTCCGCTCAGAGCCGCGCGATCGTGGGCGCCGGTGAGCACTCCCGCGACGAATCCGGCACCCGCGCGGCGGCCCGACTCGACGTCGCTCACGGTGTCGCCGGCGACGGCCACAGCCTGCACCGCGGACGCTCCCGTGCGCAGAAGGGCGGTGAGGACGAGGTCGGGCGCGGGGCGTCCGCGGCCGGCGTCGACCGGGGAGAGCGCGAGGTCGATGAGCCCTCCCCACCCGAGGCCGTCGAGGATCGCCTGTCGCGTGACCGGCGCGAACCCGGTGGTCAGTGCGACGGTGAGCCCGGCGTCCTTCAAGCCCTGGATCGCGTCCGCCGCCCCGGGGATCTCCGCGACGCCGTCTTCGGCGACGATCTCGGCGTACGCGGCCTCGAACGCCGCGGTGGCCTGCCGTGCCGCGACCGCATCGCCGTCGGCCAGGTGCAGGAAGACATCGAGCTTGGACTGTCCCATGGTCTTCCTGACATAGCCGAGGGCATCGTCCCAGGGCAGCCGTGCGGCGACGCCGGTGCGTTCGGCGGCGCGCTGGAACGCCTGCTCCACCACGCCGTCGTCCACGACGGTGGTGCCGGCCATGTCGAGGACGACGAGTTCGATGGGAGTGGTCATGGGGTTCCTTCCAGAGCAGGGGTGCCGCCGAGGGCGGCGGTGAGGTGCAGGTCGGCGAGCCCGAGGCCGCAGGTCATGCCGATGCCGGTGGTGGCGGCGAGCACGAGCGCACCGTCGTCTCCGCGGTCGACGAGGAACTCGCCGTGGGCTTTCGCGTACACGCCCTGCCACCGCTCGATGACCCGCGGTGCACCCCACTCGAACAGGGCCTCGGCCTCGCTGAGGAACGCGGTGAACGCGGCCTCGGGCTGGAACGGCGAGGGGGCGGCGGCGGTGGCATGCGAGTCGCCCAAGATGAGCGTGCCGTCGGGAAGCTGCGTGTACATCTGGTTGAGGTCGAGGGCCGCGAGGTCGGGGCGCTCGGCGTGCAGACGCTCGCGCAGGACTCGGGCCTCCGGTCCATCGGCGAACCGCCCGTACCGGATGAGGGACCAGCCGGTCAGCAGGGGCGCGGTCAGCGGTCGCGGGAACGAGACCGCCGCCCGCATCATGTCGAGCGCACAGCGCATCACGCCGTGGCGTTCGGCGACCTCGGGCAGGAGCTGATCGATGTCGTGGTTGACCGCCACCACGACGGCCCCGGCGTCGATCGCACCGCGCGTGGTCTCCACCCGCCCTGCGCCGAGCGCCGTCACCGCGGTGCGGAAGCGGAACTCGACGCCCCGGGCCGTCAGGTGCCGCACGATGGCCGTCGCCGCGGTCCGCGGGTCCGTCTGCAGGTCGGCCTCGATGAGGGCGCCGCCGACGAGGCCGTCCCGACGCAGCGGGGCACGGCGGAGGAGCTCATCGGCCTCCAGCATCCGGATGCCGCCGTCCTGCGCCGCCGCGGTCATCACGGCGAGCTCGTCCTCATGCCGGGCCGCGACGAGCGTGCCCGACTCGCGGATCCAGAAGCCCGCGTCCCTGCCGAGCTGCAGCCAGAGATCGCGCGAGGCATCCGCGTATCGCCGCGCCTCCCCGCCCTGCGCGCCGATGCAGAGGTGACCGAAGTTCCGGATCGTGGCGCCGGTCGGGGCCGCGCTGCGGTCGACCACGACGACGCGGAGCCCCCGGCGCACGGCCGCGTACGCGGCCCCGAGTCCGACGATGCCTGCACCGACGACGACGACGTCGGGGTTCTGCTTCGCCCCGTTCATCGGAACACCTTCCTCATCCACATCGCGAGCCCCTCGACGGCGAGCACGGTCACGAGGATCATCAGCACGATCGCGGTCACCGTCTCGTAGCGCGAGCCCTGGCTGGCGTTCAGCAGGTAGTAGCCGACCCCGCCGCCGCCGACGATGCCGAGGATCGTGGCTGCGCGGATGTTGGTGTCGAGCATGTAGAAGCTGTGCCCGATGAGCGCGCGGGTGCCCTGCGTCAGCGTGGCCGACGTGTACGTCTGCATCCGGGTGGCGCCCACCGCCCGCAGAGCGCGCTCGGGCCCGCGGTCGACCTCCTCGAAGGAGTCGGCGATGAGCTTGCCGAGCAGTCCGATCCCGCCGATCGCGAGAGCGATGACGCCGGCCTGCGCGCCGAGACCCGTGATGACGACGAGGACGATGGCGAGGATCAGCTCCGGGATGCCGCGGATGCCCACGAGGAGCAGACGGGCGGTGCCGCGCCCTGCGGCATGCGGGGCCACGTTGCGCGCGGCGAACGAGCCGAGCAGCAGCGACGGCAGGAGGGTGAGGACGGTGGCCGCGAGCGCGATCGCGACGGTCTCCCGCATGGCCTCCAGCATCGCGACCGTGTCGTAGCTGCCGAACGACGGCGGCCAGAACCGGGCGGCGACGTCGGGCAGCTTCGCCCAGAAGGTGAAGAGATCCGACCAGGTGATCTGGCTCACGACGACGCTGCCGACCACGACGAGGACCGCGACGATCCCGGCGGCCGTGTGACGCACCCGCTGGGCGGTCCACGGACGGCGCACCGCGGTCTGCGGGCTCTCCGCCCACGCGGGGCGATCGGCGGCGGAGGCGGACGACCGCCGGCGCATGCGCGGATGCACGATCCGGTCCATCCAGGACCGCGTCTGCTTCTGCTCGCCGAGCATCGCGCCGCGCACCGTGCTCGAGACGATCTCCATCACGATGCAGAGCACGAAGATCACGAGCGCGATCCCGAGGCCCTTGCCGTAGTTCAGCGACTTGAAGGCGTAGGACATCTCGAGCCCGAGGCCGGCGACGCCCACGTAGCCGAGCACGACGCTCCCGCGCAGATTGATGTCGTTGCGGTGCAGCACTGTGGCCACCCAGCTCGGCAGCACCTGCGGGAGGATGCCCGCCGTGAACTCCTGCAGCTTCGAGCCCCCCGCGGCGCGGATCGCGAGACGTGGCCCTTCGTCGATCTGCTCGATGGCGTCCGCGAACATCTTGGAGATCATGCCGATCGAGTGGATGCCGATGGCGAGGATGCCGGGCAGCGTGCCGAGCGAGAACATGAGCACGAACGCCATGGCCAGCACCACGTCCGGCAGCGCGCGGGTGAGGACGCCGATGAATCGGGCGGCCGCGCGCCAGCCCGCGCCCGGGGTGGTGTTGGCGGCGGCGAGGTAGGCGATGGGCACGGAGAGCACGGCCGCGAGCAGCGTGCCGACGAGCACGAGGCCGACGGTCAGCGCGATGAGCCAGGCGAGGTCGGCCGGCGCGGGGAAGGAGAGCCCGCCGACGCGGCCGAGGAAGTTCTCGGCGTTGCCCCAGCTCTGGACCATCGCCGGGATCGAGATCCCCACGTCGCGCACCGCGAGGATGCCGAGCACGACGAGGACGAGGAGAGTGAGTCCCGCTGCGATGCGCTCCGCGGACAGCGGCCGCTTCGGCGCCCGCTCCGCGACACTCCCGCCACCCCGGGTCGCTGAGCCGCCGCCCTGGGTCGCTGAGCCGCCGCCCTGGGTCGCTGAGCCGCCGCCCTGGGTCGCTGAGCCGCCGCCCTGGGTCGCTGAGCCGCCGCCCTGGGTCGCTGAGCCTGTCGAAGCGCCCCGTGTCGACGCCCCCACCGCCGTCATGACGCCCCCACCGCGGTCACGGCGTCGACGAGCTCCACCTGCACGGCACGGATCTCCGCCGTCGTCGTCGCGACGCGGCCGTAGATCTCCATCACCTCGGCTTTGGAGAGTCCGTCCGTCGGGGTGTCCAGGACGACCTCGCCGTGTCGGAGACCCACGATCCGGTCGGCCCAGCTGATCGCGAGGTCGACCTGGTGGAGGCTGCACACGACGGTGAGTCCTTCGTCGGCGGCGATCTCGCGGATGAGGGCCATCACCTGCTCGCTCGACTCCGGATCGAGCGAGGCGACGGGCTCGTCGGCGAGGAGGATCGCCGGCTTCTGCATGAGCGCCCGGGCGATCGCCACCCGCTGCTGCTGACCCCCGGACAGGGTGTCGCTGCGCTGATAGGCACGGTCGAGGAGGCCGACGCGATCGAGGTGCTCCAGCGCGGTCAGCTTCGTGGCGCGGGGGTAGCTCCACAGCCCGAGCCGCGGGCCGCGCATCCGCGACAGCGATCCGGTCAGCACGTTCTCCAGAACGGTCAGGGAGGGCACGAGCTCGAACTGCTGGAAGATGAAGCCCACGCTGCTGCGGAGTTCCCGCAGCGCCCGACCTTTCGTCGAGGGAACGGATGCGCCGAGCACCTCGACCGACCCGGAGCTGGGGAGCTCCAGGCCGTCGAGATGGCGCAGCAGCGTGGACTTGCCGGAACCGGAGAGCCCGAGCAGCACGACGATCTCTCCCCGCGCCACCTCGAGCGTGACGTCCTTCAGGGCGGTGGTGCTGCCGAAGGTCTTGGTGACGCCGGCGAGGCGGATGAGGGTGTCGGATGCCGCGGTCATGGCTTCTCCTGTCGTCAGGCGCGGGGCGTCAGCCCTGGCACTGCTCGGCTTCGGTCTCGGCGCAGATGTCGCGGATGAGGTCGTAGTACGCGTCGTCCACCGGCTTGGTGGCGAAGAACACGCTGCGGAACGCGTCGGAGTCCGCGCTGTCGATGCCCGCCGCGATGATGTCATCGATCGTGACCTCGCCGAGGGCGTCGACGAGCTGCTTCGCCACGTCATCCGGCAGGGACGAGGAGTACACGAGCGGAGCACCCGGGACCATGGTCTCGGCGATGACCTTCACCTTGTCGGACTTCTCGACCTCGGAGTCCTCGGCGAAACCGGCCTCGCACTCGACGCCCTCGCCGACCTTCTGCACGCTCACATCGTGCTTGCCCGCGAACACGGGGGTGATGTCGGACTTCGGGTCCACGCCCGCCTCGATGAGGTTGTACGACGGGAAGAGGTAGCCGGAGGTGGACGAGGGGTCCACGAAGCAGACCTTCTTGCCCGCGAAGTCCTCGAGGCTGGTGATGTCGCTGTCCGCCGGGACGATCGCCTGCGAGTAGTAGCCGGGCTCCTGGCCCTCCTCGGTGACGATGGACGAGATCGGGGTGAGCTTCGCGCCGTTGTTGGTCGCGGTGACGTAGGTGAATCCGGAGAACGAGGCGACGTCGACCTTCCCGGCGACGGCGGCCTCGATGAGCGCGGCGTAGTCGGTGGACTCGTGGTACTCGACGGTCTTGCCGGTGACCTCGGCGATGTAGTCCATGAGCGGCTGGTAGTTCGTCTCGGTGTCCACCGAGTCGGGGACGACGCCGAAGACGAGGGTGTTCTCGTCGACGGCGAATCCACCGGCCGACTGTGCGTCGCCGGGGGCGTCAGTGGCATCGGCCGATCCGGAGCAGGCGGCGAGGCCGAACGCGAGGATCGCAGCGCCGGCGAGGGCGGGGAGAGCGCGGAGCTTCATGAGGACCTTTCAGGGTGGGAGGAGTGATCCACGGACGACTCTCCCAGCAGCCTCGCTGAGATGTATACCTATCTCAGAAGAGTTCAGTCGGCGTTCACCCGCCATTCGCCTGGGTGAACACCTTCGCAACACACCGCCCTTCGTGCCACCGAACGAAGTAATGTACCTATGTGGCCGAAGCTGTGTACACCCAGATCGCCGACGACCTCCGTTCGCGGATCGCGGACGGCACGCTCCGCCCCGGCGATGACGTGCCCACGGAAGCCGAGCTCGCGGACCACTGGCGCACGTCGCGCGGTCCGATCCGCAACGCGCTGGCGGCCCTTCGCGCGGAAGGCCTCATCGAGACGACCCGCGGCCGGCCGGCGCGCGTGGTGGCGCGCAAGGCGAATCAGGCCGTGGACGTCTCCGTCCCGTTCACCCGATGGGCGCGCGACCTCGGCGTCACCCCTGGCGCGCAGACACAGGAGCTGAGTCTGCGGCGCGCGGGCGATCTCGGCCCGGCGCTGGGTGTCGGACGCGACGACACCATCGTGAGCGTGGTGCGCCTGCGGCTCCTCGACGGCCGTCCCACGATGCTGGAGCGCCTCGCGTACACCGAGGACGTCGGCCGTCGGCTGTTCGAGATCGACCTCGACGCGGTGTCGATCACCGAGTACCTCGCGTCGGTCGGGCATCCGATCGTCGCACTGCAGCACGTCATCGACGCCGTCGCCGCCGACGATCAGGACGCCGCGCTTCTCCGCGTGCCGCGAGGAACGCCCATCCTGCGGCTCACGCGCACGTCGCGGGACGCCGAGGGGCGCATCTTCGAGGCATCGGAGGACCGCTACCTCAGCGAGGTGGTGCGCTTCACCGTGGCGGCGTCCGGGATATCGACGGACGGACACTACATGAGAGCAGTGGGCGGCTGAGGCCGAAGACAGATTCGCGACCGCGGGCGCGGGAGTGTAAGAAGCCAGAAAGATCGCGCCCGCGATCGCAGCGCTGGGGACGCTTTATCTGGGGAGCCTTCAGGATATGTCGGCGCCGCGAAGCCTCTGAAGTGCCGAATGTCGAGACACTCGTAGACTTTCGTCTACGGCCTCGGGGGCGGAATCACGGGCGTCGTCTCAGGATACGCGGGGCTCAGACCACCGGCAACACGGCGGATACGAGCCAGTGTCCGTCGACCTCCCCGGCGCTGAAATCGCCGCTGGCGCCCATCACGCGTTCGGCCATCCGCCCCAGGCCGGTCCGACTGGAGGAGAGCTCCCGACGCGGCGTCGTGGGGAGCGGGCTGCGCAGTGAGAGGTGCGCCTTGTCGTCGTCCACCGCGAGACGGATCTCGACGGTTCCGGGGCCGGCATACTTCAGGACGTTCGTGGCCGACTCGCGCACGATGCGCGCGAGCACGATCTCGACCGCGCGGGGAATGCGCTCGTCGCCGGGGTCGCCGTCGAGGATGACGTCGTGCCCGGCCGCTTCGAATTCGGTCCGCGCTTCCTCGACCGCGGCAACGAGGTCACCGGTCGGCATGCCCGCAGCGCGTGGGCCGTCGTCGGCGAGGTCGATCACGAAACGGAGGTCTGTCATGGCCTTGCGGGCGGCGACGCGGATCGCCTCCCGGGAGCCATCGCTGGCGTCGGGGTCTTCGAGCATCTGCACGTGCAGCGACACCACGGTGAGGTGGTGCGCGATGCTGTCGTGGAGCTCGCCGGCGATCCATCGTCGCTCGGCGAGGACGGCTTCCCGTTCCTGCTCAGCCGCAGCCTCCAGCTCGTGCTCGAGGCGACGTCCGCGGTCGAAGGCCAGCCGGAGTCCGAGGCCGATGGCCCCGGCGACGGTGGCCGCGATCAGGTAGATGCCGACGTTGACCGGGACGTCCGAGTCGCCGTACGCCATGACGGACGCAGCGACGAGAAAGACTCCCGTGTAGGAGAGGACAAGAGGGGTCCACCCCAGGCGCATGACCAGCGCAGACGCCAGGGCGGCGGTGATGAGGACCTGCGATTCGGTCCCCGTGAAGAACGAGGCCACCAGAACGATGCCGATCGCACAGGTGGCGATCAGAGGCGACCAGAGGAACAGAGCGGTAGCGAGAGTCGAGGCGATGCTCACCGCGGAGGCGAGGGGATTCACGGTGGGGTCCGTGAAAAGAGTGAAGACGTCGATCGCAACCATCACGCTGATGATCGCGAGGATGACGATGCTCTCTACGCGTGTGAGGCGTTCGCCGCGTGCGAGTCGGAAAATATCAGGCACCGCCCGTTTTGACTGGTCTAAGGCCATGGTGCACTGTCTCCTATTCGCCAGCTATCCTAGCGAGTGAAACCGAAAAGCTTGCCAACCTGCTGCCAGAAAGTCATTACATTCACCTCCGTTCTAGTGCCGTTTGTCGATGTCTGTATTCATCTTCTCGGCGGCGCGCGGAGCGCACATCTGGCCTTCGTCCAGACCTCGATAGCCAAAGGTCTACATCCTCAGAGCGCCCGCTTCACGCCGTTAGGCTTCCTCCATGCAGGAAATCCGCGTCGTGATCGTCGATGACGATCCTCTGGTCCGCTCCGCGCTGTCGCACTTCGTGTCGCGCGCGCCCGAGATCACGGTCGTGGCGCAGGCGGAGGACGGCCTGGAGGCCCTCACGACGGTCGAGCGCGAGAAGCCGGACGTCGTGATGATGGACGTCCAGATGCCGGAGATGAACGGCATCGAGGCGACCGCGGCGATCGCCGAACGATGGCCGGACGTCCGCATCCTCGCCGTCACCACGCTCGACGGCAGCGACACCGTGCTGCCCATGCTGAGCGCGGGCGCCTCCGGCTACCTGCTGAAGGATTCCAGCGCGGAGGAGATCGTCACGGGTGTGCGGGAAGTGTTCGCCGGAGCGAGCTCGCTGTCGCCCCGCATCGCGTCGATGTTGATCCGCCATGTGCGCGCCTCCACTCCCACCGCAGTCGCGGAGACCCTCGAACCGCTCACCGAGCGCGAGGAGGAGGTACTCCAGTGCCTCGCGAAGGGCATGTCGAATGCCGAGATCGCGAAGGCGCTCATCGTCTCCGAGGGGACGGTGAAGGCCCACCTCGGCCGCATGATGTCGAAGTGGCACCTGCGCGACCGCGTGCAGATCCTCGTCACGGCCGCCCACGCCGGACTCGTCACCTTCCGCTGAGCCGCGCCCTCAGAGCGCGAGCAGCACGATCCCGACAAGGACGATCAGCGAGGCGCCGATCCGCCATCCCGGCCGGGACTCGCGCAGGACGAAGGCGCCGAACAGGCTCACGAGCACGACGCTGACCTCCCGCAGCGGTGCGACGAGGGCCACGGGAGCGATCTGGATGGCGGTCAGTACGAGGATGTAGGACAGCGGCGACAGGATGCCGAAGGCCAGGATGCGGCGCCACTGCGTGCGCCCCAGCGCCACGACCGCACCCCATCGTCCACGAACCGCCACGGAGTAGAACGGCACCTGCAGCAGCGTGGTGCCGACCATGAACGCCACGGGTGACAGCTCCCACTCGCGCACCGCGTGGGCGTCCCAGATCGTGTAGACCGCGATCGCCACGCCGGTGAGGGCGCCGAACAGCAGACCGGGGTCGATGCGGCGCCCGCTCCCTGCCGGCCGGCGGTCGACGAACCCGATCGCGACGACCCCGACGATCACCGCGGCGACGCCGACGAGCGCCAGGGCCGAGGGGCGTTCCCCGAGCAGGAGCACGGCGACGATCACGGAGAGGAAGGGACCGGTGCCGCGCGCCGTCGCGTAGACCGTCGACAGGCTGCCCTCCCGGTAGCCGCGCTGCAGCACGGCCATGTAGGCGACGTGCAGGACCGCGGAGACGGAGACTCCGAGCGCGAACGAGCCGAGGTCGGCCGCACCGAGTCCGCCCGTGAACGGCACGGCCCCGATCCAGACGACCGTGCTGGCGACGGCACCCCACCACAGGAACGGCGAGCCGGCGCGGCTGATGCCGTGCGCGATGACGTTCCAGGACGCGTGGGCGATCGCGGCGGCGAGGACGAGGACGAGAGCGACGGCGGACACGGCAGACCCTTCCCTCCGCCGCGGGCGCGACGAATCGGGTCCTCCGGGCTTTTGTCCTGTCAGATGACGACCCTCCTGCGGAGGAGGACCGTGGCGCCGCTCGGACCAGACGGGTGCAGACCCCGGAACCCTAGGCGCTATCGCCACCACCCTATCCCCGACCGGGAAGGCCGCGAGACGGGGTTCGTGACGGGGCGCGACTACGCTCGAAGGACACCCCGCGCAGGAAGGTCACGCCATGCCCGTCACCCCGGACGCCCTCGCCCACGCCGAGGACCTCGCCGACTTCGTCGCCGCCTCCCCGTCGAGCTATCACGCAGCCGCCGAGACGGCCCGCCGTCTGGAGGAGGCCGGATTCACACGGTTGCAGGAGGAGGACGCCTGGCCCGCGCAGCCCGGAGGCCGGTACCTCGTGGTCCGCGACGGCGCGACGATCGCGTGGGTGGTGCCGGAGGGGGCGACCGCCACGACGCCCGTGCAGGTGTTCGGGGCGCACACCGACTCCCCCGGCTTCAAGCTTAAGCCACAGCCGACCACCGGAGCCCGCGGCTGGCTGCAGGCCGCCGTCGAGGTGTACGGCGGTCCGCTGCTGAACTCCTGGCTCGACCGGGAGCTGCGCCTCGCCGGCCGGCTCGCCCTCGCCGACGGTCGGGTCGTCCTCGCCGACACCGGAGCCCTGCTGCGCCTCCCCCAGCTCGCCATCCACCTCGATCGGGGGGTCAACAACGGCCTCGCGCTCGACAAGCAGACCGAGACGCAGCCGGTGTGGGGTCTCGGCGACCCGACCGAGGCCGACGTGCTGGCCGAGCTCGCGGCATCCGCCGCCGTGGACCCCGCAGAGATCCGCGGCTACGACGTCGTCGTCGCCGATGCCGCGCGGGGCGCGGTGTTCGGCAAGGACGACGCGTTCTTCGCCTCCGGCCGGCTCGACGACCTCGCCTCCGTGCACGCGGGCGTGGTGGCCCTCGCGGCCCATGAACCCGAGGCGGGAGCCCCCGTCGCGATCCTCGCCGCGTTCGACCACGAAGAGCTCGGCTCCGAGTCGCGCTCCGGCGCCGCGGGCCCCTTCCTCGAGGATGTGCTGGAGCGGCTCTACGCAGGGCTCGGGGCCGACGGCTCCGCCCGCCGCCAGGCGTACGCGTCGTCATGGTGCCTGTCCAGCGACGTCGGGCACTCCGTGCACCCGAACTACGTCGGCCGACACGACCCCGTCGTTCAGCCCGTGCTCGGCTCCGGGCCCATCCTCAAGCTCAACGCCAACCAGCGCTACGCGACCGATGCGATCGGCGCCGCGTCCTGGCGGAACTGGTGCGATCGGGCCGGGGTGGTGACGCAGGAGTTCGTCTCGAACAACAGCGTGCCGTGCGGCTCGACCATCGGACCGATCACCGCGACACGGCTCGGCATCCGCACGGTCGACGTGGGGATCCCCATCCTCTCGATGCACTCCGCGCGCGAGCTCGCCGGGGTCTCGGACCTGCACGACCTGACGCGCGTGGCCGGGGCTTTCTTCGCCGGCTGAGCCGCGCGCCCGGCGCGGTGCCCTGATCCACGTCACGAGTGCGCTCGCGGAGTGCCAGGATGTGAGGATGACCGACATCAGGCCGGCTCTCATCGAGCGCGCAGGCATCGAGATCATCCCCGAGTCCGAGCGGACCGCCATGCCCCGCGACCTGTTCTGGCCGTGGTTCGCGGCGAACGTCTCGGTGTTCGGAATGTCCTACGGCTCGTTCGTGCTCGACTTCGGCATCTCCTTCTGGCAGGCGACTTTGGTCTCAGTCGTCGGCATCGTCGTGTCATTCCTGCTGTGCGGACTCATCGCGATCGCGGGCAAGCGAGGGTCGGCGCCGACGATGGTGCTCTCCCGGGCCGCGTTCGGCGTCCAGGGGCAGAAGGTCCCCGGGATCGTATCCTGGCTCACGTCGATCGGCTGGGAGACCTTCCTCGCGATCATGGCGGTACTGGCGACGGCGACGGTCATCACGCAGCTCGGCGGCGACGGGGACAGCCTCTGGCTGAAGATCCTCGCGACCGTGATCGTCGCGGCACTCATCGTCGCCGCCTCGGTGCTCGGCTACCACACGATCATGCGGCTCCAGTCGGTGCTGACCTGGATCACGGGCGTCGTGACGGTGGTGTACATCATCCTCGCGGCGCCGAGTATCGACCTCGCTGCGGTGATGGCCCGTCCCGACGGCGGCATCGGCCAGGTCGTCGGCGCGCTCGTGATGGTGATGACCGGGTTCGGACTGGGGTGGATCAACATCGCCGCGGACTGGTCGCGCTACCAGAAGCGCACCGCGTCCGACGGGGCGATCGTCGCCTGGAACACGATCGGCGGCTCGGTGGCACCGGTCATCCTCGTCGTCTTCGGTCTGCTCCTCGCGGGATCGGACGCCGAGCTCATGGACGCGATCGCCGCGGACCCGATCGGCGCGCTGGCGAGCATCCTGCCGGTGTGGGTCCTCGTGCCGTTCCTGTTCACGGCCCTGCTCGCGCTCGTCTCCGGCGCGGTGCTCGGCATCTACTCCTCCGGCCTGACCCTGCTCAGCCTCGGCATCCGCATCCCGCGGCCGTCGGCGGCGGCGATCGACGGCGCGATCCTCACGGCGGGCACCATCTTCGTGGTGTTCTTCGCGACCGACTTCCTCGGCCCGTTCCAGAGCTTCCTCATCACCCTCGGCGTGCCGCTGGCCTCCTGGGCCGGCATCCTCATCGCCGACATCCTGCGCCGTCGCAAGGACTATGACGACGAGGCCCTCTTCGACAGCCGCGGACGCTACGGTGCCTGGGACTGGACGTCGATCGGCACCATGGTCGTCGCGAGCGTGATCGGCTGGGGTCTCGTCCTCAACGGCTTCGCGGACGCCGCGCCGTGGAACAACTGGCAGGGGTACCTCCTGTTCCTCGTCGGCGGGACGGACGGGGACTGGGCGTACGCGAACCTCGGGGTGTTCGTGGCGCTGGTGCTGTCGTTCCTCGTGACCTGGTTCGCCCGGGCGGGGAAGATCCGGCGGCAGGAGTCGTGAGCCCTTCGACAGGCTCAGGAACCCAGGAGCCGACAGGCTCAGGGCCCCCGGAGGCGGCAGACTCAGGGACCGAGAGCTGGCTCGTGGTGGTCGATCCGCAGGTGATCTTCGCGTCGCCCGACTCCGCCTGGGGCTCGCCGTTCTTCGCTGAGGCGATGGCGAACATCCGTCGGCTCGCGGAGGCCTTCGGCGAGCGCGTGCTCGTGACCCGCTGGCTTCCGACGGCCGACCGCTCCACCTCCTGGGGCGAGTACTTCGCGGCGTGGCCGTTCGCCGACCGGTCCGCCGACGACCCGCTCTATGCACTGGTCCCCGAGGCGGAAGGCCTGTCTCCTCATCCGACCGTCGACCTGCCCACGTTCGGCAAGTGGGGCCCGGAGCTCGAGGCGATCGTCGGGCACGGTGGCCGTATCGTGCTGGCGGGGGTGTCGACGGACTGCTGCGTCGTGTCCACCGCTCTCGCCGCCGCCGATGCCGGAGCACGGGTGACGCTCGCCGCCGACGCCTGCGCCGGCTCCACGGCCGAGAACCACGCCGCCGCCGTGCAGGTCATGAGGCTGTATCCCCCGCAGATCACCGTGACCGACACCGCCACCCTCCTCTCCCGCTGACCCTCTCCCCCTCCCCGCCCGTGCGGGACGGAAATCGCACCTCCGCGCGCCCCATCCGGCCCGTTTTCGATCCCGGCACGAGGTGCAGTCCGGCCGCGGGACGGATTCCACTCCTTGAGAGGGTCCATCGGGAACGGTTTCGATCCCGCGCGGAGTGTCCGTCGCGGGACGCGAAACGCACCTCCGCCGCGCGACTGCGGTGCGGTATCGATCCGGCACTGGGGTGTGGCGTTCGGGCGGGACGCGAAGCGCGCCTCGGCAGCCACGGGGAGGAGCGTTCTTGAGCTCGGCAGGGGCGGCGGGTCAGGCGTGGGCGCGGACCGCGGCGGCGATGTCGGCGGGAGTTCCGCGCCAGGGAGCACCATGACCGGGAAGGACCCACGCGGCGTCAAGTGCCGCGAGGCGGTCGAGCGAGGCCAGGGCTTCCGTGGGCTCGTCGGTGAACGGGGCGGGTTGCGCGCCCTCCTCCCCCGTGAGCACATGCCGCGTGGTCAGGGCATCGCCGACGAATACCGCGCCGACCGCCGGGACATGCACCGCGATGCTCCCCGGCGAGTGCCCCGGAAGCCCCACGACGACCGGAGCCCCGGGGAGGTCGAGCACATCACCGTCCGCGACCTCGGAGACCTCGGTGACGTGGCGCGTGCGGAGGGCGCTCTTGCGGAGACCGTAGGCGAGGAAGCCGAGCATCGGACCGGGCCGTGCAGGGCCCATCGGAGTCTTCGGCTTCTCCCCTGTACGCACGCGGTGAGCATCGGCGCCGTGGATGTAGACCGGAACGCCGGCCTCGCGGCGCAGCCGTTCCGCGAAACCGATGTGGTCGCTGTCGCCGTGGGTCAGCACGAGTCCGCGGATGTCGGACAGCGGTCGGCCGATCACGGCGAGCTCTCGCTGAAGGTCGTTCCAGTGCCCGGGCAACCCGGCGTCGACGAGGGTGATGCCCTCGGGCAGGTCGATGAGATACGAGGCGACGATGTCGTTGCCGAGGCGGTGGAGGTGGGGAGCGAGCTTCATGATGATCCTCTCGGGCGGTTGCGCTGGCTACGTTACGTAGCTATCATGGCTACTGTCAATAGCCATCGAGGAGGATCCATGCCCACCCCCGAACGCACATCGATCGATGCCATCGTCGCGGCCGGCCAGGAGATCCTCGAGGCCGACGGCCCTGCGGGACTCACGATGCAGGCGGTCGCGGAGCGCGTGGGCGTGCGTGCCCCCTCCCTCTACAAGCGCGTGCGGGATCGTGAGGCCTTGCGTGTCGCGGTCGCCACGGCCTCCGTCGATGCCCTCGCAACCCAGCTCGAGGCGGCGGGCGACGACCTCTCCGCCCTCGCCCGGACCTATCGCACCTTCGCCCACGCGCACCCGGAGGGCTTCCGCCTCATGTTCAACGCCGCGGTCTCCCACGAGACCCTGGAACGCTCCGCCGCCCCCGTCATCCGCGCCTGCACCACCGCGGTCGGCGAGGCGGACGCCCTCGACGCCGCACGCCTCTTCACCGCCTGGGCCACAGGATTCCTGCAGATGGAGCTGTCCGGGGCGTTCCGACTCGGCGGCGACGTCGACCGCGCATTCGACTACGGCCTCCGGCGCCTCATCGCGAGCCTCGCCGATTGACGACGCTGGTCATTCCCTGTCCACGACGGCGGATACTGGCACACTGAGGCCGTGGAAGACTCCCGCAGCACCGCCGGTACCGTGGCCGCGAAGACCGGCCGGTCGCCCTGGCGTCGCACGAAGATCGCCGTGGGCGTCCTCGCCGCGGTCGCCGCCGTCGTCGCGATCATCGGGGCGCTCACGCCGTGGCCATCCGCGATGATCATCCGCTCGGTGTTCACGAAGGGCGGCGACGAGACCGCGGCGGAGATGACGAAGCACGTCCCGGACACGCCTCTCGACGAACGGAAGGACATCGCCTACGGGGATGCCGGCGCGGACACGACGATGGACGTCTTCCGCCCCGCCTCCGCCGACAGCGCGCTGCCGACTGTCGTGTGGATCCACGGAGGTGCCTGGATCTCGGGCTCGAAGGAGGACGTCGATCCCTACCTCCGCATCCTCGCCGCGGAGGGCTACACGACCATCGGCGTGAACTACACCCGCGGACCCGAGGGCGTGTACCCGCTCGCCGTCCACCAGCTCGACGAGGCCCTCGCCTACATCGACGCGCACGCGGCGGAACTCGGCGTCGACCCGCGTCGCATCGTGCTGGCGGGGGACTCCGCGGGCGCTCAGCTCGCCAGCCAGATGGCCACGCTCATCACGAATCCGGACTACGCCGAGATCCTCGGCATCCGCCCGTCGATCCGCGCCGACCAGCTCGTCGCGACCGTGCTGAACTGCGGCGTCTACGACCTCGCCGCACTGGCCGAGCTCGACGGAGTCCCGGGGTGGGGCTTCAAGTCGGCGATGTGGGCGTACTCCGGGACGAAGACCTGGGCGGAGGACTCGACCGGCGCCACGATGTCGACCGTGGACTGGGTCACCTCCGACTTCCCCGCGACGTACATCTCGGGCGGCAATGGCGACGGGCTCACCTGGCTCCAGTCGATCCCGATGGCGAAGCGGCTGCAGGAGCTCGGCGTCGATGTGACGCCGGTGTTCTGGCCCGCGCCGCACGAGCCCGCCCTCCCGCACGAGTACCAGTTCCACCTCGATCTGCCCGAGGCTCGGAAGGCCCTGGCGGACACCATCGCCTTCCTCGACGCGCACACCCGCTGACCCGGCCCCTTTCGTCCGGCGGGGCTGCCACGGTCGCACGATCCCGACACGACGGCACGACTCGTTCGGCCGGACGTCTGTTCATCCGTTCCCCGGTCGTGCAGGCGGACCTCGGCACGGGTGGAAACGGACCCGGGCACAGGTGCACGACCCGGGGACGGGTGCACGACCCGGGCACGGGTGCACGACCGAATCCGGGAGAAACCCGTGCCCCTGGCGCCGGGTCGTGCAGGCGGGGCGGGATCTCGACATAACATGTCTGTGACGATCGGCACGGAAGTGATATGTTCGCGGGATGCACACGGAGAACGAACGCGCACTCGAATCGGGGATCGTCACGGATCTCTCCGGGCGTATGACCTACGGCTCGTACCTCGCGCTCGACCAGCTCCTCACGGCACAGCATCCGGTGAGCGACCCGCAGCACCACGACGAGATGCTGTTCATCATCCAGCACCAGACGACGGAACTCTGGCTGAAGCAGCTGCTGCATGAGCTCAGCTCGGCGCGGGAGCTGCTCGCGGCGGACGACCTGCGCGAAGCCCTCAAGCGCATCGCCAGGGTCAAGCGGATCCAGGACGTGATGACGCAGCAGTGGTCGGTGCTCGCGACGCTGACCCCGACGGAGTACGCCCAGTTCCGCGGCGCCCTCGGCAACTCGTCCGGCTTCCAGTCGGTGCAGTACCGGGCCGTCGAGTTCGCGCTGGGCAACAAGAACGAGAAGATGCTGAGCGTCTTCCGCGACCACCCGGCGAACCTCGCGCTCCTCACGGCCGAGTGGGAGAAGCCCACGCTGTACGACGAGTTCCTCCGCTACGCCTCTCGCCGCGGCCTCCCGATCCCCCGCGAGATCCTGGACCGCGACGTGCGGGAGCCCTACCGCGAGACCCCGGACCTCGTACCTGCCATCCGTGCGATCTACCAGGACCCGCGCACCCACTGGGACCTCTACGAGGCCTGCGAGGACCTCGTCGATCTCGAGGACAACTTCCAGTTCTGGCGCTTCCGTCACCTCAAGACCGTGTCCCGCACCATCGGGATGAAGGTCGGCACCGGCGGGTCGAGCGGCGTCGGCTTCCTGCAGCGCGCCCTCGACCTGACCTTCTTCCCCGAGCTCTACACCGTCCGCACCGAGATCGGTTCCTGATGCTCACGGCGACGTTCTTCGACGGCGAGCGCTGGCGGGACGGCGTCGTCGGACTCGGCGAGGACGGGCGCCCCCGGCTCCGTGAGGAGACACCCGCGCCGGGGGGCCCGGTCCTCTCCGGCCGCATCGTCGGGGGCTTCACGGACCACCACGTGCACCTGCAGCTCGTCGACCACGCCCTCCTGGCCTCGTCCCGCCTCGGACGAGTGGTCGACCTCGGCGGCGATCCGTCCACGGTGGCGCGGATCGCCGTTCACAACTCAGGAGTTTCGACCGGCGGAGGCGCTTCCGAGGCGGTTCCGGGTGTGCCTGGGCCGGATTCTCCTGACTTGCGAACCGTCGAATTCGCCGGCGCGTTCCTCACACCTCCCGGTGGATACCCCTCGGACCGCGCCTGGGCGCCGGCGGGTTCGGTGCGGGAGATCGCCGACCCCGCGGCAGCGGCGACCGCGGTCGAGGAGATGGCAGCGGCCGGTGTCTCCTGCGTCAAGGTCGCGAGCAACAGCGCCGCCGGCCCGGTCTTCTCCGACGCCCTCTTCCGCACGATCGCCGACCTCGCCGCAGCCCGAGGCCTCCCGGTGATCGCCCATGCGGAGGGCTCCGGCGAAGCGCAGCGCGTCGTCCGCCTCGGAGCGACGCAGCTGGCCCACTCCCCGTTCTCCGAGCGCCTGGACGACGAGGAGATCGCGGAGCAGGCCGCCCGCATTTCCTGGATCAGCACCCTCGCCATCCACGACTCCCACGCGCGGGCCATCGCGATCGACAATGTCGCCCGCTTCCACGCCGCCGGCGGCACCGTCCGCTACGGCACCGACATGGGCAACGGCCCGACCCCCGTCGACCTGAACCCGGCTGAGGTCGCCGCCCTCCGCACCGCCGGCCTCGACGACGACGCCCTCCTCCTCGCCCTCGCGCCCGTCGACCCGCTCGATCCCCGCTCTCTCCTCCTCCTGCTGCCACCCGGATCCGCCGATCCTCTGGCCGCCCGCCCCCTCACCCCCGCCGACCTGAAGGTGTGACATGACCGACCGCTCCGCCGACACCGCCCTCCTCGATGCCGCCCGCGCCCTGGACGCGTCCGACCCCCTCGCGGCCCACCTCGACGCCTTCGTCGAGGCCCCGGGCGTCACGGCCTACCTCGACGGCAACTCGCTCGGCCGCCCGCTGCGCGACGTGCCGGAGAAGCTCGCCGCGTTCGTGCGCGAGGACTGGGGCACCCGTCTCATCCGCTCCTGGGACGAGCAGTGGATGGCGCTGCCGATGGAGCTCGGCGACCGCATCGGTGCCGTCGCCCTCGGGGCGGGTCCGGGACAGACGGTCGTCTCCGACTCCACGAGCGTCCTCATCTACAAGCTCATGCGGGGCGCCCTTCGACAGGCTCAGGGACCCACGGGCGCGGCTCAGGGACCCACGGGCGAGGCTCAGGGACCCACGGGCGCGGCTCAGGGACCCACGGGCGAGGCTCAGGGACCCACGGGCGCGGCTCAGGGACCCACGGGGCGGACGGAGCTCGTGATCGAGGAGGGGAACTTCCCCACCGACCGGTTCCTCGCCGAAGGCGTCGCAGCGGAGATGGGGGCCACGCTGCGCTGGATCACGCCCGATCCGGTGCACGGCGTCACGATCGACGACGTCGCGGCCGTGGTCTCGGAGCGGACGGCGCTCGTCTCGCTCAGCCACGTCGACTACCGCTCTGGCGCCCTCGCCGACATGCCGGGCATCACCGCCGTCGTCCACGAGGCCGGGGCACTGATGATGTGGGACCTCTGCCACTCGGCGGGTGTCGTGCCGATGCAGCTCGACGACTGGGGCGTCGACATGGCGGTCGGCTGCACGTACAAGTACCTCAACGGCGGCCCGGGGTCGCCCGCGTTCGCCTACCTCCGCCACGACCTGCAGGGCGTGCTGCGGCAGCCGATCCAGGGCTGGTGGAGCGCCGCCGACATCTTCGCCATGGGCCCCGAGTACGTCCCGGCGGACGGCATCCGTCAGCTCCTCAGCGGCACGCCGCCGGTGACCTCGATGCTCGCGATGCAGGGCATGATCGACCTCATCGAACAGTCGGGGATCGACGGCGTGCGCGCGAAGTCGGAGTCGCTCACCGCGCTCGCGGTCCGGGCGTACGACGAGCTGCTCGCGCCCCTGGACGTCCGCCTGCTCAGCCCTCGCGACCCCGCGCTGCGCGGCGGACACATCACGATCGGCCACCCGGACTTCCGGGAGGTCACCCGGAGGCTCTGGGCCGACGGCGTCATCCCCGACTTCCGCTTCCCGGACGGGATCCGGCTCGGGCTGTCGCCGCTGAGCACGTCGCACGCCGAGACCGTCGCCGGGGTGCTCGCGGTGAGGGACGCACTGGAGTCCGGTGTCTCCTGACCCCGCGGCACCGGTGGTGCTCGATGACATCGACGCCCGCCCCGGCAGCACCGCCTCGCTCCTGCGCACCCTGATCGGCCTGTATCTGCGCCCGCTCGGCGGCTGGATCTCGGCTGCCGATCTCGTGGCGCTGGCCGGCGACCTCGGAATCCCGGCGGCTCCCGCCCGGACGGGCATCGCCCGTCTCAAGCAGAAGGGTCTGCTCCTCCCCGAGCGCCGCGACGCGATCGGCTACCGCCTCAGCCCTGCGGCGGTGCCGATGCTGGAGCGGGGCGACCGCCGGATCTTCCGGATGCGGGAGATGACCGACGACGATCCGTGGTGTCTCGTGTCGTTCTCGATCCCGGAGAGCGCACGCAGCGTGCGCCATCAGCTGCGGCGCCGACTGCACTGGATCGGCGCCGGCGTCGTCTCCCCCGCCCTGTGGATCTGCCCCGGACATCTCCGGGAGGAGGCGGAGCAGATCCTCGACGAGCTGGATGCCCGCCGCTGGGCGACCCTGTTCGACGCGTCGGCCCCGGCCCCGGCGGGGACCCTGGCCGAGGCCGCCGCGGCGTGGTGGGACCTGGACGGGCTGCGCGCCGAGCACGAGGCCTTCCAGACGTCGCTCGCGGCCCTGCCCGACGCGCCGTTCCCGGCCTACGTGCACCTCATCGACCAGTGGCGGGTGCTGCCCTACACGGATCCCGGGCTGCCCCCGGCGATGCTGCCGGCCGACTGGCCGGGCGGACGCAGCTTCGAGGCGTTCGCCCGGCTGTCGGCGGCGTGGGAGGCACCCGCCCTCGCCCACGTGCGCGCCGTGACGGCCTAGAGGGTCGGACCGGCGACCTCGCGGACGAACCCGGTCACGTGCTCCTGCAGCCGCAGGATCCGCATCTCGCGCGCGAGCTCGCGGTCGTACCCCGGATAGGCCAGCGGCGGGAGCCTGCGCACCGCGACATTGCACCCGAACTCCGCGCATGCGAGCACGCCGACGGTGTCGCCCTTGCGACCGGCGGCCCCGGCGCGGCGGGCGACGTACAGCTGCACGTCGTTGCGGAGCGTCACGTCCTCGCACCAGGAGCACTGCGCGCGGGCGAGCACGCGCTGCTCGGCGCGCTGCAGCACGACACCGACCGGCTCGTCGTCGATCCACGTGACGACATAGGAGCGACGAGGCAGCTTCGGGTCGACCCAGCCGAGGTAGTCGAGCCGGTCGAAGTCCGTCTCGGCGAAGCCGGGCGGCAGGGTGATGTCGGAGATCTCCTTGCGGGAGGCGTTGCAAAAGGAGGCGCGCAGAGCGCGCTCGTCGATGGGACGCATGGGGGAAGAGCTTTCGGTGTGATCGCCGGAACGGCGAGACGGATCGGAGGATCACCCGGACGGTGCCGGGGTACGACGCAGCACCGGGGACGGGATTCCGCCTCCGGCCGGTCCTCAGCCTCTGCCTGCGGCGCTGAACGCGCCTGCAGCTCCGCTCCGCGCCCCGAGGGCGCTCATCGACGACAGCACCTGGCGAGCCTACACCCGTTTGTTTCGTCGCGTGTCGGGGGCGCTGCGGGATCCCGACCCGGTCGACGTACTCTGGCCGGACGCCGATCCGAAGGAGTCCCCGTGTCCACGCCGCTGCACCGCCGTCCGCCCCTCGAGGTGCGTGAGCGTGCGACGTGCATGTGCGGGAACGGCGGCCGCTGCTCGTCGTCGGCACCCGGCCATGCCCTGCACCTGATCCAGGAGCGCCTCGCGGCGGCGACTCCGGCAGGGTGGGCGGACGCGTTCGTGATCGCGGCGGATCCGGTCGCCGGAGACCTCGTCGTCCGCACGCTCGACGGCACCACGCACACGCTGTGGAACGGCTCCGGCGCCGCGCTGGAGGCCGCGATCGGCAGCCCGGTCGCCCTCCACCTCGACTACGCCGTCCTCGCCGTCGGGCGCACCCGCTTCAACGTCGCCGTCGTGTGACGATGCCCTGATCCCCTCGGGTCAGGCGCTCGCCATCATCATGTCGCGGACCGCCATGCAAGCGTTCATGCAGGCCTGACACGCCTGAGCGCAGAGCCGGCAGACGTCGCTGTGATCGGCGTGCTGCATGCACTCGTCCATGCACATCTGGCACATCGCGATGCAGGCGTCCAGCATCGCCATCATCGTGGCCGGCGTCATCCCCTGCATGCGGAGCATCGACCGCATCATCGTGTGACACATGTCCGCGCAGTTCATGCAGGCCGGAGCGCAGTCCATCTCCTGGGTCGCGCACACGGTGCAGGCCTGCTCGCAGGCGGCGCAGGCATCCATGCAGGCCTGCAGCACCGACATGTCCATCATCGCCATGTCCGGCATCGACTCCATGTTCTTGGACATGGCACCCATCATCATCGCGTCCATCGCACACCGCTCCCTTCGTCGAGGACGACGGGCAGGACACCCGCCTGGCGCCAGGCTAACCCCTGCGCGGACGGGAGTCGATGGTCGCGGGACGCTGACACGCCGCTGCGCGAATGTCAATCCCGTGGACGGTGCGGAGGGCCGGTGGGAGGCTCGAAGAGCAATCGATCCGTCAAGGAGAGGAGCCTCTTATGAGTGGCGCAGATGACATGAAGAACTCCGCCGAGAAGCTGGGTGGCAAGGCCAAGGAAGGCTTCGGCAAGCTGACCGACAACGAGAAGCTCGAGGCCGAAGGCCAGGCGGATCAGGTGAAGGCCGACGCGAAGCAGGCCGGGGAGAACGTCAAGGACGCCGCGGGCAAGGCCGGCGACAGCGTCAAGGACGCGTTCAACCGCTGATCCCCCACCCGCTGAACCCATGAAGAGGGGGAGGCTCGCCGATGGCGAGCCTCCCCCTCCGCACTCGGGTCAGACCTTGCGGCTCCCGGTGATCGCTCGGATCAGCCAGGCGATCACGGCGATGGCCAGGAGCACCAGACCGACCCACAGCAGGAACTGGAGCGACTGCACCAGTCCTCCGGTGATCGCGAGGATCACGGCGATGACGATGACGATGATCAGGAGGATGTTCATCGGTCTTTCCCTTCTCTGGGGGCGCGGGCGCCCGACTGCGGTGACACCACGCTAGACCCGAACCACACCCTCCCTGGAGGGGGTTGACTTCGACCCTCCCGATGCGCGAAGGAGCAGAGCAATGCCAGGACGACGCAACAATTCCCTGAAGGATCCGGAACTGTACGAGGAACTCCGCGACGACGGCGCCTCGAAGGAGAAGGCCGCCCGTATCTCGAACGCTGCCGCACGCGACGGCCGCAGCTCGGTCGGTCGGCGCGGCGGGGAGCACGGGGACTACGAGGACTGGACCGTCCCCGAGCTGCGGAAGCGCGCGAAGGAACTGGGCCTCACGGGCTACAGCGGCAAGCGCAAGGCCGAGCTCATCTCCGAACTGCGAAACCACTGACCCGGATGACGCGCTTCGGGATCGAGGAGGAGTTCCTCCTGCTCGATGAGGATTCGCTCGTCCCCGTCGCCCTCAGCGGTGACATCCTGGAGCGCATCGGCGGCGAGGTCGCCGCCGGACGCGTGACCACCGAGTACCTGGCCTCGCAGCTCGAGGCCCTCACCGATCCGGTGCGGACCGGAGCCGAGGCCCTGCAGCAACTGACGACGCTGCGGGCTGCCATCGGCGCGGAGGCCCGCGCGCGGCGCGCGATCGCGGCGCCGACCGGCTCGCCGTTCACCACTCTCCGCTCTCCCCGGCTCTCGCCGTCGGCGCACTACGACGACGTCGCCCGGCGCCTGGCGCACCTCACCCGCGAACACGAGGTGAACGGGCTGCACGTGCACGTCGAGGTCCCGGACGAGGAGGAGCGGGTCCGTGCGCTGAATCGACTCCGCGCGTGGCTGCCCCTGCTGCTCGCCCTCAGTACGAACAGTCCGTTCGGCAACGGCATCGACACCGGCTTCGCGAGCTGGCGGAGCATGCTCATCCGCCGGCTCCCCTCGTCGTGGTGCCCGCCCCGGTTCGCCGATGTCGACGACTACCGCACGCGCGTGGACCAGCTCCTCGATCTCGGGACCATCGGGGAGGCGACCTCCCTCTCCTGGGCGGTGCGCCTGTCCGAGCGCTACCCGACGGTCGAGGCGCGCGTCGCGGACACGCAGCTCACCGCGGAGGACGCCGTTCTCTCCGCGCTGCTGACCCGCGGCATCGCCCTGTCGTCCGCGCAGCGGATCGTCGCCGACGAGACGGAGACGATCGACGCGTCGATCTGGATGGCGTCGAGAGCGGGGATGACGGCCCGCATCCTGGATCCGCTCACGGGCGAGGTCGCCCCGGCCTGGACCGTGGCCGAGCACCTGCTCCACGACATCGGCCCGGTGCTGGACGAGCAGGGCGATGCGGACACCGTGCGAGCGGGACTCGCCCGGATGCGGGCGGACGGCACCGGCGCGGCGCGGCAGCGCGCGGCGCACGGACGGGACGGCCTCCCCGCACTCCGACGGCTGCTGGCGGAAGGTACCGGGACATCGGCTGACTGACCGGCCCCTCGCGTCCGACCCCGGGAGTAGGGTCGGCCTGTGTCATCCTTCGCCCCGCTCCAGCGGCTCGTCATCGCGATCGCCGTGCTGGCCTCGTTCGTCACGTTCCTCGACGGAACGGTGGTGAACGTCGCGCTTCCCGCCATCAGTGAAGAGCTGGGCGGCGGGATCACCACGCAGCAGTGGGTGGTCGACGCGTACCTCATCACCCTCAGCGCGCTGATCCTGCTCGCCGGGTCCCTGTCCGACGCCTACGGCCGGGTCCTGGTGATGCGGATCGGGCTCATCGCCTTCGGCATCGCGTCGGTCGCGGTCGCCGCAGCGATCGATCCGCTCATGCTCATCGTGGCCCGCGGAGCGCAGGGAGCGGCCGGCGCCCTCCTCGTCCCGAGCTCCCTCGCCCTCATCACCGCGACCATGCGCGGCGATCTGCAGGCGAGGGCCATCGGCGTCTGGACCGCCTTCACCACGGCGGCCCAACTGGTCGGCCCCCTCCTCGGCGGGCTCTTCGTCGACTTCCTCTCCTGGCGCTTCGTGTTCCTCATCAACGTCCTCCCCATCGGAGTGACGCTGCTGCTGCTCGCCCGCCTGCACCTGCCGGAGCACCCTCGGGGCGTCCGGGTGGACTGGTGGAGTGGAGCACTGTGCGCGCTGGGCCTGGGCGCCATCGTGTTCGCCCTCATCGAGCAGCCGAACCTCGGGTGGGCCTCCCCCGCGATCTGGATCCCCGCCGTGGTCGGGGCCGCGCTCTTCGCCGTCTTCCTGTGGCGGCAGGGCCGCTCGGCCACGCCGCTCATGCCGCTCTGGCTGTTCCGGGTGCGCGACTTCGGGTGGGGCAACCTCGCCACGCTCTTCGTCTACGCCGCGCTCTCTCTCAACGGCTTCGTCGTCGGCGTCTACCTCCAGCAGGGGGCGGGACTCAGCGCGACGGCGGCGGGACTCGCGAGCCTGCCGATGACGATCCTGATGATCCTGCTGAGCTCCCGCGCCGGCGGGTGGGCGGGGCGCTGGGGCCCGCGCATCTTCATGACAGTGGGGCCGCTGATCATGGCCGTCGGAGCGCTGATGCTGCTGACCGTGAACACCGCCTTCGACTACTGGGCGCAGGTGCTCCCGGCCATGATCGTGATGGGGCTGGGCCTGTCGCTCACCGTCGCCCCACTGACGGCCGCGATCCTCGGGGCCATCGACGAGAACCACTCCGGCATCGCCTCCGCCGTGAACAACGCCGTCTCCCGCGTCGCGGGGCTGCTGGTCGTCGCGATGCTGTCGACCATCGTCGGCGGCTCCCTCGACCTCGACGGGTTCCACAACGCCGCCTGGGTCACCGCGGCGCTCCTCGTGCTCGGCGGCGTCGTGTCCTGGATCGGGATCCGCCGGAACCCCTCGGAGGCGGCGGCGCCGCCGGTCGACGCCCCCGCGCAGCCGACGCCTCAGCCGCGATGACCGCGCCGCGCTCTCGACGCGGTCGAAGAACGGCACGCGTGTCCCTGGCGCTGGCGGCGTGCGTCGCGATGGGGATCCTCGCTCTCGCCGGCTGCGCCGCCCCGACCGCCCTCCCTGCGGAGGGAACGGGGTCATCGGCCGGCGTCGTGCTTCCTCCGGCCGGAGCCCTTCCGGACTACCAGCTCGGCGGCGCGTACGATCCGGCCGAGGGCGTGGGCATCGTCGGGCGAGACCGCAGCGCGGAGCCGGTCGCGGGACTCTACTCCGTCTGCTACGTCAACGGATTCCAGACCCAGCCGGGCGAGCTCGCCGAGTGGCCCGACGACCTTCTCCTGCATGACGGTGACGATGTGGTCTTCGACCCGGAGTGGCCCGACGAGGCCCTTCTGGATACCGGCAGCGCAGCGCAGCGGTCCCGCATCGCGGAGATCGTGATCCCCTGGATCGAGGGCTGCGCGGACTCCGGCTTCCAGGCGGTCGAGTTCGACAACCTCGACTCCTTCTCACGCTCGCTCGGCCTCCTGACTCTGGACCACAACCTCGCGCTCGCAGAGCTCCTCGTCGACGCGGCGCACGGCGTCGGGCTCGCCGCCGGACAGAAGAACGCGGCCGAGCATGCGGAGGCCCTGAAGGAGCGCGCGGGCTTCGACTTCGCCGTGACGGAGGAGTGCGCCGCGTACGCCGAGTGCGGCGCATACACCGCGGTCTACGGGCCGCACGTGATCGACATCGAGTACACCGACCAGCTCCCGCGGTCGTTCGCGGAGCTGTGCGCCGACCCGGACGCCCCGGCATCCCTGGTGCTCCGCGATCGCGACCTCGTCACGCCGGACGACGAGGAGTACGTCTTCGCCGGGTGCCCCTGACGATCGACGGAGGCGCTTGCCTGCCGAGCGCCTCGGCGTCAAGTCCCTGGTGGCCCCCGTTCGCGCGGACGAGGATATCGGTGATCGACTCGATGGGAGCCCCTCCTCATGACCGTTTCCACCCTCGACCCCGATACCGCCGTCGCCTTCTCGCCGCGCGGTCCTCTGTCGGGCGCCGTCCTCGACGTCCTCACCGGTCGCGGCGAGGACGCCGCCGCCCTGCCCGACCTCGCCACCACAGCCGTCGCTGAGAGCAGCGATGTGGTCCGGGACGACGACATCCAGCTCGCCCTCTTCGTCCTCTATGCGTCCTCGTACGGCTCGCTGCCACAGCTCGATGCGGCGCTGGAGTGGGAGGCCGGGGTGGTCACCGCGCGCCGGATCCTCGAGGACGCCTTCGAGGCCGCACTGCGCGAGACCGTGCCCGTGCCCGAGCTTCCGGAGCCGACAGTCGACGCCGTGGGGCGCGCCCTGTTCGCCCTCGCCGCTGCGGACACGGGCCCCAGCCTGTCGCGGCACATCGCCAGGAAGGCCACCCGCGAGCAGGCCGAGGAGTCGCTGATCCTCCGTTCCGTGTACACGCTGCGGGAGGCCGATCCGCACTCCTGGGCGATCCCACGGCTGACCGGCCGCCCCAAGGCAGCGCTGGTGGAGATCCAGTCGGACGAGTACGGCGGCGGCCGACCGCAGCGGGTGCACGCGGAGCTCTACGCCCGCGCCCTTCGCGCCGCCGGACTCGACGACACATACGGCGCCTACGTCGACGACGCCCCCGCGATCACGCTCGCCTCGCACAACATGATGAGCCTGTTCGGCCTCAACCGCCGCCTCGTGGGCGCAATCGTGGGTCACCTCGCCGCCTACGAGATGACCTCGTCGATCCCGTGCCGCTTCTACGCCGACGGCCTGCACCGGCTGGGGTTCGCCGACGATGTCGCCGCATACTTCGAGGAGCACGTGGAGGCCGACGCGGTGCACGAGCAGATCGCCGCCCGTGACCTCGCGGGCAGCCTCGCCGAGGACCGTCCGGAGCTGCTCGCAGACATCCTGTTCGGCGCGGCCGCGTGCCTCACGGTCGACGGCTGGGCGGGTGCGCACACCCTCGACGCGTGGACCGAGGGCCGCTCGGCGCTGCGGGAGAGGACGACGGCATGACCGCCCGGGACGAGCCGGTCACCGTCACGGCGTACCCGGACGGCCCCCTCCTGGTGCGCGGAGAGATCGAGTTGCACGCGAGCGACGGCACGGTGATCGACCCGCGTCGACGCACGGTGGCCCTGTGCCGCTGCGGGCTCTCCGCGCTCAAGCCCTTCTGCGACGGCACACACAAGGCGGCCGGTTTCCGCACCGAGGACTGAGCGGGCGTCAGCCCTCCGGCCAGTAGTGACTATCCGGGACGGCGCGCGCACCGAAGATCGCCTGCCCGACCCGCACGCACGTCGCGCCCTCCTCGACGGCGATCTCGTAATCCCCGGACATACCCATCGACAGGGCGCCGTCGCCGATGAGTTCGGGGTTCTCCTCACGTGCTCTGTCACGGAGGGTCCGCAGCATCGCGAAGCATTCCCGCACCCGGGCATCGTCCGGTGTGAGCAGCGCCAGCGTCATCAGGCCGCGCACGCGGAGAGCACCGTACGAGGGCAACGCCTTCAGGAAGTCGAGAAGCTCCTCCGGCGGCATCCCGAACTTCGAGTCCTCGGCCGAGGTGTTCACCTGCACGTACACGTCGAGGCTGCGCCCCGCGGCCTGCAGGCGCCGGTCGAGAGCCTCGGCGACCCGCAGCCGGTCGAGCGCCTGGAACTCGGCGGCGAAGGAGGCGACATCCCTGGCCTTGTTCGTCTGCAGGTGGCCGATGACCACCCAGTCCACATCGAGGTCGGCAGTCTCCCGGTGCTTGCGCACGGCTTCCTGCACCTTGTTCTCGCCGAGTCGGCACAGCCCGGCGTCGATGGCCACCCGCACCCGATCGGTCGGCACCGTCTTGCTCACCGGGAGCAGGTGCACCTCACCGGGGTCGCGTCCTGCGCGCTCCGCGGCGGCGTCGATGCGGGCGCGGACGTCGGCGACGTTGGCGCGGAAGTCCGCGGCGGTGAAGGCCGTCGGGTAGCGCTCGGCGCTCTCCCCCACACGCTCGATCTTTGACATAGGTCAAAATCTAACATAGCTTCGACACCACGTCGCGTACCCGCCGACACCCCCTTCACGAAGGAGCCCGCCCATGTCCGCACCCGGCCTGTTCTCGGACACCGCCCTGTCGACCCCGCGCCTGCGCACCGAGGTGCCAGGGCCGCAGAGCCGGGCGCTGCACGAGCGCCGGCAACGGGTCGTCCCGCGCGGCGTCGGCAGCGTGCTCCCCGTCTACATCGAGCACGCCGACGGCCCCTGGGTCACCGACGTCGACGGCAACCGCTTCCTCGACCTCGGCAGCGGGATCGGCGTGACGACCATCGGCCACACCAATCTCGCAGCCGTCACCGCCGCGGCGGAGCAGCTCGACCGGGTCACGCACACGCTCTTCACCGTCACCCCCTACGAGGGCTACGTGCGCCTCGCCGAACTGCTCGCGGAAAAGGTCCCCGGCACCCACGAGACCCGCACGGCCTTCGCGAACTCCGGCGCCGAAGCCGTCGAGAACGCGGTCAAGATCGCCCGGAGGCACACGGGACGGCGCGCCGTCGCCGCCCTGGACCACGCGTTCCACGGGCGCACCAACCTCGCACTCGCGATGAACCACAAGGCGGCGCCGTACGGCACCGGGTTCGGTCCGTTCGCGCCCGATGTCCACCGCGTCCCCAACTCGTACCCCTACCGCGACGGCCTCGACGGCGAGGAAGCCGCCGCGCGCACGATCGCCCATCTCGAACAGCGGATCGGCGTCCACGACCTCGCGGCCGTCATCGCCGAGCCCATCCAGGGCGAGGGCGGCTTCGTCGTCCCGGCCGAGGGCTACCTCCCCGCCCTGCAGGAGTGGTGCATGGAGAACGGCGTGGTGTTCATCGCCGATGAGATCCAGACGGGCCTCGGGCGCACCGGGACGTGGTTCGCGAGCACGCACTTCGACCTCGTGCCGGACCTCGTGCTCACGGCGAAGGGCATCGCCGGCGGGCTGCCCCTGGCCGGGGTGACCGGCCGCGCCGAGATCATGGACGCGCCCGACCCTGGCGGCCTCGGCGGCACATTCGGCGGCAACCCGGTCTCGATCGCCGCCGCCCTCGCAGTGTTCGACGAGCTCGAGCACGGGACCTTCTTCGCCGACGCCCGTCGGATAGGCGCCCACCTGTCCGCCCGACTCGAGGGTCTGCGCACTCGCCATGCGGTCATCGGCGACGTCCGCGGGATCGGCGCCATGCAGGCCTTCGAGCTGAGCACCCCCGGGACGACGCGACCGTTGGCCGGGGCCGCCTCCATGATCGCGGAGTTCGCCGCCCAGCGCGGCATCCTGCTGCTCACCGCCGGCAGCGACGGCAACGTGATCCGCTTCCTCCCCACTCTGACCACGACCGACGAGCAGCTCGACGTCGCCGTGGACGTGATCGACGAGGCCCTCAGCGCGCTCCGCTGAGCACGCGGAGGCACAGCGCCTCCCCGCTCCACCGCACGTGGGCGAGGTCGTGCACGACCAGGTCGGGGTCGGCCGCCCCGGAGCCTGCGCCCACCCCGACCACGAGGCCGGCACCGGCCGCTCGCGCCGCGCTGACCCCCGGCGCCGAGTCCTCGAAGACCACGCACTCCCCCGGGTCCCGCCCGAGGAACCGTGCGGCGCGGAGGTACGGGTCGGGCGCCGGCTTGCCTCTGTCCACGTCTTCGGAGGCGACGAGCACCGCGGGCGCCGGGATGCCCGCTCCACCCATCCGGGCGGCCGCGACAGCTCGGTTGCTGCTCGTCGCGACCGCCCACACCTCGGGGGGCAGCGCCGCGAGCAGGGCAGCGGCGCCGGGGATCCCGGTCGTCGCCGGGGCGACGGCGAGCTCCCGAGCGAGGAGGTCGGCCGTCGCCTCGGCCGCCCGTTCCGGCCCCACGATCGCCGCGACCACCTCACTCGGCCGCATGCCATGAGGCGCGTCCCGCAGGAAGTCGAATCCCGGGGCGTGCCTGAGCGCCCAGGCGTCCCACGCGATCGCCGCCGAGGGGACGGAATCCACCAGCACGCCGTCGCAGTCGAACAGGACCCCCGCGGCGCGCACGATCACCTCGGCACCTCGAACCTCGTGTGCTAGTTTTGGCATAGGTCAAATCTATCCGAGGAGAGTGCATGTCCGCGTCTCGCACGCCCCGGACGGCGATCGCCGTCCGCCACGTCCCCTTCGAAGACCTCGGGATCCTCGCCCCGCTGCTGGCGGCGCGCGGCTACGAGACCACACTGCTCGACGCCGGCATCGACGCGATCGACCCGGACGCCGTCGCTGGCACGGACCTGCTCCTCGTCCTCGGCGGACCGATCGGCGTGTACGACGAGGATCGGTATCCCTTCCTGCACTCCTCGAAGGCGGCTCTCGCGACCCGGCTCGCCACGGGCGGCGCCACGCTCGGCGTCTGTCTCGGCGCCCAGCTCCTGGCCGAGGCTCTGGGCGCAGAGGTACGCCCGACCGGGGCCGTCGAGATCGGCTACGGCCCGCTCGCACTCACCCCCGAGGGCCGGGAATCCGTCCTCGCCCCTCTCGACGGCGAGCCCGTGCTGCACTGGCACGGCGACGAGTTCGCGATCCCCGCCGGGGCGCACTCCCTGGCGCACACGCCCGGCTTCCCCCATCAGGCCTTCGCCGTCGCGCGCACGCTCGGACTCCAGTTCCACCTGGAAGCCGACCACCGCGCCATCGAGCGCTGGCTCATCGGTCACGCGCACGAGCTCCATCACAACGGCATCGACCCGCGGACGATCCGGGAGCAGGCGCAGCGGCACGGCCCGCGGCTCGAGGCCCTCGCCATCCGTGTGCTGAGCGACTGGCTCGACGAGGTCGAGGCGTAGCAGGCGGGCAGGGGAAGAGGCCGGACCCCCAGCGAATCCGGCCTCTGCTCCCCTCGACCTCAGGCGGCGCGACGCAGCGGCACCGTCGGGAAGTCGATCGGCACGTCGAGCGCGATGTTCACGTAGTTCGTGAAGAGGTTCAGCGCGACCTGGCCGATGGTCTCGACGATCTGCTCGTCGCTCCAGCCGTGCGCGCGGAGAGCGTCGACGTCGGCCGAGGTCACCTGACCCCGCTCCTCGACGAGCTTGAGCGCGAAGGCCAGCAGAGCGGCCGTACGAGGGTCGTCGGAGTTGCCGGCCTGGGCCTCGGCGAGCGCTTCGGTCGTGAGGCCCGCCTTCTTGCCGAGCGCGGTGTGCGCCGCGAGGCAGTAGCCGCAGGAGTTGCGGTTCGCGACCGCGACCGCGATCTGCTCACCGAGGGCCGCGCCGAGCGTGCCCCCACCGTAGGCGCCGAAAGCGCTCCACATGCTGGTGAGCGCGGCGGGCGAGTTCGCGACCGCGCGGAACATGGCGGGGACGGCGCCGAAGGCGGAGCCGATCTGCTCGAGCTGCTCCTTGACGGGGCCGGTGGCGGTCTCACGGTCGACGAGAGGGACGTTGGGCATGGGTTGCTCCTTTGTGTTTCGGGACGGGCCGGATTCGGCTTCCCTTTCAGTCTTGCTCGCCGCGCAGTACGATACGCATCATTTGATCTTGCGTTCGTGACATATCGTCCAGAAGAATGGAAGCATGCCACCGCTCGACCGCCTCACCCCGCTGCTCGACCGCTTCCGGGTGCGCAGCCGCCTGTTCCACACCGGACCCCTGTGCGGGACCACGGTCTTCGCCGCGAGTGCGGGCCACGGCTTCCTCCACGTGCTGCGTCGCGGCGAGATGGAGGTGACGCACCAGCGCCCGGACGGCGGCATCGAGCGCGAGACGATCACCCGCCCGAGCCTGCTGTTCTTCCCCCGCCCCGTCGACCACACCTTCCTCAACGCCCCGACCGATGAATCCGACTTCGCCTGCGCGACGATCGACTTCGACGGCGGAGCCACGCACCCGCTCGTCCGCACCCTCCCCTCGGTGATCGTCCTGCCGCTCGACGAGGTGTCCACCCTCGCCCCCGCGCTGGACCTCCTGTTCGCCGAGGTCGACAACGTGCGCTGCGGTCGTCCGCTGCTGGCAGACCGGATGTTCGAGGTCGTGCTCATCCAGCTCCTGCGCTGGATGCTCGACCACTCCGGCGATCTCACCCTCCCGCCGGGGCTGCTGCTCGGCCTTGCGGACGAACGCCTCGCACCCGCCCTCGTGGCGATGCATGAGGCCCCCGGCGAGCCGTGGACGCTCGACACACTCGCGCGGACCGCCGCGATGTCGCGCAGCGCCTTCGCGGCGCGCTTCAAGGAGGTCGTGGGCCGAGCGCCGGGCGACTACCTCACCGAGTGGCGTCTCACGATCGCCCAGGAACAGCTCCGTGCGGGGATGTCCGTGAGCGCTGTGGCCGCCGACCTCGGCTATGCGAGCGCCTCCGCCTTCTCCCGCGCGTTCGCCCAGCGGCTCGGTCGCTCTCCGCGGGCCTGGCTCGGCCTCGCCGCCTGAACTCAGCCGCCGGCTGACATCACGGCAGCGACCCCGGTCACGATCCGGTCGAGGTCGCCGGCCGTGAGCGAAGGGTGCACGGGGAGGGAGAGCACCTCCTGCGCCGCCCGTTCGGTCTCCGGAAGCTCGTCGGCCGGCGCGAAGCGCGCCAGCGAGGGCAGCCGGTGGTTCGGGATCGGGTAGTAGACGCCGGAGCCCACCCCGTGTTCGTCGCGGAGTGCGTCGCGCACCCGGTCGCGCTCCCCCGCGGCGACCCGCACCGTGTACTGGTGGTAGACGTGCTCGGCGCCCTCCGCGACCGCAGGCACGGTGAGCCCGTCGATGCCGGCGAGCGCGGCGTCGAGGAATGCGGCGTTCTCCTGTCGCCGCCGGGTCCAGGCGGCGACCCGCCCGAGCTGCACCCGACCGACCGCGGCGTGCACCTCGCTCATCCGGTTGTTGTAGCCGACGACCTCGTTCGCGTACTGGGTCTCCATACCCTGGTTGCGCAGCAGTCGGACCCGGCGCGCGACCTGCTCATCGACGCACGAGACCATGCCGCCCTCGATCGCCGTCATGTTCTTCGTCGGGTAGAGGCTGAACATGCCGAACCTGCCGATGGTCCCGGCCGGCCGGCCTCGCCAGGCGGCACCGTGGGCCTGCGCAGCGTCCTCGTAGATGTCCAGGCCATGGTCCCCGGCGACCTCCTCGATGTCGTCCACGAGGAACGGATGCCCGTACAGGTGCACCGGCATGATGCCTTTCGTGCGGGCGGTGACGGCGGCACGGACCCGCGCCGGATCCAGCGTGAAGTGCCTCGGCTCGATGTCGACGAACACCGGCGTCGCGCCGGCCAGGACCACGGAGTTCGCCACCGCCGCGAAGGTGAAGGACGGCACGATCACCTCGTCGCCCGGGCCGACACCGGAGGCGAGCAGGCCCAGGAGCTGGCCGCTCGTCCCCGAGTTCACCGCGACGGTGGTGCGGCCCTCCACGAACTGCGTCGCGAACTCGCGCTCGAACGCCGCCACCTCGGGGCCCTGGGCGAGCATGCCGCTGCGGAGCACGCGTTCGACGGCTGCCACCTCGTCGTCGCCGATGAGCGGCGCGGCGGCCGGGATGAAGTCCTTCTGCATGGGTATGTCCTTCGTCGGGAACGGCTCGGCGCGAGCCGGATCGGAGGTGGAGGCAGGAATCGAACTTGCGTGCACGGTCTTGCGGACCGCGACCTGGCCACTCGGTCACTCCACCGGGTCAGATGTCCTCCCGCCCCCGGCGGCGAGTACCCCTGCAGGAAGCGGCCGAAGCGCTGCACCGCATCGATCAGCGTGTCGGTCCCGGGCAGGAAGGCGAGGCGCACGTGATCGGTGTCGGCGCCGTTGAAGGCGCGGCCGTGCACCAGCAGGATGTGCTCCGCGTCGAGGAAGTCGAGCACCAGACGCTCGTCGTCACGGATGCCGAACACCTCAGGGTCGAGGCGCGGGAAGAGGTAGAGCCCGCCACCCGCCTCCTGCACATCGACGCCGGGGATGGCTCGGAGCGCAGCCGTGGCGGCATCGCGCTGCACCGTCAGCCGCCCGTCCGCCGCGACGAGCGCGTCGAGCGATGTGTCATGTTCCAGGGCCGCCGTGATCGCGTGCTGTGCCGGCACGGACGCGCACATCCGCATCGAGGCGAGCAGCCGCAGACCGGAGAGGAAGGGGTCATCGGCAGCGAACCCGGTCGTCAACGCCCAGGCGGCCCTGTAGCCGGCGACGCGGTGGGTCTTCGACAGGCCGGCGAAGGTGACGCAGGGCACGTCGGGGGCGACCTGCGCCGTGGAGACGTGCGTGAATCCGGGGTAGACGACGCGGTCGTAGATCTCGTCCGACAGCAGCAGCAGACCATGGCGACGGGCGAGCTCCGCCACGCCCTCCAGGGTCTCCCGCGGGTAGACCGCGCCGGTGGGGTTGTTCGGGTTGATGATGACGATGGCCACGGTCCGTGGGCCGATCGCCGCCGCCATGGCCTCGAGATCCGGGAGCCACCCGGCCTCCTCCGCGCAGCGGTAGTGCACGGGCTCACCCCCGGCGAGGACCGTCGATGCGGTCCACAGCGGATAGTCGGGACTCGGGATGAGGACCTCGTCGCCCGGCTCCAGCAGCGCCTGCAACGTGAGACCCACCAGCTCGGACACGCCGTTGCCGACGGTCACCGCCTCGATCCCGAGGGACGGGAACCCGGCCCGGCGCGAGTAGTGCACGCGGATCGCCTCCCTCGTCTCCGGAAGGCCCGGTGATTCCGAGTACCCATGGGCGTGCGGAAGAGCCTCGCGCAGGGCCTCCACGATGACCGGCGGCGCCTCGAAACCGAACGGGGCCGGGTTGCCGATGTTCAGGCGGAGGATCTGCTCGCCGCGGGCTTCCAACTCGGCCGCACGCTCGGCCACCGGACCCCGCAGGTCGTAGAGCACGCCGTCCAGGCGCGATGATCGGCCGATCCGGAACGGGGCCCTGGCCGTCATTCGTCCCCCTCGGCCTCGGCCGGACCGGAAGCGGCGGCGATGTCGTCGGCCAGTCGTCGCAGGTCGGCGTCGTCGAGGTCGTGCACCGTCAGACGCAGATGGTGGCCGCCGGTCGAGCCGTCCTCCAGCGCGAACTCGGACCCCGGTCGAACGAGCCATCCGCGGTGCGCGAGCCGCTCGGCGACGACCGCGGCCTCCTCGCGGACATCGACCCACGCATTCAGACCGCTCTCCGCGGTGACGGCCGATCCACGGGCGGAGACGAGCGCGGCGAAGGACCTGTTGCGCGCGGCGTATCGGGCCCCCGCCTCCGCGATGAGCCGGTGCACGTCTTCGTCACGGAGCATGGTCGCGGCGAGCTGCTGCATGACGTGGCTCACCCACATCGTGCCGGGGCTGAGCCGGAGGGCGAGGCGCTCGGCGGTGACGGGGTCGGACGCGGTGAGGGCCAGCCGCATGTCGGGTCCGAGGAACTTGGACACCGACCGCACGAGAGCCCACCGTTCGTGGCCCGGTCCGATGACGGTGGCGTACGGAGTCGGGGCGAGCAGCGAGAAGTGGTCGTCCTCGATCACCAGGACGTGGGGGTGCGGAGCGAGCACCTCGCGCAGCGCCGCGGCACGCGCGGGACTGATGCTGACCCCGGTGGGGTTGTGCGCGCGGGGCGTGCAGACGATCGCGCGCACACCGCTCTCCAGAGCGTCACGCACGCCCTCCACGGTCATGCCCTCGTCGTCGACGGGTATCGCGACGGGCGTGTACCCCGCCAGACGCGCGGTCTGGATGCTCGAGAGGAAGCACGGATCCTCGAGACCCACCCGGTCGCCGTGCACGAGCGTCTGAGCGAGCAGGCGCTCCACCGCGTCGACCGCCCCGGCGGTGACCGAAAGACGGAAGGGGCGAGGCTGGTCCTCCGCGATCCATCGGGTCGCCCACTCGGCGAGACCGGCATCGATCACCGACTCGCCGTAGAGGACGGGGCTCGGGTGCACGGCTGCGAGAGCGGCGGCGAGGTCGGGAAGGAGGGCCGCCTGAGGGTTGCCGTTGGCGATGTCGCGGAGCGGGGTTCCGGGCGTGAAGCCCTCATCCGGCGTGGCGGCGGGTCCGAGCACGGTCGTCCCTGTGCGCCCGCCGGTGGTCGCGATACGGGCGGTGACGAGTGCGCGGTAGGCGGCGAGCACAGTGTTGCGATTGACGCCGAGCCGCTCGGCCAGCGTGCGGACCGGCGGCAAGCGGTCCCCGGCGACGAGCGTCCCCCGTTCGACGAGGTCGCGCACGCTCTCCGAGATCTCTGCGGCGGTGACGCCGCTGATCCCGTCGGTCTCGTCGTCTCTGCTGTCCGCCGCTGCCATGACTCGACGGTAGGGGAGATTTTGACCTATGTCAAAATCTCCCCGAGGATCAGGGGCGGTCGTCGACTTCCACGCCGTCCTCGATCTCCTCCGGCTCCAGGTCGGTCACGTCGACCTCGGGCGCGTCGCCCTCCCCGTTGTTCGCGGTCGGGGGCTCGCCGTGGAATCCGGTCGTCTCGTCCTGTCGCGGATCGGTCATGATGCCTCCTCGGTTGATGGGACTCCATGATCGGTCCGCCGCGCTGCCGGAGCGAGCACCTTGACAACGCCGCCTCCGGTGGCCCGGCTCCCGATGCACGCAGGCGGAGCCCAGGTACACCGGTTACCGTTCAGGAGCGGTCGGTCCCCACGGATCGCCTCCCGCATCCCGCACGATCACCGCGATCCCCCGACAGAGGACACGATGACCCCCGGCACTCTCCCCCTCGCCGCTTCCGCCCCCGGCTACGACGGATTCATCGGCTGGGTGCTCAGCCTGATCGAGACCCTGGGCGAGGTCGGCGTCGGCCTCGCCGTGCTCATCGAGACGTTCGTCCCGCCGATCCCCTCGGAGGCGATCCTCCCGGCGGCGGGATTCCTCGCCTACGACGGGCGGATGAATGCCTGGGGCGCCTGGGCCGCGGCCACCATCGGCGGACTCGTCGGTGCATGGATCTGGTATGCGCTCGGCGCGGCCGTGGGCCGGGACCGCACACGGCGCATCGTCGGACGCATCCCCCTTCTCGACCACGACGACTTCGACAAGGCCGAGGCGTTCTTCGCGCGCTGGGGCGGCGGTGCCGTGCTGTTCGGTCGCTGCGTGCCCCTCGTGCGCTCGTTCATCTCGATCCCGGCCGGCATCGAGCGCATGGCGCTGTGGAAGTTCACGCTGTACACGCTGGTCGGCTCGGCGGTCTGGAACGGCATCTGGATCGGCCTGGGCTTCGCCTTCGGCCCCGCCATCCGGCCGATCCTCGAGCAGTGGAGCGGCGTGATCTCCGATGTGGTCGTCGGCGTGCTCATCCTGCTGCTTCTGGTGTTCATCGCGCTGCGCATCCGCCGCCGCATGCGCGAGGCCGCGGCACGGCGGGCAGAGGACAACGGGCAGGCCTGAGGCCCCTCCCCCGCGCGGCTTCGTGTCACGAGGTGTCAGCCGGCGGCGTCGGCCGCGACGATGTCGCCGAGCTTCCAGGACCGATCGAAGTACGGCTGCAGCGGCCCGTAGAAACGGAAGTAGCTGAACCAGTGCCGCCCCGGAATCGTCTGCACCCAGTTCGAGCGCCCCTCCGTCGGCGGTTCCGGGCCGAACCACAGATCGACGGAGCCGTCCTCGTTGTATCGGAGGTCCTCATCGCGCGACCCGCGGTCGCCGCGCTGCTGCTCGTTGTCGATGAGGCAGCGGGTGTCGGCGTCGTACACCGTCGCAGACCAGAACAGCTTCGCCGGCACGTCCGCCGGCACGTGCAGGCGATAGGTGCGGGCACCGTCGAGCCACTCTCCGTCGGCATCGGTGTAGGCACCGAGGTAGGCCTGCCCGACACCGGGAGTGGTGCTCTTCATCGCCTCCGAGAAGCTGACAGCCTCGTAGAACCATGAGGCCCTCTCGAGGAGCTCGTCATAGCCGTCGCCCCGCTGCGCGGAGTTGTCCAGGACGATCGCCTGCTCCCACACACGGTCGGGCCAGTAGCTCCCCTGCGCGAAGCGCTTCGCGAACGTGTTCGCCTGCGCCATCAGCTCACCCGCTTCGGCGCCGCGCTCCAGGATGCGGGTGAGACGGTCGTCCGGCGCGAAGGGCTCCCCGACGCGGATGCCGAGCTGCCGCAGCATCGCGAGATAGAAGCGATCGCGTTCGTCGACGACCTCCGACTGGTAGATGCGGTGCAGAAGACGCCAGTAGTCCATGCCGCGCGGCTGATCGCCGCTCCACGGCCGACCGTCCGGAGAGATGATGCGCGTCGGTGCGGGGTCCTCCCGATCGCGGTACGGGTAGATCCGTACGGCGCGCACGAGGGCATCGGCGCGCTCCGGATCAGGGTCGAGCGTGCGGAAGCCGAACATGATGTTGACCCCGGAGGACTGCAGGATCCGGAACTCGGCCGTGATGTCTGCGGGGACGGTCGCCCCGGGCGCGACGATCACGTACTTGCCGCCGCGCCCCTGGTCCGGCCCCATCTCCCCCATCGCCCCGACCTCCCGCTGCCAGAAGTCGGAGACGCCGCCGGCCGTGTGCCCCGGGGGCAGGTCGATGACCAGCGGTCCGGTCTCGGCGAGGTCGAAGAAGTTCAGGATGTACGGCGTCGTGGCATTCGCCGTGATGAGGCCGAGGCGGTCGCGATACGTCAGGTATCGGACGAGATCACTGCTCGTCGCACCGAAGACCTCCTCGTGCTGCGACTTCCACTGCGCGTAGGAGACGAGCGGAAGAGCCCAGAGGTAGGCCTGGCACGCGAACTGGAAGTCCAGCTCGTCGAAGATCGCGGGGATCGACTCCCGCGCCGGCAGCTCGCCGTCCTTCCGTACCCCGTCGATTCCGCTCGCTCCGGTCATATCCGTCCCCCTCTGTCAGCGCGCTCCCGCACCGCGCGAATCGGCTCCGCCTGAACCCCGACAGTAGTGGGGCGGACGAGCACGCGGAAGAGGTGCGATGTCGGCGGGGCGGGGCACGATGGTGGCATGACGGACGGCTACGACCCCGCGTTCCTCGGCATCCCGCTGCCGCTGCCCGTGCCCCCGATGCCGGTGCGCGCGCTCCCTGCGCCCCGGTTCACGGTGCTGCTCGATCCGGAACGGCGCCTCGCCGCGGTGACGGCCGTGACCATCGACGGCGCCCGCCTGCGGGATCTCCCGCGCACGGGTGAGTGGCGCCTCGACCCCCGGGTGCCCGCGGAGGAACAGGCGGGGCCCGCCGTCTACGCCCGGAACGACCTCGACCGCGGACACCTCGTCCGTCGCCGCGACCCGGGCTGGGGGGAGCTCGACGAGGCCCGCGCCGCCGCGGAAGCCACCTTCACCTACCCCAACGCGGCCCCGCAGGCGGCCGCCTTCAACCAGTCGAAGGACCTCTGGCTCGGGCTGGAGGACCACGTGCTGGCGTATGCGGAGGCGACGGCGCAGCGCCTATCGGCGTTCACGGCCCCGGTGCTCGCGGACGCCGACCCGCCGTACCGCGGCATCCGCGTGCCCCTGCGGTACTGGAAGATCGTGGCGTGGCGCTCCGAGGACCGACTCGCGGCCGCCGCATTCATCCTCGACCAGACCGAGCTCGTGGACACGCGGGAGGGTGCCTTCGCCGTCGCGAGCCTCGGCGCCTTCCGCACGTTCCAGGTACCGGTCACCGAGGTGACAGCCCTCACCGGGGTCGACCTCGGCCCCCTTCCCGACGCCGATGTGCTCCCCCGGCGCGGACTCCGCGAGACGGCATGGCGCCCGCTGCACACCGCCGACGACATCGTCCTGTGACAGCGGGCACCCCGCATCACTCGCCGGCGCGCACGCCCTCGAGCGACGGGTAGTCGATGTACCCCTCGGCAGTCGAGCCGTAGAACAGCTCGGGGCGGGGCTCGTTCAGCTCGGCCCCGGTCCGCCACCGCTCCACGAGGTCGGGATTGGCGATGACGGGACGCCCGGCCGCGACCGCGTCGGCCCAGTCCTCCGCGACCAGTTCCTCGGCCGCGGCTCGGGTGGTCTCGACGCCGAAGCCGGTGTTGACGATGAACGGAGCGCCCGCCGCTCGGCGGATGGCCTGCACGAGTTCTCCGGCCGGCTCGGGGTGCAGCACATCGACGAAGGCCAGCCCCAGAGGTGCGAGTCCTTCGGCCAGCGCGGTGTAGGTCGCGAGCACGTCGGCGGGGTCGTCCTCGATGACGCCCTGGATGCCGTGGGCCGGTGAGAGGCGGATTCCGGTGCGGTCGGCACCCACGGCTGCTGCGACCGCCGAGGTCACCTCGACCGCGAAGCGCGCACGGTTCTCCGGCGAGCCGCCGTACCGGTCGTCGCGGACGTTGGACACCGGGGACAGGAACTCGTGGACGAGGTAGCCGTTGGCACCGTGCACCTCGACGCCGTCGAAGCCGGCCGCGATCGCGTTACGCGCGGCCTGGACGAACTGCTCGACGACCACGGGGATCTCGTCCAGGGTGAGGGCATGCGCGACGGGCAGATCGGCCTTGCCCTTGAGGGTCCGCGTCTGCCCGGGGGCCGCCAGAGCACTCGGCGCGACGACGCGGGGCTCGCCGGAGATGTCCGGGTGGCCTACACGGCCGCCGTGCATGAGCTGCATGACGATGGTGCCGCCCTCGGCGTGCACGGCGTCGGCCACGCGGCGCCATCCCTCGATCTGCGCGGGGGTCACGATGCCCGGCTGCCCGGGATACGACTTGCCTTCGAGGACCGGCCAGACCCCCTCCGAGATGATGAGTCCCTGCCCGGCCCGCTGGCGGTAGTACTCCTCGATGATCGCGGTCGGCACGCCCTCCGCGTCCGCACGGGTGCGGGTGAGCGGCGCCATGACGACGCGGTTGGACAGGTGCAGCGAGCCGAAGTCGGCGGAGTCGTAGAGAGTCACAGTGGGGCCAAGGCGTCCGACCGCCACTGTATTCCCGTGAATCGATGACGTATTCCGGTGTATCAACCGCCCAGATCGGCGACGAGGTTCGCGAAGTGGTCGAGGTCGGCGGCCGTCCAGCCGCGCAGGCGCTCGCCGATGCGCCCCTCATACCGGGAGCGGGCGAGAGCCACGCGCTCCTCGGCCAGCGGGGTCGCCACCAGCACCCGGGCGCGACCGTCCTCGGGATCGGGGATGCTCTCGACGAGCCCGAGCTGCTCGAGCTGACGCACCTGCCGGCTCACCGCGGACTTGTCCGTCTGCAGGCGCTCGATGAGTGCTCCCGCCGAGGTCGCCCGTCCGGCGAGGATCGAGGTCAGCACCTGGTAGCCCAGCGGCTGGAGATCCGGATGCACGGTGACCGCGGCCTCGCGCCACCCGACGCGGATGCGGGCGAACAGCCGGCCGAGCTCGTGCTCGACGCGGGCGACCGCCTGGTCGAGGTCGTCGATCGGAGCGCCGTCGGCGGGTTCGTCGGACGGGGCGCTCATATCGCCAGTGTACGGCGAAGCCCCGCGACCGGATGCGGTCGCGGGGCTGTGCTCAGACCTCGGCGAGGAGCCGGAACACCTTGGATGCGGCGTCGATCTCCGCGGGCGTGAGCTCATCGATGACAGCGCGGAGTCGGCTGCCGTACTCCCGGCGGACATCGGTGAGCGCGGTGCACGCGGCCGGTGTCGCGGTGAGCACCCGGAGCCGGCCGTCGCGCTCATCCGGCACCGAGGCGATCAGCCCGAGCTCCTCCAGCATCCGCACCTGGCGGCTGACGACGGACTTGTCCATCTCGAAGCGCTCGGCGAGCTCGTGCGCGCTGGCCGAGCCCGCCCGGTCGATGAAGGTGAGCAGCTTGTACCCCGCCACCTGCAGCTCCGGGTGGACCCGGGACGCCGATTCCTTCCACAGCGACCGGGTCCGCGCGAAGATGAGGTTGAGATGCGCCTGGAGGTCGCTGAGGGCGGTATCGACGTCGGGGGTGCCGACCGCCTCGGACGCGCTCATGTCAGCGCTCCTGCTTCCGATCGTCGCGCTCGAGCACGCTCACGGACCCCGTGGTGGTCGCCGGTTCGGCCTGCCCGGTGCGAATGGTCCCGGTCGAGAGGTTCGCGCCGACCTCGGCCTCGGAGACCTCGATGACGGACTCCTCGGCCTGCTCGCGCAGCTGCTCCGCGGCGTTCTTGGTGGACAGCGGCTTGTTCTTGATGAACGCGATCGCGATGATCGCGATGACCGCCAGCGGGATGGCGAGGATGAACGCGTCCGCGATGCCGTGCCCGTAGGCGCTCTCGACGATCGTGCGGATCGTGTCGGGCAGCTCGCCCACCTTCGGCACGTCGCCGGAACCCAGGCGCTCCAGGGCGCTGATCTCGTCGGGCGTGGTCGGGACGAAGCCCTTCAGACCGTCCTTCATGAAGTCGGCGACGCTCGTGGAGAGCAGCGACCCCATGACGGTCACACCGATGGTGCCGGCGATCGTACGGAAGAAGTTGACGTTCGACGAGGCCGCGCCCAGCTGCTGCGGAGCCGTGTCGTTCTGCACGATCAGGGTCAGGTTCTGCATGACCATGCCGAGCCCGGCACCGAGGACGAACATGTAGACAGCGACCAGCGGGAACGGGGTGTCGTAGCGCAGCGTCGCCATCAGGCTCACGCCGATCGTGGCGAGGATCGAGCCGGTGACCATCCAGCTCTTCCACTTGCCGAAGCGGCTGACGAGCTGGCCGATGATGATCGACGCGCCCATCTGACCGATGATCATCGGGATGGTCATCAGGCCCGACTCGGTGGGCGTCGCGCCCCGGGCCAGCTGGAAGTACTGCGCGAGGAAGACCGAGGTCGCGAACATCGAGACGCCGATCGCGATCGAGGCGATGACCGACAGCGTGAAGGTGCGGTTGCGGAACAGCGTCATCGGGACGATCGGCTCCTTGACGAAGAACTCGACCACGATGAAGGCGGCGATCGCGACGACCGCGGTCACGATGAGCGCGATGCTCGTCCCGGAGTCCCAGTCGAACTGGTTGCCACCCATGGACACCCAGATGAGGAGCGTCGAGACGCCGACGGCGAGCAGGACGATGCCGAAGTAGTCGATCGAGACCTTCGTGCCGCGCTGCGGCTTGGGCAGGTGCAGCGTGAACTGCAGCAGCACGAGGGCGAGGATCGCGAACGGGACGCCGACGAAGAAGTTGGAGCGCCAGCCCCACACGTCGGTGAGGAGTCCGCCCAGCAGCGGTCCGCCGATCGTGCCGAGGGCCATGATGCCGCCGACGACGCCCATGTACTTGCCGCGCTCACGCGGCGAGATGATGAGGGCCACCGCGATCATGACGAGCGACATGAGACCGCCGACGCCGATGCCCTGCACGACGCGGACAGCGATGAGCATGTTCGTATCGGTCGAGAATCCGGCGATCACGGTGCCGACCGTGAAGAGGATGAGCGAGATCTGGACCAGCACCTTGCGGTCGACCAGGTCGGCGAGCTTGCCCCAAATCGGGGTGGAGACGGCGGTGGCGAGAAGGCTCGCGGTGATGACCCAGGTGTACTGCGACTGCGTGCCACCGAGGTCGGCGATGATGACCGGCATCGAAGTCGAGACGACCGTGCCGGAGAGCACGGCGACGAACATGCCGACGATGAGGCCGGAGATCGCGGTGAAGACCTCGCGGGCCGAGCGCGTGGTCTCGGAAGAGGATGAGGTGTGTGTCACGGGGGAATGCTCCTGCATAGAAAGTTGATCGAGATCAACCATACGCCGATAGTTGCGGTTTCGCAACTATCGGCGGCTACCGCACTCGAAGGCCGGGGTCAAGGACGTCGCCGGGGTGGGCGGGACGGGCGACCCTGACCGCATGACCTCCGGAGCCATGCCCCGCCCCGACCGGCGCCTGCTGCTGTCGGGCTTCCTGTTCGGCTGCGGGATCGCCGCCTCGATGATCGACCTCTTCGTCTTCCACCTGGTGCTGCACTGGCACCACTTCTACGATCTGTCGACCTCTGACGTGGCCCTCGTCTCGGACGGGTTCTTCCATGCGTTCGGCTGGTTCATCACGATCCTCGGCGCCTTCCTCCTCGCCGACGTCCGCCGTCGTGGCCCCGTGCGATGGACGCGCTGGACGGGCGCGGTGATCACTGGGGTCGGGTTCTTCCAGCTCTTCGACGGCGTGGTCGATCACAAGCTCCTCGGGATCCACCAGATCCGCTACGGCGTCGACCTCGTGCTCTACGACACCGTCTGGATCGTGTCGGCCGTCCTGTTGCTCGCTGCAGGGATCCTCGTGGTGTGGCGGACCCGCCCGGACCCGGCGCGGTGACGGCCATGCGCGAGGGTCACGACGGACACCACGGACCGCCCGAGACGCCGGGCATCGACACCGACGCCGTCGGAGGCGGGATCGATCTGCTCGCGCCGGTCGCGCTCGTCGCCCTCGTCGCCGCGGCCGTTCTGTATCTCGTCGGGTTGCGGCGGACCCGGAACCGCAGCCCCTGGCCCCGGCCGCGGACGGCCGCCTGGATGACGGGCCTGCTCTGCGCCGGAGTCGGCATGGTCGGACCGTTCGCCGCCCTGGCCCACAGCAGCTTCCCGGTGCACATGGCCGGACACATGCTCGTGGGGATGCTGGCGCCACTCCTCCTCGTGCTCGGGCGGCCGGTCACGCTGGCCCTGCGCGCCCTCCCCGTCCCGCGGGCGCGCACTCTGTCCCGAGTGCTGCGCAGCGGCCCGATCCGGGTGCTCACGCATCCGGTGGTCGCCGGCGCCCTCAATGTCGGCGGCCTCTGGCTCCTCTACGCCACACCGCTGTTCCCCCTGATGCACGCCTCACCATGGCTGCATGCCGCCGTGCATCTTCACGTGCTGCTGACCGGATACCTGTTCACGGCGAGCATCGTGGGGCTCGATCCGGATCCGCACCGCGCGTCGGTCACCGTGCGGGCCGGGGTCCTCATCGTCTTCGTCGCCGCGCACTCGATCCTCGCCAAGTGGCTGTGGACCCACCCGCCCGCCGGCGTCGACGTCGGGGACGCCCGGATCGGCGCGGAGCTGATGTTCTACGCCGGTGACGCGGTGGACGTGCTGCTCATCGTGCTGCTGCTCCGACAGTGGTTCGTGGCGACCCGACCGCGGGATTCGGCTCAGCCGCAGAACGAGGAGAGCCCGTCGTGGAGGCGTTCGATCGCCTCGACGGTCTCCGGAGCCTGAAGGTCGGTCATGCCGCCGAGCTGATCGGCGCCGGAGCGGATGAGGTCGCCGAGCTGTCCGTCCATGCCGTCGGCGACGCGGTCGAGCGTGGCGACGAGGTCGTCGCGGGCGGCGTCGAGCTGCTCCGCGGACACGTCGCCCTGCGCGAGCAGCGCCTGGTACTGGGCGTATGCGTCATCGATCGTCGCGCAAGTCTCCGCGACCGGGACTCCGAACGCGTCTCCGGCAGCCTGAGTGACCTGGGCGCACCCGGCCAGAAGACCGGCGGCGAGCAGCAGGGGGACGATGGCGATTCGGCGCATGACCCGAGGGTAGCCGCGCCGCCTGGGGCGCGGCTGACCCTCGGGCGGTGCGGCGGTCAGCCGCCGGACGGGTTCTCGAGGGGCTTGCCCTCGTCGTCCGTCGTCTCGCGCTCGAGCACGTCGTCGGTGCTCTCGCCGCTGTCGTCGGGAGCGCCGCCGGAGGCCGTGTCGGCTTCCTCGTCGGCGCCGGGAGTGCCCTGCGTGTTCTGGGGGTCGCTCATGCTCTCCTCCTCTGTTCGTTCCGACGACCGTATGCGCGCCGGCCCCGGTGACGCAGGGGGTTGACCGGGGACACGGCGACGGCCACACTGCCGATGCGCCGGGGCGTCATCCCTGCGTCCAGAGCCGTTCGATCGGTACCGTCCGTCCGAGAATGCGCTCGGCCGCGCGATGCCCGGAGAACACGGCCGCCGGCACGGTCGCCGGGTCGTCGGTCCAGGTGGCTTCGCCCGCCAGGTGCAGCACGCCGCCGACCGGGGTGGCGAGGTCGTCGTGATCCGCGGTGGTCGACCCGACCGTCATGTACGCGTACGACCCGTGCGCGAACGGATCGTCCTGCCAGGCCGTACGATGCAGGCCGATCGGATCCGGGATCCCGTCCCCGTACAGCCGGCGGAGCTGGACCATGATCGAGGCCTGCACCTGGTCGTCGCTCCAGTCCCTCGTCGCCACGGCCGCGGGCCCTGCGGCGAAGGTGAGCAGGAGCGGCTCGTCGTGCAGCGCCGTGAGGTCGTACCAGGAGTGCCACCACCGTGCCTCGGGCCCCTGCTGCCGGAACGCGTAGACCCCGTCTTGCCAGAACCGGGTGGGGAACCGCAGGAAGACCTTCTCGAAGGCGTTCATGCGCAGCCGTCCCAATGCCTCGGCGTTGATGGGCGGCAGCGGAGGGACGATCTCCATGGTCCCGGACTGCAGCACGCCGACCGGGACCGTGACGACCGTCGTGTCGCCGGAGAAGTCCCCGCGCGAGGTCCGCGCCCAGACGCCGTCCTCGCTCCAGTCGACGCGGGTGACGATGTGCTCCAGCCGGACGTCCAGCCCTTCGGCGAGGCGCTCCGGGAGCACCCCGTACCCGTCCGGGAACACGACCTCGTCGCCCTCGATCGCGTCGTCGTCGAGGCCATGCGCGGCGAGGTCCTCGATCCACGCCCCGTACTGCTCCTCGGCGCGATGCTCCAGGTATTCACGCACTCGCTGTGCGCGGTCCGCGCTCCACTGCCGGCGTGAGAGCACCTGGTCCGTGACGTCGCGGTAGGAGGCCTCGGGGCCGGAGGCGGCGATGACAGCCGGCAGCGCCTCGTCCACCGCGTGGACATCCGCGGCGAAGGCGCGCGCCTCCTCCGCCGAGAGCGGGCGACCGTCGGGACCGTGATACGCGATCGGCCGGCTGTCCACCTGGAACCCGCCGACGGTGAACTCCACGGTCCGCATGCCGAAGGCCTCGGCGGCGGCAGCCACCGGACTGCCGTCGACACCGTGGATCCACGAGGCGCCGAGATCGACGATGCCGTCGGTCCGGTCCGTATGCACCCGGCCGCCGACCCGGTCGCGCGCTTCGAGCACCACGACCGTCCGCCCCTCGCCCTGCAGCAGCCGCGCAGCGGTCAAGCCCGCCATGCCCGCGCCCACGATCACCGTGTCGACCTGCTCCATGCGCCCCTCCTCGCAGCCCCGCCGCACGGAGCCGTGCCCCGACGATAGCCCAGGCGGGCGGGCATCGACAGGGTGGCGGGGCCTCTGCGTCAGGCGGCGTGCTGGATGACCCCGAGCAGGGTCCCGTCAGGGTCGAAGAACTTCAGGAAGAGAGCGAAGCCGCCGTCGTCGAAGCTCACGACATCGACGCCCTCTGCCGCGAACCGCTCCGCGAGGGCGTGGATCTCGGTCGTGCGCAGGAAGAAGATCGGCCGCTCCTCCCCCGCCACCGTCAGCTTCATCGGCGCGTGCCCCGGCGCTTCCCAGAGCATGAGGTCCGGGCCACCCTCGGCCCGGAGCATGGCGCTCGTGCCGTAGTCGGTGAGGACGCGGAAGCCGAGCAGGCGCTGGTACCACGCGATGGACGCGGCCAGATCGGCGACGGGCAGCTGGATGTGGTCGAGTCCGGTGAGGACGGATGCCATGTGGGAAACCCTCCGTGGTCGTGTCCGTTCACCGTAGCGCCACCCACCGACCACACCGCCGACCGGATGACAACCCCCTGGGCGCTGCAGGCGGAACAGCGCACCCTGGGTCCATGAGCCACCACCCCGATGACATCAAGCAGCCCCTGGACCACCTCCCCCCGGCGGATGAGCGGGACAAGGCCGTCGAGATCGACGAGCCGCACTATCCGACGTCCGGCGCACCCGCCGACAGCCCGGACGTGACGCCGGAGACGGCGGCAGAGCCGGACAAGCCGAACCGCCACGGCGTGGACAAGCTTCCGCCCACGTCGCGCTGACCCGTTCCGCCCGTTCCTCAACTATTGTTGAGGTCTACGGAAGGGCGGCGGATGGAACCCGACGATCTCCTCCCGATCGGAGAGGTCACCCGACGCACGGGCGTCGCCCCCTCCGCGCTGCACTTCTACGAGCAGCTCGGTCTCATCGCCTCGACGCGCACGCCCGGCAACCAGCGGCGATATCGCCGACACATGCTGCGCCGGATCTCCATCATCGTCGTGGCCAAGCGCATCGGCATCCCGCTCAGCGAGGTGCAGGAGCTCTTCCAGACCCTGCCCGTGGACGCGCCGCCCTCGCACGGCGACTGGCGCCGCGTGGCCAAACGCTGGCGCGCCGAGCTCGAGGAGCGGCGGACGCAGCTCGAGCATCTGCAGCGCGAGCTCGCGGGCTGCATCGGTTGCGGCTGCCTGTCCCTCAAGGCCTGCCGCCTGCTGAACCCCGAGGACGCCTTGGGCGAGAACGGTCCCGGCCCTCGCCGCATCTGAGACCGGGGACCTCCGCCGCGACCGCTGGACGAAGGTGGGGTGTTGCGAATCCGGGATAGGTGAGACCGTAGAGATATCCCCACCAGCGATCAGCGTGGTTGCGCCTCTTGGCAACGGGTTCCTGTGGTGATGGAACGAAGGATCCATCCAATGGGCAAGTTCATCTACGAGGGCGGTCCGAAGGTCGAGATCGAGGACCGCGCTCTCACACATATCCAGCTCGTCATGATGACGAAGCTCCGGCGCGGAGAGCCGATGCCGTTCTCGTGGAAGGAAGACGCCTCCGTCGGCGGCGGCCGGACGACAGTCTGGGTGCACGCGAACGCGAACATCGTGTTCAAGTTCTTCGGCAGCAGGCCCCCGGCCATCAACCGGCGGTGGGTGGACGCTCTGGCGTACACCGCGAACACGACGAACGGCCTGTACCTGGTGCCGGAGCCGATCGAGACGAGCAGTGCCTCCCGGCAGCTCGCGGACCTCACCGTCTGACACCGGCTCCGCCGACGCGGAGGTCGCAGGCCCGAGGACTCAGTCCTCGAGGTCGGCGTCCTCCGCTTCCGCTTTCTCCGCCTCCTCCTGGGCCTTCTCCGCCTCCTTCTCTGCGCGCTCCTGAGCCTTCTCGGCCTTCTTCTGCGCGTCCTCCTCGGCCTTCCGCTGCTCCTCGGCGGCCTTCTGCGTGGCCTTCTCCGCGGCCTCCTGAGCCTTCTCCGCCTTCTTGTCGGCCGGCACGCCGGGCGCGGGTTCCGGTGCCGCGGGCGGAGCCTCGGCCGGTGTCGACGGCTCTTCCCCGTCTTCCGGGACGGTCACGGGCACCACGACTGCCGGCGTGGGCGATGAACGAGGGCTCGGCTCGGTGTCGACAGGCGTCACCGCGGGATTCGGGTTGAGTGCCCCCGCCGCCCAGAGCGTTCCGGCGACGGTGAGCGCCACCGCGACCGCGACCGCGCCGGTCAGGAGCCCGCGGCGCCGCCGGACGCGCTGCGTGCGAGGGGCCCGGGCGCGGAGCATCGCCCCCTCGGCAGACGGACGAACGGGAAGCACGCGGGTCTGCGTCGGGGGCGCGGAGGGGCCGGTCGGTGTCCGATCCGCGAATGCTGCGGCGGCGATGGGGGCCGGCACCGGCGGGCGGGGCGGCAGCGAAGGATCCTGTGCGAGCGCGGACACCGCCGCGAAGACGCCGGCGGCGCTCGGCCGGTCCTCGGGATCCGTGGCGGTCATCCGCTGGAGCAGCGCGGACCACGCCGGACCCACGGATTCCGGGATCGTGGGCGGCTCGATCAGGCGGGCCAGGGTGGCCCCGATCCCCTCCGCCTCGGCGAACGCGCGCTCTCCGGTGAGCGCTTCGCGCAGGACCAGCCCCAGTGCGTAGATGTCGGCGGCGGGCGCCGGCGCCGCGCCGTTCAACTGCTCCGGCGCCAGGTACGCCGCGGTCCCGATCACCGTCCCCGGAGACGTCAGCCGCGCCGCGTCCACGAGCACCGAGATCCCGAAGTCGGCGAGCTTCGCGCCCGATCGGCTCCCGGCGAGAGAGCGACCCGTGAGCAGGACGTTGGAGGGCTTGATGTCGCGGTGCACGATGCCCGCGCCGTGCACGACGTGCAGAGCCTCCGCCAGGTCGGCAGCCAGCGCCGCCACCTCGTCCGAAGGAAGCGGCCCCTGGGCGATCCGCGCCGCGAGGGTCGGCCCGTCGATGAACTCCATGACCAGGTACTCGGCCCGCCCGGGATGCAGCTGCGCGTCGTACAGCGTGACCAGCGCGGGATGGTTGAGTGAGGCGAGGACGGTCATCTCGCCACGAGCGCGCTCGGACGCGGCCCCCTCCTCCGTCTCCGCACGCAGCATCTTGATGGCCACTGTGCGCCCGAGCAGCGAGTCCTCGGCGCGGTACACCCGCGCCATCCCGCCCTGCCCGACGCACTCCCGGAGGTGGTAGCGACCATCGAGCAGCGCCTCCGTGGGAAGCGAGTCATCCGTCATCGTCGAGTCCTCCTGCCACGGCGTCGGGAGCGCCACGGCGAGGCCACTCTAAGAGCGTGGCCGGAGGTCGTCTCGGGCCTTGACAGCGGGGCGGTCGATCGGGAGGTCCTCGCCCGCGGGAGAATGGGACATATGCCCGCGCGTTCCCCTCAGCGACTGCTCCACTCCGTCCGCCGGCTGCTGCACACCGATCCGTCCACCGTCGCCCACACCGAGGCGATGCCCGTGATCGACGAGCACACCGTCCCGCGGGTCCTCGATCTCGCGACGCGCATCGGGGAGTCGATGTTCGCGGTCGGCGCCTCCGCCCACGAGGTCACGCTCGCGATCACCCGCGTGTGCGAGGCCTATGGACTCAAGGGCGTGCAGGTCGACGTGACCTACAACTCGATCACGGTCTCCTTCCACCTCAGCGGGGAGGTGTGGCCGGAGACCCTCGTCCGCGTGGTCCGCGTCGCCGCCCCGGACCACGCCAAGCTGCAGCGCGTGCAGGCGCTCGTGGCCGACATCGACGGCGGCCTGGACCTGGAATCCGCGCGCACCGCCTTCCGCGTCATCCGCCGCGTGCCCTTCCGCTATCAGCAGCCCGTGGTGATCGTCGCACGGACGCTCCTCGCGGTCGGGGTGAGCATCATGCTCGGGGCCTCTCCGCTCATCGTGGGTCTCACGTTCGTCGCGGCCCTGGGGGCGGCGCTCACCCAGGCGGGCCTCGCCCGACTGCGGGTGCCGCTGTTCTTCAGCCAGATCGCCGGGGGCCTCGTCACCACGGTCGTCGCGGTGGCGGTCTCGGCGCTCGGCAGCGCGGGGATCGAACCGTTCGTCGGCATCCGTCCGTCGATCATCGTCGCCTCGGGCATCGTGCTCATGCTCGCCGGGCTCACCGTGGTGGGCGCGGCGCAGGACGCCATCGACGGCTTCGCACTCACCGCCGGCGGGCGCATCCTCGACCTGACGATGCAGACGCTCGGCGTGGTGATCGGCATCCTCGTCGGGCTGGAGCTCGGTGGCGTGCTGGGCTTCACGATGGAGCTCCCGGACGACCCGGCGCCGTTCGGACCCCTGCTCAACCAGTTCGCGGGGGCCATCATCATCGCGGTCGCGGTGGCCGTGTTCAACGGCGCCGGGATCCGCATCATCCTCGTCAGCGCCCTGCTCAGCGCCGTCACCCTCGCCGGGTACGCGGGCACCGTCGCGCTCCAGCTGCACCCGGCCGCGGCGAGCGCGGTCGGAGCATTGCTGGCGAGCTTCATCGGCATGCTCATCGCACACAACCTGCACGTGCCCTCGGTCGCGGTGACGACGGCGGCGATCGTCCCGCTCGTCCCCGGCGTCGCGGTCTTCCAGGGCCTGCTCGAGGTCGTGCACGCGGCGGGCACCTCCACCGGGATGCTGACCGTGGGCGGATCGCTCATCGACGCCGCCGTGATCGGCATCGCCCTCGCCTCCGGCGCCTCCCTCGGGCTCTACCTCGGAACGCCGGTGCGGGCGACTCTCGCCGGGGTGGCGAAGACCAGGGCGCGCGTGCGCCGCTGACCCGACGGCGTCATCCCGTCGAGGAGTCGGCGGCGAGGTCGAGCACCCACTCGTTGACCGTGAGCTCGGCCCCGCGGAAGTCCTCCGTGATCGTTCCCCGGCGAGTGAACCCGCCGCGACGACACACGGCGTTCGACGCGGGGTTGTCGACCGCGGGGAACGCGAGCAGGAGCCGCCCGTCCCCCACTCGACCACGGAGCACGTCGACGAGCAGAGCGAGAGCGCGGGCGGCCACCCGCCGGCCCTGCGCGGCAGGCAGCACGAACCAGCCGGTCTCCCACGCGGGCTCGTCCTGCCATGTGATCCGCCACGCGCCGATCGAGCCGAGAGGCTGCCCCTCGTCGTCGATGATCGCGAACATCAGGGCCTCGCCGTCTGCGACGAGACGCAGGTACCTCTCGTGACGCGCCTGCACCTCCGCCGCGCTCTCCGGCCCGTTGAGGTGCACCGTCATCTCCGGGGTGTTCGCCGCCCGCAGGAGAGGGAGATCGTCGGCCGACCAGGGCCGGAGGCTCAGTGTGTCCACGCGCGCAGCCTTGCACGCCCCACCGACACCGGAGACGACGATGCGCCCGCCGCGGGCGGATCCACGGCGGGCGCATCAGTGGGCGGTCAGTGGCCGCCGAGGTCCCTGACCAGCTCGGCCTCGTCCTCCTTGGACAGCGAGGTCTGCACGACGGTGCCGTTGTACGGGGCGAGCGCCTCGGCGAACTTGTCCTCCGTGAGCTTGAGGGCGTAGATGACGACGGCCGACTTGCCGGCCGTCACGGTGGCCTTGACCCGGTCGCGGAACTCGGCGTCGATGCCGGTCTTGTCGAGACCGGAGAACAGGGCCCCGAGCAGGCCGCCGAACACCAGGCCGGCGACCGGGATGAAGAACAGGATGCCGATCAGCGCGCCGAACAGGGCACCAGACGCGACGCCCAGGCCGATCCTGCTCCCGGCGCCCGGGTACTCCACCTTCGTCTTGCCTTCCCCGTCGACCTTCACGAGCGCGAGGCCCGCGAGCTCGACGACGAGGTCGTCCTGCAGGGCCTGGACGCGGTTGTAGGCGCCCTCCGCGTCGCTCTCGGTGTCATAGGAGATGACGATCAGTTCAGCCATGGTTTCCTGCTTTCGGTTGCGGTCGGAGATGCTCTCCACGCGCGCAGAGGCACCGGTCTTCGCCACCGACCCTAGGCGCGCCCCTGGGGACACGACAGAGCGGCGAGCGATGTTCACCCTGGTGACTCCGCGCGGCGATGTCCGTGGCCTGGCCTACGGTCGCTGTCGTGCCCGAGTCCGTGCAGCAGTGGTGGGCGAGACGGCAGTTCTCGCGCGGACTCGACGTGCCTTACGCGGTCGGGACGTACCGGGCGGCGTGGGCGGCTTACCCCGAGCTCATCCGGCAGTACCACCCGGAGCTCAACCACGGCATCGTGCTCTCGCAGATCCCGCTGGCCGCCGATGTCCTGCTCTGCTGGGAGTGCGCCGTCGGGCACCTGTTCGCGGCGACGCCGACCGAGCAGCGCGAGCGTCCGGGGCGGGTCCGACGGCGCTCGTCCTGGTGTCCGGAGTGCGCGGCGCTGGCGCGGCCGCAGCCGGTGATCCTCGGAGAGGCACGTGCGCTCCCCGCCCGTCCGAAGAAGCCGGCACCGGCGCTCTGCACCAAGACTCCTGCGCTGCCGACGGGAACCGCGTTCCTGAGCGCATGCGCTCCGAAGCCGGCCTCGGCGGCGGAGGGGAAGCTCCGGCAGGCACTGGCCGAACGGCTGGTGTTCCCCGACGAGCTCAACGCGATCAAGGTCGGGCGGCCCTTCTTCCGGCATACGGAGGTGTGGCCCGACATCCTGCTCCCCGAGCTGCGCATCGCGGTCGAGTACGACACGGTCGGCCGGCACGGGCTGGAGCACGTCGGCAAGCGGGAGGAGACGGACCGCCGGAAGGACCGCGCGGTCCGCAGCGCCGGATGGGAGGTCGTCCGGCTGCGCATGGGGAAGCTGGAGCCCCTGGGCCCGTTCGACCTTCCTCTCGCCTCCGTGGGCACCGCCGGGATCACCCGGCTCATCGACCGGCTCCGCGACATCCGCGGCGCCCTGATGGTCGACGCCTATCTGCGCTGAACCGCTTATCCCCTGCTCGAGGATCGACGCAACCCCCGTGCCGGAGGGTGCCGACGACGACAAGATGTCCTCATGAAACTCGTCTCCTACGCCGGCCAGCAGCTCCTCACCTCTGACGACGTCGCCGAGACGCTCCTCACCCTCGCGGCCGCGATCGCCAGCGAGGGCGAGTCCGAAGCGGTGGAGATCCCGATCCTCCTGGACGGGGAGAAGGACTGGGCCGATCTGCTCGTGGGTGTCGGCAACGATGTGCTCGTGAGCCCCCACCACACCGCGGACCCCGAACCCGACTTCGCGACGGAGGTCGACGAGCTGCGCGCGCATCGCCACTTCCCGAAGACCACGGGCGATTCGTCATCGCGCGGAGACATCGACATCCCCGCACTCTCCGACTTCGACATGGGGCACGGTCTCTGACCGCACCGCCGTGCGCGCGTCCCGGCGACGCGGATCTGCCTGCCGCACCCCGTCGAGGAGGGCGATCCCGTGGTCGGCCGCCGCGATCAGCCCGGCGTCGTGCGTGACGCAGATCACGGTCGTTCCGCACTCGGCCTCCTCGCGCAGCACGGCCCGGATCCGCTGGACCGATTCCGCATCCAGAGCGGTCGTCGGCTCGTCCAGCAGGAGGACCGCCCCGCCTGCCGCCAGCCCCTGAGCCAGCAGCACCCGCTGCTGCTGGCCACCGGAGAGCTCCGCGAACGGACGACGCCTGAGAGCCTGCACGGCCGTGCGTTCCATCGCCGCCTCGACCGCGTGGCGCGCACGCTGATCCCGCCGCCGGAAGGCGCCGAGGCGCCCCCACGTACCCACCTCCACGACATCTCGCGCCGTGAGCGGCAGGCCGGGAGGCACCACGGCGCGCTGCGGCACGAAGGCGATCCGGCCCGTCACGCTCCGCTGCCCTCGCGTCGGTGAACGCACGCCGGCGACGACCTCGAGAAGGGTCGACTTCCCGGCGCCGTTCGGGCCGGAGACGGCGACGACCTCTCCGACTCCGATCGACAGGGTGAGGTCGCGCAGCGCATCGCGCTCCCCGAACCGCACGGAGACACCGTCCAGGCACACGGAGGGGTCGGTGGTCGATGAGAGCGTCGTCATATCTCCAGTTTATGAATTTGATAATCATTCTCAACTACGCATAGGCTCGCGTTCCGTGACCTCCTCGTTCTCCGCCCTCCTCACCCCGTTCACGCTCGAGTTCTTCCAGCGCGGGCTCCTCGGCGGCGCGCTCGTCGCGGTCCTCTGCGGGGTCGTCGGCACCTGGGTCGTCGTCCGAGGGATGGCGTTCCTCGGTGAGGCACTGGCCCACGGGATGCTGCCCGGTGTCGCGCTGGCGACAGTGCTCGGGGCTCCCGTCCTCGTGGGCGGAGCGCTCAGCGCCGTCGCGATGAGCATCGGCATCGGCGCCCTGCAACGACGCGCCCGGCTCTCCTACGACACGAGCATCGGTCTGCTGTTCGTCGCGATGCTGGCTCTGGGCGTCATCATCATCTCCCACTCGGGGAGCTTCGCCACGGACGCGACGGCCATCCTGTTCGGCGACATCCTCGCCATCACCCGCGCCGATCTCCTCCTGCTCGCCGCAGCCGCGGCACTGGGAGTGATCGCCGCCACCCTCTGCCACCGACCGTTCGTCGCGCTGGCCCTCGACACCCGGATCGCGACGGTGCTCGGGCTCCGTCCGCGGTGGGCCCAGGCGGCCCTGGTCGGGCTGGTGACCCTCGCGGTCGTGGCGTCGTACCAGGCGGTCGGCTCGCTGCTCGTCGTCGGTCTGCTCCTCGCTCCGGCGGTCGCCGCCGCACAGTGGACGTCGCGGCTGCCCACGCGCATGGTCCTGGCCTCCGCGTTCGGGGTCGCCGCCGTCCTCGTCGGGCTCCTCGCGTCCTGGTACGCGGCCACCGCGGCCGGAGCGTCCGTCGCCGCCGCCGCGATCGCGCTCGCCGGCCTCTCCTGGGCGGTGCGGGCCGCCGTGCGCACACGGCATCCGTTCGCCGACCGGGCCGCCCATCCCGACCCTGCTCCCGCCTCCTGACCCGTCTCCGAAAGGTTCTCGTGCGCTCCCGCCTCCTGCCCCTCATCACTCTCGCCGCCCTCTCCCTCGCCCTCACCTCCTGCGCCGGTCCCGCGGCGCAGAGCCCGGCCGCGCCCTCGACTCCCGCGGACGGGCACGGCGCGATCGCCGGAGCGGAAGAGGTCGCCGAACCGCAGCTCGGCCTCACGACCGTCGACGACGCGGGTCGGGTGACCCACCTCGACCTCCTGGATGAGAGCGTCACCGACATCGGTGCGGTCGCCGCCCCCGAGGGCATGGCCACCGACGGCCGGTACCTCTTCGCGGACACCGGCGACGGCGTCGAGGTCGTCGACAGCGGCGTCTGGACGTGGGACCACGTCGACCATTTCCACTACTACCGGGCGGAGCCCGCGCTGCTCGGCACGGTCGAGGGCGACGGCACGGCAACGGTCGCGACGACGAACAGCTCGACCACCGGCGGCACGGGGATCTCCTTCTCCGGATCCGGTGACGCGGTCCTCCTCGACACGGAGGCCCTGTCGAAGGGGGAGATCCGTGAGCTGTTCCGCATCGAGCGCACTCCCCACGAGGGTCTGGTGGTACCGGTCGGGTCGTTCGCCCTCGTGACCGAGGACGATGGTGAGGCGGGCGGATCCGTCGTCGGCCACACGGCACACGGCGAGCGCACCGGGCTCCGGGAGAGCTGCGTCGCGCCGAGCGGCACGATCACGACCAGGGTCGGAGCGGTGATCGGCTGCGCCGACGGCGCCCTGCTGGCTCAGGTCGAGGACGGCGCCGTCGTCGTCGACCGCATCCCGTACCCGGAGGACGCGCCGGCCGGAGCCGTGACGTCCTTCCACAACCGTGAGGGGCGCCCCACGGTCGCCGGCCTCGCCGGGCCCACCGACATCCGCATCCTCGACACCCGGGCCCGGGCCTGGACCCTCCTCACCGCTCCGGCCCCACTCGTGCAGGTGACAGCCGTCGGCGATGAGGACGACACCCTGCTCGCCCTCGCGGAGGACGGCCGTGTGCTCGTGCTCAGCGCGCTCGACGGGGCGGTGCGAGCGGAGACGGCGCCGCTGGTGGCGGAGTCGGCGGCGGGGGGAGCCACCCCGGTCCTCATCGCCGACCAGCACCGTGCCTACCTCAGCGGCCCGGCGGAGCACCGGCTGTTCGAGATCGACTACGCCGACGGCGCCCGCGTCGCGAGGACCTTCGACACGACCGACGCCCCGGCCTTCGTCGCCGAGACGGGGCGCTGACATGCGCCTCCTCCGCGTTCTCACCGCCACGGCGCTCGCCGCGTGCGCCGCTGCCACCCTGACCTCCTGCGCCACCCCTGTGGACACGCGACCGGTGGTCGTCGTCTCGACGAACATCCTGGGCGACGTGGTCGGCGAGATCGTCGGCGGTCAGGCTCGCATCGTCACCCTCATGAAGCCGAACGCGGACCCGCACTCGTTCGAGATCTCGGCGCATGAGGCCGCCACGCTCCGGGACGCCGACCTCCTCGTCTCCAACGGGCTCGGGCTCGAGGAGGGCCTGCAGCAGCATCTCGACGCGGCCGTCGCCGCGGAGGTGCCGTCCTTCGTCGCCGGCGACGCGATCGAGGTGCTGGACTACCGCGACGGCGACGCCGCGGGAATGCCCGATGCGCACTTCTGGACCGACCCCGCGCGCATGATCGACGTCGTCGATGCCCTGGAGCCCGCCCTGGCCGCGCTCGACGGGATCGACGCCGACACCCTCGCCGCGGACGTCACCGACTACCGCGAGGAGCTCACGACGCTCGACGCCGAGATGACCGCCGCATTCGCCCGGATCCCGGACGAACGCCGCGCGCTCGTGACCAACCATCACGTCTTCGGCTACCTCGCCGACCGCTTCGATTTCGAGGTCGTCGGCGCCGTGATCCCGGGCGGAACCACACTCGCGGCCCCCTCGGCCTCCGACCTCGCCGACCTCGTGGGCGCCGTGGAGGACACGGGCGTGCCCGCCGTCTTCGCGGAGTCCTCCTCCCCCGACCGCCTCGTCCAGGCGCTCGCCGAGGAGGCCGACGTCCACGTCGAGGTGATCGAGCTGTTCACCGAGTCGCTCACCGCGGAAGACGGCGGCGCCCCGGGCTACCTGACCATGATGCGCGTCAACACCGAGCGCATCGCCTCCGGTCTCACCCGTTGAGACCACCCTCACAAGAAAGAAGCACCGCATGAAGACACTCCCCCTGCGCCGGGCGCTGGCCGGGGCCGTCGCCCTCGGCGCCGCCGTGACGCTCGCCGCCTGCTCGACCAGCCCCGGGTCCGGCTCCGCCGGAAGCGATGCCCCGGAGTCGGACCCCGGCCCCCGGGTGGCCATCTCGTACGAGGGCGGCATCCTCGTCCTCGACGGGGAGACCCTCGACACCGTCGCCGACTTCGATTCGGAGCCGTTCACCCGCCTGAACCCGGCGGGCGACGGTCGCCACGTCATGGTGACGATGAGCGAGGGCTTCCAGGTACTCGACACCGGAGCCGGGTCGACCGATGACGCGGCGCTGACCGACACGGTGTTCGCGGCCGACACCCCCGGCCACGTGGTCCGTCACGGTGGCAAGACCATCCTCTACGCCGACGGCACGAGCGACACCACGATCTTCGACACCGCCGCCCTCGGCGACGACGGCCTCCCGGAAGTGGAGACCATCGACGGCGTCGAGGCGCACCACGGCGTCTCGGTGCTGCTGGAGGACGGCACGTTCCTCACCACGGTGGGCGATGCGGACGGTCGCAGCGGCATCGTGGTGCGCGATGCGGAGGGCACGGAGATCGCGGCGTCCGATCAGTGCCCCGGCGTCCACGGCGAAGGCACGGCGTCCGACGAGGTCGTCGTCTTCGGCTGCGAGGACGGCGCGCTCGTCTACAAGGACGGCGAGATCACCAAGCTCGCCGCCCCGGACCAGCCGTACGGCCGCATGGGCAACGCCTACGTGAGCGAGACGAGCCCGATCGTAGTGGGCGACTACAAGAACGATCCCGACGCCGAGGGGTACCTGCTCGACGCCGTCACGCTCATCGACACCGCGGCGATGACGTCCGAGGTCGTGTCCCTGCCGGAGGGAGCGGAGTACACCTTCCGCGACGTCGTGCGGGGGCCGGACGACCTGGCCTACATCCTCGGCGCCGACGGTGCCATCCATGTGCTCGACCCCGTGACCGGGGAGATCACCGACTCCTACCCCGTCATCGAGGCGTGGGAAGGGCCGGCCGAGTGGCAGGACCCGCACCCCGCCATCGTCGTCGCCGGTGACATCGCCTACGTGACCGAGCCCGCCGCGGACAGCGTGCACGCGGTGAACCTCACCACGGGCGAGGTGCTCGCGAGCACCGAGCTGGAGGTCACCCCGAACGAGATCGCGCCGGCGGCCGGCTGAGCCTCGGCGCTGCGGGTCCGTCCCGTTCCGGGGCGGACCCGCAGCATCGTGTCCCGTGCACGTTCCCGGCACGACCAGACGCGGAACCCTCAGGGCAGCAGGGTGAATCCCGACTCGTAGCTCGTGGCGCCGAGCGCGGCGAGGACGATCTGGAGGAACCCCATCGCCTCGAGCTCCCGAGCACGGGACAACGGACCGACGTCGACGGCGCGGAGCCCCGCATCCTCGATCAGCGACGCGACGGCGATCTTCGCCTCCGCGTAGTCACCGGCGAAGAGGACCGTCGTCCGCGTGGTGCCGTTGGTGCCGGTGACCAGGGTGTCGCCGAGGTTGACGTTGAACGCCTTGACGACCGCTGCCCCCTCGGGGAGCATCCGCGCGAGTTCCGCGGCACTCGACGAATCGGACGGGACGGTCAGTTCGTCGTAGGTCGTGAAGTCGATGGGGTTGCTGATATCGATCACGACCTTGTCGCGCAGGCGCTCGCGATAGTGGTCGAGGATGCTCGGATACGCCGCAGAGGGGACTGCGAGCACCACCAGGTCACCCGTGAGGTCGTCGCCGAGCGCGGCATACGTGACGTCGGGGCGGTCGCCGGAGGAACTGGCGGTGCTCCGACGGACGATCTGGATACCCGCGCCGGCGCGCGCGGCGACGTCCGCGATCGCCGCGCTCATCCTCCCGCTGCCGATGATGCTGATCGAGGTCATGCGTACTGCTCCTTCCGGAAGCGGGCCAGCGCCCTCTCGGCGACCTTCCTCGCGTCGTAGTCGAAGACCGCGCTCCGGCGGAAGTCGCGCCCGACGCGCAGGTCGGTGTCGCGCTTCCGCCGGTCCGCGAACTCGTGCTGCGCGTCGAACATCCACCCCGCCCGCCGTGAGCCGTGCTGCAGGATCGCGGTCCGCTGCATGCGGACCGAGGTGTAGCGCCGGAACGCCTCCGGGATGTCGGCGACCGTGTCGGCGGCCTTCAGGAACACGGCGAGCGCCATGCTGTCCTCGATCGCCTGGTTCACGCCCTGGCCCTGGTGCGGCAGCATCGTGTGTGCGGCGTCGCCGAGCAGGGTCACCGCTCCGTGGGACCAGTTGCGGAGCGGCTCGTGGTCGAAGAGCCCCCACCAGAACGTCTTCTCGATCGCTCCCAGGAAGCGCTGGAGCCGGGTGTCCCACATCTCGCCGGCGAACTCGGCACGGAGCTCGCTCACGTCGGCGGGGCCCGACCAGGGGCCGTGGAGCGGGCGGTCGCTGGGCACCCCGGCGACGAAGTTGAACAGGGTGCGCTGTTGCAGCGGGTAGCACATGAAGTGCCGCTGATCCCCCATCCACACCTGGCTGATCCGCGGCCAGTCCGCGGGCAGGTGGGAGGCGTCGACGACGCCCCGGTAGACGATGTAGCCGGAGTACACGGGCTCCGGATCGGGCACGATGCTGCGGCGCACCACGGAGTGGATGCCGTCCGCCCCGATGACCGCGTCGAAGAGGTCGGTCACCCCGTTCTCGAAGGTGACGCGGACGCCGGACTCCTCCGTGCGCAGGGAGGCCAGGCGGTGCCCGAGGCGGATGCTCTCCCCGTCGACCTCGCGCGCCAGGACCTCGATGAGATCCGGGCGGTACATCCCGATGTTCCGGTACTGCTTCGCGGAGTCCTCCCACGCCGCGTCGGTGACGAGCGCCCCACTCGCATCCAGGTAGACGCCGTGCCCGTCGGGGGTCGCCCCGGCCCGTCGCACCTGGTCGAGCACACCGAGGGCGTCCAGCACGCGCTGCGCGTTCGGGGCGACGGTCACGCCTGCTCCCACCTCGCCGAGCGCCGTCGCCTGCTCGAACACGGTGACCTGGACACCGGCGATCCGGGTGAGGGCGATCGCGGCCGTGAGCCCGCCCATCCCCCCGCCGATCACGGCGATCCTCGTCCTGCTGTCTACCATTGCCTCTCCTTCATCGAATGACGCACGAACAGGCGTCCTCTCACTTCGCGGCCAGCGCGGGCGCAGCCGGGCGCGACCGGAACATCGTGGCTCCCGTGGCCTGCTCGGCCTCGTGGTCCGGTCCCAGCGGAATCCCCGATCGATCCCGCAGACACAGCGTCGCGATGCCGCCGAGGAGCGAGGCCACCAGGAGGTAGGCCGACACGGCCACGGTCGTACCGGTCCTGTCGAGCAGCAACTGGGCGATCATCGGTGCGAACGCACCACCCAGCACCGCGCCGATCGCGTAGGTGATCGAGACGCCCGAGAAGCGGATCGAGGCGGGGAAGATCTCCGAGTACCAGGCGGCCAGCGGTCCGTAGGTGAGGCCCAGTCCGGTCGAGATGAGGACGAGCGCGGTGTACAGCCCCGGCAGACCTCCGTGGTCGACGAGCCAGAACACGGGGAAGACGACGAGAGCCTGCAGGGCGAAACCGATCAGGAAGGTGCTCCGCCGCCCGATCACGTCGGAGAGGTACCCGGCGAGGAGCGTCGAGAAGAACCAGACGACGGCGGCCACCGACGCGGCGACGAGCACCGCCGTGGTGTCGAGGCTCTGCACGTTGATCGCATAGCTGTTGAGGAAGCCACCCGTCGTCATGTACCCGAGCGTGCCGTTGCCCGCGAACACGAGGGCGGCCAGGAGCACCAGATACCAGTGGCGCCGGAACAGGGTCACGATCGGCGCCTGGGACTGCCGTCCGCGGCGTGCGATCTCCGCGAAGACGGGGCTCTCCGACACGGAGCGCCGGATGACGAACCCGACGGCGATGAGCACGACGCTCACCAGGAACGGCACGCGCCAGCCCCACTCCAGGTACGCGGCACCCGGGGTGATGACGCCGGTCATGAGGGCCGTCACTCCGGAGGCGAGGAGGAAGCCGAGGGGCACCCCGAGCTGGGGCCACGACCCCGCGCGCCCTCGACGGTCGGCCGGGGCATGCTCGACGGCCATCAGCACCGCGCCTCCCCACTCACCGCCGGCCGAGAGACCCTGGAGGATCCGGAGCAGCAGGAGGAGGATCGGCGCGGCGATCCCGATCTGGGCGTACGTCGGCAACAGACCGATGAGGGTGGTGGCCGCTCCCATCAGCACGAGGGTGAGGACGAGCATCGTGCGCCGCCCCAGGACGTCGCCGAAGTGCCCGGCCAGGAAGGCGCCGAGCGGACGGAAGAGGAAGGAGATGCCGACCGTGGCGAAGGAGAGCAGCAGGCCGATCTCCTTGCCGGCGGGTTGGAAGAAGAGCTGTGCGAAGACGAGCCCGGCGCTCGTCGCGTAGATGAAGAAGTCGTACCACTCGATGGTCGTGCCGATGATCGTCGCGAAGGCGATGCGGCGCTGCGAGCTGGCGTTGCCTGATGCGGAAGAGGAGGTCATGGTCGTCCCTAACGTCGTTGTCCCCCTCGCGAGCGAGGGGATCGGGATGTGTCCCTCTCATCGTGAGGGCGGGGGACTCTGTACGTAAATCGCACTTCTTCGTGGTTATAGTTCAGGTGAGCGGAAGAAGAATCGAGGGGGGCCGTCATGTCCGACGTGAGCATGAGGCAGCTCGAGCTGTTCGCCGCCCTGCCCAACTTCCCGACCCTCAGCGCCGCGGCAGCTCATCTGCACATCTCGGAATCGGCGCTGTCCCAGGCGGTGACGAGCCTGGAGCGGGCGGTCGGCGCCCAGCTCTGCGTGCGACGGAAGGCACGCGGCCTCACTCTGACGCCGACCGGTCAGCAGTTCGCCAAGCAGGCCCGTCGGATCGTCGCGGATGCTCAGGAGCTCGTCCTCGACGCGCGCCGCGGCACCGAGCTGCGCGGCCCGGTCACGCTCGGGTGCTACGCCAGCTTCGCGACCAGCGTGGTTCCGGAGCTGCTCGAAGGCTTCCCGAAGCGCCATCCGGGCGTGCAGCTCGAGATCATGATCGGCACGAACGAGGAACTCCTCGCGGCACTCGACGCGGGAGACCTCGATGTGGCGCTCGTGTACAACGTGTCCCTGCCCGCCGGATACCGTCGTCGGCGGATCTATGCCACCGAGCTCGAGGTCCACCTGCCGCCCGCGCACCCGCTGGCCGATGCGGCGACCCTGGACCTGCCGGACCTCGCCGACGAGCCCTACATCCAGTACGACGCCAGCCCGGGGACGCGCAACGTCATCGATGCCTTCACCGCGCGCGGACTCGAGCCCCGGATCGAGGCCCGCGTCAGCCAGCTCGCCCTCGTCGAAGCCCTCGTGGGCCGAGGCCTGGGCTACGGCCTCCTCATGTCCCGCCCCAACACCCTACCCGTGAGCAGCGAGGGACGCCCGGTCGTGATCCGCCCCCTGGACCCCCCGGTGACGGTCTCCCACGTCGTGGGGATCTGGCCGGCGGACATGACCCTGACGTCGCGTGCCGATGCCCTCCTCGACTTCGCGGTGGAGAAGCTCGGCGACTACGGACGCGCGGACGTGCGGACACCTGTTCCCTGATCCGTTCCTCGCCGTCGGCGACGGCGGGTCGCGATCAGCACGGCCCCGAGGAGCACGAGCAGACCACCGGCGCCTGCCATCACGACCGTCGCCGGCGCGAGCCCTGTCGTGGCCAGGTCGGAGGCCGCCCCGCCTTCCGACCCGGTCGCCGGGCCGGGGCCTCCGTCCGTTCCGGGATCCGGGTTCTCCGGTTCCGGTTCGGGTTCGGGCTCGGGCTCGGGCCCCGGGTCGTAGACGTTCGTGACCGTGCACACGGTGTCCATCCCGGCCGTGACCTCGACGACGTCGCCCTCCAGCGCTCCCCCGGTGCACGCCCAGCCGTCGCTGCGGTAGTCCGCTGTGGGCGCCCCCGCGACCGCCCGCTCCGAGAGCCGGAACGCACCGGCGCCGAGCGGAGCGAGGGTCACTGCGGTCTCTCCGGACGCCCCCTCGATGCGCGGACGCGGGAACTGCCCGCCGCCGATGGCGCGCAGGGTCCAGTCCGTGGCGTCGGCGGGCCCGGTCGGCGCCCCGGGGCCGACCCCGACGATGGCCTTCCGAAGCGTCAGGGTTCCGCCGACGAACGTGTTGGTCGCGGTGCAGATCGCGTCCTCCCCGAACCCCAGCGTCGCCGTGGTCCCGTCCCAGGCGGTGCCCGTGCAGGACCACTCGCCCTCGTAGCCGCTCGGGCCGTCCTCGGAGAAGATGTAGTCGCCCGGCGGAAGCTGCATGTCGGTGACGAACTCCGAGCCGCTGGGACCGGAGAGAGCCGCATTGCCCGGACCGCGGGCCTTCAGCTCGAAGTCCGCAGGCACGGCTCGGCCGCGCTCGCCGTTCACCACCTGCTTGACCAGCGTGAGGCTGGGCGTGATCGATGCGTTGGTGAGGATGCACACCACGTCCTTGGACGGAGGAACCTGGACGACATCCCCGGACACGGACCCGCCCGAGCAGTTCCACCCGAGAGGGTCGTAGCCGGAAGGGCCTCCCGTCTCGCCGAGGGTCCACGCGCCGGGGGCGACCGCCGCCTGCGTGACAGCCGGGGAGTTGGCGGGCCCCGACACCGTGGCGGCGCCGTCGGTCGCGGTCAGCGTCCAGGCCGAGGGCAGGGCCGGCGTGCCGAAGGCGGAGGCGACCTGCTTGCGCAGCGTCAGGGTCGACTCGGTCCATCGATTCGTGACGGTGCAGATCACACTCTCCAACGGCACGACCTCCACGGTGTCGCCCGTGCCGACCGGAGTGCCCTCGTCATCGACGCACGACCAGCCCTCGCTCGTATAGGAGCCCGCCTCCGGAGCGGTACTGGCCTCCGACAGGGTGAAGGTCCCCGGTGCCACCGCCGCGAAGCTGACCTTGCCCGAGCCGGAGGCGCCGCTGATGACGGTGTCGGCCGATCTCGCGGTGAGCTCCCAGTCCTGCGCGGTGAGCGGGCCGCCGCCCGCGTTCACGACGTTCTTCACCAGGGTGAGCTGGCCGACCTCGAGGGTGTTCGTGACCGTGCATGTCACGTCCGCTCCGGCGCCGACCGTCACGGTGTCGGTCGCCAGGGCGCCGCCCGTGCACGACCACGGGCCGGCCGCATACCCGGCGGGGCCATCCGCCTCGGCGAGCGCGTAGTCGCCGACCGGCACCGGGACGCGGGAGACGGCAGCGGATCCGGAGGCACCGGTGACCGTTTCCGGTCCTGCAGCCGTCAGGGTCCAGTCGGACGGCGGTTGGTCGCTGCCCACCACGTTCTTGACGAGGGTGAGCCAGCCGCCCGCGAAGGTGTTGGTGATGCGGCAGGTGATGTCGGAGCTTTCGCGCACGAAGAGGAGGCCGCCGTCGATGCCGCCGTCGCTCGTGGCGTCGACGCAGGTCCACGCGCCTCCGCTGTATCCGGCAGGGCCGCTCTCGGCGAGCGTGTAGGCGCCGGGGTCGATGGAAGCGTGGTCGACGGCGTCCGAGCCGGAGGGACCGGAGATCCGCTCGGGTCCGCTCGCGCTCAGCACGAAGTCCGACGGGGCGGCCAACGGGTATCCGGTGGCTGCCGGGTCGACGACCTCCTTGACGAGCGTCAGGTGGGGCAGATCCCCGGTGTTCGTGATCTGACAGGTCACCGCACCGCCGAGCGTCATCTCGAACTGGTTTCCGGTCACGGGGACCTCGGTGACCTCTCCGGTCGTCAGATCCCGCCGCTCGCACGTCCACGGCCCCGGCACGTAGCTCCCCGGTCCGCCGAACTCGCTCAACGTGTAGACGCCGATCCGGGCGGGCTGGTTCTGCACTTCGGCCGAGCCTCCCACCCCCTCGATGGTCGACGGTCCCTGGGCCCGCAGCGTCCACTCCGACGGGGCCGCGCCGCCGCCCTGCACGTTCTTGACGAGCGTGAGTCTGCCCTGGATGGCGTTGTTCTGCACCGTGCACGTCATCGACTGGTTCGCGGTGATCGTGATCGTGCGTTCCGGCTCCGTCGTCGTGTCGCCGTCGCAGTTCCAGGCGAAGAAGGCGTAACCGGCCACGCCGCCGGTCTCGAAGATGCGGTAGGTGCCCGGCGGGACGAGGCGCGACTGCATGCCGTTGAGGCCGTCGCCGGTGAAGGTCTCCCCCGTGGCCACGTTGACGGCGTGCATCGTCCACAGGGTCCGATCCCCCAGACTGGCCCCCGTGTCGAGGTTCTCGATCGCCTTGAAGAGCGAGAGCCGGGCAGTGGGCTCGGCGGCGACGGCGGGGAGTGCGCCGCCGAAACCGACCACGGCGGCCAGCAGCACGCCCAGAACGCCGAATCGGACTCTTCTCATGATCGAACGGCCCCCGCCTCGGGTGCGGATCCCACCCGTCACCTCACCGTAGGGGCGAGGACCTCGGCAGGGCAAGGGTCGCCGGCGGATCGGGAGGGGTGGGCTACGGTCGCCTCATGGCCGAGCCGTTCTTCACCATCGGGCACTCCACCCGCACGATCGATGAGTTCCTCGCGTTGGTGCAGGAGAGCCGTGTGGAGAGCGTCGTGGACGTGCGCCGCCTCCCCGGTTCGAAGCGGCATCCGCAGTTCGACCAGGACGCACTCGCGTCCTCCCTCCGCACCGCCGGGATCGCCTACCACCGTGCAGAGGGGCTGACGGGTCGCCGCCCCGTGAGCAGGGACGTTCCCTTCGAGACCAACGCGTGGTGGCAGAACCGCAGCTTCCACAACTACGCCGATCACGCCCTCTCCGCGGATTTCGGGCAGGCCCTGGACGAGCTCCGCGCCGAGGGCCGCGAGCGGCGCGTCACGGTGATGTGCTCGGAGAGCGTGTGGTGGCGGTGCCATCGACGGATCATCGCCGACCACCTCCTCGCGCGGGACGAAGTCGTCCGCCACATCCTCGGTCCCGGGCACGTCGATCCGGCCGAGCTCAGCGCCGGCGCGGTCGTCCGCGCGGACGGGACGGTCACCTACCCGGCCGCATGACCGCACGCCGGCACAGCATCCCCCTCGTCTCGTCTTCGCGCAACCCCCGTGCCGGAACACCTCTTCTCCTCATAGGACTGGATCGCGGGAGCAGTGCTCGCGCCGACGCCGAGGAGGAGCCATGTCGAAGGCAGCCACAGGACGAAGCGGATCCGCGTCCGCTCCATCGCCAGAGCACGACGAGAAGCCGGACAGCCCGACCGATCTGCAGAAGCGGTCGTGGAAGTACGTCCTGGTCAAGAGCGTCCGGGAGTTCTCCGCCGATCAGTGCATGGACGGCGCCGCGGCCCTCACGTACTACGCGGTGCTCTCGATCTTCCCCGCCATGATCGCCGTCTTCTCGCTGCTCGGCGTGTTCGGCCAGGGCGGGGCCGCCGCCGACGCCGTGCTCGGCATCATCGGCGACGTGGCACCGCCGGAGACCGCGGACGCTCTCCGCGGTCCCATCGAGCAGATCTCCCAGGCTCCCGGCGCCGGCATCGCGCTCGTGACCGGGATCCTCCTCGCGCTGTGGTCGGCCTCGGGCTATGTCGGGGCGTTCAGCCGGGTGATGAACCGCATCTACGAGATCGAGGAGGGGCGGCCGTTCTGGAAGCTGCGCCCCATGCAGCTGCTCGTCACGCTCATCACCGTCGTCTCGCTGACCATCGTCGCCATCGTGCTCGTGCTCTCCGGAGATGTGGTGTCGGCGCTGGGCGACGCGATCGGCGCCGGCGAGGGCGTGCAGCTCGCGTGGAGCATCGCCAAGTGGCCGCTGCTGCTGTTCGTCGTCGTCTTCCTCGTCGCGATGCTCTACTACGCGACCCCGAACGCCAAGCAGCCCAGGTTCCGGTGGATCAGCATGGGTGCCCTCGTGGCGATCGTCGTGCTGGCCGTCGCCACCCTCGGCTTCGTGCTCTACGTCACCACCTTCTCCAACTACGAGCGCACCTACGGATCGATGGCGGGCGTCATCGTGTTCCTGCTGTGGCTGTGGATCGCGAACCTCGCCCTGCTGTTCGGCGCGGAGTTCGACGCGGAGCTGGAACGCGGCCGCCAGCTTCAGGCCGGGATCGCCGCCGAGCGCGACATCCAGCTCCCCGCACGCGACACCCGTCAGAGCGACAAGCGGGCGGAGAAGGAGCGGAAGGACATCGAGGAGGGACGGCGCATCCGCGTCGAGAACGACGATGACGGGTCGGAGCCGGAAGACCGGACGAACAGAGGACGATGACCCGGTCGGGCTATGGTGAGAGCCATGCCCTTCGCGTCGCCTGTGCGGCGCGTTTTTCCTACCCCAGAGGAGCGAACGAAGCGATGTGCAGGCCTGGTCGTCGCGCGCCGATGCGCAGGATGAGCACCGGAAGACCACTTCTCCGCGAGATCGGGATCATCGGAGGGTGGCTCGCGATCGCGGCAGCGCTCGCCGGCTGCACGGCGATCCCGGCCGATGTCGACGGCACCCTCGACAGGACCCGCGACGGCCAGATCCGGGTCGGGATCACGCACAACCCGCCGTGGACGGACACGACCGATCCGTCGGACCCGGCCGGGGTCGAAGTGCGCCTCGTGGAGGAGTTCGCCGAGACGCTGGACGCGACCGTCGTCTGGACCGCCGACAGCGAGGCGAACCTGGCCGAGCGGTTGCACGACCATGCCCTCGACCTGGCCGTCGGCGGGTTCACCGACGACACCCCTTGGGTCGAGAAGGCGGCGATGACCGTCCCGTTCGACGACGCGATGACCGCGGGCGAGACGAAGAAGCACGTGATGCTCACCGTTCTGGGGGAGAACCGGTTCCTCACCACCCTGGAGACCTTCCTGCTCGAACGAGGAGCCGCGCGATGAGGGCTCATCCCGACCTTCCGCCCGCGCAGCAGGACACCCTGCGTCGAGCGATCCGCTACGAGTGGTTCACGCTCGCGTTCCTCGCAGTGGCGATCACCGGCGTCTACCTGGTCATGGGCAGCTCGCAGGCGATGAAGGCCGCGTGGATCGAGGACCTGCTCTCCCTCGCCCCGCCGATCGCCTTCCTCGTCGCCGTCCGCATCATCGCGAAGCCGCCGACCGTCAAATACCCGTACGGGTTCTTCCGCTCCGTCGGTGTGGCCCACCTCGTCGCCGGCGTCGCCCTCTTCGCGATGGGCGCGTTCCTCCTGGTCGATTCCGTCATCGGGCTGGTGAGCGGCGACCGGCCTCCGATCGGGTCGGTCCAGGTGTTCGGCCATGTGATCTGGTCGGGCTGGCTGATGATGGGCATGATGGCGCTGACCATTCCGCTGCCGATCTACTTCGGTCGTGTGAAGATGCGCCTGGCTAAAGATCTGCACAACAAGGTCCTCTATGCCGATGCGGACATGAACAAGGCCGACTGGATGACCGCGGCCGGCTCGATCGTCGGGGTCGGCGGGATCGGGCTCGGGCTGTGGTGGGCGGACGCCGCCGCGGCGACCTTCATCGCGGGGAGCATCCTCTGGGACGGGTGGCGCAACACCCGAGCCGCGATCACCGACCTCATGGACACCAGGGCGACGACCTTCGACGACGAGAAGCCGCACCCCGACTCCCACGCCGTGCTGGACCACCTCCGCACCCTGCCCTGGGTCCGCGACGTCGCGGTGCGGACGAGGGATCAAGGCCAGTTCTTCCACGTCGAAGCGTTCATCGTGCCCGTCGACGATGCCCTGCCCTCCCTGGCCGACCTCGACCGCGCGCGCCGGGAGTGCCACGAGCTGGACTGGAAGCTCGTCGACGTCGTCCTCGTGCTCGTGCCCGAACTCGCCGACCATCTGACGCGGCGGGAGGACGAGGATGAGGCATCGTCAGCGCAGGTTCGCCCGTCGCCGCACCCGTAGCAGGGCACCCGCGAGCAGGAGACCGAGCCCGGCCACCGTCAGCGCGCCCGTCATCGGCGTCGGCCCGGAGGCGGCGAGCCCTTCGCCCTCACCGCCGCCCTCGCCGCCTTCCTCGCCGCCGCCGTTACTCGGCGACTCGACGGGGTCGTAGGTGTTCGTCACGGTCACCGCCACCGGGGTGGTCGCAGCGGCGTCCACCGTCACGGTCGCCGGTTCGATGGTCTGCGCGGCGAGCGTGACCGCGTCGTTGGCGCCGTCCGCGGACTCGCTGACCGTGCAGGTCGCGCCATCCGGCAGCCCGGAGAAGACGACGGGGTCGGCGGCCGTCGCTCCGGCGGGGATCGTGGCGGAGACGACGACGCCGGGTGCCGGGGCGGGCGTGCAGGCCAGGTCGATCGTGATGGCGCCCTGAAGTCCCGCGCCGTCACCGGTGATGATCTTCTGCACGGTGATCTCGCCGGAGGCGTAGGGCGTCGCCCGGACCCCGGCGCGGACCGGGAGCGTCGTCGTCTGCGCGAGGACCAGCTTCTGCGCTGCGGGTCTGTCCGAGGACTCCGGGTCGTAGAGATAGACCGTGCCCTGCGTCAGGGGCACCTGCGCCGTGATCCGGAAGCCGTTCACGGGTGCCGCGGGTCCGGTCCAGCGCGCCCAGAGCTGCGCACCGGACGCGACGGCGGTGCCGACGGGAACGGGCTGGGTTCCGGCCTGATCGAGGAAGACCTCGACGCCCGCGGCGGCGTCGAGCGTGCCGCTGGCGGTGCCCGAGACGGTGAACGGTCCCACGATCGAGCCGTCTTCCGGGATCGTCGTCGTGCCGGGCTCGATGCCGAGCGTCGGCACCGACGGCTCCGGGAGACCTCCGCTGTCCAGCGCATCCTGGACGACAGCGGCCGTGGCGTTCCGGATGGTCGCGGCGGTGCCGGTGGCCAGGACGAATCCGTCACTGAAGTACCAGATCGCGCTCTGCACGGCCGCCACCTGCTGGGCGAGGGTGAGCCCGGAGATCGGGTTGCTCGTGTCGAACGGGAAGTAGTTGGTGAGGATGTAGTTGATGTAGTCGAGGTTGGGCACGTTGGACTCGTCCCACTCGCCGATGTTGTAGCCCGCCCCGACGCCGGTCTCGGTACTGAAATCGATGCAGTACGCCGAAGCCGTCGCCCCCGAGACCGGATCGGCGATGGTGATCAGCTGGGGGCTCACGGCCTCCACGGAGGCCCCGGTCGCCGGATAGGGGCCGGGCGTGGGCCCCAGCGTCGTCAGCTCGCCGGTCACGTTCGTCGGGTACTGCGAGCCGGTGATGGTGACCTGCGTGAAGAAGCCGGCCCGCGGAAGCACCGGATCGGGATCCCACAGAGCCGATGCCGGGGTGGCTCCGAAGAGCACCATCGCCGCAGCGATGGCCGTCGCCAGAAGAGCCCCTGCCGTGCGCGTACGCGATCGCGTCGTCTCGGTGTGCATGGTGTCCCTCGATCTCGCCGATGATCCGAGTGACGGGTTCCCCGACCTGCGACAGCCCGCCGTTGGTCACCGACGATAGGCACAAGCTCCTCCGGCGAAAAGGGGGTGAGCGATGTTCACCCGGGTGAGTCCGGGTGACCTGTCGCGCAAGCGAGCGCCTCCTCGCGCAGCGGAGCGCCCGCCGGGGGAGGGAGTTGGGTGGCAGGCGCTCCGTCGGCCGCAGCGCGACCGGCAAGGCCCCCCGAGTCGATCGGTGCAGCACGTTCAGGATGAACCATGCGTACGGACCGCGCAACGGGTGTCCGTCACGACAGATCCCTGACGATCCATCTCCTCCTACCCCGACGACGACCGCATCGTAGCCCGTCCGCGGGGACCGACGCCAAGGGGTCGAACCGCGGGGAGTGCGCGATCACCATGGCCGCATGAGCGCTTACCTGTCCCGAGGCCTGGGCCTCGTCCTTCGAGGGGTCATGGCCCTGATCCTCCTCGTCCGGCACCCCAGGCCGATCCACGCGCACGGCGCCATCTTCGACGGGCGGCTGACCCTGCGGCCGAACCCGGGATCCGGCATCCGAGGGATCGATGACCCTCCGGCCGCCGAGGTGCCGGTCGTCGTGCGGGTCTCGCGCTCGGTCGGTACGCCCTCGTGGGCGCCGGACGTCTATGGGCTCGGCATCCGCTGGGTGCACGGCGCCGAGGAGGTCGACCTTCAGCTGGCTTCGACGGGCATCGGCGTCCCCGGGCGGTTCCTGCTCCTCCCCCGTCTCACGCCGACCCGCGCGACGTTCAGCAGCGTCGTGCCGTACCGGACGCCGCGCGGTCCGGTCATGCTCGGCGCGCGAACCGTTCCACCCCGTCCCCTCCCCGGCGCCGTGACGGAGCTCCGCAAGGCGGTGGACGATCAGCCGTGGCAGCTCCGGCTGTACTTCGCCTCGCCCGGCGGACTCTGGCATCCCTTCGCCGAGGTGCGGCTCGACTCCGCCCGGGATGCGGACGACGCGAGCCTGCGTTTCGACATCGACCGGCGGCCCCTTCCGGGCGCCGAGACATACCCGTCGGTGCGGGCCCTTCGCGGGCCCTCGTATCGCCTCACGCAGGGGTGAGCCGCAGGAACACGGTCAGTCCAGGCGCGCAGACAGCTCCGCCGTGATCCGCGAGACCTGGGTCCACGCCTCCGCCAATCGCCCGACCTCCTCGTCGAGCCCGGACCGCATGGACGGCGAGGCGCCGTGTGCGCGAGCGAGCTGCAGGTTGGCGCGGAGGTTCAGGGAGGCACCCGAGAGGCCGGCCTCCAGGGCCTCCGTCGCGACGGCGAGGTCCACGGCGAGGTGCGGGTTGCCGTGCGACGCGAGAGTGCGCGCCTCGGCGACCAGGGTGATGCCGATGCGGCCGAGGCGCGCGACGGACGCAGCAGCGTCGAGGGCGGCGTTCCGCACCCTCTCCTCCCGTGCCGGGTCCTCCGGTGCCAGCGCGAGCGCGGCACCGAAGCCCGCCGACACCACGCCGTCCGCCTCGACGGCCTGCAGAAGCTCCGCGCGCACGGGGTCGAGGCGGCCTGTGCTCTCGGCGACGGCAGGATCCTCGCGAGTGTATCCGGCGACCATGCCCATCAGTGCCGCGGCCAGGCCGAGCATGACCCCCGACGCCGCACCTCCGCCAGGCGAACCGGTGGGCTGACTTAGCGCGTCGAGCCAGGCGTCCATCGGGCGGGACGTCGGGATGTCTGCAGAATCCGTCATGCCGGTCAGACTATCCGTGGGAAGGATGCAGTATGACGGCGGATCAGCGAGCGGTCCTCCGTGATCGGGCGCCGCGTCTCACACGACTCCGGATGCATGCGTCTCTACGATGGACTCGTGCAGCTCGTCGACACCCTCTCCGTCGTCGGCGAGGTGCTGTCCTGGATCGGCCTCGGTATCGGCGTGCCGCTCCTCATCGTGGCCCTGCTGATCCAGCTCGTCGAGGGGCAGTGGGTCCCCGTCGAGATCGCCGTGATCGATCGGGACGGCCGCCCCACCGCTCGCTGGTTCGCGGGCGGCGACTTCCACGAGAGATCGCTGCGCCGCAGCGAGCCCACGGCTACCACCGATGGATGGCTCGACGGGTTCCACAGCTCGAACGACCCGGCCCGCATCCGGATCGGTGAGCCGCCGCATCTGCGCCGGGTCCTGCGGACTGTCGGGGTGGTCTTCGCCGCGGTCGGTGCCGTCGGCCTGATCGTGTCCTTCCTCCCGCTGGTCCTCTGACGTCGCGCGCGGAAGCCTCACGCCGTCGACGGTCGCTGCGAGGATGACCGGCGGAACGATTCCAGCGCGGTGCGATACGTGGCGGCTTCGTTCCGTACCGCATCGGTGACCAGGAGGGCGCGAGGACCGATCTGCCGGACGTACACCCCGCGGCACGGCAGCGTGACCACCTTCCCGAGGCCGCGCCGCCAGGCGTCGGCGAGCGTTGCCACGTCCCGGTGTTCAGGGCTGTCCGCAAGTATCGTGCGGTTCGTCGCGAGGTGCGCGTCGGAGCCACGCCGCTCCCATTCGCGGTAGGCCGCGTCGCCGAAGACATCGTCTCCGAACTCATCCCGCGCCGTGGGGCCGACGAGCTGGCCGAGCAGCGTCTCCCGCTCATCCGGACCCATCGTCGGATCGAGGGCGCGGTCGAACAACGTCCGATCCGGCTCCGTCGCGGCGTGCGCGACAGCCTTGTCCCAGATCCGGGGCCAGACCTCCGCCCAGTGATCACGGGTCTGCGCGTCCACGGGCCGCTCCGCCTCCGCTGGCCGGTCGACCAGGAGCGGCGGGAGCGCGTCGTCGACGGGGACCAGCCCGTGCGCCTCCCGGACCCAGAGCAGTTCGAGCAGGGCGTGAGGGCGATCGTCGACGGTGATGATCATGTCGTGCGGCCACGGGTCCCCCGGCATCGGGGTCATCGATCGCATGCGCCCTCCGATCCCCTCGTCGACTGACCGCCGCCGCGGAGCACCGGGCCGACGACCCCTCACAACGCGCCGACGTCCTCGTCATGTTCGGTGTTCATCGGCCCCCTCCCCCGGCTCGCCCCTCATCTTCGCATCCTCCGATCGCGAGGAGCCGTGGTCACCGAGAACGACGCTTTCGTCGCGCGATCAGGCTGTGGCTAGGATCGCCCCGTGAGCCAGATCATCCCGTCACCTCGTCGCCGAGCCTTCGGATGTGGGGTCGCGGCCACCGTCGTGGCGCTCGTCGGGATCCTGCCGACCGCGATCGTCTTCGTCCTGGCGGGGACGGCGGACCCGAACTACGGATGGCTGTTGTTCCTCACGCTGCCGCTCGCGGTCCTCTTCGGTGGCACCGCCCTCATCCTCGGCGTCATCGGGCTCGTCTTCGCCCGTGCCGACCGCGTCGGCTACGCGTGGCCGGTCGCGGGAACCGTGCTGGGGGCCGTGTCGGTCCTTCCCGCCGCCGCGTTCCTCATGGGTGGCTGAGCCGCCGCGAGCCGGGTGTCAACCAGCCCCAACAACCCTCGCCCTCACTGCTTCCTGAAAGAGAGCCCTCGTGCGCCGGAACCCGCCCGCCAACAGACTGATGCTCGCGATGGCTGTGGCCCTGGCGGCGTTCTTCGTCTGGGGGACACTCGTGCGTCCCCTGGTCGAGGGCGAGCCGCCTGTGGCGACATCGCTGGTATTCGCGACGGGGGTACTGCTCGCGGGTCTGATCATCTGGATCGTGCTCGGACGCATCCAACGACTGCAGCGCACCCAGCGGCGAGCACTGCGGGAGCGCGAGCCGCAGGCGCGAGCCTTCGGCTCCTACGCGCTCAACGGTGTTGCAGCCTACCTGTCACGTGCGATCCCCCTCCTCGCACTCGGCCCCGCCCCCCGCGGCCTGTTGACGGCGAGCCCCACGGGCGTCATCGACCCTTCGGGGTTCCGGGTGGTCCGCGGCGGGGACCGTCTCCTCACCGCATACAGCGTGCCGCGGGATCGGATCCAGGGCGTGACGAGAGGTGCCATCCAGGAGGGCGCCTTCCTCTACCCGACCCTCGAGATCGTGGTCTCGCAGGGAGCGGGACAGGCCACGATCCCGGTCCCGGTGACCAGGGACGACGCGCCGCTTCGCCGGGAGTCACCGGACGGCATGGACCGTTTGATCTCTGACGCGGCACGCATCTGGGGCGTTCCGGTGCTCGGCGACGGCGCCTGACGCGAGCGACTCCGCGACCGGAATCGACGCGCGAGCGCGGGCCGGTAGAGTACGGGAAACAGGGGGGAACATTTTGTCTGACGAGTCCATGGCGCAACGGCGCGACTACAACCCCGGACCGCGAGTGGGGATCACCTTCTCCACCTTCGACTTGCTGCACGCAGGGCACATCATGATGCTCGCCGAGGCGAAGCGGCAGTGCGACTACCTCATCGTCGGCCTGCAGATGGATCCGACCCTGGACCGCCCGGAGAAGAACGCGCCGACGCAGACGGTCGTGGAGCGCTACATCCAGCTTCGCGGCTGTCAGCACGTGGATGAGATCGTGCCGTACTCGACGGAGCAGGACCTCGAGGACATCCTTCGGTCCTTCAAGCTCGATGTGCGCATCGTCGGGGATGAGTACCGCGATCGGGACTTCACCGGCCGCGCGTACTGCGAGGAGAGTGGCATCGAGCTCTACTTCAACAGCCGAGACCATCGGTTCTCCAGCTCGGGCCTCCGGAGGATCGTCGCGGAGAAGGAAGCGGAGCGCGCCGCGGGTCACTGACCCGCGTTCTGCCTGTGGCGACCTCCGGTCATCGAACTCCGCGAAGAACAGGTGACGGATGCGCACATCGACAGCGTGGGGGTTGATCGCAGCGATGACCGCGGTCTCGCTCGTCGCCCTCGGCGTCGTCATGACCTACCGCTTCGCGACTCCGCTCGTCGATCCTGCCCCGCCGACGCCGGACTACGGGGTCCAAGCGCTCGTCGCCGGCGTGACGATGGCGGCAGTGGTGGTGGGTGGCCTCGGCGCGGGCGTGTACGCGACGAAACGCCAGGTCGCCCGAGGTCGCGTCGTCGGTTGGACGGCCGCCGCGATGCTCGCGGGCACCGTCCTGGGAGCGGTTCTGGCCTTCGTCCTGAGCGCACGCTGAGGTTCGGGCTCCCGCGATCTCTGCCGGAACACGAAGGATGCCCCTGCGTCTTATCTCACGCCCGCCTCACGAGATCACGGTGCCTGAACCCGCACGTCGCGAGCGACCCCATCAAGCTGCGCCGCCGCGTCGAGGAACCGCCGAACAGTGCGTCGCCCCGAACCTGGTGCGGCGCCACACGGCGTGGCGCCGCACCACGGACTCAGAAGTCCCAGTCGTCGTCTTCCGTGGCCTCGGCCTTGCCGATGCCGTAGCCCAGGTTCATCCAAGGTGAGCGAAGAGGACATCGACCTCGTGAAGATCCTCGCGGTCGCTGTTCGACCACTCACGACGGTCGAAGTCGTCGTCCGGGTCGGGCTCCCATACTTCATTCAACCGCTCCCGGACTCTCTCTTGCACGTCCACAAATTCGACCGGGAAAGACTCGAGTACGCTCTGCAAAGCGTGGAGCAATTCAAAATCCGAATCGTACCCGTCCCTGTCGGGATCATCGAGGGCCCATTCGATGCTCTCGACAAGCATGGCTTCGAGATGTGACTCCACCCCAGACTCGCATTCGCGCTCAAACTCGTGAGCCGCTGAGATGTCGTGCATCCCAATCTCATCATCGACCCATACTCGGCGAACTTCCGTGGCGAGAATCTCCGCCTCACTCGCAGTCAGCAACGGCTCAAGCGCCCAGTACGCCCGAATACGCGCGTCAACATCTGACTCCTCACGCATGAAATCATGCGTGAGCTTCAGTATGTCGGTTGTCGCGCTAACCCGACCCCTGTGAGCATGATCATCCAGAACGCCCATGCCCATGGCAACGAGCCGTAGACCGTCTAGTCCTCGAGACCGCCTCAGAATCGGCACGAAGAACTCATCGACTGCTCCCAAAAGAGCCACCCGGCTTGGAACCTCAAGATCCTGCCACGGCCTGGAGGCGCGGATTCCCTTGCCACTCAGCATTGCGAAGAGGACTGCGATCGATGAAGGTTCTGCTGATTGCAGGTGCGCCCTGAAAGCTCGAAGATCTGAAAAGAGTCGCGATAGTAGAAAGTCTCTGATGCTTGGGTTTTTTGCCGAGAACTCATATTCTCCGAACGCGTCTCGGTCAACATCAATAAAAATACCCTCGAGGACGTCTACGTCAGAGTCAGTTACCACCGTAGATTCACCCCACGCCGATAAAACCGATTGCGCAGTCGCACTTGCACTTGCACTTGCCTTGGAAGTATCCGTCAACCCGACACAGATCGCTAACGCCAGCGCTCTCTGGGCACTGGAGAGCTCCACCTCGTACACACTGTTCCACAAGGCAGAGGGCGAGTTCAGCGAACTCAACATGAACTCCGCAAACCCTGCGCCCTTCGACCCACCCCCAAGTGCTTGAGCAGCGGACACAATCGACTCGATCAGACGAGGATTGTAGTTGGGGTGCCTAATCACTCGGAGATAGGCGCGATTGCGGATAATACTTCGCCTAGCGGCCTGCCCTAGCCCGGAGTAGTAAATATGATTGAACAGGATATGTCCGCGTTGGAACGCGTTGTACGTACTGACATCTACAACAACGTTTGAATCGAGAACGCGGGCAGTTCGCAACTTACTATAGGTGCTTTGAGCTGCAGTCAGGATGTACTGACGCGTGGTCAGAATCATCTTGTGTGATTTCGAATCGCGTAGTCGCTGCGCTAGTAAGTCGAGGAAGTGATCCTCACCCTTCGACAGCTTCTCCATAAGGCTTGTTTGACCGAGAAAGTCGTCGTACAGAAACAGCTGCTTCGCACCGGGCTGCCACACGTTCTCTATCTCCGAGGCATTCCGAACGTCGAAGACCTCGTAGCCGTCCGCAGCATATGTCAGAGCTACCGATTCTGCGAGTGTAGTCTTCCCCACCCCGGGAGGACCGGTGATGATCGACATCCCGTACTTCCCTAGCGATTCGTGCACGAACTGAGTCGCGTCACTCGTAACGAATAGTCTCGCCCGCCTTGCGGCGCGCTCGAGAAAATATCGTTGCCGCTCGTATACTGCATGATGCAAAACAGTCTTTAGCACCGCCAGGCTCGAAACGTATAGCTTCACGTGCAGGCGCTCAACCTCACCGTGACGATCGAGAAGGTTCTCGAGATCCTCACATGCAAGAATGTGCTCTTGCCGCAGCTTCTGTTTCCCAAATATTGCGGCGATTGTAGCTTTCGCTCCCGGGCTCGCGCGCGCTGTTGTCGCTAGCCAGTACTCGCCAAGGTCGCTTGAAGCCACCTTTCTAGCTTCACGCTCCAGCTTCGACTTAAGCTGAAGGAGCGTTCGTCCCGGCGAGTGCTTACACTGGACGGTACGCAGTGCGCCAGCGCGCAGAAGCCGGACGTCGACCCCACCATCCGGCCCAGGAGAGAACGACTCGAGCCTCTCCTTCCATTCGGCTTGAAGAAGGTCCCTAACTAGACGCTCAAAGTCGTATGAAGAGAGCGATTCATATGCGCGCAATTCCGCACCCGCGGTTCCTCAGAAGTCCCAGTCGTCGTCTTCCGTGGCCTCGGCCTTGCCGATGACGTAGGACGAGCCCGACCCACTGAAGAAGTCGTGGTTCTCGTCCGCGTTCGGGGAGAGCGCCGACAGGATCGCCGGGTTCACGTTGGTGACGCTGGAGGGGAACATCGCCTCGTAGCCCAGGTTCATGAGGGCCTTGTTGGCGTTGTAGTGCAGGAACTTCTTGACGTCCTCGGTCAGGCCGACGCCGTCGTAGAGGTCCTGCGTGTACTGCACCTCGTTGTCGTAGAGCTCGTAGAGCAGGGAGAACGTGTAGTCCTTGAGCTCGTCCTTGCGCGCCTGGTCGGCCGTCTCGAGTCCGCGCTGGAACTTGTAGCCGATGTAGTACCCGTGCACGGCCTCGTCGCGGATGATGAGGCGGATGAGGTCGGCCGTGTTCGTCAGCTTCGCCTTCGAGGACCAGTAGATCGGCAGGTAGAAGCCCGAGTAGAACAGGAACGACTCCAGCAGCGTGGAGGCGACCTTGCGCTTGAGGGGGTCGTCTCCCTGGTAGTAGTCCATGATGATCTGCGCCTTCTTCTGAAGGTTCGCATTCTCCGTGGACCAGCGGAACGCCTCGTCGATCTCCTTCGTCGACGCGAGCGTCGAGAAGATCGAGGAGTAGCTCTTCGCGTGCACCGACTCCATGAACGCGATGTTCGTGTAGACGGCCTCCTCGTGAGGCGTGATCGCGTCGGGGATCAGCGACACCGCGCCGACGGTGCCCTGGATCGTGTCGAGGAGCGTGAGCCCGGTGAACACCCGCATGGTGAGCAGCTGCTCGTCGGGGGTGAGCGTGTTCCACGACTGCACGTCGTTCGACAGCGGCACCTTCTCCGGCAGCCAGAAATTGTTCACCAGACGGTTCCAGACCTCGAGGTCCTTGTCGTCCTGGATGCGGTTCCAGTTGATCGCCTGCACGCTGGAGACCAGCTTGAGCGGGGAGTGAGGAGTCATTCTTGTCCTAGTTCCTGGGTCACTGAGCCTGTCGAAGTGTCAGAGCATGCACGAGACGCACTCGGTCATGTCGGTGCCCTCGAGCGCCAGCTGACGCAGACGGATGTAGTAGATCGTCTTGATGCCCTTGCGCCATGCGTAGATCTGGGCCTTGTTGATGTCGCGCGTGGTGGCGGTGTCCTTGAAGAACAGCGTCAGCGACAGACCCTGGTCGACGTGCTGCGTGGCCGCGGCGTACGTGTCGATGACCTTCTCGTAGCCGATCTCGTACGCGTCCTGGTAGTACTCCAGGTTGTCGTTCGTCATGAACGCCGCCGGGTAGTAGACGCGACCGAGCTTGCCTTCCTTGCGGATCTCGATCTTCGAGGCGATCGGGTGGATCGAGGAGGTCGAGTTGTTGATGTAGGAGATCGAGCCCGTCGGTGGCACGGCCTGCAGGTTCTGGTTGTAGATGCCGTGCTCCTGGATCGACGCCTTGAGCTGGACCCAGTCCTCCTGCGTCGGGATGTGCTTGCCCGCGAAGAGCTCCTTGACCTTCTCGGTCTCCGGCACCCACGCCCGGTCGATGTACTTGTCGAAGAACTCGCCGGACGCGTAGGTGGAGTCGGCGAACCCGTCGAACGTCGTGCCGCGCTCGATCGCGAGCTGGTTCGAGGCGCGCAGCGCGTGGAACAGCACGGTGTAGAAGTAGATGTTCGTGAAGTCGACACCCTCCTCCGAGCCGTAGAACACGTGCTCGCGGGCGAGGTAGCCGTGCAGGTTCATCTGGCCGAGGCCGATCGCGTGCGACCGGTCGTTGCCGTCCTCGATCGAACGGACCGAGCCGATGTGGCTCTGGTCGCTGACCGCGGTGAGCGCGCGGATCGCGGTCTCGACCGTCTGGCCGAGGTCGTCGGCGTCCATCGACAGCGCGATGTTCATCGAGCCGAGGTTGCAGGAGATGTCCTTGCCGATCTCCTTGTACGACAGGTCGTCGTTGTAGGTGGTCGGCGTGTTCACCTGCAGGATCTCGCTGCAGAGGTTGGACATGTTGATGCGCCCCTTGATGGGGTTGGCCTTGTTGACCGTGTCCTCGAACATGACGTACGGGTAGCCGGACTCGAACTGGATCTCGGCGACGGTCTGGAAGAACTCGCGCGCGTTGATCTTGGTCTTCTTGATGCGCGGGTCGTCGACCATCTCGCGGTACTTCTCGGTGACCGAGATGTCGCCGAACGGAACGCCGTAGACCTTCTCCACGTCGTACGGCGAGAACAGGTACATGTCCTCGTCGTTCTTGGCGAGCTCGAACGTGATGTCCGGCACCACGACGCCGAGCGACAGCGTCTTGATGCGGATCTTCTCGTCGGCGTTCTCGCGCTTGGTGTCGAGGAAGCGCATGATGTCGGGGTGGTGGGCGTTGAGGTACACCGCACCCGCACCCTGACGCGCGCCGAGCTGGTTGGCGTAGCTGAAGCTGTCTTCGAGGAGCTTCATGACGGGGATGATGCCCGAGGACTGGTTCTCGATCTGCTTGATCGGGGCACCCGACTCGCGGATGTTCGACAGCAGCAGGGCCACGCCGCCGCCGCGCTTGGAGAGCTGCAGCGCGGAGTTGATGCCGCGGGCGATCGACTCCATGTTGTCCTCGATGCGCAGCAGGAAGCAGCTGACGAGCTCGCCGCGCTGCGCCTTGCCCGCGTTGAGGAAGGTCGGGGTGGCCGGCTGGAAGCGACCGGAGATGATCTCTTCGACGAGGTTCACGGCGAGCTTCTCGTCGCCGTCCGCGAGGGCGAGCGCGGTCATCACGACGCGGTCCTCGAAGCGCTCGAGGTAGCGCTTGCCGTCGAACGTCTTCAGCGTGTAGCTCGTGTAGTACTTGAACGCGCCGAGGAACGTCTCGAAGCGGAACTTCTTCGAGTAGGCGAGGTCGTTGAGCTTCTGCACGAAGTCGAACGAGTACTTCTCGATGACGGCGCCCTCGTAGTACTCCTTCTCCACGAGGTAGTCCAGGCGCTCCTTGAGCGAGTGGAAGAACACCGTGTTCTGGTTCACGTGCTGCAGGAAGTACTCCCGCGCGGCGCGCTTGTCGGCGTCGAACTGGATCTTCCCGTTCGCGTCGTACAGGTTCAGCATCGCGTTGAGGGCGTGGTAGTCCAGACCCTCGTATGCGGGGTTCACCTTGAATGCCACTGTCTCGGTCACTGAAGATTCCACCGTCGTTCCAATCCGTCGCTCACGCGATCCACGTCGTCCTGTGTGCCGAAGATCTCGAGCCGATACAAGTGAGGCACGTGGCACTTGCGGCTGATGATGTCGCCGGCGAGGCAGAACGCGTCGCCGAAGTTGGTGTTGCCCGCGGAGATGACCCCGCGGATGTGACGCCGGTTGCGCTCGTCGTTGAGGAACCGGATCACCTGCTTGGGCACGGCCCCCTTCTCGACCCCGCGCCCGGCACCTCCGCCGTAGGTGGGGGTGACCAGGACGAAGGGCTCGTCGACGACGAGGTCCTCTTCGTTCCGGTGGAGGGGGATGCGTCGGGCGGGAAGCCCGAGCTTCTCGATGAAGCGCGCGGTGTTACCCGACACGCTCGAGAAGTAGACCAGGAGCGGCGCAGCGGTCGCGACGGCGCTCATAGCTCTCTCCTTGGGTTCCTGAGCCTGTCGAAGGGCCGGGTCGGTGAGCCTGTCGGACTACGCCAGGCGGGACGCGAGCTCGTCGATCTTGTCGGGACGGAAGCCCGACCAGTGGTCCTCGTCGGTGACGACGACGGGAGCCTGCATGTAGCCGAGCGCCTTGACCTGCTCCAGCGCCGTCGGGTCCTCCGACAGGTCGTGGATCTCGTACTCGATGCCCTTGGCATCCAGGGCACGGTAGGTCGCGTTGCACTGGACGCAGGAAGGCTTGGTGTACACCGTGATCGACATCTGAACCCCTCAAATCTCTGGTTTCTCCGGCAGACCTCCGCCGGGATCTCAATACTACATATAGGGACGGACATTCGGTGCGACCACAAGGGGTAGTAGTTACATCCGTGTAGTTTTTCCACCGCTCTCTACAGATACAACACAGGTTGTCCACCGTTTCTTCCACAGGCGGACCCCCTCTCCCGGGGTCGGCGACCCGCGGGAAATCGCGGCTGGGAGGAGCCTGGGAGAGATCCATCCACAGGAGGCACCCTACGAGGGGCATCCGACATCCCCAGGCCTGTGGAATTCGTCGTCCGGCGTGTCCACGGCGTGTCGCGGCGTGTCCATCGCCGGCCCATCGCACCGACGTCCCCGCCGCCCGGTACCGTTGTCGGGTGGCGGGCTATCGGGATCTTCTTCGCACGCCGGGAGTGGGCCGCATGATCGCCGCCCAGCTCACCGCGCGCTTCCCCAACGGGATGATGTCCTTGGCGATCCTGCTGCACGTCGAGCAGCAGACCGGATCGTACGGATCGGCGGGCCTCGTGCTCGCCGCGACCAGTGTCGGCCAAGCGGTCGCCGGCCCCATCACCAGCCGGTGGATGGGAGCCTGGGGCATGCGGCGGGTGCTGACCCTCACCCTGTCCGTCTGCGTCATCGCGGTACTCGGCCTGGGACTGCTGCCCCTCTCGGTCCCGGGATACATGGCCCTGGGCATGATCGCCGGCCTCTCGACGCCGCCGGTGCAGGCGGCCGTCCGCACCATCTACCCCAAGCTCGTGAACGCCGGTCAGCTCACCCCGCTGTTCTCCCTCGACGCGTCCCTGCAGGAGATCATCTGGGTGCTGGCGCCGGTCGTCATCACCCTCGTCTCCACCCAGGTCGGCACCATGGAGGGCCTGCTCCTGGTGGCGATCGTCCTCGTCGCCGGCGGTGCGTGGTTCATCCTCTCCCCCGAGGTCGGCCGCGTGCGCATCCCGCGCAGCCGCAACGCGCTGGGCACGGTCGTGCTCAAGCCGCCCGTGCTCCTCGCGACCGTCATCGGATTCCTGCTCATCGGCGCCTGCTCCGCGGTCGAGGTCGGCGTGGTCGCGACGTTCGAGCACGGCAGCCTCGCGGCGGGTCTCGTCCTCGCGGTCTTCTCCGCCGGCAGCCTGGCCGGCGGCCTCGCCTTCGGCCACATCCCGATCGGCCCCTGGGCGATGGCGCGCCGCCTGCTCATCGTCACGGTGGGCCTCGCCCTCACGATGGTCATGCTCAACGTCTACTGGCTGGGCGGCACGCTCATCCTCGCCGGCATCGGCATCGCCCCCGCCCTCGCGGTGCTGTTCGCCATCACCACGGCCAGCGTGAAGTTCAGCGAGACCGCCGAGGCCTTCGGCTGGGCGGGCACCGGGCAGCTCATCGGCGCCGCGGCCGGATCGGCGGTCGCCGGCTTCCTCGTCGACGTCGGCGACTGGCGCGGTGCGTACCTGGCCGCCACCATCTTCGCGGCGGTCGGACTGCTCGTCTCCATCGTGTTCGTGCGGTCCTTCCCCGATCTGCGTCACCGCGACGCCAGCCCCCATCCCGACACCGAGCCCCTGGCGGTCACCCCCTCATGAGCCCCTCCGTCCCGTCCTCCTCCCCCGCGATCGTGTGCGTCGGCGAGTCGATGGCCCTGATCACGCCGACCGGCGCCGACCTCACGACCGCCGACACCGCGTCGATCACCCACGCGGGTGCGGAGGCGAACGTCGCCGTCGGCGTCGCGGCCGCCGGCCACCGGGCCGTCTGGGCCTCCCGTTTCGGCGACGATCCTCTCGGCCGCCGCCTCTCCACGGAGCTGGAGCAGCGTCGCGTCGAGCTGTGGACCGAGCTCGACGCGGAGGCGCCGACCGGAGTGATGTTCAAGGATCCCGGTGTGGAGTCCTCGGCGGTCTACTACTACCGTCGCGGCTCCGCGGCCTCGCGCATGGCACCCGGGTTCCTGTCCCCCGCGCAGCTCGCCGGCGTCCGTATCGTGCACACCACGGGCATCACCCCGGCGCTGTCTGCGACCTGCCTGGCGATGGTCGACCAGCTCTTCGCGGACGCGCGCACCGCCGGAGCCGTCGTCTCCTTCGATGTGAACGACCGCCGGGCGCTGTGGAGCCCCGAGGAGGCGGCCGCGACCCTCACGCGCCTGGCCGACGCCGCCGACATCGCCTTCGTCGGCCGCGACGAGGCCGAGCGCATCTGGGGCACCGCGACGGCCGCGGAGATCCGCGCGCACCTTCCGCACTGCGGTCTGCTCGTCGTCAAGGACGGCGACGTCGGCGCCACGGCCTTCGCCGGTGACGCGGACCCGGTCTTCGTGCCCGCTCCGACCGTGGACGTGGTGGAGCCCGTCGGTGCGGGGGACGCCTTCGCCTCCGGGTTCCTGGCCGCGACGCTCGACGGCGCCGACCTCGAGACCCGCCTGGCCGCAGGACACGAGGCCGCAGCGCGAGTGCTCCGCATCGCGGCCGACCTGCCGCCGCTGGAGCCGGCGCGCTGACTCCGCCCGCCGCGTCCTGGCGCGGTCGTAGGCTGGTGCCATGCCCGCTCCCGTCACCCTTCCCCGCCTGAGCTGGGGCGATCCCGCGGCGGGGCGACGCGCCCTTCTCGTGCACGGTCTCGGCTCGTCCGGCGCACTCATGTGGCGGCTCGGCGATGCTCTCGCGGCGGCCGGTTGGCACGCGACGGCGGTGGACCTGCGCGGCCACGGTGACGCCCCGCGGGCCCTCGACTACTCCGTCGCGGCGTATGCCGCGGATCTCGTCGCGACGCGGCCTGCCGGGTCGAGCGCCTGGGACGCCGTCGTCGGGCACTCGCTCGGCGGGGCGGCCGGTACGGTGGCCGCCGCCGACGACACGGGCTGGACGCACCGCCTGGTCCTCATCGACCCCGCGATCCACATCGTCCAGCGGGATGCGGCCATCGTCCGCCACAGCCAGGAACGCGCCTTCGCCGACAACCGCCTCGACGCCGTGCGGCAGGAGCATCCGCACTGGCACCCGCAGGACCAGGAGCTCAAGGTCGACGCCGTCCGGCGGGCGAGTGCGTGGGCGGTCGAGCAGACCAGCGCCCAGAATCAGCCGTGGGACGTCCGCGGACATGCGGCCCGCCTGACCGTGCCCACGCACGTGATCGGCGGCGACCCCGCCGTCTACAGCATCTTCGCCGGAGCTCTCGCTGACGAGGTGCTCGCGAGCAACCCCCGCATCTCCCTGTCGGTCGTGGCCGGCGCCGGCCACTCGGTGCATCGCGACCGCCCGGAGGAATCGATCCGACAGCTCCTGGAGGCTCTGGCATGAACGACTTCGACCCGTCGGCGTATCTCCCCGACGACCTGCTCGACCGCATCCGCGAACGCGCGCCGATCCACGACCGGGAGAACACCTTCCCCCAGGCCGACCTCGACGAGCTCCGCGCAGCCGGCTACCTGTCCATCCTCGTGCCCCGGGAGCGCGGCGGCGCGGGACTCGGCCTGGAGCAGGCGGCCGTCCTCCAGCAGCGGCTCGCCGGCGCCGCGCCCGCAACGGCCCTGGCGATCAACATGCACCTGGTCTGGACCGGCGTGGCCAAGGTCTTCTCGGATCGCGGGGTCCCCGGTCTCGAGTTCGTGCAGGACGGCGCCGTGGCCGGAGAGGTCTTCGCGTTCGGCATCAGCGAGGGCGGCAACGACCTCGTGCTGTTCGGGAGCGACACGGCGGCGGCCCCGGACGGCGACGGCGGTTACGCCTTCACCGGCACCAAGATCTTCACCTCGCTCGCCCCCGTGTGGACGAAGCTCGGGCTGCACGGCCTCGACACCACGAGCCCGGACGCGCCGAAGCTCGTGTTCGCCTTCGTCGACCGCACGTCCGCGGTCACCACTGCGGATGACTGGGACACCCTCGGCATGCGCGGCACACAGAGCCGGACCACGCGGCTCGACGGCGCCGTCGCGGATGCGGCGCACGTGGTGCGGCGCATCGACCCGGGACCCAGCCCGGACCCGATCGTCTTCGGCATCTTCTCCGTCTTCGAGATCCTCCTCGCCTCCGTCTACACCGGCATCGCGCGCCGGGCCCTCGAGCTGGCCGTGGCGGCGGCGCACCGACGTCGCTCGAAGAAGAGCGGCACCGCGTACAGCCAGGATCCGGACATCCGCTGGCGTATCGCCGACATGGCCCTCGCCTACGACGCGCTCCCGCCGCAGATCGCCGCCCTCGCCCGCGACGTGGATGAGCGCGCGGACCGCGGCGCCGGCTGGTTCCCCGCGCTCTCGGGAGTCAAGCACCGGGCGGTGACGATGGCCAAGCAGGTGGTCGACGAGGCGATGCTGGTGGCCGGTGGCGGCTCGTACTTCTCCGGCAACGAGCTCTCCCGGCTGTACCGCGACGTCCTCGCCGGGGCGTTCCACCCCTCCGACCCCGAGTCGGCGCACGCCACAGCGGCGAGCGCCTGGCTCGGCCCGATCGAGGCCTGATCGGCGCACGCGGACCCCGTTGTCCGCGATCGTCCGCAGTGCCAGGATCGCACCATGGCACCGTCGAAGAAGGACCACACCCTCGACGCGATCTCCAAGACCATCGTCGAGATGCTGCAGGAGGACGGCCGCCGCTCGTACTCCGAGATCGGCCGCATCGTGGGGCTGAGCGAGGCCGCCGTCCGCCAGCGGGTGCAGCGCCTCACCGAGTCGGGCATCATGCAGATCGTCGCGGTGACGGATCCGATGCAGCTCGGCTTCCACCGGCAGGCGATGGTGGGCGTCAAGGTCGCCGGCGACGCGCGGGGCGTGGCCGAGGCGATCGCCGACATCGACGAGGTCGACTACGTCGTGATCACGGTCGGATCGTTCGATGTGCTCGTCGAGGCGGTGTGCGAGGACGACGACCATCTGCTGGCGCTCGTCAACGACCGCATCCGTCCGATCCAGGGCGTGGTGTCGACGGAGACCTTCATCTACGCGAAGCTCCAGAAGCAGCAGTTCGCCTGGGGCACACGCTGACCGTCCCGCTCAGAGCGGCGGCGCCGTATCACGACGGCGGGCGAGCAGGGCGAGGTGCAGGGCGGCGAGGGTCTCCCCGTCGTCCAGATCCGCGCCCAGCAGGTCGCCGATGAGCGCGAGGCGCTGATAGAACACCGAGCGGGAGAGGTGGCTCGCGGCCGCCGCGGCGGAGCGGTTGCCCGGGTGCGCCACGAGAGCGGCGAGCACGGCGAGCAGATCGCCTCGGCGATCCCTGTCGTGACGCACGAGCGGATCCAGCATCTGCTCGCTGTGCGCCTGGAGTCGCCGATCGTCGCGCAGGGCGGACACGAGGCGCTCGAGCGGCCGGTCGGCGACGCGGCGGACCGGCGGCACGTCACCCCCGGACGGCCGCGCGGCGAGGTCGAGCGCGGCACGGGTCGAGGCCAGGAGTCCGAGCACGCCTTCGGCGCTCGGACCGAGGATCGCGGGCGCACCGCCGGAGAGGTGGCGGACGGCCGCATCGGACAGGGCGCCGACGCCGGTCGCGACGAGCAGCACCACGTCGGCGCCGCGCCGCGAGCCCACCGCAGCCAGACCGGCCGCACGCGCACGGGCGATCAGCCGGTCCGATGCCTCGTCGGTGCGGAACACGAGCCCGGTGCCGGTGGTGCCCGCGAGATCCAGCCCGAGCCGCCGGAGCCGGACCTCGACATCCTCCTCACGGGCGAAGCGCGCGCCGAGGAGATCCTCGATGAGGCTGCGGTGCGCGAGCACGGTCCACGCGCCTTCCCCGTCGGCGAGGCAACCGAAGGCGAGGGCGGTCGCCCCCAGCTCCAAGACGGTGGCGCGACCGGCGGGATGCGGTGGACCGTCCGCCGCGATGAGCCAGCCCCAGCGCACACCGCGCGCCTGCACCGGCACACGGTCACCGCCATCCGGGCCGGGCGGACGGAGAGCCTGGCCGACCGGAACGCGGAGAGCTTCGACGGCGACGACCTCTCCTGCCAGGTTCTCGAGGTGGACGGGGACGTCGAGCGCACGGGCGACCTCCGACACGATGAGGTCGGCCGGTGCGCCACGGAGGCTGAGGGCGGTGAAGAGATCATGCAGACGCTGCCGTTCGCGGAGCGCCGCGGTCTGCGCTTCGATCAGCGCCCGGTGCACGGCCTCGGTCACCGCGACGAACTTCACCTCCACCGCGAGCGCGACGAGGGCGAGACCGGCGGCGGCGCAGGCCTCGATGACCGCGTCCGGGACGCGGGACATCCGCGGGCCGAGTTCGATCACGATGCCCGAGACCCCGATCGCCGCCAGCTCCGCCACGAGCACGCGCAGTGCTGCGGTGCCGGTCGGCCAGGCGGCGCCGGTCGTGAGCAGCAGCTCGCCGCCGTCGAGCAGGCGGGCGACGTCGGCGCTGTCCGAGACGTGGACCCACCGCACCCCGGCCTCGAGTGCCGGGCCGCCGACAAGGACGGTCGGCGCTCCCTCCTGGACCGCGGGAAGAGCGAGGACGTCCCCGACGAGCAGCGCCGACGAGCGCCGATCCGGACGGTCTGTCCGACCGAAGAAGAACTCCTGACGCTCTGCCACTCTGCACGGGCTCCGTTCTCTGTGAGCATGGGCCGAGCCCCAGCGTAGCGACCCTCGGTCAGAGTGTGCGATACGCGACCCACTGCGAAGGAGCACCTGTGGACACCGTCCGTCATCTCATCAACGGCACCGAGACGGCCGCTGCGGCGCGCCGCGGCCCCGTCTTCGACCCGGCCACAGGAGCCGTCACGAAGGAGGTCGCCTTCGCCTCGGCCGCCGAGGTCGACGCCGCCGTCGCCGCCGCGGCTGCGGCACTCCCGGCGTGGCGGGAGACGAGCCTCATCAAACGCGCCGACGTGTTCTTCCGGCTCCGCCAGCTCCTCACGGAGCGCACGGACGAGCTGGCGGCGATCGTCACGTCCGAGCACGGCAAGGTCCTGTCCGACGCGGCCGGCGAGGTGTCCCGGGGCATCGAGAACGTCGAGTTCGCGGCCGGCCTCGTACATCTGCTCAAGGGCGAGCGCAGCGAGCAGGTCGCCCGCGGGGTCGACGTGCACTCCGTCAAGCAGCCGGTCGGGGTGGTCGCCGCCATCACCCCGTTCAACTTCCCGGTCATGGTGCCGCTGTGGATGGTCGCCTCGGCCATCGCCTGCGGCAACACCGTCGTCCTCAAGCCCAGTGAGAAGGATCCGTCCGCCGCGGTGTGGCTCGCACGGCTGTTCCACGAGGCGGGCCTGCCGGACGGCGTCCTCAACGTCGTGCACGGCGACCGGGAGGCCGTCGACGCGCTTCTCGAGTCCCCGCGGGTGCAGGCGGTGAGCTTCGTCGGATCGACGCCCATCGCCCGGGCGATCTACCAGCGGGCGTCTGCCGCCGGGAAGCGCGTCCAAGCGCTCGGTGGCGCGAAGAACCACATGGTCGTGATGCCCGACGCCGACATCGACGCGGCCGCCGACGCCGCCGTCTCCGCGGCCTACGGCTCCGCGGGCGAACGCTGCATGGCGGTGTCCGTGCTCGTGGCGGTGGGCGACATCGCCGACGACCTCGTCGCCGCGATCGCCCGCCGCATCGACGGCCTCTCGATCGGCCCCGGCACGGACCCGGCGAGCGCGATGGGCCCGCTCATCACCGCGGAGCACCGTGATCGCGTCGCCTCGTATGTCGCGGGAGCCCCCGGAGAGGGCGCCAGGGTCGTCGTCGACGGCACGAGCGCGGAGTTCGACGGCGACGGCTTCTTCCTCGGCGTGAGCCTGATCGACGAGGTCACCCCTGGCATGCGCGTCTATGACGACGAGATCTTCGGCCCGGTCCTGTCCGTCGTGCGCGTGGGCTCCTACGCGGAGGCCGTCGCGTTGGTCAACGCGAACGCCTACGGCAACGGCACGGCGATCTTCACGCGCGACGGCGGGACGGCACGGCAGTACGAGTTCGACATCGAGGTCGGCATGGTCGGCGTCAACGTCCCGATCCCGGTGCCCGTCGGCGCGTACTCCTTCGGAGGGTGGAAGGACTCCCTCTTCGGCGACGCGCACATCTACGGCCCGGAGTCCGTGCACTTCTACACGCGGTCGAAGGTCGTGACGACGCGGTGGCCCGACCACACCCCGTCGCAGATCGACCTCGGCTTCCCGAGCAACCACTGACGAGGAGCGATCACGATGACGACCTTCACCGACCGCCACGGAGTCTCCTCTCCCCTCCCCGCCCCCGACGCCGAAGCGCAGGTGCGCGCCGACGACCGCGCCCACGTCTTCCACTCCTGGAGCGCCCAGGCGCTGATCGACCCGTTGCCGGTCGCCGCCGGCCAGGGCTCGACGTTCTGGGACTACGAGGGCACCGCCTACCTCGACTTCTCCAGCCAGCTCGTGAACCTCAACCTCGGCCATCAGCACCCGGACCTCGTCGCTGCGATCCAGCGGCAGGCCGGGCGGCTCGCGACCATCCAGCCGTCGATGGCCAATGATGTGCGGGGTGAGCTCGCGCGCCTCATCGCCGAGGTCGCCCCGGACGGCTTCGAGAAGGTGTTCTTCACGAACGGCGGCGCGGAGGCGAATGAGTACGCGGTGCGCATGGCCCGGCAGGCCACGGGCCGCCGGAAGGTGCTGTCGATGTACCGCAGCTACCACGGCTCCACCGCCACCGCGATCTCCCTCACCGGCGACCCCCGTCGCTGGGCGAACGACGTCACGGACACCGGCGCCGTGCGGTTCTTCGGCCCGTACCTGTACCGCTCCCCGTTCCACAGCGAGACGCCGGAGCAGGAGACGGAGCGCGCCCTCGCGCATCTGGAGCAGACCATCCAGCTCGAGGGCCCGCAGACGATCGCCGCGATCATCGTCGAGACAGTGGTCGGCACCAACGGCGTGCTGCTTCCGCCGCCCGGCTATCTGCCCGGGGTGCGCGCGCTGTGCGACCGCTACGGGATCGTCTTCATCGCCGACGAGGTGATGGTGGGGTTCGGCCGGCTCGGCGAATGGTTCGGCATCGACGCCTTCGAGGGGCGCCCCGACCTGATCACCTTCGCGAAGGGGGTGAACTCGGGCTACGTCCCGCTCGGCGGCGTCGTGATCTCGGACCGCATCGCCGCAGCCTTCGACACCGTTCCGTTCGCGGGCGGGCTCACGTACTCCGGACACCCTCTCGCCTGCGCGGCCGGTGTCGCCACGTTCGAGGTGTACCGCCGCGACGGCATCCTGGAACGGGTACGCGACCTCGGTGAGCGGATCGTCGGCCCGACGCTGCGCGCGTGGGCATCGTCGCATCCGAGCGTGGGTGAGGTACGCGGCCGCGGCCTGTTCTGGGCGGTGGAGCTCGTGCGGGACCAGCAGACCAGGGAGCCGCTGGTGCCGTTCAACGCGACCGGTACCGATGCCGCGCCGATGACCGCGTTCGCAGCCGCCGCGAAGCGGGCAGGAGTCTGGCCCTTCACGCACTTCCACCGCGTGCACATCGCCCCGCCGCTGGTGATCGAGGAGGCGGAGCTGGTGCGGGGACTGGCCGGGATCGAGGAGGCGCTGACGGTCGCCGACGATATCGCCGCCGGCTGAGCGGCCGGCGGCGCCCGCCTACTTGCGGTCGAAGTCGAACGCCTTGAGGAGCTCGCCGACGGCCTTGTCGCGCTCCTCGCCGCCGTCCTCGAACATGTGGGTGACGTGCGTGCGCAGGTGGTTCTCCAACAGCAGACGGTTGAGCGACTCGAGGGAGCGCTGGATCGCGCGGGACTGCGTGATGATGTCCATGCAGTACTCCTCGTTCTCGATCATCCGCGCGACACCGCGCATCTGACCCTCGAGGATGCTGGTGCGGTGCAGAGCGCGCTTCTTGATGTCTTCGATCACGTATCGAGGCTACTCGCCCCGTGAAAGGATGACGTCATGCCGCGAACACCCACGACGCTGCTCTCCGTCGCCGACCAGGAGCGTCGGCGCGCGCTGCGGCGGATGAAGGCCGTCGCGCTCGGCGCCCTCATCTTCATGGCCCTCGCCTTCATCGTCGCGTTCGCGTTCCAGGAGCGGGTCGGTGGGCTCGCCTACGTGCGAGCCGCGGCGGAGGGCGGGATGGTCGGCGCGCTGGCGGACTGGTTCGCGGTCACGGCGCTGTTCCGCCGTCCGCTCGGCCTGCCCATCCCGCACACCGCGATCATCCCGAACCGCAAGGACGAGATCGGCCGCACGCTGGGCGAGTTCGTGGAGACGAACTTCCTCGCTGCCGACGTCGTGCGCACCAAGCTGACCAGCACCGCGATCGCCCTCCGCGCCGGCGAGTGGCTCCGCGAGACCCCGCATGCCGAGCGGGTCGCTGCCGAGGGCGCGACGGTCGCGACGGCGGTGCTGAACGCGCTGAGCGACGACGACGTGCGCGACCTCCTCGCCGACCTCGCCCGCGAGCACCTCGTCGCACCGGAGTGGGGGCCGCCCGCCGGAGCGTGGCTGGAGAAGATCGTCGACGCGGAAGCGCACCACGGCGCCGTCGACCTCGCGGTGGACAGCATCGGGCGGTGGCTCGACGCGAACGCCGCGTCCTTCGCCGGACTCGTCTCCCGACGACTCCCCGGGTGGATGCCGAAGATCGCGCACCGCCTGATCGACGACACGGTGTACAACGAGGCGGTCAAGTTCGTCCGCGCCGTGCAGGCCGATCCGCGGCATCCGGCCCGCCTCGCGATCGACGGGTACCTGTCCCGCCTCGCTGACGCTCTGCAGAACGACCCCGCGACGCGCGAGAAGCTGGAGAACGCCAAGGCCGCGCTCTTCGACAGCCCGCGCGTCGGCGCCCTGGCGGCGGAGGCCTGGAACACCGCCAAGAACGGACTCCTCACCTCCCTCGCCGACCCGGAGAGCGGGCTGCGGCGTCGCGCCGTGCAGGCCCTGCAGGAGGTCGGCGAGCGGCTCACGACCGACGCCGCCCTGCAGCGCCGGGTCGACACGTGGGTCTCGGACGCGGCCGTCTTCCTCGTCGACCGGTACCGGCACGACATCGCCTCGATCATCACCGACACCGTGGAGCGCTGGGATCCCGCCGAGACCACCGAGAAGATCGAGCTCATGGTCGGCCGCGACCTGCAGTACATCCGTCTGAACGGCACCGTCGTCGGCGCCCTCGCCGGCCTTGCGATCTTCACCGTCGCCCACGCCCTGATCCCGGGAGTCTGACATGGCGCTGTCCCACGATCCGTCCTGGCCGCGCGCCGGGGCCTGGCCCGCGTTCGAGGACACGGCCGATGCGGTGCTCCTCGGCGTCCCGACCTGGCGCACCTCGCTGTCCCCGACCGGAGCCCACGCGACGCCGGCCGCGATCCGCGAGGCGCTCCCCCGCTACGGCACGACGGTCCTCGGCCCGCCGACGATCGACCTGGACGAGGTGCTCCGCATCGCGGATGCCGGGGACGTGCCGGAGCCGGACGGCGACACCGGAGAGGCACGGACGATCGAGCGGGTCCGGGAGCTGGCGCGAGCGTCCGACCTCGTCATCGCTCTCGGCGGCGACAACTCCCTCACCTACCCTGTCGCCCTCGGTGCGGAGGCCACGGGCCTGATCACGTTCGACGCCCACTTCGACCTGCGCGACGGCGTCTCCAACGGCACGCCGGTGCGACGACTCGTCGAAGACGCCCCGGCGGCGTCCGGCCTCCCCACCGCCCGCATCGACCCCACCCGGATCGTGCAGATCGGCCTCGCCGATTTCGCGAACTCCGCCGCCTACGCGCGCCGGGCGGCGGACTGGGGCATCCGGGTCGTCACGCTCGACGACGTGCGCCGTCGCGGGATCGCCGACGTCGTGGCCGAGGCGGTCGAGATCGCGGGGGCGGGCGTCGAGCCCCGCGTGCACCTCGACATCGACGTGGACGTGTGCGACCGCGCGGTCGCCCCGGGGTGCCCGGCCAGCGTCCCCGGAGGCCTGGCGGCGTGGGAGCTGCGCGCCCTCACGCGCGGTGTCGCCACCGACCCGCGGGTCCGGAGCGCCGACATCGCCGAGGTCGATGCGACAGCGGATGCCGAGGACGGTCGCACCGTGCGACTCGCGGCCCTCTGCGTGCTCGAGCTGCTCGCCGGCCTCGCCGCGCGCTGAGCAGAGGAGCGGCCCGGGCGACGCGCCGGATCAGCGCACGACGAGCTCGGGCGTGATGAGCGCGTGCGCCGAGCCGGACTCGACCCGACGCGGCGCGACGACGTCCCCCGTCGGCCCCATCAATAGATGGAGGATCGCCTCCGCCACATCCTCCGGTCGCTGCTCGACGCTGGAGAATCCCAAGGCTTCGGCGGTGGGCGTGTTGTCGAACCCGATGACCGGGACGGTCTTCCCGGCGTCGGCGAGGCCGAGCAGGGCCCCCACGGCGAGAGAGTCGCTGGCGCAGACGATGGCGTCCGCCCGGATGCCGTCTTCCAGCGCCTGGGTGATCGCCCGACGCGCCTCGGGAACCGAGTCCTCGGCGACGACCCTGGCGCCGTGCGCCCCCGCCTCCGCGACGGCCTCGCGCCACCCGCGTTCTCGATCGTCCCCCGTGCCTGACCCCGACGGCCAGCCCAGGAAGGTCACCGCGCTCCCGTGCTCGAGCGCATACGTCGTCGCCGCCCTGGTGCCCGCCGCGCCGTCCACGTCGACCCAGAGATGCATCGGATCGGAGATGTCGTCGTCCGCCCACGGCCGTCCGAAGGAGATGAACGGCAGACCGAGCGCGTCCAGCCGCGTGACGCGGGGATCGTCGCGCACGGTGCCGGTGAGGATCGCCGCATCGATCTCGGATCCGTCCCACAGTTCGGCGAGCCGGCCGAGTTCCTCCTCCGGGGTCCGTGCCGCGTACACGAGCATGCGCATGCCGCGATCACTCGACCGCTCCGTGATGGCGTGCACGAACCGATCCAGCACCACCCCCGAGATCCCGCCCAGGTACGGGTCGAGCCGGATGCCGATCGTCGAGCTCCGACGCAGGCGCAGCCGGCGGGCCGCCGCGTGCCGACGGTAGCCGAGCTCGTCGATGGAGGCGAGCACGCGCTCCCGGGTGGCCGGCCGGACGATGTCCGGGGTGTTCAGGACGTTCGACACCGTTTGGCGGGAGACGCCGGCGTGTGCCGCCACATCCTCCACCGTGGGGGCCTTGGCCATCGCACTCCTCGATCCCGGCGGCTTGACACGTCCGCACTGCCGCACCTAGCGTATTCCATGCAGAGTTTGATCGTTCAAATTCCTGCCCGCCGGCCCTCATCAAAGGAGAGAGAGACATGACACGGCAGACCACACGCGCCTGGCTCGGCGCCGGAGCGGTCCTGATCACCACCACCCTCGTGCTCACCGGGTGCGGCTCCGGGTTCTCAGGCGAGGAGCAGAGCGAGGGCGACACGGACCTCACCTCCTCCGACGACGGCCTCACGATCCTCATCGGCTCGTCGGGCGACGCCGAGACCGCCGCAGTGCAGTCGGCGCTCGACGCCTGGTCCGAGGAGTCCGGCACCGAGGTCGACCTCCAGGTGGCGAGCGACCTGGCGCAGGAGCTCTCCCAGGGCTTCGCCGCCGGGAACCCCGCCGACCTCTTCTACCTCGCACCGGAGCAGATGGCCGGGTACGCCTCGAACGGCTCCCTCCAGGCGTACGGCGACGAGCTCTCGAACAAGGACGACTTCTACCCCTCCCTCGTCGAGAACTTCACCCTCGACGGCACGTTCTACTGTGCGCCCAAGGACTTCTCCACGCTCGCGCTCGTGATCAACACACGCATGTGGGCGGAGGCGGGACTCACCGATGCCGACCTCCCGAAGAGCTGGGACGACCTCGCGGCCGTCGCGCAGAAGCTCACCACCGCCGACCACGTGGGTCTGGCCTTCGGAGCCGAGTACCAGCGCGTCGGCACGTTCATGGCGCAGGCCGGCGGCGGGCTCGTGAAGGACGGCACGGCGATCGCGGACGACCCCGCGAACGTCGAGGCGCTGGAGTACGTGCAGACCCACCTCGTCGACGGCACCTTCGCCTACGCGAAGGACGTCGGGGCCGGCTGGGGCGGCGAGGCACTCGGGAAGGAGCTGGCCGCGATGGTGATCGAAGGCAACTGGATCACCGGTGCGATGGCGAACGACTTCGGCTCCGTGGACTACACCGTCGCCGAGCTTCCCGAAGGACCGGGCGGCCAGGGCACCCTGCAGTTCACGAACTGCTGGGGCATGGCTGCCGACAGCCCCAACCAGCAGGCGGCCCTCGACCTCGTCGAGTACCTCACCAGTGCTGACAGCCAGCTCGCCTTCTCGAAGGCGTTCGGCCCGATGCCGTCGATCACCTCCGCCGCCGACCAGTGGACCGCGGACAACCCGGACCTCGCGCCCTTCCTCGCGGGAGCGGACTACGCGCAGTTCCCGCCCAACCAGGACGGCGCTGCGGACGTGATCGCCGACTTCAACGCGCAGCTCGAGTCGCTGAAGACGGGAGACCCCGCACAGATCCTCGACACCGTGCAGTCGAACCTCGAAGCGATCGTCGAGTAGCGATGGCGGGACAGGCCCTGTCTCGCCGCGGGGGAGCCTCCGGACTCCGCCGCGGCGAGGCCGCAGCCGGGTGGCTCTTCACGGCGCCGGTCATCCTCATCCTCGGCGTCTTCTTGCTGGTCCCCGTGCTCATGGCCCTCTGGGTCAGCATGTCGGACTGGGCGGGGCGCGGCAGCCCCCTCTCGCCGTCGGTCTCGTTCGTGGGCACCGAGAACTACTCGGCCGTGCTGGCCGACGGCGGCCTCGCGACCAAGGACTTCGGGACCGCACTGCGCAATAACTCCTGGTACGTGCTGCTCGTCGTGCCCCTGCAGACGGCCATCGCCCTGTTCCTCGCCGTCCTGGTGAACAGAGCGGTGCTGCGCGGCCGCGGGTTCTTCCGGACCGCGTACTACTTCCCCTCCGTCACGAGCTCGGTGGCGATCACGGTGCTCTGGCTCTTCCTGTTCTCCGCGAGCGGAGCGGTCAACAGCGTGCTCGCCTGGTTCGGCCTGAACGGTCCGAACTGGTTCAACGACCCCCGCGGCATCCTGCATCTCGCGCTCAGCGGCATCGGCATCGACACCGGACCCGCCGCGCTCGCCGGCGGCGGGATGCTGGGCATCTCCTGGTGGGAGTGGCTCGCCGGTCCGTCGATCGCCATGAGCGCCTACATCCTGATGGCCATCTTCACGACCTCCGGCACCTTCATGCTGCTCTTCCTCGCCGGTCTGCAGAATCTCGGCGCGGACGTCGACGAGGCGGCCATGATGGACGGGGCGAACGGGTGGCAGCGGTTCTGGCGGGTGACCCTGCCGCAGCTGCGGCCGACGCTGTTCACGGTGCTCACCCTCGGGCTCATCGGCTGCTGGCAGGTGTTCGATCAGATCTACACCGGCACCCGTGGCGCCCCCAGCAAGACGACCCTCACCCCGGCGTACCTGTCGTACAAGACGGCGTTCACGGACCAGGAGTGGGGTCAGGGCGCGGCGATCGCCTTCATCCTCTTCGTCATCATCGTGATCTTCACACTGCTGCAGCGCTGGGTGCTGCGCGACCGGCCGGTATCGCGGCGCCGCATCCGCGCGTACGAGGTCGGGCGCGAGGGAGGGACGTCATGAGGCTCTCGCGCACGCAGCTGACCTGGCAGATCGTGCTGTACACCGTGCTGATCGTGCTCGCCGTCATCTACATCTACCCGTTCCTGATCCAGGTGTTCACGAGTTTCAAGACGGACGAGGACGCCGCGAGCTCCGGCGTGAACCTGCTCCCGGAGTCGTGGACGTTCGCCGCCTATGAACGGCTCTTCGCCAACTCCGACTTCCCCTCGTGGTTCGTCAACAGCGCCATCGTGACGATCTTCGTCACCGCGGGGCGGGTGTTCTTCAACTCCCTCGCCGGATACGCGCTCGCGCGTCTGCGCTTCCGCGGTCGAGGAGTCGTGTTCGCGGCCCTCGTCGCCGTGATGTCGGTGCCGACCGTCGTCCTGCTCATCCCGAAGTTCCTCGTCATCAACCAGCTCGGCATATTCAACTCCTACGCCGGCATGATCCTGCCTCTGCTGGTCGACGCCGCCGGCGTCTTCATCATGAAGAACTTCTTCGAGTCGATCCCCGCCTCGGTCGAGGAGCAGGCACGGATCGACGGAGCCGGTGCGTTCCGGACCTTCTGGTCGGTCGTGCTCCCGATGGCGACGCCCGCCCTCATCACGATCGTCATCCTGTCGTTCCAGGGGTCGTGGAACGAGCTCAGCCACTTCATCGTGTCCACGAACGACCCCGCGCTGACGACCCTCACGAAGGGTGTCGCCTCGCTCGCCAGCGGGCAGCTCAGCCAGGGCACCCAGTACCCGCTCAAGCTCGCCGCGGCGCTCATCATGACGATCCCCGTCGCCGTGATGTTCTTCATCTTCCAGCGCCGCATCATGAATTCCACCGAAGGAGCCGTCAAGGAATGACCGACCGCCCCCACCTCCAGCCGCTGCTCGACGACGCCGTGGTGGTGCTCGACGCCCCCACCCAGGTCTGGTCCGACCGCGACGGCGACGTGGGCGGCGCCCCGATCCACGGGGTCTACCACGGCGACGTCCGTCACATCGCCACGATCGGACTCGAGGTGCGGGACACCGCCCTGGAAGCCATCGCCTGCTCGGCGCCGGTCCCGCAGCGTGCGCTGTTCACCGGCCTGCTGCGCGGACTCGACGATGCCGCCGCCGATCCGAAGGTGCGCCTCGACCGGGATCGCACCGTCGAGGCGGGAAGACTGACCGAGACCCTGCGGGTGTCCTCGCACCTCATGCACGAGGTGACGGCCGAGCTCACGGTGCGCATCCGCCCGGATTTCACCCCCCTGCAGCTCGTCAAAGCGGGGGTGGCCCGGAGCGAGGAGTGGTCGTGGGACGGCGAGCGCTGCCGCGCAGGGCAGGCGTCGTTCACGCTGCACGCTGTGGACGCCGCCGTGTCGATCGACGGTCGGGAGATGCTGCTCGCCTGGCGGGTGACCGTCCCTCCGCGCGGCGAGGTCGAGGTGACGTGGTCGGTCGACCTCGACGATCCGACCCTGGTCGTGACGTCGTCGCCACGGACAGCCGGCGTCCGGCCCGTCCCCACCGGAGCGGACCCTCGCGCCGCGCGCTGGCTGGAGCGCGCCTGCGCCGACCTCGATGCCCTGCGACTGGCCCTGCCGGATCAGCCGGACGAGGCGTTCTACGCCGCGGGCGCCCCCTGGTTCTTCACCCTGTTCGGACGGGACTCGATCTGGGCGGCCCGTCTCGCCCTCGCCGCCGACCGCGACATCGCCGCCTCCACCCTGCGGGTGCTCGCGCGTCTCCAGGGCACGGTGCACGACCCCGGCACCGCGGAGGCCCCGGGCAAGATCGCGCACGAGCTCCGCAGCGCGGAGCTCTCCCTCCCCGGCGAGGGGGTGCTGCTGCCTCCGCTCTACTACGGCACGGTCGACGCGACACCGCTGTGGATCTGCCTCCTCGCCGACGCGCGCGCGGCCGGCCTGACGATCACGGAGCTGAAGGACCTGGAGCCCGCGTTGCGCGCCGCAGTGACGTGGATGATCGAGCACGGCGACGCCTCCGGCAGCGGCTTCATCGACTATGCGGATGAGTCGGGCCACGGCTTGGCGAATCAGGGCTGGAAGGACTCCGGCGACTCGATCCAGTGGCGCGACGGCCGTCTCGCGGAAGGTCCGATCGCGCTCAGCGAGGTGCAGGGATACGCCTACGAGGCCGCAGTGCGCGGAGCAGCGCTCCTCGACGAGCTGGGTGCAGCCGGCGGTGACGACCTGCGTTCGTGGGCGGCGGACCTGCGGCGACGCTTCCGGGAGGCCTACTGGGTCACCACGCCGGAGGGGCGGTACCCCGCCATCGCCCTCGACGCCCACGGCGCCGCGGTCGACACGCTCACCAGCAACATCGGCCATCTCATCGGCACCGGGCTGCTCGATCCGGACGAGGAGCGCGCCTGCGCGGAACTGCTCGTCGGCGAGACGATGTCGAGCGGTTACGGCGTCCGCACGATGTCCACGGAGGCCTCGGGATACTGGCCGCTGAGCTACCACGGCGGCAGCGTGTGGACCCACGACACCGCGATCGCCGTGCACGGGATGCTCCGCGCCGGCCTCACCGATCATGCCGGACGCATCGCCGCCCAGCTGCTCGATCTCGCCGAGGGCTTCGACTACCGCGTGCCGGAGCTGCACTCGGGCGAGCCCCGCGTCGACGGCGGCCGACCGGTCCCCTACCCGGCCGCCTGCCGTCCGCAGGCATGGTCCGCCGCTGCCGCCGTGGTCTGCGCCGAAGCCCTGCGGTGAGGGGCGGGACGGTCAGACGACGGCCGTCCCGTCCTTCCAGACGCGCTGCACCAGCGGCACCCCCGGCCGGTACGCGAGGTGCACGCGAGAGGGGGCGTCGAGCAGCACGAGGTCGGCGCGCGCACCGGGGGCGATCCGGCCGATGTCGTCGCGCCGGAGCGCGCGCGCCCCGCCGGCCGTGGCGGCCCAGACCGCCTCCGCCGTGGTCATACCCATGTCGCGCACGGCGATGGCGATGCAGAAGGCCATCGACGACGTGAAGCTCGACCCCGGGTTGGTGTCGCACGCGAGCGCCACGGTCACCCCCGCGTCCAGGAGTCCGCGGGCGTCCGGATAGGGCTGACGCGTGGAGAACTCCACACCGGGGAGCAGCGTGAGCACCGTGTCCGACGCGGCGAGCGCGGCGACGTCCGCGTCGGTGAGGTAGGTACCGTGATCCACGGAGGCGGCCCCGAGCTCGACCGCCATCCGCACGCCATCGCCCGGGCCGAGCTGGCTCGCATGCACGCGAGGAGCGATACCCCGGGCGATGCCCGCCTCCAGGATCCGCCGCGACTGCGTCACCGTGAAGGCGCCGGTCTCGCAGAACACGTCGATCCACCGGGAGTGCGGGGCGCAGGCGTCGAGCATCGGCCCCACGACGAGGTCGACGTAGGCATCGGGATCGTCAGCGTACTCGACCGGCACCACGTGCGCCCCGAGGAAGGTGACCTCCGGCGTCACCTCGGCGGCGAGGCGCACGAGGCGCTCCTCCTCCGCGACGGCGAGACCGTAGCCGCTCTTGATCTCGACCGTGGTGGTGCCCTGCGTCCGCAGCTCCTCGATGAAGCCACGCAGCCGGCTCCGCAGCTCGTCGTCGCTCGCCGCCCGGGTCGCCTGCACCGTCGAGCGGATGCCGCCCGCCGCGTACCGCTGCCCCGCCATGCGCGCCTCGAACTCCGCCGCGCGATCGCCTCCGAAGACGAGGTGACTGTGGCTGTCGACGAATCCGGGGATCACGGCCCTCCCCCGGGCGTCGACGACCTCGTCGGCCGCGGGGGCCCCCGCGGACGGACCGACCCACGCGATCCGCTCGCCGTCGACCAGCACGGCGGCGTCTCTGAGCGTGCCGCTCGGATCGCCCTCGGCGGCGACATTGGTCGTCAGCTCCCCGATCCCGGTGATGAGGGTGGTCGTCACAGCATCGGCACCTTCAGTCCGCGGTCGCGCGCGACCTCCCTGGCGTGTTCGTAACCGGCGTCCGCATGCCGCATGACGCCGGTTCCCGGGTCGTTGGTCAGCACGCGCGCGAGTTTCTCCGCGGCGAGTGCCGAACCGTCCGCCACCGTCACCTGCCCGGCATGGATCGAGCGGCCGATCCCCACCCCGCCGCCGTGGTGCAGCGACACCCATGAGGCCCCGGAGGCGGTGTTGAGGAGGGCGTTGAGCAGCGGCCAGTCGGCGATCGCGTCGGAGCCGTCCTTCATGGCCTCGGTCTCCCGGTACGGGGACGCGACGGACCCGGAGTCCAGATGATCGCGGCCGATGACGATCGGTGCGGAGAGCTCTCCCGACGCGACCATCTCGTTGAACTTCAGCCCGGCGAGGTGCCGCTCCTGGTAGCCGAGCCAGCAGATGCGCGCCGGCAGCCCCTCGAAGTGGACGGCCGACCCCGCCTTGTCGAGCCAGCGGTGCAGCGCGGCGTCCTCGGGGAAGAGCTCGGCGATCGCACGGTCCGTCTTGAAGATGTCCTCCGGGTCTCCGGAGAGCGCCACCCAGCGGAACGGTCCTCGCCCTTCCTCGAACTGCGGGCGGATGTAGGCGGGGACGAAGCCCGGGAACGCGAACGCCCGGTCGAAGCCCCCGAGCTGCGCCTCCGCGCGGATCGAGTTGCCGTAGTCGAAGACCGCCGCCCCCGCGTCCTGGAAGCCGACCATCGCGGCGACGTGGGCGGCCATGGACTCCCTCGACCGCCGGGTGAACTCCTCCGGATCGCGCGCGGCCTCCGCCTTCCAGCGGGACACGTCGATGCCGATCGGCAGGTAGGCGAGCGGGTCATGGGCGCTGGTCTGGTCGGTCACGACGTCGATCGGCACGCCCCGGCGCAGGAGCTCGGGGAAGATCTCCGCGGCATTGCCCACGACGCCGACCGAGAGGGCGTGACCGGCGTCCTTCGCCGCCACGACCCGCGCCACCGCCGCGTCGAGGTCGGTGGTGTACTCGTCGAGGTACCGGTGCTCGACGCGGCGGGCCAGCCGCGTCTCGTCGACGTCCACGATCAGGACCGCGCCCTCGTTGAGGGTCACCGCGAGAGGCTGCGCGCCGCCCATCCCGCCCGCACCGGCGGTCAGCGTCAGCGTCCCCCGCAGGGAATCCCGCCCGAGCGAGCGAGCGACCGCGGCGAACGTCTCGTACGTCCCCTGCAGGATGCCCTGCGTGCCGATGTAGATCCAGGAGCCGGCGGTCATCTGGCCGTACATCGTCAGCCCGAGCTCCTCCAGGCGGCGGAACTCCGGCCAAGTCGCCCAGTCACCGACGAGGTTCGAGTTGGCGATGAGCACGCGCGGTGCCCACTCATGGGTGCGGAACACCCCTACCGGCTTCCCGGACTGGACCAGGAGCGTCTCATCCGGCTCCAACTCGTCGAGCGTGCGGACGATCGCCTCGTACGCCGCCCAGTTGCGCGCCGCCTTGCCCGTCCCGCCGTAGACGACGAGATCCTCCGGGTGCTCGGCGACCTCGGGATCGAGGTTGTTCATGAGCATGCGCTTGGCCGCTTCCGCGCCCCAGCTCTTCGCGGTGCGCTCGGCACCTCGGGCTGCGCGTACCGTACGCGCTGCGGTGTCCTCAGTCATGCATGTGCTCCTTTGCGACACGGGCGACGGCGCCCGACTGGACGAGGGCGGTCACAGCCTCCATCTCGGGCGAGAGGTGGCGGTCAGGTCCGGGGCCTGCGGCGACGGTGCGCACGAGGTCGCGCACGGCTCCCGTCGCCGGGCCCGCCTGCAGCGGCGCGCGCAGGTCGAGCGCACGGGCCGCGGTGAGGATCTCGATCGCGAGGACCCGCGAGAGGCCGTCGACCGCGCGCCGCAGCTTCCGCGCCGCGGCCCAGCCCATCGAGACGTGGTCCTCCTGCATCGCCGAGGACGGGATGGAGTCCACCGAGGCCGAAACCGCGAGGCGCTTGAGCTCCGAGACGATGCCGGCCGCCGCATACTGCGCGATCATCAGACCGGAGTCGACGCCGACCTCCGCCGCCAGGAACGGCGGGAGCCCGTGGCTGCGGGCCGGGTCCAGCGCCCGGTCGGTGCGGCGCTCGGACACGGAGGCGACGTCGGCGATGGAGATCGCCAGGAAGTCGAGGACGGCGGCGACCGGCGCCCCGTGGAAGTTGCCGTTGGACTCGATGCGCCCATCGAAGGTGATGATGGGGTTGTCGATCACGCTGGAGAGCTCGCGTTCCGCGATCATCGCGGCGTGCCCGAGCGTGTCACGTGCGGCGCCGTGCACCTGCGGCGAGCAGCGCAGCGAGTACGCGTCCTGGACACGGCCGTCTTCCGGGCCCTTGTGGCTCGCGACCATCGGCGAGCCGGCGAGCAGCGCCCGGAGGTGGCCGGCGGAGACCGCCTGGCCCGCCTGCGGACGCAGCGCCATGAGGTCGGCGGCGAACACGGCGTCGGTGCCGAGCTGCGACTCGACCGACATCGCCGCCGCCACGTCCGCCGTGAGCAGCAGCGTCTCGAGGTCGTGGAGCGCGAGCACCAGGGTACCGAGCATGCCGTCCGTGCCGTTGATGAGGGCCAGCCCCTCCTTCTCGACGAGGGTAAGCGGAGCGAGGCCGGCCGCGGCGAGGGCGTCGGCCGCGTCGACGAGACGCCCGGCGGCGTCGCGCACTTCGCCCTCCCCCATCGCCGCGAGGGCGATGTGGGCGAGCGGGGCGAGATCTCCGGAGCACCCCAGTGACCCGTACTCGCGGACCACGGGGACGATGCCCGCGTTGAGCAGCGCGGCGTAGGTCTCGACCACGACAGGACGCACGCCCGTGCGCCCCGAGGCGAGCGTCTGGAGGCGCAGCAGCTGGAGCCCGCGGACCACCTCCCGCTCGACCTCGGCGCCGGTCCCCGCGGCATGGGAGCGGATGAGGCTCGCCTGCAACTGCAGTCGCCGCTCAGGAGCGATGAAAGTCGTCGCCAGCGCGCCGAAGCCGGTGGACACCCCGTAGTGCGGGTGCGGGTCCGCGGCGAGGCCGTCGATCACACGGCGGCTCTCGGCGACCCTCGCCAGCGCGGCGGGATCCACCCGGACGGGCACGTCATGCCGGACCACGCGGACGACCTCCGCCGGGGAGAGAGGGGCGGCGCCGACGATGACAGGGGCAGGATCGCTCATGTCTCGATTCCACACCCGCCGGGTCGACGCGCACGCGGCTTCGTGGCAACCTGTGTCTGTGATCCCAGACATCCCCGAGACCGATGAAGCCCAGGTGCCTGCCGCGGCGCAGACCCTGCGCATCCTCAGCTACCTGGCGGGTCGGCCGGCACCGGTCGCGGCGTCCGCGATCGCCCGCGAGCTGATGCTTCCGCGATCGACGGTCTATCACCTGCTGCGCACGCTCGCCGCCCATGGCTTCGTCCTGCACCTCCGTGAGGAGCGTCGATGGGGACTCGGCACGTCGGCCTTCGAGCTGGCAGGGGGCTATGCGCGGCAGCAACCGTTGGCACGGCTCGGCCGTCCGCTCATCGCCGCACTCTCCGACCATCTCGGGGAAAGCGCACACCTCGCGGTGATGAGCGGCGGCGATGTGCTCTACATCGTCGAGGAACGGGCGCCGCGACGCCCGGCACTGGTGACCGACGTGGGCGTGCGCCTCCCGGCGCATCTGACCGCAACGGGACGCGCGATGCTCGCCGCGCTCCCCCGCGAACAGGTGCGGGCGCTGTATCCGGATGCTTCCGCATTCTCCGACCGCACAGGGCGCGGTCCTCGCAGGCCCGGCGAACTGCGCGAACTCCTCCGCGAAGTCCGCGTCCGCGAGTATGCGACCGAGGACGGTGAGGTCGCGGACGGACTGCGCTCCGTGGGCGCAGTGGTGCGGGACGCTGCGGGATGGCCGGTCGCCGCCGTGGCGGTCACCTGGGCCGACGACGACGGCAGGGAATCTGCGCTGGCGAAAGCGGTACGCGAGACCGCGGCGACGCTCGAGGCACGCCTGGCGCGCTGAGTCCGTCCTGCGGGCCGCGGAGCGATCGTGTTAACGCAAGAAGGCCACCCAGCATTGGGTGGCCTTCTTGTCTAAAAGGAGTCCGGCGGTGTCCTACTCTCCCACAGGGTCCCCCCTGCAGTACCATCGGCGCTGTGAGGCTTAGCTTCCGGGTTCGGAATGTGACCGGGCGTTTCCCTCACGCTATGGCCGCCGAAACACTATTGATGTTTCAATCAAACCTAAAGCAATGATGAATCATTGTTGAAGGTAGTTCTCGACCGTACATCGAGAACCACTCAGTGGACGCAAGCACCAACAAACGGTGTGTTATCAAGTCATCGGCTTATTAGTACCAGTCAGCTGCACACGTTACCGTGCTTCCACATCTGGCCTATCAACCCAGTAGTCTGGCTGGGAGCCTCTCACCCGAAGGTATGGAAGTCTCATCTTGAGGCCGGCTTCCCGCTTAGATGCTTTCAGCGGTTATCCATCCCGAACGTAGCTAATCAGCGGTGCTCCTGGCGGAACAACTGACACACCAGAGGTTCGTCCAACCCGGTCCTCTCGTACTAGGGTCAGATCCTCTCAAACTTCCTACGCGCGCAGCGGATAGGGACCGAACTGTCTCACGACGTTCTAAACCCAGCTCGCGTACCGCTTTAATGGGCGAACAGCCCAACCCTTGGGACCTACTCCAGCCCCAGGATGCGACGAGCCGACATCGAGGTGCCAAACCATGCCGTCGATATGGACTCTTGGGCAAGATCAGCCTGTTATCCCCGAGGTACCTTTTATCCGTTGAGCGACAGCGCTTCCACAAGCCACTGCCGGATCACTAGTCCCGACTTTCGTCCCTGCTCGACCTGTCAGTCTCACAGTCAAGCTCCCTTGTGCACTTACACTCGCCACCTGATTGCCAACCAGGTTGAGGGAACCTTTGGGCGCCTCCGTTACTTTTTGGGAGGCAACCGCCCCAGTTAAACTACCCACCAGGCACTGTCCCTGAACCGGATTACGGTTCGAAGTTAGATATCCAGAGTGACCAGAGTGGTATTTCAACAATGACTCCACGGTAACTGGCGTCACCGCTTCAAAGTCTCCCACCTATCCTACACAAGCCACACCGAACACCAATACCAAGCTGTAGTAAAGGTCACGGGGTCTTTCCGTCCTGCTGCGCGTAACGAGCATCTTTACTCGTAATGCAATTTCGCCGAGTTCGCGGTTGAGACAGTTGGGAAGTCGTTACGCCATTCGTGCAGGTCGGAACTTACCCGACAAGGAATTTCGCTACCTTAGGATGGTTATAGTTACCACCGCCGTTTACTGGGGCTTAAATTCTCAGCTTCGCCTTGCGGCTAACCGGTCCTCTTAACCTTCCAGCACCGGGCAGGCGTCAGTCCGTATACATCGTCTTGCGACTTGGCACGGACCTGTGTTTTTAGTAAACAGTCGCTACCCACTAGTCTCTGCGGCCTCCAAACGCTTTCGGAGCACGTCCTAATACGTCGAAGGCCCCCCTTCTCCCGAAGTTACGGGGGCATTTTGCCGAGTTCCTTAACCACGATTCTCTCGATCTCCTTGGTATTCTCTACCTGACCACCTGAGTCGGTTTGGGGTACGGGCGGCTAGAACCTCGCGTCGATGCTTTTCTCGGCAGCATAGGATCATCCACTTTTTATCCGCATCGTGTCTCAGCCTGTATGAGTCGCGGATTTGCCTACGACTCGGCCTACGCACTTGCACCAGGACAACCATCGCCTGGCTTGGACTACCTTCCTGCGTCACACCTGTTAATACGCTAACCGCACCAGCATGGGGTCACGTGCTCCCCTCCACGGTGTCACCCGAAGGTGACGATGTGAAGGCTCGGACGTTTAGCACCACTGGATTAGCTTGGGCGGTTCTTCGCCGGTACGGGAATATCAACCCGTTGTCCATCGACTACGCCTGTCGGCCTCGCCTTAGGTCCCGACTTACCCAGGGAAGATTAGCTTGACCCTGGAACCCTTGGTCTTTCGGAGGACGTGTTTCTCACACGTCATTCGCTACTCATGCCTGCATTCTCACTCGTGTAGCCTCCACGGCTGGTTTCCACCGCCGCTTCGCTGGCCACACGACGCTCTCCTACCCATCAACACGGCTGGACCACGAAGGCCTACCAATAATGTCAATGCCACAACTTCGGTGGCGTGCTTGAGCCCCGTTACATTGTCGGCGCGGAATCACTTGACCAGTGAGCTATTACGCACTCTTTCAAGGGTGGCTGCTTCTAAGCCAACCTCCTGGTTGTCAGAGCAACTCCACATCCTTTCCCACTTAGCACGCGCTTTGGGACCTTAGTTGGTGGTCTGGGTTGTTTCCCTCTCGACTATGAAGCTTATCCCCCACAGTCTCACTGCTGCGCTCTCACTTACCGGCATTCGGAGTTTGGCTGACGTCAGTAACCTTGTAGGGCCCATCGGCCATCCAGTAGCTCTACCTCCGGCAAGAAACACGCAACGCTGCACCTAAATGCATTTCGGAGAGAACCAGCTATCACGAAGTTTGATTGGCCTTTCACCCCTATCCACAGCTCATCCCCTCAGTTTTCAACCTAAGTGGGTTCGGTCCTCCACGACGTCTTACCGTCGCTTCAACCTGGCCATGGATAGATCACTTCGCTTCGGGTCTAGGACATGCGACTGAATCGCCCTATTCAGACTCGCTTTCGCTACGGCTACCCCACACGGGTTAACCTCGCCACATATCGCTAACTCGCAGGCTCATTCTTCAAAAGGCACGCTGTCACACCTACCAGGGGTGCTCCAACGGTTTGTAAGCAAACGGTTTCAGGTACTATTTCACTCCCCTCCCGGGGTACTTTTCACCTTTCCCTCACGGTACTTGTCCGCTATCGGTCATCTGGGAGTATTTAGGCTTATCAGGTGGTCCTGACAGATTCACACGGGATTTCACGGGCCCCGTGCTACTTGGGATACTCTCCACGCCAGAACACGCATTTCGACTACGGGGTTGGCACCCTCTATGACCGGCCTTTCAAGACCGTTCGTCTATACGCTTCTGTAACGTCGCCAGCTCGGCAGAACTGACTGGTGAGTCCCACAACCCCGAATATGCAACTCCTGCCGGATATCACACACACTCGGTTTAGCCTGATCCGGTTTCGCTCGCCACTACTAACGGAATCGCGGTTGCTTTCTCTTCCTGTGGGTACTGAGATGTTTCACTTCCCCACGTTCCCTCTACCCGCCCTATATATTCAGGCGGGAGTCACTAGGTCGGCACGCCGCCCAGCGGGGTTTCCCCATTCGGACACCCTCGGATCAAAACTTGCTTATCAGTTCCCCGAGGCTTATCGCAGATTGCTACGTCCTTCTTCGGCTCCAGATGCCAAGGCATCCACCGTTTGCTCTTAAAGACTTGAAATCACATGAGTTTGAATCAAAAACTCGACCCCATCCGAAGATGGAATCAGAAATTGACTAATGATCTTTAAGATCATCTTGTGCAACCAGCTCGAAAGCCGGCTGCAAGATGCTCGCGTCCACTGTGTAGTTCTCAAAGTACGGGCGGAACCCCCATCCACCTGCCCCCACAGGGACAAACAGAAAGAGGTCCAGAGGTTCAGACCAGACCCCGAAGGATCCGCATCCGGTCCCTCAGGACCCAACAGCGTGCAGGCACCGGTCCCCTCACCCAGAACCTTCCAACCACCGAAGCGGCGTACTAGTCCCGAGATCAGATCTCGATGCCATGTCAAATGTTCCACCCATGAGCTCCCAGCGAAGAACGTATGCCTTCGATCTGGGTTCTGGACGCCGAAGCGTCAGATGCTCCTTAGAAAGGAGGTGATCCAGCCGCACCTTCCGGTACGGCTACCTTGTTACGACTTAGTCCTAATTACCGATCCCACCTTCGACGGCTCCCTCCACAAGGGTTAGGCCACCGGCTTCAGGTGTTACCGACTTTCATGACTTGACGGGCGGTGTGTACAAGACCCGGGAACGTATTCACCGCAGCGTTGCTGATCTGCGATTACTAGCGACTCCGACTTCATGAGGTCGAGTTGCAGACCTCAATCCGAACTGGGACCGGCTTTTTGGGATTCGCTCCACCTCACGGTATTGCAGCCCTTTGTACCGGCCATTGTAGCATGCGTGAAGCCCAAGACATAAGGGGCATGATGATTTGACGTCATCCCCACCTTCCTCCGAGTTGACCCCGGCAGTATCCCATGAGTTCCCACCATTACGTGCTGGCAACATAGAACGAGGGTTGCGCTCGTTGCGGGACTTAACCCAACATCTCACGACACGAGCTGACGACAACCATGCACCACCTGTTTACGAGTGTCCAAAGAGTTGACCATTTCTGGCCCGTTCTCGTATATGTCAAGCCTTGGTAAGGTTCTTCGCGTTGCATCGAATTAATCCGCATGCTCCGCCGCTTGTGCGGGTCCCCGTCAATTCCTTTGAGTTTTAGCCTTGCGGCCGTACTCCCCAGGCGGGGAACTTAATGCGTTAGCTGCGTCACGGAATCCGTGGAATGGACCCCACAACTAGTTCCCAACGTTTACGGGGTGGACTACCAGGGTATCTAAGCCTGTTTGCTCCCCACCCTTTCGCTCCTCAGCGTCAGTTACGGCCCAGAGATCTGCCTTCGCCATCGGTGTTCCTCCTGATATCTGCGCATTCCACCGCTACACCAGGAATTCCAATCTCCCCTACCGCACTCTAGTCTGCCCGTACCCACTGCAGGCCCGAGGTTGAGCCTCGGGATTTCACAGCAGACGCGACAAACCGCCTACGAGCTCTTTACGCCCAATAATTCCGGATAACGCTTGCGCCCTACGTATTACCGCGGCTGCTGGCACGTAGTTAGCCGGCGCTTTTTCTGCAGGTACCGTCACTTTCGCTTCTTCCCTGCTAAAAGAGGTTTACAACCCGAAGGCCGTCATCCCTCACGCGGCGTTGCTGCATCAGGCTTTCGCCCATTGTGCAATATTCCCCACTGCTGCCTCCCGTAGGAGTCTGGGCCGTGTCTCAGTCCCAGTGTGGCCGGTCACCCTCTCAGGCCGGCTACCCGTCGACGCCTTGGTGAGCCATTACCTCACCAACAAGCTGATAGGCCGCGAGCCCATCCCCAACCGAAAAATCTTTCCAAACGCAGACCATGCGGTCACGTCACATATCCAGTATTAGACGCCGTTTCCAGCGCTTATCCCAGAGTCAGGGGCAGGTTGCTCACGTGTTACTCACCCGTTCGCCACTGATCCCACAGAGCAAGCTCCGTGTTCACCGTTCGACTTGCATGTGTTAAGCACGCCGCCAGCGTTCATCCTGAGCCAGGATCAAACTCTCCGTAAAAAGAAATTGCATACGAACCGGGGAAAAACCGGAACGCAGCGAGTTTGATGCTGACCAAAGAGATAAATCATTGCTGACTATCCATTGCCAACCCCACAAGGAGGTTGGTCTTTGATCCAAAGGAATTCTCACCCAGCCGAAGCTAGACGAGGATAATTTGGCATTTGACAAGTGCACGCTGTTGAGTTCTCAAGGATCGGATGCTCCCACGACCCAGCCATCACGACCAGGCCCGCAGGGCAACTTCTCTATCTTAGCCATCCCGACCCGCTTGTCAAATCGGCGCGCCGTGCGGATCTCGGATCCGCTGCGCAGCCGGTGACAGCCGCAGAAGGGGTGGATCTCCCATCCTAGACGCAAGCGTCTGATCTCTCAAGTGAGAGAGGATCGGGAGTGGTTCTCCGCTTGAGGGGGGTGAAGCTCTGGGCTTCTCCGCTTCCCTGTGGGGCGAACAAGTAATAAGTTACGTGGATTCCGGGGGTCTGGCAAATCGGGCGCACTCCCCCGGGCGTGTCGCAGGCCCTCATGCGCCTGATTCCCCCGGATCAGCCAGGGTTTCCGGCCACTTCGCGGCCGGGAGTAGCATCTCGCCATGGTCTCCGGTCGTCCCACCTCCGCCGCTGAGCTGCTCGCCCGCGTCGTGATCGAGGCGGGCGGGGACGCGTCGCAGGCCCCGACGGACTCGGGCCTCCGTGCCCTCGGGGGCGTCCCGCTCTCGTCGCGCACGGCGACCGGCGATCTCGCTCTCGTCAGCGTCGCAGCAGTGGCCCTCGCCGCGGGTATCGATCTCACGCGCGTCGACCCCGTCCGCGTCGCCGTCGCCTACCGGAGCGACAGGTATCTGGAGGTGGGCGGCACTCCCCCTCCCGTGTGGGCGCCCCTCTCCGGGTTCTGGGCGAGCGCGGATGGATGGGTCCGGACACACGGCAACTACCCGCACCACGCGCGCGCGCTTCGCACCGCGCTGGACCTGGACGACAGGGCAGGAGCGGAGGCCGTGGCCCGCACGCTGGAGACGCTGCACACCGCGGAGGCCGTCCGCCGGATCTCCGAAGCCGGAGGTCTCGCCGTGGCCGTCCGCCCTGAGGACCGCGCGGCCGATGAGGCTCTGCGGCGGACGCCCGTCGTGGACGTCGCGATCACGGAGGCGATCGGCCGACGACGGGGGAAGGACCGACGTCTCCCGTCGCCCGGTGCGGCGGGGCAGGCTCCCCTCGCCGGCGTCCGCGTCCTCGACCTCACGCGGGTGATCGCCGGTCCGGTGTGCACCCGGACCCTCGCGCTCCTCGGCGCGGACGTGCTCCGCATCGACCCGCCGCACCTCCCCGAGCTTCCGTGGCAGCATCTCGACACCGGTCACGGCAAGCGCACCGCGCTGCTCGATGCCCGAGGCGCTGCGCTGCACGACCTCCTGGAGACCGCGGATGCCGTCGTGCTCGGCTATCGTCCTGCGGCCCTGGAGCGCCTGGGCCTCTCCCCCGACGCGCTCGCCGCACGGTATCCGGGCCTGCTCGTCGCCCAGCTCAGCGCCTGGGGCACGTCTCACCCCGAGCGCGCCGGCTTCGACAGCCTGGTCCAGGCGGAGAGCGGCATCGCACTGATCGAGGGCGACGGCGGTCGGCCGGGCGCTCTTCCGGCTCAGGCATTGGACCACAGCGCCGGCTACCTCCTCGCCGCCGCCCTCACGCAACTGCTCCGCCACCGCGACGGGCACTCGCGAGTCGTGCGGACCTCCTTGCGTCGGATCGCCGCCGATTTGCTCGGGATGCCGCGGACGCCCCGCGCGTCGGCGCTCCCCGAGGTGGACGCATCCGGTCACCTGGCCCGCTTCGACGTCGACGGGGAAACGATCGTGACGGCCGCCCCGGCACTCCCCGGCCTGGCGTTCGATGCCCCGCACGGGTGGGGCACGGACGCGCCGCACTGGTGAGGCGCGGGATCAGACCGCAGCGCGCGGCCGCCGCACCGCCAGGACGACGCAGAGGACCAGGGTCAGCACGCCCCACACCGCGCAGGCGGGCGGCAGCACCCGATATGCGAGATGCTGCACCGTGAACTCGGCGGACAGCGGTCCGAACGCGAGCAGACCGCCGACCCACGCGATCACGAGGATCACCGGCAGCGAGAGCCACCACGCGACCCGCATGAACGTCGGAAGGACTCGGCGCGCGTCCGCTCGAGGCGTCGCGCGGCGCAGCCGCAGTGCAGCCCAGATCGCCAGGCCCAGCAGGCCGAGGGCACTCGAGCCGTACTGGAGCCACTTGTAGCCGTCGAAGGGACCCCAGGAGTCCGCGAGCGCGGGCAGCAGATCCACGCCCCACCGCGAGTCGTGCGTGAACGCATCCCAGAGGATATGCGAGAGCACGCCCAGCATCGTCGAGAACACGAGCAGGAACGGATACAGCGGTCGCCAGCCCGCGTACCGCGGGCGGTCATCGCGACTCAGCGCCTCGATCGCCGCCCGGTATCCGGTCACCCCCCAGCCGGCGGGTAGTCGCACGGACACCCATCCCGGCAGCAGTTCCAGGGTCGCCGGGCGCAGCAGGACGCGCCAGAGGAGGAACAGCCCGAGAGCGAGCAGCGTCGTCCACACGAGGTTGACCGGATCGTGCAGGAAGCCGTAGTTGAGGCCGACGTTGCGCAGGAACAGCGAGATGTCCGGCGTCATCGCTCCGATCGCGATCGCCGCGGGGACGAGCGGCGTGCGCACGAACGGCAGCGCGACGATCGCGTGGCTCGGAGTGAACGGCATATGAGGCCGGGGTCAGCCCAGGAAGACGCCGGCGAGGGTCTTCTTCCCGCGACGCAGCACCGAGACACCGCCGGGCAGGGTGCCCTGCACGGTCGCGGAGTCGTCCTCCACCCGCTCCCCATCGAGGGAGACGCCGCCCTGCGCGATGGCGCGGCGCGCCTCCGACAGGCTCGACACGAGACCGGTGGCGACGAGGGCGTCGACGACCGGAGTTCCGGCTGCGACCGTCGCATGCGGAAGCTCGTCGAGCGCCGTGCGCAAGGTCGCCGGGTCGAGAGTCGTCAGGTCGCCCTGCCCGAACAGCGCCTCGGACGCCGCGATCACGGCCGCCGTCGCCTCGACGCCGTGCACCGTCGCGACGACCTCGAGCGCGAGGCGCTTCTGGGCGGCACGGCGGAACGGCTCGGTCGCCACGAGCTCCGCGTACTCCTCGATCTCGGCCCTGGTCAGGAACGTGAACACCTTGAGGCGCTCGATCACGTCGGCATCGGCCGTGCTGAGCCAGAACTGGTAGAACGCGTACGGGCTCGTGAGCTCCGCGTCGATCCAGATCGCGTTGCCCTCGCTCTTGCCGAACTTCGTGCCGTCGCTGTTGGTGATCAGCGGGGTGCCGATCGCGTGGACGGACACCCCTTCGACCCGGTGGATGAGGTCGGTGCCGCTGGTGAGGTTGCCCCACTGATCGGAGCCGCCCGTCTGCAGCACGCAGTCGTACTGCCGGTAGAGCTCGAGGAAGTCGAGCCCCTGGAGGATCTGGTAGCTGAACTCGGTGTAGCTGATCCCGGCGTCGGAGTTCAGGCGCGCGGCCACCGCGTCCTTCTTCAGCATGGTGCCGACGCGGTAGTGCTTGCCGATCTCGCGGAGGAAATCGATCGCGGAGAGCGGCGCCGTCCAGTCGAGGTTGTTCACCATGCGGGCGGCGTTGTCCCCTTCGAAGCTGAGGTAGCGCTCGACCTGTCCGCGCAGACGGTCGACCCATTCCGCCACCGTCTCGCGGGTGTTGAGCGTGCGCTCCGCGGTGGGCCGCGGGTCGCCGATCAGACCGGTGGACCCACCGACGAGACCGAGCGGCTTGTGCCCGGCGAGCTGGAGGCGGCGGAGCAGGAGCAGCTGGACGAGGTGCCCGAGGTGCAGGCTGGGCGCCGTCGGGTCGAAGCCGCAGTAATACGTGACGGGATCTCCCGCGAGCAGGGCGCGCAGCGCCTCCTGGTCGGTGGACACGTGGACGAGGCCACGCCACACGATCTCGTCCCACACGTTCTCGAACGTGGGGTCGATCGCCTGCGGCGCGGTCGTCAGAGCAGGAGTTGACACGCGCTCCAGGCTAGCAGCGGACGACCGCCCCGCTGCGTCGCGCGGAGGGGTGTCAGCTGTGCGCGGCCCACCACACGAGGAACGCGGCGCCGAGGCCGATGACCCAGCTCACGAGGCTGCCGACGAGGAAGTACTCCGCGCGGGCCCCGGTCTCCCCGTCGCGGGAGATCTCCGGGAAGCGGACGATGCCCTTGGCGGCGAGCATGGCCGCGAGCACGGGGTACGCCGCGGCCAGGGTGAGGATCATCACGAGGACGCGTTCGAGCGGGCCGATGAGCCGCCCGCCCTTGAAGCCGTGGCGGGGATCGGCGGGGATCACCCCCACCGCAGGGGCATCGGCCGCAGGCTGGTCGGTCGGTGCGGATGCGACGACCGGAGGCACCGGCTCCGCCACCTCCGCGGGGCGCCAGGTGTGCTCGCCGTCCAGAGCCGCGCGGACGACGAGGTTGGCGGATTCGAGCAGGAAGACACCGGCGCCGAGCGCGAGCACGGCCAGATCGAACGGCACCTCGCCGAACGGCGAGCGGAGCGTCCAGAGCTCGCCGATGAGACCGGCGGCATTCCTCGATCCGCCCCAGACCACGGCGCCGATGCTGAGGGCGGCCAGCGAGACGGCCGGCCAGAACCCGGCACGGGACGGCCCCTCGTCCGGCATGCTCCAGGCCCACAGCGCTCCGGCACCGAGTCCGAGGAGGGCCGGCAGCAGCGCGTCCCCGCCGATGCCGAGGAGGAGGACCACAGCCGCGGCCACGACGTAGCCGATCCACCGCCGAGGCACGAACTGGCGGACGAGGTCGGTCGCGCCGACGGCCAGGAGGACGAAGCCCGCGAGGATCATGCGGTCTCCCCCCGGAGCGCGGCCACACCCTCGATGACAGCGGCGGCTCCCGCGCTCCGCAGCGATTTGGACACGCTCGGCTGGGAGATGCCCTCCTGGGCGGCGAGCTCCTGCTGGGACCGGCCGACCAGGCGCCCGTACGTGAGGTGGCGCTCGCGCGTGCTCATCGCCCCGACGAGCTCGTCGCGCGCAAGGACATACGCGTTGGACGCGGCGATCACGGTCTCCATGACCTCATCCTGGCCCGGGGCTCCGACAATCCAGGTGCGCGTGCGCGGCACGGCGCGCTGTTCGCGGGCGTGCACGGTCTCGATCGCGGCGCGCGCCGCATACCACCCAGGGCCGTCGGCCAGCTCACCGTGCACCGACGCCACCGGTCGGACCTCGCCGATGCCGACGCCGAAGCGGAACGCGAGGCCCTCAGGGAGCCGGAGCTGGACCATGAGGAGGGAGAGGAGCGCGTCGGGAAGCTCGCGGTAGACGCCCTGCTGCTCGTCCCCTACCGTGGGCGTGAGCGGCTGGACCGCCAGCGGACGGTCGCGTTCGACCTGCGCGATGGTCTCGTCGAGTGCACGCTGTGCGGCGCTCCGGTCCCCGAGCTCTCGGGAACCCACGATGTCGGCGATCACGGCGATGACCATGGGATAACCGTAACATGAATATCCGAGGTTTATGCCTCATATGGCTATAGATAGGAAATATGCCTGATTCACGCATCATCGACTGGACCGACGGCACCTGGACCCACGCCCCCGCGCTGACGCGCATCGACGGGCATCTCGACGCCACCGCGATCGAGGGCAGCGATGCCTGGCGTCACACCGCGTACGGCTTCGTGCACGACTCCGAGCATGCACTGCTCGCCCCGCTGGAGGTCGGTGAAGCGATCGAGGTCGCCTTCCGCGCGCCGTGGGAGGGGCAGTTCGACCAGGCGGGCCTCTTCGTCCGCGCCGATGACCAGCACTGGATCAAGGCGGGAGTCGAGTTCGCCGACGGCCACCTCGGCCTGGGCGCCGTCGTGACCGCCGGCCGCTCGGACTGGTCGGTCGGCTACGTCGACGACTGGCGCGAGAGCGAGATCACCGTCCGGGTCAGCCGCTGGGCGGACGCGATGATCGTGCGGGCCCGCGCGGACGACGGACCGTGGCGACTCGTCAGGGTGGCTCCCTTCGCCGGTGACACGGCCGTCTCCGCAGGACCGTTCCTCGCAGCACCCACCCGGGAGGGCCTGACCGTCCGGTTCACCCGGTGGGAGCGCTCGGCCGCCGACGGCGACCTGCACTGAGGCGCGGTCGCCGCCGGAACGACTACAGGCCGAGCGCGTGCGCGGCGGCCTGCGCGCGGGCGACGAGCTCCGCGCGCTGCTCGGCCACCCGCTCGGGCGCGGTGCCGCCGACGCCCGTGCGCGACGCGACGGATCCCTCGATCGTGAGCACCTCGCGCACCGCGGGGACGAGGTGGGGCGACACCGACAGCAGCAGCTCGTCGGAGGCGTCCTCCAGCCCGATCCCCTGTTCCTCGCAGGCGCGCACGAGTGCTCCGGAGATCTCGTGGGCATCGCGGAACGGCACCCGCCGCTTCACCAGCCACTCGGCGACGTCGGTCGCCAGCGAGAACCCCTGGGGGGCGAGCTCGGCCATGCGCTCCGTGTGGAAGCGCAGCGTCGCGACCATCCCCGCGAACGCCGGCAGCACGACCTCGAGCGTCTGCACGGAGTCGAAGACCGGCTCCTTGTCCTCCTGCAGATCGCGGTTGTAGGCGAGCGGCAGGCCCTTGAGCGTCGCCAGCAGGCCGGACAGGTTGCCGATGAGACGCCCGGACTTGCCGCGCGCGAGCTCGGCGATGTCCGGGTTCTTCTTCTGCGGCATGATGCTGGATCCGGTGGAGTAGCCGTCGTCGAGGGTGACGAAGCCGAACTCGCGGGTGTTCCAGAGGATGATCTCCTCGGAGAGTCGGGAGAGGTCGACGCCCGTCATCGCCGCGATGAACACGAACTCCGCGACGACGTCCCGCGCGGCGGTCCCGTCGAGGGAGTTCTCCGCCGGCCGGTCGAGACCGAGCTCCGTCGCCACGAGGGCGGGGTCGAGGCCCAGCGTCGATCCCGCCAGCGCTCCCCCGCCGTACGGCGAGACACCGGCACGCCGGCGCCAGTCGACGAGACGTTCGAGCTCGCGCACCAGCGGCCACGCGTGAGCCTGGAGGTGATGGGCGAGCAGCACCGGCTGCGCGTGCTGAAGGTGCGTGCGTCCGGGCAGGATCGCGTCGGGGTGTGCCTCGGCCTGCGCCACGAGCGCATCGATCACGCGCAGCAGGTCACGGGCGATCACCCGGGCGTGATCGATCAGGTACATCCGCACGAGAGTGGCGATCTGGTCGTTCCGGCTGCGTCCGGCGCGGAGGCGTCCGCCCAGCTCCGGACCGAGCTCGGCGATCAGCGCCTGCTCGAGCGCACCGTGCACGTCCTCGTCGGTGGGCAGCGGCTGCAGGGTGCCGTCGGCGACCTTGCGCGCCACGGCGTCGAGGCCCTCGTGCATGCGGGCGGCCTCATCCGGTTCGAGGTACCCCGCCGCGGCCAGCGCCGTGGCATGCGCGTGGGAACCCGCGATGTCGTACGGCGCGAGGATCCAGTCGAAGTGCGTCGAACGGCTCAGCTCGACGAGCTCCGGCGACGGACCGGTGGCGAACCGCGCGCCCCAGAGCGCGCCCTCGTTGGTGCCTTCGTGCGAGCCGGCCATCACGCGTCCTTCTTCCCGAGGAGCCAGACCAGCAGGGCCTTCTGGGCGTGCAGGCGGTTCTCCGCCTCGTCCCAGACCACGCTCTGCGGACCGTCGATGACGGCGGAGTCGACCTCGTAGCCGCGGTCGGCGGGGAGGCAGTGGATGAAGATCGCGTCGTCGTGCGCGAGCTCCATCGTCTCCGGCGTGACCTTGTAGCCGCCGAGGTCGCGGATCCGCGCGAGCTTCTCCTCCTCCTTGCCCATCGACACCCAGGTGTCGGTGACGACGACGTCAGCGCCCGCGGCCGCCTCGACCGGATCGGTGAAGAGCGTGATCGATCCGCCGGTCTCCCCGGCGCGGCGGTCGGCCGCCTCGATCACGTCGGCCCGCGGTGCGTAGTCCTCCGGAGAGGCGATGCGCACGTGCATGCCCGCCGTGACGCCGGCGAGCGCGTAGGAGTGCGCCATGTTGCTCTGGCCGTCGCCGAAGAACGTCAGCGTGAGCCCCTTCAGATCGCCCTTGTGCTCGCGGATCGTCAGCAGGTCGGCGAGGAGCTGGCACGGGTGGAAGTCGTCGGACAGTGCGTTGACCACGGGGACCCGCGTGCCGGCGGCCATCTCCTCCAGGCCCGATTGCGCGTACGTGCGCCACACGATCGCCGCGACCTGGCGCTCGAGGACGCGCGCCGTGTCGGACGGCGTCTCCTTCCCGCCGAGCTGGCTGCTCGCGGTGGAGATGATGAGCGGGGTGCCACCGAGGTCGGCGATCCCCACGGCGAACGAGACGCGCGTCCGGGTGGACGACTTGTCGAAGATCACGGCGACGGTCTGCGGGCCGGCGAGGCTCTTGTCCGCCCAGCGGTCCTTCTTGAGCTCGAGGGCGAGATCGAGGATCTCCGCCTGCTCGGCGGGCGTCAGATCGTCGTCGCGCAGCAGGTGGCGGGTCATGCGGGGACCTTTCCGGTGGCGGAGGAGTGGACGTCGGAGAGAGCGGCGGTGAACAGCTCGCGGAACTCCGCCAGCTCCGCGTCGCCGATGGTGAGTGCCGGCGCGACGCGCACGGTCTCGGGGTTGGCGGCGTTGACGATGAGACCGCGGTCCTGGGCGGCGGCGACCACCGCACCCGCCACGGGCTGGGTGAGCGCGACGCCGACGAGGAGTCCGCGGCCGCGGACGCCCTCGATCAGCGGGGAGTCGATGCCCAGGATGATCTCCCGCAGCTCGGCTCCGCGGCGCGCGGCGTTGTCGACGAGGTCGGCGCGCTCGATCTCGGCCAGCACCGCGTCCGCCACGGCCGTCGCGAGCGGGTTCCCGCCGAAGGTGGAGCCGTGCGAGCCGGGCGTGAACAGGGCGCTCGCGGCGCCGTAGGTGACGAGGGCGCCGATCGGGAACCCGCCGCCGATGCCCTTCGCGAGCGTGATGGCGTCGGGCGTGATGCCCTCGTGGCTGAACCCGAACCAGGCGCCGGTCCGTCCTGCCCCTGTCTGGATCTCATCGACGATGAGCAGGGCTCCGTGTGCGAGGGTCAGCGAGCGCGCGGCGGCGAGGTAGCCCTCGGGGAGCTCGACGACGCCGGCCTCACCCTGGATCGGCTCCACGATGACGGCGGCGACCCGGTCATCCATCGCGGCCTCCAGCGCATCGATCGTGGCCGGGATGTGCTCGACCCCTCCGGGCATCGGAGCGAACGGCGCGCGCATGGACTCCTTGGCCGTGAGCGCGAGCGAGCCCATCGTGCGGCCGTGGAAGCCGTTCTCCAGCGCCAGGATGCGGGGACGCTCCGCGCCGCCGTGCAGACGGGCGAGCTTGAACGCGGCCTCGTTGGCCTCGGCACCCGAGTTCGAGAAGAAGACCCGACCGTCGATCCCCGCGCCGGCGAGGCGCTTGAGCCGGGCCGCGAGCGCGAGCTGCGGTGGGGTCGCGAAGTAGTTGGAGACGTGCGCGAGGGTGGCGGCCTGCCGCGACACCGCATCGACGAACACCGGGTGCGCGTGCCCGAGCGAGGTCACCGCGATGCCGGCGAGGAAGTCGAGGTAGCGTCGGTCTTCGGCGTCCCACAGGTACGAGCCCTCACCGCGGGTCAACAGCGCGAGGCGCTCCCCCGCGTTGAGCACGAGATCACGTGCCGCGTCGTCCTGCCAGACGGTCATGCCGTCGCCCCTTTCTCTCCCAGGACCACTTCGGTCCCGATTCCCTTGCTGGTGAACAGTTCGACGAGCACCGAGTGCGGGACCCGTCCGTCGATGATCGCGGCCGCGTCGACGCCACCCTCGACCGCATCGAGGCATGCGCGCATTTTCGGGATCATGCCCGATTCCAGGCGCGGCAGCATCTCCACGAGAGCGCCCGACGTCAGATGCGACACGAGCGAGTCCCGGTTGGGCCAGTCGGCGTACAGCCCCGGCACGTCGGTGAGGATGACGAGCTTGCGCGCACCGAGGGCCACGGCGAGCGCAGCAGCCGCGGCATCCGCGTTGACGTTGAGCGACTGCCCCGGGTGGTCGAGGTCGGGCGCGATGCTCGACACGACCGGGATCCGCCCTGCGGCGAGATGATCGAGCACCGGCGTCGGGTCGACCTGGACCACGTCGCCCACGCGGCCGAGGTCCACCTCCTCGCCGTCGATCATGACACCGCGGCGGCGGCCGCCGAAGAGCCCGGCGTCCTCACCGCTGAGGCCGGTGGCGATGGGGCCGTGCGAGTTGATCTTCGACACGAGCTGCGGGTTCACCTGGCCCGTGAGCACCATCCGCACGACGCCGATGGCCTCGGTGTTGGTGACGCGATATCCGCCCTTGAACTCGCTGGGGATCTCCAGGCGCTGGAGCATGTCGGAGATCTGCGGCCCACCGCCGTGCACGACCACCGGCTGCACGCCGACGTAGCGGAGGTACGCGATGTCCTGAGCGAAGGCTTCTTGCAGCTCGTCCGAGACCATCGCGTTGCCGCCGTACTTGACGACGACGATCTGGTCGCGGAACTTCCTCAGCCACGGCAGCGACTCGATGAGGGTGGTCGCCTTCTGGGCCGCGATGTCCGGCGTGGTGTCCTGGATGTCGGTCATGAGGCGTAGGCGCTGTTCTCGTGCACGTAGTCGTGGGTGAGGTCGTTCGTGAGGACCGTGGCGGTGGCCTCCCCGACCTTGAGGTCGATCATCAGGTGCGTCGCTCGCGGCGTCAGGTCGACCTCCTCGCGCGGGCGGTCCGGGCCACCGGCGGTGCACACGCGGACGCCGTTCATCCACACGTCGACGTCGTACGGGTCGAACTGCGCGGCCGTGGTGCCGATCGCCGCGAGCACGCGTCCCCAGTTCGGGTCGTTGCCGAAGATGGCGGCCTTGAACAGGTTGTTGCGGGCCACCGAGCGGCCGACCTCGACGGCATCCTGCTCGGAGACGGCGTGCTGCACCTCGATCGTGATGTCGTGGCTCGCGCCCTCCGCGTCGCCCTGCAGCTTGACCGCGAGCTCCTGGCAGAGCGTGGTGAGCGCCTCGGCGAAGTCGTCGAGATCGGGGGCGACCTCGGAGGCGCCGTTGGCGAGCAGCGTCACCTGGTCGTTGGTCGACATGCAGCCGTCCGAGTCGAGGCGGTCGAACGTGCGTCCCGTCGCCCGACGCAGCGCCTCGTCGGCCTGGAGCGGTTCGAGCACGGCGTCGGTGGTGAGCACCACGAGCATCGTCGCCAGACCCGGGGCGAGCATGCCCGCGCCCTTCGCCATGCCGCCGATTGTCCAGCCGTCGCGGGTCACCACAGCGGTCTTCGCAACCGTGTCCGTGGTCATGATGGCGTGCGCGGCGCTCTCCCCGCCGTCCGAGCTCAGCTCGGTGATCGCCTGCGCGGTGCCTGCGAGGACCTTCTCGCGGAAGACCTCGTCGCCCGTCCCGATGAGCCCCGTGGAGCAGACGAGCACGTCGCCCGCGCTGATGCCGAGCATCTCGGCCGCCTTCTCCGCGGTCTGGTGGGTCGTCTGGAACCCGAAGCTGCCGGTGAAGCAGTTCGCCCCGCCGGAGTTGAGGACGACGGCCTCGACCACGCGGTCCGCGACGGCCTGCTGGGACCAGATGATGGGGTTGGCCTTGGCGCGGTTGCTCGTGAAGACGGCGGCCCCGACCTTCCGGGGGCCGCGGTTGACGACGACGGCGACATCGGGCTTGCCGGTGGACTTGAGTCCGGCGGCGACTCCGGCCGCCTCGAATCCTGCGGGGGCGGTGACGCTCACGGGGCGACTCCGTTCACTGAGAGGGCGCGGGTCTCGGGAAGCCCCAGCGCGATGTTCATGGACTGGACGGCAGCTCCGGCGGTGCCCTTGACGAGGTTGTCGACGGCGGTGACCACCGTCACGCGGTTCGCGGCGCGGTCGATCGCGAGACCGAGGAGGGCCGTGTTCGCCCCGAGCACGTCGGCGGTGCGCGGGAAGCTGCCCTCCGGGAGCAGCTGCACGAAGGTCTCGTCGCCGTAGGCGCTCTCCCACGCCTGGCGGATCTCGGCGTCTCTCACGCCGTCGACGATCGGCGCCGTGGAGGTGGCGAGGATGCCGCGCGACATCGGCACGAGGACCGGGGTGAAGGAGATCCGGATGTCCTGGGTCCCTGAGCCTGTCGAAGGGCCTGAGCCTGTCGAGGGGCCTGAGCCTGTCGAAGGGCGGGCGGCGGCGAGCGCCTGTCGGATCTCCGGGATGTGGCGGTGCGTGCCGCCCACCGCATACGGGTTCGCGGAGCCGAGGATCTCGGAGGCGAGGAGGTTCGTCTTCAGGCTCTTGCCCGCCCCGGACGGGCCGACGGCCAGGACGGAGACGATGTCGCCCGGGTCGATCACGCCGGCCGCGACACCGGGGGCGAGGCTGAGGCTCACCGTGGAGGCGTTGCAGCCGGGTGCGGCGATCCGGGTCGCGCCGCGGAGCGCCTCGCGCTGCTTGCCCCCTCCGACGACGAGCTCGGGCACGCCGTACGTCCAGGGCTCGTGGAACGCCCCGCCGTAGAAGGCGTCCCACTCCGTCGAGGAGGTGAGCCGGTGGTCGGCCCCCGCGTCGATCACGAGCGGGGTGTCGCCGAGGGCGTCCGTGTACTGTCCGGACTGGCCGTGCGGGAGGGCGAGGAACACGATGTCGTGTCCGGCGAGGATCTCCGGCGTGGTGTCCTGCAGCGTGAGGTGGGCGAGCGAGCGGAGGTGCGGCTGATGGGCGACGAGGGGCTGTCCGGCGTTCGAGTGCGCCGTGACGGTGCGGATCTCGACGTCGGGATGTGCGGCCAGGAGGCGCAGGATCTCGCCGCCTGCGTAGCCGGAGGCGCCGGAGACGGCGACGGAATACGTCATGCTTCTACCTTAACGGTCGGGTCCTCGACGATCTCGGGACCGGGGGCGGGGCCGGAGGCGGCGACACCGGCACTCGACCGCCGCGCGGACGCAGGCAGAAGGGCGGGGTCGCCTAGAATCGGCGGCCGCGACGTCGGCGCACGGCGATGACGCTCGGGACGAGCGTCGAAGGAGCGGTGGCGACCGAAGGCATGCGGCGACGATAGCGCGGGCGCGTCCGGCACCGCAAATCCCGGGCGTCATACGACAGCGCGCGCGACCGGTGCGGCGAAGAAGGCGCGTTCGTGTGCGCTCGAGGTGAGGAAGGCGCGCCGCATCCGTTCCCGGCCGATGTCGTCGGTCCTCGCGGCCGCAGCGGCGACATGCGCGACGGCCTGCCGCGTGGCCTCCGCGAAGGCCGGATCCGCGTAGGTCGCGAGCCACGACGCGTAGGGATGCCGGGGGTCGCGGGGCGCCGCGCCGAACGCTCCGGCATGGAGTCGCTCCCCCAGGTCGGTGTAGAGCCAGAAGCACGGCAGCACGGCGGCGATCAGTGCGGCGTAGTCGCCGCCGAACGCGACCGCGCGCAGATGGTCGAGGTAGGCGATCGTCGCCGGGGCCGGCTCGGTGGCGAAGGTGGCGCCGCTCACCCCGGTCTCCGGTGTCAGCCACGACGCGTGCAGCTCCAGCTCACCGCGGATCGCACCGTGCGCGGCCTCGGCCCAGAACGCCTGCTCGTCGGGGGTCGGGGCGAGGCGCGACGCCTCCGCGAGCACCCTGGCGTACTCGCGGAGGTACAGGGCGTCCTGCGCGAGGTAGAAGACGAAGGCGTCGCGGTCGAGCGTCCCGTCGGCGAGCGCACGTACAAAGGGCAGCGCATCGATGTCGCGGCGGATCGCGGCAGTCTCATCCCACCAGGCCACGGCCACCTCTTCCGGTGTCGGCCGGGTCTCGACCCCGCCGCGCGCCCAGAGCCCTGCGAAGGGGTGGATCGGGCCGTGCCCTCGCCCGACGTCCAGGTCGTCGGCCGCGCGGAGGGACTCCCGCAACCAGGCGCGCGCGGCGCGGACCGCGGTCGCGGGATCGTCGCCCCGCGCCAGTCGTGTGGCCAGAGCCGCGGACAGCGAGCAGCCGGTGCCGTGGGTGTTCTCCGTCCGGATGCGCGCCCCGGGGAACTCCGCGTGCGTACCGGCTGCCGTGTCGATCAGGGCGTCCGGTGCCTCGTCCCCGGGCAGATGCCCGCCCTTCACCAGCACCGCGGTCCCCGTATCGGCCGACAGCTCCTGCGCCGCGGCGAGCGCGTCCGCCCAGCCCGCCACCTCGCGCCCCGCGAGGACGGCGAGTTCGGCGAGGTTCGGGGTGACCACGGTCGCCAGGGAGAGCAGGCCCCGCAGCTCGCGCTCTGCGTCCGGATCGAGCAGTCGGTCTCCCGAGGTGGCGATCATGACGGGGTCCAGCACGACGATCGGGGGCTGCGTCGTCCGGAGCCAGGCGGCGACCGTGCGGATCACCTCCCCGTCCGCGAGCATGCCGATCTTCACGGCGTCGATGCGGATGTCGTCGGCGACAGCGTCGAGCTGCGCCCGCAGGAACTCCGCGGGAGGGACATGCACGGCGCGGACGCCCTGCGTGTTCTGCGCGGTCAGGGCTGTGAGGGCTGCCATGCCGTAGCCCCCGTTCGCGGCGATCGCCTTGAGATCGGCCTGGATGCCCGCACCTCCGGACGGATCGCTGCCGGCGATGCTGAGCACGTGCGGCACCGCCCGTGCGAACCAGTGTCGCCGGAAGGCCGCGGCGGCGGCCCGGGGGTCCTCTGCCGCGCACAGCGCCGAGACCACCGCGATCCCGGACGCGCCGGCCTCACGCAAGGCCGCCGCGTCCTCCAGGTCCACCCCACCGATCGCGACGCACGGCAGCGGACTGCGCGCGACGAATGCGGCGAAGCCGTCGATGCCGAGCGGCGCCGGATGGTCGGGCTTCGTGCGCGTGGGGCGGATGACGCCGACCCCGAGGTAGTCCACCGTGCCCGGCGGCAGGGCGGCGACCTCGTCGAGGTGCGCGGAGGTGTTCGCCGTGAGCCCGATCAACGCCTCCGGGCCGAGAAGCTTGCGCGCGCGGAGCACCGAGGCATCCGCCTGGCCGAGGTGCACCCCGTCCACCCTGGCACCGCGACGACGGGCCTCGACGGCCGCATCGAGGCGATCGTTCACGACGAGCAGCGCGCGACCGTCGATGGCCGCGGACAGGGCGAGGAGCTGCTCGACGGTCTCCTCGTCCGTCGCCTTCTTGTCGCGCAGCTGCACGATGCGGACACCGCCGGCCACCGCTTCGCGGACGGTCGCGACCACCCCGCGAGCGCCGCACAGCGACCGATCGGTGACGAGGTACAGGGACAGGTCGACGGTCATCGGGCCTCCTCCTCGACGCGGGCGCGGGCGCGGAGATCCGCCGGGGTCACGGCGGACAGGGCGTCGAGCAGTGCGACGGCGAAGCTGCCCGGTCCGCGGGAGATCTCCGCCGCCTGCTCGGCTGCGACCGTGTAGACGAGGGTCGCCGCGGCCACCGCCGTCAGCGCATCTGTCGCGGAGCCACGGGCCGCCCCGAGGAACGCCGCCATCACGGCGCCCAGGGCACACCCGCCGCCGGTCACCCGTGTGAGGAGCTCATGCCCGTTGGCGATGCGGATCACCCGCTCCCCGTCGGTGAGGAGGTCGACAGGGCCCGAGACGGCGACCACGGAACCGTACCGGTGGGCAAGGTCGTGGGCCGCCGCGGCAGCCGCCTCGGTCCCGTCCGTCGCGTCGACACCGCGGCCGCCACTGCTGTGTCCGGCCAGCGCGAGGATCTCCGACGCGTTGCCGCGGATGGCGGTGGGGCGCAGCGCGGCGAGCTCGTGCGCGAGCGCCGTCCGCACCGGGAGGGTGCCGATCGCAACGGGATCGAGTACCCACGGCGTGCCGGCGGCGAGCGCTCCCGCCACGGCCTCCCTGCTCGCCGCCCGCTGCTCCGGGGTCGGCGTCCCGAGGTTGATGAGAAGCCCCGAGGCGGCAGCGGCGAACGGCTCGGCCTCGCCGACGATGTCGACCATGGCCGGCGCCGCCCCGAGCGCCAGCAGCACGTTGGCGGTGAACCCCGTCACGACGGCGTTCGTGATGCAGTGCGTCAACGGCGGCGTGGCCCGGACCTCCTCCCGCAGCCTTCCCGCCGTGACGGCGAGGTCGAGGACGGATTGCGGACGCACAGGATCGCTCATCGGCGACATCCCTTCGCTAGTACGAACTAGATCAGGTTCGACGGGTGTGATCTCAGCCGCGGATGCGGCACCCCGTGTCACTGCCTCGCAGTCTAGCGAGCGAGGGCGTCGAGCAGCGCCCGCTCCTCCGTCCGCGTGAGTCCGGCGCGGCGCTCGCGGTCCACGCCCCGTTCGCGCTCGTCCGCTACGACATGCTCCACCGTCTCGTCGAGGGGGCGGAGCGGGCCCCCGCTGCGCCGGTACCGCGCATTCGAGCGGGTCATGAATCCGCGCATGTCGGGCGGCAGCCACAGCGGCAGCGAGCGCGGCCCCGCCCAGTACGCGACACCTTCGGCGACGAGGCGCTCCTCCGTGCCGACGACGACCGACCCGGCGTGCCCCGTGGCCGCGCGCACCGTCCGCAGCACGTCCTCCAGGTCGCGCACGTCGCCGATCGCGTTCACGGCACCGGTGACGGTGGCGGACACGACGAACGCGGCGACGTCCTCGACGTCGATGACCTGCGTCGTGCGCCCTTCGAGCGGTGGAAGCAGCACCGGCTCATCCAGGGCCCGGAGGAACGCCGCCGCCCAGTAGCCGAAGCGATCGCTCGGGTCGCCGTCGCCGACGATGAGGCCGGGCCGGACGAGGAGTGCGCGATCGCCGACGCCCGCCTGCACGGCATCCTCCGCCGCGACCTTCTGTCGCGCGTAGTCGTCGTCCTCACCGGCCTGCGCCGCCGGGTGCCGCGATGCCGACTCGTCGGTCCCGACCGTCTCGTCGTCGCGGTACACCGACATCGACGAGATGTACGTCCACCGAGCGGCACGGTCGCCGAGCGCACGGACCGCCCCGGAGACATGATCGGCGCGGGAGGAGACGTCGACGACGTGGTCCCAGTCCGTGCGCGACACGACGTCGTAGGCGGCCTCCTCATCGCGGTCCGCGAGAACGAGGGTCGCTCCCGGCGGCGCCGGGCGTCCGCCGCGGGCCAGGCAGGTCACGGTCGCCCCCGCCCCGAGCGCATGCGCGGCGATGCGCCCCGACAGCCATCCGGTTCCCCCGAGGATCAGAACATCCGTCATGTGCCCATGTCATCAGGATCGACGACTCGGGGGAAGGGCCTCCGCTCAGAGCGGAGCGGCAGGACAGGCCGTCACGCGAGTACAGGCGTCACGCGAGCGCAGCCCACCACGCGAGCACAGGCCATCACGCGAACACAGGCCACCGGCACTGCTGTCGCCTGATGCCGCGCGAGCGCCTGATCCCGCGCGGCCTCGGCGCCGTCGCGGAGGGCGGCCCCGAAGCGGTTAGGGGACGACGATGTCGTCGAGGCCGTCCAACACCGGGATGCTCCAGGACGGGTCCGGTCGCCAGTCGATCCACTCCCGATCGAACGGCCAGTCGCCGGCATGGAAAGACGCGATGGCCGCGACCGCGTGCCGCTCGATCTGCGCCGCCTGCGCGGCGGTCAGCCGCCCCTGGTCGACGGCGGCGACCAGCTCGTCCTCGTCCTTCATCGCCACGCGCCCGTCCTGTGCGATCTCGACGTCGAGGACGTGATCGGAGGTGTAGGTGGCACTGTCGGTGCGCAGGTGCGCGTTCTCGAGGTTGACGTACCAGCCGGCGAAGTCCCACGTCGTCCCGGTGGCCGCGCTCCAGAACAGCCAGACCGACCACGGCACTCCCGCGGGCGCGATGCGCAGGATGCCGTTGCCCCACCACTCCTCGACGATCCGGCGCCGGGGCTCCCGCCACCGCCGATCGAGCGGGACGGTCCGGATGCGCTCCCCGTCCCGCGTGCCCTGGCCTTCCTGCTGCGTCCCGGCGGCAAGCCACGCGACGAGACCGCGCTCATCGTCACGGACGACGCGCATGGGGGTGACGGTCGCTGCCTCCCCCGTGGTCCACCCCGGCTTGCGGTAGTGCCAGTCGAGCTGCGCACCCGGAGAGAGGAACGGCCCCTCCCCGAGCGATCGCGCTCCGGCGGGGACCGAGGGTGGCGTGGGCTGCAGGAGGAGGCTCGTCATCCGGCCACGCTATCGCGAGAGCGCACGGCTCCCCGGAAGGGGCCGTGCGCTCTCCCGGTCAGTCGCGGAGGGCGGCGCCGAAGCGCTCCGCGGCCACGGCAACTCCCGCCATCTTCGCTTCGGAGGCCTCCGCGGCGGTCAGCGTGCGGTCGTCGGCGCGGAAACGCAGGGCGAACGTCAGCGACTTCGATCCCTCGGGCACACCCTCGCCGCGGTAGTCGTCCACGAGCCGGACGGACTCCAGCAGGGCACCCGCGCCCTCCGCGAGAGCCGCGCGGACCTCGCCCGCCGGCACCTCGGCCGGGAGTGTGAGCGAGACGTCCTGCGTCGCGGCCGGGAACGTGGGTAGCGATGCCGCCACGATGCGTCCTCCGGCGAGCGTGAGCAGCCGGTCGAGGTCCAGCTCCAGCACGGTGGCGCGACCCGGCAGGTCAGCCTCCTCGGCGACGGCGGGATGCAGCTCGCCGACGTAGCCGACCTCCTCGCCGGCGGCGACGAGCGCACCGGTGCGTCCGGGGTGGAGCGCGGCGCGCTGCGTCTGCACGACGTCGATCTCGATGCCCGCCGCGGCCCCGATCACGCGGACCGCGTCGAGCGCCTCGACGAGCCCGGCGGCCTCGGCGGCACGACCCGGCTGGCGCGGCGACACGTTGCCGGTCAGCAGCACCGCGACGTGGCGCTCCTGCGGCGGGATGGAGGCGTCGAGCGCGGCGAGCACCTCATCCGACGGCCGGACGCCGAGCGGCGGGACCTCGGCGGTGCCGTACTCCACGCCCGGCTCCGGGACGAACACGGCGCCCGTCTCGAACAGCGCGAGGTCGGTGAGCCCGCGCGAGATGTTGCGGTGCGCGGTCTGCAGCAGACCGGGGATGAGCGAGCGCCGCAGGAACGGCACCTGCCCGTCGAGCGGGTTCGCGAGGCGGATGCTGGGCAGGTGCTCACCGGACGCGGAGCCGTGCAGATCGTTCTGCGCCTCGGTCGTGAACGGGAACGCCGGGGTCTCGACGAATCCTGCGGCGGCGAGAGCGTTCACCACGCGGCGACGCCCCTGCTGATGTGCCGTGAGACCGCGGCCGGACGGCGGCGTCGGCAGCACGGAGGGGATGCGGTCGAGCCCGTGGATGCGGGCGACCTCCTCGGCGAGTGTCCACTTGTCGGTGAGGTCGGGGCGCCAGGTCGGCGGGATGACCGTCCACCCGGAGTCACCCTGGGTCCCTGAGCCTTCGGCCTGGGTCCCTGAGCCTGTCGAAGGGCTGACCTCGGCCCCGATCGTCGTCAGCGCGCCGGTGATCTCGTCGTCGGTGTAGTCGACGCCGATCAGCCCCTGCACGAAGCCGCGCGGGAGCTCGATCTCGGCGACGAAGACCTCGGCGAAGAGCGCTCCGCCCTCCTCCGTGAGCGTGCCGCCGGCGAGCTCGACCATGAGGTCGGCTGCACGCCGGGCCGCGACGAAGGGGATCAGCGGGTCGACGCCGCGCTCGAAGCGCTTGGACGCCTCGCTCGGGAGCTTGTGCCGACGGGCCGTGCGGGCGATGGTCGTCGCGTCGAAGGTCGCCGCCTCGATGAGGACGTTCCGCGTGGTGTCGCTCATCTCGGTGGTGCCGCCGCCCATGACGCCGGCGAGGCCGATGGGACCGGAGTCGTCGGTGATGAGGAGGTCTTCGACGTGCAGCTTCCGCTCCACGCCGTCGAGCGTGGTCATCTTCTCCCCCGGCGTCGCGCGCCGGACGGTGATGCCGCCCGTGAGCTTGTCCAGGTCGTAGCCGTGCAGCGGCTGCCCGAGCTCGAGCATGACGTAGTTCGTGATGTCGATGAGCACACCCAGCGACCGCATGCCGGCGAGGCTGAGGCGCGCGATCATCCACGGCGGAGTCGGCCGCGACGGATCGACGTCGCGCACGACCCGGGTGACGAACTCGCTCGCGCCGACCTTGCCCCGCACCGGCGCCTGGTCGTCCACCACGGCGGTGTGTCCGGAGCCGGGCTGCAGCTCGGCGAAGTCACGCTCGGCCGGGTCGCGGAACGCCGCCCCCGTGGCGTGGGAGTACTCACGGGCGACACCGCGCACCGAGAACGCGTAGCCGCGGTCCGGCGTGACATTGATCTCCACCGCGACGTCGTCGAGGCCCAGCAGCGCGATCGCGTCCGTGCCCACGGGCGCATCGATGCCGAGGTCGCTCAGCACGACGATGCCGTTGTGCTCGTCGCCGAGCCCCAGCTCGCGCGCCGAGGCGATCATGCCGTCGGACACGTGGCCGTAGGTCTTGCGGGCGGCGATGGGGAACGGGCCGGGGAGGACAGCGCCGGGCAGGGTCACGACGACCTTGTCTCCGACGACGAAGTTGTGCGCGCCGCAGACGATCCCACGGACGCCGCCGTGCTCGGGGCCGACGTCCACCTGGCACCAGTTGATCGTCTTGCCGTTCGACTGGGGTTCCGGCTCGAGGGAGACGACCTGGCCGACCACCACGGGACCCGTGATGTCGAACCGGTGCACGTCCTCCTCTTCGAAGCCGACGGTCACCAGTGCCGCGAGGACGTCCTCGGGCGTGGCATCCGCTGCCAGATCGACGTACTCACGCAGCCACGAAAGCGGGACGCGCATCACACCACCATCCCGAACTGCTCGCTGAAACGGACATCACCCTCGGCCATGTCGCGCATGTCCTGCACATCGCTGCGGAACATCAGGCCCCGCTCGATGCCCATGCCGAACGCGAAGCCGCTGTACACCTCCGGGTCGATCCCGGCCGCGCGCAGCACGTTCGGGTTGACCATGCCGCAGCCGCCCCACTCGATCCAGCGCGCGCCACCCTTGAAGGTCGGGTGCCACAGGTCGAGCTCGGCGGAGGGCTCGGTGAAGGGGAAGTAGTTCGTGCGGAAGCGGGTCTTGGCCTCCGGGCCGAAGAGCTGCTTCGCGAAGTGGTCGAGCGTGCCCTTGAGGTGCGCCATCGTGATGCCCTTGTCGACGACCAGGCCCTCGAACTGCGTGAAGACCGGGAGGTGCGTGGCGTCGAACTCGTCGGTGCGGTACACGCGGCCCGGGCACAGCACGTAGATGGGGACCTCGCGGTCGAGCATGGATCGCACCTGCACGGGGCTCGTGTGCGTACGCATGACGAGGTGGCGCGACGTCGGGTCGACGTAGAAGGTGTCCTGCTCCTGGCGGGCGGGGTGATCGACGTCGAAGTTCAGGGCGTCGAAGTTGAACCACTCGTGCTCGAGCTCCGGCCCCTCCGCGATCTCCCACCCCATGCCGACGAAGATGTCCTCGACGTGGTCCTGCAGGAGGGCCAGCGGGTGGCGGGCGCCCACGCGCGTCCGCGACGGGACGGCGGTGATGTCGACGCGCTCGGCCTCCAGACGCGCGGCGACCTCGGCGGCGGCCAGCTCGGCCTCCTTCGCCGCGAGCGCCTGGTTCACACGACCGCGGCCCTGACCGACGAGCTTGCCGAACGCGGCCTTGTTCTCGGGGGCGACCTGGCGCATCGAGGCGTTCAGGACCGCGAGCGGCGATCCCTCCGCGACGTGCGCCGCACGGGCGGCTTTCAGCGCGGCGGTGTCGGCGGCCGCCTCGATCGCCGCGAGGGCGTCGGCGACAGCGGCTTCGACCGCTTCGGGTGTGATTTCCGGAGACTCTGACACGGGAGTCGAGTCTACCGGCGCGGGACGGGCGTCCCGCGCCGGTCGTGGCTCACACCGCCAGTCCGCCGGAGTTGTTGCTGTCGTGCTTACCGAGACCCCGCTGCATCACGATGAGCGACGTGTTCGTCTCGCCGTCGTGCTGGCGGGGGTCCGGCTCCACGGGACCGGCCTTGGCCGAGCGCTTGGCGCGGCGCTGCAGGCGGTAGGCGACGTAGGAGAGCACCAGACAGACCGCGACGTACATCGAGCCGCCGACGATCGCGGCGGGGATCAGCGGCGACCCGTAGGGCGCCTGGTTGCCGATCTGGTTGATGACGTAGAGCAGCTCCTGGTACGTGATGATGAAGCCGAGCGCGGTGTCCTTCAGGGCCACCACGAGCTGCGCGATGATCACGGGCATCATCGCCCGGACGGCCTGCGGGATCAGGATGAAGTACATGACCCCGGTCTTGCGCAGGCCGATCGCGTAGCCGGCTTCCTTCTGCCCGCGCGGCAGCGACTCGATCCCGGCGCGGAGCACCTCCGCCAGCACGGAGCCGTTGTAGACGATGAGCGCGATGACGACCGCGTAGTACGGGGGCATCCGGATACCGATCACCGGGAGGCCGTAGTACAGCAGCATCATGAGGATCAGGACGGGGATCGCCCGCATGATCTCGATGATCCACCGCACCGGTTCCCGCACCCAGGCGTGCTCGGAGAGGCGGCCGATGCCGAGGACGAAGCCCAGCACGATCGAACCGACACCGGCGACCGCGAAGGCGGAGAGCGTGCTGAGCAGCCCCTCCCCGAAGCGCACCCAGACCGCCGAGTACGTGAAGATGTTCCACTTCTCCGCGGAGAACTGGCCGGTGGCATACAGGCGCCAGACCACCCAGCCGAGCACGGCGAGGACGACGAGGATCGTGACGGCGCCGATAATCCGGTTGCGGGCGACGGCGCGAGGCCCGGGGACGTCGAACAGGACGGAACTCATCGCGCGATCCTCCACTTGTTCTCGAGTACGCGCTGCACCCAGCTCAGGAGCAGCACGAGCACGACGAAGATGACCATGACCCAGAGCAGCACGACGAGGGCGTTCTCGCCCCGCTCGCTGAGTGCCGCTCGGATCGTGCCGAGGTTGACCACCGAGAAGCCGGCGGCCACCGTGGTGTTCTTCATGAGGGCGATGAGCACGCTCATGAGCGGCGGGACCACGGACCGCGTGGCCTGGGGCAGCACGACGAAGCGCATGACCTGGCCGAAGTTGAGGCCGATGGCCCGTGCCGCCTCCGCCTGTCCGACCGGCACCGTGTTGATGCCGGCGCGGATCGCCTCCGCGACGTAGGTGGCGGTGTAGATGCCGAGCGCGATCGTGGCGAGCAGCAGGGAGTTGACCCGCTCCCCGAGCAGGATCGGAAGGCAGAACGCGAAGAAGAACATCACCAGCGTGAGCGGGGTGTTCCGGATCCAGTTCACGTACACGGCGCCGACGCCGCGCGCGATCGGGACCGGGGACACGCGGGCCGCTCCGACGATGAGTCCGAGCACCACGGCGATGAGGCCACCGCCGAGGAACAGCGCGATGGTTCCCCACAGCGCTTCACCCCAGAGGTCGAGGTGGTCCGAGATCACTCCCACTGCTGTGCCTTTCGGTTCGTTTCCGCGTCAGGTCGACGCCGAGGAGGACGGGGGCGGCCGGTCGGACCGACCGCCCCCGCGAGATCAACCGACCGGGTCGACCTCGGGCTGCTCGGCCTTCACACCGGAGGCGCCGAGGTTGTTGTCGAAGATCTGCTGCCAGATGTCACCACCGTCGGTGAGCTGGGTGTTGAAGTACTCGACGAGCGCGTCGTCGCCCTTCGCCACACCGATGCCGTAGCGCTCCTCGCTGAACGGCTCGCCGACGACCTTGAGGTTGTCGGGGTCCTGGGCCGCGTAGCCGATGAGGATCGCCTCGTCGGTCGTGACGGCGTCGACCTGGCCGTTCTTGAGGTCCTCGACGCACTTGGAGTACGTGTCGTACTCCTTCGTCTTCACCTCGGGGTAGTTCTCCTTGATGTTCTGGATCGGCGTCGAACCCGTCGCCGAGCAGACCGTCGTGGAGGAGTCGAGGTCGTCGACGCTCGCGATGTCACTGTCGGCCGCGACGAGGAGGCCCTGGCCGGTGACGAAGTAGGGGCCGGCGAAGGCGATCTGCTCCTTGCGCTTGTCCGTGATCGAGTAGGTGCCGACGTAGTAGTCGATGTCGCCGTTGACGATGGCCTGCTCGCGGTTCGCGGAGGCGATCGCCTGGAACTCGATCTTCTCCGGGTCGACACCGAGGGATGCCGCCATCCAGCGGGCGATGTCGACGTCGAAGCCGGTGCGCTCGTTCGTCACCGGGTCGAGGTAGCCGAGACCGGGCTGGTCCTCCTTGACGCCCACCTTGACGGTGCCCGACGAGGAGATGCGGTCGAACGTGGGGCTCCCCTCGATCGTGACATCCTCCTCGATGGTCCAGGGCGTGCTGCTCGAGGCGTCGCCCTCGTCGCTGCCCGACGTGCCGGTGCTCGACGGCGTGCCGCTGTTGCAGGCCGTGAGCGCGAGCAGCGCCACCGTGGCGATCCCGAATCCGGCCAGTGTCCGTGTGCGTCGCATGTGCGTCTCCTTCGTGTGCTGTGCTGTGGGTGCTGGGTCTGGGAAGTCAGTGCGTGAGGAGCTTCGAGAGGAAGTCCTTGGCGCGGTCGCTCTTCGGGTTCGTGAAGAACTCCTCGGGCGTGGCCTCCTCGACGATCCGGCCGTCCGCCATGAAGACGACGCGGTCGGCCGCCTTGCGGGCGAAGCCCATCTCGTGGGTGACGACGATCATGGTCATGCCCTCCTGGGCGAGCTCGACCATGACGTCGAGGACCTCGTTGATCATCTCGGGGTCGAGCGCGCTCGTGGGCTCGTCGAAGAGCATGACCTTCGGCTGCATGGCCAGGGCCCGTGCGATCGCGACGCGCTGCTGCTGGCCGCCGGAGAGCTGCGCAGGGAGCTTGTTCGCCTGCTGCGCGACGCCGACCCGCTTGAGGAGCATCATCGCCTCGGCCTCGGCGTCGGACTTCTTCAGGCCACGGACCTTGATCGGGCCGAGCGTCACGTTCTCGAGGATCGTGAGGTGCGCGAAGAGGTTGAAGGACTGGAAGACCATGCCGACGTCGGCCCGCAGGTGCGCGAGAGCCTTGCCCTCCGCGGGCAGCTCCTTGCCGTCGATGCGGATGGAGCCGCTGGTGATGGTCTCCAGGCGGTTGATCGTGCGGCAGAGCGTCGACTTGCCCGAGCCGGAGGGGCCGATCACGACGACGACCTCCCCCGCGTTGACGGTCAGGTCGATGTCGCTGAGCGCCTGGAACTCGCCGTAGTGCTTCTGGACGTTCTCGACGACGACGAGCGGGGTTTCAGAGGTCATCATTTCTCCAAACTAGCCACGCGATGCGCGCGGTTCCAGGCACCACGGTGAGGTTTACACGTTCGTAATCACCTGATCGCAGCGCCAATGCATCCTCGCAGGGGCGCCCCACGGCCCGCCCCCTCGGGCCGCGGGATCGCCCTGCTGCCACGCTCCCAGCGACAGCAGGCAGCAGGTGTCCGATCGTGTGCGATCGACCTCACCTTGGCAGAGCGCGCCGACGCCTGTCAGGGATCTTGAGGATTTCTTGAGGGGGCGCCCGTCACCGGCGCAGGCCGCGGTAGTACTCCTCCGCACCGGGGTGCAGGGGCACCGGCCCGGTGAAGATCGCGGACCGCCGGTCCAGCAACGCTGCCGCCGGGACGTCGGCGGCCAACGTGGTGCGCGCCGCGAACAGGCCCGCGACGAGATCATGGACGACGCCGGGCGGGGTGCTTCCGGCGGTGACGAGGTAGTTCGGCACCGCCAACGTCATCACGGAGGCGTCGAGGCCGTAGGTGCCCGCGGGCACGTCGGCGGGCCGATACGCATGGGAGTACCGCTCGTTGACCGCATTGACCCAGTCCTGCTCGACCGGGAGCAGACGGACGTCGACGGTCTCCGCGATGTCCGCGATGCCGGGCGTCGGCAGCCCGCCCACCCAGAAGAAGCCGTCGATCTCCCCGCGCTCCATGGCGGCGATGGACCCGCCGAGGTCGAGCTGCGGATCGTCGATCGTATCCGCGGCCACGCCGGCGGCGTGCAGCACCCGGGTCGCGATCACGTTCACCCCCGAGTTCTCGGCCCCGAGGGAGATCGTCCCCCCGGCGAGATCCGCGAGATCGTCCAGAGCCGAGTCGTCGCGCACGACGATCTGCAGGTACTCGTCGTACAGGCGGGCGACCGCCTGTACGTCCAGCGGCTCGGCGAAGGCTCCCGTTCCGGCCACGGCATCGGCTGCGGCATCGCCCTGCGCGAAGCCGAGGAGCGCCTCCCCCGCACTCACCCGCAGCAGGTTGTCGACCGATCCGGCGGTCTCCTCCGCCGTGAGATCGACGTCCAGCTCGCGCGACAGCTCGACCGCCAGGCGACTGCCGTAGTCGTGGTAGACCCCGGTGGGACTTCCCGCGGCGATCACGGCGACGGTGTCCGTCCATCCCTCGGAACGCGGACTGCACGCGCTCAACGCGACGGCCGTCACGAGCGCGAGCATCCCGGCCACGACACGCCGTCCCCGCCCGCTCATGCCGCCGCCTCCGCGGGGAGGACGAGGGCCACGAGGAGCCCGCCGCCATCGGCGCCGCGCACCCGCAGCTCGCCCCCGACCGTCGCGAGGAGGTCGGTCGCGATCGCGAGCCCGAGCCCGGTCCCCGGCATGTCGCCGCTGTCCGCGCTCCGCCAGAAGCGGTCCGCCGCCGACGAGGCGTCCTCCGGAGACAGTCCGGGGCCGTGGTCGCGCACGGTGAGGTGGCATTCGCCGTCCACGCGCCGCGCGCCGACCTCGATGGGCGAGCCCTCCGGCGAGTACTTCACCGCGTTGTCGATCGCGGCGTCGAGCGCGCTCTCCACGATGGTGCGGTCGGTGATCGTCATGACCGACGGCTCCCCCGTCCGACGCAGCACGATCGCCCGCTGCGCCGCCACCTCCTGCCAGGCCTCCACCCGGCGGGCTGCGACAGCGGCCAGATCGACCGCGGACATCGTGGAGTCGGTGCGACCGCCGCGGGCGAGTCCGAGGAGGGTCTCCAGGATGCGGGTCATCCGCCGGCCCTCCTCCCTCGTCTCCTCGACGTCGTGGTCCCACTCGCGTCCCAGACCCGTCGCGAGGTGCTCGACGCGCAGCAGCAACGCGTTGAGCGGATTCCGCAGCTCGTGCGAGGCGTTCAGCGCGAACTCCTGCTGTCGCGTCATGACGCGCTCGATCTCATCGGCCATGCCGTTGAACACCCGCGTCATGCGCCGCAGCTCGGGCGGCCCGGTGCCCTCGGCCACCCGGGCGTCCATCTCCCCGCGCTCGATCGCCGCCATCGTCTCGTCGAGGCGGCGCACCGGGGAGAGCACCCAGCGCGCCAGACCGGCGACCAGGAGGATGCCGAGCGCGCACAGCAGCACGACGATCACGCCGAGCACGAGCGTCTGGCGCAGTATGACGGTCTGCGGCGTCTCCGTTCCTCCGCTCACGAGCACGGCGCCGATCACGTCGCCGTCGTCGAACACCGGCTCCACGAGCGCCGCGTCGGACACGACCCATGCGGAGGAGGTCGGCTGTTCGGCGCGGCGTCCGGAGAGCGCCAGCCGTACCCGCTGCGCGTCCTCCTCCGACAGGACCGTGTCGCCGTGATCCCCCGCCGCCCACGGGCTGCCGGTGAGATCGAACACGGTCACCTCGATCCCGTACACCTCCTGGAAGCGGCGGACCTCGGCGTCCATCACCGCCGGGCTCCCGGAGCGGAGCGCCTGCCTGGCGCTCGTCGCGAAGTAGCCGAGGTCGCCGAGCTGCTCCGCGTAGAACGACTGCTGGACGCTGCGCGCCGCGCTCCACCCGGTCACGCCGCCCAGCGCGACGAGCACGACGATCAGCGGCACGAGGAAGACCACGGTCAGGCGGCGGCGCACGCGTCAGGACCCCGCGAGCCGATAGCCGACGCCGCGCACCGTCTCGATGAACGCGCGGTCCCCGCTCTTCTTCCGGATGGCCGCCACGTGCACCTCGAGCGAGTGGCCGAAGCCGCGCCAATCGGTGTTCCAGACCTCGCGGATGAGGCGCTCCTTCGGCACCGCCACACCCGGATATCGGGCGAGCACACCCACGATGTCGAACTCCTTGCGGGTGAGCGCGAGCGGCACCCCGCCGACCTGCACCTCCCGCGCCACGAGGTCGATCTGCACCGCCCCATCGTGCAGCAGCACCCGGGTGTCCGGTTCCGTGCGCAGCGGCCGTGATCGCCGGGTGACCGCCTCGATCCGCGCCAGGAGTTCGTGCACGTCGTACGGCTTCACCACGAAGTCATCGGCCCCGGCGCGCAGCCCCTTGATGCGCTCGGCGACCTGGTTGCGCGCGGTGACGATCACGATCGGGACGTCGGACCGCCCCCGGATACGACGGCAGAGGTCGATCCCGTCGACGTCCGGCAGCCCGAGGTCCAGCAGCACCACCTCGGTGTCGGCGTCGAGGTGCTCCAGCGCGGTCGCCCCGTCGGCGGCGTGCACGGTGGCATAGCCCGAGCGCGCGAGGAAGGCCTGCAAGGCCCCCGCCACCCGCTCGTCGTCCTCGACGATGAGAATCCGCATCCTGCGTTCCGTCCGTCGCCGGTCAGCCGGTGGCGGCGGCGCGTTGGGCGAACGCGCTCTCGTACAGGCACACGCTCGCCGCGGTGGCCAGGTTGAGCGACTCCGCGCGTCCGAAGATCGGCAGCCGCAGGACCCGGTCGGCCCGTGTCAGCGCCTCGTCCTCGAGTCCGCGCGCCTCATTGCCGAACAGCCAGGCGGTCGGCTCGCCGAGCACACCGTCGGCGCGGGCTGCGAGGAGGTCATCCCCCTTCACGTCGGCCGCGAGGATCTGCAGGCCCGCATCGTGCGCACGTCGCACGACCTCGTCGAGGTCCCCACCCACGGAGACCGGAAGGTGGAAGAGCGAGCCCGTCGTCGCCCGCACGACCTTGGGGTTGTAAGGATCGACCGTACGGCCCGTGAGCACGACGGCGTCGGCGCCGGCGGCGTCGGCGGCCCGGATGATGGTGCCGAGGTTGCCGGGGTCGCGCACCTCCTCGCAGATGGCGACCAGACGCGGTGCGGCATCGAAGATGTCGCGCACGGAGGTCGGCGTCTGCCGGACGACGGCGACCAGCCCCTGCGGCGTCACCGTGTCGGCCATCGCGTTGAGCACGTCCTCGCTCACGTACTCGACCTCGACGTCCGCCTCCGCCGCCGCGGCACGGATGTCCGCGTGCCTCTCCCACCCGTGGGGGGTCGCGAACAGCTCGATGATCGCCTCCGGACGGTACGTCAGCGCCTCACGGACGGACTGCGGACCTTCCAACAGGAACAGCCCGGTCTCGGTACGCGCGCTGCGCTTGGTCAGCTTGGCGACGGCACGGACTCGGGGGGAACGGGGGTTCTCCAGCACGGACTCAGTCTACGGTCAGCCCGCCACCGCCCGGATACGCGGAACGGGCGCCTTCTCGGAGGAAGACGCCCGTTCGGAAGCGAGATGCTTACGCGACCGACTTCGGCGCGTTGACGTCGGAGGGCAGAGCCTTCTTCGCCGTCTCGACCAGCGTCGTGAACGTCGCGGCATCGTTCACCGCGAGGTCGGCGAGCATACGACGGTCGACCGTGACACCCGCGAGGTTGAGGCCCTGGATGAAGCGGTTGTACGTCATGCCGTTCTGGCGGGCAGCGGCGTTGATGCGCTGGATCCAGAGACGACGGAAGTCGCCCTTGCGCTTGCGACGGTCCCGGTACGAGTAGACCAGGGAGTGGATGACCTGCTCCTTGGCCTTCCGGTAGAGGCGCGAACGCTGACCGCGGTAGCCGGAGGCGCGCTCGAGGATGACCCGACGCTTCTTGTGGGCGTTGACCGCCCGCTTGACTCTTGCCATTTTCCTGTGTTCCTATCGTGCGTTCGGCGCGTCAGCGACCGAGAAGCTTCTTCGCGACCTTGAAGTCCGCCTTCGCGAGCACCTGGTCCTGGTTCAGACGGCGGGTGCGACGGCTCGACTTGTGCTCGAGGTTGTGGCGCATCCCGGCCTGCTGCTTCTTCAGCTTGCCGCTGCCGGTGATCTTGAAGCGCTTCTTAGCACCCGAGTGGGTCTTCTGCTTCGGCATCTTCTCTTCCTTCGTATGGCGCCTTCTCAGGCGACGGTGTCAACCCGCGGTGCGGGAGTTCTGGGGGCGGATCTACTCCGCCGGGGCGTCCGCGGAAGCGTCCGCGTCGTTCTTCGCATCGCGCGCGGCCTGCTTGTTCGCGGCGCGCACGGCGTTCTGCTCCTGCTTCGCCTCGGACTTGCTCTTGTGCGGCGCGACGACCATGACCATGTTGCGGCCGTCGATGGTCGGGTTCGACTCGACGGTGCCGAACTCGGCGACGTCCTCGGCGAACTTGCGCAGCAGACGCACACCCTGCTCGGGACGCGACTGCTCGCGACCGCGGAAGAGGATCATGGCCTTGACCTTGTCACCGGCCTTGAGGAAGCCCTCGGCGCGCTTGAGCTTCGTCGTGTAGTCGTGCGCCTCGATCTTCAGACGGAAGCGGACTTCCTTGAGGATCGTGTTCGCCTGGTTGCGACGCGCTTCCTTTTCCTTCTGCGCGGCCTCGTACTTGAACTTGCCGTAGTCCATGATCTTGACGACGGGCGGCTTCGAGTTCGGGGCGACCTCGACGAGGTCGAGATCGGCTTCCTGTGCGAGACGCAGCGCTGCCTCGATGCGGACAACGCCGATCTGCTCACCCGCGGGGCCGACGAGGCGGACCTCGGGGACGCGGATGCGCTCATTGGTACGGGGATCGCTGATGCGGAGCTCCTTAGACGATGTGATTCGGCCACCGTGATGCTGTCTGCATCTCGGGCGAAATCGGAGTCGTCCCCCACCCGCCGGCTCTCAGACGCCGGCTCCGCACCCTGTCTACCGGCCCCCTCGTGACGAGCGGAGCCGGCGGAGCGCAAGACCCGGTAGCCTGGAACGGCAAGCGCGGGTGGGAAGTGAATCCTCTTTCGTTCCGGAGCATGACGCTCCGGAGCCCGCCAAGTCTAACAGAAAGCAAGGCGAAGTGACGAACCAGGCATCGGACGAGGCGGCCCGCGAGCGCGAGGAGCGATGGGCTCGGCAGGAAGAAGCGGCCTCCTCGGCCGTCCGCGACATCGCCGACGTCCCGGCCGTCGAGGTGATCACCACCGCCGCCGTGCACCTCATGAGTGCTGCCGCCGTCAAGCTCGGCCTGGCGGACGACCCGGAGGCCGCGGCTCAGCTCGACCTGGACGAGGCGCGCAAGCTCATCAACGCGCTGGCGGGACTCATCACCGCCGGCGCCCCCGAGATCAGCGACATGCACGCCCGCTCGTTGCGTGACGGCCTCCGTTCGCTGCAGCTCGCCTTCCGCGAGGCCTCGACCATCCCGGACCCGATCGGCAAGGGCCCCGGCGAGAAGTGGACCGGCCCCGTCACCTGATCCGGTCGGCGCCCCCTCAGACGCTGCGGCGGAGCTTGACCGTCAGCGAGTCGGCGAGGACGGCGATGCGGTCATCCGCCGCCCACCGCTGGGCGAGGCGCGCGAGCACCGCATCCAGGACCTCGCGCTCCAGGCCGTCGACGAGCTCCAGCACCACGATGAGCTCCGGCCCGCGCAGCCGCGCATCCGGGTCACCGGGCGCGACCGCGACGTCGATCACGGCGAGTTCATGGGCGATGCTCTCCCGGAGCGCGGTGACCACCTCCGGCGAGAGGAAGCTCGGTTCCCACGCGTGCCCCTGCGCCACGGCCCAGACGGCGGGTCGCCGGATCACGAACTCCGTGTCCGAGGTCGGGTCGAGCACGATGAGGTCGGTGTCCTCCGACGATGCGGCCAGCGCGGCGCGGACGGCCTCGACAGGGATGGGTCGCGCCGACGGGTCCCAGCGCTGCATCGTCTCGACCGACGAGAACACCGGCTGGACGCGGCGCCCGTCCGGTGCGGCGACGGTGACGATCGACAGCTCCTGCGTCTTGTCCACCGCGAGGCCGCTGGGGGCCACACCCTCCTCACCCTTCTCGGCGATCAGCGGGATGAGCACCCGCGCGGAGCGGAACGCGTCGACGACCTCCGTCTGACTCCCCTCCCCCGCGCGGAAGCGGAGCAGGGCGGCGAGAAGAGCAGGGTCCGCCGAGCCGTCGTCCGCGGCGTGCGGATTCGACTCGAAGCTGCGCCCCTCCCAGGGGACCCCGGCCGAGTCGGCCCGGTTGTGCGACTCCGGCCCGCAGGCGTGGGGGTCAGTCTCCGGCGACATCCAGGGCCTCCGCCAGCGTGAAGGCGCCCGCGTACAGGGCCTTGCCGACGATGGCGCCCTCGACGCCCAGCGGCACGAGGTCGCGCAGGGCGGCGATGTCGTCGAGGTTCGAGATGCCGCCCGACGCGACGACCGGCTTCGGGGTGCGCGAGGTGACCTCGCGCAGGAGCTCCAGGTTCGGACCGCGCAGCGTACCGTCCTTGGTCACGTCGGTGACGACGTAGCGGCTGCAGCCGGCGTCCTCGAGGCGCTCGAGCACCTCCCAGAGGTCGCCGCCCTCCTTCGTCCAGCCCCGCGCCGCGAGCGTCGTGCCGCGCACGTCGAGGCCGACGGCGATCGCCTCGCCGAAGCGGCTGATCACGTCGGCGGCCCACTCCGGGTTCTCCAGGGCGGCGGTGCCGAGGTTGATGCGGGCGGCGCCGCTCTCCAGAGCCGCCTCCAGGCTCGCGTCGTCCCGGATGCCGCCGGAGAGCTCGACGTTGACGTTCTTGAACTGCTTGATGACCTTGCGCAGGATCGGGGCGTTGCTGCCGCGTCCGAACGCCGCGTCGAGGTCGACGAGGTGGATCCAGGAGGCCCCCTGCGAGACCCACTCCCCCGCGGCGTCGAGCGGGTCGCCGTAGCTCGTCTCCGTGCCCGCCTCCCCCTGGGTCAGACGGACCGCCTTGCCGCCGGCGACGTCGACCGCGGGGAGGAGCGTGAGCGAGGGGGACTGCGCGAAGTCGTTCATGGGGTCCTTGGTTCGGGTGGGTCTGCGGCCCGAGAGGGCACGAGAGACGAGGGTAGTCCGCCGCGGGGCGCGGGACAAACCGCATGACGCCCGGCGCCGACGCGGCCCCGGATCAGAGGCTCTGCACCCAGTTCCGGAGCAGCTGGATGCCGGCGTCTCCGGACTTCTCGGGGTGGAACTGCGTCGCCGAGAGCGGGCCGTTCTCCACGGCCGCGAGGAAGGGACCGCCGTAGGTCGCCCAGGTGAGCACGGGCTGGGGGAACGGCGGGATCACATCGAGCTCCCAGGACTGCGCCGCATAGGAGTGCACGAAGTAGAAGCGCTCCTGCTCGATCCCGCGGAACAGGACGGTGTCCTCCCCCGGTTCCACGGTGTTCCAGCCCATGTGCGGCAGGACAGGGGCGTTGAGCTCCGTCACGGCGCCCGGCCACTCGCCGAGGCCCGCGGCGTCGTGCCCGCGCTCGACGCCGTGCTCGAAGAGCACCTGCATGCCGACGCAGATACCCAGCACCGGTCGACCGCCCGCGAGACGACGGCCGATGATCTCGTCACCGCCGTGAGCCTGCAGGGCGTCCCGCACGGCCTGGAAGGCTCCGACGCCGGGCACGACGAACCCGTCGGCCTCGAGCGCCTCGGTGCGGTCGCGCGTGAGGACGGCGTCGGCTCCCGCGGCGACGAGCGCCTTGACCGCGGAGTGGACGTTGCCGGATTCGTAGTCGAAGACGGCGACCCGGGGCGCGGCGCTCACAAGGCTCCCTTGGTGGACGGGATGCCGTCGACGAGGGGATCCAGCGCCTTCGCCTGACGGAACGCCCGCGCGAACGCCTTGAACTCGGCCTCGGCGATGTGGTGCGGGTCGCGCCCGCCCAGGACCCGGACGTGCACGGTGACGGCGGCGTTGAAGGTGATGGCTTCGAAGACGTGCCGGACGAGCGATCCGGTGAAGTGCCCGCCGATCAGGTGGTGCTCGAAGCCCGCGGGTTCACCCTCGTGCACGAGGTACGGGCGACCGGAGATGTCGACGACCGCCTGCGCGAGCGCCTCGTCCAGGGGGACGAGGGCGTCGCCGTAGCGGGAGATGCCGGACTTGTCCCCGAGCGCGGCGAGGATCGCCTGACCGAGCACGATCGAGACGTCTTCCACGGTGTGGTGCGCGTCGATGTGGGTGTCGCCGGACGCCCGCACGGTGAGATCCGTCAGCGAGTGCTTCGCGAACGCCGTGAGCATGTGGTCGAAGAACGGCACCGAGGTGTCGATGCGGCTCGCGCCGGTACCGTCCAGGTTGAGCTCGACCTCGACGGTGGACTCCGACGTGCTGCGCACGCGGCTCGCGGTGCGTGCGGTGGGCGCGGGGATGGTCATGATGCCGATCCTATCGAGGCCAGGGCGTCCAGGAACGCCGTGGTCTCCGCCTCCGTACCGGCACTCACCCGCAGGTGACCGGGGATGCCGACGTCACGGACGAGCACGCCGCGATCGTAGAGCTGCTGCCAGGTGGCCGGCGGGTCCGCGACGCCGCCGAACAGCACGAAGTTGGACCACGAGAGGTGGGGCGTGTAGCCGAGGGCCTCCAGCGTGGCCGTGATCCGGTCGCGCTGCTCCACGATCTCCTGCACCATCCCGAGCATGACGTCGGCATTGCGGAGCGCGGCGACGGCCGCCGCCTGCGTCAGGGCGCTCAGGTGGTAGGGCAGGCGCACCAGACGCAGCGCGTCGATGAACGCGGGGTCGGCGGCGAGGTAGCCGACGCGGGCACCGGCGAAGGCGAAGGCCTTGCTCATGGTGCGGGAGACCGCCAGCCGCGGCCGGCCCTCCAGCAGAGTCAGTGCAGACGGGGCATCGCGCGGCGCGAACTCCTGATAGGCCTCGTCGACGATCACCACGCCACGGGCGGCGTCGTAGACGGCCTCCACCACGTCGAGCCCCAGCGGCGTGCCCGTCGGATTGTTCGGCGAGCAGAGGATCACGATGTCCGGGTCGGCCGCACGGACCTGCTCCGCCGCCTCCTCCGCGGTGACGGTGTAGTCCGGCTGCCGGGTGCCGGCGATCCACGACGCCCCTGTGCCCTTCGCGATGAGCGGGTACATCGAGTACGTCGGGCCGAAGCCGAATGCCGTGCGGTCCGGACCGCCGAAAGCCTGGAAGATGTGCTGCAGCACCTCGTTGGAGCCGTTTCCCGCCCAGATCTGCTCCGGCGTGAGGCCGTGACCCAGGTAGTCGGCGAAGGCCTCCCGCAGCGTCGTGAACTCACGATCCGGGTACCGGTTCACGTCCCGGATCGCCACGGCGATGTCATCGAGGATGTCGCTCGCGACCTCGTCGGGAACGGGATGCGTGTTCTCGTTCACGTTCAGAGCCACCGGCAGCGGGGCCTGGGGCGCGCCGTACGGGGTGAGTCCGCGCAGATCGTCGCGGAGCGGGAGATCGTTGAGGGAGAAGGTCACCCTTCCCATCTTAAGAGGAGCACGGAGAGCCGAGGTCATCGTGACGACCGGATCGGAAGACTCGGGCTCCGCGTCAGTCGGTGTAGCGGGCCGGGAGCGCGAGCTCCTGACCGACCTGCAGCTCGCCGCCGCGCAGGAGATTCATGCGGCTGATCTCACCGATGACCTCGCGTGGGTCGGCCTCGGGGGCGATGCTGCTCGCGATCGACCAGAGGGTGTCGCCGGGCATGACCGTGACGGTCTCGACGGAGACGGCCGGTGCGTCCGCGCCGGAGGCGATCGCACTACCCCCGCTGATGGCGGCGAAGGCGATGCCCGCCGCGAGCGGGACCGAGGCGAGCGCGAGCAGAGCGCGGCGACCGCGTGCCGTGATCCGCAGCCGGGTGGCCGGACGGGCCGATGCCGGGAAGGCGGTCGCGGTGCTGAGGCTGATGCTGCTCATGTCTGCTCCTTACTGTCCCGGCGCCGGAGCCCGGGGAGGTTGGCGTAGCTTTCGCATCCGCGCCTCGGCCGGGAGCCGTGGATGCGAAGCTACGTTCCGAAGATATCTTCGAGTTCGAACATCTGTCAAGCTGTCTTCGAAACCGCGGCCCGCGAATCGCCCGACACGCTCGAACAGATCTTCCAGATCCGCGCTTTTCTCGGATACGGTTTCGATAAGGACACCCCACCACGGGCCACCGACATTCGAAGCGGCACGTCGGATCACGCAGTGAAGGAGCACCATGAGCGACACCTCAGCCCTCGAGTCCGAGGCGCCGCGCACCCGCCGTCGCAAGAGCCTCAGTCCGAAGCAGATGGCGATCCTCGAGGTCATCCAGGGCTCCATCGCACAGAACGGCTACCCGCCGAGCATGCGCGAGATCGGCGATGCCGTCGGACTCAAGTCGCTGTCCAGCGTCACGCACCAGCTCGGTCAGCTCGAGCTCAGCGGCTACCTGCGGCGCGACCCGGGCAAGACGCGCGCCATGGAGGTCCTCATCGACCTTCCCGGCACCGGTGCGGAGAACCCCGCGGATGTGGCGACCCCGGTCGGCGACGCCGCCCTGGTCCCGCTGGTCGGCCGCATCGCCGCCGGCGTGCCCATCACCGCCGATCAGCAGGTGGAGGAGATCTTCCCGCTCCCCCGGCAGCTCGTCGGCAAAGGCGACCTCTTCATGCTCAAGGTCTCCGGCGAGTCGATGATCGACGCCGCGATCTGCGACGGGGACTGGGTCGTGGTCCGGTCGCAGAACACCGCGGAGAACGGTGAGATCGTCGCCGCCATGCTCGACGGCGAGGCCACCGTCAAGGTGCTTCGTCGTCGCGACGGCCACACCTGGCTGCTCCCCCGCAACTCCGCGTTCGAGCCGATCCTGGGCGACGAAGCCGTCGTGCTCGGCAAGGTCGTCGCGGTCATGCGCGCCGTCTGAGACACACGACGAAGGCCCTCCCGGTGCACCGGGAGGGCCTTCGTCGTTTCGCTGAGCAGGAGTGTCAGGCGGTGACCACCACGTCCTCGCGCACCCGGCGGGTGGCCTCGACGATGTTCCGCAGCGATGCCGTGGTCTCGGCGTAGCCGCGGGTCTTCAGGCCGCAGTCCGGGTTCACCCAGAGCTGACGGAGCGGGATCTCCTCGACCGCGCGACGCAGCAGGGACTCGACCTCCTCGACCGTCGGCACACGCGGCGAGTGGATGTCGTAGACACCGGGGCCGATGCCGTGGTCGAAGCCGACCTCGGCGATGTCCGCGACGACCTCCATGCGGCTGCGGGCCGCCTCGATCGACGTCACGTCGGCGTCGAGCGCACGGATCGCGTCGATCACGACGCCGAACTCCGAGTAACAGAGGTGGGTGTGCACCTGCGTGGCCGCCGCGGCACCGCCCGTCGCCAGACGGAACGAGGCGACGGACCAGTCCAGGTACGTGGGCTGGTCGGTCTGCTTCAGCGGCAGCAGCTCGCGCAGCGCCGGCTCGTCGACCTGGATCACCTGGATGCCCGCGGCCTCCAGATCGGCGATCTCGTCGCGGAGGGCGAGCGCGACCTGGTTCGCGGTCTCCCCCAGAGGCTGGTCGTCGCGGACGAAGGACCACGCGAGGATGGTGACCGGCCCCGTGAGCATCCCCTTCATGTGCTTCGCGGTGAGCGACTGGGCGTATGCCGACCAGGCGACCGTGATGGGCGCCGGGCGGGAGACATCGCCCCAGAGGATCGACGGACGCGTGGCTCGCGAGCCGTACGACTGCACCCAGCCGTGCTGCGTGACCGCGAAGCCGTCGAGGTGCTCGGCGAAGTACTGCACCATGTCGTTCCGCTCGGGTTCGCCGTGCACGAGGACGTCGAGGCCGAGGTCCTCCTGCAGGGAGACGACCGCGGCGACCTCACGGCGGAGGAACTCCTCGTAGTCGTCCTCGGGGATCTCGCCGCGGAGGAACTGCGCGCGTGCGCGGCGGATGTCTCCGGTCTGCGGGAAGGAGCCGATCGTCGTCAGGGGCAGCACCGGCAGGCCGAGGACATTCTGCGCCTCTTCCCGCTCCGCGTACGGAGCACGGGCGAAGTCGGCGTCGGTCAGCGCACGGGAACGCACCGCACCGTCGCGCACGCCGGGAGCGCTCAGGCGATCCTGCAGCGCAGCGGTCGCGGCGTCCAGCTCGGTCGCGATCGCCGTGCGCCCTTCGGACAGACCGCGGGCGAGGGTCACGACCTGCTGCACCTTCTGGTCCGCGAACGCGAGCCAGGACACCAGGCGCTCGTCGAGCGCGGTCTCGTCCTGCACGTCGTGCGGCACGTGCAGCAGCGAGGTCGAGGTGGCCGCGGACACCGGAGCACCGAGCGCGCGGAGCGCCTCCAGGGAGTCGAACGCCGCGGAGAGGTCGCCACGCCAGATGTTGTGACCGTCGATCACACCGCCGACGAGGGTCTTGCCCTCGAGGCCAGGCACCGCCTCCGGGACGGCACCGCGCACGAGATCGACGGCGATCGCCTCGATGAGGGCCGCGGCCACGGTCCCGAACGTCTCGCCGAGGCTCGCATACGGGGCCGCGACGAGGATCGAGGGGCGTTCCTCGGCGCTGCCCAGCACCGCGAGCGCGCGCTCCGCCGCCGAGGCGAGCTGGGCGGTCGTGGCCGGCAGCGACTCGCTGACGAGCGCGGGCTCGTCGAGCTGCACCCACTCGGCACCCGCGGCGCGCAGGCGGGCGAGCAGATCGACGTAGACCGGCAGCACGTCCTCCAGACGCGAGAGCGGCTCGAAGCCCTCCGGCGCGTCGTCCGACGCCTTCGCGAGCGCCAGCAGCGTGACCGGTCCGACGACCACGGGACGCGTGACGAATCCGGCGGCCGCGGCCTCGGCGACCTCGCGCACCAGCCGGTCGCTGGCGAGGGAGAACACCGTCTCCGGGCCGATCTCCGGCACGAGGTAGTGGTAGTTCGAATCGAACCACTTCGTCATCTCCAGCGGCGCGCGCTCCCCCTCGCCGCGGGCGACGGTGAACAGTGCGGAGAGTCCGATCGTCCCGTCCGCCTCCCGCAGGTCGTCGAAGCGCGCGGGGATGGCGCCGACCGTGGCGGCGGCGTCGAGGACCTGGTCGTAGAACGAGAAGGACTCCGGGATCGACGAGTCCGTGCGACCGAGGCCGAGGGCGGCCAGGCGTTCACGGGTCGCCGCGCGCAGGTCCGCTGCCGTCCGCTCCAGCTCCTGCTCGTCGATGCGGCCCGCCCAGAACGCCTCGACGGCCTTCTTGAGCTCGCGGCGGCGGCCGATGCGGGGATAGCCGAGGATGGTGCCCTCGGGGAATGCGGTCATGATGTTTCCTTTCGGCGGGGACTAGTGCCGGAGCGCCGGGACGATGCCGGCTTCGGCGAGGACGGTCAGGACGGTCTCGTGCTGGTTGAAGGCGTACAGGTGGACGCCGGGGGCGCCGCCGGCGACGACGTCGGCGGCGAGGCGCGCGGCCCACGAGATCCCGATCTCCCGGCGCCCCTCGGCGGTGGGCTCGACGTCGAGGGCGACCGAGAGCTCGCTCGGCAGGTCCTCCCCCGTGAGCTCCAGCACCCGGGCCAGCCGGGCAGGTGAGGTGATCGGCATGATGCCGGGAAGGATCGGGATGGTGACGCCGCCCGCTCGAGCTCGCTCCACGAAGGCGAGGTAGTCGTCCGGGTGGAAGAAGAGCTGGGTGATGGCGAAGGTCGCCCCCGCCGCCTGCTTGGCGAGCAGAGCCTCCACGTCCTGGGTGCGGTGCGTGGCCCGCGGGTGCCCCTTCGGGAAGGCCGCGACCGCGATGTCGACCTTCTGCCGGGGGCCCACCAGCGCGGCTCCGGGAAGGCCGGGGACCGGGGACTCCTGGTACGGAGCGCGTTCGGCCTGGACGCGATCGATGAGCTGCACGAGCTGAGCCGCGCTCTCCAGGTCGCCGAGGAAGGGCTCCGTCCGGCCCGCGGGCGGATCGCCGCGGAGGGCGAGGAAGCGGAGGATCCCGGCGTCGAGGAACTCCCGGATGAGCGCCGTGGCCCCGGCATAGGTGTTGCCGACGCACGTGAGATGGGCGAGGGGCTCGACGTCGGTGTGCTCGCGGATGAACCGCAGCACGTCGAGCGAGCGTCCCCCGGTCGAGCCGCCGGCGCCATAGGTCACCGAGAGGAACGCGGGTCCGGCCGCGGCGAGGTGACGGACGGTCTCGTGCAGGGCCTCCTCGCTCGACTCCGAGCGGGGCGGATACAGCTCGAAGGAGAACGGCACGCGGGAGGCGCGGGAGGCGTCGAACGGGGAAGACATCTTCTCTCCTGGGGACAGGGGCCGGGGTCCGCGCACGACGAAGAGCACGTCGTTCGCGGGCGGGTGCCGGGCTCGGCTGTCGCTCCACGTCCGGGATCAACCGGGCGTTTCCAGAAACCTAGAACACGCCCTCGGCCCGCCGCACGAGTGTGACGTCGTGTGTCACCGCCCGTAGGCTCGACGCATGTCCTCACCGTTCGGCTCCTGGGCTTCCCCCTTCACCGCCGCCGCCGTCGCCGGAGCGGCTCCCCGCATCGACGGAGCACGCTTCGTCGGCGATGAGGTGTGGTGGGCCGAGTCCGTGCCCGCCGAGGGCGGACGCGTCACGGTGCGCAGCTCGACGGGGGCGGAGATCCTCCCGGCACCCTGGAGCGCCCGCTCCCGCGTGCACGAGTACGGGGGCGGTGCCTGGACCGTCGACGGCGACACCCTGTACTTCGTCTCCGGCGCCGACCAGCGTGTGCACCGCATGGACCGCGGCGCGGAGCCGCGCCCCCTCACCGCCGCCGGCCCGTCGTACGGCGGGCTGCGCGTGCAGAGCGGCCGCCTGCTTGCGGTCCGCGAAGACCTCTCGGCCGCCCCGCACCGCCGCGCGATCGTGGAGATCCCCGTGGACGGCTCGGCCGCCGACGAAGCGGCTGCGGTGCGCGTGATCGCGGAGGGCACCGGATTCTTCGCCCACCCCGCTCTCTCGCCGGACGGCAGCCGGGTGGCCTGGGTCGAGTGGCAGGCGGACAGCATGCCGTGGGAGAGTGCCGCCCTCGCCATCGGGGCGGTGGACGGCGGGACCGTCACCCGCGTCCCCACCTCCGCGGCCCTGCAGCCGGAGTGGCGCGGCGACGACGCGCTCGTGTTCGCCGACGACGCTTCAGGGCGCTGGCAGCTCCAGCACCTCGCACTGGACGGCCTCCGGCTCGGCGCCTCGCGCGCGCTGAGCTCGTCGGACGCGGATACCGGATACGGCCTCTGGGTGCTCGGCAACCGCTGGTTCCAGGTCCTGGCCGACGGGCGCCTCGTGGCGGTGCGCACGAATGGACGCGACGAGGTGCAGCTCGTGTCCGCGGACGGCGAGACCCGGGCGATCACGGTGCCGGGCGACGGGCACCTCAGCGTGGACGACGTCGCCGGCTCCCGCGTGCTGCTCAGCGGAGACGGCTCGCGCGTGACCTCAGGCATCTGGTGCGTCGATGTCGACAGTGGGACCGTCGAGACCATCACCGGTGGCGCTCCGGTCGACGAGGACTGGATGCCGGGGGCGCAGCAGATCGTCGTGGAAGGGGCACACGGCCCCGTGCACGCGTTCGCGTATCCGCCCGCCGCGCCCGGAGACCCCCGCGGCGCCGACGGGGAGCTGCCGCCCTACATCGTGCTCGTGCACGGCGGTCCGACCGCCCATGTCACCGGTGCGGCCTCCGCCTCCATCGCGTTCTTCACGAGCCGGGGCATCGGGGTCCTCGACGTCAACTACGGCGGATCGACGGGATATGGACGCGCCTACCGCGACCGTCTGCAGGGACAGTGGGGCATCGTCGACGTGGACGACGTGATCGCGGCGGCCCGCGGCCTCGCGGACGCCGGGTTGGCAGACTCCACCCGCATCGCCATCCGCGGGGGCTCGGCCGGCGGCTGGACGGTGCTCTCCGCACTCGTCCGGGGCGGCACGTTCGCGGCCGGCATCAGCCGCTACGGTGTCGCGGATCTCCGGCTGCTCGCCGCCGAGACCCACGACTTCGAGGCGTCGTACCTCGACGGCCTCGTGGGTCCGCTCCCCGCGGCCGAGGACGTCTACATCGAGCGCTCGCCCCTGACGCACGCCGACCGCATCGACGTTCCGGTGCTGCTGCTGCAGGGCGAGGAGGACCGCGTCGTGCCGCCGTCCCAGTCCGAGGCCATCCGCGACGCTCTGGCGGCGAACGGCATCGACCACGACTACGTGCTGTACCCGGGCGAGGGCCACGGGTTCCGCAGCGCGGAGACCATCGTCGACGCGCTGGAGCGGGAGCTCGCGTTCCTCGGCCGGGTGTTCGGCTTCACGCCGAGCCTCTGAGCCGGCTCGGGCTACTCGCCGACCCTGTTGCGCAGGCGCATCGCGCGCTCGGCCTCGCGGGTGTCCTGACGCTCACGGAGGGTCTGGCGCTTGTCGTACTCGCGCTTGCCCTTCGCGAGGGCGATCTCGACCTTGGCGCGACCGTCCGAGAAGTACAGCTTGAGCGGGATGAGCGTGTACCCGCCCGCGGAGACGGCGTGAGCGAGCTTCGCGATCTCCTCCCGGTGCAGGAGCAGCTTGCGGATGCGCTTGGCCGAGTGGTTCGTCCAGTGCCCCTGCGAGTACTCCGGGATGTGCACGGCATCGAGGAAGACCTCGTTGCCCTTCACGAACGCGTACCCGTCGCTGAGGTTCGCGCGCCCCTGACGGAGCGACTTCACCTCGGTGCCGGTGAGCACCATCCCCGCCTCGTACGACTTCTCGATGTTGTAGTCGTGACGCGCGCGACGATTGGTCGCGATGACCTTCTCCCCGCGTTCCCTGGGCATGATGATCTCCTGTGCTGTGGTGCTGTGGACGGCTCGACAGCGGATCGGTCGAGCAGCCTTTCAGGGTATCAGGTGCGCAGCCAACGCCGGATCGCGAAGCCGGCCGAGAGCGCCGCGAGCACGACGCCGATCCCGACGAGGACCGGCACCACGAGGATCGCGTCCTGCATGGTCACCCACGTCGTGATGAACGGCACCCGTCCGCGGAGATAGCCGTTCACGCCGAAGTGCATGCCGGCGACGACCGCCGCGCTCGCGAGAGCCGAGCCCAGCAACGCGGCGAAGACGCCCTCCAGCACGAACGGCGTCTGGATGAAGCGGTTCGAGGCGCCGACCAGGCGCATGATCCCGATCTCCTTCCGCCGCGCATAGGCGGACAAGCGGATGGTGGTGGCGATCAGAAGCGTCGCGGCGATGAGCATGAGGACGGCGATGCCGACGGCGATGTAGGTCGCCACGGTGAGCGCGGAGAACAGCGGTTCGAGGTATTGGAGCTGGTCCTGGACCTGTTCCACTCCGGCTTGGCCGTTGAACGCCTCGGCGAGGACCTGCGACTGGCCCGGGTCCTTCATCGTGACGAAGAAGACCTCGAACGCCTGATCGGGCGAGAGCACGCTGGCCTGCTCCTCCCCGACCTGCTCGACGAGCTTGGCGTAGGTCTCCTCCTTCGTGTCGAAGGTCATGGAGCTGATGAGCGGCGACAACGCGTCGCCCTCGAGCTGGGCGCGCACGGCGGCGACCTGCTCCTCGCTCGCCGCGCCGTCGACGCAGGTGTCCGACTCCGACACCGCGGAGCACATGTAGACGGCCACCTGGGCGCGCTCGGCCCAGTAGCCGCGCATGACGCCGATCTGGGACTGCATGAGGATCGCGGCGTCGACGAACGTCAGCGACACGAAGGTGACGAGCACGACGGAGATGACCATCGAGATGTTGCGCCGCAGGCCGACGAGGGCCTCGGTCAGGATCAGGCCGATTCTCATGAGGTCGGGCCCACTTCCTCGTCGTCCTGGTCGGACAGCCCGAGGCGGTCGGCGACGCCGAGCTCGGCGACGTCCACCTCCGGGATCACGATCGGATGCGTGCGCGGACCGGCGGGCGCGAGACGCTCGGCAGCGGGCTGCGGCGCGGCCGGCGGCTGCACGACGTCCGGTGGTTCGACCACGCCGGGCTCCCGTGAGGGCTCCGGCGGCTCGACCACCTGCGGAGCGGGTTCGGCGGCGGGCTTGGTGACCGCGGGAGACGCGGCGGCGGCACGGCGCTGGGCGTCCAGCTCCTCCGCCAGGGCTGCGCGGACCACGGAGAGGTCGGCGGTCTGGCGCTGCACCTCCTGCACGGCCGTGAGGGCTGCGGCGGCCGCGGCACCGCGGACCTCCTCCGGCACCAGGCGCGGGATGTTCGAGGTGTCGCCGTATCCGCCGTGCACCTCGTCGCGGACCATCTCGCCGTCACGGAGCTCGATCACGCGGCGGCGCATCTGGTCGACGAACCCGGCCTCGTGGGTCGCCATGAGCACTGTCGTGCCACCCGCGTTGATCCGGGCGAGCAGCTGCATGATGTCGACGGAGGTCGCCGGGTCGAGGTTTCCGGTGGGCTCGTCGGCGAGCAGCACCTGAGGACGGTTGACGAGCGCCCTGGCGATCGCGACGCGCTGCTGCTCGCCGCCGGAGAGCTCGTGCGGCATGCGCTTCTCCTTGCCGTCGAGCCCGACGAGGGCGAGCGCCTCGGGAACCGCCTGCTGGATGAAGCCCCGGGACGAGCCGGTGACCTGCAGCGTGAAGGCGACGTTCTGATGGACGGTCTTGGACGGGAGCAGGCGGAAGTCCTGGAACACCGAGCCGATGTGCCGACGGAAGTAGGGCACCTTACGGTTCGCCAGAGCCCTCAGGTCGCGGCCGAGGACGGCGACACGGCCCGTCGTCGGCACGTCCTCGCGGAGGATGAGGCGCAGACAGGAGGACTTGCCGGACCCGGAGGCGCCGACCAGGAAGACGAACTCCCCGCGCTGCACCTCGAAGTCGACACCGGACAGGGCGGGCTTCGACGTCCCGCGGTAGCGTTTCGTGACGTTCTCGAACCGAATCATGGCGATTCGAGCCTAAGCGCGGCACGGGCGTCGCCCCGGCACGACACCCCGCCGCGCGGCACGCCGTGCCGCTCTTCCTCCTCCCCCGTCGGCCCACCGAGGTCCGCGCCCGCTGCTATACATGGAGTGTCGATTCGCGTCCACCACGCGAGCGCACACACGGAGGGGACCCCCATGACGACACCTGCCGGCTGGTACGACGACGGTTCCGGGCGCCTGCGCTGGTGGGACGGCCAGCAGTGGACCGAACACTTCGCGCCGGAGACCACCGCGACGCCCGAGGACACCACCGCTGCGGCGGCTGAGGACGCGGGCGCGGACAGCACTTCCGCGGAGAGCGCCTCCGCGGCGACTTCCGACGGCGCTCCCCCGGCGGAGGAACCGACCGCCGCAGCGGAGCCCTCCACACCCGAACCCGTCGCCGCCGAACGGGAGATCGCTCCGGACGAGCCCGCGACCGACTTCATCGTCGCTCCCGAGCCCGCGCAGGACTGGACGGCGCCCGCCAGCGGCGCGCACGACCTCCCCGGCGCGGCACCGATCGTCCCTCCGGCCGGTACCGACGGCGGCACGGCGGCCTATCCCCCCGCGGCACCGTTCTCCCCCGACCAGAAGCCGTATCAGGGCCAGGGCGGATACCCGGCGCAGGGTGCGTACCCGGGCTCGCAGAGTGGCGGCGGCTACCCGGGACAGGTACCGGGCGGACAGGGCGCGTACCCCGGACAGGGCGCGTACCCCGGACAGGCCGCCTATCCGGGCCAGGCACCGGCCACCGACGGCCCGAAGAAGATGTCGGTGCTCGGCCTCGTCGGTCTCGGGATCGCCGCGCTCGGCCTCATCCTCGCGTTCATCCCCCTGACGCTCCCGTTCGCCTGGTTCCTCCTGGCGGCCGGGTTCATCGTCTCGCTCATCTCCCTGTTCCTGAAGGGCACCAAGTGGCCGGGGATCACCGGCCTCGGGGTGTCGGTGCTCGGCGGCATCGTCGCGATCGTCGTGAGCATCTTCTTCGTGCTGGCCGTCGCGAACACCGTGCGCCCGGTCACGCTTCCCGACTACGACGACGGCACGAGCCAGAGCCCGGCGCCGGAGACCGACGACACCGGCGACGCGGGTACGGGTGAGGTCGCCGAGGGCACGCTGGGCGAGCCGGTCGCCGTGCCGCAGCTCGAGGGCACGGCCGAGGTCACCATCCGTTCCGCCACGTTCGGACCGACCAACGGCACGGACTTCGAGGCCGCCAACGGCGGCTATCTGTTGATCGACGTGGCCTGGGAGACGCTCGACGGGACGACCTACGTCAACCCGCTCTACTTCTCCGTCGAGACGGCCGACGGCGTCGAGGGCGACTACGACATCTTCGGCGACGCGACGCTCGAGTCCACGGAGCAGAACGCCGGGACGACGGCGGAGGGCACCGTCTCGTTCGACGTCGCCGAAAGCCCGTCCTACGTGATCGTCATCACGGACGAGATGCTGCAGGAGGTCGCCCGCGTGACCGTCGAGGCGTCGGCACGCTGATCCTTCCGCACCACACGACGAAGGCCCCGGGAGCTCCCGGGGCCTTCGTCGTGTGGGTCAGTCCTCGTCTTTGCGCTTGCGCCAGCGGATGCCCGCCGAGATGAAGTCGTCGAGGTCGCCGTCGAACACGGCGGCGGGGTTGCCGGACTCCTGGCCCGTGCGGAGGTCCTTGACGAGCTGCTGGCCGTAGAGGAAGTAGGAGCGCATCTGGTCGCCCCAGCTCGCGGTGATGTTGCCGGCGAGCTCCTTCTTCTTGGCGGCCTCCTGCTCCTTCTGCAGCAGCAGGAGACGGTTCTGCAGCACCCGCATGGCCGCGGCGCGGTTCTGGATCTGCGACTTCTCGTTCTGCATCGACACGACGATGCCGGTCGGGAGGTGGGTGATGCGCACGGCGGAGTCGGTCGTGTTGACGGACTGTCCACCGGGGCCGGAGGAGCGGAAGACGTCGACCCGGATGTCGTTCTCGGGGATGTCGACCTCGGTCGCCTCCTCCATGAGCGGGATGACCTCGACGGCGGCGAAAGACGTCTGGCGCTTGTCCGCGGATCCGAACGGGCTGATGCGCGCGAGGCGGTGCGTGCCGGCCTCGACCGAGATCGTGCCGAAGGCGTAGGGCGCGTCGATCTCGAAGGTCGCCGACTTGATACCGGCGCCCTCCGCGTACGAGGTGTCCATCACCTTGACGGGGTACTTGTGACGCTCCGCCCAGCGCAGGTACATGCGCATGAGCATCTCGGCGAAGTCGGTGGCGTCGTCGCCGCCGGCGCCAGAGCGGATGGTGACGATCGCGCTGCGCTCGTCGTACTCGCCGTCGAGCAGCGTCTGCACCTCGAGCTGGTTGATGAGGTCGGTGAGCGTCTGCAGCTCCTTGCGCGCCTCGATCGCCGACTCCTCGTCGCCCATCTCGTTCGCCAGGTCGACGAGCACCTCGAGGTCGTCGAGGCGCTGGGCGATGCCGGTGATGCGGGCGAGCTCCGACTGGCGGTGGCTCAGGGCGCTGGTGACCTTCTGGGCGTTCTCGGTGTCGTCCCAGAGGTCGGGCGCGCCGGCCTCCTCGCTGAGACGCGCGATGTCCTCGCGGAGACGGTTGACATCGACGACCTCGCTGATGTCGCCGAAGGTGTGCCTGAGCGCCTGGATTTCGGCGGAGAGATCTAGTTCGAGCATGACACCTCAGCCTAACGTGCCGCCCGCGCGCGCGGGGACGGGCGTGTCCGGCCCTTCGCGCCGACCGGAGTAGCGTGAGGGACGTGAGCAGCGCATCCACGGTCCTCCGCCAGTTCGGGCCGATGGTGTACCTGCCGACCGTCCTCTTCTCCCTCGGCGAAGGTGCGGTCATCCCGCTCATCCCGGTCATCGCTGCGTCGATGGGTGCCGACGTCGCCTTCGCGGCCCTCGTCGCCTCGGCGCTCGTGGTCGGCCAGCTCTGCGGCAACCTCCCGGCCGGGTGGGCCGTGGGGCGCATCGGCGAGCGGTTCACGATGGTCATCGCGGGCGTCATCGCCATCCTCGCCGCCGTCGGCATGGTCTTCGCGCCGTCACTCGGGGTCCTCGCGGCGTCGGTGTTCCTCCTCGGCCTGTGCGCAGCCGCCTTCGGGCTGGCCCGGCACGCGTTCATGACCACGCGGGTGCCGCTGGCGTTCCGCGCCCGCTCGCTCTCCCTGCTGGGCGGCAGCTTCCGCCTGGGCATCTTCATCGGCCCGTTCGTCTCCGCCGGCCTCCTGCAGCTCTTCGGCACGGAGGCTGCCGCGATCTGGTTCTTCCTCGCCTGCCTCGTGGTGATGGTCGTGCTCGTGCTCTTCGGACCGGATCCGGAGAAGACCGTCGCCCCGCTGCGGACCACCGTCCGGTTCGCGGAGGACAGCGGCGAGGCCGTGAGCGGGTCGATCCCGACCATCGAGCGGGTCGGGATCTTCCAGACGATGTGGCGGCAGCGCGGAGTGCTCGGTCGGCTCGGACTCGCCGCGGCCTCGCTCTCGGCGGTGCGGTCGGCACGGCAGGTCGTCCTCCCGCTGTGGGGACTCTCGCTGGGCCTCGACGCTTCGACCATCGCCCTCGTCGTCGGCGTCTCCGGAGCCATCGACTTCGCCCTCTTCTACGCCAGCGGCCAGGTGATGGACCGCTTCGGCCGGCTCTGGGCGGCGATGCCCGCGATGGTGTTGATGGGTGCCGGGTTCCTCGCCCTGTCGGTCACGCACGACGTCGACTCCGCGGTGCTCTGGTTCGGTATGTTCGCCGCGGTCCTCGGCGTCGGCAACGGGCTGTCCAGCGGCATCCTCCTCACCCTCGGAGCGGATGTCGCCCCGAAGCACGACCCCGCCGCGTTCCTCGGGTCGTGGCGCACGCTGACCGATGCCGGTGGCGCGGTCGCCCCGCTCCTCGTCTCGGGCATCACCGCGGTCGCCTCCCTGTCGTTCGCGGCCGGGGCCATGGGTCTGATCGGACTCGTCGGCGCCGCCGGGTTCCTCCGCTGGATCCCCCGGTTCGTCCCCCGGACGCCGCCGAGCACGCCGGACCCGTCCGAGGACTGAGCGCCCGGTCGCTAGCGCAGCGCCGTGCGGCTCGTCGCCGTCGCCTGCAGCGGCACCCCCTCGGGCACGAACGGCGAGAGCAGCGGCGGATGCCAGATCGCCGCGACGGTGACGCGCGCGCTCACGCCGTCCGGGGTGCCCGCGTCGACGACGGTCGCCTCGAGCCCCGCGTCACGGACGAGCGGCATCGCCTGCTCGGCCACCCCCGCGTCGGTGAGCGTCGCACGCGGCACCTCCCCCTCCACCTGCAGCGTGAAGCCGTCCGCCCCGGCGAGCGCGGCCGCATCCGCGAGCCCGTCCAGGCGCTTCTGGGTGAGGTAGAGGTCGGTGGCGCAGACACACACGAACAGCACGGCGAGCGCGAGGATCAGGTAGCCGAGGACGAGGAGCAGCACGCTCCCCTCGTCGTCGCCCCTTCCGTCCTTGTCCCCGTCGCGCCTGCGCCGGCTCATCCGCCGCTCCAGCGTCGCGAGACCTTCTGCACCGACACGGCTTCCACAGGGACGGACGTCGCCTGGTCGAGTCCGAGCACTCCCGGCACGAGCGGCAGCGGCACGCGCGTCGAGACCGTGACGACCACCGTCGCTCCCGCCGCCGGACAGGCCGATGCCCGGGGGCGACACGACACCGCGACGTCGACCGCTCCGCGATCGATGCCGTACTCCGCGACGATCCCGTCCAGCACCTGCTCCCCGCGGACTGCGGCCCCTGCGACGTCAGGTGTCGAGGCGATGGCACGTGCGGCCTGCCGCGCCGCGGCCTCGACGCCGAGCGACTGCTCCTGCACCGAACCCACAGCGATCACGAGGTACAGCAGCGGCACGAGCAGGATCACCCCGACCGTGATGAACTCCAGCGAGCTCGATCCTGCGTCATCGCGCATCGAACGACTCCGCCGGTGCGGAGGCTTCGACCTGCAGGGCTGCAGGGACACCGATGAGGCCGACCACCGGGAGGGTCGTCCGGACCCGGACCTCCACGGTCTCCTGTCCCTCCCGCCGCGTCGAGGCGACCGTGATGTCGTCGGCGTAGGAGGGGCCGATCGCGCGACGGATGACCTCGCGCGCCCGTTCCTCCCCCTCCTTGGCGGTCGTGTCGGCGAGCGCCGCGTAGTACGCGCCTTCGACGGCCGCATCGTGGACGACGTTGCGCACGTAGATCGCGAACGCCAGCTGCAGCACAGCGAGGGTCAGCGCGGTGAGCAGGGTGCCGACGAGCACGAACTCCACCGGGTTCGATCCGCGGTCATCCGTCATCCCCGCAGACGCACGCATGTCAGAGCCCCGAGACCCGCTGGATGGCCTGCTCGAAGAGGGAGGTGAGCGCAGGCCCGGCGACCGCCCAGATGAGCACGACGAGGCCCGCGGTCATCAGGGTGACGAGGACCCAGCCAGTCGTAGACTTTCACACATGACGAAGCGCGGGGGCATTTACGCCCGGATCTCGAAGGCGGACAAGTCCGTACCCAAGACCGAGATTCAGGTGGAAATCTGCATGAGGCTTGCTGAGGACGACGGCGTGACTGTAGATCCGCAGCACATCTTCGTTGACGACGGTATCGCGGCTTCCGGGCGAAACATCGATGACACCACACTAGAGAATCGCCCCGATGCCCGCCGCTTACTGGAAGCGATGCGAGCCGGGGAGCTTGACGTGCTGTACTCCGTCGAGGGCGAGCGCCTGGCGCGTACGTACCTCGACGGTTTGCAGTTCATCCAGGCGTCCACACAGGGCGGGGTGACTTGGCACTTGGACACTGACGGCAGGCTCGACCCGGGCACCCCAGCGGGTGAAGAGACGGCGGTGTCTATCTTCGCGTCTGGACGCCGCGAAGGGCGCGTTCGCATGGCACGGCAGAAGCGCCGGTACGACCGCGAACGCTCGAACGGCATGCCGATCTGGACGGTTCGAAGCTTTGGGTACGAGGACCGGATTCACGTTCGCGAGAGTGAGGCCGTACACATCAGGAAGGCCGTTCACGATTATCTCGACGGCACCGCGAGTATGACGGCAATCGCTCATCGGTGGAACGCGATGGGACTGAAGACGGACGGTATGCAGCGTGAGCGCCGAGGCCGGTACGACGATGAGCCGACCCCAGCGCGCGGTTACTGGACAACAACCACGGTTCAGCGCGTACTTCTCCGACCGCGCAACGCGGGGATTCTCATGCACAAGGGCGCAGAGCTTCCGAACTCCCAAATCGAACCGATCATGACCCGCGCCGAACTCGAAGAGCTTCAGGCCCGGGTGAAGCTCGGGACGCCGGTCGGTGCTCGGGCGAAGTCACCGCTTGGCGGCATCCTGAAGTGCGAATGCGGCGCACCGATGCATTTCACTCAGTCGTACTCTCAGCGCAAGGGCGGGCCTCGAAATGTGTATGACATCTATAAGTGTTCGCAGACCGCGTTCGACAAGACCCGCCGCCATGCCAGCATCCGCAGCACTATCGCCGAAGATACGGTTGCGCTTCAGGTCATGCTCTTGATGTCGATCGGTTTCGGCATTGAGAACGAGGCACCGGCGTACGGCACGCAGCTCCGCGAGATCGCAGACAATCTCGCCGCCCTCGATGAGCAGGAGGCTCGCGCCGAGGACGCGCTGATTGAAGGACTAGGAAACAAGGCCCGCCTGAAGGGCAAGCTCGAAGTCATCCGCTCCGAGCGGGCCGAACTTCGTGCCGAGCGTGATCGGGTCGAAGCCAACCGCGTCGGCAGCGAAGTCTTCCGCGTCATGTCGCAGTTGCAGCACGTCATGGAAGGCATCGCCTACGGGGAAGACACTCCCCCTTCGGAACTCGAAACCGAGGCAATCGAGAAAGTGGTTCATGCTTTCAACGAGGTACCGCTGGAAGATATCCAGGCGCTACTTCGAGCGCGCTTCGTCTGTATCGTGCAGGTCGGCGGGCGGGGTGCTGAGCGCATTCGAGTTATCCCGGGGCGCATGATTCCGCCCGCCTAGTTCACGTTACGCGTCGTCCCACGCCGAACGTGCTTCATCCCGAGCTACGTCAGTCTCAGCGTCGCGGAGAGCGTTGAGCGCGAATGAGTACTTCGAGCGTGCAAGGTCAAGATCACGAGCCGCGGTCACCGCCTTAGAAGCTACACCAAGATAGTTGACTCGATATCCCTTGTCCCACGAAGACGCCTTCAGCGGGCGCACGTTGTAGCCCGCATTCTGAAATAGGTCGCCGGCCTGCTGGAGAAGCGGGGACAGGATCTTGTCTGGAGCTTCATGAAGGGACACGTCCGTGAAGCCCTTCGCCCCCAGCGCCTCGAACGCCGGTCGAACTCCTGCACGAGCGGTCTCGATCGAACTCGCGACGTTGAATTTCAGAGTCGAAAGAAACGCAGCGTCGAGGCTCTTCGTGTGTTCCGGCTGATCGAGCACCGTGAGTTCGACCATCTTGTTGATGGCTTCCTCGACGGTGTCTTCAAAAACCGCGATCGCCTTGGGAATCGCCCCCTGATACTCCTGCTTGGCCTCTTTCACCTTTGCCCGCGCGTCCTCGACCGCCGTGCCCATGTGCTTCCTCTCAACGACATCAGTTCACTTGAACCATAGCGCCAGCCACGGACACGGCGACAAGAGAGCTAGCTGGTGTCTGCGTTCCCGGCGAACAAGAAGACGAGCACCGATCCGACTGCCACGAAGAACCCAATCGCGGTCCCGGGCGCGGTCACGCGACGCCCGCCATGCCGGGAACGTATACGTACACGCCCTCGAAGGTGTAGACACCGTTCGACTTGAACTCGCGGTATCCGAGGTTGCGAATCGCGGTGTAAAACTTCGGGCCGCTCTTCGGACGGACGTTGTTCTGATCGCACCATGAGGCGTAGCGGGTGTACAGAGTCGAGCGCGGCACGCGGTAGCTCGTGTTCCCCGCGTCTACGTACACGAGTTCGTCGGCATCCATCCATTCCCGGATCGGATCAGACTCGCGGGCGAAGCGCTCGCGTGCCTCGCTCGCTGCGCCGACGATCTCGAAGTACCGGGCCGGTTCCTCGATGGCCTGATCAGTCGGGCGACCTTCCGCGTCGAAAAGCTGCTTCGGCTCGGTGCGGTAGTAGAGCGCACGTAGCGCGTTCATCGCCTTGTTGAAGATGCCCGGCACCTCAGCGTGTAGCGCGGCCTCATCGAACGGCTTCGAGCGATCCACCTGGATATCGAAAGGGAGGATCGTCCAGCGCCGGAAATACGCGCCCGACGTGTTCGCGCTCTGCCACACCTTGTTCGTAGAGAAGATCGGCACGGCGAACGGGCGGAACGGGAAGGCATCCTTCCCCTTACGCTCGTGCGTCATCGTGTCGCCGCCCGTGATCTGAAGGAACAGGCTCGTGTCGTCCATGTAGTTCGCATCGATGTCACCAACGATGTTCGCCGCCTTGCCGTACAGGCTCGATGCCGCGAACCGGTTTTCGGTCAGGCTCTTTAGGCTCTCGGCTGAGATGTTCTCCCGCCCCAGCATCGCTTCGAGTACGCGCAGAAGGGTGCTCTTGCCCGTGCCTTCTCGACCGAGCAGAAGGAACGCTGTCTGAAGTGGGTTGCCGGTCATGAGCATGTATCCCAGCGACTCCCACAGCAGGCCGTGAACCTCTTCCGGCAGTACAGAGTGAAGCCACGCCTCGAAGTTCGGGCACGTCGCGCCCGCGTCGAAGTCGAACGGAAGCTGGATCATCGATTCATACTCGGGGTCATGGCCCGCGAAACGGTCAGCGGCGCTCGATTCGCGCCACAGGTAGACACCGTTGCGGAGGTTGATCAGCGGGCACCACGGTTCTGGCTCTTCGGCGGTGAGGTACTTCGTCAGCGGCATGTAGCGCACGAGGCGTTCGACAACCGAGCCTCGCGCGATCGTGTAGTCGTTACGCAGCACGCGCGCCACGCGGCGATCGATCACGTCGGGATCGGGACGGAAGACGCCGCCCTGATACGACCACAGCGAGCCGTCCGGGCCGACCGCCACCCCTTCACATACGTGCACAGCAAGAGAGTTCGGCTGAAACTTGCCGTTCTTGTCGAAAGCGTCCTGGGCCTTGATCTTGTTCGGGGCCTTGGAGATCATCGCTCGACCTCAACCTCGAGCGGCGTCCAGGGGAAGACGCGGTGCACGCCTTCAAGGATCATGCCGTGAATCTCGGTAGCAGTGAGGGCGTCGTTCATCTCACCGAGCCACAGGTTGTACTCCGGGTCGTAGATGTAGCTCACGCCGTCGATGCGCAGCGTCTCGTTCAGCCCGGTTTCGGTGTACTGGGGAATGTCACCCTGCTGGTTCTCAGCAGGCGCGGATAGGTCAGACATAGTGTCTTCGCCTTTCGATTTGGTGTCGGGGTTATCGACTCTCTCGGGAATGGGGGCGGCAGTACGGTGAAGCATCCACCGCCCCGTGACCCCGACGAGAGCCACGCTGAAAGGAGCGCACCTCTATTGTACCGAAACTCAGCATTGTGAGGAATGCTCAAGATTGGCGCAAACTACGGCACAATATGACCGCGTCAAGCTGCCCCACACGTTGCCCTGAAACTGCCCTAACCATTTGGCTCTGTGGAATAGTTGAATACGTTGGGGCACTTTTGGGGGAGTTCTGGGGTAGAGGATGGGGCAGGCAGATCCGCTCCATGACTGGAGAAGGGCAACCGGGGTAGCGATTCTGAGAAGAATCGCTACCAGCCCGAACCAGACCAGGAACGCAGTGCGTGGCGATAAACTGCCCCGCTGCCCCACGCCTCAACGTGACTCCATTCTCGCACATCAGGCGTGGCCCAATCCAGTTCGGGAACCGGATCGTTACATCCCCGATTTTAGTGAGGATACTCTTGCGTGCGTTTATATAATGGACGCCCTCAGAATGCATTTGCCGTGAAATGAAACTCGGGTCCACGACCGATCTCGCCCACCGTCACGCGTGCCCGTTCAGCGGAACTGGATAAGGGGTGAACCTCGCCCAGACGTCTGCGCCCTCGACCCCTCGCAAACTTCCGCTATACCCGCCTCTGATTCTCCCAGGCGTCGTACGGAGAGGGCTTCCCGACCACACGCTCCCGTCGCAGACGGACACTCCACGGGGTACCGCTACTCTGATCTCAAAAGGAGAGGGGCAGTGTGGCCAGCTACAGCATGTCGCCGTATGCCATTTCAGCGGCACCCAGGTACGCACGTGACGGAGAACGTCGTCCGATCACGGATCTCGATGGGACCGGCATAACGTTTCAGAGCGTTATCAACGGAGTGCTCGATACCATCAGCGGCGATCAACCGCACATCGACGGGGATGATTCAAGCCGCGCCGTTCGTGTGAAGGGGATGCGACAAGAGAGCACGTTCACCTTCGCTGAGCTTGGTGTTGGACGGGCCGGGGTCGAGGGCACCCTCTACCGGCATGACGACGATCCAGTGCCTTACGAAGCCGAGGACCACAACGAAGCTTTGGTCCGGAGTATCTTTGCGTTCCCCGCTGGCGGATATGAAGTGTTTTGGATGAACGAGCGAGCTAGCAATAGCTCTGCGCTCTCGGACCTTGCGAAGCGGCTGAAGACGGCCTTCCGCGATGTGGCTCCGGACATGACCGTGAAGATCAATCCTGTCGTCGCCTGGAGCGCAGTGATGGCATGGGCTGAGCAGGTTCCCGTCAAGGAGCTCAGGTTCGACGCGCCACAGGATGGCAGTAGTCAGGCTATGGGCGCCAACGGCTCCCATGGAAAGATCCGCGTCTCGATCAAGCCTCAGGGGATGAGGCTCAACCGCTTGGTTGGTCACGAAGGCCCGGACCGCAATCTAGTTTTCGGATTCCTCAGCGAGGTTCCGGGCGTGCGCGACGATCTGAGCGCTGACCGTCTAGTTCAAGATGGTTGGGAGGCCTCGGTAGCCTTCGAGACGCCGAGTGGTCATCAGCGCTCCTTTAGTTTGGGCCTGGGAGAATCGGCGCCGTCTCTGATCTATAACGTCGGACCCGATCAATCGAACCTCCAGCAGCCGATCCGGCCGACGAACCTTGAGTTCGCAGCGGCGTGTGACGCGTTCCTCAACGATGTTCCCGAGATCTCCCAGGGGGCTCCGTCGGTGGGTGCTGCGATACTTCAGGGGCTGCAAGAGTGAGGGGGTAGAGCGATGAAGGGTGTTTCGGTCTGGCGGATTATCCGCGACCAGTTCCACTCCGGCGATGTCCCCCGGAGCGTCGCCCGGAGAGGAATCGACTACCTCCAACTGTTGTGGGTGTTTCTAGCTGTCAGCATCGGAGTTGCGTTCTTCTTTGCCGCGCCGACCACTGACCCGGGTGCGGCGGTTCTCGCCGCGAACGCCGTTTTTACCGCTCTGAGTGTCACGATGGCGATGCTCTTTTGGCCGCGAGCGATCAACGCGAAAAACACTCCGGGATACAACACCAGCGATGATCGGTGGCACGTCTACCGGCTGACCACCCAACTGTTCTGGACGGTACTAGTCGGAATCACTGCAACCGGCCTAGCCGTGGCGCAACTGGCGATTCCGACGTGCTGGCCCCTCAGTAGCTACGTATCGGCCTTGACTGTGGCTCTCACCGCTTACCAGGTTCTGCTGTTGGGTCAGTCTGTGTTCCGACTTTACGCAGCCACCTTCTGGATGAAAGAGGCCTAGCTTCCTCCCTCCTCGGCTTCTAGGGGGAGACCGTACTTCTGAAGCGTCTTGCGAGCATCGCGCCTCATTTCGGAGTCGATCAAGGCTTTCACCGAGCGTCGGTCAGGATCGCCGTTCCGCTGCATCCTGCTGATAGCTCGGCGTGATTCATGATCCGCATCCCGTTGGAGGCGTCGTCAAAAACGATGGGTGGGTGAGAGTGCTCCGAGAACGTCGATCCGGCTCAGATCACGCTCTCAAAACTATCTCGCAAAACTTCTTGCTTTGAGAGTCGAGTATTGAGAGAGTGGACTCATGACAATCATCGGGTACACGCGAGTCAGCACCAAAGACCAGGACACCGCCTTACAGGATGCGGCGATGGCTGAGGCGAAGGTGGATCGGCTCTACACCGACCACGGCGTCAGCGGCACGCTCGCATCGCGACCGGAACTGGACAAAGCACTCGACCGTCTCGACCGTGGCGACATCTTCGTCGTGTGGAAGCTCGACCGCCTGGGGCGCAACACGAAGAACGTACTGGAGGTCATCGAGGATCTGATCGACCGTGGCGTCACCTTCAAGAGCCTCACGGAGCAGATCGACCTGAGCGCCGGACCCATGGGCAAGGCGATGCTGACCATCCTCGCGGCCTTTGCGGAGCTGGAGCGCGCCACCATGATCGAGCGCACTCGCGCCGGTCTCGATGCGGCGAAGGCCCAGGGGCGTGTGGGTGGACGCCCCTCCAAGGTGGATGCCAAGAAGCTGGCGACGATCAAGAAACTCCTGGCTTCCGGTGAGCACAGCCGCGCCGAGATCGCGAGCATGACGGGGATCTCGCAGGCGACCCTCTACCGTGTCATTTCCTCGCTCTGAGCACTCCTCTCGGGATCGGATGGAGCAGCCTCGATCTCGAGGAGAGGGGCTCGGTCAGTCGCGGGCGGTTGCGATTCGTCCTCGCTCTCACCCCAGGGCACAAGCTCACCCTCGTCTGACACTTCGACGCGAAGCCGTTCGAATCCATTCATGACATTCTCGAACGGGTAGTCGGCGCAGTACCGCGCGACGGCATCGTCTACGCCCGGGAGTTGGGCGAGAATCGCCAACCTGGCCACGAGTTGAGAGATGTCAGCTATGAGAGCGATGTGACCGACGTCCGTTACCTGCGGGCGGTTGTAGTGCTTGATGGAGTTGTAGGTGTCGGAAACCAGTCGAGCGAGTCCCAGAAGGCTGAACCGGAAGCGAGCGAGATCCGTTGGGATGGCTTGGAGTGCCCGAAATAGGTATGTGGCCGTAGTCGCGGTTCGGGGCTTCTTCGGGTCCCGGTAGGTCACGTGTTCGCCTTCGATTGGATCGAGGAGATGTCCGATGGCTTCGAGGCTGATGTTCGCCCCGACGATGACGTCGTCCGCAGTGAACCACTCTCGATTCAGCAATGACACGAGCGGCTGGATGGCTCTCGACCACTCTTCGTGCATCCCTGCCCACGTCGCCAAAGCAGCCGCAGAGAAGCTGTCGACATACGCAATCGGACGCTCCCGGGAGTTGTCGGCACTCGATGGCTGGAAGTGATCCCACGTGGTTTCGCGCAGGACAAGATCCAGGAACGGGAGGTGAACCGGCGCGTTCTCGATGTACTGCGGTGAGGGCATAGAGCTGTCCTGCACCTGGTGATGGCGAAACCTCAGTGGCGTTCCGAACACCAAGACAAGAAGGTCCCTCACCACACGCTGAGTCGCCAGATGCACTGCCGAGGGTTGAGGCGGATCGAAGGTGCTGGAAAGTGTCACCCATTCATCGACCCCGACCCCTCCTCGGGGCTCTCGGCCTTCCCAATCCGTTCCAATCGACATCGAGGCATCACCTTGCGCCCATGAGACCTCAGCAGTGCTTTCGACTCGAATGGTCAAACCCTGGATGACGGCATAGTCGTTCGTGTGGCGTTCGATCTCTGTCGCCGTGAAGCCGGTCCACTCTCGCAGGCCGTCAACACGCGAGCGGACCGTCGCGACACTGAACGGCTGATCGATGGCTCGCATCCCGAGAACAACGCTCTCTGCGACGAATCGCCCAACTGCAAGGTCCCGCCCGAAGTGTCGCGTGCGTCCGGAAACTCGGCACCTGTACATCGTCACTTCCAGGTCATCGCCCTTGAACTGGAAGGCATCCGGGAGCGCGTCTGACTCGAACCAGCGCTTCACGGAAGAGAACTGCCCACCTCCCCCGGACATCATGTAAGGCACCTCCACGAGCAGCCCGTTCTTGGGAGTGAGCGTGAGAGTGGCGACGACATATGGAGTGCCCTCCACACCGTCGATGAGCAGACCGGCATATGCCTTCTCGGCTTCGATGTGTTTCGCGAGCGCCATGCTTCCTCCTACCGTTGTCGCAACCGTAGCGAACGCTCCAGCCATACTGATGAGATGAGACGAGTTACATGTGCCCTCGCGCTCATCGCTGTGTTGGCCGCAGTCGTGCTTACGGCATGCAGCGCCGACGCCCGGACGACTCCGGCGTGTGACACGGCGATGGTCGCCGCAGAGCAGGAGACCGGCGAGAGCGAGACCGCGATCCTCGCCACCCTCGATGAGTGCGCGACCGCCGAGGACTGGATCGCCGGCCTGCGGGCGCATCCCACAGCCGGTTCCTTCACCTCTTACACGAGAGCCGAGGCCATCGACTTCCTCGACATCGCATGCATTCGGCGCATCGATGCCGTCGTCTGCCTCGACGCCGCGGAGGAGGGGCGTCTTACCTTCGAGCTGGACGACCCTCGCCTGCCGGAGCTTCAGGTACCGCGACCTTGAACCCTGCGGGACACTAACCTCGGACCGTGGACACCGAGCCCAAGCACGCACCGACGATTTCAGAACTGAAGCTCTTCATGAATGAGTGCATGCGCTACTTCGACCGACCGAAGATGCGCGTGCCGCAGAGCAACAGGCGGCAGATGCTGACGCTCTACGGGCCGTGCGTGCAGGTCATTCGCTTCAACCGCTCAATCGCGATCCTCGATGAGCGCAACCACCACATCGAGGTGCGCGTACTCGCTCGGTCAGCGCTGGAGTACGCCGCAACGGCCCAGTACGCCTATCTGCGAGTCGATGGCATCGACCGGCTCCGAAAGGGTACAGCCATCCACCAGCGCGAGCTGATGGAGCGGATGGCCAAGTGGACGGATGACCCCGAGTATCTGCGAATGGTGGACGACGTCCATATCCCCGAGACCGCAAAGGCGATGCCCTCCGTGGCGGACGTCTTCCGCGCGCTCGATTCGGAGGGAAAGGTGTTCGAGTCCGCCTACGCGCTTCTATCGCAGTCGACCCATGTTCGCGCGTCGTCGCTCACGCAGCACTTCAAGAGGAACGACGACTTCGTGGGCTTGAATCCCGGGGTTGAGGAAGACCCCTTCCGACAGTTCACGATGACCACACTCGCTCTCGCGACGATGGCCGTCACTTGGATCATGGCGCGGATCTCGGCTGATGAGACGATGCTGAAATGGCTCGATCAGCAGTCCGATGCGTTGGGCCTTCCCCTTCGGTACGACCAGGACTGGCCAGAGTCGCAGAGAGCCCACAAAGACTTGTAGGAGTGCGTCTCGCGTTTCCTGAGCGCCGTCCGCATCTTTTTGAAGCAGAAACTCTGGCGTGGAGTCATCGCGGATAAGGATTATCCTCTCTTCGAGCACAGGGTCTGCGGAGCGTATCGTTCCGACTTCTGTTTCAGTGCGGATCGACCGACGCGGGTGCGCGCTACTGGCATCGATGGCGAACTCGCCCGACTCCGCCGTGCTGCGGGCCTGATTGTATAAATCTCCGTTGAGGCTGTCCGTCCGTGCACTTTGCTAACGGAACTCTGGCGTTACTCATCGAGGGCGGCGGGTAGTTCTCTGCTGCGCCCACCCGCAACGGTGTCGCCCACGCCGCCCGGTTCCGCCCACCGTCCCAAAGCCCATGGGTCTCGCCTCCTACCTTGAGTGCTCACGAAAAGAGGGGCTAACGGTTGCCCGTCAGCCCCTCGCAGGTATTGCGACCGCCGCTCAGCCGATGCTGTGACCTGACCGCAGCGGCTGCACTTGAGCGCACCTGATTCTTGGGTGAACCGAGGGTACTTCGCACCGCAGCTCTCGTCATATGTGATTAACGACTAGTACCCAGCCGGGGACATCTCCCCGTTCGTCGTCGTGGAAGGCACGGAGCATCGAGCGCGCACGAGAGATCATGCGGCCAGTGTGCATCGAAGACCTGCCGCGGCGCGGACATTATCCACAGGGCCGTGCGGGTGACCCGCGCCCTCACGCGGCGACACCAGTTCGAGGCGGTCTTTGTCCGAGCCGGAGCCGGCTTGCCAGATCGTGCCAGAAGTCACCGAGCGCACCCGTGTTGTTCGCGTGCATCTCGCGCCATGCCGAAGCTCGCCTAGCCACGGAGGCGCCACACGTCCACGCCCGGACGCGATGACGTGCTCGCCGACAGATCCTCATGGACTGCCACATAGTGGCTCATCTTGTGTCTTTTGTCTTGTGTCCCCCAAAAAGGGACAGACACCTCATCGCTCCGAGGTTACTGTGACGCTGGCCCGCAGGTGCGAGCCATATAGCGATGATGGGGGTTCGGAGATGTGGGGATGGCGTGCAGGGATGGCGTTGGTTGCTATCGTCGCGATGCTGGGAACAGGCGTCGCGCCGGCAGCGGCTAAAGCACCCGACGAGTCCGAGCGGACGACGATCACTACATTCGGCTTCGTGCCGACAGACAGCGCTGGCACGGCCGCGCAAACCGACGTAGAAGCCCAGATCGCCGAGGTGGAATCCCTCGAGGCCTCGGACACTCCATTGGCTGCCCCTTACGACTCGAGCAAGATGCCGAGTGGGTCAGCAAAAGACCGCGCAGCGATGGCCGCGGGTGACACGGCCTATCGGATCGTCTCGACGTGGACCGATAACATTGCAAAGCCGGTCGTTGCTCGCGCGGGCAACGGAACCACGTGGGGTCTCACCAAGGTTCAGAACAAGCATCATGTCAACCTCAACATGATCAAGAAGACCACAAAGTTCCCGAGGCCGACCGGCGGCCGCGTCACTCAAGGCACCTCCATCATTTACTTGACGGACGCGATCGAATGGGAGTGCTGGATCGGTTCCTGCAAGCCGAAGCGCTCGATGACAGTGAAAGTGGTGATCGAGAACGCCCGCATGAGCGACGGCAAGCAAAAGGGACTTATCACGGCATACTGTATGGGCGTCACGGTGTGCCCCCAGTGGGTCATTAACGTTGCGGGATGAAGGGCAGCATTACGCATGGGTAGCGACGTGAATGCAGAGACCTTTCTCTCAGCGGTCCGCGAAGAATGGGATAAGGCGCACGGGACGATCGTGGTGCCGGCGGAACTCGAGTTGACGCATCTGGAAGCCGACGGCGAGTCGTTGACGCTGCACGTTACAGACTCCGCCGGGTCGCGCTTCGGTTGGCGTACGCCACTTCCGGCCCATATGCGCAGTAAGAACAAGACACCAGGAGAAACGGGTACACCGCAGCATTGGGCGCTCTGGGAAGTCCTCATTCCCCTGGTAGAAGAGCTCGAGACGAACGCTGCAACTCGGTTACCGCCCGACATCGACGGTGTGAGGTGGATCTCGAGGTAAGGCCGCTCATGCCGAGACGGTACATCCGGGCGGAGTGCGTCACTGCCTATCGGAACCGCCGGAACGCAATAGGCTCCCGCCTATGGAGCCCAACCCCCTGCTGCCGTCGATTCCGGTGCTGATCGCGATCGTCGTCGGCGTGGTGATCCTCGTCGCCGTCATCGTCATCGTCATCGGCGCGCGGAGGGCGAAGCGGCGAGGCCCTGTACTCCCGTCACGCGAATCGCACAACCCCGGGTCCGGTCGTCCGGACGAGGGATAGCCTGTCACGCATGCGCCCTGGACCTGACGATGAGATGCGGGCCAGAGTCGAGATCGACGGGCTCACCTATCCCCTGCCCCGCGGCACCGATGTCGCCGCCCTCCGAGAGAGGATCGAGGCCGCCGCGCGCGCTGAACCCACCTTCGTCTCGTTCGCCACGTCGGACGGCCTGGCGAGCGTGCTCGTCCACCCGACCTCGCGGGTTTTCCTCTTCCAGGTCAAGGCCTCCGACGAGGGGAGCCTCGCCTCAGACCTCGGCGGACTGCCGGATTGGGACGTCTGAGCGCCGCGGAGAGCCGCCGTGGGATCAGGAGGTGAACTCGTCGATGACGAGCTCACCGCGGGCGTTCAGCCGCTCCATCATGTGACTGACCCGGGCCGGATCGATCGCCGGCGGCGGCTCGGCGTCGAACTCGAGCACCAGCGGGATCGCCGGGTGCATCCACGCGGACAGTCGGCCAGGGCTCTTCTTCCCCGACGGCCACGTCATCATGAAGCTCTCCTGGCGCCGGAGCTTCGTGGAGATCACGATCTTCAGATGCGCCAGCACGGTGTCGTCGACCTCGATCGGCGGACGAGAGCTGTTGTACTCGAGACTTCCCATAGACAAAAGGTAAGCCCCCACGGCCTCCCCCGACGACCACTCATCCGATGCCGAGCCGCAGGATGAACAGGCCAGGGTAGATCGCGAACACGACGGACAACGGGAGGATGAGGAACACCAACGGGCACAGTATTAGGTAGTAACCTTTTCCCATGACACTTATCCCCGCGGCAAGCTACGCGCGCATCAGCGAGAAGGTCAGCACCCGTGACAAGGTGGCCGACCAGCACGCACAGAACGAGCAGCACGCCGCCACTCGCGGCTACCGCATCGTCGCGCGCTACACCGACGACGGCATCAGCGCGCTGGGGCACAAGGAGCGCCCTGACTTCGAGCGGATGCTTGCCGATGCTGAGACCGGTGCCCCTTGGCGTGTCATCGTGGCCACTGAGGAAGAGCGCCTAGCACGCAACGTCGAAGAGAAGCTAGAGCTGCACGCCGCGTGCGAGGTTGCCGGGGTGGTGTGGGACACCGCGCGTGATGGCTATGTCGACCCGGCTACCGACTCGGGCGAGTTCATGTCCACGGTACGCGCAGCAATGGGCCGCATCGAGTCCAAGCGCAAGGCACGCCGTCAGTTAGCGGCGTCCGATGCCCGCGCTGCTGATGGGCTGCCGACCGCACGCCCTGGCTATGGCTACCGACGAGAGGACAGGCACGATGTGATCGTGGAGGCTGAGGCCGTGGTCATCCGTGAGGCTGCGCGCCGGGTGCTGGCTGGGGACTCGCTGCGGGGCATCGCTACCGACTTCAATGCGCGTGGCATCCCCTCCCCTGCTGGTGCGCCTTGGCAGGGCATCACACTGCGGCAGCTCATCCGCCGCCCGTCACTCGCGGGCCTCCGCACCCACCGGGGCAAGGTGGTCGGCACGTTCAACCCCGAGTTGCACCCAGCGATACTCGACGAGGACACGCACGCACGGCTTGAAGCGCTGCTCACCGACCCGAACCGCGCGCAGGGCACGGGCGGGCGCACTCCCGTTCACCTGCTGTCAGGGCTGGCCGTGTGTGGCCGCTGCGGTGACACGCTGGGCGGGCGCATGAAGCGGATACCGGGGTGGACGCCGAAGCCAGGGCAGAAGTCCAAGCCGGTCAAGGCCGCGTACGCCTGCGGCACCTGTCACAAGGTGCGCCGCATCCAGGAGCCGGTGGACGAGTTCGTGACTGAAGTCATCCTGCGCCGCCTTGAGCAGCCGGATGCAGCGCAGCTATTCAGCCAGGGCGACACGGGTGCTGCGCAGAAGGCGCGGGACGCCATAGAGGCCATTGACGCCCGCCTAGCCACGGCTGCCGATCAGTTCGCGGACGGCGTGCTCACCGGCGACCAGCTTCGCCGCATCACCGAACGCCTGCGGGCCGACCGCACCGCGCATGAGCGCACCGTGGCCGAGTCGATGCCTGCTCGGGTGCCGGTGGACGTGGCGGGGCCGCTGGCTCGACAGACGTGGGCGGGGCTGCACATTGACAATCGGCGCGCGATCATCGACGCGCTGGCCGTGGTGGTGATCGAGCCGCAGGGCAGCGGCAGGGCATTCGACCCCGACCTAGTGCGGATCGTGTGGCGCAACTGGGGCCGACGCGAGCGGCTCTGAGCGCTCTCTGAGCGGTCTAGCGGTAGCTCGCAGCCCCACACCCCTGCTCCAGGCACCCCGCGCGCCTCAGAGCCAAACACGCCGCAGGGGGCGAATTGCATCGCTCGCTGCTCGGCGGGGCATAATAGCAAACATGCAATCCACTATCAAGGTGGTCTGCCGGGGCACCAAGCGCCACGGGAGCCACCCCTCGCGCATCGTCGCTCAGTACCGCTGGTCTGAGTCGGACGACGTGTGGGAGCGGGTTGACCGGTATGGGGAGGACCATCACTGGTTCATCCAGGCCGAAACGGATGGCACGCTCGTCGGCTACCCCACGCCGCATTTCAAGTGCGCGTGTGGCCGTGATGAGCAGCCCCGTCACGAGGACCTGCAGAACCGTCTCACGCGGGCGCAGGCTGCGGGCGAACTAGCCCTGTAGGCTCAACACATACAACTGAATAGCCGCTGGTGATCGGCGGGATACAAAAGCAAGGTCACATTCCAACTCCTCACCGGGAGTCAGTTAGTCAGCCAAGCGCTGACCTGACTCCGTGGGGAGTTTTCCGTTGTCTAGCTCCAATTTTCCAAATCGCGCCAAGGCGCAGTCCGACATCATGGTCGGGCGTCGCCTCAAGGATCCTGAGCGAGAGGCCAAGGGTCGCAGTGGCCTTGCCGAAGCCAAGATCGCTGATGCAATCGAGCGCGCGCTAGCCGTAGCGCCGCCACTGACCCCTGCCCAGGTCAAGCGCCTGACAGGTCTGCTGCGGGGTGCGAAATGAGCACCGCAGTCCCGGTCGACTACCCCGGCAAGAAGCTCCTGACCGAAGCTGAGCAGAACTCGGTGCTGCGCAACGGCCCGTCGCTCGAATGGTTCAAGCCGTGGCTGCGCGAGACCGCCCTGCGCTTCCCTGACATGGCCAAGGGCGGGTACGGGTACGCCCACCTGTCCGGTGGCAGCGAGGGGCCAGCCTTCCAAATCGACGTGCGCACCTTCCACACTCGTGAAGACCTGCAATGGGCCCTGGACACCCTGCACGGCCTACGTGCGCGGTGCGATGACAAGTGCGACGCCCTGTTCTACTGGACGCCTGACACGGTCGCCTCTGGCCCGGTGGTGGCGTCATGAACCGCATGCTGCGCGCCGCGCTCGAACTCGCCGAGGCCGGATGGGCGGTGCTGCCGCTCGACGGCAAGAAGCCTGTCACGCCTCACGGCCACCTTGACGCCACCATCGACCGGCGCACCATCCGCCGCATGTGGGCTGACCATGACTACAACATCGGCGCTCCGGTTCCCCGCAGCCTGATTGTGCTCGACGTTGATCCCCGCAACGGGGGCAACCTGCAAGACCTCGAGTTGCGCGCCGGGGTGGAGCTTCCGCCCACGCTGGAAGTGGTCAGCGGCAGGCGCGACGGCGGGCGTCACCTGTACTACATGCGTCCGTTCGTGCAGCCGTACAGGGGCAGCGTGCCGCGTGGCATCGACGTCAAGATCAACGGCTACATGGTGATGCCGCCCAGCATCCACCCGGACTCGGGCAGCCCCTACCGATGGGTGACGCGCGATGTGGCCACGCTCCCCCGCGAGGTCATCAAATTGATGCTGCCGCGCAGGGGTTCAAAGCCCAAGACTCCCACGACCGCGAGTCCGGTGGCGCTCGCGTCATTCGTTCGCGGCCTGCAGTCGGGCGAGCGCCACGACGGCCTGTTCTGGGCTGCCAGCCGTGCGCATGAGGCCGGGGTTGGCGACCGCGGGCTGGAACTACTCATCGACGCCGCAGAGGACAACGGCTTCAGCCGCAGTGAGGCCGAGCGCGTTGTGCTGTCGGCCCGGAAGGAGCAGCACGCATGACCCCCCGCAAGAAGACCAGCACCCCACGGGTGCCGGAAGCAGACCTGCTGTCGGAAGAAGAGGCCGAGCAGCTTGCAGCTCCGCCCAAGCCCCGTTCGGTAGCCGACCTACTCAAGCAGGACTTCCCCATCCTGGACTGGATCGTGCCCGACGTAATCCCCGACGGGTGTCACCTGTTGGTGGCCGCACCCAAGATCGGCAAGAGCCTGCTGTCGCTCATGCTGGCCATTGCCTGCGCGCGTGGCGGGAAGGCGTTCGGTTCGATCAGGGTCGCGGCGCGCCCGGTGCTGCTGCTCGACCTGGAATCGGGTGATCGCCGGCTGGCCAAGCGGTTGACCGACTTCGGCCTGACGTCGGTGCCCTCCACGTTCGAGTTCCACACTGACCCCGACACAGCCCTTGCCGTGATGCGGGAGTTCATGGAGCGGCACAAGGGACAGTCACCCCTGGCCATCCTCGACACCCTGTCCGAAGTGATGGGGCCGAAGCCGCGTGACCTGGCTCCGATGCTGCACGAGAAGCGCACCTTGCAGCCCATCCAGAAGCTGTGCGCCGACGACCCGGGCGCGTCCGTGTTGATCGTGCATCACAACCGCAAGGACAAGACCGGGGACAGCGTCGACTCATCGTCGGGCACGCACGGGCTCACGGGCGCCGTGGACGGCATCTTCGTGATGGACAGGCCCGACCGGCAGAAGCCCGAGGCAACGCTCATCCGTAACAGCCGTGACGTCGAGGATGCCCGGTTCGGCATGACGCTCAAAGGCGTCGTGTGGACGTTCGACGGTCGCAGCGCAGGGAAGGCGCGGCTAGCTGCACAGGAACGTCAGGTGCGGGAGCGGGTCGAGCGGCAGGGCAAGGTCGGCCACAAGATGCTCGAACTCCTGAAGGAGCACGGGCCGTTGACGCCCGCCGAAGCCTACGAGCTCTACGACGGTGACGCCAAGCTGCAAACCGTCCGTAACGCGCTGGTGCGCCTGTCGGCGCGTGACCTCGCATCCAAAGACGACAGCGGGCGGTACATGGCCATATATACCCCTGAGTTGGGTGAGTTTAGTGAGTTGGATAGCAACTCAGGCAACTCAGCCAACCCAGGGGGTTATGTACACCCCCGCAGGGCCACGGGCACGCGTCGCACGTCATCGACCACCCGGAAGGCAGGTAAGCGCCATGAGTGAAGCCACCATCACCATCCGCGTTGACGATGAAGTGCTCTTCCGCCTTCGCGAAGGATGCCGCCCACTCGTGTACCCCGACATGATTTCGCGCGTCTCCTATGACACCGGCATGAACGTGCTTCACGCGGGCACTGTCTGGGCCATTGGCGAACTCGAGGGCGTCATGGCCCTCGAACTGGATGACAGCACCATCGTCGCTGCCGATGATATCGACCCGGATTCGGTCGTCGTCAACCCGACAGCGGGCATGCGGGAGGCGGTCGAGGAATGAAAAACCTTCACGGCTGTGCGGCGGTTCAGAACAGGACGCAGGAGGAGGGCCATGAGCACTGATGACGCATGGGCCGACCTGAACGCCGCGTTGGAGGACTACGCGCCACCTTGCAGCGGCCTGCACCTGTTCGTCGCAGATTCTCGAACCGACGACCAGCGGGACGAGTGCTCCGTCATCTGCGGGCGCTGTCCCATCCGTGACCTCTGCCACCACTACGCCGTCGCGTCGAGGGTTGACGCCGGTTACTGGGCTGGCATCGACCGGGCCTCACGCGGCAGGGGTCGCCCGCGCACATCAACCACCGACGCCGGGGCGGTATCCACGGCACCCATCACACAGAAGGAAGAAACACCATGAGCAAGTCAACCGCCAAGTCCGTCGAGCAGATCCTTCCCACCGCCCTGAACGGTTTCAAGGATCAGGCCGCGCAGGTGAAGGACGCGCACCGCACCGCCCGCAAGGCGATCCAAGATGATCCCATGACCAGCGACCTCGCAAAGAAGGAGCACCTGGCCGCGCTGGACAAGGACACCCGCGCCAAGCTCGACGGCATCAAGGCCGAGCAGGACACGTTCGTCAAGAACCTGCGCGACCAGGTCGAGAAGGAGTTCCGTGGGCACCGGCCGACCGACGCCAACTCGATCATGCTGCGCCGTGATGCCAGTGACCGCGCCCGCAAGATCATCGAGCAGCAGGAGGCGGTGGACATGCTGAACGACGCCATTGCTAACGATGACGCCGAGATGGCCCACGCCATCGGCATCCGTGCCAGCAACACGGGCATGAGCGGTGTGGTCGAGACCTGGCGGGCGGCGTTCCCGGAGACGGCTGGAGCGGCTGCGGCGTTGGCCTACGTCGAGGCGAACACCAGCGGCGGCGCATACAACCTGTCCAACCAGATGACGTACGCGGCGCCGAACGTCTGACGCATGACCGGGTGAGGGATTTCAACTCCTTTGCCCTCACCCGCTGGGCGGTGCATCGCCCAGCACCCAGAGGCCCCCTTGGCACATGCTGGGGGGCCTCTGGCGTACCCACAGCACCGGCACTCTGTCATCACATTGCCCATCAATAGGAATCAATCTTGAGCAAATTGTGCATGAAGGGGACCCTTCAGTGTTACGGTTCATGTATCGAACAAATGTGCGAATCAGCTAAGGAGTCCACCATGTTCACTCGCACCATCCGCGCCACTGGCGAAAAGCTGACCGTCGCTCACCCCGAAGAGATCGGCCTCGACCCCGAGGGCGGCAAGTGGGTCACCTTCTGCGAAGAGCACAAGACGCACGTCTACGCGGCGACCCAGTCGGCTGCCTACTACACGCACGGCATCGACTTCTGTGACGGCTGCCGGGAGGGTTCGCCCGCACCCATCACCAAGGCCACACCTGTCAAGAAGGCCACCACGGCGCGCAAGGGCAACCGCTGACCATGACCACCATGATCGGCTACCTGCGGGTGTCAACTGAGGAGCAGGCCAGCAGCGGCCTCGGGCTTGACGCGCAGCGCGACACCATCCAGCGGTACGCCGACGCGCACGGGTGGGACATGGTCTGGTACGTGGATGAGGGCCTCAGTGCCAAGTCGCTTGATCGCCCGCAGCTACAGGCCGCGCTCACCCGGCTGCACGTCCCGCCCAAGCGCCGTGACGTTGACGGCATCGTGGTAGCCAAGCTCGACCGCCTCAGCCGCAGCGTGCATGACTTCTCGGGCATCCTCAAGCGGGCCGCTGCGCGCAAGTGGGCCGTCGTGGCTATCGACCTCGGCGTGGACACCAGCACCCCCACGGGCAAGCTCGTCGCCAACGTGATGATGTCGGTAGCCGAGTGGGAACGCGAGGTCATCGGGGAGCGCACCAGCGCCGCAATGCAGGCGGCGAAGCGGGCCGGGAAGCACATGGGCCGGGTGTCCGTGCTGCCGGAGGCCACGGGGGCGCGCCTGCTGGCCCTGCGCGCTGCTCACACGCTGGCAGCCACCGCCGATACCCTCAACGCCGAGGGGCTCACCACCGCCACGGGCAAGCCCTGGACGGGTAACGCCGTGGCCAAGGTGCAGCAGCGCCTCAGTGCCGCTTAGCGATGCACTAGTCCAAAGGCTCCAGGCGCGGGTTCGAGGTCGGCGGCAATTCCCACCCGTGGCGCTCGTGAATCTGCTTGATGAGGTCTCTCGCGTGTGATTCCAGCTTGGCGAGGGCTGTCGCGTCGTACCCCGTGGCCCGGAACCGTCGCACGTTCTGACTGAGCGCCTGCGTCCAACTCATAAGCGGGTCAAGGTTCCGGAGCCGCTGCTCCACACTGTCGCCGGGCTGCGCTGCATCCATGACCTGACGAGCAATGGTCGCCCCCAGGGCACGCTCCGCCTCTAGCCAGGTGTCGAGGCCTGCCCAGTCGGTGTACTCGTCCGCCAGGTCGATCATCGCAATGCGTAGGTTCGCGAGGCGCTCCCCCACCGGCTCGGTGGTCGGATCGAACGCGACGAGCCGTTGTATCGCCTCCTGAAGGGCCGACCAAAGCGCGGTCGTGACCGCCTTACGGGATTCCCGAAGGGCCTCCTTGGAACGCTGGTTGGACAAACCGGTTCCGATCACAGAGACGAGAACAGCGACGATGGAGACAATAAGCGCGGCGACATCCATGAGTTGATGTTGTCAGGTTGCCAGCGTCTTTAGTCGAGGAGCCTGCATCATCGTCTCGGAGTAGGTAGCGATTCAGGACAGTCGAGCGTGGTGGCGAGCGTCCGGATGAACTCGCCGACTGCATCAGGGGCTGGCAGGTCGATCCGGAGTCGGATGCTTCCGGCCTTCGGTCCGGTACCGTTGACGATTGCCGCTCCGCCGAGCTCATCGAGAAGCGGGCTGATAGCGCCTGCTGCATCGGCCGGCAGATGTCCGACGCCGCGTCCGTTGGAGGTGACGGCGACCCCGGCGGGGGCTCGTCGTGTGCGGGGCTGGGTGCGAAGGACGTAGGTGCGAGGCGCTTGGCTGTCGCGTTCGCGGTCGTTCACGAGGTAGTGGGTTCGTTCCAGCACGACAGGCCGCGTCGGAAGGTGCCGGAGATCGGGGAGTTCGTCGTGGCGGCTGATGCGACCGGTTGTGATGTGTAGAACTTGTTCCCACCATGCGGGCATGAGCGCCCCCTTCTCCTCGGATCGGTATGCCATCACCGAGGCGGAGCACTCCTTTACTATGTCAGCCCGGTCTGTGAATCCTCCGGTCAGCCGCGGGCACGGATAGATCGCGCAGAGGCAATGTCGTTGATCACCGGTATTCTCGGGCGATTGAGCGTAGGGTGAGCGACATGTGGACAGTTCTTCTCATTTTGCTTGTGGCCTGGGTGGTGCTGTCGATCGTGGGATTCGTGTTCGAGGGCCTGCTCTGGTTGGCCATTATCGGAATCGTGCTCTTCATCGGCACCCTGATTTTCGGGATACTCCGGCAGCGCGCCAAGCGCGCCAAGGCGTAGTCCCCCCGCCCGGGGCCCACAGAGCGCGGTTCGTGCTTTTGGGTTTTCTACGGGCGTGACGGCCACTGTTGCGCCATGCTGCTCTTCTCCACCGACCTGGTTTGGCCCGACACTTGCAGGGCGCCTGGGCGGACGCTGACTCGAACACGGGTGATGTGACCGAAGCTGTCGCCGTCGAGTTCGATGAGGTGAGGGGCGTCGAACCGGGCTTCGAACCGGTGTCCTTGTACGTAGGCGAGTGCATGAAGGTCGGGCGCCTGCTGGAGGAATCTGCGGCTGAGCAGGGAACGTCGAGCGAGGCCTTGCAGGGTGAGGCGGGTTCCGATCCGCGCCCACCCGAAGCGTCCTGTCGGGCGCATCATCACGACGTCCAACAGCCCGTCGTCGATAACTGCAGCGGGGATCAGCAACATGTTCCCTGTCAGGGTTCCACAGTTGCCGACGATGACCGTGTGCGCCCGCGTCGACCTCACCCGCCCTCCGTCGATTCGGTAGTCGAGATGGAAGAGCTTGTTCGAGATGACCGAGCGGGCGATCGGTGTGACATACGCGAACCAGCCGAGATGCTTCTTCGCAACGGTGCTCGTGCTCTCCGCCATCTCCGCATCCAGTCCCATACCCGCCATGACCATGAACGTATGCGAACGCCGGGCGCCGCTCTCGTCCTCGAGCTCAGCCACCCCGACATCCACGGACCGGTCCTCACCCGAGAACGCAACGGAAACGCAGGCGGCGATGTCGTTGAGCGGCGCACCGACATCACGAGCAAGAAGATTGCCGGTACCCAGGGGAACCAGCGCGACCGGGATGCCCGTCCCTTGCATCACCTCCGCGACGGCTCGGACCGTGCCGTCGCCGCCCGCGACCATCACCACCGCCGGAGCAGCAACGAGAGCGTGCTCCGCGGCGGCCCGGCCCGCGTCGTCGCTGCGGGTCTCGTACCAGCGCGTCTGCTCCCAGCCGTGCTCGGCCTCACACTCCGCAACCACGGGCCGGAGCCCCTCCAGCGGAGTCTTCACAGGGTTGTAGACGACAGCGGCGTGCCGTCGCCCGGCTGCCGGGTGGTCGTGCGTGCTCACTGCGGGACTGCGGCGATGTAGCGGCGCTGCTCGACCAGGGGACAGGTGAACACGTCACGCTCCCCGAGCCCGACACGGTTGATGTACCGCACGATGATCGCATAGGACGCCAACAGCCCCGTCTGCACATACGGCACATCATGGCTCCGGCAGTACACGGCAATGATGGGCGCTGCCTTGCGCAGGTGAGGACGCGGCATGGACGGAAAGAGGTGATGCTCGATCTGATAGTTCAGCCCGCCCATCGCGGTGTCGAGCAGACGACCGCCGCGGATGTTCCGGCTCATCATCGCCTGGCGGCGCAGGAAGTCGAAGCTCGCGTCGCGGGGCACGATCGGCATCCCCTTGTGGTTCGGGGCGAACGAGACGCCCATGTAGAACCCGAAGAGCCCGAGCTGCACCGCGAGGAACACGAATGCGATGCCCGGCGAGAGCTCGAGGAAGACGAGAACCGGGAACCCGACCAGCCGGATCAGGAGGAACCCGATCTCGACCCATCGTCTGCTCAGTGGCCCGCGCGTGGCCACCCGACGCACCCCGGACGCATGTAGCGAGATGCCTTCCAGGAGCAGTATCGGGAAGAAGAAGATCCCCTGGTGCGACCGCAACCACGACAGGACCCGTCCTCTCGGTGCGGCACGCTCCGGGGCGACGACGATCACCGGTAGATCGATGTCGGGATCGGACCCCAGCTTGTTCGGATTCGCGTGGTGGCGGGTGTGCTTGTGCTGCCACCATCCGTAGCTCATCCCCACCAGCAGGTCGCCGAGGACGAGGCTCACCCAGTCATTCCATTTGCCCGAGACGAAGATCTGCCGGTGCGCCGAATCATGGCCGAGAAAGGCGATCTGCGTGAACACGACGGCCAGGAACGCCGCCGTGAACAGCTGCCACCACGTGTCACCGATCCACACGAACGCCAGCAGACTGCCGGCGAGCACAAGCGGTAGACCGATCAGCTTCGACCAGTAATACCCATACCGGCGACGCAGCAACCCCTGATCCCGGATCGTCTTCGCCAGGGCCGTGAACTCGCTACCGGCCCGGCCGCCGTGTCGATCTTCCGAGCGCGGTGTGGTCGAACGGAACCCATTCATGATGCGCCTCACATCCCCTGGCCATGGACGTCATCAACGCCCGTGGCCACCTTCGTCAGTCCAGTCGTCGATGCGAGCACGATCGTCGGTCGTCGCGGCACGCCGATCCGGCTCAGGCACTCGTGTCCCGGAGGTGCGGAACGTTACTGATTCCGCGAGAGCCGCGACAGAGGCCGCCCTGTCAAGCTCGCCCGCGGCCGCCTCGCGGAACCGGACCGCCGCCGCATCCTGCCTGGCGCGGACACCCTCGCTGATCTCCGCGAGCCGGTCGGCGAGCACCCCACCGAGACCGTCGCGCAACTCCTCGAGATTCGTGTTTGCGATCTCCAAGCGACGATCCGAGATCGTCACCTCAACAGTCGAGTACCCAGCCTTCGCGAGACGTTCCCGCGTCTCGCTCCCCAGGATCTCCGTGATCTCGTCCCGTTCGGGGCGGCGGGTGAACACCGCCTCCACCGTGTAACGATCCGGGGCCTCATCAGTCATCAGCGCCGCAGGCAACGAACCCACCAGCACCGATCCCAGGCCCAGCGTCGCGGTATCTGCGCCGCTCGTTCGTGTCTGTGTCTCCATAGCGCGACGTTACGCCTCCAACCTGTACGCCTCACAGGTTCAACCATTGGTCCGCGTGTCGGCGGCCACTACATGTACGCATACCGTCGACGCCTTGCGGTAAAGTATGCTTACACCATTTTGCATGGCAGGAGCATGAGTATCTCCTTCCGTCCGGCCTGCTCGATGAGCGTGCGCTTGGCCTCCTCCCTGGTGTCATCGGCCTGTGCGCGCAGCACCGCGGCGAGGGGTGCGCCGTGCTCGAGCGCGGCGACGATCTGGTCCGCGGCTCGGGTCAGCCCCGGAAGCTCCAGCCGACCCGCCATGGCGGCCAGCGCGTCGGCGAGGGACGACCCCGTCCCGACCTCCACGATCACGCGACGCAGCTCGACCGTGAGCTCCCCCGACCCCACGCCGGCCACGCGCTTCACGGCGTCGAGGAAGCCCTCGCCCGCAGAGAGGCAGAGGGCCAGGAACTCCAGGGTCGTCGGCAACTCCTCGGTGAGGCGCACCTTCCGTGCCCGCACCCGCGCCGAGAGTCGCATGTCGTAGCCGACGGCGCCCGCCGCTCCCGCCAGGAGCGGGATGGCACCGACGGGAACGGACCACCGACCGATCAGCACGAGGACGATGACGGCGAGCGCTCCGCAGACGAGCGCGACCACACCTGAGGCGAGCTGGCGTCCACGGAAGGCGACGGGATCGAGGGGCGAGCCCGCCTGCGCGAGTCGTCGTCGGAGTCCCTCGCTCCCGCCGAGGACGCGGTCGATCATCTCCCCACCGACGGTTCCCAGGCGGAATCCACCGGCAGGCAACGCGCCGGCCCGGGGAAGAGCCTCCCGCGGCAGCACGTCATCGTCGACGACGTCGCGGATGTACGGCGCGATCCGTGAAGCGAGCGACGCAGCCCGCCATCGCGGCAGGCCGGAGAGAAGCGCCAGGACCCCCGCCGCGAAGCCGCCGCCGAGCAGCACGGCCACGGCGAGTGCGGAGAGCCCGCTCACCCGAACCACCGACGCGGCTCGGGTAGCCGACCGATCCGGATCATGAGGCGGAACGCGACGACCGAGACGACCGCGCCCACGACGATCACGACGATGCCCTCCGGTGTGCTGTACGCCTTCGCCCCCTCCGGACGGAGGATCAGGAGGGTGAGGATGATCCACGGCGCCACGGCGCCGAGGACGGCGGCTCCCCGGATCCACGACTGCCGCGCCTCGACCTCGCCGCGGAGCGCCGCGTCCGCACGGACGGATGAGGACAACGCCCGCAGCACGCCGATGAGCTCGGTGCCGCCGACCTGCCGCGCCATCCGCAGCGTCTCGATGATCCGATCCCCGAGCGGATCGGCGAGGACGACCTTCAACCGGTCGAGACTCGCGTCGAACCGTCCGCTGCTCCGCAGGTCTCGGGCGAACACGCCGAATGCGGGGCGGAGCGCCGGGGGCGCCGACTCGGCGAGGGTGGCCACCGCATCCGGAAGCGACAGGCCGACGCGGATCGCGGCGATCAGCAGGTCACAGACATCGGGCCAGAGTTGCCGGCGCAGACGCCGCAGCCGCAGTCGTCGGCCGCGCAGGTAGGCGATCGGCGCAGTCCCGCCGGCGATCCCGGCGAGGACCGCGAGCGCGGCACTCCCCGTGACGAGCCAGACGAGGGACGCCGCACCGAGGGCGGCGCCGGCGATGCCGATCACGAGGGAGCGGGTCTGCAGGGACGGGAACCCCGCCTCACCCGCCAGACGCACCAGGCGTCCGCGGTGCGGCGTGGAGGTGGAGCGCTCTCCCGTCGGCCACAGCCATGGCGACAGGGTCAGGAGCACGCCGGCCGCAAGCGTCGCGCCGAGGAGGATCGTCATGCGAGGACCCCCGAACCGACCGAGGTCGACCGTAGCGGCCGGTGTGCGGCGGCGCCGAAGACCGGAGTGCTGAGCACCCGTCCCTGGACCACTTCACCCGTCGGGGCGACGATCTCCTCGACGTATCGTCGGCCTGCCGCATCCCGCGCGCAGTGGACGACGAGATCGACCGACGACGCGATCGCCGGAGCGACGAAGCCGCGGTCGATGTTCCGCCCGGCGAGGAGCGGCAGCAGGCACAGCTTGTCGAGCGCCTCCACAGCGGAGTTGGCGTGGACAGTGCAGGCGCCGGGGACGCCGGTGTTGAGTGCCAGCACGAGGTCGAGGGCCTCCGCATCGCGCACCTCTCCGACCACGAGCCGGTCCGGTCGCATCCGCAGAGCTTCCTTCACCAACCGCCGCAGCGTGATCTCACCCGTGCCTTCGAGGCTGGGCTGACGCCCTTGCAGCGCGACCACATCGGGGCCGTCCACCGCGAGCTCGAATGTCTCCTCGACCGTGATGATGCGCTGGTCCGCCGCGCAGGCGGCCAGCAACGCGCCGAGCATGGTCGTCTTTCCCGCGTGGGTCGCCCCGGACACGATCACGGACGCACCTGCCCGCATCGCCTCACCCAGGGCATGCGCGGCATCAGGAGTCAGCGCGCCCTGCGCCGTCAGCGCGTCGAGCGAGCGGTGCCCGGGAAGGAACTTGCGGATGTTGACCACCCACGACCCGCGGACGACATCGGCGATCGCCACGTGCAGCCGCGAACCGTCCGGCAGCGAGGCATCGACGAACGGCTGCCCTATGTCCACGCGCCGCCCCGTCGCCTGCAGCATGCGCTCCACCAGATCCCGCACCGTCGCCTCGTCCAGCCGCAGCGCTGTCCGCTCCGCCACACCACCCCGCGCGGTATGCACGAACCCGTCTCCGTTGATCCACACCTCCTCGATGCCGGGGTCGTCGAGCAGGGGCTGCAGAGCGCCGAACCCACTCACCGCCGCGAGAACGTCCCGCACGCACGCCGCCTCGTCCTCCACGAGCACGCCGCCCCGCGCGAGAGCCCGATCGTCGTGGCGCCGCACCTCCGCCCTTGTAACCTCCCGCGCCCGCTCTGGGTCGATCGCCGGATCCACACCCTCGGTCCGCAGCCGACGCCGAACGAGGTCGGCGATGATCGACGCGGGCTGCTCCATCCCTGCATCCTCGCAACGATCAGCTCCCGGCCCGCGGAGTTATCCACACCCCCCTGCGCGGCCTCCGAACGGAGGCGGTCCGGCACCCGATACGGTGCAGGCATGAAGCGGTTCACTGTCTCGTGCGGGCTCCTCGGCGTTCTCCTCCTGTCCGGCTGCACCGGTGGTCCCGATCTCCTGCAGTGCCAGAGCGTGGCCGCCGTCGACACCGAACTCGAGGCCTTCTTCGCACAGGACACGGTCGGCGGTACGGCGACTCCGGAGCAGACCGAGCGCCTGAAGGACTTGGCGGACGAATACGCCGATCTCGACGTCGACGGCGAGGTACAGGAAGCGGCGACGGCCGTAAGCGACGACCTGCGCGCGCTCTACGACTACCGCGTCGGCGTCCAGAACGGCGACGCCGCGGACCCCGACCGCGAGCAGGCACTCCGCCGGACTGCGATCGACACGTTCGTCGAGGGGCAGGCCGTCTGCATCGAGGGCTCGTCCTGACGCCGCCGTATCGAGCCGCCCGCCCCGGTGTCAACCGGTACGTCCCCTGTGGTCGCGCTCCCTAGGCTGAGGAGCAGACCTGCGAGGAGACGACGTGCACCGCGCCACACCAGCCGCCCCTGAACCGACCCTGAGCGTGGTCATCCCGGTCAAGGACGATGCGGCGGAACTGCGGCGATGCCTCCGCGCCCTCGCCCGGCAGACACTCCCGCCCGACGAGATCATCGTCGTGGACAACGCCTCGACCGACGATTCGGCCGCGGTGGCCGCCCGGCACGGCGCGCGGGTCGTGCGGTGCGACACTCCGGGCATCCCCGCGGCGAGCGCGAGCGGCTACGACGCGGCGACGGGCGACGTGATCCTGCGGCTCGACGCCGACGGGGTACCGGGGCCGCGGTGGGTCGAGACGATGGCGACCGCGTGCACACGCGATCCGCGGGTCGGAGCCTGGACGGGCGGGGCGCACTTCGTCGACGGTCCCCGGTTCCTGCGGAGGCCCCTCGCGGCGGCCTACCTCCTTTCCTACGTCGTCGTGTGCGGCTCCGCCCTGGGCCACGGGCCGTTGTTCGGATCGAACCTCGCCCTCCGCCGCTCGGCCTGGCTCGCCGTCCGGGACCGGGTGCACCGCGACGATGCCGCGCTTCACGACGACCTCGACCTCGCCTTCCATGTCGGCGAGCTCCACCGCATCCGCTGGCTCCTGCACACCGATATGGGCATCTCCATGCGCCCGTTCGGCAGCGGACGCTCCTTCGCCCGCCGCTCCTGGATCGGCGCTCGCACCGTCCTCGTGCACTGGCCCGAGGACTTCCCTCCGGTGCGCTGGGTGCGGCTCGCGCTGCGCCGGGTGCTGCACCGCCTCGGAGTCCCCGCGCCGGGAGCCCGCCGATGACCGCGCCGCTCCTCGGATCGCCGTCCACCACCGAGCTGCACGTCATGACCCTCAACATCCGCCGCGACCTCGGCGCGCTCGCCTGGCCGCCCGCCGACCGCTGGTCGGTTCGACGTCCCCGGCTCACCGCGCTCCTCCGCGCGGAGCGGCCGGACATCCTCGGCGTACAGGAGGCCCTGCCCGCGCAGGCTGCCGAGGTCTCCGCCGCGCTCGGCCCGTCGTTCCACCGCGTCGGCCACGGCCGCCTCGCCGGACCCCGCGGCGAGGGTTGTCCGCTCTTCTACGACGCCGACCGACTGGAACTGGGCGGCTGGCGACAGGTCGCGCTCTCCCGCACCCCCGACCGCCCCGGTTCCCGCTCCTGGCTGAGCGTCTCCCCGCGGGTGGTGGTGGAGGCGTCCTTCCGCGACCGCCGCACCGGCGCCGCCCTCACCGTGCTCAACACCCACCTCGACGCGTTCTCGCCGTGGGCCCGGCTCCGTCAAGCGCAGGCGGTGCACGACGTCGCCGCCGCGGCGGAGAGCCCCGTCGTCCTCGTCGGGGATTTCAACGCCCCCGCCGGCACGGCACCGTGGTGCGCCGTCGAAGCCGACGACGTCCTCCGCGACTCGTGGACGGCGGCCGTCTCCCGCCGCACACCGGCCTGGAGCACGTTCGCCGGCTACCGGTCACCCCGCCGAGGACGCCGCATCGACGGCATCCTCACCTCCCCCGCGCTGCCCGTGCGCCGGGCGGGCATCAACGCCCGGCAGTATGGAGGAGGCTGGCCGTCGGATCATCTCGCCGTGCAGGCCCTGATCGACCTCGCCCACGGCGCCATCCCACCCGAGGAGACCGCATGAAGGAGGACTTCCTCCGCCCGCCGCACTCCATCGCCGAGTACGGCGCCGACGCCGTTCGTGTGATCGGCGTCCTCAGCGTCCTCGTCGCGGCGATCTGGTCGACCCCGACGGATGCGGGCATACTCGCACTCGCCCTCCCCGCCCTCATGCTCCCCCGCGTCCTCGGCATGCGCGGCGGCATCGACCTGGCCATCGGCCTGATCGTGCTCATCGCCGCCGCGAGCAACGTGTTCGACCTGTACCGCACGCTCACCGGGTGGGACCTCGTCGTGCACTTCGTCTGCACGGGAGCCCTCGCCGCCACCGGCTACCTCGTGCTCTCCCGCCTCGGCGTCGTCACGGCGCAGGAGTCCGCGGCGTTCCGCGCCCGCATCCCCCTCGTGCTCTGCACCGTGATCGGGCTCGCGGCGAGCGCCGTGTGGGAGATGATCGAGTGGGCGGGCCGCACCTTCGTCACCGACGAGATCTTCGTCACCTACGAAGACACCATCGGCGACATGGCCATGGGAGGACTCGGGGCTCTTGCGGCCGGAGTCCTCGTCGCCGTCGTCCGGTTGGAGCGTCGCCGCTCGGCGTGACGGCGCGGAACTGCGGGACGATCCCCAGGGTCGAACGGGGCGCGGGTCAGTAGACTGAAGCCACCGCGCGGGAGTGGTGGAATTGGCAGACACGCAGGATTTAGGTTCCTGTGCCCCAGGGCGTGTGGGTTCAAGTCCCACCTTCCGCACGACGGGTGCTTCGGTGCCCGCATCGCTCCACCGCCGACACCTCACGACCGACGGGAATCCCGCCAGTGCTCGAAAGCATGCTGCACGCCCCTACCGCGCTCATCCCGTGGCTCGATCCGCAGACGATCATCGGGGCGGCGGGTCCGTGGGCGCTCCTCGTGGTCTGCTTCATCATCTTCGCCGAGACGGGTCTGCTGGTCGGCTTCCTCCTGCCCGGTGACACTCTGCTCATCATCGCGGGCCTGCTGACCCACACGAGCAACGTCTTCGGCGTGAACATCTGGGTCGTCTCGCTCCTCATCGCGCTCTCCGCGTTCATCGGCGGCGAGGTCGGCTACGTCATCGGCCACAAGGGTGGTCCTGCCGTGTTCGAACGCAAGGAGTCCGGCCTCTTCAGCCGCAAGAACGTCGAGCGCACCAACGCGTTCTTCGAGCGCTTCGGCGGCCTCACCGTGATCCTCGCGCGCTTCGTGCCGATCGTGCGCACGTTCGCCCCGGTCGCGGCGGGCGTGGGCCACATGCCGTGGCGGCGCTACTCGCTCTACAACTTCATCGGGGCGATGATCTGGGGCTTCGGACTCACGATGGTCGGCTACCTCATCGCCTACATCCCGTGGATCCGCCACCTCGTCGTCGAGTACATCGACATCATCCTGCTCATCGCCGTCGGCGGCACCGCGCTCGTCACCCTGTGGCATTACTTCTCCGAGCGTCACAAGGCCAAGAAGGCCGCGGCCGCAGGAGAGGACGTCGTGACCGATCACGAGGAGGCCGAGGAGCTCGTCCTCGACGCCGACGTGTTCGATCGAGCCCCCGACCTGGACGGCGACGGGAAGCACTGACCAGGCCGCGGATCAGCCCGCGTTCTTGGAGCGCTTCTCCTTGGAGCGGGCGACGCTGGCACGCAGCGCCTCCATCAGGTCGATGACCTCGCCGCCGTCGGCCGCCTTCTCAGCATCGCCGCCGAAGGTCTCCGCCACGTCGAACGTCTCCCCGGCCTCGATCTTCGCGTCGATGAGGGTGCGGAGCTCCTTCTGGTACTCGTCGACGAACTCTTCGGGATCGAAGTCGGCCGAGTAGCTGTCCACGAGCGACGAGGACAACTCCAGCTCCTTCTTCGAGATCCGCACGTCCTCGTCGAGCGACGGGAACTCCGCCTCTCGGACCTCGTCCGACCAGAGCAGCGTCTGCAGCACGAGGACCTTGCCCCGCACGCGCAGCGCGGCGAGCCGTGTCTTCTGACGCAGCGTGAACCGCACGATCGCGGTGCGGTCGGTCTGCTCGAGGGTCTTGCGCAGCAGCACGTACGCCTTGGGAGACTTCGAGTCGGGCTCCAGGTAGTACGGCTTGTCGAGGGTGAGCGGATCGACCTGATCGGAGGGCACGAACTCCACGACATCGATCTCGCGGCTCTTCTCCGCCGGCAGCGCCGCGAGGTCGTCCTTGGTGAGCACGACGGTCTGCCCGTCGTCGACGTAGGCGCGATCGATGTCGGAGTAGGCCACCGTCTCGCCGCACACCTCGCACGTGCGCTGGTAGCGGATGCGACCGCCGTCCTTCTCATGCACCTGATGCAGCGGCACGTCGTGGTCCTCGGTCGCCGAGTACACCTTGACCGGCACGTTCACCAGCCCGAACGTCAGGGCGCCCTTCCAGATCGTCCTCATCACACCAGTAGACACCAGCCACACCCGTCACGACCACCCCTTGACTACGCTGGCTCCATGGTGGGAGAGGCGCAGGTCGTGCAGGTCGAGGGCCGACGGCTGCGGGTGACCAACCTCGACAAGGTCGTCTACCCGGAGACGGGCACGACCAAGGGCGAGGTCATCGCCTACTACACCACCATCGCCCCGCTCCTCCTCCCGCTCCTCGACGGCCGCCCGGTCACCCGCAAGCGCTGGGTCGAGGGGGTCGGCACCGCCGCCGCTCCCGAGGACTCCTTCTTCACGAAGCAGCTCGAGCCCGGCGCCCCGGACTGGATCCCCCGACAGGACATCCAGCACTCCGACGGCCCCAAGTCTTACCCGCTGGTGGAGGACGTGCCTACGCTCGTCTGGCTCGCGCAGGTCGCGGCGATCGAGTTGCACGTGCCGCAGTGGCGGTTCACCCCGGAGGGGCTTCCCGGCCGTCCCGACCGTCTCGTGCTCGATCTCGACCCCGGACCCGGCGCCGACCTCGCGCAGTGCGCCGAGGTCGCCCGGATCGCTCGGACGCTCCTCACCGGGATGGGGCTCGACCCTCTGCCCGTGACCAGCGGCAGCAAGGGCATCCACCTCTACGCGGCCCTGCCCGGCGAGCAGACCAGCGACGAGGTCTCCGCCGTGGTCAAAGAGCTGGCGCGCATCATCGAGAACGAGCACCCGGACCTCGCCACGAGCGTCATGTCCAAGGCCGTGCGCGGGGGCAAGGTGTTCCTCGACTGGAGCCAGAACAACGGCAAGAAGACGACGATCTCCCCGTACTCCCTGCGCGGGCGCGCCCGCCCCGGCGTCGCGGCGCCGCGCACCTGGGAGGAGCTCGACGACCCGGACCTCGCTCACCTCGAGCTGGACGAGGTGCTCGCGCGCGCAGACGCCGGATTCGATCCGCTCTCCTCCCTCCGCCCCGACACTCCTGCTCTGCCGGCGAACGCGCACGCCGCGACAGCGGCTCGAGCTCCCGCGATCCGGGCGGCGGCGCCCTCCCCCGCCCGTCGCGGCCGGCCGCTCGCCGAGCAGACGGCGTCCCCCACCGGGACCACTCTCCCGTCGCTCGCGCCGATGCTCGCCGAGAACGGCACCCCGGCGATCGCCCGCAGCCTCAGCTCGCCGTCATGGGTGGAGGTGAAGTGGGACGGCATCCGTGCGATCGGCACCTGGCGCGACGGGCACATGTCGCTGCACGCCCGACGCGGCACCGACATCACCGCGCGCTATCCCGAGCTGACGGCCGACGGTGCCCCGTTCCTCCCCGTCGACGAGGCGATCGTCGACGGGGAGATCGTCGCCTTCGACAGCGCCGCCCGGCCGAGCTTCTCCCTGCTGCAGAACCGCATGCACCTCACCCGGCCCCGGGAGATCGAGCGCGAGGTCGTGCGCACACCGATCGTGTACATGCTGTTCGATCTGCTCCGTCTCGACGGCCACGATCTCACCGGAATGCCGCTCCGCGAGCGCCGCACTCTGCTCCGCGACATCGTGGCGGGGGTCGACGCGCCCATCCAGGTCCCTCCCGTCTTCGACGACGTGGACGCAGCGCTCGCCGCCAGCGAGGAGTTCGGGCTGGAGGGCGTCGTCGTGAAGGATCCCGCCTCCCGGTACCGTGCCGGCCAGCGCTCACCCTCCTGGCTCAAGCTCAAGAACACCCGCATGCAGGAGGCGGTGATCGTCGGCATCCGCCCGGGGAAGGGCGAGCGCGAGGGCACTCTCGGCTCTCTCCTCCTCGCGATCCCGGAGGGTGGCGACCTCCGCTACATCGGCCGCGTGGGCACCGGCTTCACGGATCGCATCCTCCGCGACCTCCTGGCCCGCCTGGAGCCGCTGCGGGTGCCACGCGCACCGCTCGACGGCGTCCCCCGCCCGGACGCCTCGGACGCCCTGTGGGTGCGCCCCGAACTCGTGGGCGAGGTGGAGTTCGCGAACTGGACGCCGGACGGCATCCTCCGGCACGCCCGCTGGCGGGGTCTGCGCCCGGACAAGACCGTCGACGAGATCACCGTCGAGGCGTGAGCGGCTCCCGCCCTCAGGCGTGGTGCGGTTCGCAGTCGCTCTGCTCGGCGGGTTCGATCTGGAACGTGGAGTGCGCCACGTCGAAGTGATCCGCGAGGCACGCCTGCATCTCCGACAGCAACGCCGCCGAGCGGCCGTCCGCCAGCAGGTCCGGGCGCACGCTGACGTGCGCGGTGAAGACGGGGGCTCCGCGGGTGAGCTGCCACACGTGCACATCGTGGACTCCGACGACGCCGTCGTAGCCGAGCAGGTGAGTGCGGATCTCGCCGACGGCCATGCCCTTCGGCGCCGACTCGGCGAGGACGGAGAACACCTCCTTGAGTAGGACGAATGCCCGGGGGATGATCATCGCCGCGATGAACAGCGAGGCGAGGGCGTCGGCCGGCATCCAGCCCGTCACGAGGATCACACCGGCGGCGATGATGACCATCAGCGAGCCGAGCAGGTCGCCCATCACCTCGAGGTAGGCGCCGCGCACGTTGAGGTTCGTCCGCTGGGCCCGGCTGAGCAGCCACATCGACACCGCGTTCGCGACGAGGCCGACGACGGCGACGACGAGCATCAGCCCGCCCGCGACCTCGACCTCGGAGGGGTTCAGCAGCCGCTGCACGCCCTGCACGGCGACGACCGTGGCGAGGGCGATGAGGATGACCGCGTTGATGAGCGCGCCGAACACCTCAGCGCGCTGGTAGCCGAACGTCCGCCGGTCGTCCGCGGGCCGCGCCGCCACGGTCGCGGCGATCAGCGCGATCACGAGGGCCGAGGCGTCCGTGAACATGTGCGCGGCGTCCGCGAGCAGCGCCAGCGAGCCCGTGAGCAGAGCTCCGACGACCTGCACGATCATCACGGTGGCCGTGAGGGTCAGGGAGATCGCGAGCAGGCGGCGGCTGCTCGCCGAACGGAGACCGCCGGGCGCGGGCGCGTGATCGTGCATGCCCCCAGGCTAGCCCGGCGACGGGTGCAGGGAGGCCGTTCCTGGCTAGTCGGGAACAGTAACGATTCTCACCGTCAGCAGGGGTTCTTCTCTTCGACGATCAGAGCGCGGCGAGCAGCGGCACGAGCGCCG